>LKMJ01000015.1_pt1 | contig 95814 bp, 81 predicted proteins | sample 643391 | NCBI WGS metagenome assembly LKMJ01 (sample SAMN04112250, study PRJNA286221) | soda lake metagenome | biome: soda lake; feature: Kulunda Steppe; material: water; isolation source: sample PL-Br10 brine of Picturesque Lake | place: Russia: Kulunda steppe | collected 2010-07 | reverse complement strand
TTATATCGTTCGACTGCCTGGCTACAACTGGCATGTATCAGGCCAACGGTGAGGAGATATTCGTAATCGACGGCCACGTCCACTTTTGGGACGCAAGTCAGGAGAATATCATCCACGAGGGCGGCGAACAGTTTATCCAGTGTTTCCACGACTACCACACTGGTTTCACGCCAGAAGAACACGAGTGGACGATCGACGAGTATCGAAACTACGACGCCGATCGAATGGTCCGTGATCTCTTTGAGAACGGGGCTGTCGACATGGCAATCTTCCAGCCGTCGTATCTCACGGACTTCTACGATGAGGGGTTCAACACGATCGATCAGAACGCCGAGTTAGCGGACGCGTACCCCGAGCGGTTCATCAACAACGGGCGGTTTGACCCTCGCGATGGTGAAGCGGGGCTTCGCGACCTCGAACGGCAAAAAGAGGAGTACGATATCGAGGCTGTGAAAGTCTACACCGCCGAATGGAACGGCGAGTCGAAGGGGTGGCGACTGGACAGTGAGGAATCGTTCGAGTTCCTCGAGAAGTGTTCGGAACTCGGTATCGACAAAGTCCACGCCCACAAGGGGCCGACCATCCGGCCGCTCAACCGCGACGCCTTCGACGTGGCGGACGTCGACGACGCCGCGACGTCGTTCCCGGAGATGGACTTCGTCGTCGAACACGTTGGTCTCCCCCGACTCGATGACTTCTGTTGGATCGCCGCCCAGGAACCCAACGTCTACGGCGGACTGGCGGTCGCCGCGCCGATGGCGGCCAACCGACCACGAAAGTTCGGCGAGATTATGGGCGAACTCCTCTACTGGCTCGGTGAGGATCGCCTCCTCTTTGGCTCGGACTACGCCCTATGGAACCCCGACTGGCTCGTCGAGACGGTAATGAACGCCGAGTTGACCGACGAGCAAAAAGACGAGTACGGAATCGAACTCAGCACCGACGTGATGAAGAAGATTATGGGCGAAAACGCTGCCGAGCTGTACGATATCGACATCGAAGAAAAGAAAAAACAACTCGAAACCGACCCGATCACCGACCAGTTCGGGCTGGATGACCACTACGCGGCGGATGCCGCCGCCGACTGATGTCCGGTAGTTCGTCCGATCGGACGGAGACAGAGCGGACGGAACGGGGGAATCGGGATCTGCCGCCGACAACCCCCACCAGAGCGGCCGTTCGCGACTGTCTCGATCGGGTCGACGATCCCGAACTCGATCGCTCTCTCGTCGAACTCGACTACATCGATCGGATCGAGATCGACGACGGGAGTGTCGAGGTCGCGTTCACGCTCCCGACGGCCTGGTGTTCGCCGGCCTTTGCGTGGATGATGGCAACCGACGCCCGCGACGAGATCGCCGCCTTACCCGACACCGAATCGGTCAGGATCGAACTCCGGGATCACATGCACGAGACGGAGATCACACAGGGTGTCAACGGGGGCGACTCCTTTGGCTCGGTCTTTCCCGACGCGGACGGCGACGTCAGCGAGGTCCGGGCGACCCTGGATGATAAGGCCCGCTTTGCCCGCCAGTACGAGGCGATCGGTGCGTGTCTCGACGCTGGTCTCGACCCCAGACAGATTATCGATCTCCGGCGTGAGGAGCTCGATCTCACCGACGAGGACGCCGTCATCGCCGTCGGTGATATTCACGTCGTCGTGCCGGTCGAACCGATCGTCGCGTTTCTGGAGAAAGCCCGCGCGAGCGGCCACGTCACCGATCCCGGCGATCGGCTGTTCCTGACGCCCGACGGCGAGCCGATTCCCCGCGAGCGGTTCGACATCCTCCGCAAACGGATGCGACTCGCGAGCGTCAATATGGGCGGCCAGGGCGCAGTCTGTGACGCCTTAAACGAGTCTCGACGGGCGAAACTCGATCGGGACTGATCCTTGCTGTCGGTGTCGCCGACTGGCGACCCGGACTGATCCCTTCTGTCGGTGTCGCTGACTGGCGACCCGGACTGATCCCTTCTGTCGGTGTCGCTGACTGGCGACCCGGACTGATCCTTTTTGTCGATGTCGCCGACCGGCGACCCGGACGGCCGATCGGCGGTACGTGGCTACAACAGTCCCTCTCGGGCAGGCCAACCCATCGTATCGATCGGTGTCCCAGCAGCGATCGCAATCCTTCCTCGGGCGGGAGCTTTTTCTCCGTCCGCTGGGATAGCCCGGTCGAGAAGCAATGGACCTCGAGTCGATTCCGGGCGTTGGTGCAAAGACGGCCCGGGCGCTGTCGGAACTCGACGACCCCGAACGAGCGCTGCGGACGGGTGACGTCGCGCGGATCGCCGAGGCACCCGGATTGACACAGGGCCGTGCGGCCCGCATCGCACGCGGAGCGATCCGCCGCGAACACAACGATCCCGGCGGCTTTCTGGCGACCGATCGGGCTCGCGAGGTCTATCGCGACGTACTGGGCCTGCTCAAAGAGCGTACCGTCACCGACTACGCGGCCCAGCGTCTCGAGACGATCTATCCGAGTCCGCGCCGATCGCGCATCGAAGAGGTGCAGGCGTTTGCGGCCACGGCGATCGAGCGGGAGTACGACGACGCTGTTCTCGAGGCGCTCGCCGGCGTCGAACCGCTCGAGACACCGGGAGACGTCCGGGTCCGAGAACGCTGTCTGGCGACGACCGACGCCGAGCGTTACAGCGAGGCACGCGAGGCGATCCCGGAGCTATCGATCGAGGTCGTCGAGGACGCACAGGGGCTGGCCGAACTCGCCCGTGGCTACGCAACGGTGATTGCCCTCGACGAATCGTTCGCCGGCGTCACTGTCGAGGGTGACGTCCAGGTCCGTCCCGACGCTCTGGAGACACCCGCCGAGGTCGTCCCTGAGCGCCCGCTTGCGTTCTTCGCACGAAACCGCGACCGTCTGCAGGCGGCGATCGCAGTCCACCGAGCGGCCGACCTCGATCCGGCCTGTGACCTCGACGCGCTGGCCGACGGCCTCTCCCGACTCGACGAGGACGGTACGGTCGCCGGCGACGACGAACTCGATCGACTGACGACGGCTGTCGACGATCTGGATGCGGCGGCGGGAACGGCCGAAAGCGTCGCCAACGATCGGCTCCGGGAGGCGATCCGCGAACAGGACGTGACGATCGAAGGTGCCGATCTGCTCTCGCTGGTCGAACGCGGTGCCGGCGTCGACTCTCTGCTCTCACGGGAGCTGGCCGACGAGTATGCGGCGGCGATCGACGCGGCTCGGGAGCACCTGATCGAGTCGATCGATCTCGACCAGGGAGAGGCCGAACTCGCCCGGCGGGCGTTTAGCGACGAACCGACGTTCCCGGTCGAACGCGACGAGGCGGCGATCGGCCGACTTCGCGAGGAGTTGACGGCCACGAAGGAGCGCCGGGCAGGCCGACTCAAACGCGAACTTGCGGCAGCTCTCGCCGACCAGCGCGAGGGGGCTCGACAGCTGGTTCGGGACGCCCTCGAACTCGACGTCGAACTCGCGATCGCCCGCTTCGCCAACGAGTACGAGTGTACGTTGCCGACGTTTGTCCCGGACGACGACGCGGCCGACCTCGGGTTCGAGATCGATGGTGGGCAATCGCCGCTGCTCGATGAACCCCTCGCTGCGATCGATCCCGTCGATTACGACGTCTCGGGTGTCGCGCTCCTCTCGGGGGTCAACAGCGGTGGGAAGACCTCGACGCTGGATCTCGTCGCGAGCGTCGTCGTCCTCGCCCATATGGGGCTTCCCGTTCCCGCCGAAGACGTTCGACTCCGGCGGTTCGACGACCTCCACTACCACGCCAAAACCCAGGGGACGCTCGATGCTGGTGCCTTCGAGTCGACGGTGCGGGAGTTCGCCGACCTCGCGACCGGCGGTGCGGGCTCGCTCGTCCTCGTCGACGAACTCGAGAGTATCACCGAACCCGGTGCCAGCGCGAAGATCATCGCGGGGATCCTCGAAGCGCTCTCGGAGAACGGGGCAACTGCGGTGTTCGTCTCGCATCTGGCCGGCGAGATCAGCGAGATGGCCGACTACGACGTCACGATCGACGGCATCGAAGCGGTCGGGCTGGTCGATGGGCAACTGGAAGTGAACCGCTCACCAGTCAAAGACCATCTCGCCCGATCGACACCCGAGTTGATCGTCGAGAAACTCGCTGGCAAAAGCGACACGGTGTTCTACGATCGGTTGCTCGAGAAGTTCGAATGAGCGAGACTCAGTGTGCTCACGAGTGATTGCGGGAACCGCCGTTTCGCCGTGACCCTGTCACCGATTATCAGTCACAGGACTGTGCAAGTACAACGACTACCCCGACTCTCGGCTGTTGGTATGATATGCCATACCAGTTTGAATGTCCGCTTGGAACCTGCCAGTTCATGCTCCGATCGAGCAACCACGACGAACTCGAACGACTCGCTCGTGCACACGCCCGGGTGAGCCACCGTGGACGAATCGATCCAGCCGATATCGATCGGGGGACCGAGCGGATCGAACTCGCCTGAGTCCGATCGGCGATCGCCGCCGGACTGGCATAGCGACACCGATCGGTCTCCGAATCCGTAGTTCTACGAACAACTAAGTGGCTACGACAGCGAGGTGAAAGTGATGGCAGACGACCCCGACGAGGGGATGTTGTCGTGGGACGAGTCCGTGTTCAAAAACGAACACGTCTTCGAAATCGATTACGTTCCCGAGACGTTCAAACACCGCGACGAGCAGATGCGGAGCCTGACGTACGCGCTCCGGCCAGCGGTGCGTGGGTCTCGACCGCTCAACGTGATGGTCCGTGGGCCGCCGGGAACGGGGAAGACGACGTCGATCCAGAAACTGTACGACGAGGTCGGCGCCCAGACCAGCGACGTCCGGACGATCCGGGTCAACTGTCAGGTCAATTCGACCCGGTACTCGGTGTTCTCGCGGCTGTTCGAGGGGACCTTCGACTACGAACCGCCGTCGTCGGGGATCTCCTTCAAGAAACTGTTCGGCCAGATTGCCGAGAAACTCGTCGAAGAGGACCGCGTTCTCGTCGTTGCACTGGACGACGTCAACTACCTGTTCTACGAGAACGAGGCGAGTGATACGCTCTACTCGCTGTTGCGCGCCCACGAGGAGTACCCCGGCGCGAAGATCGGTGTCATCGTCGTCTCCTCTGACCCCGCACTCGACGTTATCGACGAACTGGACTCCCGCGTCCAGAGCGTCTTCCGCCCCGAAGACGTCTACTTCCCCGTCTACGACCAGCCCGAGATCGTCGAAATCCTCGACGAACGGGTCCGGCGTGGCTTCCACGATGGCGTTATCGGCCGGGAGACGCTCGAACGGGTCGCCAAACTGACCGCCGAAAGCGGCGATCTCCGGGTCGGAATCGACCTCTTGCGACGGGCTGGGCTCAACGCGGAGATGCGTGCGAGTCGAACCGTCGAGATGCAAGACGTCAACGAGGCCTACGAGAAGTCGAAGTATATCTCCCTCTCGCGAAGTCTCTCGAATCTGACCGATACCGAACGGGCCCTCCTCGAGGTCGTCGCTCACAACGACGGCGACCAGGCCGGCGACGTCTACGAGGCGTTCCACGATCGGACCGACCTCGGCTATACGCGCTACTCCGAGATCGTCAACAAACTCGACCAGCTCGGCTTGATCGACGCCGACTACGCCGATGTCGAGGGCCGCGGCCGCTCGCGATCGCTGTCGCTTGCCTACGAGCGGGATGCCGTGCTCGATCGGTTAGAGTGAGCGGCTGTCGTACGGGCCACTGACCGACGAACACGAACCCGTCTCATACTGATTCGTGTCCGGCGGTACGTGATGACGCTACGCAGTATCAGGCCTGCTCGATCGTCGTCCGGTACTCCTCGACCGACTCGATCGCGTTATCGATCCTGGCCTCGGTGTCGCCGTCGGCGTCCTGTTTGACCTGTCGGAGTGTGTTGAGCCGCTCGTCGAGAAGCGCGTGATCCGGTTCGGTGTCGCCCGTGATGTAGTCGGCGAACGCGTCAGTGGTCTCCCGGATGTCGTCGCGAACGTCGTCGTCGGCGCTTTTCGCTGCCTGTTCGAGGTCGTCACGAGCTATCTGAAGCTGTTCGGTCATACGCCGCGCTATCCCGGCTCCAGTTATAAGCATTGGCCGGGCAGTGGCCACGTCCGATCGCTCGGCCAGCGGCGATCCGCGTCGAGACGGCTGTACGGTCTGAATACCACACTGTAGCGTCTTCGTACAGTCTGCGTCTCGCTGGACGCGATCGACTCGTCTCCGGTCGGAAGCCAGTCTCTCCGACAGGCGAGGTTCGTCCACAGGTGCCTCTGATAGCCCGCGATCGACAGTGCCGTACGCTGGCCCTTCCGGTAGCAGGAGTCGCGTACGCTCCGATCGCCCGCGGGAAACGTCGTATCGATTCGTGTAACGGCCGGCCGCCTATTTATCATCGTAGTCCTCCCTCTCAGGCGCATCATGCCAGTATCACGACGGAGTGCACTGAAAGCGATGGGTGTCGCCGGTGGGCTGACCGCAGCGAGTGGGACTGTCCTTGCAGTCGGCGAACACGAACACGACGACCGGAAAAAAGACGAACCGGAACCGGACGAGGAACCGAAACCTGACGACGTGCCAGGCGCTGCCGTGCGGGTCGCTCACTTCTCGCCGGACGCACCGAACGTCGACGTCTTCGTCGAGGGCGAGCAAGTGCTTGCGGACGTCGCCTACGGAGACGTCTCGCCGTATCTCGCGATCGAGCCAGGGACGTATACGGTCACAATCACGGCTGCCGGCGATCCGGAGACGGTCGCCTTCGAGGGTGAGGTCACGGTCGATGCCGCCTTCTACACCATCGCCGCAGTCGGCGAACTCGGGGCGGAAACGTTCGAGCCGCTGGTCCTGCTAGACGCCGGTTCGGCGCTCGTGCGACTCGTCCACGCCTCGCCCGATGCTCCCGCAGTCGACGTTTATGCCGACGACGACCCCCTCTTCGAGAACGTCGAGTTCACCGAATCGACCGACTATGTCCCGGTTCCGGCCGGCGACTACACGCTTTCGGTTCGCCCGGCAGGCGACCCCGAGACGACCGTCGCCAGCTTCGACGTGACCCTCGACCTGGGGACGGCGTATTCGGCGTACGCGATCGGCTACCTCGAGCCACCTGAAGACGTCGTCGACCGCGATTTCACCGTCCAGCCAACGATCGACGGACCGCTGGCCGACGAGTAGCGCAGCGACCCGAAGACCGACCTGTTTTTTCGGCCTCGTGCAACCGTTCGGTCCGGACACGTGCGCTGTTTCGAGGGCCGCATTCGCGCTCAAAAACATATTACTAACCTAGGTGGTTCTACATACGGTATGTACTAAAATACATCGGATTTCTTAAATTATCGGGATAGGATTCTCAATATCGGCAGTAGAGGCCTACCAAAGATAGAATCCGCATCCCAGACTACGGATCAAAATTTGAGTATAATTTCAACATAAGGGCACTGAAGCCCATGAAATAGCGATAACTGTGGCAAAAATCGACCTCGTCTGTTGATCACAGACTATATCTGGACGGATAGCTGCAATAACCCGATACGAGATGAATACTACACATATCCATTTAGTTATCTATATTTCAAACTGGTAGTATCTACTCAACGACAGCATCAATTCCCGATCGCCCGACCGAGATCGGTCACGCTGGCGAGACGGACGACCCGATCGGAACCGGCGCTCGAACTGCGCTTGCGTGCGTGTCGGTCGCCCCCACGCGTTAGGGATCTCCGAACGCGCCACGATCGGCCAGGTCGTCGAGTTCCGCCTCGTCGTATCCGAGCGCTGCGAAAACGCTCCGGTTGTGTTCACCGAGCCGTGGCGGCGGGGACTCGAAGCCGCTATCGGCCCGATCGTAGTTGAGCGGGTGTTCGATGACGGGAATCTCGCCCCGATCAGGATCGTCGATCGTCGTGACGGTGTTGCGGGCCGCCGTCTGTTCGTTGTACAGGGCCTCTTCGGGTTCGTACACCGGGCCGGCCGGAATCCCTGCCTCGTCGACGAGGAGCGTCATCCACTCATCGGTCGTCAGTTCCTGGAACGTCGTCTCGAGTTCGGCTTCGAGCTCGGCCATGTGTTCGACGCGATCGCCGTTTGTCTCGAACCGGTCGTCGTCGATCAGTTCTGGCCGATCGATCGCCTCACAAAGCCCCTTCCAGAGCTTCTGGTTGAGACAGGCGACGTTGAGATAGCCGTCGGCAGTCTCGAAGGTCTGGTAGGGGGCGAGGACGGGGTCTTTCGTCCCCATCCGCGTCGGCGTCTCGCCCGCGAACACTTTCCCGGCCTGTTTGGTCAGCCACGGGAGCGCGGCGTCGAGCATTCCGAGGTCGATGTATTCGCCGTCGCCGGTCCGCTCGCGGCGATAGAGCGCGTTCGAGATGCCGAACGCGGCCCACATCCCGGTTATCAGGTCGGTCATCGGCAGCCCGACCTTCACCGGGCGCCCGTCGCTCTCGCCGGTGACGCTCATGATCCCGCTCATGCCCTGGACCAGCAGGTCGTACCCCGGCCGCTCGCGCCACGGTCCGGTCTGGCCGAAGGCCGATATCGCACAGTAGATCACGTCATCAGCGTGTGCTCTGATGGTCTCCTCGTCGACGTTGAGACGCTCGGCCGTGCCGGGGCGGTAGTTCTGGAGGAACACGTCTGCCTCACCGACGAGTTCGTACAGTGCCTCCCGTCCAGCCTCGGACTTGAGATCGAGTTCGACGCTCTTTTTTCCGTAGTTGACGGTCCAAAAGTACGGCGACTCGCCGTCGATAAACGGTGGCCCGGAGTGACGGTTGTCGTCACCGACTTCGGGGCGCTCGATCTTGATCACCTCGGCGCCCTGGTTGGCTAACATCAGTGAGCAGAACCCGCCCGTCACGAACGTCGTCAGATCGACGACGGTAATCCCGTCGAGAATGCGGCCATCGCTGGTCATGTGGTACCACGACACTTTTTCCCCATCGGATAAAAACGTTCGTCTCGGCGTGTCAATTCGGCGATCGTCGAGCGATTGTGCCAGTCTCCCCGTCGCCGCGTTCGCTTACTCGTCGTGTGCCGGTTCGGCCTGTTCGGCGCGGACGGCCTCGATCGCCGGCTCGAGTTCGTCGTAGAGGGCGTCGACCTCTTCGGGGAACACCTCGACGGGTTTTGCCCGACTGTATGTATGGATACGGACGCGATCGCGGTGGCGATACGTCCGATAGACGCTCCAGAGCCCGAACAGCGTCATGCCGACCCCGGCGATCGCGTTTGCAGGGATCGAGTAGAGCCCGAAGCCAGCCAGCGAGAGGCTCATGATCGCCAGAAACCAGTTGAACGACTCGTTGCTAACCTCGCTGACGTTGGTGTACGGAACGCTCGTGATCTCGTCGTCACGCCGGACGACAATGCGGCGATCGGTGACTGCAACGTCCCCGCCCATGCGAAGCCCACCACGGTAATGAAGTCGTTCGCCGGTATCGAGATCCAGTCCCTGTCTGTTCGGCATTACCGACACTGGATGATCACTCGTAATCAACCTTTCTTCGAATCGAGGGGAAAACGGGAACTGCGTGTCGAGCGCAAGTGGGTTCCTCGAACCGATGGCTGGGGAACTAGTCGGCCCTGTCGACTGGTTTTGGATCGTCCGACGAGCGCATCTGTTCGAAGAATGTTTCGAACTCGTCTTCGCCTTCGGCGAGCTGTTCCCACTGTTCGAGACCGCGCTCGCTACGCGTGCCACGGATCGTGTTGTCGAGGACGAACGCGACGATGCCGCCGACAGCCATCGTGGTCGACCCGATCACGAAGATCGTATCGGAGACCAGCTGCTGGCCGAGAATCGGGCCGATCAGCGTCGCCCCGGAAGCGATCTCCTGGAGCTCTGCGGCCCCGCCGACGTTCGCCATGTACTCCGGTATCGCGAGCCCGAGAAAGAGGGCGATACCGATAATGAAGACGTTTCGCGAGGCGTCGAGGTCGACGTATTTGAGATTCGACAGGCCAACGGCGGCGATCTGTCCGAACATCGCGATATACAGTGCCCCCACGATGGGTGTCGGAATCGTCGTGATCAGTGCGCCGAAGTAGCCGACGAAGCCGGCGATCAACATCACGATCGCACCGATCTGGACGACGTATCTGGAGGCGACACCGGTGATACCGATCGCACCGATGTTTTCGCCGTAGGAGGTCGAGCCGTTGCCCGTTCCCAGGACGCCGGCGATGACGTTGCCGATTCCCTCCATCCCGATGCCGTGGTTGATGCGCTTTTCACTCGGCGCACCGACCCCGGCGATCCGGGCGACGGCGTAGTAGTCGCCCATGCTCTCGATCATGGACGCGACGACACCGGCGAACATCCCTACGATGAACGCGAGGGTGAACTGGGGCATCCCCCACTGCAGCGGGGTGATGACCTGGATTGCCGAGGCGTCGGCGACCGCGGCCGTGTCGACGTAGCCAACGGTCTCCGGTCCGTACATCCCGGTCGCAGAAAGGACCGCGGCGAGGACCCAGGCGACGACGATGCCGAGCAATACCGGGAACAGTTTCGCATACCGGTTGTACTGATCGAGATACTGCGAGAACAGCACGATCAGAAACAGCGTGAGTCCGAGCAACCACCAGTTCTGATCGGCCATCGTGACGTCTCCGACACCGACCAGCGAGAGACCGATCAGGACGATCACCGGTGCGATAACGACGGGCGAGAGGTAGTACTTGAGTTTCCCGAGCGCGCCGACGTAGCCCAGAAGGACCTGGACCGCGGCGGCCGCGATGACCGCCCCCTGTAACTCGAGGATCGTGGCCTCCCAGCCGGTCCCCATCGCGGCAATGATTGCAAGCGCCGGTGCAAGCAACGCGAAGGTCCCACCCTGGACGATCGGATACCGGTTCCCGACCGTCGTCTGGAGCAGCGTTGCGATCCCGGAGACGACGAAGAACGTGCCGACGAGGCGTGCGGTTTCTGCTGCGGGCATCTCCATTGCCCCCGCGAGGATCAGCGGGATCGCGACCGTTGCGCCGATCATCGTCAGATAGTGCTGGACACCGAGCAGTATCGACTCGCCAAGCGGTGGCCGATCTTCGATTCCGTACTCGACAAACGATGCCTCCTCACGGGAGATCTCTCCCCCATCTGTTGTGACGTCTGTATCGTTTTGTTCCGTCATATATGTCAGCACCTGTACCGATCGAGAGTGTGCTGATGTTTCACACTTGCACAGGTATAGCATGAATGGCAGAGCGAATACACATAAAGATACCGCCGTAAATCACGATCGTCATTGATGATGGACCGCCGATCGGGTCCGGCCGAACCGTTTTTGCAGGCAGTGTACTCGATTCGCACCGATCGCCAAGGGGTGGGCGAGCGGTTCCCCTGATCACGCGTCGGCACGGTCTCTGTTTCGGCGGTGGTCACGATCGACGCAGACACCACCATTGCTCCCCTGTGAGCGACACACTGGGGCATAGATTATTACACTTCGACTCTCTCGGTAGAAGTGATGGCATCTGATCCGGAGTATGCAGTCGCCGCAGAGTTGGACGTATCGATCGAGATGCGCGACGGTGTCGAACTCGCCACGGACATCTACCGACCGGCCGACCCCGAAACCGGCGAGCCGATCGCCGATCCAAAACCCGTGTTGCTCGACCGAACACCCTACGGCAAGCGCGGGCGCATGGAGCGACACGGCGAGTGGTTCGCAAAACGAGGGTACGTCGTCGCGATCCAGGACTGTCGGGGGCGGTTCAACAGTGGCGGCGAGTACTACATTTTCATCAACGAACCCGAAGACGGCTACGACACCGTCGAGTGGCTCGCCGACCAGCCCTACTGTGATGGCCAGGTCGGGACGATCGGCACCTCCTACGGCGCGTGGGTTCAAAACGCACTCGCGACCCAGGACCCGCCCCATCTCGAGGCGATGTTCGTCAATCAGGGCGCGGCGAACGGTCGCAAGGCGACGTTTCGACACAACGGCACCTTCGAACTCCGATGGCTCTGCTGGGCGCTGACACTCGGTGGTGGGTTTGCAAAGCGAGCCCTCGACGACCCCGATATCCAGCAGCGGTTGGCTAACGTCGACGTCCGTGACGTCCTCGAAAACGGCCCCGTTCAGCCGGGGCAGTCGCCGCTGCGACACATCCCCGCCTACGAGGAGTGGGCGTTCGATATTATGACAGCGGGGAGTGCAAGCGACGACCTCTGGCAGGAACCCGGGCTCAACTTCGAGGCCTACTACGACGAGAGCGCCGACGTCCCGACGGTCTACTCGGGTGCATGGTATGATTCCTATACGAAAGCGACCTGTGACAACTTCGAGGCACTCGCCGAGCGCAAGGACAGCGACCACTTCCTCCTGATGGGGCCCTGGACACACGGCTGGAACACGTATCCGCTCCCTTCCTGGAACAAGTCCTACTCCGGCGAACTCGAGTTCGGCGAGGTCGCCCTCCGAGACTACCAGGAGACACGGCTCCGGTTTTTCGATCACTATCTCAAGGGCAAAGACACCTGGGCGGACCAGCCGACAGTCCAGTACTTCCAGATGGGGACCGGCGACGGCTCCGGAACCGGCGACGATCGACTCGTCTACGGCGGCGAGTGGCGATCGGGGTCGGCGTGGCCGCTTCCCGAGACCGAGTGTACAACCTACTATATCCACGAGGACGGCACCCTCTCGACCGACGAACCGACCGTCACGGCGTCCGCCACGAGCTACGAGTTCGACCCGCGCGATCCCGTCCCGACGATCGGTGGCAACTGCTCGTCGTACATCACCTACGAACCCCGCGAGGAGCCAATTCTCGAATACCCGCTCGCGAATCGCAAGCTCCAGGATATCACCGGTCGCGGCGGATTCGACCAGCGCACTAGACCGGAGACGCTCGGTGCGGAGGCCCCCTACGGCCCGCTTGAGGAACGCAACGACGTTCTCGTCTATCGAACTCCACCGCTCGAGTCGGCCGTCGAGATCGCGGGCCCGATCCGCGTCTCCGTCTTCGGCTCGACCGACGCCCCGGATACCGACTTCACGGCGAAGCTGATCGACGAACACCCGCCCAGCGAGGCGTTCCCGAACGGGTTCGCGCTGAACATCTGTGACTCGATCTGTCGCGGCCGCTACCGCGGCTACCGCGACGAGCCGGATCTCCTCGAACCGGGGACGGTCTACGAGTTCGAGATGGAGCCCTACCCGACCGCGACCGTTTTCGAGGAAGGCCACCGGATCCGCCTCGACATCTCCTCGTCGAACTACCCCCGGTACGACGTCAACCACAACACCGGCGGGCCGCTCTACGGCGATCGCGAGTATCAGACTGCGACCAATACGGTCCACCACGACGCCGACCACGCGACGCACATCGAACTCCCGGTTCAGCCGCGCTGATCGCCGTTTTCGATCGCGGCGGCTGCTGACGTTCTCCGTCTTCTGTCGTCGACTCGCTGTCCCTGCTGTCATCAGTGCTAACTCCGTCGTTTCGCGTACGTTGTGGAAAATCACGGAGAAAGCCTCGCCGTTCACAATGGGGAGGATATCAAACCGATTCGACGAGTTCGACGACGTAACCGTCCGGATCCTCGAAAAACGCGACGCGAGCGTTCGCCGCGTCGACCGTCACCGGTTCGCGGACGATCTCCGGATCAGCGGCGTCGACGATCCGATCGAACTCGGCGTCGGTATCCTCGACTGCGAGTGCGACGTGGTCGATCTCGGCCGGCGTGACGGGATCGTCGTCGTCCGGATCGGTTTTGAACTGGAGTTCGGCACCCGCCTCGGTACCGACGTAGTAGTTGACGACGCCATCGTCGCCGGTGAACTGCGATCTGAACTCGAGCCCCAGTACGTCCTCGTAGAACTCGCTTGTTCGATCGAGATCCGACACCCACAGCGCAGTGTGTATGACGTCCATGCGTACCATACTACCGGCGACCAGTATATAGCTTCGTCCAGCGCCAGCAGAGCGGCATCCGGCGCCCTGTCTATTCAGCCGATCCTATAGTACCAACTGCGACTATGCACACGCTGATCGCACAGCCGTCATGCGATCGGGTGCGCACTGACTTGCAGTGGCTACTGTAGCTGGATCGGGCTGTATAGTCCCTGAGGCAACATTTAAGCAGCATCTGTCCAATGATAGCGTATGACAATCACGCTCGAAAGAGATCGGTTCGTCGAGACGATGATCGAACAGGCCGAAATCGGGGCCACCGAGGGTGGCGGCCTCCACAGACTCGCCCTCTCCGACGAAGACAGGGAGATCCGCGACTGGTTCGCCGACCAGCTGGCGGCGCTCGATCTCTCGATCCGAATCGACGAGTTCGGAAACATGTTCGGCAGGCGCGACGGAACCGATCCCGACGCGGATCCGGTGCTCGTCGGCTCACACCTCGATTCACAGCCCTACGGCGGTATCTACGACGGCGCACTCGGCGTCGTCGCCCCCCTCGAGTTGCTCCGGACACTCGATGACGAGGGGATCGAGACTCGACATCCGATCGAGATCGTCAACTGGACCAACGAGGAGGGGTCGCGGTTCCAGCCGGCGATGCAGGGCAGTGGCGTCTGGACGAACGAACTGGATCTCGAAGCCCAGTTCGAACGAACCGACGAGGACGGCCACAGCGTCCGCGAGGAACTCGAACGAATCGGGTATCGGGGTGACGTTCCCGCGGAGCCACGACCGTACGAGGCCTACCTCGAACTCCACGTCGAGCAGGGACCGTCCCTCGAACTCGAGGGTGCCGACGTGGGCGTCGTCACTGGCGTCGTCGGCTTCTACTGGGGCGCGACGACCTTCTACGGCGAAGCGGACCACTCCGGTCCGACGCCGATGCACTATCGATCGGATGCGCTGGTCGCAGCGGCCGACGTCATTACCGGAATCCGTCGGATCCCCGGCTCGCTCGGCGATCGAACCGTCGGGACGGTCGGCTATCTCGACGTGGACCCGAACTCGATCAACATCGTTCCGGGAGAAGTAACCTTCACCTGGGGGTTTCGGGACCCGTCAGACGACCTCGTCGACGAGGCGAAGGCGCGGGCACTGGCCGAGATTGAGGCTGCCGCCGAGCGAGAGGGCGTCGAGTGGGAGTCCGAAAAGCGGATGCGATCGGCGAGCGTTGATTTCGCCGATCGCTGTATCGACGCCGTCCAGACGAGCGCCGACGATCTCGGCTATGACAGCATGCGACTCTACAGCGGTGCGGGTCACGACGCTGCCCATCTGAGTAAGGTCACCGATACGAGCATGGTGTTTGCCGTCAGCGAGAACGGAAAGAGCCACTCGGAGGAGGAGTTCACCAGTTGGGATGACTGTTATACGGCGGCGAACACGCTCGCAAACGCGGTCGTTCGGGTAGCCGACACCGAAGAGTGATACGGACCGCTGTCCGTCGTTTCCGGAGCGGCCGCGAGCCGTCCTGCGGTCGCTCGGATAAATCGTTACAGCGGACCGTCTGAACCGATGAACAGCCAGTGACCAACTCGGGCGTCCGAGCTTTTCCAACCGCCGAAAACGGCTCCCGAGCCCGATGTTCAGAAGGACCAGTCGGTCGATTCCCGTCTGCAGAACTGCCCGTGCCCGTTTTCCGCGACGATCTCGCCGTCGTCGGCGACGAGTTCGCCGCGAACGAAGGTCTGCTTGACACGCCCGGTCACCTCGCGACCCTCGTAGATCGAGAAATCCGCTTCTGAGGCGTTCTCTTCGGCGGTGATCGTGTACGTCTCGTTCGGGTCGAAGACCACGACATCCGCGTCGGTTCCGGGGTCGAGCGTTCCCTTCTCCGATAGGCCGAAGATCCGTGCAGGGTTTCGTGAGAGCACGCGGACGAGGAACGGATAAGAAAAGCCGCGGTTGTTCACCGCCTCGTCGTGGAACACCGGGAGGTTCGTCTGTAACGCGTTCGCACCGAACTTGCTGTCCCACCAGTTCGCAACCTGCTTGCTCTCTTTCGTGTAGCCGCAGTGATCCGTCGAGACCACGTCCAGGGTCTCGTCGCCGAGATGGTCGAACATCGCCTCGATGTCGTCGGCCGTCCGGATCGGCGGCGCGATCATCGGGAGATTTCGGAGCTCCCCGTAGATCGACTCCTCGAGCGTCGTGTAGTGTGTACAGGTCTCCGCACGGACCAACTCCTCGCCGTACTGGTCGCGATAGCGCGCCAGAACGTCCGCGGACTTCCGACAGGAGGTGTGAATGCCGTAGTATCGACAGCCGGCTTCCATCGCCATGTGGACGGCGGCGTCGGCTGCGATCGCCTCGGCGTAGTCCGGTCGAGACTGTGGATACCACTCCGAATCACCCTTCCCATCGGCCTGGAACTGTGCCGTGCGATCGTCACAGATCGTGGCCTCTTCGGTGTGCAACACGGCAAACGCATCCAGATCCGCGAGGACGCCGAATACGCGGTCCATGAACCCGTTCTGGAGGCCGATCTCGTAGGCCGTAAACAGCTTGATCGACGGAACGCCGGCGTCGACGACGGCCTCGATTTCGTCGAGAACGGCCGGATCTTCGCGGGTAATCGCCGCGTGCAGCCCGTAGTCGACGACGGCGTCCTCGGCTTTCGCCTGTTTCCGCTCGATTCCCTCGAGCAGCGTCCCGTCTTCGTCCCAGGGACTCATCTCCCCGGTCCAGGCCTGCCAGCCGAAATCGATGTACGTCGTCGTTCCGCCCAGGGCCGCCGCTTTCGTCGCCGATTCGTAGCTATCGAACGAGAACATATCGTCGATGTGAACGTGCGGATCGACCACGCCCGGCATCACGAGGGCGTCCGTGGCGTCGATCGTCCGGTCGGCGTCGGGCATCGACTCGCTGTCACCGACGGCAACGATTTTCTCACCGTCGATCGCGACATCGCCTTCGAAGCTGTCCGCCGGTCCGACGACCGTCCCTCCATGAATGACTGTCTCTACCATACACCGATGACGAAATATGAAATAATAAAGGTTCGTTCTTGTTCCGGAAATTATGATTCCCCGGCACCACAGTAAACCAGCTAATACGGGTCCGAATGCGGTCGTTTCGATCCGTCACACGGTACCAAACCTTGATTGTTTCGTACTCCTTTTAGCAGACCGTATGGACGATACTGAATCGGGGCTGAACGAGATCGAACAACTCGACAAAACGCACATTTTTGGAACGTGGTCCTTTCAAAATGAGGTCAGACCGCGGCAGGTCGTCGGCTCGGAGGGGAATCGGTTCGAGACGGCCGACGGAACCGAGTATCTCGACTTTTCGGGGCAACTGATGTGTTCGAACCTGGGCCACTCCGCGGACGCTGTCGCGGACGCGATCGCTGAACAGGCATACGAGGGCGCGTACTTCGCGCCGGGCTTCACCACCGAGGCTCGCGCCAAACTCGGCGAAAAGCTCGCCGAAGTCACGCCGGGGAACCTCTCGAAGACGTTCCTTTCGACCAGCGGAACGGAAGCCGTCGAGGCCGCGATCAAGATCGCCCGGATGTACACCGGGAAACAGAAGATCGTCTCCCGTTACCGCTCCTATCACGGCGCGACCTACGGCTCGATCAGTGTCACCGGCGATCCGCGACGACTCATGGCCGAGCCAGGCATTCCGGGGGCAATCAAGGCCCCGGATCCCTACGCCTACGGCTCGACGCTCGAGCCGATGGAGAGCCTCGAGTACATCGACGAGATGCTGATGCTCGAAGGCGACACCGTCGCCGCCGTCCTCGTCGAACCGGTCGTCGGCTCGAACGGTATTCTCGTGCCGCCGCCCGAGTATCTCCCCCGACTGAAAGAGATCGCCCACAACCACGGCGCCTTGCTGATCTGTGACGAAGTGATGAGTGGCTTCGGCCGAACTGGCGAGTGGTTCGCCTCCGACCTGTTCGACGTCACACCGGACATCATGACGATGGCAAAGGGGTTGTCGGGTGCGTACGCACCGCTGGGCGGGACGATCGTTACCGACGAGATTGCCGCTCACTTCGAGGACGAGATGTTTTGTCACGGTCACACCTACGCCGGCCATCCCGTCGCCTGTGCGGCGGGCCTGGCGGCGATCGAGACCTACGAGGAGGAGAACGTGATCGCCCACGCCAGCGAGGTCGGCAGCTACCTCGGCGACCGGCTCAAGGAACTGGCGGCAAGCCATCCGAGCGTCGGCGAGACCCGCGGTGTCGGGCTCTTCCGGGGAATCGAACTGACGAAACGAGCGGACGAGCGGGTCCCCTTCGGCGAGCGCGCGGACAAGATCTCGACCGGGACGACGGTCGTCGACGAAGTCGCCGCTCGTGCGGGTGAACACGGCGTCTACCTCGCGAACATGATCAACACGCTGATTATCGCGCCGCCGTTGACGATCACTCGCGACGAGATCGACGAAGCGATCGATGCCATCGACGATGCGCTGGCACACTCCGACGCCGAAATGGAGGCGTGAACCGTGAGCGAACTTCCGTCGGTCTACGGGGGAGAGATCCTCCACGTCGACCTCGAGTCCGGGGAGACCGAGCGTGAGGGGATCGATCCCGCGGACGCACGTGCGCTTCTCGGCGGGAACGGGTTCGCGGCGGCGCAGGTTCACGAACACGTTCCGTCGGATGCAAGCCCGTTCGACCCGGAGAACCTCGTCGTCTTTGCAGTCGGCCCAATGAACGCGACGCCGTTTCAGAGCACGAGTCGTGGCGTCGTCGGTTTCGTCAGCCCGATGACGAACGGCTTCTTCGATAGTACGTTCGGCGGCACGTTCCCGCGGGCACAGAAGACTACCGGATTCGAGGCCATCGTCTTGCACGGCGCAGCCCCGGCGCTTTCGACCGTGTACATCGAGGAAGACGGTGCGACGGTCGTCGAGGATACCGAACTCACGGGGTTGGATACGTACGAGACTTGCGAGGCGGTTCGTGACCGAGACGAGGACGGTGACGACCTCCACGTCGTTGCGAACGGCCCTGCCGGCGAGAACCTCGTTCGCTACGCGTGTCTGTTGCACCGGGGCCGTGATCGGGAGGGCGTCGCCGGCCGCGGTGGCAGCGGGGCCGTCCTCGGCTCGAAGAACGTCAAGGCAGTGGCTGTCCGGGAGGGTTCGTTCGAACCCGAAGTGGCCGAGGAAGCGGCCTTCCGCGAGTTGACGATGAGCCGGATGCAGCCGCTGATGACCGAAACCGAAATGCTCCAGGAGTACGGTACCAGCGGCCTCGTGAACCCTATCAACGAGATGGGCAAACTCGGGATGCGAAACAACCAGTCCGAGCAGGCCGACGCCGAGTTTGCGGAGGCGATCAGCGGCGAGACGCTCGAGAGCGAGTACGTCACCGAGCACACGACGTGTGCCAACTGTGCGGTCCGCTGTGGGAAACACGTCAGCGTCCAGTCCGAGGGCATCTCCCAGGCGAAGATTCCCGAGTTCGAGAGCCTCTTTGGCACCGCGACGATGCAGGCGGTCGACGACATCAAGCGGGTGATGAAGGCGAACGATCTCTGCGATCGACTCGGCATGGACACGATCAGTTGGGGAGTCTCCGTCGCGTTCGCCCGCGAGTGTGCCGAGACGGGGCTGCTGGACGAAGACGACTCCCCGCACCTCGCATTCGGCGACGCCGACGGACTGGTCGACCTCGCTCGCCGGACGGCCGCCCGAGAGGGGTTCGGCGACAGGCTCGCGGAGGGGTCGTTTAGGCTTGCGGAATCGATCGCCGGTGACGCCGATCGCTATCTCCACGGCTCGAAGGGGCTGGAGTTCGCCGCCCACTCCCCGCGCGGCCTGAAGGGAATGAGCATCGGCTACGCCACGTCGACTCGCGGCGGCTCCCACCACGACACGCGCCCGACGCTCCAGTACGGCGGGGAACACGCCGAGACGACCGAGGGGACGGCCGAGTTCGCGGCTAGATCCCAGCACTTCACCGCCCTCGGGGACTCGCTCACCCAGTGTCGGTTCGTCAGCGAGGGTGGCTGGGGGAAGCGGATCGGCGACCGGTACCGGGACGCCCTCCAGGCCGCCACCGGCTGGGAGCTCACGACCGCCGAGGTCGAAACCATCGGCGAGCGGATCTACACCCTCGAGCGCCTGATCAACGTCGAACGGGGGGTTGCCGATCGTGAGGCGGACACGCTTCCCCACCGCGTACTGTCCGAACCGATTCCGGACGGACCCGCCGAGGGGATGTACTGTCCACCTGCGGAACTCGAGGCGATGCTCACGGAGTACTACGCGTTCAGGGGCTGGGACGAGGACGGAAAACCGACGTCGGAGACGCTCGAGCGTCTCGAAATCGACGAGCTTGCGGGCTGATGGCCGTTCGGATCCGGGTCAAGCTGTTTGCGATGCTCCGAGCACGGGTGGGGAAGCGATCGCTCTCGCTCACTTTCGATGGCGTCGCGAAACCGACCGTCGCCGACGCGCTCGAACGCCTCGAACGCGAGTGTCCCGAACTGGCGGGCGAACTCCTCGCGGACGGGGCGATCGTCACGACCGCCACTGTTCTGCGAAACGGTCGGCTCGTCGATCGGACGGCGCCGGCGACGGTCCCGCTCGAGGACGGAGACGAATTAAGTCTGACACCGCCAATCACCGGCGGTTGATCCGTTTCGATCGGGAGGTCGTCCGCACCGACGACCGACCGGACGGGCGAGCCGTGGCCGATCGCGGACCTGATAGCGTCACGCCGGGATTGTCCGCGAGTTCCGAAAACGCGAGGCCGAACAGCGGCCCGGAAGATTCCAGAGCCGGTGACCACAGTGACCGAGCCCATCGGCGATGCCGGGTGCGGAACCGACCCGAATCGCCACCCTACGGCCAACTGCGAGGCTGAGCCCGAACAGACCGACACCGATCGCGAACCGGGGAGCGATCGTGCCGGTTCCGAACTCGCCGACGAAACTATATTTACGTACATCCAACCAGACGCCTCAATACGTTGGAAGGCAGTATCAATTTCTCGAATATCGTTACAAATCAAACCATGTCCGGAAATTATAAGTATTTTGTATTCCCATCACAATCATGGTAGATAATACCTCTTCGCAAGCGACTGGTGGAGATGGCGAACTAGTCGCGTACGGAATCGATGACGAACCGGCGCTCTCGGAGGCGATACCGCTTGGCCTCCAGCACCTGCTCGCGATGTTCCTCTCGACGGTCGCGTTGCCGCTCGTCATCGCGGGTGCGATCGGGCTCAACCAAGCTGAGACGGCCTTCGTGGTCCAGATGGCGCTTTTTGTTGCGGGAGTGGCGACGATCGTCCAGGTGTACTCGGTCGGTCCGGTCGGTGCCCGGCTCCCGATCGTGATGGGGACGAGTGCAATCTTCGTTGCCCCGCTTATCGACATCGGAGCAAGTTTCGGCATTGCGGCGATCTTTGGAGCGGTCATTGTCGCTGCACCGGTCGAGGTCGTGATCGGCTACTTTTACGACGACCTCAAGCGGTTCTTCCCGCCGCTGGTGACGGGAATTGTCGTCATGCTCGTCGGTCTGACGCTGATTCCGGTCGCCATCGACTACTCCGCCGGCGGTCCCGGTGCGGAGGACTTCGGCGCACTCTACAACCTCGGGTTGGCCGCACTCGTCTTCTTGCTTGCCGTCGGCCTCAACCAGTACTTCGACGGGTTCGTCTCGATCGCAAGCGTCCTCTTTGCGGTCGTCGTCGGCTACCTCGTCGCCTGGCCGCTCGGACTGCTTGACTTCAGTGGCGTCGCCGACGCCTCGTGGGTCGCAGTGCCGATCCCCCTCGAGTTCGGCATCGAATTTCACCCGAGTGCGATCGTGATTGCGGCGTTCGCGTACGTCATTACTTCCATCGAAACAATCGGCGATATCGAGGGGACGACCGGGAGCGTCGGCCGTCGGGCGACGTCCGGGGAGATGCGCGGTGGGCTGCTCGCCGATGGCTTCATGAGCATGTTCGCCGGCCTGTTCAACGCCTTCCCCAATACGTCGTTCTCACAGAACGTTGGGTTGATCGGCTTTACCGGCGTTGCCAGCAAGTTCGTCGTCGGGATCTGCGGCGTGTTCCTCGTGGTCCTTGGGCTCGTTCCGAAGGTCGCCGCGGTCGCCGCTGCGATGCCAGATCCCGTCCTCGGGGGTGCCGCAGTCGTCCTCTTCGGGATGATCTTCTCTATCGGCCTCCGAATCATCGCCGAGCGCGTCGAGTTGACCCGGCGGAGCTTGACGATCATCGCCGTTTCCATTGTTCTTGGCGTCGGGGTCGAGATCACTGACGAACTCTTCACGGAACTCCCCGACGAGGTCGCGGTGATCCTTGGCTCCGGGCTGCTAGTCGGGGGCGTTACAGCACTCGTGTTGAACGCGGTTTTGCCGCACAACGGCGACGCCCGGCAGGGACAGAGCCAGATCGAAGACACGGGGCGGACCGACCTGCCGTCCTCCGAGGAGTAGATCGACCTGGCCCGATACACCCGATCCTGATTCGTTTTGTCCGGATACCGCGACCGTCTCGACTCACGGCTCACAGCGCTTTGAGATCCCAGATCGTGTTGTTCTCCACCGTCGTCTCGCTTCCCGGATGTCGGGAAAGATATATTTCTCTCCCCTGCATACGGTATGGCATGGCATCGCAAATTCTGATCCCAGTCGACGGCTCGGAGCAATCGACAGAGGCACTTGAGTACGCCTTCGAAACGTTTCCCGACGCGGAGATGACGGCGCTTCACGTTGTCGACGCCGGACGGGGTGACATCGGCGCGTTTTCCGGCATGACCGGAGACCTGCCGGACGATTCGCCAGAACTCGAGCAATCCGCGGAGGTGCTGGACGACGCTCGTGAACGCGGCCGCGAACACGGCGTCGACGTCGAGACGGATCGCGGTCGCGGGCGACCCGATCGCCTGATCGTCAAATACGCCGAAGAGAACGATTACGAACTGATCGTAATCGGGAGTCACGGCCGTGACGGCGTCGCCAGGGTGCTCCTCGGAAGCGTCGCAGAGAAAATCGCGCGGCGATCGTCAGTGCCCGTCCTCATCGTCCGCTGAGGGGTCCTGACCTACCGGCTACCTGTTTTAGACCCGATCGGCGTCGTCGGGGATCCGATGGCTCGAGAGGAGTCCGGTCTCCTCTAAAGCGTAGTAGCACACGATGTGGGCGATACCGGCGGCGATCATCCCGTTGAGCGCTGCCATTCCAGGGAGCAACGCGGGTGCACCAATGCCCGGCAGCACCGATCCGGCTGTGAGTGCCGCGACCAAACAGCCGACGACGTACGCGAGCACGCCCGTCCACCGGACGTTCGTGAACTGTACGTCGTCCATTCGCGGGATACCCGTGCGCCAACAGAGCAGAAAGTCGGCGATGATTATTGCTCCAAGTGGTGGGATATACTGACCGAGAAGTTCGAGCCAGGGCAAGAGCAGTCCATCGGCGCCCGCGAGTGCAAGGCCGATTCCGATCGTACAGCCGACGATGACGAACGGTCGCTTGCGATCGAACTCGAACGCTTCGGCTCCTGCCACACCGAACGCGTAGGCTGCGTTGTCGTTGGTCGTCCAGATGTTGAGTATCAGTGCGATCAGCCCGACGGTTGCAAGCCCCTGGGCGACGAGCACCTGATACAGGTCTCCCTGTGGCGCCACGTCGTAGACGGCTCCGCCGACTGCACCGCTGAGAAAGAGAAAACTATTGCCGACGAGAAACGCGATCAGTCCGGCCCAGAACGCGACTTTCGAGTTGATCGCAAACCGAGCCCAGTTCGGAGCCTGCGTCCCGCCGCTGATGAACGTCCCGATCACGATGGTCACCGCCAACCCGAAGGACATCTCGCCACCACCAGTCTGGGCGATGAGTCCATCGACACCGCCGGCATCACCGATCGCAAGATAGATCGAAAGGAGACCGACGACGACGAGGACAGGAACGGCGACGTAGGATAGCTTTTCCATCCCCTCATACCCGAAGTACGCCGTCATCATATGCAACACTCCCCAGAGAAGAATGAGCGCACTGATCAGCGTCGCGGTTTCGAGGCCGAAATACACTGCCGTCGGAATCGCGACCATCGGAATGGTCACTCCGAACCACCCCACCTGCGTCCCGCCAAGCAGGATATCGGCCCATTTTGCCCCCAGACGGCCAAACGAGTAGCGTGCTAACAGGACCGTGGTCAGCCCTGCCTTCGCGGAAATTCCACACAGAAGCGCGACGTATCCGCCAAGTATGAGATGACCGACAACCATTGCCGTCAGCATTTCCTGGAACCCCAGTGCAGCCCCGACCTCTGCACCAGCCCACATCGTCCCAGCAAAAAAGACGAACCCGAGCAACACTGCAGAGAGGCTGATAAGCCCCTTTCGATCCTCCTTCGGGACGTGATCGAGCGGATAGTCCGGATCCGGGAGATCCTCGTTACCGAAGATGAGTTGTCGCCAATCAAACGGCTTGTCGGATGTTGCCATACTGTATCGAGACAACAATTCGCATACCTTATTAAGGTTTCTAGTTATGTGTTGGAATTGTCTACCTTCCGCAGATATTTGTACACATATATGATGCTAATAGGGGACAAGAGCAGACACCCAACTATTAGTAGTGGAGACTGCTACTGACCCGTATGGTTTCGTGGCTCATTACGAATGCGACGACGAGAGACGGTCGGTCGATCGATATAGCCATCGAAAACGGATCTATCTCGCGGATCAGCGGCGGCGGGACTCTGGAGTCGGCCACCTCAAATCCCGATCGCCAGTACGACGCAGAGGGTCGACTCGTTACGCCGCCACTGATCGAACCACATATTCATCTCGACGCAACGCTCACAGCGGGTGAACCGACGTGGAACGAGTCGGGAACGCTGGCGGAAGGCATTCGTACCTGGGGCGAGCGCAAAGAATCGCTGACGGTAACGGACGTAAAAGCCAGAGCCGAACAGACGATCACGTGGCTTGCAGCGAACGGCGTCACTCGCGTCCGGACCCACGCAGACACCACCGAGGAGTCGTTGACTGGTGTCCGTGCACTACTCGAACTTCGCGACGAAGTCGCTGATCTCGTCGATTTACAGGTTGTCGCCTTCCCGCAGGATGGAATATTCACTGCTGAATCTCACGAGGATCTGCTTCGTGAGGCACTCGAGATGGGTGCAGACGTCGTCGGCGGAATCCCACACAACGAGCACACCCGCGAAGACGGCGTCGCGTCGGTCGAACTGACGATGGATCTCGCAGAATCGTTCGACCTGCCGGTCGATCTTCACATCGACGAGACGGACGATCCCGGTTCGCGGTTCACGGAAGTGCTCGCAAGCGAGGCGATCAAGCGACAGCTCGGCGATCGCGTCACTGCGAGTCACGCGACTGCACTGCACTCGTATCCAAACGCCTACGCAGCGAAGCTACTCTCCTTGCTAGCCGAAAGTGGCGTTGACGTGATCACGAACCCACCGGACAACGCAGTGTTGCAGGGACGGTATGACGGGTATCCACGGCGACGGGGGCACACTCGCATCGACGAGTTACAGGAGGTCGGTGTTACTGTCGGCATCGGTCACGACTCAGTGATGGATCCATGGTACCACTACGGGCGTGGCGATCCGCTCGACGCCGCCTTCGTCCTGCTCCACTACGCACACATGAGCGGGCGTGGCGATGTCGAGACGATCTGGGAGATGCTGACGACCGCGAACGCGAGCGTCTTCGGCGTCGACGACTACGGACTCTTGGAGGGCAACGATGGATCGCTGGTCGTCTACGACGCCCCTGATCCGTTTAACGCGCTTCGGACGCAGGCGTCGCGAACACTCGTGCTCAAAGACGGCCACGAGATCGCCCGGACCGAACCTGCGAGCACGCGCGTCATCCGCGAGGGAAAATCCGACAGCGAGGTCGACTTCCATCGCTAGCGGTGGACGGCCGACTCCAACTCGTTTTCGGCCACAACCGTTCCCTCGTGGATGACCTGGCGGGGCCGCCGTCCCAGCCGGAGCGCGTCGTGACGGCTCTTCACCTCGGGCGGGAACACGTTGAACGTCGCCGGCTCGCCGGGATCGATCCCGTGTCCGCATCCACGGATCGCCGCCGCGTTTTCGGTCACGAACGCCCACGCGAGCCGGCGCTGTGCTGGCGTGGTGAACTGAGCCGCATGCGCGGTCAGCAGCGCCGTTTCGAGCATGCTTGCGCGTCCATACGGGTAGAACCCGTCGAGCAGACAGTCCTGGCCGGCGGCGACGAGGACGTCGGCCGCGAGCAGTTCGTCGACCCGGGTGATCCCGCGCCGTCTCGGGTGGGCGTCGTGGCGACCCTGCAACACCAGGTTCGTCGGCGGGTTGGTGATCGCCGAGAGCTCGGCTTCGGCAACCAGGTCGATCACCCGCGCGGCGTGGGCGTCGTCGTATGCCGCCAGCGCACAGGTGTGTCCCGCCGTCACCGGCCGATCGAAGCCGCGATCGATCACCTCGGCCGCGAGATACTCGAGCGACCGCGCCGCGGGGTCGTCGGTCTCGTCGACGTGCATATCCACGGCGACGTCGTGGCTCTCGGCGATGTCGAGACAGACGTCGACGTGGTGGCGTCGATCGGCATCGGTTCGTTCGTTGTCCGGCATCCCGCCGACGAGGTCGCCGCCGGACTCGAGTGCACGCTCGAGCAACGTGGCGGTGCCCTCGTCTTGTAGAATCCCCTCCTGGGGAAAGGCGACAATCTCGACGTCGGCGATGTCTGTACAGGCCTCCCGGGCGGCGACGACCCCCTCCAGTGGCGTCAGCCCGCCGGTTGTGTCCACGTCGACGTGCGTTCGGATGCGCGTACAGCCGTTCCGGACGTGGGCCTCGATCGCGCGGATCGCGCGGTCGCGAACGTCCGGAACCGTGTATTCGGCCTTTCGCTCCCGGACGTTCGCGATTGCCTCATCAAGTCGTCCTGACTCGTTGGGCGGAAGGTCAGGGGCGACGTAGGCCTTGTCGAGGTGGACGTGTGGATCGACGAAGCCGCCAGCGACCAGTCCGCCGTCAGCGTCGATCGCTATCGGTGCGTCGTCGATGACCGTTGTGTCAGCCCCGATCGCCTCGATCCGTCCGTTCTCGACGGCGATGGCAGTCGGCTTTTGGCGCTCCGGCAGTACCGCGTTACGGACGAGCAGGTCCATATACTCCGCTGTTCGGCCGGAAACAAAAACGTTGAGACGGAGCGATCACCGAACGACAACAATCCGTATCAGTTCTCTTTGAACGCGACACACCGGCTCACACTTGACTCGCCGCCGCGGAACCGCCACGGGAAGGTGCCGAGTTGTACGCGTTCGTTGAGCAATTCTTCGGGAACCTGCGCGTTTTCGACGTGAATGATTCCCTCTGGGAAGAGTTCGGTGTGCATGAGCTGGTAGCCTTCCGGTGGGAAGACTTCGTCGAGGTCGTCGACGCCGAGGTGGTCGGCGGCTTCCTCGGCGAGCTCCGGACGAATATCTCTGATGACCGTATTCATCGGGTGATCTGCGCTCCCACAGTCGAGCATGAGATAGTTGATCTCCATCTCCTTGCACCAGTCGGCGAACTCCTGGTTTGGACCTGGGTGTTTACAGAAGAAGCTGTGTGGATCGGCCTCCTCTCTGTGCCAGGCGTACTTCTGGAAGCCGGTATGGATGAACAGGATGTCGCCTTTGCGGACGTCACAGACCTCCTCGATCATGTCGCTGGTATAGACATCGTATTCCCCGACGTGGTCCGAGATGTCGGCGACGACGCCGTCACCGACAAGCTCGTCCAGTCCGACGCTTTCGATGTCCCGGCCGCTCGCGACGAAGTGTTTTTCACCATCCAGGTGGGTGCCGGTGTGGTTCATAAACTCGATCTTCTGGCCGTTTACTTTCTCCGTATCGAGACTCTTTTCGTACCAGATTTTCGGGTTATCGTACGTTGGCCACGCCGGCGTATCCTGTGACCACGGCTGTGTCAGGTCGAACATCTCGTATCCGTCGAGCATACACTCCGCTTATGAAGCACTCACTTAAATATCACTCGTCTTATCCGCTTTCAGTGTCACTGGTTTTCGGAGCAAGAGTTATTACTCCACTCGATGAACCATTCATATCCTTGTGAGTGAGATATGCGGACAAACACCACCCCACCGACTGACTGTCTGTACCGTCTCCGATCGCCTCGAGGGAGCGCTCGCTTGCCCGTCGCTACCCACCACCGATCACCCGGAGGACACACATGAAACCAGCCAGCTTCACCCATCACCGTCCTGACTCGGTCGACACGGCAGTGTCGTTGCTCGAAACACACGACTCGGCGACACTACTGGCTGGCAACCAGTCGCTCGGGATTGCCATGGCCAAGCGCCAGGAGACACCCGACCATCTGATCGATCTCAACGGCATCGACGAACTCGCATACATCGAGACGACAGCCGACGCAGTGACGATCGGGGCTATGACCAGACACCGAACGATCGAACGGTCCGATCGGTTAGCGAAGTGTCTCCCACTGTTGCCCGATGCAGGCGGCAAGATTGCGGGACCAAGCGTCAGAAACCGGGGGACGATCGGCGGGAGTCTCGGGAACGCAGATCCGGCCGCCAATTTCCCGGCGGCACTCACTGCACTCGGTGGAACAATTACACTCCGTTCTACCGAGGGGAGTCGGACCGTCGACGCCGACGCGTTTTTCATCGATGACGGGACAACGGCGTGCCGAGCGGACGAACTCATCGAATCGGTTTCGGTTCCGCGGGAGCCGTTCCCGGCCGATCGAACGGGAATGGCATTTGTCCGCCTCAAACGAGTCGCACAAAAGTGGCCAATTGTCAGCGCAGCGACCGCGATCCGAGTCGACGACCCTGGGGCCGATACGCCGATCGTCGACGCGGCCCGAATCGCGCTCTCGAACACGGCTCCGGTCCCGCTTCGGGTCCCAGAAGCCGAATCGATCCTTGCGGGGAACGCGCTTACTGATTCCCTCCTTGAGGACGTTGCTGCTGTGGTGATGGATGCAACAGACCCGATAGATGAAATGCACGCAGACCCTGCCTATCGACGCGACGTCGCCGGTGAGTACACCCGACGGTCGCTAGAACAGTCGTACGCTCGGGCCCGAGGGATCGACGAAGCCGACGTTCCCTGGACCGAACACTGATCTGGCGGCGTTACTCGCGGTTCCGAAGCTTCTGGCGCAACCGATCGGGAGCGACCGGAACCTGATTGGCGACGATGTCAAGGGGCTCTATGGCATCGTTGATCGAACTCGCAACCGACGCCGGGGCATCGATCATCCCTCCTTCGCCAACGCCTTTTGCACCGGTTTCGGTAAACGGCGATGGGGTGACGGTGTGTTCCATCTCGATCGGTGGCACGTTCATCACAGACGGCAGGAGGTATTCGTCGAGCAAGGTCGCCTGGGGCTGGCCCTGATCGTCGTAGCCAAACTCTTCGAGCAACGCGGCACCGATTCCCTGTGCAATCCCGCCATGGGCCTGTCCCTCGACGATCATCGGATTGAGCATCGTTCCACAGTCACGAACGGTGTAGAAGACCAAGATGTCGATCTCACCGGTGTTGATGTCGACTTCCACGATCGGCGCGTTCGCACCGAACGCGGCGGTCGGGTAGACGGGGAACTTTTCGGCGAAGGCCTCGTCGAACGCCTCGATATCTGTTGCTGGATGGTCGTAGTTGTAGCTGACAGTGGTCAGCCGTTCGTCAGGCTCGCGATCGGCGTCTATCGTGGCCAGCTCGGCGATCGAGAGCTGTTGATCGGTGTTGACACGTTCGACGCCGCCGTTTCGATAGTGCACCTCTTCGAGTGGGCACTCCCAGTGATCTGTGGCGAGCTTTCGAAGATTATCCGTGAGTCGCTCTCCGACTCCGGTAGCGGCTCCAGAGAGCATCACTGCCATTCGTGATGCTGCGCTCCCATACACGGTCGGTGCATCGACGCTATCGAGATAGTCGACGTCGATCTCACTCGGAAGAATCTCTAGTTCGTCAGCAAGGAGCTGGGAGACCAACGTCTGGTGGCCTTGCCCCGAAGAGTCAGCAGCCAGCGATGCCGTGACCGTTCCGGTCTCATCGATGCGAACCCGAAGGTGCTCGGGAAGCTCAGCAACGGCCGATCGATCGCGGTCGGGGAGTTGCGATCGGTCCGAGCGCTGGCGATCGGTCCAGTCCGAGCCACTGACACCCGGTTCGACGAGTACACTCGGCTGCACACCACGGTACTTCCCTTCGGCTCGTTTTGCTTCGACGATCTGTGGATCCAACAGCCCACCCTCTTCTCGCTCGGTTTCGATGAGCTCCTCGATTCGATCGAGCGCCGCGGGATAGTCGCCCGAGTCGTAGATGTTTTTCGAGGGGAGCCGGTAGGGCATCTGGTCGGGCTGGATCAGGTTCTGACGGCGAAACTCGGTCGGATCTCTATCGAGCGCACGCGCGGCGTCGTCGACGATCATCTCGAGGGCGTATATGTGTGGTGGGACGCCGAACCCGCGGTAGGCAGTCTGGGAGGTTTTGTTCGTGAGCACGAGTTCGTACTCGTAGCTGATGTCGTCGATCGCATACGAGTTCGTCACCACCGAGAGTGGCTTGAGCACCTGATTGATTGGATACCGAGGAAACGCACCAAAGTTATCGACGAACCAGACGTCGAGCCCGCGCATTGTCCCGTCGTCGTCGACGGCCAGGCGCATCTTGTACTCGCGTTCCGAGCAGTGCATGTCGCCGCCCTGGAGGTTTTCGATCCGATCTTCGACGAATTTCACCGGCCGGTCGAGTTGCTGGCTCGCCATCGCAGCGAGACAGCAGTAGCGGTGGATCGCGATCTTCGTGCCGAAACTGCCACCGATGTCCGCCGGCACGTTCACGCGTACGTCGTCAGGGTCGTACCCCAACGTCTCGTAAATCGTGTCGTCGACGAGCGTGTGGAGCTGAATGTTACAGTCGATGGTAAACGAATCAGTGTCCCTGTCGTATTCCGCAACGACGCCAGCAGTCTCGAGTGGTACGCCAGAGATCCGACCCCAGGAGTAGTCGCCTTCGATCACGTGATCGGCATCGTCGAAGGTCGCTGCAGGCTCACCGAACTCGAAGGATTCGGTGTCGACAACGTTCGTCCCGATCCCCTCGTGGACGACCACCTCATCGTCGCGGGCGGCCATCCCGTCGACGACTGCGTCGAGTGGCTCGTACTCAACGTCGACGAGGTCGACGATATCCTCGGCGGTGTATCGATCGGTTGCGACGACCGCAGCGACTGGCTCACCGACGAAGCGGGCCCGTCCGTTCGCAAGCGACCATTCGGGCAGCGCCATCGGTTCGTCGCTGTCACTCTCGGGATCAGTATAAATCGTCCCGACACCGGTTGGCATCGGGTTGTAGTGGGGTATGATATCCTCCGCGGTGAGAACGAGTGCGCAGTCGGGGTGGGCCGTCGCCTCGCTGGTGTCGATCGACTCGATTGTAGCGTGGGCATGTGGACTTCGCACGAGCGCCAGATGGAGACAGTTCTCCGGCGTGATGTCGTGGATGTATTCGGACTCACCGGTGAGGATGCGATGATCTTCGACTCGATTGAGAGCGCTGCCGGTGAACGACTCCTCGGCCGAGTGGTCCTCTCCCTGGCCGGTCTCTCCGTCGGTTCCATCCGACGAATGTGATTTCGACATGGTCACTCCTCCATGAGTTCGACCGCGCGATCGACTGCCTCGAAGATATTCTGGTAGCCGGTACAGCGACAGATGTTCCCAGCGAGTGCTGCTTCTATTTCCTCGCGGCTAGGATCGGGATTTTCGTCGAGGAGTTCCTTCGTCGCCATCACGAACCCGCTCGTACAGAACCCACACTGGAGTGCGTGTGACTCGTGGAACGCCTGTTGGATCGGATGGAGACTTCCGTCCTCTGCAAGCCCGTCGACAGTCTCAATTACGGTCCCATCAGCTTGCACAGCGTATGAGAGACAACTCTTCAGCAGATCTCCATCCATACTGACAGCACAGACACCGCAGACCCCATGTTCACAGCCCACCCGAACACCGTTCAGGCCACAGGTGTTCCGAAGGAAATCGGAGAGCTTGAGCCGGGGGCTGATCTCTTCAGTAACGGTCTCACCGTTGACCGTCACCGTAATCTCGACACGATCGGTGTCAGACACAGTTGGGGGAGACGTGTTATCGGTACTCATGTACTGAGTGTACAGCGTAACAAATATAAACATTGTGCCGGGACGAAGCTGGGATTGCCGTTCATCGGAGACCGTTGGCGGCTAGATACACTCAAGTATGAGGGCAAATATCTACGACTATGGTCGAATCGACAGCAGACCTTCGAGTGACCAATGCGCGAGTGATCACGCCGGGCGGAACCATTGCTGGCGGTGTCGCGGCGAACGACGGTATCATCGTCGGCGTCGGCACCGAATCGAACCTTCCCGATGCGGACCGTGAGATCGACGCTGCGGGTAACTACCTGATCCCCGGCTTCATCGATCCACACGTCCACTGGGGGCTCTCCCGGTACGAATACGAGTACCACGAGGGGCTCGAACACGACTTCGAGACCGAAACGCGTGGTGCAGTCCACGGCGGCGTCACCTCGGTCGTCAACTTCCTCCTGCAAAAAGAGCCGTACCTCCCTGATATGGAGTTCTTCAGGCAGGCTGGGGAGGAGAACTCCTACATCGATTTCGCCTACCACGCGATCGTCCACCAGGACCATCACGTCGACGAGATAGAGGGGCTAGCCGAGGCGGGTATTCGATCGTACAAGATCTTTTTCAACTGGTACAAACACGCCTCCCCGGAACTCGGGATCGACCACTCGGATGCGGGACAGGTGTATCGAGTACTGGATACGGTGTCGGACATCCCCGACGGCGTCGTGATGTTCCACGCCGAAAACGAGGACCTCGCGATCGAACGCCGCGAGGAGTTACAGGCGGCGGGCCGGAACGACCTCGAGGCCTGGACCGAAGCCTCACCGAACGTCGCGGAGGCGATGCAGATCGAACAGATCGGCCGTCTCACAGAGTACACCGATTCGCGGGCGTACATCGTCCACATGAGCACGGGCGAGGGTGTCGACATCTGCGAGCGGTTCCAGGAGCGCGGCGTCAATCTCCACGCGGAGACGCTCCCGGCGTTTCTCAGCCACACGTACGATCAAGACGAGCTCGGCATCTGGGGCAAGATCTCGCCGCCGCTACGGGGCGAGGCGAGTCGCACGCGCCTCTGGGAGGGGCTCCGGACCGGCGTCGTCGACACCGTCGGCACCGACCACTGTCCCCACAAACTCGAGTTCAAAGAGAAAGACACGGGCAAACACGGCGACATCTGGGATGCGATCCCCGGCGACAACAACGGGATCGAGTACTTCCTGCCGGTCATGATGAGCGAGGGGGTAAACAAAAACCGCATCAGCATGGAGCGTCTCGTGGAGGTCTGTTCGACGAACAACGCGAAACGCTTTGGTCTGTATCCGCGCAAGGGGGCCATCGCCGAGGGGTCGGATGCAGATATGGTGATCGTCGATCTGGACAAGAGCGCAGTCGTCGACGACGACTTCTATCACACGATGGAGCCCCGCTACTCGACGTTCCACGGCGAGGAACTGACCGGGCTGCCGACACACACCATCGTCGGCGGCGAGGTCGTCGTCGAAGACGGCGAGTTGCTCGCAGAACCGGGCGATCGGACCTATCTGGCTCGTGGCCCGGCGGGCGTTACACTGCAGTAACGGACGACGGTTGAGTGTGTTTTTTTCACGTCGCCGATCGAATCGGACCCTGCACCGATCAGTCGGGGCCCGACGTCGGGCGATCGTGGATCGGCCCGGCTCGGTCCCGCAGCCGACCCCCGTCGCGATCGTTGCTCACCGCGAGTAGTTCCGCGACGATGCTCAGTGCGATCTCGATCGGCTCCCCGCCGCCAAGATCGAGGCCGATCGGGGCGGCGAGCCGATCGCGGTCGGCTGCCGACAGCGAGACGCCGTCTGCCTCCAGTTCCGCTCGCAACCGATCGAACCGCTCGCGTGGCCCCATGAGGCCGATAAACGGCACCGGCGTCTCCAGGAGCGACTCGACGGCCAGGCGATCGTCGAGGAAGTTGTGGGACATAACGACGACGTGTGTCCGCTCGTCGACGAGGTCGTCGAGGTCGGTCGGATGGGTCGCGACGACGCGATCGGCGTCGGGAAACGACGTCGCGTCGGCCTGGGCCCCGCGAGCGGTTGCGACGGTCACGTCGAATCCGACGGTTCGAGCCAGCCGCGTCACCGGTCGGACGTCGGGCTGGCCGCCGAAGACGAGCAGTGTCGTCGCCGGTTCGATTCCGTCGATGAAGAGCTCGATCGACGCGTCCCCCTGCTGAACCGATCGCCGCTCCCAGCGGCCGTCAGCCGCCAGCTCTCGGGCGTCATCGAGAACTCCTGTGACGATTTCGTCCGGGATAGATGCTCTCCCGTCGGGGGCGATCGGGTCTCCATCTCGGGGGACGATCGCACGGGAACCGGGTGGGACGGCGTCCGGGCCATTGAGGACGGTGACGAGCGTCGACGGCTCCCCGCGATCGAACGCCTCGACTGGCTCCCTCCAGGCGTCGTCTACCGGTTCGACGAGAACGTCGACGACGCCGTTACAGCCGAGACCGAGCCCCCAGCCGTCATCGTCGTCGGTGAGGTCGAATGTGACGACCGTCGGCTCCCCGGAAGCGATAACCTCGATGCCGATGTCCGCGAGTGGTCCCTCGAGACAGCCGGCCGTGATCCCGCCGTACGTCGTTCCATCGTCGCCGAGGAGCATCTTCGCACCGGGCCGACGGTACGCGGAGCCCTCGACCCCGACGACGGTCGCAACTGCGTGTTCGGTCCCTCCTGTGAGTGTCTCCCCGAGCCGCTCGAAGAGGTCGAGGGTCGGTATTCCCCACGGATCCGCTGACTCAACGTCGGTCATACACGACCGATCGGTCGTGAGTCGTATATTCGTTTCCCCGCTGCTGCGTTCGACAACACGGAACCCCGGACCAATTCTGGAATCGGACTCCGATGAAAATCGATGCTTCTTTCACACTTTTGCTGAAGAATTGTGCAAATGGTGCAGTATATTTCGATTTCGTTCAAACATCGGTTTATTGCCCACGGTATCTGTGTGGTGTTATGTTCCACACCGTTCTACTGGGCTGAACACTTACAAGGGAGCAAACCAATAGCGAACACATGAACGACTCCGACGCAAACGGGATACAGGCGGTCGATCGAGCGTTCGATATCGTCGAATCACTCAACGAGCTCGGCGGTGCGGGCGTTTCGGAACTGGCGAGAGACGTCGGATTGCCAAAGAGTACCGTCCACAACCACCTCACCACGCTCGAACGCGCGGAGTACGTCGTCCACCAGGGTGATGAGTATCGCGTCAGTCTGAAGTTTCTCTCGGTGAGCGAGACGGCCCGTAGCCAACACCGGCTCTATGAGGTTGCCAGGTCCGAGGTCGACCAGCTCGCAGAACAGACTGGCGAGATTTCGGCGGTGATGGCCGAAGAGCACGGTCGTGGCGTGTTCATTTATCGGAGCCGTGGATCCGACGCCGCACGCATCGACACCTGTATCGGCGATCGCGTCCCGATTCACTGTACGGCGCTGGGCAAAGCCATTCTGGCTTTTCTCCCCGAAGCGCGTCGCACCGAGATTATCGATCGTCGTGGGCTCCCGGCGGTCAACTCGAACACGATTACGGACCGCGATCGGCTGCTGGCGGAACTCGAGGAGATACGGGAACACAAAATCGCCACCGACGACGAGGAACGACTGAACGGGTTGCGAAGCGTCGCCGCACCTGTCCTCGACGGCTCGGGGTCGGTGATCGGTTCGATCAGCGTTGCTGGTCCGACACATCGGATGCAAGGCGAGCGGTTCGAGACGGAGCTCCCCGAAACGGTGCTGGGTGTTGCAAACGTTATCGAACTCAATATTCAGTATATGTGAGCGTTCAGTATGACCGAACACCTGTCTTCGGCGGGCGTATCGCGTGAGTAGCCGTTTCCGGCGATCGAGTAGCCAGTTTCGGAACGCCGTCGACAGCCCCGGGCTTTATGAGTGTGTTTACAACCATACAGACGTAATCATCTCTCGACGGGTGCCGACTGTTGCAGCGTCGACAGCCCTGTGACCCACCCACTCTCAACTGCCGTGGCAGTCGGTGAAAGCCCTGCTTTCGACGGGAACTGACGCTTGTCTTGGCCATCCTCGTCCGGGACTTGCTCGATACTGCCCCACCAGCGATGGGACGCGTTCGACTCTTGTTGCCGGCTTCGTTCGCAGTAGACAGAGACTAGGCGATAGAAAATCTGTGATTACTGTGTATAAATGATATCATACATGTTGGGAAATATGGTGTTACTCGTCCTGCTATCCACGGACGCTCTCGAAACCCCGTAAAATCTCTTGTATTGCTCGACAATGCGCTTTCGGAGCTATATCCATGTCCGACCGCGCTTCGCTGTCGCTTTCGACCCGATCGATCGAAAATGAAAGTACATGGTTATTTCCTGAGGTAGTGGGCCTCTAAATCGGTATTTCGGCATTTGGGGGAAAACTGGCGAGTGTGGGCCGATCGTCGTCTCTCGTTCCGAGATACATAAGCAAAATAGTAGTACACGACAACTCTCGAATAATTTTTATTTATTTCTGTCGCCGTCGTCGCTCGCGCAACTGGCCGCACCGATCGGGGCGGCCCACCATGACCCAGCCCTGCTCAAACCCGACGAGATTTTGTGAGCGGTCTCGATCGGCGACCAGGCACCCGAGCGGATAAAGTAACTCCAGTGCCTCGATCGAGTAATGAGCGATACGCGAGGCCCCCTCCAGCCGGATCGGCCGGACGTCGATCGCCCCTTCGAGGTCGATGCGCCCTTCGACCCTGCAGGTGACCAGCCCGAAGCGATCGAACAGCTCGCAGACGGCTTCCTGTCGGGGATGGACGAACAGACGCTCCTCGGTGTCACGGGCTCCGGAAAGACGAACACCGTCTCGTGGGTACTAGAGGAGATCCAGAAACCGACGCTGGTGATCGCCCACAACAAGACGCTCGCGGCCCAGCTCTACGAAGAATTTCGGAACCTCTTCCCCGAGAACGCTGTCGAGTACTTCGTTTCCTACTACGACTACTACCAGCCCGAGGCCTACGTCGAACAGAGCGACACCTACATCGACAAAGACGCCTCGATCAACGACGAGATCGATCGACTACGCCACTCAGCGACCCGATCGCTGTTGACTCGCGAAGACGTGATCGTCGTCGCCTCCGTGTCGGCGATCTACGGGCTGGGTGACCCGCGCAACTACATCGATATGTCGTTGCGACTCGAAGTCGGCGAGGAGATCGGACGCGACGACTTACTCGCCCAGCTCGTCGACCTGAACTACGAGCGAAACGACGTTGATTTCACTCAGGGGACGTTTCGGGTCAGGGGCGATACGATCGAGATCTACCCGATGTACGGCCGCTATGCGGTGCGGGTCGAGCTCTGGGGCGACGAGATCGATCGCATGATCAAGGTCGATCCCCTGGAGGGGACGACACAGGGTGACCAACAGGCCGTCCTCGTCCACCCCGCAGAGCACTACTCGATTCCGGAGACGAAACTGGAACGCGCGATGGAGGAGATCCGCGACGATCTCGACTCCCGGATCAGCTACTTCGAGCGGAAAGGCGACCTGGTTGCCGCCCAGCGCATCGAGGAGCGGACGACGTTCGACCTCGAGATGATGGCCGAGTCGGGCTACTGTTCGGGGATCGAGAACTATTCGCTGTATCTCTCCGACCGAGACTCCGGCGAGGCTCCCTACACGCTGCTCGATTACTTCCCCGACGACTTCCTCACCGTCGTCGACGAATCACACGTCACCTTGCCCCAGGTTCGGGGTCAGTTTGCGGGCGACAAGTCCCGGAAGGACTCGCTGGTCGAGAACGGGTTTCGACTCCCCACCGCGTACGACAACCGGCCGCTAACGTTCGAGGAGTTCCAGGAGAAGACGGGCCAGACGCTGTACGTCTCGGCGACGCCGGCCGAGTACGAGGAAGACAACAGCGAGCAAATCGTCGAACAGATCGTCCGGCCAACCCATCTCGTCGATCCGGCGATCGAAATCTCCCCCGCGAGTGGTCAGGTCGAGGATCTCATCGATCGCATCGACGAGCGGATCGAGCACGACGAACGGACACTTGTGACGACGTTGACAAAGCGGATGGCCGAGGACCTAACGGAGTATCTGGAGGAGGCTGGCGTCGACGTCGCCTACATGCACGACGAGACGGACACGTTAGAGCGCCACGAGATCATCCGATCGCTGCGCCTCGGCGAGATCGACGTCCTCGTCGGGATCAACCTCCTCCGGGAGGGGCTCGATATTCCAGAGGTGAGCCTCGTTGCAATCTTGGATGCCGACCAGGAGGGCTTTCTGCGCAGCGAAACCACGCTCGTCCAGACGATGGGGCGGGCCGCTCGAAACGTCAACGGCGAGGTCATCCTCTACGCCGACGAGCCGTCGTCGGCGATGGAGTCGGCGATCGAGGAGACCCAACGCCGCCGTCGCATCCAACAGGAGTTCAACGAGGAACACGGCTACGAACCGACGACGATCGAGAAGGCAGTCGGCGAGACGAACCTGCCCGGCTCGAAGACGGAGACGAGCGAGGTTTCCGGCCGTGAACTCGAAGACGAAGACGAGGCCGCTCGCTACCTCGACGAACTCGAAGCCCGGATGGAGGAGGCCGCGAGCAATCTTGAGTTCGAGCTGGCAGCGGACATTCGCGATCGGATCCGCGAGCTTCGCGAAGAGTTCGAGTTGGACAGTGAGGACGAGGGGATCGCACCGCCGACCGACGAGTTCTGATCGCGCACTGCTCGTGGCGGCGTTCTGGTCGGTTTTCGGGACCGTCTGTGCCGATCGGCGGGACGTTGGGACACCGATCCCCCCAGTGGGGGTTTCGATCCGACCGATCTCCACGACCAGCAGACGCACGAAAAGCCAAAGTTGTATGTTCGGCTATTCACTGCGTATACGATACGATGACTGATGTGAGCGTTATCGGTTGTGGAAACATGGGCGGGGCCCTGGTCAAAGGGCTCTCAAAGACTGAGGGGTACACCCTGACGGCGTGCGATCTGGATCCGGACGCGCGCGACGCCGTGTCGGCGTACAGCACACGAACGACGGCGGACATCGACGTTGCCGCCGAGGCGGAGATCGTGGTCATCGCAGTCAAACCGGATCTCGTCGAGACCGTCCTCGGAGAGCTCGAACTCTCATCCGAGCAGACCCTCGTCTCGATCGCTGCGGGCGTCTCGACGGACACGATCGAACCGCAGACGGAGGCGACCGTCGTTCGAGTCATGCCGAATCTGGCAGCGGAGACACAAAACATGGCGGCGGCCGTCACCGGAGAGACGATCCCCGATGCGGTCCGGACGATGCTCGACGACGTCGGCGAGTACGTCGAAGTCGAGGAGGAACAGATGGATATCGCGACCGCGGTCAACGGCAGCGGCCCGGCGTTCGTCTTCTACCTCCTCGATGCGATGAAAACAGCCGGCGTCGCCGGCGGCCTCGACAACGAGGAGGCCAAAACGCTCGCTGCACAGACGTTCAAAGGCGCCGCCGAGACGGTGTTGCGATCGGAGCAGTCGATCGAGGAACTGATCGACGCAGTCTGTTCGCCGAAGGGAACGACGATCGAGGGAATGGATGTGCTGTGGGACACCACCGCAGACCAGGCGGTTGCCGACGCGGTGGCCGCAGCTGAACGTCGCTCTGCAGAACTTGCCGGCGACAGCGACGATGAGTGATTCCATCTCAGCCGACGGTGAGATGCAGGCACGAACGCTCGCAGCCGACGCCGATCGCGTGATCGTCAAGGCGGGGACGAACTCGTTGACCGACGAGTCGTCGAACCTCGACGACGAGAAACTCGACAAACTCGTCGACGACCTCGCCGCGCTCCACGATGCCGGCAAAGACGTCGTCCTCGTCTCCTCGGGAGCGGTCGGCGCTGGCAAGGGGCGGGTCGGCTACACCGGCGAGACCGTCGAGGAGTCCCAGGCGCTGTCGACCGTCGGCCAGAGCTACCTCATGGGACGGTACACCGAGAGCTTCGGGCGCTACGACAGGAAGATCGCCCAACTCCTGTTGACCCAGCACGACCTCGAAAACCCCGAGCGGTTTACCAACTTCCGAAACACGATCGAGACGCTACTGGAGTGGGATATCGTCCCGATTATCAACGAGAACGACGCGGTCGCGACCAAGGAGATCCGGATCGGTGACAACGATATGCTCTCGTCGTCGGTCGCACTCGGCATCGACGCCGACGCACTCGTGACGCTGACCGACGTCGGTGGCGTCTACACCGGCAACCCGAAAGAGGACGACACCGCGACGCTGATCGAGGCCGTCGGCCGGAACTACGACGAGGTGCAGGCGATCATCGACGAAAGCTCGACCGGCTCTTTTGGCGGTATCGAGACGAAAGTTCAGGGTGCACGCGAGGTTAGCGAACACGGCATTCCGGCGATTATCGCCAGGTCGACGGAGCCGGATGTCTTGGAGAAAATCGCTGCTGCCAAGCCGGTCGGCACAGTATTCGTTCCTATAAACGGTGTCACAGATGACTGAGACCACAGCCGAAACGAAAGCGAAAGCGGCACAGCGTGCTGCACTCGATCTCGCACAGTGTTCCGACGAACAGCGACGGTCGGGACTACTGGCGATCGCAGACGCGATCGACGAGCGCCACGATGAGATCCTTGCAGCCAACGAGAAAGACGTCGAACACGGCAAACAACTGCTCGAAGAGGGCGAGTACAGTCAGGCGCTCGTCGATCGGCTGAAGCTCTCGCCATCGAAACTCGAGAGCATCAGCGAGATGGTCAGAAGCGTCGCTGATCAGGACGATCCACTCGAAAAGACGCTTGCTGCTCGCCGACTGGACGAGGGCCTTGAGCTGTACAAAGTCGCCGTGCCGATCGGCGTCGTCGGGACGGTCTTCGAGTCCAGACCCGATGCACTGGTCCAGATCGCCGCCCTGGGCCTGAAATCAGGCAACGCCGTCATCCTCAAGGGCGGAAGCGAGGCTGCCCACTCGAACCGGGTGCTGTACGAGATCATCCGCGAAGCGACCGCCGACCTGCCCGACGGCTGGGCACAACAGATCGAGGCTCGCGAGGACGTCACCGCCTTGCTCACAATGGACGACAAGGTCGATCTGCTCATGCCACGGGGCAGCTCGGAGTTCGTCCAGTACATCCAGGACAACACGACGATCCCGGTGCTCGGCCACACTGAGGGCATCTGTCACGTCTACGTCGATTCGGCAGCCGACCTCGAGATGGCAACCGAGATCGCCTACGACGCGAAGGTGCAGTACCCTGCCGTCTGTAACGCCGTCGAAACGCTGCTCGTCCACGACGCTGTCGCCGACTCGTTCCTTCCGGATATGGTCGATCGCTACCGGGGAGCTGGCGTCGAACTCCGTGGTGACGAGGCCGTCCGCGAGATCGTCGACGTCGACCCCGTCACCGACGACGACTGGGACACCGAGTACGGCGACCTCGAACTCTCGATCACAGTCGTCGACGCCCTCGACAGTGCGATCGACCACATCACCACCCACGGCTCGAAACACACCGAGTCGATCGTCACCGAGGACGCCGATCGGGCCGGTCGGTTCATGCGGAGTCTCGATTCGGCGAGTGTCTTCCACAACGCCTCGACGCGGTTTGCCGACGGCTACCGCTTCGGTCTCGGTGCCGAGGTCGGCATCAGTACGGGCAAGATCCACGCCCGCGGCCCCGTCGGTCTCGACGGGCTGACAACCTACAAGTACCACCTCGAAGGCGACGGTCACCTCGTCGCAACCTACGCTGGCGAGGACGCCAAACCGTACCGCCACGAGGAGTTCGTGGGCGAGTGGACGCCCGGCAGACACGCCGATCGGTAGGATTGAGACGGTCCCGGTCCGTCGATCGGCAACTCGTCCGTCTCCGACACTTCTGGACGAGCGCTAGTGCTCGTCGTCGCGCAGGTGTTCGATCGCGTGTAGTTCCACCACCGGAAGGACTTTGGCGACGATGAGGAAAAACAGCGCCACCATCCCGATCGTGCCGATGATCCCCATCATTTCGATCCAGCTTGGCCAGTAGGTGCCGGGGGTCGCCTCGTAAATCTCGAAGGTTGGGTGGTAAAAGCCCTCGACGACAAAGAGAATCTTCTCGAAGAGCGTCGCGGAGAGCACCACGACCGCCGAGACGGCGGCTCGTGTCTTGGTGAACAGGCTCGGCCGAATCGTCTGTGCGAAGATGAACGCGAGGACCAGAAAGACCCCGGTCATCGCGGCCTGATAGATCGGGTGGGCGACTCGCGCTTCCGTGGCGACGCTCAGATCGACGCCCGCCGCAAAGAGGCCGGTGACGTTTTGCTGGAGTTGGAGCCAGAGAAAGAGCATACAGAAGAACCCGAGCCACAGCAACAGGCCACGGAAGATGTCGTCGGTGATGATATGATCCCAGTCGTAGGCGTTCCGGAACGCAAACGACAGGAGAATCACGCCGCTGATCGCGGAGGTCAGGGCGATCGTCAGAAACTGTGGTCCCTGAACGCCGCCGAACCAGAGCGGATACGTCGGGAGCACCGCGAACAGCCACGGAATCACGCCGCCATGGAGCAGGAGTGGGGCCATGATGATGATCGCGAGTGCGATCCACCAGACCATCCGCTGGACGATCCGGTCTTCTCTTTGGGTGTAGCCGAAGGTGAGCATCTTGTAGACCGGCTCGAAGTGATCGGGAAGCTGGTCACGCAGCCGGTTGACGTCGTAGCGGATCGTGAGCCCGAGATAGGTCGCCGTCAGCACGAAGTAGGCCGTAATGACGGTCACGTCCCACACCAGTGGTGAGTTGTGGACCGTGATGTGGTAGTGACCGAGCACGCTCGTGACCATCCGATCGGGTCGGCCCGTGTGGACGAGAATGAACAGGCCCGCTGCAGAGAGTCCCGCAAGCGTCAGCAGTTCTGCGAGGCGTGCGACCGGCATGTACCGATCCATGCCGAGCAGCCGGACGGCCGCCGAGAGGATGATTCCGCCGTGTGCGATGCCGACCCACCAGATGAACGCACCAATGTACAACCCCCACGTTACCCCACCAGCGGTGCCCCAATCCGCAAGACCGGTGACGACCATTCCCGCTGCGAGCTGGTATGCCCAGCCGAGCATGAAGAGCCCGAACGCGAGGCCGGCGACGGCGACCAGCGCGTAGTATTTCGTCGACGTCTGTTTGATCGGCCGAAGAATATCGGCTTCACTCGGCGATTTCGTGGCCATAGTGAGTGTCCTTGACAAACAAAGGATGGCGAACTACTTGCTTCCGTTCGGTGACTATGCAAGCCACTTCTTGTGATGGGTCCGTGTGCCCGATCGGGGGTTCGGTGCCGGTTTCATACTGATTAGCGTCATCAATTACCGCCGATCGCCGACCCGGTACTGGCGATCGGCGGTAACTACGGACACTAATCAGTATCAGCCCCAAGCTATGCCACACCACTCCGCTCTCGACTTGCGTTACAGGTCAAGCGTGTAGACGACTTCCTGTCGCTCCTCGCCGCCGATCTCGACCGATCCTTCGCCCGTTTGCTCGAACCCCTGGTCCCGGTAGAACTCCTGGCCGCCCTCGTTCGACGCCAGGTCGATCGCCCGCATCCGCTTCATGTTGAAGTCTTCCAGATCCTCGCGCAGTCGCTCGTACAGTGCTGTCCCGACCCCCTCGTGTTGGTGGTCCGGATGTACGGCCATCCGCAAGATATCGCCTTCGTCGTCCTGGACGACGCCGTGAGTGAAGCCGACGATACTCCCTTCACGCTCGGCGACGAGAAACGCCGTCCCTGGCTCCGAGAACGCCCGTTCGAGTGCCTCGTCGCCGTACCACTCGTCGATCGTCGTCTCGATCGCGTCGGGGTCGAGTTCGTCGTAGGTGTCGTGCCAGGCGGCTCTGGCGACGGCCCTGATCGGCTCCCGGTCGTCGATCGTGGCTGGTCGGAGTTGCATACACTTTTACTACGGCACCGAACGCCAAAGCCGCACTACCACTATTGTTAGGGTCGGGGCAGTGGGTCAGCGAGACGATCGCAGGGGCTTAGAGTTCGAGCGTGTAGACCGCTTCGGAGTAGTGCTCGCCGTCGATCTCGACGGTGCCCTTGCTGGTCTGCTCGAAGCCGAGCCCCTCGTAGAACGCACGACTGACGTCGTTGAACGCGAAGTCTAGCGAACGGACGCGTTCGACGTCGAACCGTTCGATCGCTTCGAGTAACTGGGTATGAAGCGCGGTTCCGATCCCCTCGCCCTGGGCATCCGGATGAACGTACAGTCTGAGGATATCTGCGGTCTCGCTCAGGGCGACGGCGTGAGTGAAGCCGACGATCTCCCCGTCTAGTTCGGCGACGAGGACGATCGTACCGGGTGCTTCGAGCGGCATCGAGTCGTCGGTGTACCAGTCGTCGACGGTCCGATCGATCGTCGTCGCGTCGAGTTCGTCGTAGGTGTCGTGCCACGTTTCGCGTGCGACTGCCCTGATCGCCGCAACATCGTCGGCGTTTGCCGATCGAATCTCCATACGTAGTAATTGATAATGAAGGTACAAAACCGTTCGTCACTGCCGATCGGTTCCCCGGTCGCCGATCGACGGTACCGACGGACAGGAATCCGTCTCACTCACGGACGTCAAAGCCCCGATCGCGAAGCAGGTTCGGAACGCGGTCGCGGTGATCGCCCTGGAGTTCGATCCGTCCCTCGTCGACTGTGCCGCCGGTTCCCATCGACGACTTCAGCTCCGAGGCGATCGCCTGAATGTCGGATTCCGGGAGGTCGAGCCCGTCAACGATCGTCACCGGCTTGCCGTACCGACGTGATTCCATCCGGACTGACAGTACCTGCTGGGAATGCTCGAGGTCGTCGTGGCTGTCGAGGTCATCGAGCAGATCGTCGAGCGAGTCGTCGTTTGACACACAGTACCGTTCGTGGCCGAGAGTCAAAACCCTGCCCTTTCGTCCGATTTCACGACTGTCGCTGTCACTGTCGTCCCGGACCCGTCGCGCGTTGTCGCTGTCGTCCTGAACTCGTCACAGTTGCTCCCGAGTATGCGTTCTCCAGCGCCGTCACACACCGGATCCGTTATAGCCGCTCTTTGACGGTCCGTGCCGTCTGCTCTCCGATTCCCGAGACGCTCTGGAGGTCTTCGAGGCTCGCCTCCCGGACGTTCTCGACACTCCCGAACCGGCCAAGCAGCCGTTTTCGCGTCTCCGGACCGACGCCAGGGACGTCGTCCAGTACCGTCTTCACCTCGTCTCTGACGGTCTGGTGGTACTGAACGGCAAAGCGGTGGGACTCATCACGTACCCGCTGGAGCAGATGCAGGTGTGGCGCGTCCGAGGGCCAGGCAAACTCCCGATCGGGCGTGATGACGCGCTCTTTGGCTTTCGCCAGCGCGATCGCTGGGACGTCCCAGCCCACGTCCGCGAGCGCATCTCTGGCGGCCGATAGCTGGCCTTCGCCGCCGTCGATCACCAGTAGATCTGGGTCGGGTCGATCGTCGCGTCCCTCGAGGGCCCGGCTGGCACGCCACGCCAGCAGCGCCCGCATATTGTCGTAGTCGTCGTTCTGGTCAGTGAGTTTCTTTCTGCGGTAGTCTGCCTTCTCGGCGCTGCCGTCGACGAACGTGACGTTGCTGCCGACCGCTGCCGTCCCCTGGGCGTGGCTCACGTCGAACCCTTCGATCCGATCGGCGGCGTCGATCGCGAGCGCATCCGCGAGCATCCCACACTCGTCGCGGCCACCGACGTTGCGCCGGGCGTTTTTCAGGGCGAGTTCGATCAGCTTCGCCTCCCGGCCCGCGCCGGGAACCCGGACGCTGACGCCTTCGGCGTCGAGCCACGCCGCGACGTCGTCGTCCGCGTGGCGTTCCGGCAACAACAGGGCATCGGGCAGCTCCCGTTCGGCGTAGTACTGGACAATGAAGGCGCCAAGAACCGTGGAAACGCCGCCCTCACCGCGACTCTCCGTACCCGGTGTCTCCATCGTGTGCCGATCGCGATCGACCAGCTTCCCGCGGTCGGCCCGCAGTCGGGCGACGGTCGCGTCCTCACCCTCGATCGCGACTCCGAGGACGTCGATTGTCCGTTCGTCGCCGACAGACTGCACTGCTTCGCCACCCTCGCCGTGGAACGCCGCGACGGTTTCGAGCCGATCGCGGCGGTTGGCCGCGCGCTCGAAGCGCTGTTCCTCCGCTGCGGTCTCCATCTCCCGACGGAGCGGGTCGGCGAGGATCCCGGTTTCGCCCTCGAAAAAGCGCTCGATCGCAGCCACGTCCTCACGGTAGTGATCGAGGCCGATCTCGCGGGTACAGGGTGCCGTACAGAGCCCCATCTCGTAGTCGAGACAGGGCCGATCGCGTCCCGAGTACTTGTGGTCCGAACAGCCACGGAGGCCGTAGGTCTCCCGGACGGCCTTCAGGACGGTCTCGACCTGTTTCATATCCGTGTAGGGGCCAAAGACGGTCGCGGATTCGTCGGGATCTCGCGTAATCTCGATCCGCGGTGCCTCGTGGGTCGTCAACTGTACCATCGGATACGATTTGTCGTCTTTGAGCCGAACGTTGTACCGGGGCTGGTGGCGCTTGATCAGGTTGGCCTCGAGGAGCAGCGCCTGTGTCTCGGTGTCGGTGACGGCGATCTCGATTGTGTCCGCTCGATCGACCATTCGCCCGATGCGTGCGCTCCGTGGATCCGCATACGAGCCGACACGGCTCCGGAGGTCGACGGCCTTCCCGACGTACAGCGTCGTTTCGTCCGCCTGAAACTGGTAGACGCCGGGCTCGCGCGGGAGCGATCGGGCACGCTCGCGAACCCTCTCTCCGTTCATCGGCGGCGCTAGGACGGGGATGGATTTGATACTGTTGGCTGGCAGCGTTCGCATCGCCCCGTCGGAGAAGTCGCATCCGATCGCCGTTACCGATCGGCGTCGGCGTCCGGTCCATCACCGATCGGCGGCGGCGTTCGGCCCATCACCGATCGGCGGCGGCGTCCGGTTCATCACCGATCGGCGTCGGCGGCGTCCGATCCGTCTTCGATCGCCGTCGCAGCGTCACACTCGCCAGCGTCAGTCGTCGTCGCAGAATCCACTCGCTCGGCCGAGCCGGACCCGATCGCCTCGCTGAGGGCTGGTACCACACCGGCTTCCAGTTCAGCGTCGGTGACGGGGATGGTAAGGTGCTCGTCACCGGCGACCCTGACGCAGAGGGTCCGCGAGCGCGAGCGGGCGTACTGCAGGCCAAACACTGCGCCGGCACCGAGGATGAGGACACCGGCAGCCAGCAGCGTCGCCTCGAACACGCCAAGCAGCGACGCGAGGGCACCGAGCACGCCGTCGACGACGCCGGACGCTGGGCCGGCACCGGTCTCGAGTTCGGCGACGACGCCGGCTCCGTCGACGAGCGTCCCCAACACGAGCAGGACGGCCCCGAGCACGCCGGCACCGAGTGCCCGACCCGCGGCCCGGCGGTTCGCGTCAGTTTCGACTGTCACCCGCCGGACGGTCGCTCGATCGACGCCCCGGACGTCGGCCCCGTCCCCCGCTCGCGTCCCCACGAGAAGTCGCTGCGTCGTGACGACGACGATCGCCGATCCGAGTTCGACGCGGTCACACGCAGACTCCCCATCGCGGAGCAATCGATCGACGTGTGCCGTCCAGTCTCTCGGTGTGCACTCGTCATCACTCATCACGGGTGGCGGGACGTGAGTACATCAGCCCCTCTCAACGTATGTCGGCGCCTACTCGCCGTCGACACGGTACATTCTCGGTCTTCCATCCACAAGGGTCGCATATGAGTGAGTCGACGGTACAGTGTTGGCTCGTCGAACGATCGTTCGACGACCGCAACCTCGTCACGATCGTGTATGCGACGCCGGATGGCTCCCAGTACCACCAGCGAGAGCGCTCTGCGACGTCGTTGCAGACCGGCTCGACGGTCACTGCGGCGACGGAGATTCCCGAATCGGCTCTCGAATCAGTCACCGACGAGACGACCCGAAACCGGTATGCATCGGAGGCCAAACGGACCGCAGAACAGTACGAGCCAACTGAGTCGATCTGATGACCGTGTATCACATGTTCGTTTCATATATTTTCGGCCCGAAGTAATAAAACTTATCGGGAAACAGCGTGTCGACACGGACAACGATGACCGCAATCACCGTCGATTCTCTGACCAAGTCGTTCGGTCAGACCCTCGCTCTCGACGACCTCTCGTTCGAGGTCCAAGAGGGAGAGGTGTTCGGCTTCCTTGGTCCAAACGGGGCTGGTAAGTCGACGACGATCAACGTCCTGTTGGATTTCGCCCGTCCGACTGCTGGACAGGTTCGGGTCCTCGGACACGACGCCCAAACACATAGCCGCGAGATCCGCTCGCGAACCGGTGTCCTCCCCGAAGGTGTCGAAACCTACGATCGGCTCACCGCCCGCCAGCACCTCGAGTTTGCGATCGACTCGAAAGGCGCCGACGACGACCCACACGTCCTCCTCGAACGGGTCGATCTGGCCGACGCGATCGACAAAAAAGCCGGCGGCTACTCGAAAGGGATGTCCCAGCGACTCATGCTTGCGATGGCGCTCGTCGGCGAGCCAGACCTGCTGATCCTGGACGAGCCCTCGACTGGTCTCGACCCCAACGGCGCTCGCGAGATGCGCGAGATCGTCCGCGAGGAGAGCGCCCGCGGTGCGACGGTGTTCTTTTCGAGCCATATCATGGAGCAAGTCGAGGCGGTCTGTGACCGCGTCGGCATCCTCCGTGACGGCGAGATGGTCGCCGTCGACTCCGTCAGCGGACTGCGTGACTCCGTTGAGGGCGGCACGGCGCTGCGGGTCACGGTCGATCGGATCGACGACGACGCCCTGCAGGCTGTTCGATCGCTGCCAGACGTCAGTAATGCCGTCGTCGAGGGCCAGACCCCACCGACGATCGTCGTTCAGGTCGATGGCTCGAAGACGGCCGTCCTCTCGGCGCTTGAAGATCACGGGATCGAGGTGCAGGACTTCTCGACGACCGAGGCCTCACTCGACGATGTTTTCCGATCGTACACGACGGAGGCACAGGTATGAGCACGGAGACCGCCGATGGGTCGGCAGCGACGACGAACCCGTCGAGTTCGATCAACCCCCAGAGCGTCCGGGCGATCGCAAAGAAAGACTTTCAAGATTCGGTCCGATCGTGGCTATTCTGGGGCCTGAGCGTCTTCTTCTTTACCTTGCTGGTCACGGTAACGGGAGCGATGGCCTACTTTGGCGAGGACATTGCCGCCGAGGGAGTGACGACCGAGGTTCTCGTCGTATTCGTCAGTGAGATAACGCGGCTGATTATCCCACTGATCGCGCTCGTCCTGGGCTGGAAAGCGATCGCTGGCGAACGCGAGACCGGCAGCATCAAGATCTTGCTGTCGCTGCCACATTCGCGCAAGGACGTCCTCCTCGGCAAGCTACTCGGCCGGTCGGCTGTCCTCTCGCTCTCGCTTGTCATCGGATTCGCCCTCGCGGCCGTTGTCGTCGCCGCGTTGCTCGGATCGTTCGATATCGTCGACTACGGCGGCCTGCTGGTGATGTCGATCATCTACGGCGTCGCCTACACGTCCATCGCTGTCTCGCTGTCGTCGCTAACTCGATCGACGACGATCGCGGGCGCGGCGATGTTCGGCGTCTTCGTCCTGTTTTATATCGTCTGGAACGCGATCGAAAGCGTGTTCGGGCTCCTGATGCAGCGGGGAACCATCTCCGGTGAAACGTACTCGTTCGAGGCCAACGGCGAGACGTTCCAGAACGAACGACTCCCCGACTGGGCGCTGTTCATCGATTCGATCGATCCGGGCAACGCCTACGCCAACGGCCTCTCGCTGCTGACGGATGCCGCTGAAACAGAACTCGGCGTTGCACTTCAGGAGGCCCAGTTCGACGGGAGCATCCCCTTTTTCCTGCAAGACTGGTTCGGATTCCTGATCCTCCTGTTCTGGATTGTCGCTCCGCTTGTCGTTGCGCTCTACCAGTTTGACCGCGTCGACATCTGAGACGGAGACAGTCCGTCGCGGACCGCGACCGATTTCCACCGCGTTCTGTGTTCACTTCCGGTGCCGATCGCGTTCTGTGTTAGTTCTCGATCTCTCGCAACAACGGGTGTCGACGCCGGTGACCGCCACGCGGAGGCCGCCGATCGCCAAGGGGCCGGCGTCCGGGGATGCCCGTCAGTATCAGCTCGGGCTGTTTGGCGGGACATTTAGATACCGGTCCATGGAAACGTAGCTATGACCGACTGCATCTTCTATGGCGGCAAAGGCGGCGTCGGCAAAACGACCTGTGCGGCGGCAACCGGCCTCCAACTGGCCGACGCCGGACAGACGGTGTTGGTCGTGTCGACCGATCCGGCGCACTCGCTTGGCGACTCGCTGGGGACGGCGATCGGGTCTGAGCCGAAGGCACTCGACGTCGACGAGCAGACGGACCGATCGAACACTGCGGGTGAACTGTGGGCCGTCGAGATCGATCCCGACGTTCGCAAGGAACGGTACGAGAAGCTCGCACAGGCACTCGCTGCCGATCTCCGCAGCGCCGGGATCAAACTCGACAAGGACGAGGTTGAACGGATCTTCGCCGCAGGCTCACCTGCCGGCAGCGACGAACTCGCCGCGCTCGACCTCCTGGTCGAGTACGTCGAGTCAGGTCGCTGGGACACCGTCGTCTTCGATACCGCTCCGACGGGCCACACGCTCCGGCTGTTCGACATGCCCGAAGTAATGGGACTGGCCCTCGAGACGACCCGATCGCTACAGGGGCAGGTTCGCCGGCTCGGCACCGCGGCCCGCAGCGCCGTCCTCGGCCCGATGTCGATGATGACCGGCAATCGCGACGCGGAAGCCGACCTCGAGACGTTCCAGGCGCGACTCGAGCGCGCTCGGGATATTCTCGTCGACCCCGATCGGACCTCGTTTCGCGTCGTCCTCCACCCCGAGGGGATGGTCATCGCCGAATCCGAACGGCTCGTCGACCAACTCCGCGAGGGCGACGTCTCGATCGATCGGCTCGTCGTCAACCGGGTCTTCGAGGACCCGGAGGAGGGGTGCTCGCGCTGTCAGACCAGACGAGAGCGCCACGGTCGTCGTGTCGAGGAGATCCGGGAGACGTTCCCGGACCTCGACGTGGTCACCCTGCCCGAACTCGAGGGTGAGGTACAGGGGAGCGAGGCCGTGTCGGCGATCGCCGATCGGCTCCCGGCGTAGTCCGATCTGCCACGCGTCGCGACCGATCCGGTGTCAGCACTGGCTCCGTTCCGATCGACTGTCCGCACCGTTCGATCGGTGCTGGGACTGGCCGGCAGGTCCGATCGAGTGGCCGCCGCTCCCGTGACGAGTCGCTCGGTCGAACCATCCAGACGGAATACCTGACGAGCCGTGACTGTCCAAAAGAAAACACGTACCACGAAGCTTATACCTCACAACTGAGTGGCGTCGAGTGTAGCTGGCACGCTACGGTTCGACGTGAAACCCTTCGAGACGTACTTCAGACGACTGTATCGACTCCGTGAGACGCCGGTATTCGAATGTACGAACTGCGGCTGTACTGCCAATACGAACGATTCGGGCTGTTCGGAATGCTGGTCCGATCGACTCGTTCGCGTCCGGTAGCGCTCCGGTTTTTCCGACTCTCGTGTGTGGCCTGGTCCGATGTTATTTGCCGAGTGAGATCCCGTTATCGGCGAGCAGTTCGCGAAACGCCGCTTCGTCGACGATCGGCACGTCGTTTGCCGCGGCGTCGTCGCGTTTCGTCTGTCCGGGATTCTCGCCGACGACGAGATAATCCGTGTTGCCGGAGACGCTTCCCGTCGCGTTGGCGCCATGGGCTTCGACGGTCTCGGCGGCCTCGCTGCGGGTGACGCCATCGAGCGAGCCGGTGAAGACGAACGTCAGTCCGTCGAGTTCGTCACCGCCACGCTCGAGGGCGGACTCCAGTGGCGAGACGTGTTCGAGGAGTGTGTCGACCGCCTCGGCGTTCCCCTCGCTCGCGAAGAACTCGTGGATCGTCTCCGCGACCGTTTCGCCGATGTCGTCGACGCCCTCGAGCCGATCGGGCTCGCACTCGGCGGCCTCCCGGAACGCCTCGAAGCTGCCGAACTCCCGGGCGAGCTCGCGGGCCGTCGCCGGACCGACGTGGGGGATACCAAGCGCGGACAGGAAGTCGGCAAGTGGCGGCTCGCGACTCGCGTCGATTTCCGACAACAGGTTTTCGGCGCTCGTCTCGCCCCATCCTTCCAGTGCAGTGAGGGCCTCGCGATCGAGTTCGTAGAGCTCGGCGATCGAGCCGACGAGCCCCGCATCGACCAGCTGCCGGACGCTCTTCTCGCCCAGCCCCTCCAGATCGAGGCCGTCGTCGCCCGCGTAGTACTCGATCGATCGCCGAAGCTGGGCGTCACAGGTGAGCCCGCCTGTACAGAACGCCATCGGCCCGTCGCGTTCGATCGGGCTCTCGCAGATCGGGCAGTTGTCGGGCAGTTCGTAGCAGCCCTCACTCCCCTTTTCGATGACCTCCTCGACATAGGGGATGACGTCGCCGGCCCGCTGGACGCGGACCGTGTCACCGACGTTGACGTTCTTCTCGGCGATCTCCTCGGGGTTGTGAAGGCTCGCTCGCGACACCGTCACGCCGCCGACGTCGACCGGATCGAGCAAGGCGACAGGCGTTACGCGACCGGTCCGGCCGATCTGGACGGCGACGTCGGCGATCGTCGTCACCTCTGCGCGGGCGGGGAACTTGTAGGCGAACGCCCACCGATCGTGGCGGGCTGTCTGGCCCAACTCCTCGCGAGCCTCGCGATCGTCGACTTTGATCACGACACCGTCGATCTCGTAGGACAGGTCGTCTCGCTCTTCGAGCAGCCGATCGCGGTAGTCGATCGCGCCCGCGATGTCGTCGACGACCTCGACGCGATCGTTCACCCGCAGCCCCCACTCCGGAAACCGTTCGAGTTCCTCGCGATGACTGTCCTCCAGGTCGCTGGCGTCGAGGACATCGAAAAAGAAGACGTCGAGCGGTCGCTCGGCGACGACGGACGGATCGAGCTGTCGGATCGTCCCGGCAGTCGCGTTCCGGGGGTTGGCAAAGGGCTCCTCGCCGCGTTCGATTCGCTCGCGGTTGTGGGCCTGAAACGCGTCTTTGGGCATGTAGACCTCGCCGCGAACGGCGAGAAAAGCAGGGTAGTCACCGTGGAGTCGCTGGGGGACGGCGCCGATCGTCCGCGCATTTCGCGTCACGTCGTCGCCCTCGCGACCGTCACCGCGGGTGACCGCCCGATCGAGGCTGCCGTCTTCGTAGACGAACGCCATCGAGACGCCGTCGAATTTGGGCTCACAGACGTACTGGAGCTCGGCTGTGCCGATTTCGCGCCGGACCCGCTCGTCGAACTCACGGACGTCCTCGGCTGTGCCGCTCTGGTCGATCGACAGCATCGGCGCGACGTGATCGACCGTCTCGAAGGCCTCGATCGGCTCGCCGCCGACACTTCGGGTGGGGCTGTCGGGGTGGGAAAGGTCGAAGGCGTCTTCGAGCTCCTGGAGCCGGGCAAAGAGGGTGTCGTAGGCCCGATCGGCGATGATCGGCTCGTTCTCGACGTAGTAGCGTCGATCGTGCTCGCGGATGGCCTCGCGAAGGAGGTCGACCTGCTCGCGTGCGTCGTCTTCGGAGAGCTCCTCGATCGACTCGAACTCGGTCGGGGGGTCCCGGATGTAGGGGTTGCCGTCGGGTTCGTCTTCGGCGACAGACATTGATCGGCCGAACGTAGCCCGTGGGCGCTGTTAATGCTACTGAAAACTCAGAACGACTCTTCGGGCTCGTCGCTTTGCTCGCCCAGTGCTGGCGGTGTCCGATCGCTGTACCCCTTTCGGCCGATCGCGCCCTCGGCGACGTTGCCGAAAATAGCTGATCGGGCCTCAGACGCCGACCTGAACTCCGCTTGAGGCACCGGCTGTAACACTTCTTCGAGCGTCTGCTCACCGTTTTGGAATTCGAGAACCGCGCTGCCGTACGAATCGATCAGCTCCTCACACGTCGTCGGATACGCGTGTTGATCGAGCTGTTCGGCAAGCGCGCCGAACTCGATTCCCAGCTCTCTGCCTCGGTTGGGGTCAGATGTGTCACTCATTGCGGATGGTTCTTCATTATCGATCATAATAAACTCAGTTCGTGGTTTGCCGACCTATCACTCGCAGTGTCAATCGGCCTCCCCGATCGCCGTCTGGGGCGTCGCGATCGCTACCAGGGACTGTCGCCAACCTCGGCACGAACCATCGGACCGACCGCGACCCGGCAGTCCGCCCGTGCCATCGCGATACACAACAGGACGTAGCCGTCTTCGCGCTCGCTCGCCGTCAACGCCTTTGGCTGCCGCCGGTAGTCGAACGCCCTTGCCGCGTCGATCGATCGATCGGTACCTGCTTCGTCCGTCTCATCCGCCTCCCCAGTCTTCGTTGTCTCACCGTCGGTGTCAGCAGCTTCTTCGACAGCCAGAAGCCGACCCACACAGGCCGCACAGCTCCCATCCCGGCAGTCAGAGGGTAGCCGAACCCCTTCTCGCATCGCCTCGTTGAGTACCGTCTCTCGGGGACTCACCGTTACCGTCTCTTGACGACCGTCCGGCCACTCGAGGGTTATGTCGTACTCCGTCATCGATCGGTCCCCATCGGCTGTCGCCGGTCGTCTCTCTCACGATCCATACCACCCCTAGGAACTACGGCAGAAAAAGGGTGGTCCAGCGTCGTTCGTCGTCTGGTCGATACCCAGTACTTTACCCCTCGGCGTCCTATACCCAAACAGATGGAACAGGGAACGGAGTACGGACTGGTCGACGACGAGGAGGTCGAGATTCCCGGCGATGAGTGGGAAGCGATCGACGTCTCGGAAACCGAGGCCGATCGGATCGCCAAAAAGCGCGACCGGAAATTCGAACAGTTCGAGGCGCGGATCAAAGACGCCGACCAGTTCAAAGTCGAGCAGTCGGTGTTCGACGACGCGACGCTGGCGGCGCTGTACAAACTCGTCCAGGACGGCTACGTCGAGGCCTTCGGCGGGCCGCTGTCGACGGGCAAAGAGGCAAACGTCTACCACGCACAGGGCGACGGCCGCGAGGTCGCGGTGAAAGTCTACCGGATCAACGCCTCGAACTTCCGCCAGATGCGTGACTATCTGGAGGGAGACCCACGCTTTGAGGGCCTTGGCGGCAACAAGAAAGACGTCGTCCTCGCCTGGACCAAAAAGGAACTCGCGAACCTGAAACGCGCACAAAAGGCGGGTGTGCGGGTTCCCGAGCCGATCGCAACCGAGCGAAACGTCCTCGTGATGGAGTACATCGGGACCGAGGACGGCCGCGCAAAGCGACTCGGCGAGGTCACGATCGAGAACCCCGAGACGGCCTACGGCGTAATGAGAGAGTACATGCGCCGACTCTATGCGGCCGGGCTGATACACGGTGACCTGAGCGAATACAACGTCGTCTTTGACGAGACCGAGGGCCAACTCGTGATCATCGATATCGGGCAGGCGGTTACCGTTCACCATCCCAACAGTCGTGACTTTTTACAGCGGGACTGTGAAAACGTGGCAACGTTCTTCGCCCGACAGGGAATCGAGACCGACGCCGACGAACTGCTCGATTTCGTTACGAACCCGGAGCCGGATCCGTCGCGAGACTGACCGAGTTCCACCGATCGTCCCCGAACGATTTAGTGGCTCGCCCGCGGCCGATGGTGTATGCACATCGGGATCATCTCTGATACCCACGACAACGTCGCGGCGATCGAGCGGGCAACCGAGATTTTCGCCGAAGAGGGCGTCGAAGTCGTCATCCACTGTGGCGATTTTGTCGCGCCGTTCGTCCCGCCACGGTTCGACGAGTTCGAACTACACGGCGTTCTCGGGAACAACGACGGCGACGCCGCGAATCTCCAGTCGGCGTTCGACGATCTAGGCGGCGAAAGCGAACTCCACGGGCGGTTTGCGAGCCTTGAGTTCGACGGCCTCTCCATTGGTGCCCTCCACGGCGAAAGCCGCAAGGAGGTCGAAGCGATCGCTGCCGGCGAGACGTACGACTTCGTCTGTTATGGCCATCACCACGAGCGCGAACTCGCCGAGGAGGGCCGAACGAGAGTCCTCAACCCCGGTGCACACGTCCTGCCGGGCTCCGAAGCGGACCGGACGATCGCCATCCTCGATACGCTCTCCGAATCTGTCCGGTTCCGATCGCTCCATGACTGACGACACTACACACGCCGATACCGATGGCGTCGTCTCTACAATTCGATCGGCACGGCTCGTCTACGGCGGCGTCCTCGTCGACAACCAGCCACAGCTCATCGAGTACGTCGATGACGACGCGTTCGACGAGGGCGACGCTGCCGTCGCACGCTACACGGCCTACAACAACATCGGCGCGGACCTCGTCCCGATCGTCCATGAGGCCGATCAGTCGGACGACGAGAACTCGACACTCGCCGCGATCGACTCCGAGGACGGCTCCAACCCACCACAGATCACGTCGATCGATCGCGCGACGTCGGCCGTTACCGACGCACAGGCGTACTACCTGTTGGTCACTACCGCCGACGGGACGTGGCGGCGACTGCGCAACGTCGTCTCCGATCGGTTCGCGGCCGATGGGCCGATTGATGACCCCGAGACGGGCCGGTACGTCCTTGCATCCGCGCTCGTCGACGACGCCACTGCCCATATCGCCGAGCTTCCAGCCGGTGTCGATCCGGCGGAGGTCGTCCTCATCGACTGGTCGAGTTGAGCCCGTGAGGGCGATCGGCGGGACGTGAATACACCGGTTTCACTCAGCGACCGCCGCAGCCGCCTCCGGACCCGTCGCCTTCCAGCTGCGGGCTCGGATCCGGTGCCGGGACGGTCGGCGTCTCCGGATCGTCGGGATCGAGGTCGCCGATTCTCGCCCGGTTGACCGCCCCGATTCGGTTTGCAACCGCATCCCGAAGGTCGAAAAACTGCTCGGCGGCGGCCGTCTCCTGTAACACGGTGACGGGTTTGTCGGCGTCGCCACCCGATCGGATCTCGGGATCGATCGGAATCTCCGCGAGCAGTGGGATATCGTACTCCTCGGCGATCGTCCGGCCACCGCCGCTGCCGAAGATGTCGTAGACCTCCCCGGAGTTCGGCGCGGTAAACGAACTCATGTTCTCGACAACGCCGAGCACCGGGGTGCCCCGATCGTGGAACATCCGGATCCCCTTGCGGACGTCCGAAAGGGCGATGTCTTCCGGCGTCGTGACGACGACGGCCCCGGTCACCGGCACGCTCTGCAGCAGCGTGAGCTGTTCGTCGCCGGTTCCCGGCGGCAGATCGACGAACAGGTAATCTAGCTCGCCCCACTCGGTTTCTTCTAACAGCTCCGAGAGCAGTTTGTCGATCATCGGCCCGCGCAACGTCGCGGGATCGGTGTCGTCGTCCGTCAAAAAGGCCATACTCATCAGTTTGATCCCGTCGGCCTCCGGTGGGACGATCATGTTGTCCTCGGTCAGCCCTGGCCGCGCTTCGATTCCCATCATCCCCGGCACGTTCGGCCCATAGATATCCGCATCCAGCAGGCCAACTCGAGCGCCGGTCTGGGCGAGCGCGATCGCGACGTTCGTCGCCACTGTCGTTTTCCCGACCCCGCCTTTGCCGGAGGCGACCGGGACGATGTTGCGCACTCTGGGAAGGGGACTATCGGGGTCTTCCCACGAGCGACTGATCGCCAGCGCGGGCTCGAGCCCCAGCCCCTCGATCTCTTCGCGGATCCGATCGCCCATCGCCTTCTCGTCGGTCGCATACGGGGCGTTGAACGCCACGGAGACGTTTGCAACACCGTCTTCGATTCGGACGTCGTCGATCAGCCCGAGCGAGACGACATCCGAGCCAAGCGCCGGATCAGAGACGGCACGCAGCCGTTCGCGGACCTGATCCTCATCGACTGTCATCCGTCTCACCTCCTGCAAGGACCGCGATCAGATCGTCGTCGGTCGTGTCGAGTCGGTCGAGCCGATCGGCCAGGAGCTGGCCGTCGCCCTCGACGAACGTTTGCGTTTCCTCGCCCAGGAGGCGGTAGAACTCGGTGTTGGCGTGTGTGCGCATGTTCTCGGCAAGCTCGGAGACCCACCGGCCGAGGTGGTCTACCAAAAAGTCGTACTGTCGGCCGAGATAGTGTTCTGCGGCCGCGAAATCCGCCGCTTCGATCGCTGCAATCTCGGTTTCGACGAGCAGATAGACGAACTCTAGCTCTGCTGCAACGTGGTCCGGCGGCTCGCTGATGTCCATGTCGACGCCCGCCTGCTGGTACTCCGCTCCGACCGCTTCGGTCGCGTCGGTCATCACGCGCGTCTCGTCGTCGATGTAGACGGATTCGTACGGCGGTGCAGCCAGCTCGAACGGCCCGACGAACAGCTGTGCATAATCGAGACGGAGTGGTTTCTGGTCCGGGGCCGCCTCGAGCAGTGCGTCGGTTGCGATCGATACCTCTGTGTCGGTGACCTCCGCTAACAGCTGTAGCCGTTCGTCATCGGGTTCCTGGTACAACTCTGCGAGGAGTTTGTACGTGGCTGCCCGGCGTCGTTCTCCGGCACGCTGGTCGTCGGCTCCGATCGATTCGTTCATGATGGTGGTGTTTGACATACTGCTAAATTAGTGTGGTCCTGTCTCCGACGTCTCCGGCAGAGTGGCGGTGAGTGCCATGCGATCCGGCAGAGTTGCGGTGAGAGCCATGCGATCCGGCAGAGTGGTGGCGAGAGCCATGCGATCGGGCTATCGGCGGATCAGATCCGCTACCACTCGGTGCTATCGTTTCTCTATGTTGACTTGCACGTCGCCGTAGTAGACCGAACTCCCGCTGAGCCGATCGTACTCGGCACCGATGATGCGGTTGTTGTGGCCGCCGCGTGCTTTCTCGCCGAACTCCTCGGAGGCGACCTGGCCGTACGCCCAGTGGCCCTGCCCCCAGGTTTTGGCGATGGTTCCGGGCCGGACGCCCTCCCATAGCTTGGCCTCCACTTCGATCTCGCCGGCGGGCGATTCGATCACGACCTCGTCGCCGGTCTCGATGCCGAGTGTCTCCCCGTCTCGGGGGTTGAGCTTCGCAACGTCTTTCCAGGGCTCGTCGCCAGGGTTAGCGTCCTTGAATTCGTGCAGCCACGTCGTGTTGGCCGACCTGCCCTCGCGGTTGAGCCGGTCTTTGTAGTCGACGAACTTGAACGGGTAGTCGTCTTCGTCGCCCATGTTGTAGGGCTCCTCGTAGTGGGGGACGAAGGCGTCGGGTGCGTCCTCGTCGTCGACCCGTCCCTGGTAGTTACACACTTCGAGGACGGTATCGACGTCCGTATCGTGGCGATCGGCGTGGCTTTCGATTGCGTTCTGGAGCGTCTCACCGTCGAACTCGAAGACGCCCGTGTCGGTGTCGAACTCGCCGCCTTCGGACGGCCAGCGGTGTCTGTACTCCCACTCCTCGGTGTGCCAGATGCCCCGTTCGCGGAACTCGACCCAGTCGTCGAACTCCTCGCCGCCGGGCCAGTCGAACTCCTCTTCACGGTAGTCGGGGTCCCAGATCGGCTGGGTCCTGAGTTTGGTCGCGTTCCGTGAAAACGCCTGTGCACGGAGTTCGCGACTCTCGAAGTCATCATCAGGATACTCCTCGCGTGGGGACTCCCCGGTTTCGGGGTCGGGGTACTCGTTCTCGAAGAATTCGAGGATGTTCTCGAACCCACGGTCGGCCAGTGCCTCGGCTAACAGGTACGGCACCTCCGTCTCCGAACTTTTGACGTCCCAGAGCCGCCCGTTCTCGAGGACGTCTGCGGGGTCGTCAGGATCGTCGGCCATCACGGGCGTATGGAGGTTGATCGTCCGGTAGCCCTGGCCATCGCTGTGTAACTGGCCCCAGCGTTCGTACTGGTGGTGAGTCGCCGGCAGGATGATGTCGGCAAACCACGCCGTCTCGCTGGCGTGGGTTTCGATCGTCGCGTGGAACGGGATGCTCGCTAGCGCCTCTTCCCAGCGCTGACTCTCCGGGTTCGAGAACGCGAAGTTGTTCCAGTACGACAGCAGGACTTTGATCTCGTTTGGATCCTCGTCGAGGATCCCGTCGGCGGCATTGTTCGTGACGACGCCCCCGCCGGACTCGCCGTTGTTGAGCGCGGGGAACTCGAGGCGACCACGCTGGTCGATCTTCTCCCGTGGCTCCTCGTAGTCGTCGTCGACGAACAGCCCCTCTCGGGCGGTGTCGTCGATGTAGTCGTCGGGTGCGGGCAGCTCTTCGGCACCGACGTCCGGCGAGTAGAGCGTCCCACCACGATTGCCAACGGAGCCGACGAGGCCGTTGAGCGCGTGAATCGCCATCGAGGTGTAGCTCCCCCGAACCTGCATGACCGGGCCCCCACCGACCCACGAGATTGCCCGTGAGCCAGCCTCGCCAAAGCCGGTTGCAACCCGTTCGATCTGTTCGGCCGGGACGCCGGCGCGTTCTGCGGCCCACTCGGGCGTTTTGTCGTACAGCTCTTCGTTCCACCAGGCGATGACGCCCTGGCTGTTCTCGGATTCCTCGAACGGTGTCTCGTCTTCGTCGATCGGCTCGCCGGGCTCGAAGTGGTTCTCACCGTCTTCGAACTCGCCGACGAACTCCTCGTTCCACAGCCCATCTCGCAGGATGACGTGAGCCATCGCCGAGGCGAGCGCGCCGTCATGTCCGGGTTCGACTGGAACCCACTCGTCGGATTTCGTCGCCGTCGAGGAGAGTCGCGGCTCGACGACGGCCACAGTCGCCTGGTCGAGCACGTCTCCAAAGGCGTTCATGTAGTGAGAGACCTGCCGGTTCGTCGAAATCGGATCGGCTCCCCACGCGATAATGTATCTGGTCTCCGTCACATCGTACTGTCGGTAGTCCCACTCGCCTTCGGTGAACATCGGGCCGAACTTCTCCGCTTCTGCACAGATCGCGCTGTGGGAGATGTTGTTCGGCGAGCCGATGAGCTGTGGCAGGTACTCGTAGATGATCGGTCGAAGGTACGTGTACCGACCCCGTGTGACCATGAACTTCTCCGTCTCTTCGTCCTCGCGGAGCTCCATGATCTGGTCGGCGATCTCGTCGATCGCCTCCTCCCAGCTGATCGGCTCGAACTCGGGATCGACCCCCTTCCCCTTCTCGGGGTTCGTCCGCCGCATCGGCTGGGTGATTCGATCCGGATCGTACAGCTGCTGGATCGACAGATCCTGGCGTGGACAGTCGTGTGTGCCGTGAACCTGTGAGTCCTCGTGGCCCCGGGTTCTGATGACGCGACCGGTCTGGTCGTCGACCAGGATCTGTGCCGAACACCAGGACGTACAGCCCGCACACGTGCTTGGTTTGTACGTTCCGGTGTGGTCGACGAGCGCGTCGCGGTAGTCGTCGGCTTCGGTAACCGAGAGCAGGCTCGTCAGCCCGAGCCCGGACGCAACTGCGCCGACTGCGCCCGCTTTCATGAAGTTTCTGCGGCCAAGCGAGAGGCTGGCCCGATCGGTTCCATCGGTCGTGTCGCGTGTGGTATCGTGTTGGCTCATTGTCCTACTCACTTAGTCCCGGCTCGCCGACGCCAGCCTCGTAGCTGCCGCCGTTGTAGTCTCTGACGTACTTTACGGTCGGCTCGGTCCCCTTGTCCTCTTGGAGCACGTCCGGATTGTACTTCCCCAGGACCTCGTTGACTTTGCTGTCGGGGTCGTTCAGATCGCCGAAGATCCGTGCGTCGCAGGGACACTCTTCGACACAGCGGGGGAGTTCGCCCTCGGTGAGCCGGTGGACACAGAAGTTGCATTTCTCGACGACGCCTTTGTACCGGGTCGGATGCTCGTGCTCGCCGCTCTCGCGGTTTGGGTTGTAGTACGCCGGGGCGTCTTCGTCGACGCCGACGCGTTCTTTGACCTCCGTCGGCGTCGCCGTCCCGTCTTCGATTAGCGCATCGTCGCTCTCCCAGCGCGGGTGTGGGTCCTCCTTGTTCAGGTAGATCTCGTCGTACGGACAGTTGATCATGCAGGCCTTGCAGCCGATACACTGTTCGTGGTCGTGCATCGTGATGCCGCCCTCGCCTTTGTACAGCGCCGAGGTTGGACACCCCGTGGCACACGGGGCGTCGTCACACTGGTTGCACAGCGTCGGCGTGTACTCGTAGCTGACGTTCGGGAACTGCCCGTTGGTCTCGATCAGCTGACTCGAGTAGGCCATCCCCTCCTGTAAGTTGTTCTCCTGTGCACAGCCGATGTTACAGGCTGTACAGCCCGTACACCGCTGGAGATCGATCGTCATACTCAGGTTCACACCCTCGTTCTGGAGATCGGTCTCCTCGAGTTCGGCGTGCATCTCTTCGTCCAGTGTGTTGGCTTCACTACTCATTGGTGGATCCTCCGGATTCTGCGGTCGGTTTGGTCTGCGATGGTTGCTGTGTGTCGTGTGGGCTGGCCTCGAGATCGACGAGCAGGCTGCCGACCGTGTAGACCAGCGCACAGAGTGCGAGGGCGAACACGATCAGGGCAATCTCGACGCCGGATGGGACGTAGCTCACCAGTGGGTACTGGTGGGATGGGTCGTCGGTCAGGGCAACGACCTGGCCGCCGACGACGAACTCGTACCGGGTAACGAACAGCCCGACCAGCGTCAGTGCCGAGGCCGCGAGCACGCCGTTGGTCGTCCGCGTGCGGGCGTAGAGCATCAGTGCCAGTGGAACGACCAGTCCCAGCAGGATGCCAACGCCCCAGTATAGCGGAGCAAACGGTCCAAGCAGCATGTACTCGTAGGCCATCGCCGTCGACTCACTCGTCGATGTCAGCCCGTAGATCGCCTTGACGAGGGCCGTGAGCAACGCTGCAGCCACCAGAACCCCGAGGAACTTGCCGACGGCGTCGGACACTGGCGCCATGCGCTCGTCGTCTATCCCGGTGCTAGCCAGTCTGGACTCCACACCGACGACGAAGCCGATCGCGGCGACGCCGGACAACACGCCCGTCAAGACGAAATACAGGGGGGCAAGCGCCCCACCGTAGTAGGGTCGCGCTTGAGCGGTGCCGAAAATCATCCCAGCAGCGACCATTACTGCCAGTCCGACGATGACGCCTATAGCCCCGATGCCACGGGTTAGCTGTCCTGGCTCGATCGCACTCCCCTTCAGGCGCGACTCGATCCAACTGCTTTCCATGACGACGAGCAACGCGACGAGGACAGCACCGAACCCTCCGGCAAACATGATGACCCACCAGATCGGTGCTGACGGGTTCGCGTTGATCACGGCGTGGATCATCGGGCGCTCGGGCCGCCCGAGGCCGATCACGATCGTAAACAGCCCTGCAGCGAGCGTCGCAAGCGACAGCACGACACCCCGCTTTATGAGGGGATCGAACCGACGAATTCTGAACACCAGCGCCAGCCCGACGACGCCGATCATGAGACCGGCACTCATCAACAGGAAGAACTCGTAGGTCGAAATCAGGATCCCCCAGGGAAGCTGGTTGCTGATCCCAAACGCAACGGTGCCGTCCGTCAACACCCTGTAGATCCCATACAGGCCGACGAGTAGTCCGAGACCGATCGCTGCGAGCCATGCATAGAACTGTTTCCCGCCAGCGCCACCGTCACGGATGCCGAGACCGCGTTCGGTTGATTGGCTCATCTGCTGTGCCCTCCATCGGTCAGTCGCCTGTCGGCCGAGACAGGCGTACAACACGCTGACGGGCCCCCAACGGTCCGTTGGTGACTGTGTGGTCCGTCACCGATCGAGTGTGCTGTTCTCATCGTTCTATCATGAACGACGATTCAAAACATTGTGATCTCCTATCCTAAATATACAGGGCTTTATCAACCGGTTGGGGGTGAGACCCGTTCATGAACGACCCAGTTGTGGTGACACCATTGCGCTACCCGCCGATCGCTCGCTCTCGGTCCGCCCGGTCAGACGGTGCACTTTTGCGTTCCGAGCCAGTATCGTGGTGTATGCAGCACGTGAAGATTCCGCAGGACCGCATCGGCGTTCTCATCGGCGAGGGCGGCGAGACGATGCGCGAAATCGAGTCCGAAGCCGAAGTGCGACTCGATATCGACTCGGAGAACGGCTCCGTCGCCGTCGACACCGTCGGTGACCCGGTTCGCGGCCTCAAGGCACCAGATATCGTTCGTGCGATCGGTCGTGGCTTTGCACCAGATGACGCGCTCCGGCTGCTCGAAGACGACATGATGTTGTTCGACGTCGTCGACATCGATGCAGCCTCACGCAACGCAAACGACATGAAACGAAACAAAGGACGGCTCATCGGTGAACGTGGCCGAACCCGCGAGCTCATGGAAGAGCTGTCGGGAGCCGCAGTCGTCATCTACGGCTCGACGCTGGGAATCATCGGCACACCGCCACAGGTCGACGCCGCCCGTACTGCCGCCGAGATGCTCCTCGACGGTGCGCCACACGGCGCCGTCTACTCGTTCCTCGAAGAGCGACACAACGAGATGAAACACCAGGGGATGCAGTACCACCGTTTCCCCGGCTCTTCTGGCTCCTCTTGACCGATCGTCGTCCGGTTCGACGACGCTCACACTTCGCTAGTGGTATCCGATGGTCCTGCCCGTCTCTTAGAGGCCCTGTACCAGCGTAGTAGGGCGTTTCTGGCCGCGTCTCGTCACCGACCTGGGCCCTCGCGCCGAGCACCAGTACTCATAACCGATGTGTTTTTATCCTAACAGCTACTCGGATGAGATGATGGTAGATCGCGGCCGACGGCGATTTGTTGTTGGGCTGGTAGGCAGTGGAGTGGCCACTGCCGCCGGGGGGGTCGGGACGTCGGCTGGGGACGCTCCAACGTCGACAGACGACGAGACGGTGTGGACGTTCCAGACGGGCGGTTCGATTGCCACAGCACCAACAGTTGTCGACGGGACGGTCTACGCCCCCAGCAACGACGAATACATCTATGCGCTGACCGCCGCGGAGGGCGACGAAGTCTGGCGGTTCGACACTGGCTCGTTGAACGGTTCTTCGCCGACCGTGGTCGACGACACGGTGTTCGTCGGCTGCAACGACGGCACCGTGTACGCGATCGACGCTACAAATGGGGACGAACGGTGGTCGTACTCGACCGGACGAGCGGTCCGATCGTCGCCAGCGGTGGCCGACGGGGTCGTCTACGTGGGAAGCCGTGACGGGACGCTGTACGCGATCGATACCGCCGATGGGACGACAGTCTGGACGTTCGAGACTGGCGACACGGTGAGTGGGTCGCCAGTCGTCGACGGCGAAACCGTCTATTTTGGCAGTCGAGACGGGACGATCTATGCCCTCGACACCGAGGATGGCGAGGAGGGCCAAGAGCGCTGGCACGTCGACACCGCCGGTCCGATCACGACGACGCCGGCGGTCCACGACGGTGTCGTCTACGTCGGTGGCACAGACGCGACGTTGTACGCGCTCGATGCCACGGACGGCGAGGAGGTGTGGACGTTCGCCGCCAACAACCGTGTCGGCTCGCCGACCGTCGCCGAGGACACCGTGTACGTGGGGACCACCAGTGACACCGTCTACGCACTCGAGACGGCGGCAGCTGACACGAAGTGGACCGCCAGCACGACCGGTTCCGTCTCGACCGCGCCGGCCGTCCTCGACGAGCGTATCGTTGTCAACGCCGGGAACTCGCTCTCTGCGATCGATATCGCAGACGGCGACGAGGCCTGGCGATTCGACACCGAGCAACGCGTTCGAGCGCCGCCAACGACGGCTGACGGAGTCGTCTATGCCGGAAGCTGGGATCGGCGAGTGTACGCGATCGACCCCGCGGCGTTTTCGACCGATGATGACACACCCACCACCACGAGCAGCGGTGACGGAACCGACGCCACTCCGGGTCCGGGTCCACTCGGTGTACTCGCAGGTGTTGGGACAGCGACGTATCTTCTGGCTCGCCGACACGCGGCCGATGTCGATCGGTAGCAACGCGTCCGACGCTCGATCGCTTCTATCGGACATAAATAACCGTCGATCGATTCCAGACGGAGCGACTGCCCTGGTCGATTCAGCCATGCTGAAAGGTGCGACATCGAAGTTTTTATATAGAATAACAATCAATCCTTCAGCTGACTATGGCACAACAGCAGATGGGCAACCAGCCCCTTATTGTTCTTTCCGAGGACAGCCAGCGGACGTCCGGCAAAGACGCACAGTCGATGAACATTCAGGCCGGAAAGGCCGTTGCCGAGTCCGTACGGACCACACTGGGTCCCAAGGGGATGGACAAGATGCTCGTCGATTCGACGGGCAACGTCATCGTCACGAACGACGGTGTCACGCTCCTCTCGGAGATGGAGATCGACCATCCGGCAGCCGACATGATCGTCGAAGTTGCCGAGACCCAGGAGGACGAGGTCGGTGACGGCACGACGAGTGCTGTCGTCGTCTCTGGCGAACTCCTCAGCCAGGCCGAAGACCTGCTCGAACAGGACATCCACGCGACCACCCTCGCACAGGGGTATCGTCAGGCCGCAGAGGAGGCCACCGAGGCCCTAGAAGAGATCGCGATCGACGTCGACGCAGACGACACCGACGTGCTCGAACAGATCGCCGCAACGGCGATGACCGGCAAAGGTGCCGAAAACGCCCGCGACCTGCTCGCCCGACTCGTCGTCGAGGCCGTCCAGTCCGTCGCTGACGAGGACGATGTCGATACGGACAACATCAAAGTCGAGAAAGTCACTGGCAGCTCGATCGAGAACTCCGAACTCGTCGAGGGCGTCATCGTCGATAAAGAGCGCGTCTCCGACAACATGCCGTACTTCGCGGAGGACGCCTCCGTCGCGATCGTCGACGGTGACCTCGAGATTCAGGAGACCGAGATCGACGCCGAAGTCAACGTCACCGACCCTGACCAGCTCGAGCAGTTCTTAGAACAGGAAGAGGCCCAGCTGCGCGAGATGGTCGACGAGATCGTCGACGCCGGCGCCGACGTCGTCTTCGTCGACGGCGGTATCGACGACATGGCCCAACACTACCTCGCCACGGAGGGCATCATTGCCGTCCGACGCGTCAAATCCAGCGATCAGGGCCAGCTTGCCCGTGCAACCGGCGCTCGTCCCGTCTCGAACGTCAGCGATCTGAGCGAGGACGACCTCGGCTTCGCCGGCAGCGTCGCCCAGAAGGAGATCGCCGGCGACCAGCGCATCTTCGTCGAGGAGGTCGACGACGCAAAGGCCGTCACCCTCATTCTCCGCGGTGGCACCGAGCACGTCATCGACGAAGTCGATCGCGCGATCGAAGACTCGCTTGGCGTCGTCCGCACGACGCTCGAAGACGGGAAGGTACTCGCCGGCGGTGGCGCACCCGAAGTCCACCTCTCGCTTGCCCTTCGTGACTACGCCGACTCCGTCGGCGGCCGCGAACAGCTGGCCGTCGAGGCCTTCGCGGACGCACTGGAAGTCATCCCACGCACCCTCGCCGAAAACGCCGGACTCGATCCGATCGACTCGCTGGTCGAACTCCGTGCCGACCACGATGGTGGCAACACGTCCGCCGGACTCGACGCCTACACCGGCGACACGATCGACATGGACGCCGAAGGCGTCTACGAGCCACTGCGCATCAAAACGCAGGCGATCGAGTCCGCCACCGAGGCAGCCGTCATGCTGCTCCGTATCGACGACGTGATCGCCGCTGGCGATCTCGCCGTTGCCGACGACGATGATGACGACGAGATGCCACCAGGCGGCCCCGGCGGCGGCATGGGCGGCATGGGCGGTATGGGCGGCGGCATGGGCGGCATGATGTGAGACCAGCTTTTACGCTGCACTCACTCGCTCGCACCGCTCGCTCGTTCGCTCGGTAAAAGCTGGACCAAAAGCGCTCCTCTCTCCGTTCCGGGACGCTATGCGTCCCTCCACATCGGTCGTCGGCCCGCTCGGGCCTACGGCCCTCGCGGTGGGAAAAATTGACATCTGAACCGCCGTATCAAATCGGTTCATATTTGCGCTGTTTCATCATCGGCAGTTGAACTGCGTCCTGAAACCGTTCTCATTATTCACATCACAGGTTCAGCTGTTCGTAACTTCGCCTCACACAATCTTGTTGTATTCTTCATCACAAGTACCGACCGTGACGAACGACGCTGACAGGAAACGGGATGTCGCGAGCAGCTTTGGGGACGCCGCGGACGGGTATCGAGACGGTGTCGTACTTCGTGAAGGGGCGGATCTCGATCGGCTTGTCAACTGGGTGGCAGATGCAACCCGGGTACTCGACGTCGCAACCGGTGGCGACCACGTCGCCGGAGCGCTCGCCGATCGGGGTGTCTCGCAGGTGATCGCAGCGGATCTCTCTCCCGAAATGATCACAACAGCGACAATCGAGTACGATGGGCCTGAGGGAGCCGTCGCTGACGCCGAACGACTCCCGTTTGCGACCGATCGGTTCGATGCGGTGACCTGCCGATTCGCGGCCCACCACTTTCTGGATCCCGAGGCCTTCCTCGAGGAGGTCGACCGCGTTCTCGAACCGGGTGGTGTCTTCGCGTTCGAAGATCTCCGTGTGCCCGCCGATCCCGACCTGGCGGCGTACGTCAATCGGATCGAACGGCTTCGTGACCGGAGCCACGCCGAGACCTATTCGCTGTCCCAGTGGCGTCGTTGGCTCACGGATGCAGGACTGACCATCGAGAGCGCCCACGAGACGAGCAAAGAACCTGACGTCGCCGCCTGGCTCGATCGGATGGACGTCCCGGCCGATCGACGCCAGCGGATCCGGTCGCTGCTGTCAGACACGCCTGCTGATCTCACAGAGCAGTTCGATTTCCAGTACGACGGCGATCGGTTGGCATCGTATCGGATCGGGGTCGTACTGGTCCGGGCAACGGGCTGACAATGGGACCGACCGACGCATCGGGGACCGTTTCGGATCTGCGAGTCAAGACGAATTAAGTAGCTACCCGAAATATTCGCCAGCATGAACACGCTGCTTCTGGATAGCGACGACGTCGACGAGAACGCGCGCATGGCCGAGGTCGTCCAGGCGATCGAAGAGGCCTTTGGAGCCTACCAACGCGGCAACGCACAGATGCCCGCCAAATCATATATCGATCTCCCCCAGTACAACGGGGACTTCCGATCGATGCCCGCCTACCTGGATACGGGCGAGTGGGACGCCGCCGGGCTGAAGTGGATCAACGTACACCCGGACAACCCCTCGGACCACGACCTGCCGACAGTGCTTGGAACGATGATCTACTCCGACCCCGAGACGGCGTTCCCACTTGCGATCATGGACGGGGCGACGCTGACGATGAAACGGACCGGCGCCGCGGCTGCGGTCGCGACGGACTATCTCGCTGTCGACGACGCGACCAGCCTCGGCATCGTCGGTGCTGGCGTCCAGTCATACACGCAACTCGAAGCCATCGCCGCGGTCCGACCGATTGAGACCGTCGTCGTCGCGGACACAGACGAGGGTCGCGTCGATCGGTTCATCGACACCTACGGCGACGCCTTCGACGTCCGTGCGGGCACTATTTCGGAAGCCGGCCACTGTGATATCCTCTCGACGGTGACGCCCGTCCGGGAGTCGATCGTTGGCCCCGACGACGCTGGCGAACACACGCATATCAACGCGATCGGAGCCGACGCAGCCGGGAAGCACGAACTCGCGGACGACCTCCTTCGTGAGGCGACGATCGTCATCGACGACCACGAGCAGTGTACACATTCGGGTGAGGTCAACGTTCCCTACAGCGAGGGTGTGCTGACCGATGACGACATCTACGGCGAGATCGGCCAACTGGTCGTCGGCGATCTGGCCGGTCGCGAGGCGGAAACGGGCGTAACGGTCTTCGACTCGACTGGACTCGCGATCCAGGACGTTGCCGCCGCCCGCGTCGTCTACGAGAACGCCCGCGAAAGCGACTCAGGATATGGGTTCGGAATGATCGACCCAACGCTGTAGCCGGCAGGTCGAACCCGTGAGCCGGTGTTTGCGACAGAAGTGCGCCATCAACAACCCATTCGCTGTGCACATCGTACTCTCGTTTATCGGTACGCCGGCCGGCTGAAGGGGCCACAGACCGGAGGCGACCTCCGCTTGTCAGCCACCGAATCGCCACACCCGCGAATCGGGGTCTCTCGTCGACGGAGCGATTAGTCGTCAATCTCGATCGCCGGGCGCCCTGGCTCGGCGTTTTTCAGCACGCCCTCGTCGGCCTCGTCGGCGTGGATAACGCGAACCGGCGCGTCGAACTCGCGTTCGATCAGCCACGCGGCGGATTCGAGCGCCGCGTGCTCTGCGTCGGGACCGAGCGTCATCGTCAGCGCTTCCCGTTCGGCCTGAAGCGCCTGGCCGTAGCTGGCGGCAGCGTCGCCCTGCTCGCGAATGTGAGACTCCTGCATGAGTTCGCCGATCAGGTTGTCGGCGTCGCTCTCGATGGCGAGTTCCAGCGCGTCGTACTTCCAGTTGGGGGCAACGACGATGTCGATCGCCTGTGGGTCGTCGATTCCGGCGACGTCGACGATGTCACGGATGTCTTCGCGCGTGTTCGCGACCAGTCGACGTCGCTTCTCGACGTACTCGCGATCGACCTCGGCGGTCGGCCACGCGGCGTCGACGACGAAGCCATCGTTGCCCAGTTCGTCGTACAGTTCCTCGGCAAGATGCGGTGTGACCGGTGCGAGCAGTCGAACGACGACCGACAGGCCCCGTTCGTACGTCTCAGCGTGGGGCGTCGCGTACTCGGCGTACTGGCGAAGCGTCCGGGTCAGCCCCTGGGCCTCACGCAGGGCTGTATTGAACGTCAACTCGTCGTACTCGCCCGCCGCGATCGCGATCGTCGCGTCGATTTCGCCGTCGACGTAGCTGGCGACGGCGTCGTCGGCACCCTCTGGCTCGGCTGTGACGTAGTCGTCGACCAACTCCCGGAGCTGCCCGAGGAAGGCGTGGGTCGATCGGACGCCCTCCTCGCTCCAGTCGAAGTCCTTCTCGGGCTGGGCAGCCTGCAGCATAAACAGACGGGCGGTGTCCGCGCCGTACTCCTCGACGATCCGCTGGGGTGAGACGACGTTCCCCTTCGATTTGGACATCTTCTCGCCCTCCAGTTGGACCATCCCCTGGGCCAGCAGGTTGGTAAACGGCTCGCGGTGGTCGAGCCCTTCGTGGTCGGCGAGCACCTTCGTAAAGAACCGGGAGTAAAGCAGGTGCATCACGGCGTGTTCGATCCCGCCGACGTACTGGTCGACGGGCATCCAGTCGTTTGCCCGCTCGCGATCGAACGGAGCCGTCTCGAGGTCGGGCGAGACGTACCGCAGGAAGTACCACGAGGAGTCGACGAAGGTGTCCATTGTGTCGGTCTCGCGAGTTGCCTCGTCACCACACTCCGGACACGTCGTCTGCTTCCATTCATCGGCGGCATCTAGTGGATTCCCGGTCGTGTTGATGAACTCGGGGAGCTCGACGGGCAGTTGTTCGTCGGGAACCATCACCGGGCCACAGTCCTCACAGTGGACGACCGGGATCGGCGTTCCCCAGTAGCGCTGGCGGGAGATCCCCCAGTCGCGAAGCTGATACTGGGTTGCGTCTGCGGCGCTCTCGATCTCCTCGGTGAGCCGCTCGCGGGCCGTCTCGCTGTCGAGTCCCGAGTACTCGCCGGCGTTGACGAGAACGCCGTCCTCGGTGTAGGCTGACTCGCTGACGTCCGGCGGTTCCGGGACCGTCTCGCCGTCCCAGTCGTCGGGCTCGGGGGCGACAACCGGCTCGATCGGCAGGTCGTGTTTTGTCGCAAAGGCGTGGTCTCGATCGTCGTGTCCGGGGACGGCCATCAGCGCGCCGGTCCCGACGTCAGAGAGGACGAAGTCGGCGACGAAGACCGGGATCTCCTCGCCGGTAGCCGGGTTGGTTGCGGTGAGGCCCGTCGGAACCCCGTTTGGCTCGTCGCCCTCGGGATCGGCGTCGTGGGCGACGAACTGGTGAATCGCGTCGTCCTCGGCAGCGAGTTCTTCGCTGATCGGGTGGTCCGGTGCGAGGGCAAAGAAGGTCGCGCCGTAGATGGTGTCCAGTCGGGTTGTAAAGGCCCGCACGTCACCGTACCCATCGATGTGGAAGTCGACCTCGGCGCCGTACTGGCGGCCGATCCAGTTGCGTTGCATCTGGCGTACCGAGTTTGGCCACCCCTCTAGCTCGTCGATCGCTTCCAGTAACTCGTCTGCGTACTCGGTAATTTTCAGGAACCACTGGTCGAGTTCGCGCTGTTCGACGGGGGTGTCACAGCGCCAGCAGAGTTCGGCCTCGCCTTCGACCTGCTCGTCGGCGAGGACGGTCTCACAGTCGTGACACCAGTTGACCTCGGCGTCACGACGCTCGACCAGCCCCTCCTCGTAGAACCGTGTAAACAGCCACTGGTTCCAGTTGTAGTAGTCGGGTTCACAGGTAGCAATCTCCCGATCCCAGTCGTAGCCAAAGCCCATCGCCTCCATCTGTCCGCGCATCGTGTCGATGCAGTCGATCGTCCAGTCTCGGGGGTTCGTATCGCGCTCTTTGGCCGCGTTTTCCGCGGGGAGGCCGAAGGCGTCCCACCCCATCGGATGGAGCACGTCGTCGCCACGCATCCGCCGGTAGCGGGCGTACGCATCGGTTATCGTGTAGTTTCGGACGTGTCCCATATGGAGTTTGCCGGACGGATACGGATACATCCCGAGAACGTACGTCGGATCGTCGACGTCGTCGGGGGTCCGATAGACATCCGCGTCGGCCCACGCCTCTTGCCAGCGCCGTTCGACCGCTGCGTGGTCGTATCCCGCGTCGCTCATTCTTATATACGTGTGGGGCAGTCGCCGCCGTATAGCTTTCCATACAACTATTTTGTCGGCCACCCTGTCCGATCCGGATATCGATCGCACTCAAGGTGTACTCGGGTGGCGCTCCCATCAGTGATTCCGGTCCACCGTCCGGTCAGTGATTCCGGCCCACCGTCCGGTCAGTGATTCCGGTCCACCGTCCGGTCAGTGATTCCGGCCCACCGTCCTGTCAGTGATTCCGGCCCACCGTCCCGTCGGAACTTGTCCCTGAAAAGCCGTCAGAACGGCTTTGTCAATCGATATCGATCGATCGGGACGCTTCGCTGTCGTCCTGTTTCTGCAGGTGAACGGTCAGCACGCCGTCCTCGTAGCCGGCCGAGACGGCTTCCTCGTCGACGGGGTCAGGGAGTTGGATCCGACGGCTTGCCGAGGTGCTGGTCCGCTCCCGCCGGAGGTAGGTCCCTTCGGCGTACGCCTCGTCGTCGATCCGGTTGGCTTCGAGCCGAAGCGTCCCCTCAGAGAGCGTCAGGTCGATGTCGTCGGTGTCATACCCAGGCAGATCCGCCGTCACGACGTACTCGTCGCCGGTGTCGGCGACGTCGACCGGAACGGAGCCGGGCACCTGCAACCCGCCACTCGTCATCCCCTCTTCGACCTGACGACTCACACGGTCGAGCATCTCTTCGAGTTCTTCGAACGGATTCTTTCGCATACCCCTCCGTAGGGTCTGGACGGAAATAAATTCTGCCCGCGATTGGGCGACAGAACGATACGCTACTGCGGGCGGGATACCGGTTGGGCAGGCCGACCCCGAGACGGATCACTCGGCGACGTGTTCCGTCTCGCACGAACTGCGCGTCCAGCCCGGATCCTGACCGGTGCGTTCGATGTGGTCTGCACGACATGCTGGACAGTAGTCAGGGGTCGCAGTGACGTTTCGAGGGACATAGACTGCACCGTGACACGAGACGCACGCATCAGTAACGATGGTCGCACAGTCGACACAGAGATTGAAGTCGTCGACAGTGAGTTCGCGCAGGGGTTCGAGTTTTTTATCTAACATGTACTCGTCGATGACCGCCTGACAGTTGGTACACGGTTTCATCTCGGTTCGAGTAGTGGCATGTGTTAGCAACACATAGTTCTACCGACGACTGACAGTCAACAGATAGCATAATTCTTCATTAGGTAACACTCGTCCGGGTGCACGACAGCACTGGCGATTCGATCGCACAACCGCCGTGCGACCCGCCATACAAGAGACAACAATCCCGCTGAGCGATCGCGACGCTACTCGACGACGTGTTCCGTATCGTAGGAGCCGAGCTTTCGGACCCAGCCGTTCTCGGCGATCGCTTCGATATCGGCGATCGCTTCGTTCGTCCGCGCCTCGTAGAGGCCGGCCTCGATGTCGATGTGGAACACGTAGTCGCCCAGCCGCTGGCCGCTGGGTCGGGACTCGACACGGGTCAGGTTGATATCCCGATCGGCAAAGGGCTCTAACAGTTCGAGCAACAGGCCGGGGTAGTTGGCGTTGGGGTAGACGACGAGTGACGTCTTTCCGCCGCCTTTCGTGCGCTTTTCGGCGGGTGCAACCGCAAAAAAGCGGGTTGCGTTCGAGTCCCGATCCTGAATATCTTCGGCCAGCACGTCCAGAGTCGTTCCGTTCTCTGCGTTCGCCGGATGCCCGATCCCCGCGACGGAGGCATCGCTTCGGGCACGCTCGACACCTTGGGCCGTACTCGCGACGGCTTCCAGCGTCGCGTCGGGATACTCTCGCTCCAGATACGATCGACACTGTGCAAGCGCCTGGGAGTGGCTGGCGATCGTCTCGAACGCCGGCCCCTGGGCAAGCAGGGCGTGACGAATCGGGGTGACGATCTCTCTCACGACGGCGACGTCGTACTCCGCGAGCGCGTCCAGACTCTCCGTTACGCTCCCCTCGATGCTGTTCTCGATTGGGATCACGCCCCGGTCGTACTGCCCGCCCGCGACGGTGTCGACAATCGCGGTCACGGACTGGCGGAAGTCGATCGCGTCGTCGTCGGCGATCGCGCTCGTTGCCCGGTGTGAGTACGTCCCTTCGGGACCAAGCGTCACTGCATTCATTGGGGTCTCATAGCAGGGAGAGGGTCAAAAGACCGTCGAGTTGTCGAGACACGTTCTGCCCGTCCCGGAGCCGATTTCGATGGGGCCGTGACACGCTGGGTTGTCGGCCGATCGCACAGCTGTCGGCGCCATCCTTCGAAAAACTCTCGCGATAGTATCGTTGGCCTACTCCTCTAGGTGTTCGATTCCTTTCTTCGAGACGTTCGCCTCCGTGATCTCGTTGGGCATCCAGTCGGGTTTGTCGTCGGGAGCGGTCTCTTCCCAGGCCCAGCCGTCGTAGATGTGGACCTTGTCCGTTCCCTTCTCCCGCAGTCGGAGTTCGACCCGCTCGGCATCGGGCTCGCTGGAGCCGGGATCGAGGCGCCGGGCCGCTTTGAGGGCAGCCTGGCGGGGTGTGTTCCCCGAAAAGACACTCGACTCGTCACCGTCCGACTCGCGCAGTGCAAAGTTTCGTTTACCGTCTTCACGTACCATGGTTTCGCCTCCATGCCAATCCAGCACATGATTGACCATAAAGATATCCCTCAAAACCGACCGACAGCGCCGGTATCTTTAAGTGTATACGACACGCCATTTCACCGAAGTAGTACCATTTTCGAGTGGGTATCTCGAATAATCGTCCATGCCGTTCTCTCAGGAACCGACCCCCGCTCCCGGCCGTCGAAAACACTTAAGTATATCCTACGGCGAAGTTCGTCATAGAATCCCGCGATGGTACGGAAAAAGAAGCTGAGTCCAAGCGGTGCGAAAGACGACGACGGTAACTACCACAACGTGCACCTGAACCTGCACGAAGACGAGCTCGAAGTCGCGGGCATGGATATTGGCGACGAGGTTTTCGTCCGTGTTCGGGATGGGAAGATCATCATTCAAAAAGCCGACGAGGACGAGGTCGAACACGAGTTCTAAAACCCACCTTTTTCCGCTCGGGTGGCTTCGCCACCACTCGCGCAAAAATCTGGACCAAAAATCCGCTCACTCGCAGGCTCGTTCGCGGTACAGCACGCTGACCCGCACCCGCAGGGTACAGCACACTGGCTCGCACCCGCAGGGTACAGCACACTGGCTCGCACCCGCAGGGTACAGCACGCTGGCCTACACTCGCAGTTGATTTCGAGACTCCAGAAAACGATACCCGTCGCCCGACTCGTCTTTTGGCCGAGACGCGCTCCACCGATCAGCGAAGCGCTTCGAGATCGAACTCAAAGGCCGACACCGGTACCTCGAGATCGTGTTCGACGAGGACTTTCGGGTGAACCTCGCCGATCACGCCAACCTCCTCGCCGTCGATGACGATCGCGGCGGTGCGACCCGCGATGAACGTCGGATGCTCGATCGCGGGTGTCTCGACGTCGACGTCGAAGCTGCGGGCGATCGCCTGCAGACGTGCCTTGGCATCCTCGTAGCCGGCGTCGTGGCTCGCAAGCACTGCACTCACCTGTCGCCCCTCGGTGACGCCGGTGTTCTCGCTCTCGTCGACGCTGGCCGTGAAGCCGATCTCGGCGAGGTCCTGCGGATAGGATCGATGGGTGTTGTTTTCCAGCACCATCAACAGCGACGGGAGGACCCACGTCCGCAACATAGTGTAATCCTCGCTGTACGGCTCTTTGATCGAGGCGGGCTCGCCGGCCCCGTAACTGTCCTCGCCCGGCGAGAGTTCGAGCCGATCGTAGTTCTCCTCGTCGCTGATCATATGGAAGTTCAGCAAGTCCTCAAAGCCAAGCCCCACGAGTTGCTCACGGACCGATCGCTCGAGTCGCGATCGCTCGTGGCGGCCGCCGACGGTTCCGATGTCCGGGTATCGCGGTTCGAGCTCGTTGAAGCCGTAGGCTCGGCCGAGGTCGTCGATGACGTCCAGGGGATGGAGCACGTCGACGCGGTAGGGTGGAATCGTCATCTCGTAGACGAGGGCGCCGTCCTCGCTCTCTTCGTGTGTCGCGTCCAGTCCCGATCGCTCGGCCAGATCGATCACCTCCTCGGGAGCGAGTTCGATCCCGAGGATGGTCTCGATCCGATCGTGGGCGACGGCCTTGGTCTTCGTGGCGAAATCCGGGCGGACCAGTTCGCGTCCGCCGGAGTGGGTCCGGCTGCCGGTCGAGTCCGCGTTTGCGGACTCGCTATCGGGGTATTCGATGCGAACTTCCTCGAGTGTCGCGCCGCGTGCCGATAGCGCATAGCAGACGATCGAGAGCATCTTGTCGATCGTCCACTGGTCGGTGCCGGTCATCTCGACGAACAGGTCCCGGGAGTCAGTCGAGACCTCGGTGCGGCGGCCGTTGATCACCGGCGGGAACGAAAAGAGCCCGATATCGTCGTAGATCGCGGGGTAGCGCTCGTCGTCGCCGACGAGGTCGGCGTACGTCTGGCCGGTCGGATGCTCCTCGAGCACCTGTGCCGGGGTCAGCTCCTGATCGGAGTCGAGGGGAACGAACGTGTCTCCGTCGGGCTCGACACCGACGTACTCGATCGTCGGATTCCCTTCCGTCGCGGGGCTGCCACGCAACATCGTGAGATCGTGGATCCCGATCGCACCTTTTGCCCGCTTTCGCCCCATCGTCGCGTGAAGTTTCTCCTGGAGCTGGATCAGCGAGTCGAGCCCGTCTTCGTCCAGATCGACGTCACGGACCACTGCGCCCGTCACGTAGGGACGGTCCTCGGGCACCGACTCGGCGACCTCGATCGTCCAGTCCGCGTTGTTCGTTCCCGGCACGTAGACCCCACGGGAATCGCCGTACTGGTAGCGGAGCGAGCGGGCGACGCCCTCGACGGAGAGCCGATCGAGCCGATCGGGGGCGAACTCGAGTTCGAAATCGCCGTCTTCGGTGCGGCCCTCGAACTCCAGGCCGAGTCCGAACAGCTCGGTTTTGAGCGTCTCGTCGTCTTTTTCGTCGTGGCCGGTCAGGTCGCGCAGTTCGTCGGGGTCGATGTCGACAGTGGGCATCAGTAGGTCACCTCCGTATTTCGGAGCAGATCGAGGTCACACAGCGTTCCATGAATGTCGCGGATATCCTCGAAGCCGTACATCAACATGAGCAGGCGTTCGAGGGCGAGCCCCCACGCCATTACGTCACAGTCGACACCGAGCGGTTCGAGCATCTCCTCGCGGAAGATCCCCGAGTTGCCGATCTCGACGAGTTCGCCCGTCGTCGGATGGGTCCCAAACAGCTCGAAGCTGGGTTCGGTGTAGGGATTGTAGTGGGGCTTGAACTCGATGTCCGTGATCCCGAACTGGGCGTAGAACTCCTCGAAGGTTCCCATCAGATCCCGCACAGAGAGGTTTTCGGCCATCACCCAGCCCTCGATCTGGAAGAACTCAAGCAGATGGGTCGGATCGAGCGTATCGTTTCGGTAGACCTTTTCGACGCTGAAAAAGCGTGCCGGCGGCTCGATCTCGCCGATCTGCTCGCCTGAGAGATAGCGCGTCGACAGCGAGGTCGTGTGTCCACGCAGCGCAAGCGCCCGCGCGAAGTCCTCGTCCCATGGCGAGTGATATCCCTCGCCGTCGTCGCCGACGCCCTGCCTGTGGGCGCGCTCGACCCGATCGACGAGGTCGGCCGGCAGCTCGTCGATATGGGTCGGCTGCTCTAGGGCAAAGCGGTCCCAGTGGGTCCGTGCGGGATGGTCCTGGGGCATGAACAGACAGTCGTTGATCCAGAAGTCCGCGTCGACGTGTGGCCCCTCCATTTCCTGAAAGCCCATCCCGACGAGGACGTCTTTGACCCGTTCTGCCGTCTGGCGGAGGATGTGAACCCGCCCGCCATTGAACCGTTCGGCGTCGGCTTCAACGTTGTACTCGGCGAACTCGACGTCGTCCCACTCGCCGCTTGTCAGCAGTTCGGGCGTCACCTGTCCGACCGTCTCGGCCGTATCGATGCCGGCCATCAGCTCCGTAACGGCCCGCTCCGTGAGCGTGACCTCGCGAACCGTCGTCTCAGATCGATCGACCAGCCCACGACGCTCGAGCTGATCGAGCGTCTCCGAATCGACCGCGACGGCATCTATCGGACTCTCGCCCGCGTCGGCGAGCTCGTCGAGTGCGTTTGCCTCGGTGTCAGCCGCCGGATCGGCGTCCGAATCGGCCGTAATCTCACCGCTGTCGATCGCGCCGTACCCTTTCCGGGCGTAGTTCGAGAGCGCGATATCGACCTGTGGCCCCTCGAGCCCCGACGCGCCGATCGCCTGTCCCATCGGGACGGGATCAGTATCGGCGTCGGCCTCGAGTGCGGCCTCATAGAGCCTGATCTCGGGCAGCTGTTTCGTGGCGTACTCTCCACCCTCGTCGGTGAGTGCGATCGTTTCGTCAACGCGTTCTTCGACGGCGACCAGCCCCTCGTCTTCGAGTTCGAAGACGGCGCCGGTGACTGTCTCCGGTGGGAGCTCGGTCGCCGCAGCGAGGGCGTCGACGGACCGTGCCTCGTCTGCGCTCGCGGCCTCAACGACCGCGACCTGTGGTTCGGGAAGTTGCATTCGCTTATCTGGATTGCCGTGGGTCGGTCAGTTAGCGGTTCCGACTCGGATCGGCGCTCGGAGATGGTGCGGTCGACGATCGCGAAACCGTCTCACTGTCGATCAACACACGTGTGCCTGCGCCGCCGACACTGTCGCGGACGGTTTCGCCGACGACGGCCGATGTGGCCACCGCCGGATCCACCGGCCCGTTACCGGGCGAAAAAGAACCCGAATCCCGATCGCGTTCGCTGTGGCTGGCGGACGACACCGGCATGGACGCGAGATTCGGCTGCCATACCCGATCGATGACCCGATCGGGACAAAAACCTTGCGGGTTTCTCACACGGATCGGCGGTGTGGCCGTCCGGACGATATCCCGATTGGATCGCTGTTCGTGACCTGCGTCGACTCGCGTTGCGTACTCCGAGACCCGTGTCGGTCCGGTTCCCTAGTTCGAGACCCGCGTCGACTCGATCGATCCCGAGTCGACCCAGACGAACCCCGATTCCTCGGCGGCGGCCTGTGCCGTCTCGACGGCTCCCGGATCGAACGCCTCTTCGAACTCGATTCGGGTCTCTTCGGGCTCGACCGCTGGCAACTCTGGCAGGAATTCGTCGTCCTCGAGCAATCCTTTGACCGAGACGTCCCCGCCGGTGGTCAGGGCCGCCCCGAGTGCCTGGTACCGATCGTCCGTGGAGGCGGGTTCGTCGTCGGTTCCGAACGAATCGTTCGAAACGCGCGTCGTCGTCGCAGTGCCGGACAGTGTCCAGCCGTCGGTCGAGGTGCCACCGGCGGCGCTTGCCGACGGCCCGCTCTCGTCCGTCGTCCCGCCGGACCGGCGATCGTCCGTCGAGTCGGCCGCTCCCACCGACGACGGCCGGTCGGGCTGGACCGCAGCTGTCGTCTCTTCGGTGGCGCCGCGTTCGTCACCCGATCGCAGACGCGAGACGGTCGGCGAGCCGCCGAGTTCGAAGCCATCGACCGACGTCGCCGGTGCTCTCGTCGATCGATCGGTGCCGGGTGCCTCCGGTGCTTCCGTCTCCGTGCTCGAACCGGCGTCGTCGGACTCCGCCTCCTCGATGAGCCCGCCGATCGCGGTGGCCGACGCGTCAGTCGTGTCGTCGGCTGTCGCCTGCGTGCCAGTGGCCTCTCCCTGGCGTCGCCGATCGGCTCGCTCGCGCGCCCAGGCTGGCCACGGCGCTGTCTCCATCTCTGCCGTCGTCTCCGCGCTCGCTCCGGGGACGTACGCCGCCAGATCGTGTGCCGGCAGGAGCGGTCGATCGAACGCCGCGATGCGGTCACCGTAGCGATCGCGAAGTCGATCGAGTTCGTCCGTCGCGACGAGCGCCCCACGCCACCGATCGGTGCCGTCGGACAGCAAGACGAACGCGGCGTCAGTGCCCGCCAGCAGGTCAGTCGCAACCGTGTGGACGGCGGCCGGAAAGTTGTCGTCCGCAAGCGGCGTCTCCGGGTAGGTCACCGTGGTCTCCCGGCGCCTGCCTTCGGAGTCCTCGGCAGCGAGGTGGACGCCGTCACCGGTTAGCGTCCACTCGAGATGCCAGTCGATCGCCGCGAAGACGGCAGCGAGGTCGCGAGCCAGCGTCTCGTCTGCATACCGGGCGCTACAGGTCAGCCCACGACCGCTCCGACAGATGAGCTGGCGAACGAGTGCAGTCCGATCGCGGGCGTCGGAGAGCAGCTCCGAGAGGACGCTCTCCAGTGTCGGCGCCGATCGATCGACCGCCGATGTGTTCGCCACTCCGCCCTGACGCGTGCGAACGTCTTCGGCCGTCACGCCGAAGGCGCCGAGTACGTCCGCACAGCGGAGTACGTCCGCCTCCGGCGGCTCTGATCGGCCCGATCCCATTGTGCCGATTTCACTCCGGCGAGGAATATATCTTCGCCCCGAACACGTTCAAAAAACGACAGTCAGTGTCGTCGTGGCGATTCGAGTTCGATGTCGGCAGCCTCGAGTAACTCTTCGACCTCCTCGCGTTTTGCCTGGTGGTCTGCCAGGAACTCCTTCATGAGCTGGGCTGCCTGTTCTTTGCAGTCTCCACAGAGGCGTTCGCCGCCGACACACTCGTCGTATACGCGTTTGGCGAACTCGTCGTCGTCGCCGGCTAGCAGATAGGCGTACAGCTCGTAGACGGGACACTCGTCGGCTTTCCCACCGAGTTCGCGCTGTTTCTCGGCAGTTTCGCGGCCCCCGGTCGTCGCCGACTTGACCTTGTCGTAGCCGTCTTCGGGATCGTCGAGCAGTGAGATATGACTCGCTTCGATCGACGAGGACATCTTGCCGCCCGTCAGTCCGGTCATAAATCGGTGGTAGATCGACGACGGCGGCTGGAAGCCGTAGCCGCCGGTTTCGACCTCGACCTCGCGGGCGAGTGCCTCGGCCTCGGCGACGTCGAGTTCGAAGGCGTCGATATGGCTCTCGTAGACCCGTTTCTCGCCGTCGATCGCGTCGATGAGCGCATCGAAGGCGTCGTCGGTCGCCCGCCGATCGAAAAACCGCGTCCGGGGGCGAACCGGCTCCATGCCGGCTTCCTCGAGTTTCGTCACGACGGTGCCGAGCGTGTCGGCGGCGACGTCGAGGTCTTCGAGTGGCGTCTCCGCGATCGCCTCGGCGACGTGGACACAGCGGAGGCTGTCGTCGTCGAAGTCGGCCGGATCGAGGCTCTCGTAGAAGTCGGCAACGAGGTCGCGCTCGTCGGGGTCGAGTTCGAAGCTGGCGTAGGCCTCACTGACTTTGAAGTAGCGCATTCGCTCGGCGAGATCACGAGCCAGCCGGACGTGGGGGTCCTGGTCGGGACCGACGGGGATGACGGTCGGTTTCGGTTCCTCGAGTTGTGGGTAGAGGATATCGGCCATCTGGGTGACGACCGACTGCATGTGGCTGACGTCGGTCTCCCCGTCGAAGCCGTAGATCGCCTGGAACTCCGAGAAGTTGGCTTCTGCGCCGAGATCGAAGGCGAGATCCTGCACTTCGCGGTTCGTCGACTGCCGGTAGAGTTCGCCGGCCTCGGGATCGAAGCCGAGTGCGAGCAGCGACAGCAGATAGTTGCGGGCGTGTTCGTCGATCTCGCTCCAGGTCATCCCGCGGGCGGCGTTCGCCTCGAGATCGGCAATCAGCGCGTAGGCGTCGGCACCCTGTTGTTGGTGCCAGATGATCTCGTCGAAGACGAGCTTGTGGCCGATGTGTGGATCACCGGTTGGCATGAATCCCGAGAGAACGGCCGCAGGATCGTCGTTCTGGAGTGCTTCGGCGACGGGCCGGTAGTCTCGGTGACCGAAGATAACGCCCCGGCGCATCAGGTAGTGTGGGTTCGGTACCCGATCGAGGAGCTCGTCGAACTCCTCGATACCGAACTCCTCGAACAGTTTTCGGTAGTCGGAGACGGACGACGAGCCCCACGGGTCGAGCGCAACGTCGTCGGCACCTGCAGCTCCGCCGTCGGCTCGCACTGACGGGGGGTCGCTCCCTTCGGGGGACGGCCCCCCTGTGTCGGACTCCTCGAACGGGTCGTCTCCGGTCATTGAGTGGGCTTTGGCGCGCCAGCGCGCAAAAGCCTTCGGCTTCGCTCTCGCCCACGATTTCGGTCTGTCTAATGAACGGATCGGTGTATGTTTCAGGCTCGGAAAATGTGCCCGTCGGTTAATATCCACTGCGCGAAACTGTTCGAGCATGCGCCGACGAACGTACATTGTGACCGCAAGTGGGCTGGGACTTGCCACACTTGCAGGCTGTCTGGGTGACGACGATGACGAAACCGGTGACGACGAAACCGGTGACGGCGAAACCGACGCTAGCCAAACCGACGATGGCAGCGACGGCGATAGCGGCGACGAATCGATGCCCGAGCCCGTCGCAACGGTCGACGCATACATCGAGGCCGCCGAAGCTGAAGACGACGCGACGCTCGCCGAACTCGCCTACGAGGAAAGTCCGCTCCATCCCGACTGGATCGAAGACGCCATCGACGAGGCAAACGAGGACGGAGATGGAGAGTGGTCCGAAGCCGAGCAGGACCCACTCGACGTCGCGGACGTAACGCTCGAACTCGTCGCGGAGGACGTCGATCTGGATGAGGCCCGCGATCGCGTCGAGGGGCTGGCGTTCTGGTTCGAGATGGACGACCTCGAGGACCGTATCGATGGCGAGGGAACGGCGCTGGTCCGCTCCGAATGGACCAACAACAACCCCGGAGAGATCGACCCACGCGAGCGCGTCGAAGAGGAGCATTTGTGGGTGTTATTCACCGAAGACGACGAGTGGACGATCCTCTGGCAGGGAGAGATCCCAGGGACGCCCGAGGAGTTCGAGGACCCGATCGAGGACGACGGCCGGCTTGTCGCCGATATCGAATACGAGGAGACCGAGGGTCACGACGACGGTCATGACGACGGCGACGAGGATCCACTTATCGACCCCGACGAATTCAGGCAAGCGACAGTCACCTTCGTCGACGAGCCTGACCCGGACATCGATGTGATCGTCGTCGAAACGACGATCGCCGGAAGCGAAACCTGGACCGAAAACCCACAGCAAACGAGATCTCTGGGGACACAGGTCGATAGCGCCGGCGACGAGGTGGTCGTCACCGCCTACGTCGACGACGAACCGGAGGTCGTCCACCGGGAGCGCTACGAGCCGTAATCGATCGGTCGGTCGCGGACTGGTACCGAACGGGACAGCTCACGCCTCGGGACGCGGCATCGCTTCGAGCTCTCGAATGCGGGCCGTTTTCTCGACGGCCTGGTACTGACGCTGCCATGCATCCTCCGGAAACAGCTCGTTCCGATCGAACAGCTCCCGGGCCTCCGGGGTGAGTCCGTAAAATTTGTAAGGATAGTCCCGAAGCCGATCGCCGGACTCGAACTCGCGTTCCCGAACGACACCGACGGCTTCCAGCGTTTTGAGATGGCGGCGGATTGCATCGTCACTGAGCGGTGGGTTCATGTAGTCAAGCTCTTCGACACTTGGAAGTCCCACCGGATGACCGACGATATCCGCGAGGATGTCGGCCCGTTTCTTGTCGGTCGCCTTCTGTAGTGCCCGCCATGCGTCGAACCCGTCGTCGATTGCCGCCTGCCCCGCCTCGGACGAAGCGGTTGTTGCAGTTTCGGGTTTCATACGCCTCCATTGAGCCGCTATCGGCATAAACACTCGCATCTAAATGAGTCTGATACCACAAATAGTCCCGCGTATGGTTAGACAGGGAACAAGTGATTGATACTCCTTCCAGCATCACACCCCGGTAATGAATTTTGGCGACGAGCAATCCGACGGGAGCGATACCAGTGACGCCGTGATCCCTGACCAGGACGAACTACTGACCGAGATCGAAGACATCAGTCTGTCTCCAAGCGAACACCAGCGGATCAAAGACCTGTTGAACGGTGAGCAACTGGACCGCATCACCGGTTTCGATCGGCGCTATTTAGTTGCGGGTGCTGGTGGCGAGACGGGGGCCACGACGCGGCGCAAGATCGTGTATGATATACTTGATTCACGAACCAACCCTCCGGCAGTTGCCATGCAACTGGAGGAGTTTGGGCTCACGCCGGACGAAATACGCCTCTGGACTCGTGTGTTCGATCTTTGTTGCGGACGTGCGACACACATTGTCGCAGTCATCGAGGACTTTGACGGCGGTTACGTCTGGGAGCTAGGGCTGCTGTTCGCACCGTCGTATCGCGACAAAACATGGGTTCTGAAACGGCGCTATCCGGACGCGGAGACCGAACGTGAGCGATATGCCAATGGCATGGCTGCCTCCCATATCGAACTCCTCCTCACCGGCGATCGATCCCACGAATGGGGTGACACTGAAGAGTTGCGTGACGTCGTAGACGAGATCCCCTGATACGGATCGCGGCAGAACGATATACTGTCGACCTGTTGTGACCGTACTACTCGGCCACTGTCCTGACGTTTTTATTCGATGCCGGGACACGTACCGGCACGGTCAACGCATGGCGAACCGTGACGAACAACCGGATACAGTCGCCCACAAACTGGTTACCAACAACGGATCTCCGACTCGATTCTATTTGCAAACAAGTCTTTCACAGTTCCGACGGACCCGTACCGACGTGGCACACCGCCGACTGTCGACGTCCCGGTTTCGCACTTCGACGCCGTCATTGATCGAGTTGACGTCGTCGATGGTGGGCTCAACGTCGCCGGATTCGGTGGGCTCCATCTCCCGGCCTCTGATACGGATTAGTGTCCATAGTTACCGCCGATCGGCGACCCACCTTGGCCGATCGGCGGTAATTGATGACACTAATCCGTATGAGTGGGAGCGAACGGGACTGGGCAAGCACTGGAACGCCGACGACGCTGCCGTTGGTGAGCCGTTTTCGAACACCAGTCGCCGACTCGAGGTGTGGGCGAGTCGGGAAGACGCGTTTTATGAGACGGAAACCGAAGAATGGTCGTTCAATCATCTTTCGGCCGTGCCCGAGGACTCGCCGCTGATCGAGACATGGGAGCCCCACGATGAGACGCCCGATCGACCGCCAGTTCCACTGTCGGCACCGACGCTGACCCTCTCCGTGCTCCATGCAAAAGATTCAGAGACGCGGACACACGGATGCGATCGGCTCGAAGTGGGTCAGATCAGCGGTGTCGAACTGCTTGACGATCTCGAGGAGTGGTCGACGGAGCCCGAGGTCGAGTCGCCGGATATCGATCTTTCGCCACCGCCTCGACACCCGGAGATCGAGTACGACGAACTGGATCGGCTGCCCCAGACGGACGCCGTCCTCGGGGCAGTACAGGCGATCAATCGTCACGCAAAACGGTTCGACGACGAAGCCGATTACGCGTACCAGATCGGAGATGGGGCGCAGGCCCGTGTCTACTCGCTGAAAAAGAAGGCATTGTACCGAACGAAGACAGTTGCCGTCCACCGGCTCGCGAAAGCGAACCCCGAGCAGACACAAGTTACCGTACACGACCTCAACGGGTCCAACGAAATGTACTGCGTGTCGGTTGCTGACTCGTATTCGTTCCACCAGCCGATCGACGCGGTCGCAGATGACCTCCTCGATGCGGTCTCAGCAGAGACGCAAGAAACGAAGACGATCGACTTCGAGCCGTCTGCGGAGACACAGAACCTCGAACACTCACTCGAGGACGCCCTGGAAGTACTGGCGGGCTACGGAGTTGATGCGAACGACTACCTCGACGCGACGTCGGTCGAGGATTACGACTGGGGCTCCGAGATACCGACGACGTTCGACTGCCTCCGGTGAGAACGTTAGGGCGTCAACCGCTCGATCGACCACCAATCGATCGCTCCGTCTCCATCCACGAGCGCGAACACCATCGTCTTCCGGACGCCATGAGCCAGCCGGACGTCGAGTGCCAGATCGCGGGGCTCGAAGACGTACTCCGTGGGATGGACCCGAACCAGTAGCTCGGAGTGGCCAAGATCATCGACCGAGTCAACCTCGGCGTAGGTCCGGAAGTCCGCGCCGAACTTGTAGCCCGTCTTGGGGACGACGCCGCGATCGCGCAGGTCGGTGTACACCTGGAGCCGGCGGGCAAACCGATCGCCCTCGACGTCCCGGCCTCGCTGGCGAACCGTCTCGGGATCGAGATCGATCGCGCCCTCCTCGGCGAGATAGGTCGCCTCGAGCAGGGAACACTGGAGCGTGGGCCGATCGTACTCCCGGCCCTCGAGTGGCTGGCCGTAGAACGTCTCTTCGTAGAGTTCGAGTGGTGGCTCCCAGATGACGACCCGATCGGCGAGCAGATCCGCCCCACAACCGTCAGGAAGCGACGTCGCCGAATCCCCCGATGGCTCACGACGATCGATCTCGAAGTACGTGATCTCGCTTTCTTCATCGACGACGGCGAGGACGCCTGCCGACAGCGCCCTCGCAGGAACGTCCGTCCGCTCGCCGATCACGTCCAGTGCGTACTCGACCTCGCCGTCGGTCGGCCCTTTTCCGCGGGGGAAGACGGCGAAATCGGCTCCGGGAGGGTCGGCAACCCACGGCTCTGTGGCCGGCGAGAGATAGAACCCCCGCGATCGGAGATCCGCATAGACCAGAAACCGAACGCCAAACTCCGTGCCGGGTTCGCGGGCGACGAACGATCGGAAGTCGAGTCGGTCGCCGTCGGCGACGATCGCCTCGAGGTCGCCCCGAAACAGCAGGTGGGCCGCCTCGACGGGTGCGAGGGCGATCTCGTTGCCGTCCAGGGGATACCCATACCCCCGTGAATCGTAAAACTGCTGGCGTGCGTTCCCGCCGACGTGGACGACGCCCGCCGCCTCGTCGAATCGTCCCTCGAGTGTCATAGCCGGGAGTTGGCCGTCGGACACTAAGTGGCTGCGGATCGGCGATCAGCGAGATGTGGCTCCGAGGGCCCGTATTAGTCGTCACCCATCGTTCCGATCGTTTCCTCGATTACCTGCTCGCAGGTCGCGTCGAGACACCGCCGTCCGTTCGCGGTCTCGAACGTTGGGAGTCCACAGGCACACTCGCCGTCGACGATGCCGGCAGGCATCGCAAAGCCGGTATCACAGTCGGGGTAGTGCTCACAGCCAGCGATTAACCCGCCCCGGCGAAGGATCCGGAGGTCCCCATCACAGCCCGACTCGGGACACGCCCATTCGCGATCGAACGCCTCGCGGACGGCCTCGTCGAGTGATTCGCAGCTCCGATCGAGACAGACGGTAAAGGCGAGGCCGCGCTCGACGCGCATTCGGGGGAGTCCACACTCACAGTCACAGCGGCTATCGCGGATCGTCGCATCGGTTGGGACGCCGTAGCGATCGCCACAGGAGACACAGTGTACCCCGGACGATCGGACGAGTGCACCCTCACAGCTCGGGCAGGTGCCGACCGGCTGTCCGGCGGCCGAACTCGGGTAGTGGGCGAACCCATCCTGATCGTGGGCGGCGATTCGAAGCGTCTGGGTGCCTTTCGTCGCGACGAGCGTAAAGCCGTCAGCCCGATCGCTGGAGACCGAATCGGCGCGGGTGAGCCAGGCGACCGGCTGGTAGCCGTCGATATCGTGGACCAACACGGTGTTGTCAGGCTTGACGATCGTCGTTACTCGGCCCCGGTACTCCTCGCGATCGGTTCCATCCGTGATCACGGTACAGTCGCCCGCCAGCACGCGAATCGCATCGTCGATCATGGGGTTGTTGGCCGCGGATTCGTACTTAAACTCGCGGACGGCCCACCGGTGGCGATCGGGCAGACACAATAGCCTTGACCCGATCGGTCGTTCTCTCACCCATGCCAGATGTTGCCGCGGAAATCGTGTTGTTCGACGGATTCGACGAACTCGATGCGATCGGTCCCTACGAAGTGTTCGCAAACGGCGCCCGAGCCGGCGCATCGATCGACGTGCGACTCGTCACACTGGCGGAGACCGATCGTGTTACGGCGAGCCACGGTCTTCGGGTCGAACCGGATGGCGTACTCGACGAGCCGGACCTGCTGGTTGTGCCGGGTGGCGGGTGGACCACGGATGCGGCGGGCGTTCGGGCCGCTGTCGAGGATGGCGATCTGCCAGCCGCTGTCGGTGCGTGCTCCACGAACGGGGCGACCGTTGCCTCGGTCTGTACTGGTGCGATGATTCTCGCCGAGGCGGGCCTGCTCGACGGCCGGCCGGCAACGACACACCAGGTCGCGATCGACGATCTCGCAGCGCACGCGGCGAGCGTCGTCGACGAGCGTGTCGTCGATGACGGCGATGTGCTCACAGCTGGCGGCGTCACCGCAGGGATCGACCTGGCGCTGTGGCTGCTCGAACGAGCGTTCGGTGCGGGAATCGCGGACGCGGTCGAAACGGAACTGGAACACGATCGCCGCGGCGAGGTGTTTCGAGACGACCGATAGCGATTTGGCCGATCGAGCGCTCTCAGCCATTCCACCCCTCATCCGACCCACGCCGTCTATCCGGCAGCCAAACGACCATCCGACCCACGCTGTCTATCCGACGGCCAAACGACCATCCGACCCACGCTGTCTATCCGACGGCCAAACGGCTATCCGCCCGCGTCGAATACGCATCGCTACATGACTGCAGTGTTGTTCGACATGGACGGTGTGCTCGTCACGAGCGAAGACTACTGGGTCGAGTTCCAGCGCGACGAGATGCTCCCTGCCACAGTCCCCGACTCGGACGTCGACGTCGCCGAGACTACCGGGATGAACTTTCGGGAGATCTACGACTATCTCGATGCCGAGTACGAGACGGCGATTTCCCGCGAGGAGTGGATCGATCGGTTCGAGACGTTCGCGGAGACCCTCTACACCGAACACGTCGACGTTCTGGACGGACTCCACGACCTGCTTGCGGAGTTGGACGATCGAGGCGTCGACACGGCAGTTGTGTCCTCGTCTCCTCACCACTGGATCGGAATGGTCATCGATCGATTCGACCTCGAAGACGGGTTCGACGAGCGCATAAGCGCCGACGACATCGACGTCGCGGGGAAACCCGAACCCGATATTTTCGAGTATGCGGCGTCCGAGGTCGGGGTGCCAACCGAGGAGTGTGTCGTCGTCGAAGACTCCGAAAATGGGATCACGGCAGCCTCACGGGCGGGAACGACGGTCGTCGCCTACCGGATCGACGCCCATGGCGAGATCGATCTCTCGCCGGCCGACGTGGTCGTCGATGATGCGGCACAACTCCGCGAGGAAGTCCGTCGGCTCGTCGACTGAGACGGTTTGTTGTCGTTCGGTACTGGTGATCGCCGCCCCTGTCGGGTCGATCAGCGGTACAACGCGACAACGATCCGTATGAATCCTCCGTTCGGCGTCAGTTCTCGGTTCGCTGCGTCCGGTGTCGGTACTGGTGACACAGCCGCGGAGTCACTCGCGGCGGGCGACGTTGTAGAGCCACGCCGTCGCCAGACCGGCGAGGAAGCCGTCGATCGCCCCCCACGCCATCCCGACGAGCGTGCCACCGTCGTCGGCTTCGAAGCCCGGATAGGCGTCTGCAAACAGGGTCCGCCACTGTTCTCCCCAGCCGAGTCGCGAAAAGAGGCCGACGGCGCCGACGAACGTCGCCATCATCGTCCCCAGTGCGGTGCCGAACGCGATCGGATCGAGTCGCGCAGGCGCTTGCGCTCTCGAGTCGATCGGTGCCGTTGACTCTCGCTGTTGGGTCTGCGATCGCATCGAACGGTGTACCACCACCGTGATGAAAACCGTTTGGGCGTCCGACCGGTCGTCTCGGATCGGAGTCGAGGACACTGGACCCGAACCCGCAATAGTTGTGCTGGACCCGAACCCGCGAGCTGACGCACTCGTTCGAACCTCCGAGATCTCACTCGACGCTGACCGTTCGCGTTGTTGTGACTGGCACAAGCGGTTTTTCCGGAAAGACGACACTCACCGTAAAATCGAGTTCCTCGGCGTCGGCTCCGAAGACGCCGATCGGAACGGTCTCGGTGTCCCGCAGGTAGGTGTTCGTACTCGTCATCTCGACGGGGCCGTCTGGCCCCTGGTCGCTGACGGTCACGCGAATCCCGGCACGCGCGGGTTCGCCGACGTTGTGAACCGAAACTGCACAGCGCTCGTTCTCGCCGGTCGCGATCGTCTCCGGGAACGATCCCCAGTCGAACTCGACGACGGGGAGCGTCTGTGCGTTTTCATAGACTCCTTGCGCGACGCCCTCCGAGAGCCCGGCGTCAACGAGCCCCTCGATTCCGGCAGCGACGACGTCCCCGGGCGTCGAGAGCCCCGATTTTGAGAGCTTGCTCGCCCGCCCGGCAGCGACGCCATCGATCGCCGTCAGCCCGACGGCGTCCGCGGCAACGCCGTTCTCGATTCGTGCCTCGGCCCGCCGGGCGAGATTCGCCGCCGCTGGTCCCGCGAATCGATCGAGGAACGCGCCAAGCGCCGAAATGAGTCGCGTCGCGTTCTGACGAATTACCCACGCGTCGCTGCGCAGTTCCGGTGGAACCGAGCCGTTGGCTGCACTTCGCAAGATTGCAAGCACCTTCCGATCGCCGGCATCCAGGTCGCCGGTCTCCTGGCCGACCAGCACCGCGTTGATCGCATCACGTTCGGACTGGCGGGCGGAGACGGAGTCGAACTCCTGGGCGGTTGCGACTGTCTCGAGAATATCGCCCGCTTCGAGCCCCTCGTCGTCCGCTGTCGCCCGATCGCAGAGGTCGGCAAAGCGCGCCGCCGTCTCGAGGCGCAGATAGTACTTCGAGGCCAGCATCCCACGCGGTGTCGCCTCGATCGAGAGGTCCTCGCCCATTTCGACGAAGCCACGATCGACGAGGCCTTCGAGGGCGTCTCGGACCCGGCTCCGGAGGTTCGGAAAGTCGTACTCCTCGGGGCGTGACTGGCCGCGGACGTAGTAGAACGTGGTTTCGAGCCACTCCATCACCTCGTCGAGATCGGTAATCGTCCCCATCGCAATCTCGGCGTTGAGGTGCGTGTCGAGACTCTCGGCGAGTCGGGACTCGATCTCTTTGCCGTCTCGCAACAGCTGACGGTACTTGTCGGCCTCCGCCGCGTCGCAGACGACCCAGCCGTAACCGACGTCGTCGTAGCCCGGCCGGCCCGCCCGACCGAGCATCTGCAAGACGTCGAGTGGGCTGATATCGACGTCGCCTTCGAGCGGATCGTGCAGCTTCGTATCCCGGAGGACGACACAGCGGGCCGGGAGATTGACGCCCCACGCGAGTGTCGACGTCGAAAAGAGGAGTTCGATGTGGCCCTCTTTGAACCACTCCTCGACTAAGTCCCGATCGTTCTTCGAGAGCCCCGCGTGGTGGAACGCGACGCCGTCGAGGACCGAGTTCCGGAGCGTCTCGTTTTCGAGTCGCTCTCTTGACTCCTCGTGGAAGTCGAGGTCGCCACGGACACCCATCTCGATGTCGCGTTCGGTGATCTCGTCTCTGGCCTTCTCGGCTGCCCGGACGGTGTCCTGTCGCGAAGAGACGAACACGAGCGCCTGCCCGTCCTCATTGAGGTGTGGTTCGGCGAGATCGATCGCCCGGTAGAGCCGTCGATACTTGTCGGCAAACGAGTTCTCGCCGTGTGTGTAGGTCTTGACGCCCGCGTTGAGGTCGACGGGACGGTACTCCTCGCCGAACTCGAATGTCGCTTCCGCGGGCGCGTCCAGCCAGGCTGCTACGTCGTCGACGTTCGGCATTGTTGCCGACAGCGCCACGATCCGTGGGTCACAGAGCCGCCGCAGCCGCGAAATCGTCACCTCGAGGACGGAGCCGCGTCGGTCGGCGTCCAACAGGTGGACCTCGTCGATGACACAGACGTCGACGTCGGTGACGAAATCATAGCGCCGGGAATCGTGTTTTCGCGTCGCCGAATCGAGCTTCTCGGGGGTCATCACGAGGATGTCCGCGTGGCGTGCGCGTCGTGGGTTCAGATCGCGCTCTCCTGTGACGACGTACACTGAGTAGTCGAGGTCCTCGAAGCGATCCCAGTCGTCTTCTTTCTCGTTGGTCAGCGCCCGCATCGGCGCAATAAAGAGTGCGGTGCCGCCGTCGGCGAGGCACTTACAGATTGCCAGTTCGGCCAGCGCGGTCTTGCCCGATGCCGTCGGCGCGCTCGCAACCACGTTGTCAATACCGTCGAGCAACGCGGGCAGGGCCTCGCGTTGCATTCGGTTGAACTCCTCGAAGGCGAAGGCGTCGGCGAACTCGGGGAGTACCTCGGCGACCTCCATCAGTCGGATACGGGGGGTGGCAGGGCAAAGGCGTTTCCTTCGCGTCCCGGTGCAGTCGATCGAGCGCTCCCCGGACTGGCGATCACCGCGAGTTACGAACGGCAGCGAGCACTGCACCACCAGTGGCAAAGACAAGCGGGTAGAGGAGTCCACCGAGGACGATCGCCCCAAGGAGCTCCGGCGCGATCGATCCGCTGGTCTCGACACCGAAGAGCGATCGCTCGGCGCTCGACTCGGCGACGATCGCACCCAGCCCCATGACGGCGGCGTAGCCGATCGTGACGGGTGCGCCCGCGATCACCGCATCGCCGATGTCGGTGACGTCCCACTGCGTGGCCAGGAGGGCGCCGGCTCCCAGCAGGACGATCGGCGGGAGGGCGTACAGCAGGGTCGCACTCGTCGAGCCGGACTGGGCGATGAAATCGACGGTGCTCGACCCACCAATGGAGCCGACCGCACCGCTGACCTCGATATCGACCATGTGTGCGTTGTAGTAGTACCAGGCGACGCCCTTCCAGTCGGCCACGCCGTCGCCGAACTCCGCGCTGACCTCACTCCCGACCAGGACGTACGTCAGGAGATAGCCGATCGCTCCGGCGAAGACACCGATTCCGGCACTTGCTGCGACGCTCGCCGTAGTCGATCGCGACTGTGCTGTCGACGGTCGTTGCTGCTGGGACATCGTATCGGAGATACAGCCGACTCAGGCAGATGGTTCTTCTGATTCGACGAGCGATCGCAGCGTGTTGAATACGTGTCTCCCCGTTGCGTGACCGGGAGCGTCATACGGATACGTGTCATCAGTTACCGCCGATCGGCAGTTCCGTATGGCCGATCAGCGCGGCGCGACGCGCCACGAGCAGTCGGACGGAGTCCGGTGACAGCGTGGATCACAGATCCACGGGCAGTCGGGCGTAGCCCGATGACGGCAGTACCGACGGACACTAATCCGTATCAGACGGCAGCCTGGTCCCGATCACTGCCCCCAGCCGTCCGGCCCAGTTGATCGCTGAGCACGCTGGAGGCCCGATCGGGGCCGGGCACCTGCTCGAAGGTCAGCTCCGGCTCGCCCGACCCGGCGGTGTAGACCGTCAGATTGCCGTAGTTGAGCACGCGGCCGAGCGTCGACTGTTGCAAACTGGTGTTTTGAATCCGATCGAGCCGGAACTGGGTGACGTCCCGGGAGATGACGCCGCGTTTCTTGTACAGTTCGCTCGAGGTGATCACGTAGCGGGTGTTCGTCCAGACGAGATATCGGGCGAGGACCATCCCCGTGCCGGCGAGTGCGACGAGGACACCGCCGAGCGCCAGTAGATCGAACCCGTTGCTGGTACTCCAGCCAGCGAGGACCAGTCCAACAAGGGCCACCGCGACCCCGATCGGTAGCCCGGCCCCCATCGTGATCGGGTGTGGCCGGTGCTCCCAGACGATCTCCTCGTCGTCGCCCAGATGGAACCAGTCTGGCGTCGAGCCGAGCGTCATTGCTGGGGTGGTCTACACATGGGGACAAAACTATCTGGGGTGTTCCGAACAGTATGGGGTGATTTACTGCCGGACAGAAGTCAGTGAAGAGAATTCACCAGACGAGAGCGGTGAATTCTCACGATAGTTCTGTCCGACAGTATACCCCTGTCCGGCTGCGAACAGCCTGTCCGCTCCCCGTCTCTGGGTCCCGATCGCTGTCCGTCTGGGTCCCGATCGCTGTCCGTCTGGGTCCCGATCGCTGTCCGTCTGGGTCCCGATCGCTGTCCGACACGTGTCGCGCCCGCCGGACCACCACGACTTTTCACTTCGCAGGCCGTCGTCTCGCTTATGAGCACCGCTCGCAAGCCCGACTGGCTGAAGATGCGGCCACCGTCGGGACGGGAGTTCACCGATATCCGCGAAACGCTCCGAGAGCGGAATCTGCATACCGTCTGTGAGGAGGCGAACTGTCCGAACCTCGGCGAATGCTGGTCTGGCGGCGCGAACACGGGTCGCGGCGAGGGCGGGACGGCCACATTCATGCTGATGGGCGATCGCTGCTCGCGGGGCTGTAACTTCTGTGACGTCGAAACCGGCGGGATGGAGCCGCTAGATCCCGATGAACCAGCCAACGTCGCCGACGCGATCGCCGAGATCGGCTTAGATTACGTGGTGTTGACGAGCGTCGATCGGGACGATTTGCCCGACCAGGGGGCGGGCCACTTCGCGAAAACGATTCGAGAAATCAAAGAGCGCCACCCCGGCATCCTCGTCGAAGTCCTGATTCCGGACTTTCAGGGCGACACACGTCTCGTCCGGAAGATTATCGACGCCGATCCCGACGTGATCGCCCACAACGTCGAGACCGTCTCCCGCCTGCAGTTTCCCGTCCGCGATCGGCGCGCGGGCTACGAACAATCGCTGTCGATCCTGGCGCAGGTCGATCGGGAAAGCGACATTTACACCAAGACCTCGATTATGCTCGGCCACGGCGAGTACGACCACGAGGTCTACCAGACGCTCGCGGACTGTCGCGAGCGCGGCGTCGATATCGTTACGCTGGGGCAGTATCTCCGACCCTCGCGGGACCACCTCGAAGTACAGCGGTACGACCACCCGGACAAGTACGAGACGTGGCGGCGGGTCGCCGAAGACGAACTCGAGTTTTTATACTGTGCCAGTGGGCCGATGGTCCGATCGTCGTACAAGGCAGGCGAACTGTTCGTCGACGCAGTCCTCCGAGAGGGCAAAAGCGTCGAAGACGCACGTGAGCGAGCGAGAGCGACGACCGACTGATTTTCACGTTCCGATCGGCGA
>LKMJ01000014.1_pt1 | contig 97460 bp, 109 predicted proteins | sample 643391 | NCBI WGS metagenome assembly LKMJ01 (sample SAMN04112250, study PRJNA286221) | soda lake metagenome | biome: soda lake; feature: Kulunda Steppe; material: water; isolation source: sample PL-Br10 brine of Picturesque Lake | place: Russia: Kulunda steppe | collected 2010-07 | reverse complement strand
TCTTAATATCTTCTGATTCCTCAAGTGCATTCACTGCTGCCTGTCTGACAACCTGTTGAATATCTCTTCCTGTGAACTCATCTTCAAGCTGATCTGCGACCAGTTCTAGATCCACATCTTCTTCTAAGTCAAGTTTTCTAGTATGAACTTGTAGAATCTCCATTCTAGCTTTTTTATCAGGTACGGGTACTTCAATTGCTGAAGTACGGTTCAGCAGTGCTGGATCCATAATATCTGGAGTGTTTGTTGCAAAGATAGAGATAACACTTTGATTCCCTTCAGAGTCTAATCCATCAAGCTCGGATAGGAGCTGAGACATTGTTCTTTCTACTTCTTCTCCTCCATGTCTTCTATCATCTAATCTTTTCTTAGCTATTGCATCTATCTCATCTATAAACACGATTGCAGGCCTGTCAGATGCTCTTGCCTGCTCGTAGAGTCTTTTAACTTTCTTAGCTCCTTCACCAATGAACTTTTCAACTAGTTGAGGGCCGTTGATCATGAACATATCTGCATTGTATTCATTTGAGAGAGCCTTTACCATGTGGGTTTTACCGGTTCCAGGCCTTCCAATCAGTAAGAGGCTTTTGTCCATGTCCATCCCCCATTCTTGGATTTTCTCTAGTTTTTCTCCGTTGAGCTGTGCGCCTACGTTAGAGTTTAGAGACTTTATTACGTGGTCTAGGCCTCCAATGTCTTGGAATGTTACGTCTGTGTCTACAGGGTTAAATTCGCTGTCTTTGACTTTTTCTACAATATCTGTTACTTTGAAACTATTTGGGTCTAATGCTACTTCTGTTCCGGGGGTGAAGTCTTCTGGTTCATAGTTTGAAGGTACCTCTACTCCATAGCGGCCTTTCATGTTTCCGCTGGCTTCAACCCAGATTCTGTTTCCATCGTATTCTGAAACTATTACTCCTCTAAGCACAGGAGTCTTTAATTGGGTGCCGTTAGGATTCTGGTTTCCTCCAGCTTTCTTCTGATTAAAGTACTGTGGGAACTGGACTTTCTGTTTTTTACCTTCTTCGTTCTTATCTTTCTCTTCTTTATCTGTCATTTTACTTTCACCTGAAAGAAAATTCTTCAGCTTTTCCAGCCAACTGCCCGGATTCACTACTTGAAAAACAACTTCTTATCTTTATAAATCAAATTCTTTCAGTAAATTGCTTTTTTACCTCATTTAGATTTTAATGACTAAATTATGGTTAGTGTAGCCTCCTTTAGGCTTACTCATTAAAAAGTTGAGACCCGGATACTCCTCTATGAAGAAGACTAAAATTGTTTCAACTATAGGTCCTGCAACGAACTCTAAAAAGAAGATTAACGCTATTATTGATTCTGGGGTCGATGTAATACGTCAGAACTTCTCACATGTCGATCACGAAGTTCATGGCGATATATTTGATAGAGTTAGAGAAACTTCAGAGAAGACAGCTATAATGGCTGATACTAAAGGCCCAGAAATTAGGCTTGGCGAAGTGGAGGAAAACACTGTTCTTGAAGAAGGACATCAAGTAAATATCACAACAGAGGAAGTTAAAGGAGATTCTAAGAGGATATCTGTTAATTATGAAGGCCTATTGGATAACGTTGAATCCGGAGATGAGATCAGGATTGATGATGGCAAAATTGAACTAGAGGTAAATAAGGTAGATGATGAAATAGAAGCTACCGTAGTTTTTGGAGGGGAAATTTCTTCTAGAAAAGCGGTAAATGTGCCTGGAAAGGATATAGGGCTTTCAGCACCGACAGAAAAAGACAGGAGAGATATTAAGTTTGCTGCAGAGAAAGGTTACGATTTTTTATCTCTTAGCTTTGTTAAAGAAGCTTCAGATGTGGAAGAGGTCAGAGAAATCTTGGATGAATATGATTCTGATATGCATATTATCTCTAAGATTGAGCATAGGAAGGCTGTTGAGAATTTTGATGAGATTCTAGAGGCTTCTGATGCTATAATGGTTGCTAGAGGCGACCTAGGTGTTGAGATGCCGCCTGCAAAGCTTCCGAAAATGCAGAAAGATATGATTGCTAAATGCAATAATGCGGGCAAACCTGTGATTACTGCGACTCAGATGCTGGAGTCGATGACAGAAAATGCTACAGCAACCAGAGCAGAAATATCGGACGTAGGAAACGCAGTACTCGATGGAACTGATGCAGTTATGCTTTCAGGAGAAACAGCCATAGGAGATTACCCTGTTAAGACAGTAAGATTTATGGCAGAAGTAGTAAGAGAAGTCGAACAATCAATGAACGGAAACATCCACCACACAGTTAAGAAAAGACCAGAAAGCACCCGAGAAATCATCTGTAAAAATGTTTGGCAGGCCTCAAGAGACGGAGATGCAGAGTATATTGTAGCACATACAACTTCAGGTAGTACCGCTAGAAATATTTCTAAGTACAGGCCTGAAACACCGATAATAGGATTTACAGATACTGAAATCACTGAGCGACAGCTCCAACTGGTCTGGGGAGTCAGTCCTTATTATCAAGAAACTTTCAATTCAGTTGATGAAATGATTCAAAGCTCTGCAGAGAGAATGAAATCGCTAGACTTAGCTAAAAAAGATGATAAACTAGTTCTAAGCGCTGGGATTCCTGCTTCAGTTACAGGAACCACTAATATGATGCAGATTAGAGAGCTAAGAGAAATAATAAACTAGATAGTTTTGATTTCAGTAGTTGGAGGAATCTAGGTTTTCTTCATCCCATTTTTTCCTTCTATCTGCTAGATATCCTCTAATAGGTCCTTCTATGTCCTCCAAATCATTTCTGCTGTAAGATACCGGATCATAAACTGCCTTCGAAATTTCATCAAGAGCGTAAGAAGCAGCTTCCCGTCCTTTTAAGGCGCCTATACTGGCTGCAGCACCCCCTAATACTGTGGCTATTTCAGGGTTATCCTGAAGACTATTGATTATTTCGTTTACTAATTCTTCCATAGAATCCTAAATGGAGCAAAATCTTTTATTACCTAAAATGTTATTCTATCAGCTGAAAAAAAAATTTACATTACGAGCCCGTAGGGATTTGAACCCTAGACCTAGCGGTCCGAAGCCGCTCGCTCTGTCCAGGCTGAGCTACGGGCCCTCAAAAAAGAAAGGCCTTAGAAATCTTTTATAGATACAAACTAAGGATGCCTTATTTTAATCTAAAATTTTAATTTTGAAACCCGAATTTACTTTTTCATTATGTTCGTTTATGGCGTTCTCCAATTTTTCTGACTTCTCTGAAGCATTAATTTTTTCACCATTTTTTAGGAACGGCGGGTCAACTGCCCTAGCTTTTGTGCTTCCATTTATATCTGGATTTTCCGCTTCTATATCTATTTCTAGACCTGAATCAAGTAATTCAAATTTTGACTTAATTTCTTTGTCATCTATTTTTCTTAATTTGTTCATAAGCGCTCTATCAGTGGTAAATAAGTCTTTCTCAGTTATTTCATTAAGTTTCAAGGCCTTTCTTATTATATCTGCGAATAATTCGTATATTGCCACCTCTTTTGGGCTGGCGTATACTGTTGAATCTAGTTCGATGAACTTCATTCCGAACTCTTCTGCTGTCTCAAAATCTTGGAACACAAATTCTCCGTCCTTTATTGTAAGGCCTTGAACAAATTTCTCCATATTGTAATTTTTGTGTGATTTGAGGTCTCTCATTGAATAATCTAGCCTATCAGCACATAGTTTAGGTAAATCTCTTTCGAGAAGCCCAAAGTTTGACTCATCTAAAATATATTCTATATCATAACCATGTTCTTCAAGTATAGCTGGAATTTCAGAATCGTAGACCATTTCGTCTAAGAAGTTCTCGTGGTATTCATGGCCTTCATCTTCAAACACAAAGTCTGCTACATGTGAGAAAGCTGTGTGAGGAACGTCATGTAGAAGCCCTGCTATTTGCTCTTCAATAGATGCATTAAATTTTCTAAGCAAAATTAATACTCCTATTGAGTGTTCATACCTCGTTGTATAGGGTTTCCAGTCTATGAAGAATGGTGAGGGCCCTGCTTGATGAATATTTTTCAGTCTTTGGACAGGTTCCGATTCGATAAGTTCGATCAGAATTTTTTCATTTATCTCATGAGCGCCGTAGACAGGGTCTTCAATCAGCATCGAAAAAGATTTAGCCGGTAAAATTTTTGTATTTACCCTTTTTTATGAACCAAGTTTTTATTCAGAAAGACCTCTATTATTTTTTATGACTAGATCGGTAGCCTACTTTTCGATGGAGATAGGAGTCAAACCAGAGATCAAGACTTACAGCGGAGGCCTAGGTATTTTGGCCGGTGATACTTTGAAGTCTGCTGCTGATCTAGGCGAAGACTTTACAGCAGTGACCTTGCTTTACAGGGATGGCTATTTTTCTCAAAGACTTGAGGATGGCTATCAGAAAGAGGATTATGATGAATGGAATTACTCTGACTTATTGGAGGATACTGGAGAAACTATTACAGTTGAAATTTTTGGAGAGAGTGTAGAAACCAAGATCTGGAAACATACTATTGAAAGCAAATCAAATATCGATATTTATTACCTAGATACAGGCCTAGAAAGGAATTCTGATGAAGCCAGGAATTTGACTTCACAGTTGTATGGCGGTGATGATAGAACTAGGTTAGGTCAGGAAGTATTACTTGGTATTGGAGGTGTAAAGGCTTTGAATCATCTAGGAATTAATCCGGGTTTTTACCACATGAATGAGGGTCATTCAGCTCTTTCAACTTTAGAATCAGAAGGAGAGTTCATTTTCACTACACATACTCCTGTGGCCGCTGGACATGACAAATTTGATAGAGGCCTAGTTGAAGAAGTCTTAGGAGATAGAGTTGGAGATCTTGATATTGAGCATGAATTAAATATGACTGAGCAGGCCTTAAAGCATGCTTCATACTCTAATACAGTCTCTAAAAAGCATAGAGAAGTAACTGAAAAAATGTTTCCAGATTACAGGTTTGGATCTGTGACTAACGGTGTGCATTCCGAGAGTTGGACTTCTAACCATTTCCAAAATCTTTTCGACAGTTACGTGGAGGGCTGGAGAGAAGACTCAGCAAGACTTGGACAGGCCTTGAAAATTCCTGATAGTGAGATATGGAGTGCCAAGATAGAGTCCAAGAGAGAACTTCAAAAACTTGTGAAAGACAAAACTGGCAGAGAAATAGAGTTGGATTCGCTTACTATAGGTTTTGCACGTAGAATGACGGGTTATAAAAGGCCTACACTTGTTTTCAAAGATCTTGAGTCATTAGACAAGCTTGGAGAAAAGTATGAAGGCCTTCAATTAGTATTTGGAGGGAAAGCTCATCCTGCCGATACCCAAGGAAAGGAGTTGATCCAGAAAATAATCAAGTATGGTGAGATGCTTGATCATGTTGAAGTTTACTTTATTGAAGATTATTCGATTGAAGATTCTCTTACGATGATTTCGGGATCGGATGTGTGGCTAAATAATCCTCATAGAGGCCAGGAAGCATCGGGAACCTCAGGTATGAAAGCAATGCATAATGCTACCCCTCAGCTCTCAGTGCTTGACGGTTGGTGGCTCGAAGGCCATATAGAAGATACCACAGGCTGGAGCATAGGAGAAGATTATGTTGAAGGAGAGAACGAGGACGAGATAGACTCTAAATCTATTTACCGTAAACTTGACCACATTATTTCAATGTATGAGAATGAACGCCAAGAATGGCTGAAAATAATGAAAAACTGTATAGCAATAAACGCAGCCTACTTCAACACAGACAGAATGGTGAAAGAATACATCAACGAAGCCTACAGATAAATTAACTGGAAAAGGTTATTACTAGGAAATAATAAAAAGTTTTGTTGATATTTGTTATTTTTATGAATAGAAAACTTTACCATAGACGAGGAGATGAAGGGCTCAGAGATATAGCTGAAACAGGTTTTATCCAAGGCTCAACAATAGAAGATGAAGAAATATTTGCCCAGATGTCTCCTGAAATGAACGTCTACGGTAAAGAAAACGCTATATGGGTTACCGACAGCAGAGACTGTGCAGAAGTCTACGCATGGGGCGGAGGATATTTAGAGATAGATCCTACAAATGTTAAAGTTATAGATGACCCAGACTCTTGCTATGGAGTTATTATGAAAGATGAACTCTCCATAGACCATGTAAACCGGATAATAGTGGAAGAGCAAGAAGGTTCAAGAGATGAACCTCAACGAGACTTAGATATCGAAATAGCAAATCTTCTAAGTGAAGAATATCAAGACATCAGAATAGGCACGTATAAGCCAAAAGATTTCACAGTTGAATAAACTTACTCTTCTTCCTTATATTCATCATCAATTAAGGCCTCGATCTGGTAAGTTTGACTGCACTGTGGATATCCTTCACATCCCCAGAAAAAACCGTAACGGCCTTCTTTTATCTTCATGGGCATACCGCATTCTGGACAGCCTACATCCTTAGGCTCTTTTTCTCTATGTTCCTGGCATACAGGCTGGCCTGCAGAATTTTTTGTCGTAGCATTATTTCCGCAGAAAACACACTTAGTCATCTTAGTTTCAGTGGCCATGAGTTAACAAAGTTGAGTTAGAGATTTAATTGTATAATATACTTGATTTGTTATGAATGTGTTGGTGTTCGGAGACTCAATTGCGTCAGGTTACTGGGATACTGATGGAGGATGGAGAGGTTTTCTAGGACGTGAGCTGCACCAGAGAACTGTGGAATCTGAAGGAGAGAAATGGTTTGAGGTATACGACTTAGGATTTGGTGGAGATACCTCCGAAGATCTTAACAAAAGAATCAAGAACGAGACTGAAGGTAGAGTCGGCGAACACCTGGTAAAACTAATTATACAAATCGGGATCAACGACTCACAATACAACAACCAAATAGGGCAAAATAAAGTATCTGAAGAAGATTTCAGAGAGAACCTGGAAGAAATAATTGAAAAAACTTCAGAGATAGCAGATGAAGTAACATTGCTAGGCCTAACACCTGTAAACGAAGAAATAGTAGATCCTATGCCATGGAACAACGATTACTCTTACCTAAACTCTAACATCAAGGTCTATGAACAAATTATCAGTGAAGTATCGAGGGATAAAAACATTGGCTTCATTCCGCTTTTCGACCAGTTAGATGATGAGGAATGGAGAGAAACTTTATGGGACGGAGTTCATCCAGATAAAGAAGGTCATAAAAGAATCTATGAAGTCGTAGCCCCGGAGCTTAATCTCTGACTTCCTTTACATATTCTGCAGCGTTTAACCCTGCCATACATCCTTCTCCAGCTGAAACAACTAGTTGCTGTACTCCTCTATTCGTTACATCTCCTGCAGCAAATAGGCCTTCTTCAGCCGTCTCCATATCCTCATCGACTTTAATTCTCATCGAATCAGTTCTTTCCACTAAATCAGAGATATCTGAGTTAGGTTTAGTCCCGATCTCGATAAATGCGCCAGGCACTTCAATATCTTTCATTTCTCCATCGTGATCTACCTTTAGGCCTTCCATCAGGTTATCGCCGTAAAACTCTTCTACCTCAGCATTTTCTAAATGTTGAACATTATCTAGGGCTTTAATTCTATTTATTGTGATTTCCTCTCCTGAGTATCCTTCGCTCCGGTTTATTACATAGATTTTTTCTGTTATATCGGATAGGTAATCGATTGCTTCGGTTGCTGCATAGCCTGCCCCTATCACTGCGACCTCTTCGCCTTGATATAATGGACCATCGCATACAGCGCAGTAACCTACACCTCTAGAGGCAAACTCCTCCTCACCCTTCGTATTTAATCTTCTTCTGGAGCCGCCTGTCGCGATCACAACACTCAAGGCCTCAAAAGTTTCTCCATCTTCCAGCTCTACCACAAAATTATCTTCAGGCCTTCGGACATCAACAACTTTCTGCCCAGTAACTTCTTCTACATCGTAATCTCTCATATGCTCAGTAAACTTTTCAGCAAGTTCCGGCCCAGAAATTGATTTCGTGCCAAGCCAGTTCTCAACTACATCAGTATTATTGATTTGACCTCCATACTCGTCCGCTACCACAGTTACATCGACTCCAGCACGAGAAGCATAAATTGCAGCGCTTTGAGCGGCTGAAGCCCCTCCGATAATCACCAGTTCTTTAGTCATAAGAATTACTTAATGTGAATATTGAAAAACTGCTCGACTGGAAAAGGGTTTATAATTCCTAGAGGCCTAATCAATTATTACAAACGCGGTGTTGGTCCAGTGGCCCACGACCCCACCTTGCCATGCATCATATCTTTGATATGTTGCGTAAATTGGTGGAGACCGGGGTTCAAATCCCCGACACCGCATTTTAATACTTTCTTTTAGGTTTTCTAGGATTGATATCTTGGTTAAATCTGTTTACATCGTTTCCAGTAATCCTTAGCTTAAACTTTGTACTATGATGTTCTTTACCTGGTTTTTCTTCAAATTTCTGAGACTTTATATCAAGATCATTAAGCACATCACATAAATCGTCTCTGAGATGTTTACTAGCTGAACTAAATACATATCGTTTGTGTTCAGGACGCCGATAACCATCTGTGTCTATTAAACCTCTTGCGAAACCTCTTTTGAAATTTTTTGAAAAATTCTTTCGTAATCTAATTGAGTATGTCTTATTTTCTGTCCAATCTAGGCATCTATCAAATAAATCATATAGCACTTTAGAATTGTATAATAGTTCAACTTTACTTTCTCTATTATCGCAGATAAAAGGAGATTTTCCTAATTTTTCTTTTAGAAATCTCTCTAATATCTTCCAATAATCTTCCTTGTAATTCAAATGAAATTTTATTTTATAATTTCCGTTCTTCGTGTAACGAAAACTGCCATCACCTGCAAAAATACCGCACAACTCGCCTCTAATCTCATCATCTTCAGGTATAACTATTTTATTTTCCTTCTGCTTTTGTCCAACTTCCTTCCTGAAATGATAGTAAACTGTGGATTTAGGGAGATCTAAAATTTCTTTTATTTGATTTACTGATTCTCCTTCTCTTGCAAGCGTTTTTATTTGAGATATTTCAATCTCTGAAGGCATACATCATATAATTTCAATTGAACCTTTAAGCTCATTGGGAAACAATAATAATCAAGGAGATTAACGACGTTAAGAGCTTGAACGGCAATTTGCAAAAATTTTAATTGTGATGCAGTGCTAGCTGATTTGGAGGTAAAGTGAATTCCCAGACGCCGCAATTGTCCAATTTTTCTGTTCTTAACCTAACTTATTAATCTAGATAATCAGTAGATATTCTTATGCCTAAGGAAATGATGATTGATAAGAGTGAGGAAGATGTAGGCCTGGAGAGGAAGATTGCTGGTGCTTTGATTGCGATTTGGGGTCTTTTAGGTCTTAGTATAATTTCTTATGAAATTACGGTTCTGTTAAATGGGTTTGAAAGCTTTACTTTAGCCCGATTTACGTTGAATACGGGTATTGTTTTTGGAGGCCTTGGAATTCTGTTCAATCTTAAAATGGGTTATACTGTGACTCTTTTCCTGATATCTATGAAGATTGCTATAGATATTGCATCTTCTAGCTTTATACAGTTAGGAGTGGATTTAATCCTGTTTCTGGGAATAGTTACTGCTTATATTTCAAGGGATTAAATTCTTTTGTTTATCCAGTCTACTTCATCTTCTATTATTCCGTGAAATGATCCTTCGTAAATTCTTTTTTCGACTTCTGCGTTGAGGCCTTCAAGTGCTTCTGCAGTTTCATCTACCCGGGTTTTAGGTATGTGAGGATCGTTTTCGCTGCATCCTAGGAATACTGGCGTTGATTCTAGGCTGCCTGAATAACTGAATTCTGTTCCTTCTGGCCCTATTAGTCCTCCGCTCAGGCCTATAACTGCTTTAAATTTAGATGGGTTTCGGGCTGCGTATTCTGTCGCTAGGCAGGCTCCTTGGGAAAATCCGAGTAAGAATATATCTTCTTTTTCAAAATCTTTCTCTTCCAAACTCCTGATACATTCTTTTACTGTGTTCAAGGCCTTATCTAGTTCAGGTTGGTTTTCTTCTATAGGGTTAAGAAAGCTGTTTGGATACCATTCGCGTGTTTCTGCTTGAGGAGCTATAAAGTAAATATTTTTGTTTTCTATCTGGTTTTTGAGGCCTAAAATGCTTTTAGCTGTTGCGCCTCGGCCGTGGATAAGGACTCCTGCAGTCTCTGCATTTTCATTTCCGGCTGTTTCCATATTGTATAGATGGGGTTCCGATTTTTTTATAGAGAAAAAATAATAGATAGGGAAATATGTAATTCCTTTTAATTTTGTGTGTAATTTATACTTCTACGACGTTTGTTGCCTTAGGTCCTCTGTCGCCGTCTTCTTGATCGAATTCGACTTCAGTACCTTCGTCAATTGAATCGCCTTCAATTTCACTAACGTGGAAGAAAACATCCTCGTCCATATCTTCGGTTTCGATGAAACCAAAGTTACTCTGTGACTTGAATAGCTTAACTGTACCTTTCATAAATAAAAACACCTCCTTGTCTAATTGTAAATTTGTCAGATACCTTTATACATGGACCCTGTTACAAAAAGATAACCGCCCAATCAACTAATGTGGATTTTAGATGAATTTTCGAGAACTAGACCTTTCTCAGGAAATTGTAGAAAGACTTTCTGAGAACGATATTACAGAACCAACAGAGATACAGGAAAAAGCAATACCTAAAATATTTGACGGAAAAGACATTCTAGCAGAATCAGAGACAGGATCAGGTAAGACGCTTGCATTCTCTCTCCCAATAATCGAAAAACTGGATGGAACCGGTGTCAAAGCCATGATTCTATCCCCTACAAGAGAACTAGCCAAACAGATAGCCGCAGAGATTAACATGGCTTCTGAAGAAGTAGAAACCGTAACAATCTATGGAGGAGTAAGCTATGAACCACAGATTGAAGGAGCTAAAACAGCCGATATAGTAGTAGGAACACCAGGAAGAACACTAGACTTACTGAAGAAATCGAAGATAGACGTTTCAGGCCTCGAATATTTCGTACTGGATGAAGCAGATCGAATGCTTGACATGGGATTCCAAGATGAACTAGAGCAAATAATCAATTTCCTGCCAGAAGAACGGCAGAACCTGCTTTTTGGCGCAACTATTCCTTCAGGCCTCAAAAGAATGTGCGACAAGTATGACATTGAGCCTGAAATGATTAGAATTAAAGCTTCAGAGCATACTAGAAATCTTGATGAGAAATATATCAACGTGAAGAATAATGAGAAACTTTCAATGCTTTATACATTTCTCAAAAAGAGAGATAGGGATCTTTCAATTGTTTTCTGTAAGACCAAGAATACTACTCGATGGCTTGCCGATAAGTTGAGAAAGAATGGGATCGATGCACAAGAAATGAACGGTGATATGAGTCAGCATAAGAGAGAACAGACTCTTGAAAAGTTTGAGAAAGGAAATATCAAGGTAATTGTGGCGACTGATGTAGCTGCTAGAGGAATTGATGTAGATAGTGTAACACATGTTTTCAACTACGATGTCCCTGATACTGCTGACACTTATACTCATAGGATTGGTAGAGCAGGGCGCCAGGGACGGGAAGGAGAAGCAATCACGCTTTTAGAACCGAAAGACCATCAGACTTTCAGAAGAATCAAAAAGAAGGTAGATATTCCAAGGATTGATGAGAAGCCAGACTTGATTGACGCACAAGTATAAACCATATCTTTCCTTTCTCTTAATATTCTCTTATTTAGGGCTGAAATTATAAACAACGACGATAAATATTATTTATGCCAATTGACTTGTCAGCAGGCCTTATTGTACGAGATAAAAAATTGTTTATGATTTTTGATGAAGAAAAAGAGAAATGGGATGTCCCAAAAGCAGCCGGTGAGTCCGGAGAGCTTTCATCAGATACTGCAGAAAGAGCTGTCAAAGAACATTTAGACTGTGAAGTAAATGTCACTAAGTATAGAGGAAAACTTAAGACAGAAGTTTCACATGAGGAAAAATTGATTAACTGGCAGCCTTATTCAGTAGAAATCGATGAAGAAGTAGAGCCGGAAAATGGCAAATGGATTTCTTTTGATGATATTTCAGAGGATGAAGTAGTTGAGCCTCTTCCACAACTTGCTGAAAAAATGTCTAAAAAATTCTAGATTATGATTTAAATTAACTTAAGACAATAGAATTTATTATGGATAAGAACGTAGGAGGCCTTGACAGGAAGATGAGGATTGGAGCCGGCGCTTTGTCCGGAGCTGCATCATTATCTATTCTGGGAGGGCTACTTCAAACTAATGAGTTATACGCTTTAATTCTAGGAATTTTGGCCATCGTAACGCTTGGAACTGCATATACTCAGAAATGTCCGGTTTGCAATGCTTTAGGACACAATAGTTATGAGGGCTAATTTTAGAGCTCTACTCCCAAATCTATGCCATTTTTATATTCATTTTTCTTTATTAGGCCTGTAAAAAATTTTGATTTAACTGGCTCTAGGCCTAAAACAGCGTTTAATCATATAATTCTTCGAAGCTTTCTTCCTCTTCTTCCTCTTCTTCTGCCATCAAGTTGATCAACAGTATTGCTGTAAAGGCTGTCAAGGCCATTAAAGGTATTGTAATGTGCTCTACTATTATTGGTGCTTCTCCCATAGGCAGATGTGCTGCAGAACATGATGCGCCTGTAGCGCATCCCGAGCTAATACTTCCTATTTTTTGAACTGCATAGTGATACGCTGAGATACCTCCTCCAATTAATGCTAGTGGAACTACATAGCCTTGTACATCTTTTCTCATCATAAGTATGGCTGATAGAAGAAGAATTACTAGCGGATACATGAATACTCTTTGATACCAGCACAATGGGCAAGGTTCAAGTGTCAAAACTTCCGACATATATAGGCTTCCTGTAGTAGCTGTTAACGCAATAATGAACGATGTCTCACGGTAAAACTTACGGACAAAATTTTTAGGTCCTTCCAAAACATTGTTCATTCCTATAGGAGTTCTATTAACAATATACGCTGCCAACGCAATAACGCCAATTCCATGAGCTATCAAAGTGGAATATGTCAGCAGATCAACTACTACCGTCATAGCTTTAATTTCTCCTCCTTTCTATATAAATCCTATTTCAGGCCTGGATCTAGTTCCAGGGCCCGAACTCAGGATCTACCATTCTCTCCTCTCTGTCAATCGAATCAATCTTTCGAATATCTTCATCGTCTAGCTCGACTTCCAAGGCCTCAAAGTTGTCTCTTATATGTTCTTCTGATGAAGCCTTTGGGATAGGAGTAGCTCCTTTCTCAATAATCCATGCAAGCGAAACCTGTGCCTCAGAGACCCCATGCTTCTCAGCTACTTCCTGAATCTCTTCAACGTTAAAGACTTCTCCACGCGCCAAAGGCGAATAAGCAACCAGTTCAACATCGTTTTCTTTACAGGCCTGTAAAAGCCTTTCTTGTGGAAGAAGAGGATGCATTTCAACCTGGTTAGCGAATATCTCCGCGTGATTCATAGCTTCTTCCATCTGACTTACTGTGAAATTACTGATACCGATATTTTCAATTAGGCCCCTCTCCTTCAACTGTTTGAATCCTTTGAATGTTTCTTCAGGACTGTATTCGCCCGCAGGCCAATGAATATACATTAAATCAACATAATCTGTCTGTAACTTTTCCAGGCTTTCCTCTGTACTCGCGATTACATCTTCTTTGTTTAACTGGTCAATCCACACCTTTGAAGCCAGGAAGAAATTTTCTCTATCTACATCAGCTTTCTTGATTCCTTTCCCTACTTGAGATTCATTTTCATAGATCTGCGCAGTATCGATATGGTTATAGCCCATGTTTAAGGCTTGTTTAACGGATTTTGCACAGGATTCTCCTTTGTTCTGCCAAGTTCCAAGTCCTAGTTCCATACATAGGCTTTATTTTCAAAGAGTGTAAACTTTTCGGTATGGATGGCGAAGAAATTTTCTCAGAGATGGAAGAAGCCCAAGAAAAAATTGAGAAACTAAAAGATCAACGTAACAAGTTAATTGAAGCAAATAAGGCCTTACTTCAGTTAGTTGAAAAGATGGAGACTTATGTAGAGACAGATGACGAAGGGTTTGAATACAGTTTCAAAGACGGATGGAATGAGAAAGATGTGATGAGAGGCCTGAAAATTGACCCTCAAAATTATTCTGAGGAAGAGCTAGAGCGCCAAGTTAATGAAATAATTCAGACTGTTAACGACCTCGATAACCTTTAAACAGCAAGAATGTTAGTTGTTAGTTATAGGTGAAATAACTTAATGGCAGATAATGATGATTCAACTAATGACGATGAAAATCTAGAATGTCCAGTTTGTGGAGAAGAATTTGACACAGAATCCGGTCTGAATATTCACGAAGGACAGATGCACCCAAACAAACAGATTGATGAACTTGAAGATCTTGTTGACACTTTCGAAAAAGAAACAGACAAGGCTCTAGACATCAAGAAAGAGAAAGAATCTCTGAAACAACGCGTTGACAGCTTAAAACATGAAAAAGAAGATCTTGAAGAAACTGTAGGCGATTTAAAGGAGACAAAAGATAAACTTAGACAAGGAATTGAGGACAAAGAAGAAACAGTAAAAGAACTAAAGAATAAACTTGACAATTTGAAAGATGACAGAGAAGAGCTTAAGTCCGAGAAACACGCTATGGAGAGAAAGATCGATGACTTAGAAAATGAAAAAGAATCTCTTCAGAACTCGCTTGAACAGACAGAAAATCTACTGCTCAAATTAAAACACCAAGTAAAAGAGTTTAACGAAGAACTCGACGAATAAACACTTATCCTACCTATTCTTCTTTTATTTCTATTTTATGCCTAGTTAGATTATTGATATCAGTTTCAACTTGATTAATTAGATCAGACTTTTTCTTTTCGAGGCCTTCTATATCTTCTTGAATATTCTCTTCATCTATTTTTTCTTCCCTTATATCTTCTTTCTTGGAGCTGAGCTTATTGACTATTTTTCTTCTATCATCATCGACTTCTAGACCCTTAAGTTCTGCTTTTTTCTCCTTAATTTCTTCTCCAAGTTTAGCTATTCTCTTTTTTCTCTCAATAAAGTCTTCAAGCTCTTCCGCAACTACTCTCATTTTTTCAGCCTGGCTATCATCGATGAAATCCTCCTTCTCCGCTAACTCATAGGCCTCAAACAGATTAACAGTCTCTAATTCCTCAAGTTGCTGATCTCTAATATTTTTTAATTCCTGAATAGATCCATTATACTCAGTATTACCGGATTCAATATTGTAGACAAGTTTCTTTACAGGCCTCTCAACCTTAGATAACTGGCGTTTTAACTCCGATTCAATCTTATCTCTATCTTTTTGAAGACTTTCTAATTCATCTTCAATTTTTATTTTCCTCTGCCATTCATCGCTATCTTCTAACTGCTCTATCTGATTTTCAAGGCCTGAAACCTCTTCCTTTAATTCTTCAATATTTAGGTTATTTTTTTCTTCAATCAATCTTTCTTTTTTGTCTTCAACTTGTTTTATCTCATTTACCTGTTTTTCTAAAGATTCAATTGAAGTTACAATTTTGTAATCGTCTTGAAGGAAATTATTGAACTCTTCTAGGTGTTCATGGAACTCTTTAATAGATTTGAATAAGGAATCGGCCTCATTTCTTACTCTTTTCATTACTGCTTCTTCCTTTCGAGAAACGTTTTCAAACTCCTCTATAAATTCTTCAAGATCATTCTTATGCTGTACAGGATTATCTGAAAGCTCTAAATTATTAATCAGTCTTTTCCTAGAATTATAAAAATTATTAGCTACATCCTCCACAGCTTCAATACCTTGATGATCTTCATAACCTTTAACTTCATCAAGAGACTCCGAAAGCCGATCTAAAACCTGTTCAGACTTATGCATAAGTTTCTCAGATTTTTCATCCGCTTTCAATAACTCTTCTTCTTTCAAATCTCTTAGACGCTTAGGAGCTTCACTCCACTCATAAGCGAGCTCCTTTTTCTCTTCTCTAAATATTTTTTTAAGAAAATCTAACATAATAATTTTTCAGGCCTGCACCAATTTATAATTCATTTCAGCCTTGGAAATCTCTAATTTCTTTACTTTCCATAAGTATCTGTTCAATCTGCAGCATTTTCTCTAAATCAACTTTTTGCGGCATATACCTTTCAGGTCTAGAACCTCTTGACTCTACTACCTCCAACTCATCTAAAACTTTCAAGCTCGACCCAGCAACAGGAATAGAAATCGGGAAATTATCTGATACTTTAGAAGATGTAAACGACATCCCTTTCTTGACTGAGAAGTATCTTAGACAGGCCTTCATAATATAGAAATTAGATGTCAGATAATTAAACTCTCTCTCAAAATGGTTTTTGGCATCAACTACTTCTTCTCTGAGGCCTTGGCTCATAACATTATTTATCTTGTACAGTATTTTAAATTCAGTTCAATATAAACCGCTAATAAACTTTAGCAAATAGTTTTCAGATATGGATAGGTATAGGCCTGAAGAAATTATTGATGAATTAAATAATATTGACGTCCTTCAGAATCCTGAATCTCAGGATTTTGCTCCTAATGATGTAGAAAGTCTAAGAGATTCTGAACATGTTGAGGTTCGAGAACCTAACGGATTTTATGATTTGATAGAGATTGATAGACTTAACGAGAATATATTTTTCAGTTTTAATGACCGTGATGTTGCTCCCGATTTTTACAGGGCAGTAGAGTTTGGAGAAGACTATACCTTGATGCAAAGCATAAATAATAGAAGCCCGACAACACTGGAGATTAATTCTAATTTTACAGACACTGGAGATCCAACAGTTCTACATTATCTCACAAAAAATGATAAGAACTATTTATTTGAAGAAGGAGAGTACAGAGAATTCCGTAATGATTTTGCTGTAAGAGCGCATAAGAAATCACAAGATATACTGAAGGGAAGGCCTTTTTCCGGAGAATTACTTGAACCTGCTGACGACTGAGACCCTTCCTAACTTATTCGAGGAGAACTCAACTATTTCCTAGATGCTTGGAAGACAACACCTGAAACTGACAGTAATAACTTATACTGCTTTAGTAATACCATTTATTCAAGAGTATTTTATCCAGGCCTTAATAGGTTTGATAGGCGTATCAATAGGTTCGCTTATACCCGACATTGACTCAGTGGACGCAACAGTATTTCACTCAAATGTTAAAGGGCTTGGAAGCCCCGGTATAGCATTCAATGATGTTATCGGACCCATACTACCTATTTTCGGATACGTATCAAAATATTTGATATACAAACCTGTAGTCCATTTACTGAATCTTTTAACATCTTATACTTTCCATGAACGGCATAGAAGCTTCACTCACTCAATAATCGGTGTTGTAACACTTACATTCATGACAGGCCTCATGATCTACATTCCATTCAATTATATCGGGTTAAGTACAGCATTACTACCCGTTTTTCTCATAGCTTACTGCGGAGGAGCCTTCCTACACATGCTTCAGGATAGCTGCACTAAATCAGGTATAGCATGGAACCAACCATTTAACAAATTCAGAGTCAAAGGAAACCTGATAACCGGAAAATCAAATAAACGGCCAAAAACACTGTTCTATACACTTACAGGCCTAACAATCTTAATCAGCTATCAAACCTTAACCGGAAACTCTGCCGGAGAAACAGCGAAAGCCTCCATTATACTAACTGGAATTACATGGAGCTTATTCATAATGATATCCGGCGTCAAAATCAAATCAAATTAGAACTCCGGTAGTTTCAAATTAATGGAGCCAGGTTTTATCTCTACTTCATTATACATAACAAATTCATAAATCAAAACAAAATAAACAAGTATGAACTTATTGAAAAACAACGACAAAATAACTCCTGGATTAACCAAGTATTTTTCCTTGAAAAAGGCCTTACCTTTCTTACTTATTGTATCAGCTATCATTGCGGTTGGAGTATACGAGGTAAATACGTCAGCTCAAAGCAATCTACTTCTGCAAAACAGTACGGAGCTCGCATATACAGAAGGAAATAATATTGGGATGCTTGTTGTCACAGATCTATCTATTATACCTCGATACAATCACCCAGAATACGAGGCCTGTATCTACACCTCTGAAGATGAAATTCCTTTGATAACCGATATCAGAGCTGTTGAGTCAAATTCAGGCAGTAATACTAAAACCTTCAACCTGTTAATCGATATTCCTCTAGAGGAAATCGGCGGCCGCAACCTCAATCAGAACTTCACAATTAGAGCCGATGATAGATGCCCTATAAACTCTGAACTCGGTATAATAGTCAAAGAAAAAGAATCTTCACAGTAATGAATAGCCACATCTGGGCTAAGATCGTTCTGAAAGTTAGTCAAGTCTGAATAAAATACATCACAATCCTTTATTGTTTAACTTACTCCATTATTCTAACATAATCTATGTAAACTGGTTCTGCTCCAACTCTGAATCCGAGGCCTTGGAACGAATTATAGTCTCCATTAGTATCTCCTTGAATTGTAACAATTTCTTCCGAATTATCGAATACTCCTAAAGTAATGCTGTCGTCATCCCATGTAACCTCATGTGTATACCATTGGCCTCTATCAAGATCAAGATTATCAACTTGTGCAAGAGTCTCTTCGTCACCCGAATCATGTTTCACTATTCTAATCCTATTCTCATCAGGTCTCATAAAGGCTCTATAGTAATTCTGACTGTCATTTATACCGAAAAGAAGACTTCCCCATGCCCCCTCATCGCCCACATATTGCTGGTAACGGAAAGTATCCCCAACTTGTGGAGAGCTTTTTGAAGTATTAATTATCTGTGCCACATCAGTACCTTCTCTAGATAGGGATGTAGGTTCTTTGTAAGCTCTATCCTGAGAGATCTGAAAAGCAGAAAGATCTCCCTGATACTGATTTTCGAACTCAGTTTGTGTATAATCAAATGTCTCCACAGACTCCACGGAGCTCACTAGCTCGTAAGACCCTGTAATTGTTCCTGAGGCCTCTAAACCCGATAGCCCTCCTGCGTCATAGTTTACAGTTACATCCATCGAGTTTGAACCTGAAGTAGAGTTAAATTCTTCAATTTCAACAAAACCAGAATCAGCCACACTAATAGTTTCAGAAAGAGCTAAGGCTGAAGTTTCTTGATCTCCATCTTCTATAATTACAGAATTAATTTCAACAGTATCTGAAGCAGTATTCCTAAATTGAATTTGAAGACGCCCTTCACTAGTTAATCCAAAGTTTTCTATACTTATATCTGATCCAGCAAAACCTGAAGTGCTTTCAACAGATTGATCTCCCGTAACAGCGAAAATTGATCCGCCAACTATAGCTACAACTAGAAGCATCCAACCGTAGGTCATCAAATACTCAATCGCAGACTGACCTTTCATTCTAAAAACTTTAGAAAATCCCATATTTTAAATTGTCAATACTTAATTAAAAATGCTTCGGAGGACGTAGGTGCTAATTAGACTAATTACTAAGAATGCAGTACTAAATTAATAGACTAAAAAACCTTATTAGATTTAATTAATTGCGTATAATAATTTAATACTCTTATAATTCCTTAAAATCTATTAATTTATTTAACAGAGCCACATCCGGGATTTGAACCCGGGGCCTCGTCCTTACCAAGGACGCGCTCTACCGCTGAGCTAATGCGGCGACTATAGTAAAAAGGGTGAGGCCTATTTTCTTAAACCTCTCTCATAATGCAGTTAATCCGATTCCCGCTATCAGTATTATTGAACCCGCTAATTTTCTGGCTAGGTCTCCTTCATCGAACATTAGAACTCCTGCAATTACTGGGACTAAAACTTGAAACTGTTGGACTGTGGTAACTTGTGCTGCTGGGGCTTGAGAGAACGCCTTGAATATCGCTAGTGTTGAGGTAGCTGCTATTAATCCTGTTAGGATGTAGAGAGTTGTGTATTCTTTGAATGTTGAAACGATTTTTTCTCCAGGTTTTTGGAATTTGAGGTAAGTTATTGTCATTAATCCTGTGGTTAGGCCTGTGAATATGAAGAAGTTGTATATTTCAGGTTGGATTATTTGTGTCGCGTATCTATCTGCTACTGATGTGGCTCCATAAAGAAATGCGCTAAGTAGTGCGGCTTTCAAGGCTTTAGTATGTATTCCGTCTTCAACAGATTTGAGGTAGGAAATATGTTTTTCTTTCAGAACTATTACTGCTCCTCCTGTAGCCAGTAAAATACCTGAAGCTAGTTTTAAATCGACTGTTTCTCCGAGTATGACTGCTGCAATAGCTGCAGCGGATATTGGTGTTAGCCTTGAAATAGGTACGACTCTTGAGAGCTCTCCGTTTTTAACAGAATAATTGTAGACTATAAATGCAAGCACATTTCCGATCATAGATGCTCCCAAGGCAGTTAAAGCCAGAGCCGTAGCATTAATTTCAAGAGTAAATAAATAGTATAAAAATACTGGGAAGTAAAATACTAGGCCTAGAAAGCTGTAGAGAGCCGTATAAATTGTGGCAGAAGTATCTTGCATAATATCTTTTGCTATCACGCTGAGCGTTCCAAAGCCTGTTGCTGCAAATAAAGTATAGAATATCCATTCCATTATGTGTAAAAAACAGTTTTTCAGGCCTTCTTTTTATCTCTTGAGAGAAAGATTATTGAAGTAAATCTGCTTCATGAACGAAATTAAAGGAGTTCTCTTAGCCTTAACTTCTGTTCTACCTTGTTTTATGGCATCCATTATATCTTCTATTTCACGGCTCTCTGCCTCTATCCTGGTATATGTGTTGCCGACAAGTTCGGGTACATGTGCATCGCTTCCAGCAGTCATAGGATAACCGCGTTTTTCTGCATATCTGCGGGCTTGAAAATTCCTAAAACCTGTAATCAGTCTTGAATTAAAGGCCTCTATGGCATCAGGATCTATCTGTTTAAGTTTGGACCTATGTACTCCGTGCCGGAGTAATTGAAATGGGTGAGGGATAATTGAAAGACCTACAGCCTCTTTGACTTTCTCAACAGTCTCCTTTATAGGTAATCCTGAGGGGATTTCTTCTTCAATATTTAACGCAAGTAAATGACCATCAAGCGTGGAAACTTCTGTACCAGGTATTATTACTAAGTCTTCTTTCTTTCCTAGTTCTTTTAATTTAGAAACGCTTTCTGTAGAATCGTGGTCTGTTATAGCTATTCCATCTAGGTGATCTCTATCTTTAGCTGTCTCTATAATTTTTTCTGGACTACTTTGGCAGTCGTAGGATGCTTCTGAGTGTACATGTAAGTCAAGGTTGAGCTCAATCATCTATCCTGCGAACTGGTCGTTTTTCTTTCTAAGGTGTCTGTAACCGCATTTTCTGCAAGATGTCTTTTCAGGATTAGTCGTCTTGTTCTTTGCATTGCATCTCCTGCATACATAGACATTCTTGAAGACGCGTTCTTCAGCTTCCTCAAATTTTTGTGCCATGAATAATCTGTAAAACTTTAATTTTAAGTACCTCTAACATATCCATACAGAGAGCAAGATGAATTTCAACTATCTTCTAGCTGAAATACTTAGAGAACTAGCAATGATTCATCAAGTTCTGGACATAACTATAATCTTTTTCGCAACAGCGCCAATTTTCCTCGTTCCAGTTATACTGACAGTTCTATATCTGAAGAGAGGAAGTTTTAGAGAAGACAGCCTATTTATTTTTACAGCCACAGCTCTCAGCTTAGGCCTATCTTACCTAGTAAGTCTTGGTTATTACCAAGAAGCGCCTTTCATGATTTATGAAACTTTAATGGGGTCTGGCACAAAAGATAGTTTTCCAAGCCAACATGCTGCAACGATGTTCGGATTTGCTGCATCTCTAATTTACAGAAAGAGAACCCAGTTAGGCCATATTTTTCTAGGCCTAGCGATACTCAACGGTTTAGCCCGAGTAATTGTAGGGGAACACTTCCCATTAGATATTGCAGTTTCAGCCTTTCTAGGCCTAGCCGCAGTCCAACTAGTTTCAAGCGTCGAAATATATATTCAGAGGCTGTCTAGATGGTCTGAAAATATGGAAGATAAAGTTAGCTTAAAACTCAGGGATATCGTTTAATTGCTGCTCAGCCTTCCTGTAGATCTGTTCCGATTTCTCACTATTCTGATGGAAAGACTTAATTCTGGAACTTATCTCATTTTCAAAAACCTTTTTACATGGTTTTTCTCCGTTCAACTGGATTTTTTGAAGCGATATATCTTCAAAATCAATATTGTTGAAATCATAGGCTTGTACTACTGAAAGACATCGGTCAAAAATTCTCTCTGCTTCAACCGCCTCTTGCCTCATCTCCACAAGACCTGAATCAGATAAGTCTTCGGAATTATATTTTTCCTCAGCTTTTTCCAAATGAGCTTCAGCCATAGCTCCACCTTTTAAAATCCAGATAACAGCAATTTCCTGTTCTGAAAAATTATTTCCTGTTACCTCTTCAAGCCTATTTCTTACCTGTTTAATTATTTCTTCAACAGGCGATGTCCTATCTGAGTCCACAGCTTTTTCAATCTCTTTTTCTATTATTTGACTTTCATTTCCGAGCTTGACCGAGAATTTATCTTTAGCTAGCTTAAATCTATCCAAAATATTATTTTTTGAGGCCTGATTTCCTATTGGTGTCACAGTTAAAATCTTAATTTGAGAGATTTAAATTCCCACAGCCTTCCCAAAGAGGTTTATAAGTAATCCGAGTAAATAGGGTTATAGTTGATTCACAATGCAAGGTGGATATGTTCACAAAAGACCAAGTATCAAAAGATGAAAACCTTTTAAACAGCTCTAACTATAGATCTCAGGCCTCCTCAACAAAGGGTGGCTGCTTTCACCTCCTCAAAAGAGGAGTTGAATAAAACAGATATCTCAGACAAGAAATCTGCGACGTTCACACAAGTCTCTTTCTCAGGGAAAATTGATTCCAAAGGCCGGATCACTATACCTTCAAGGATTAGAGACAAGCTAGGCCTAAGTTCTGGAGATAGAATTAATCTAGCGATAAATTCCTCCAGAGTTATCAAGAAAGAATTTATTTCTCAGGAAGACGCACTGGAATTTCTTTCAGGCCTAGAAAATGTCGAAGAGTTCAATTACGATGGAGAAATTTTAGAGGTGATCCTTAGTGAGTAAATCATCGGAGAAGCAGAGTGCTTTATCTCCTAGTTATAGAGAATTTGGATTCGAGCCTAATGAGACTAGTTATCCCTTGAACGATCTTGGTAACCGCGGTTCGTTGATAGGCTCTTTCCAGGCCGTTTTCACGGAAGAGAATTCACCATACGATGAGAACTGGGACTATCAAACAACAGATGATTTCCTAGAATGGACTAGCGATCAGGACTATGAAGGCCTTCTAGCTGTCGAAGACGGAAGAGTTGTTGGATTTGCCTGGGGTTACAGAGTCGACCCCGGATCTGTCGATGTAGATGGAAAGTTTCCGGAAGAACTTAGAGAAGTAGAACCTGATGTCTACGATGGAGAAACTTTCATGATCGATGAAGTAGGAGTACTGCCTGAACCATACAGAGGAAATGGAATAGGGACTCAACTGGAAGAAGGCCTACTAGAGAAACTTGAAGATAGAGAGGATATTTCCAGAGCTATGCAGAGAACTCAGTGGAGCGGAGAGAACACAGGAAAACTATGGCTTGATGGAAAATCAGGTTTCGAGGCCTTCCTTTATGGAGAAGAAAATGATCCTGTAACCCAAGAAGTAGAATTTGTTGGAAAAGAAGGCGGCGATGAAAGAATCTATTTATGGAAAGACCTGGAGAGTGAATTGGAATGAATGTATTTCAGGAAGGAGACGGAGAACCTGAGATAGCAGTTGTTTACTGCACTCACGGTAATGAAGTAGAGGGAAAAAAGGCTGTAGAGAATATAATAAACTCTGGGATAGAGTTCAATAAACCTGTCAAATTTGTGATGGCGAATGAAAAGGCCTATGAGAAAGGAGAAAGGTTTATTGATTCTGATCTGAACCGGAGCTTTCCAGGAAGTAAAGACAGCGAGTTATATGAGGAGAGAATCGCTGCAGAGATGATAGAAAATCTTGAAGATCTTAAGGTCTTGGATATTCACTCGACGGAATCCAGGCCTACTCCTTTCTCTCTTTTCACTCAAACAGATGACTCAGTTTTAGAGACCTTGACAGAGTTGAATGTGGGTAGATCTGTTGAAATCAGTTTTACTCCTGGCTGCGGTATCAACCATTATGGAGGAGTTGAGGTAGAAGTCGGGCCTCGCGGAACTGATAAAGCAGTTAGTCAAGCAGAAAAAGTATTGAGACAGTTCCTAATCAACAATGAGGTCATTGATGGAGAGGAGAACAAAAAAATTCCGGATGTCTTCGAGGTCATCGGCGAAGTAGAAAGGCCTGAAGGAGACTGGAAGTTTCTGGGAGATAACTTTGCCAAGATTCAGAAAAAAGAAACTTTTGCAGAATCAGACAAAAGTAATTTGCAGGCCTTAGATTCTTTTTACCCTGTTTTGATGTCAGAGTCTTATGACGATATCTTGGGTTTCAAATCAGTGAAGAATGAAAAACTAACGGAACTAATACAGTGTTATGAATGTTAATCTTGAGAGTCTGAAAGGAACATATGATCGTTACCCGGATGAATGGAGTTCATGGAAAAAATTGATTGAAACAGTTGAAGAGACAGCCGATGAGTTTGGTTTCAGACATTTCAATCCTCCGACAATTGAAAGACAAGAGTTGTGGACAGAGAAGGAAGAAGACTCTGTGACAGATGAGATGTACGCGTTTACTGATAAAGGAGGAAACGAGATAACTTTGATACCTGAGCAGACTCCTACACGCGCCAGACTGATTCAGAAGAGAAAAGATTTGAAGACTCCTATAAAATGGTATGATACTTCCAAGAGATGGAGATATGAAGACGTTACAAAAGGCAGAGATCGAGAGTTTCTGCAAGGAGACTTCGATATATTCGGGATAGAATCAGTAGAAGCAGACGCAGAAGTCATAGCTGCTGCAGCAACAGTATTCCAAAAATTGGAAGTAGAAGATAGAGTCAAGTTTCTTTTAAATGACAGAGCATTACTAGAATCGATTCTTGAAGCCCATGGAATTGAGGAAACAGAGGCCTCTATGAAAGTAATTGACGACAAAGAGAAAATGAGTGAAGAAGAGTTCCTTGAGGATTTAATGGATCGAGGCCTGTCAAAGAAAGAGGCTGAGCAGGTCGATGAATTAACAGATATTTCAGGTCCTATCCTAGAAAATATTGATGAGTTAAGAGAGAAAGCTCCAGAGGAAGTTCAGAACAGAGTAGACAGAATGGAGAGTCTAGGAGAAGCACTTGAGAGTTATGATGTGGCAGACATGTGCAGATTTGATCTTTCTATTGTCAGAGGCCTCGCATACTATACTGGCTTGGTTTTTGAAGCATTTGACTCCGAGGGAGAGCTTAGAGCATTGTTCGGCGGTGGCCGTTATGATGAACTAGTTGGGGTTTTTGGTGAAAGAGATGTTCCGGCAGTAGGTTTTGCTTTTGGTTATTCTCCGACTGTTGAACTTTTGAAGAAAGAGGGTAGATGGCCTCTCAAAGAGATAGAGACGGATGTCTATGTCTTGACTGTTTCCGATTCCGTCAGGGATGTTGGGCTTGAGTATGCCAGAGAACTCAGAGAACAAGGGTTAAAGGTAGAGACTGATTTAAGAGGCAGAGGGTTTGGCTCTCAGCTTGAATATGCTGATTCAATCAATGCTAAGCGTGTCCTGATTGTCGGTGAGCGAGACCTAGAGAATGGCGAAGTAACGATGAAACATATGGACTCAGGGAAAGAAGAGAACTTAGATCAAAACGAGGTAGTTGAACATTTGAAAGGCGAAGACTTTATCTGAACTCTTTCAAGTTCTTCTGCTCTTTTTCTTCCTCCTTATAGAAATTATATTCTCTCACAATCCATCTAGTAACAAGATTAACTATTGAATCAACTTCTTTATCTGTTAGAGGCCTTCCAGCAGGTATTCTATGCGCTCTAGAAAGCTCCTTTCTGTAAGAACAACGACATGCATGCATCGCTTTGTATACAGGATTTCCTGCGTTAGGAGTCTGAACACCATCATTTTTAGGCTGTCTTCTGAGCTTCTGTTCAACAATATCTCTCACCTGACTCTTAATTCCCGGAACTCCTAACTCTCTGATTAAAGCAATATCTCTATCCTCCAATCGCGGCATATCCTCTCCTCTACCCGGAAGTTCCAAACGGCGCATATCTAGGATTAGGCCGTTGAATGTTAAAACAGTATTTAAAAATCAATTTGACTTCTGATTACATGCCCCACAAAATAGGCCTTGTAGGAAAACCTAGCGTTGGAAAATCCACATTCTTCAACGCAGCGACTATGAACACAGTTAATGAAGCAAATTATCCTTTCACAACAATCGAGCCTTCAGTGGGAGAGGCCTATGTAAGAGTTCAGGACGCGGCTCCAGACTTCGATGAGACACCAGACCCGCGAGTCGGATACTATCATGATGGTACAAGGTACGTCCCTGTAAAGCTTGTCGACGTAGCAGGTCTAGTGCCCGGTGCGCATGAGGGTAAAGGCCTTGGAAACCAGTTCCTAACCGACTTGAACGAAGCAGATGTACTGATTCACGTAGTCGATTTTTCCGGCGAAACCGATATAGAGGGAGAACCAACTGAAGGCCACGACCCAAGAAAAGATATAGATTTCCTGGAAAATGAACTGGATCAATGGTACCTGGATATCCTGAAAAAAGGAATTGAACGTTATGACGGTAAGCAACGGCAACAAGATGTTAAACTTGAAGTAGAACTAGCTGAACAAATGTCAGCCTTCAAAGTCAACAAAAACCAGATCAAACAACTCATACTGAGGCAAGACCTTGAGCTCGATCCCAGTACATGGAGTGAAGAAGACAAGCTAGGTCTAGCTAGAGCTATAAGAAAAGATACTAAGCCAATCGTTATCGCAGCAAACAAAATGGACATGAAAAAGTCACAGCAAAACTTTGAGGAAATCCAGCAAGATGAAGAATACAGTCATCTAGAGTTTATTCCTTGCAGTGCTCACGCAGAGAAGGCCTTGAAAAATGCGGATGAAAAAGAACTGATCGAGTACTGGCCTGGAAACGATAATTTCGAAATTTTAAAGGAAGAAGATATAAGCAGTCAGCAGAAAAAAGGTTTAGAAGATATCAGAGAATTTATCGAAGAATACGGCGGCACAGGAGTACAAGAAGTAATGGAGAAAGCCCTGTTCGATGAACTAGGTGTTATCGCAGTCTTCCCTGGCGGAGCCGACGGCCTCGGAGATAAACACGGAAATATCTTGCCTGACTGCTTCCTAATCCCAGAAGGCTCAACAGCAGAAGACTTCGCATATGAAATCCACTCAGATATCGGAGACGGTTTTCTTCACGGAATTGATTGCAGAGATAACCGTCAAATCGGAGGAGACCATGAACTTGAGCACAGAGATGTTATCGAAATCGTAACATCTAATTAATCCTTGTCATCAAAGAAAAACTCCAAGGCCTCATCAATATCATCTACGTCTTCCTCACTTTCAGAAAATTCTGTTAAATTTTCAATTTTTAATAAAAGAACCGATTAAATGCAAATCTTAATACATTATCTAAAGATACCTGAAACCCATGACCTTAATCTTAACATGATGCCTTGGCTTTGAACCTCCCCGATTTGGACGTTGGTTGTGCCTGAATTAATAACTTCTTCATCAAGGATGACTTCATAGTTAACATCGTAATTTCCATCTTCGAACTCATCGGAGGCCTCGAACTCTATCGGTTCTATAACTTGTTGTACATATCTATCTTCTCTCGGAGAGTTAATTGTAATAACCGCATTTATAGCTCCAGATTCTTGTTCAATACTTTCCTCAACAACAGTGTATCCCCCTGTGTTAGCGCAGTAAAGGCCTTCAACAGAAATAGTGGAGTCATTTACCGATACATTTGCTTCGGCTTCACCTACATCTACTCCTTCACAGTTATTTGGATCTGCTTGGACGAACGATGTCGAGCTTGAAAAACCTGCTCCAAGACCGGCCAACAATACTATCGAAAATCCAAGACTAAGAAGCCTACTCATACAAGTTACATTAAAATTTTTCTGAATTTATATCTAACCCTTCAATACTCTGAAGAAAATAAGAAAAGAAAATATTTTGTTTGGCCTGCTTATTTCAGTTTAGTCCGAGGAAGTTTCGAATTGACGAGATAATTCCCTGAATACCTGAATCTTCTTGCTGATCTGGAGTAGAGAAATCATCATCTGCTGACTCATTCTCTGGTAAAGGTTCTACAGTCACATCAGAGTCACCAGTTTCATTTCCTGTTTCTGGCTGCTCTGACTCATTAAGGCTTTCAGATTCATTCAAACCGGTATCAGACTCATTAATCGAATCATTCATCGACTCATCAGATTCATTAACTGAGCTCTCTGAATCCTCTACAGTCTCATTCGAATCGGTTTCTTCAGTCTCATTAACTACTGAGTCCATGCCAGTTTCGTTCCCAGACTCATCTACAGAAATGTTTCCTACTTCATTCCCATTAATGATGACTGATAGATCGTAAGGCGCATAAGCAGAGAAAACGGCCTCAAATCCTTGGTAATCAACTACCTGTGGACAGGCCTCAGACTCGCTCTCATTCCCATCACCGGAACTTGACTCATTGTTAGATTCATGAACTGAATCTATCATCAGAGTATAACTACTGTTGTTTTGAGCCAAATCTGGTTGAAGCTCATGACACGGCGTTGGCATCTCCACTGTACCATTCATATCAACCGTAGAATCATTAACTGTGTACTCAAAACTCTCGGACTCATTAACTGTCTCAAACTCAAAAACGTGCTCCCCCGGCCCCAACTCTTCGGAATCATTATGTTCCAAAGCAGTTGAAACACCTACTAACAGACTTACACATACAAGCATTATCAAAAGGCTGGTCATTCGTTTCATACATCTAAATTTAGTACCTACGCACCTAATTTAAAGAAATTATAGAACTTAGAATACATACAAACACATGATACAAGGTAAAACCATTCCGTCCAACAATTAACGAATTTTCTAAATACAAAAATTTAAATAACAAACTAATTTCCAACTAATTAACTATAAGTCAAGTTTCATCTAAGTATTGCATCATCAGTTTAGTCTTTAGGCCTGAAATTACTTTTGAACTTAAAACAGAGTTCAAAGCATTTATCGGATTTTCTGTAGTCCTCCAACAAAACACAGATACTTCATAACTGCTTTCATTCGGTATTTTCGAATACTCAACTGAAAAATTGTCATATACAGACTCAATCCTATAGAGCTCGCTATCAAAACTTTCAATTTCATCCTCAAACATGAAAAAATAACTTAGATCCTCAGAATTCAAATTATACACCATATCCCCATACTCTGCTTCATGAAAACACTGAGACGGCGCTAAAGCCTCAAAACCAGTGAAAACCTCTTCTAACTCATCTATTGAAAAAGGAGAAACACCAATCTGATAGAAATCTTCATGCTGATTTAACCAGATATGTTTCTCACCATCCTTCAACTCAGTCCTCCCAAAATAATCTTCAGGAAGATCAAAAAAATCTTCCTCACCCGGGACCAAACACTTATCCCCTAACTCAAGACTCACCGCTTCACCAGTCCCAGAAATCTCAGGCTCCCTACTCCAATCATGATCACTCACCTCTTCAGACATCTCAAGTATCTCTTCTACCGTATAATAATTACTTGAAGAAGCCAAATGCTCAAAAACCTCTTCAGGCCTAACCGAAGGCCTAACACCTCCAACAACAAAACTTAAATCCTCAACAAAAGCTTCACTTTCAGACCAGTCCTCCAAAAAATCCACAATCCGATCCTCAGAAAAAACATCTCTAGAACTCTGACTCAAACCCTGCCACAACTCCTCAGGCCTCAACTCATCACTCACATCTAACTATTACCACTGAGAACATAAATATGCCTCTGAAAACCCCGGTTAAAAGCTAGTAATTGAGAGCACCCACATCATCCGCGATCTGTCGGCCCGAATTGTACTCCTCAACCTCAACACCAAGGCCTAGTTCGGAAAACACAGCCTTCGAATTATAACGCTCATTCTCCAACTCATCAACATACTCCAAATCACTGTCAAACTCCGCTTAAACGCAAATAAAGGCCTACGCTTAGATTCCTTAGTCTAGAGTAGCATCTTTTGAAAGAATTCATTTTTGATCTGTACTGTCGGCTTCATGCACATTATATCAATAAAATTTTGAAACAAAATATTCTAAAAAGTTAGTCAGTAACTAGATATTTAGGGGTTAACAACATTGAAAGAATCAAATAAACAGTTTAAACTTAAACTAAATTTGCAACAGCGTGAAATCGAGGTAGAAGGTCCAAATAGAGAGTTCGTAGAAGAATGGTTCGATAAACTCTCAGCATCTCTAGAAAACAGTAGTCATGATGGCCATGATAAATCTGATAACCCTGAAGATACGGATTCTAGCGAAAAAGAAAAGTCAATTGCGGAAATATATGATAGAGAGTCTTTTTCAAAGAAACAAGAAAGAACTCTGTTCATAGGATGGGCTTTAGAGAAAGTCCAAAATCAGACAGAGTTCACACGCGAAGAAATTCAGTCCGTTGCTAAAGACTATAAGATACAGCTAGGAGCAAATCTAAACAGAGATATTAACAGTCTAATTAGAAAAGGATGGCTAAAAGAAGTTGGAGAGCGAGACGGAGATTCAACTTATTATTTAACCCGTACAGGAGAGAATTTTGTAGAGGAACAAGTTAGCTGATGTACACAGATTTTGATAAACTTTATTTTGACTCAGAAGTTCAAACAAATAAGGATACAGTAGGTCTAGCAGTATATCATCTAGATATTGAAATGGGCGTAGAGTCTACAACAGACCAAGTAAAAGAAGTGATTCAAAATTCAAGAATATCTCTAGACTCATCTCATATTTCGGCGTATCTGAGCCAATTAAATAACGCTCTAATCAAAGAAGGCGATAGCGGATTTAAATTGACGGCAGAAGGAATAGAATATTACTCAGAAAAAATATCAGAATCTGAAAAATCCTTCAAATATACTGGAAAACTGGTTAACTTAGAGGCTGTATCAAATGAATTTTATGATTCTTTAGTTAATGAGATAAACCAATGTTATCGGAATAAATTATTTGACTCAGCTCTAGTGATGTCGAGAAAATTGTTAGAAAATATTTTAATAGACATTTTTAGATTGAAATATGGTCCTGAAGACCATTTAGATCTTTACTATAATACAGAGCGAGGACAATTTCTCAGTTTCTCCAAATTGATAGAAAACTTTGATGATAAAAGTGCTGATCTAGAACATTATTACTCCACAGATAGTGACGAAATTATTAGAAAATTGGAAAATTTTAGAGAATCTGCAAATGCATCAGCACATTCTATAGAAACAAACATTCAGAAAGACGAGATTGATGAGATTTCATCAGACTTAGACCTTTTGGCAAGACTATTAGCTGATATAAAATGTAAAATAAATTAGGCCTAGGACCTAGTCCGAAGCTACTCTAGGCCTTGAGTTGTAGTCGGTGATTTCGGTTTGTTCTCTTTCTACAGGCACGTCTACATCTAGGGTAGATTGCTCGAATTGTTCGTAGTCTGTGCTTGAGGTTTCTCCGAGGTAGCGTGTGTCGTAGGTCAAGACTGTTTTTACGTCGGCGATTTTCTGTTGTTCTGTGCCTACGGCCATTGAAGGCCCCGGTGTGAGAAGGGTTTCGACCTCCTCGACACCGGTTACCGGCTCCATTTCAGTTAAGTCATGTAGTCTGTATTGTCCTAGGCCTAGTTGTTTGTCAGTCATTGTTGGTTCACCTCAGCATTTGCTCCATCCACATGAAGGGCATTTTTTGCATCCTTCTTGTAGTTCGAGCATTCCTCCGCAGTCTGGGCATTCTGGGTTGTCGCCTCCGCTGATTATGGATGCGACGTCGCCTGTGCTGTCTGCGAATTCTTCTGTCTCTGTCTTAGGTTTTACAGTGCCTTGGTCGAAGTCGTCAACCTTTTGCTGGCTTCCGGCTTCCATTCCTAGGTGTCGCTTCATTGCTTCTGCGACTGCGTCCGGTACTGAGTGAATCTGTTTTCCTCCGTCCCATGAGATCTGAGGGCTTCGGATGTCGTCTAACTGGTTGATGACTTCTTCTCCTGATGCCCCTGATCTTAAGGCTAGTGATATGGTTCGGCCGAGGCCTTCTGTAAATGACTGTGTGTATCCTCCTGCTTTTCCGATTTGGGCGAATACTTCGAAAGGTCCTTCCTCGTCGTCGTTGATTGTGACGTAGAGGTCTCCGTAGGCTGTTTCTATTTCTTGTGTTGTGCCTTGGATTACTTTAGGCCTGTCTCTTGCACCTTCTTTGCTCATTGAGGTGGGCTGTGCTTTTTCTTCTGTATCTGCCTCGATTCCGTCTTGGGTTACTTCTTGGGATAACTCTTCCGAGTCTCCGGATGCTTGTACGCCTTTGGCCTGTGCTCCTTCTTCTTGGATTTGTAGGCCTGTCTGGGCTGTGACTTCCTCGAACTCGTTGGAGTTGAGTAGTTCTTCTGCTCCTCCGAATTCTTCGACTACTTCTGAGAGCATGTCGACTTTGTCCATGTCGGTCAATGTGTTTTCTTTGTTGGTCTGCATGACTTGTGTGTCTCTTGTTCCGTCACGGTAGACTGTCATGCCTTTGATTCCTTTGTCGTAAGCCCTCATGTATGCCTCTCTTACGTCTTCCTTAGTCGCACTGTTAGGGAAGTTGCATGTCTTGCTGATGCCTGAGTGGTTGTAGTACTGGAATGCTGCCTGAATATCAACGTGCTCATCCGCAGTTACTTGATTGGCTGTTGTGAAGATTTCCTTAACGTGTGTAGGCAGAACTTCGTCTGGAATCGAGTTAACGCCGTCCCATTCGTTGTTCTCCATTTTCTCCTGCGCAGCAGCTTTAACTTCTTCAACATCAACATTGTTAGCCTCTAAGGCCTTGATGAAGTAGTCGTCGAACTCAACAAGCATGTCTTCGCCTTGGATGTCTTTTGCAACGTTTTTGAAGTAAGCTAATGAGAAGATTGGTTCGCATCCTCCACTGGTGTTTCCTATCATTGATGTGGTTCCGGTCGGTGCGATCGTCACAGTGTTGTGGTTCCTCAACTTAAGGCCGTCTTCGAAGTCCTGTGGATCTAGGCCTCCTGTGTACTGTTCGAACCATTCCGGGTACTCTGTTGGGTCAGCCCACTTTGAATCCTCCCATTCGCTGAATTCTCCTCTTTCTTCTGCAAGCGAGTGTGAGGCCTCAATGCTGTATCTTGTGATTTGTCTCTGGATTTCTTTTGCGGCTGCAATCGATTCATCGCTTCCGTAACGGATTCCTAGCTGCATCATCATCTGAGCGTATCCCATTAATCCGAGTCCGACCTTTCTCATGGACTCAACCTTGTTCTCAATTTTTTCGAGAGGGAAGTCGCTCATTGTAACAACATTGTCAAGGAATCTCAGCCCTGTCTTTGCTACATACTCAAACTCTTCCATGTCGACTGCTTCAGGAATATAGTCCTGCATCGCTCTTTCGAGGCCTTCCTGAGTATCTAAGTCATATGCCGATCCTTTCTTCTCCTTCCATTCATCGAAGGTTAATGCAGTTCCATCGCCTTGATCATCGACCAGAATCGATAGATTAATGTGTCCAAGATTACAGGCCTCATAATTCTCCAACGGCTGCTCACCGCATGGATTTGTGGCCTCTACGCGATGTTCCGGATGTTTTTCGACGTCAAAGCTGTGCATATCGTTTGTTTCGTCATACATGTATAGTCCTGGTTCTCCATTTCTCCATGCTCCGTCGATAAGTGTTTCCCAGATGAAACGGGCTGGAAGCTTCATTGGCTCTCCAGGCTCTAGATCTATATCGAACTCTTTGACTTCTTCTCCGAAACTTGGTGCAAAGTCCCTCCAGAAGTTATCGTCTTTACCTGTGTCGCTTCCTGCAGCCTGTGGATACCATTCTTCATCACTGTTGTAGAACTGGGCAGTATGCTCAGTAACCTCATGTACATCTCCCGTCCTTGGGTTAATGAATTCGAATTCTTCATCGTTTTTGACTGCTTCCATAAAGTCTTCTGTCAATCCGACTGAAATGTTGAAGTTGGAAAGATTTCCTTCCTTACGCTTAGAAGTTATGAATCTTAGTACGTCTGGGTGGTCGATACGCATGATCCCCATCTGTGCGCCACGTCTCTTCCCTCCTTGTTTGATTGTTCCACACATTGTGTCGAAAACTTGCTGGAAGGTCATAGGTCCTGACGCGATTCCTCCTGTAGATGCGACTTGGTCTCCTTTAGGCCTTAACAAGTGGAATGGGTACCCCATTCCTCCTCCGCTCTGGAAGATCTTTGCAGCGTCGTGAACAGTATTGAAAATTGAATCCATGTCGTCTTTTGGATGTGCAACAAAACATGCTGAAAGCTGCTGTAGATCTGCTCCAGCGTTCATCAGTGTAGGGCTGTTCGGCATAAAGGCCTGGTGCGTCATCAGATCAAAGAATTCCTTCCATGACTCTTCATAGTCAGTGTGGTCGTATTCTTTGTCTGGTTGAGCAACGTTTTTTGCTACACGTTCGAACATTTCTTCTGGTGTTTCTATTACGTCTCCGTTCTCGTCTTTGAGAAGATATCGCGCCGGCAAGATGCGTTCATAAGCGTTTTCTGTCAGTCTTTCTTCGACTGTTTCACCTGTAACTTTCTTTACAGGCAGTTTAAACTCTGTCTTTGATTCTAGGTTATTCGGCATTGTGTCACCTTAATACACGTTAAGTTATTCTTTTAGCGATTCTACTTCCTTTTGGAATGATTCTAGGTCTTCGAATGAGTCATAGACTGATGCGAATCTGATATAGGCTACTTCATTTCTTTTCTTCAGTTCTTCTTTGATTATTTTGCCTATTTCTCTGGAGGGTACTTTTTTCCTGTTTTTAACCTCCGATTTAACTTTTTCCACGATCTCGTCTATCTGATCTTCCTCTACAGACGTATTTTTGACCGCCTTTTCAAGGCCTGATCTTATTTTATCTTCGCTGAACTGTTCGGTCTCCCCAGTGCTTTTCTCGACTTTCAGGTTAAGTGATTCGACTTCTTCGTAAGTCGTGAATCTTTCCTCACACTGTTTGCATTCTCTTCGTCTTCTGACACGGTGTTCGCTTTCACGAGTGTCTACTACTTTCGTGTCTCCTTCTTCACAGTAGATACATTTCACTATAGTTACCTCTAACCGATTTAGTTCAAGTACTATATATAGGTAGAATTCTCTACCCTCCCCACTACATATCGTAGCTCCTTGAAGATGATATGTTGGTTGGTCCTTTTATACTCTTTCATGTTCAGACCAAACGAATATTCATCAGAAAGTAACGAAACATGTAACAAATTATAATGTTTATTATAGATCAAATTTTTTATGGCACACCACTATGCTGGCGGAACACCTGAACAACACGAAGTTGACAAACAGAAAAAAATAAGCTATATTGCAAAAACAATAGGAACTAACGAACCAGGAGAGATTAGCTTTGAAGGAGTCAGAGAAGCATTAACAAAAGACATTCGCCAAGACGCCAGAGCCAGAATTGAAGGAATGGAACTAGCTAAGAAAGATGATAATTATTTCGACGTGCTTGAAACCGTAGCGCAAAGCGACACACAATACGACGAACAAATGGTTAGAGAGTCAAACCTTCCTAGAGGAGAATTCTTTGAAACCCTCGGACAGATGGCAGAAGAAGGCTATCTATTACATAATGGTTCAACTGAACTTACCGACAAAGGAGAAAACGCACTTATAGGAACTTACATCCTAATGGAAGAACATCAGTAACCATTCTTTTGAAAACATTAAACCCCTAATTCATTTCATATTAAAATGAAAATAGTACCTGACACCTCCGCGATAATCGACGGAAGACTAATGGAAGAGATAGAGGAAGGCCTAGAAGCAGAAATAGTTATACCAGAGTTTGTTGTCGATGAAGTGGAGAATCAGGCGAACAAAGGCCTGGAAATCGGGTTTACCGGGATAGAAGAAATCAGAAGATTGACGGAAAAGGCCTCGGAGAGCGAAGGAATTTCTGTAGAGTTTACAGGTAGGAAGCCAAGTATGGAGGAAATCAATTTGGCTTCCTCTGGTAGAATAGATGCACTTATTCGTGATGTCGCTGAAGAGATCGATGCAACGCTTTATACTGCTGATATTGTGCAGTCAAAGATTGCAGAAGCCAAAGGAATAGAAGTCGTATTAATTGAAAAAGACGATATTTCTGAAGAACTTGATATCGAGAAATACTTTGATGACGAGACTATGAGCATTCACCTGAAGCAGGATGCAAGGCCTAAAGCCAAGCGCGGAATGCCAGGAAACTTTAAGCTGGAAGAAATCGGCGACGAAGTAATGGAGAAAGAAGAGTTAGAGGACTTAATTCATAATATAATGGATGTGGCCGAGAACAGTGAGAAAGGCCTTATCGAAATGGAAGGTAACGGCGCAACAGTCGTACAATATGGACGTTACAGAATTGCAATGACTCGGCCTCCTTTTTCCTCAGCAGCAGAGATCACAGCCGTAAGGCCTGTGGCCAAAGTCGGATTAGATGATTACGGACTGTCTGATAAATTGATTCAAAGATTAGATCAGAAGGCTGAAGGAATACTGGTTGCTGGAGCACCAGGGCATGGAAAGTCAACATTTGCTCAAGCATTAGCAGAGCACTATGAGGAACAAAATCAAGTTGTTAAGACTATGGAGAAGCCTAGAGACTTGGATGTAGGCCCTGATATTACACAGTATACTGCTTTAGATGATTCTATGGAGAATACAGGAGACTTCTTATTGTTGGTGAGACCTGACTTCACAGTTTTTGATGAAGTGCGTAGAACCAGTGACTTTGAAGTGTTCAGCGATATGAGAATGGCAGGTGTCGGAATGATAGGTATTGTCCATGCATCAGAAGCAGTCGATGCCGTTCAGAGACTGATTGGAAGAGTAGAGCTTGGAATGATTCCACAGGTTTGTGATACAGTTATATTTATTAAAGACGCTGAAGTAGCTGAAGTTTATGAGCTAGAGATGGTTGTTAAGGTTCCTGAAGGAATGACAGAGGAAGATCTTGCCAGGCCTGTTATCCAGATTAAGACATTTGAGGATTCAAGGCCTGTCTACGAGGTTTACACTTATGGTGAAGAGACAGTTGTTATCCCGGTAGATGAGCGAGAGGAAACAGGTACGGAAAAACTTGCTAAAGAGCAGATTGAGCACTTTTTGAGCGGTAGAGTTGACAACCCTCAAATCGAGTTTATCTCCGATAACCACATTAAAATGTTTGTAGAAGAAGACGAGATTTCCCAGGTAATCGGTAAAGGAGGACAGAATATAGACAAATTGGAGAAAGATTTAGGCCTTAATATTACGGTCGAATCAAAGTCTCAAACATTGAAGTCTGAAGTTGATTTCGATGTCCATGAATCAGGTAACTCCGTTGTAGTGGATGTGGCAGAATCTTTAGCCGGTAGCGAAGTAGATGTTTATGACGGCGATGAGTTCTTGTTCACTGCAACTGTAGGAAAAGATGGAGAAGTTTCTCTAACTAAAAGCAGCGAACTCTCAGGAAGAATATTAACTGCTTATCAAAGAAATAACCTGAAGGTCAGGTCCTGAAATTTATATGGATTCAAAGGCCTAATATTTCTATGCGGGAAGTAAAGATAGATATCCCTTCAAAATTTGAAGATGAAGCTAAAGAAGTAATCGAAGAATACAGTAGCGAAATAAGTTCATCCGAAATTGAGAAGAAGGACAGCAAATTTGTTGAACTAACCGCAACAATAAGTCAAAAAGACCTTGACGAACTTACAGAGGAGTTAAAGGCCTTAGATGTTGATTCAGGAGATTTAAGCATCAAAGTTTTTGAGCAAGAAAGCCTTATAGAGAAAGGCGCTTCAACTAAAGGAGCTTCAAACAGTATACTTTCTAACCAAGAGATCTACAGTAAGGCTCAGAAATCCTCAACTTTAAACCGTGCCCAATGGGTGATGCTAGGCCTTGCAGGCGCTATAGCCGGAATAGGTTTAACCACTGGAAATCTGATAGTTTTGATAGGCGCAATCTTGCTAGCTCCACTACTTCACCCTCTTTCATCACTTTCAGTCTCTATGGCTATGGGAGACAGCCAAATGCTGGTTTCAAGTCTACGATCGATAATTTTAGGAACTCTTTTAGTGGCGTTATCTTCCTTGCCTGTTTTCGCAATCTTTGGAGGCGCTGAAATGAATGTCTTATTAGAAGGTTTGGAAATAATTGTATTATCTGTATTTGTAGGCGGAGCAGCAGTCTTAACGTTTATATCAGAATATAAAGAGGAAATGGCAGGTGCCGCGCTTGCAGTAGCTATAGTCCCTCCAGCAGTAGTTTCTGCAGAAGCATTATATGTTCAAAACTTTTCACAAATGTTTTTAGGCCTTGAAGTCTTGCTTATAAACCTTTTATCAGCAGTACTAGCCGGATATTTAGTATTAATCAGTTTCAATATAAAGCCTTTAACAGATTATCGCGAGAAACTTGCTGACAACCTTAAAATAGTTTTATTCGGATTATCAATCTTATTTATCCTGTTCCTACTGGCGGCTTTGTAACAGGTTTTTATATTCAGTGTTTGATAAATTGTAGCTATGCCTGTAAATCAAATGCTTTTTGCAGTAAGTACTGCTCTTACCGTAAGTATAGGACTGGTAAGCTTCTTCATTGTATACAATACTTCAAAGAGGATAGAAGATGATATAATCCAGGAGTTTTCACAACGATTGCTTATATTGATTGGAGTTATGCTTTTGTTTCTAGGATACTGGGCTTATTATACAGCTGCTTTGACAGAAGTTCCATTCGCTCAATACCCATTATTCATTTCACTGATATTTGTGTTCATCTACTTAATGTGGAACACACTGTCATTCAGAAAGCTTAGCCTGTCTACAGAATCAAAAATTGAGAAAATGAAAAATGATGAAACCCTTTAAGGTTTCTGCTTATCCTTCTCTTTTCTTACCTGAGTATTAATGTCGTCTAAAGCTTGATCTACTACATTCATCAAGTCCCATTCTTCTTGTGTTGTAGTAGTGATACCCAGTTCTGAGTAGAACTTAGCGATTACTTCATACCGATGTTTCTTACCGTCCTTCTCTTTCTTCTTGAAATGCATAGAGAGCTCTTCAGGTTTTTCAACCTTTCTACCTAGAGAACCTCTAAGCTGTTTTGCAATTTTTTCATGAGCTGCTGCTTTCTCTTCCTCAACATCTAGGCCTACAAGGTTTACAAGAACCATATTATGATGGCTCTGTTCTTTGATGTACTGGACAAAATCTTTCACGGTTAGGACTGCTTCAGGATAACCGTTTTTTGTTATTATTATATCTGTCTGGCCGTTCCGCTTCATCTTCTCTACAGCATCTACCGCATCTCCATAACCTTCAATTTCAAGAGGGCTGCGGTTCATAACCTCTTCTACCGGGATATCAGACATAGACTCCTTTTCTCCAGAGCCTTTTAGCGCTCCTTCCACAGATCTTGGGCTGCTACCAGAGTCACTCTGTGATTCCGGAACCACCAACATTTTCAATAAGTCTGTTGATCGAATGATCCCAGCTAGCTCTCCCTCAGAATCAAGAACCGGTAAACGCGATATATTGTTGTCCAGCATCATATTTCTGGCTTTATCAAGAGGATCTTTCTCGAAAACCTTGATAACTTCATCAGAAGCTAGGTTCCTGGTTGAATAATTATCGAACTCTTTGATATCCCCAGCAATATTCAGAAACTCTTGGTCGCTGATTAGGCCTTTCAGTGAGTCTCCTTCCAAGTTGACAATCATTTTTCTACCTGACTCGATTCTTAGACTTGCAACATCTACCAACGAGTCGGAGGCCTCAAACTCTGGAGGATTATGTACTACTTTTTTGAGTTTGGATGCCCCAGGATTGTACTGAGCATGCCTGATTAATTCCCTGTAACTTATGACGCCTTTAAACCTGCCGTCATGTTCTACAGGGACTGCTCTTAGGCCTTCTTCCTCCATCATGTCTTTGATGCTTCCAAGGCTTTGAGTTATTTCAACTGTTTTTGGCTCAGTATTCATTACTTCTTTTGCAGATACATCATGAATTGATCTCATATTTTTAGTTCACCAAGTATTTTTCACTGTTCTCATCCATATCTATGAAGTTATCGGCAGCTTCCCTAATTTCTTTTGCTGATGACTTACCGAAACTCATAACTTCTACGCGAGTCCCCATAGCTCTGAGATGATCGACTAGTACTGCGAAGTCTCCATCACCAGTCACTAAGATAACTGTGTCAAGCTTCTTCGCCTGTTGGACCATATCTACTGTCATTCCTAAGTCCCAGTCACCTTTCTTTTGACCGCCGTAGAATTCTTTAAGTTCTTTGATCTTTACTTCATAACCTATTTTTCTTAAGGCCTCGAAAAAATTCTCCTCATCAGGCGTGTCAGCCTTAATTACATAAGCTGAAGCCCTGATAAGCTTTCTATTCATGGAAGCTGAGTGAAGAACTTTTTTGAAGTCTACTTTACTGTTATATAGATTTTTTGCACTGTAGTACATATTTTGGACGTCAACGAAGACGCCAACTCTCTGATTATCGTGTATTTCCGTCATTTTAATTTTACCTTAATTAGATAGTTCTTAGATAACAAAATGAAATCTTTTTGTCTCTAAAAAGAAATTTGAGGAAGAATGTTTTAATGATGCAGGGTTTAGATTTCAAAAATCTCTAATAAGAAAACCAAAAAAATTCTAAGAGGAATTTCTTCTTTTAGTTCCGCAAGTTTCTAATCCTCTTAATATTTTCTTTGTAACCTTTTTCATCAGTGTTAGGAGTTTCAAGGACCATAGGCAAGTCTTTAAACTCTTCACAGTTAACAACGTTCTTGAATCCTTTTTCTCCAATATTTCCTTCACCGATATGCTCATGGTTGTCCTTCTCTGAACCAAGTTCATCCTTTGAATCGTTCAAATGCAGGACTTCTACGTTCTCAAGGCCTAAGTCCTCTCTAATCTCTTGCATCATATCTTCAAATCCTTGGTCATCGAAAAGATTATATCCTGCTGCATGTGCGTGACAGGTATCAATGCAGACTCCAACATTTTCTTGTTCAGTACCTTCAATCATCTCTCTAAGTTCTCCGAACGATTTTCCAAGTGTAGTGCCTTTACCAGCAGTATTCTCAAACAGCAAAGTAACAGAATCCGGGATATCTAGGTCATCAACTGCCGAAGTAATAGTATCAATTCCGGCCTCTCTACCAGAACCTGTATGAGCTCCTGGATGGAAAACTACGTGCTCAACGCCTAACTGTTCAGCCGCATAGAGTTCCTTCTGCAGACAGGCCTTAGATTTCTCCAATAAGTCATCCTTCGGAGTCGCTAAGTTCACTAAGTAGGTGGAATGAATAGTATAAGGGCCTTGACCAGAACTTTTTCTAGCATCTCTAAAATTTGAAGCATCATCTTCAGAGTACTCTTTCACACTCCAAGTCCGTGGACTTCCAGCAAAAATCTGGCCACAGTTACCTCCAACATCTTTCTGTCTTTCTATTGCTTTTTCCGCTCCGCCTGCAACCGATACATGTGCACCAACTTTGAATTTCATAAAAACTATTTGGAAGAAAAGATTGTTAACTTCTTCTCCATAAACTATATTAGAGATGAAGATTCTCTCAGGCGCGCCATCAAACACAGAAATAATCTACAAACTAGGCCTCGAAGACCAACTTGTAGGAACAACTTCTCTATGCGATTATCCTGAAGATGCGCGCGAGAAGCCAAGTATAGGCGGATGGACCCAAGGAATCAACTACGGTAAAATAGATGAACTCAACCCCGATATCATCTTACTCAGTGACCAGTTACAGAACCAGCAGGCATCCAAACTTGAGGCAAAAGATTACGAGATCCTACAGCTAAACCCTGAAACATTGGAAGAAGTATTTGAAAGCATACTGGAAATTGGCGGAAAATTTGATAGAGAAAAAGAGGCCTCCAAACTGGTTTCAGAGATGAAGTCAGATATACGTAAAATTAATTTACAAAGTAAAAGAATTTATTGTGAGGAATGGATGGATCCTCCTATGGCATCTGGTAACTGGATACCAGGCCTGATTGAAGCAGCGAATGGAAACTACTTCATTGGCGAAGAGAGAAGTAGAGAGTTTGATCTAGAGAATTTGAAAGATTTTAATCCAGAATATATCTTCCTGAACGTATGCGGCGCAGGAGAAAATATCGATAAAAAAGAGATTTTAGAAAGGCCTGAATGGCAGAATATCAAGGCAGTAAAAAATAAGAATGTGCATGTTATTGATGATGCTTTGTTGAATAGGCCTAGCCCTAGATTAGTTGAAGGCTTGAAAAAGATAGAAGAAAAGATCTAGTTCTTACATATCATGATCATCGTAAGGCTCACCATATTTCTCGGTCAGAAGATTTACGGCAGCCTTTGCTCCGTCACCAATCGCTACTGACGTCTGATGCTCCCAAGAATTAGCTAAACCGGCAACATAAACTCTCTCAGCAGCTTTATTCGAATCATCAGTCACCACATGTTGATCCATCATGTAAGGATCATCGACACCTTCCTCAAACTCGACATCTAATTCAATATAACTTAGGTCTCCTGCTGACGCTATAATAACATACTCTGATTCATATTCTGATTTATCTGTCGAGACTTTTAGGCCTGAATCCGTTCTCTCTAATTTTTGGGCTTCTTCCTCTATGATTTCTCCATTAAAGGCTTCTACCTTTTGTTTTCCAGAACTTAAGAGTTCTCCGCCTGCAACGGAGTCATGACCCACCAAGTTTTGAATATTTGACGTATTTAGAACTAAAGATTGTCCTGAGTCAAGTACAACTGTATCTTCTCCAGCTTTTGCAGTCATTACCGCAGCTTGAAGACCTGCTAGGCCTCCTCCTATCACGATCACATCTCTCATAAAACAGTGTTAAAAAGTGAATTTAATGAATTCTTTGGATATTCTAAATAAGTACTATTGCAGTTACTGCTACTGTGCAGATTGCTGCAGATACAATCGATGATGCATGAATTCTCTTGGCTTTCTGAGAATCTTTTTCCATAGATTCCTGATCTGAAACCTGTTTTAACCCATTACCTTCATTGTATACGCCTTTATGTGCATAGTGGACGCAGAAAGAGTTTAACGATTGGAAAACTCCTTCAAAACCTAGGAGGAACGGTATGAACGTGAAGAGCATTACAAAACCTGGTAAGTCTTGTTGAACTATAATACCTGTCATTAATGCGGCTGTCAAGAGACCTGAAGCTCCGAGTATAGCTCTATTTCTTTTTTCTGTTTTCCCTATATTACATTCTCCTGGTTTGTATTCTGTCACAAGAAAATAAAGGGGAGAAATTGGTTAAATAACTTGTTTTGTTTGTTGTGGTTTTTCACTTGACCTCTTCGAATCTCTCTTCGACATCAGTCCAGTCTACTACGTCAAAGAAACCATCGATAAACTCTCCTCTACTTGGACCGTAATCATGATAGTAGCTGTGCTCCCAAACATCTAAAGCGAGAACCGGGTGCGCTCCCCAGACTGCTCCTTCATCATGCCTGTCAACAGCCACATTATGAAGCTCATCATGTCTTGGAATGTAAACTAGCAATGCCCATCCTGATGCGCTTGAAGCTGCAGCTTTGAACTCTTTTTTCCAGGCCTCATAGCTTCCGAAGTCTTCCTCAATCTTCTCCATTAAAGAGCCTTCAGGTTTTCCTCCACCGTTAGGGCTCATATTCTGCCAAAAGATTTCATGCAGAACAGTTCCCGAATAATTGTGAGTGAAACTGGTTAAAATACTGCCAGTATTGGAGTAGTCATCGTTTTCTCTCTGTTTTTCAAGTTTTTCTTCTGCATTATTGACACCTTTAACATAGCCTTGATGATGTGTATCATGATGCCATTCAAGGACTTGCCTTGAGATAGACGGTTTTAATGCATCGTATTCGTATGGAAGTTCAATCAATTTTTCTCTCATATAGAAATCGCCTACAAGATTATTAGGTCTGAACCGGTTTGAAAGTAACGGTTACACAAACGTAATCAAAATAGTAAAAGAAAAAATATGGAAATGTAGGTTTGAATGTTGAATTGAAGTCTCTTTATTCAATCTGCTCCTCAAGTTCTTCCTCTAGATCATCAGGAAGTTCTTCCTGACTTGGCTGTTGAGGTTGCTCTGTCTGACCCTGCATCTGTTCCAGTGTCTGATCAATATCGATCGGTGAAACTACCTGGCCAGTCATCTGATTCTGCTGCTCTTGGAATAGATATACTCCATCAAGAGTCATGTAGAAGTTCTGAGGGAATTCCTCAGTAGTTGTCTCATTCTCTTGCTCAACTTCCTGTTCTAATGTACTCTCAATGTAATACATACCATTCTGAGTATTCACAGAATCAACACTGAAGCTTTCAAGACCTTGTTCAGCTTCGAAAAGCTGAGTTAACCGGTCTTCTGCTTCTTCAGACGTAATATCTGCGTCAGGACCGCCAGTAGTATAACCTACGGCTACACCGAAGATAAGGCCTAGAACAAGTCCAGCTGCAAGGCCTGCGCCGAGAACTTTATCTCTTGAAAGACCTCCTAATAGGCCTCCGCTTGTTTCTTCTTCGATCTGTTCGACTACTTCATCTTCTGCTTCAGTAACTTCTGTTTCCTGACTGTCAATTTTCTTCTGCAGAAACTCTTTGATAGTCTTTCTGTCCTTCCCAGACTTCTCTTCTTCAAGAAGAGCTTCATAATCAGGGTTTTCAGCATCCCTGATCTGATCTTCGACTTCATCAACGTTATCACTTAGATCAACGTCTTTAGACATGTATAAGACCATGCAGAAGATTCTTATAAAACCTATTACAAACTCAGGCCCAAATTCAAAGACAGCGTATTCCAGATATAAATTAGAAAAATATCTGGGTTGGGGGCGACAGGATTTGAACCTGCGACCTACCGCTATCTCCAACGAACGAAGACTCGTTCGAGCAGTCGAGCTATTCACAAATAGCTCAGAGAGATTTAATCATCGAAGGCCTAAACCTTCTCATCCCTCCAGTCACCAGAGAGATGGCTGAAAAGCCATCGAACACTGTTAACTGCTGTTGCAGTTACTGGAGGCGGTCGCTCTCCCAGATTGAGCTACACCCCCTTCATAGACCAAAAAAGGTCTACTCGGTAAATAGAAATTAGAGGCCTCAGCTTTAAAATATCAACCACAAAAAGATTGCTCTCAAATTAAAATCTGTGATAAGAGAGAAAGATGGAATCCATATTGACGCTGGGGAAAAATTTGTTGCGGACTCCAGGAAGGCCTTGGGAGATGTAAATATTGCTTCTCATGCTCACATGGATCATGCATTTCAAGGAGAGGGAAAAATAGTTGCCTCTGATCTGACTAGGAGATTGTTGGAGTCACGACTTGGTCGAGAGTTGGAACTGGGCGAACATCCTGATATTGAGTTAATTGATTCAGGCCATATTTTGGGTTCGACTGCTGCTTTAATCGAATCTGATGGAAAAAGAATACTTTATACAGGAGATGTGTCTACTAGAGACAGAGCCTATATTGAAGGATTTGAACCAGTAGAAGCCGATATTTTAATCACTGAAAGTACTTATGGAATACCAGCTTACTCTCTTCCTCCGCAGGAACGGATCGAGAACAATATCAAGGCCTTTATCGAGAGAAGTGAAGCGCCTTTCCTTTTTGGTTACTCGCTTGGAAAAGCACAGAAAATCCAGTGGCTAGCGCAAAAAGTTACTGACAAGCCTATAATCGCGCACGGCACTGTTATGAAGATGAACAAAGTAGTAGAGGAACATACCGATCTCAGTTTTGATGCCAGGCCTTATGGAGAAAACAAAGATTTATTGAGAAACGGCGAAGGAATTTTCATCGGACCTACCAGATTTTCAAAAAGCAATGCTATCGATGAACTAGTTAATGCCTCGAATGGAGTCAAGGCAGGATTTTCCGGCTGGGGAATGACCGATCAGTACAAGTACCGTGGCGGTTACGATAAAGTTTTTCCTTTCAGCGATCACTGCGGGTTTAATGATTTAGTTGAAATGGTGAAAGAAGTGAACCCAGAAAAAGTCTACACGCACCACGGATTTGACTCAGAATTCGCCTCATATCTAAAAAGAGAAGAAGGAATTAATGCCCGTGCTTTGAAAGAGAATCAGGCCTCGCTCACTGATTTCTAGGCTGAAACATTAAAATCTAGATACCTTAAAGAGAATTATGCGTAAAGATGTAAAAGAAGGCTATGAAGAAGCTGATTACGAAGGCCTCTATAGGGAAGGAAGAGAAATAAGACCTGAGGAAGAAGATTTATTTCAGAAACTTTTCGATAAATTAGGCGGTTCTGGACAGATTTTAGATTTAGGCTGTGGAACAGGCCTACCTTTTGACCAATATTTAGTTGATAATGGATATGATATTATTGGGGTTGATATAGCTGAGAAGCATGTTGAGAAAGCTAGAGAAAATGTTCCTGAAGCACAAATAGTTCAAGGAGATTTCTTTGAAGTCGATATAGATAATGAATCTCTAGATGCTGTAGTAAGTTTTTACGCTATATTCCACATTCCTAGAGAAGAGCACAGAGAATTATTTGAGCAGATTAATGACTGGCTCAATTCAGAAGGATTTATTCTAGTGACTGTTGCTTCTACTGAAATGAGAGATCTCAAGGAATCATGGAACGGAGCAGAAATACAGTGGAGCTCCTATGAAGGAACAAAAACTCTGGAAATGATTGAAGAATCAGGATTTGAAATAATAGAGACTTACGAAGAAGACTGGAGAGACGAAGACCATCTATGGGTCCTCGCTAGAAAACAATAACTTTCAAGACATCATCAAGTTAGAAATCTTCTGCATTGACTTCTCTTTCTATTTCTCTTATTGTGTCTTTATGTTTTTCCAGCCTATTTCTGGCTAGTTCCGAGGTTTCTTCAAAATGCATTTCCCCGATATGTTCTTCAAACTGGTCAACGGCATTATTCCAGAAATAGTCTAGACTTTCTTCCAAAGTCCTATCGTGCTGCGCGGAGTAATGAATCTGTCTCCATAGATTGAATACTCCAAAGTTTGAGACTTTATCTGCATCCTGAACGATTTTGCCTTCAATAGTTGAGGCCTCAGAATGATGATTCTCGATAATTTTCTTAATTTTCTCAAGCTGTTCTTCAGAGACAAAATCCGAAATATATTCTCCGACAATCTGTGCTCCTTGCTCAGCATGGCCTTCATTACCTTCAAATGGATCCATTTCTCCATCTTTGATGTCTTTAACTCGGCCTATATCATGGTAAAGCGCCGAAATCTCCAAAACCTTCCTATCAACCTCTACATCTAGTCTTTCTTCAAATTTACAGACATGCTTATGCGTCGTTTCTAGATGTTGATACCTGTAATTTTTACCTCCAGCGATTTCACTGTAACCAGAAAATTCTTCTCTCAGTCTCTCCTTTAGTTCTTCAAACTCTTCCTCTGTCAGGCCTTTACTCATAACGGCCCTTCAGCTCTGTTTTCTTGATTATGTGGCTTTCCATTGCATCTTCAACTTCTTCTTTTGATGCGCCCTTTGGAAGGCCTAGTTTTGTGTCTAATGCGTATATTGTGAATACGTATGTGTGTTCTCCGTCCGGAGGGTTTGGGCCGTTGTATCCTGTTTCTCTGAAATCTGTTCTTCCTTCTGTTCCTGGGCTTTCACCGCTTCCAATTTTTGATGTGGATGGAGGGATGTCGTAGACTATCCAGTGATCCCATATCTTTCCTGCTGGTTCCAGTGCGTCAGGGTCATCCATTATCAAGACAAGTGAAGAAGCCTGTTCTGGAACCTCTTCAATTCTTAACTCTGGATTGGTGTTTTCTTCCATATATCCTGCTTTTTCCGGAATTTTTTCTCCATCTTTGAATTCTGGGCTGGATAGTTTCATACAGTAAATTATAAAGGCCTTCAAAGTTAAGTTTTCTGTTATGAGCTACGACAAGGATAATATTTTGGTTAGGCCTATTCCTTATAAAATTCTTAGAAATATTCATTTGAGCGATGGCGGAAGTTATCATGTTCAAATGGATTTAAAAGCCGGTATAGATGAAGAATTAGCTGAAAAAGTTATAGAAGTTATGCATGAACAGGGTTTGCTTTATAGAGTTGAGAATACCGATCCGCAGCTTTATGATGTTAATTATTCAAATTTTGAGGAAGTTTGGAAGAGTCTTTGGATTGAGGAAGTGGCTGATGTGCCTGTTGAGCCCGTACATTTCGGAACATTTCTTGAAGGCTACATAAAGTCCTATTTGGATGAAGTTGGGAATTCAAGTATTAGAGAGATGCTTGTGGCTGAATTCTTTATAGGACTCGCTCATGAAGACGCAAATAGGCTGCCTAACGATTATGAAGAACTCTTACATAAGTTAGAGCAAGGATATAATGGAAGACTAAACGCCCATGAGCATGTAAGACATGGATTAAACTTCAAGGACTAATGCAATGTTCCTTCTCTTTTATCTACATCCATAGCGAAGAGAGCATACCCGACTTCTTCAGTACTGAAACCTGTTTCATCACTTATTTTTCTAATGTATTCAATCATTTTGACGTAGTCATCTGCGTCAAAAGTTTCTTTTCTACCATCAAGATAGTCTAATCTTTCTAATGACGCCCATACTCGTGTATCCACTACCGCATGATTTTCAGGGTCTTTTACTGTCAAGATCACTGAAGCTGTAGGCGCTTTAAATCCATTTAAGGCCTCAATCAATGCTATCTGTGAGAAATCATCGTCTACCTTGAACAAATTAGCTGTTACTTCTCTACACCGTTTTTCTGGATTTTTTCTAACATGATATGCGCTTCTAGTCGACGATTCAAATGCTAATTCATACAGCTCTTGTTGAGTCAAAAACCTTTTTTCATGGAAATTTTCTCTGTACTCTTCTAATTTTTCAGGTAGAAGGCCTTGAGTCTTGTCATAGTATTCGAGGTATTTTTTAATCTGTGATCTTTCCATATTATCTGATATGGTTGAAAAACTCTATTAATATTTTTCAGGGGTTGAAAAGGCCTTTACTGCTTTCATATTTCTGCCTCAAGTCTTCTCTCCTGTAAATGAAGTAGAACAGTAAGATGGATGCGCCTATAAGGAATAATATTGTCGATATTTGACCTATTATAATTGCTGCTTCACGGAAATCTTCCGCTAAGTACCATCCAAGACTTCCTAAAAAAAGGTTTCTTGGAACCATCCCTATGAAACTCCATACTCCGTACTTCCTCCATTCTACCCTAAAAAACCCTGCTGAAACAGAAATTACAGATAAAGGCATCAACGGAATGGCTCTAAATAACGCAATGTAATAATGCTCCTTACCAGATGTCAAATGACGGTTAAAGGCCTGAACTTGTTTCCAGTTAACACCCACATATTTCCCAAACCTATCTATCATGGGTCTTCCTCCATAGAAACCTAGCCCATAGGTTAAATATGAGCTTAAAACAGATGCAGCAGAACCTAAAACCGCTATAAAAACAAATATCTGGATAAAAGCCATGTAAGGATTCTCTGCTGATACAAGCACAAAGGCAGCAGCCATAGGAGCTAAAACTGACGGCACAGGCAGAAATTCTTCCAAAAACATCAATAATACAACAGCTATAGGTCCGTAAACTTCAATATTTGATATAAGTTGCTCAATCATAGGCCTAACACCTGATCCAGCCAGGTAACTAATCTTTCTAACAATCTGGATATACCATTTTCTAATGGTTTGTTCAGTGCTCTTTCAGGTATCTCTGCTTCTCTAACATTGACTTCTGCCCGAGATTCAGAAGGCTGCGCCAATAAAACCCGGTATTCATAACTATTGATTTCATCAAGACATTCATCAAATCTCTGTCTTGAATCATACTCACAAGGCCTCAAATCCATGAATTCAGAGTAAATGCCCCATTTTTCATCATTATCTTCTACCCTGCTGGCCTGTTCTGCTTCAGAATAGATATCTTGAATTGAATTATTGTTTCTAACATAATTTTTCACGATAAGCTCTGAATAAGCATATCCAAAAGTTCTATTCCCTTTTCTAGGAGCCCAATCCCTCATCCAATCCTCATCATTTTCATAATAATTCCATAACCTTTCTCTATCCCCTCTAGAAGGTAAAGTATAGATATAACCATCTTCACGATACCTTACAGAATCTCCAAATAGATTCGAGTTTCTCTCACGGCCTTGACGAGTTATACGCGCCAAATCCTCAGCGTGAGTCGCGATACCTTCATCCATCCAAGCACTACTGGTCTGATCCCAATTTAACAATTTATCATTCAACCCATGCACTGTCTCATGCGTCAAAAGCGAAAATACATCTTCAGAAGGCCTCAAAGAAATCCTACCTTGAGTGTACTCTCCAGCAGACCAATCCTGTCCTTCAAAGTCTTCTCGAACCACAACAGGAAACCTTTCAAAGTCCTGCTGGTAACCTACAGTACCTAAAGCAATCTCATAGGCCTCATCCATTTCAGAATAATTCAGTTCATCTCCAAAAAATGTGAAGTAGTCAGTATCTTCACCCTCACCATAATTAACTGTGAACTGAACCGGTCCCTGACCTTGAAAATTCTTCGATTTATTGTATGAGGCCTCAAATCCCTGGCTAATCCTCCCTGAAATCAGGTTTTCAACTTCAACTTTGCCACTGGTTCTTTCCCCGTCAAATCCTGCGAAATTAAATGTTCTATAATTTAAACCCGCAAAGCTGTTGTCTTCTTGATTGATTATATAATTGATTCTCAGATATTCATCATTTCTTCTTTCACCAGAATTTGTTTCTAGTTCAAGTCTACGATTAGAATAAGTATATTCTTCAATCTCTCCATAAGAATCTCTTATCTTTATTATTTCACTTCCTTCAGGAAGTCTATAATTTATGTTCCAGGAATTTACTCCTCGTTCTGAATCAAGCTCCAACGTAGTATTTACTATGGACTGATCCTCTTCAATATCTACGCTATGAGTAACCTGCGCTGAAGCTCCTGCCAAGCATAAAATCAGAAAAAATAAAATTAGACTCACTTTCTTCATAGCTATAGATTACTTAATCTGCAAGGAATAAAAGACTGCAAGTCAATCATTCACTTATGGCGATTCTCTCAGATAAGGATATGCGCAAACTAATAGAAGATAAAGATGCAGTCCAATGCAGCGAAGGCCTGGACATGGATCTACAGCTTGGGCCTTCTTCGTTCGATCTAAGACTCGGTTATGAATTCGGCGTATTGAACACTAGAAAACTTGAGATGGTTGATACGAAGGATATGAGCAGTTACGAAGATTATATTTCAAAAGAACGTCATAGCACTGATGAAGGCGTAGTTATTCATCCAGGAGAGTTTATACTTGGAAGCACTATGGAGAAAATCAGTGTACCTGATGACATGGTTGCTCGTGTAGAAGGAAGATCTAGTTATGGCCGGCTTGGAATTATTGTGCATGCGACCGCAGGATTCGTAGACCCCGGGTTTGAAGGAGACATAACGTTAGAGATCCAAAATCTTGGGAATGCGCCAGTAAAACTTTATCCAGAGGACAGAATATGTCAACTAGTCTTCGAAACGATGACCTCTAAGGCAGATAAACCTTACGGGGATAAAAAAGACACAAAATATATGGGTCAAACAGGAGCAACAGGCTCCAAACTCAACCGTGAAAAAAGAAATAAATGATAGACGCACACTGCCACATCCAGTTCGAACAATTTGATAAAGATAGAGAAGATGTAATTTCGCAGATTGAAGAAAACCTAGATTTAGCAGTTATAGCCGGCACAGGCCTCAAAGATAATGAAGACGCAAAAAATGTTTCAGATAGTTCTGAAAAACTGATTTACTGCCAAGGCGCTCACCCATTATTCGATCATTCAAATTTAGAGCAAATCAAAGATCAGGTCCGTGAAAATACTCCTGCTGCAGTAGGAGAAATAGGCCTAGATCACAATTATATTACCGAAGACGAGGAAAGAAAAGAATCTGAACAACTTTTCAGGGAAATGCTCGAATTAGCTGAAGATGAAGGGTTAAATGTAGTTGTTCATTCAAGGAATGCAGAACAAAAAGCGTTTGAAATAGTCCAAGAGTACGACTTTAGAGGGTTTTTCCACTGTTTTAATGGTAGGCCTGAACTGGCTGAGGAAATTGTTTCTGAAGGCCATTTAATCGGTGTTACTGGGCAGGTTCTGCATTCAACCCGAGTCAGAAATATCGTGGATAAAGTACCTTTAGAAGGAATCTTAACTGAGACTGATTCACCTTACTTGGGCGAGGGGGATAGAAATACTCCTATATTCGTCGAAAAAGTTGTTAGAGAGGTCGCTGAGATAAAAAATATTTCTGTGGAAATGGTTGAGGCCTCAGTTGAAGAAAACGTCGACGAGTTTTTCAGGTATTAGTGTTAAATGTGCTGGGGTTTAATTTTGTTTCAGTGTTTAGCAAATGGTTTTGAATAGAATCAAGAACAGTGTTAGCAATAATCCGAATGTTGCAGTTTATGTTGACGGGCCTAATGTGGTTCGGAAAGAGTTTGATCTTGATCTAGATAATCTTAGAGAGAAAGTAGAGGAATATGGAAACATTAAGACCGGTAAAGTTTTCGTTAACCAACATGCTTCATCCAAACTAATCGAAGCAATCGCCTCACAAGGATTTGAGGCTTCACAAGGTATTGGAGAGAAAGCTAAAGAAAGCGATGTCGATGTCTATATGGCGGTAAATGCCATGGAATCAGTTTTCAACGAAGATATTGATGTGCTTGTACTGGTCACTAGAGATATGGACTTTCTGCCTGTTATCCAGAAAGCTAAGGAGCACGGAATGGAAACAGTTATCGTCGGAATGGATCCTGGATTCTCTACCGCATTGAAAAACGCCGCAGACGAAGTAGTAACGCTGAATTAGATGATCAGACTCGACCCATTAGGCCTTCTTGATATTCTTTCAGCCACACTGATTTTAATGACAGCATCAGCTTTGCCAGAATCTTTCCTGCATTTCCATGCAGGATTTCTTTACTTCAAAGGAGCCTTATCGCTTTTAAAACCAATTGTGATGCCGACGCCTATGTTTATAATGGGTAATGCGGCTGATGTTATAAGCGCAGCCATCCTAATGACTGGAGACCCTGCCATCCTAGCTGATTATAAATACTGGATAGCAGGATTCCTAGGGTTCAAAGGCCTGTGGGGACTAAGCGCAAACTTCTAAATTTAAAGCCTCTGATTAATCCTCTTTAATAGTTCAATTATCTGATCATTTTGCGCCTTCAACTCTTCAATACCTTCCCTAGAATTTGCAACATTACTTTGTGAATTATTTCCGGAGGGATCTAGGCCTGCGTTTTCCATCTTTTTTTGAGTATTTCTGCTTAACTGTGGCTGATCGCTTCCCGGCTGAGGCCTGCCTGCCTGACTATTAGGGAAGTTCTGAGAATTTCCTTGCGACTGGTTCCGTCCTTTACCCGGATTATTTCTTCTTTGATTATTGGAAGATTGATTGTTAGAAAACTGGTTTGAAGGGTTATTTGATTGATTAGGTCTCTGATTCCGAGAGTTTCCTTGAGGGGCTGAGCGTCCTTGAGGCCCGGACTGACCCTGATTGTTCCGGGACTGTCTCTGACCTCCATTATTTGGGTTATTCTGAGAATTTAGATTATTTTGATTCTGAGACCTTGACCCAGGCTTTTGAGGACTATTTTGAGAACCTAACTGGTCAAAATCGCTTTCAGATGAATCATTTCCTAGATCTGACCCAATATCTGAGCCGAAATCCATGTCATTACCTGAAGACCTGCCGTGCCGCTCTTTACTATTATTTGACTTATCGGAGCCGGTAACAGAATCTTTCAAGTCATCGAAAACTCCCATAACTTACTATTACATTAACCCGGTTTTAACGGTTTGGACCCCTTTATGCTAAACCATTTCTTTTTCTAAGGCCGACAAATCCAAGATACATAAGCAGTGCTAGGCCTACAAGATAAGGAGTTAAATCGCGTTCTTCAGAAGTTTCAACGACTTCATAGTCCATATCTTCAAACAACACATTAACGTTCTCTTCATCATACACATTTCCCTGATGTGTAAAGCTCGAGAACATTTCTTCATTATACCCTACATTCTCAATCTCAGGCCTGTAATTTACAGAATAACTCATATTTTCCGCCTCATGAAAACCAGTGCCTTCAGGCGTTATTTGCTGAGTATATCTGTCATTGGACTGCCTTGAAAAACCTGGAACTCTATTTGTTGAAATAACTCTGAAATCATCTCCAATCCTAGATCCTTCCACCCATATGTCTCTTTCAAGAGGGCCTGACACCCAAGACATGGTTCTACCTACTAATGCTGGATCTTGATCCATTAAAGCCTCAAGATCTTGGTTATCCGCTGTAAATGCTGCGATTCTTCCGAGACCATATCTAGTACTTGTAAGAACCGGTTCTCCTGAAGCAGTTGAAACTAGCTGGGAAGCAGAAGTTCTAGGCCTAGAACCATCAACTTCAAAGACTGAAGCGTTAGGGCTGTAACCCTCAGTAATGAAATGGTTGCTGTCAGAAACTACTAAAGGCTGCATTTCACTTGATCCGCCTCCCGCATCGAAAGTCAGTGTAAGATCGCCTGCCGAGTGACCATCTAAGTAGAATCCTCCTTCTGTTCTCTCAGCCAGGTTTTTGAGGAACTCTTTATCCTCGTCTTCTATCTCTCTAGGGAACTGATCTCCTACACCTATTGTAATTAACCTCCCTGATAACGTGCTTGCCTCTATCTCGGATTCCTGTCTCACATTTGATCTCTCAGCTAATGTTGAAATCTTACCGTCAGCAAGCATCACGACATTTCCATCTCCTTCATTTCTTGAAATCATAGAATCAGCTGCACGCAAACCATAGTTATGGAAAGTAGGTCCCTCCGGCTGAAGCTGGGAAATTCTGGACTGAACTAACTCTCTATCAGATGCAAGTAATTTAGGCTCAACAATATCATAAGCATATCTATTATACGCTACCACTCCTACTCGAGAATTATCAGGTAGGCCTTCCACAAGCTGATAGGCGATCTGCTTAGAAGACTCCGAAGCACCTGACTCTTCAGTTCCAACAGAGATGTCAATAGCGAATATTATCAGTGGAGCATCAGTCTGGTCATCTTTGTCAGATGGTGCTACAGGAAGATAATCGATGGAATAATCGCTTCCAGTATACATTAGGCCTCCTCCATCAACAAGATAATCCCTAAGATTCTGAGAGTCTGCACTTTCTTTCATTATAACGCTTTGATAATTTTCTATTTCATTAGGCAAATTGTCATAGCTGTTGACGTCATAGAAGTTCGAGAATTCATCTTCTAGACCTGACTCCGGGCCTATAGATGCAACTTCTGGTTTTTCAAGCACTCTGACAGTTTTGTAATATTTGTTATTTTCTTCAAACTCGTCTTGAGAATCTATTTCTGCCGACAATTCCTTGATCCCTTCTTCCTCAAAAGATAAATCTGCTTCTAGAGGTGTCTCCCCCGATTCTACAGTTGTATTTCCAAGCCGCAGTTCGGCCTCAGGAGACAAATCATTGGAAGACTCTACCTCTACAGTAAAACTGTTCTCAGCGCCAATAACAGTTTGATCAGGTCCTTCAATCCTTACTGAGGCCTCATCCCTGATTTCAGGCGTTAATAAATTCATAGAAACATTATTTTGACTAAAATACTGCGGCAACTCAGAATCAAACTGGAGATCTGATACAAAGAGATACTCTTCACCACTATCCGTTAAACTCCTCATTTGGGCTTCAAAGTTGTTAGAATCTGAATTAACAGTTCTTACATTAAGATCTGCCGAATCAGCGCTTCTCTCCCAGTCTTCAATTAAACTTGATGACTCCGAAGCATCTTCAATAACTGTGATTGAAGGCCTTAAATCTTCTTCCTGATTAAAGCTAATTTGAGGGCCTGCAGCAGCTAAAACCAGTAAAAAGGCGACTGAGATATTGATGAAACCTACTTTTCTTTTAAAACCGTTTAATTTGTAGGCTTTCCAAGTTAAAAATCCTATAAGCAGTAACAAGAGAAGGATTTCCGGGTTTTGAAAACTAATCATTGGTAAACACCTCTATTTAGTATTAAAAGGGTTTCTCCAGCTAATAGGAGCAGTACTAAAAGTGAGATTAATGAGGCCTGACTTATCTCTATACCCTGTGAATCGATATCCTGCTCTATATTATTGAAATTTGTTTGTGCTTGTTCGCTGTCCAAAAAATTGACTGCTCCGGTTTCATAGAATCCAGGTTCATCATAATCCGAGTATAGAATATTCTGGTTGGTATTATCAAAGTTCGGAGGCTCTGATATCTCGTTTATAGCCTTATTCCAAAGAACAGGATAAACAATATTCTCTCTGATTTCTGCTTCCTCAAAATTCATGTAAACTCTATTATCTTCAATAAACATCGCTCTACTAGGATCCGCCATAGTATTCTCTGAAGCATTTAAGTTATAGACTTCTGATTCTAGGCCTAGATTAACCTCAGTAAAATCAACATCTACAGTTTCAGAAGAGTTAGCCCTCCAGTGAGCATTACTGCCTTGCATCAAAATCATAGGCCTTTCATCTTCGTATAACTCAGAGTTCTCTTCATTTAATATAACAAGATCCCCACTCTCTTCTGACATTTCTAATGCATCTATCAACCTGATAGCTGTATCAAGGTGACGGTTTTCAGAGCCATGATACTCTACTTGCAGGGCTTCATCACCAGGTACGTAAATATAAGCAGTGTTATCTGGGCCGTAATCATCTCTTGTGAGCTCTACAGTATTTTCACCTTCTGTCAAATTAAGTTCGAACCGGTTGCTTGAATCAGGTTCAAGCTCAATCTCTGTCCTTTCCCCATTTACTGTCATGCCTGTTGTCACTTGGTTTTCTTGGTAGTTTCTAATCTCAACGTAATCTTCTCCGGTCTCAACAAATCCCCATCTGTTTTCAGTGGTGTAATCAACTTGTCGAAGACCTCTCTCTGAACCTTCCGATCTATATTCATTTACTAGTTCTTCAGACTCATCCAAGTTAGAAAGCAGGATTAGTTCTCCATCAAACTGTTGGGCGCGCTGCAACGCAGAATCCATGTCACTTCGGTAATATCCTGGAGGATTATCTCTGACAAAATCAACAGCATCCTGACGGTTTAACCCTTCATGAACATCTACTGTTTCTGTAACTTCAATTAAAGTTACTTCCGAAGCCGGACTATTCTGAACAGTAGAAATAGCTTCTGCATGCTCCCCAATCATAGATGCTGAACGATCATAAATTACTACAGAAGACTCTTGACCCGAACCTTCAAGGTAAAGGCCTGCAACCGCTGAAGTCATCAACACAACTGCAAAAATATTGACTAATAAAATAAGGTTAGATTTCAAAAACTTTATAGCATTTTGAAGCATGCTCTCCTTCTCTTCTTCGGCAAAGAACTCCATACTCGGCATAACCCTTCTTTCAGGTTCAGGCCTAGTCAAATAAAATATAATCAACGGAATCAATGAAAGTAACGCCACTATACCCAGTGGATTAAGGAAAAGGTTCTGAAGTAAAGCTGTTATTGACTGTATCATGTTACTGGAATAATATTTGGTTCTGCAAGAATTTATTGTTGTTCATCGATTCGATCAAGTACCTGTTGGTGAAGTTTCTGCAATCTCTCCTTTTTATCCTCCATTTTAACTACATCAGTACTGCCTTGAAGCAAAAGATTATGGCTGAACGGTGAAGGAATATCGCTTTCAAAGGTTTCTACGTTAATTTCATCGTTTTCTAGGCCTTGAATCACTTCTTTAGCGTGCGGTAAGTCCATTGCGTCCTCCATTATTTCTCTATAAGTTTCCTTTATCATCGGGAAGCTTTCATCATACTTGTTTCTAATTGCAGATATCAAAAAGTGGCCTTTCATCTGTTGCTGCCCTACAGTCTTCGAATTTCCTTTGTAATTTCTAAGCACCATTAAGGACCGGCCTGCAACATGCCTAAAACGCCTCTTCATTAATTCAGTTTTTGCGACCGCTTCACGTAGTTCTTCTTCAGCTTCGCAGTTAATAAGATCATTTATGAGTTCGTCTATGTCGACAGGCCTTCTAGGAGTCTGAAGTACAAAGCCGTTGTCATCTATAATCATTCCGATGTTTGAACCAAATTTCTTTTGAAGCATATGAGCTAAGATTCGGGCAATCGCATCGTGGACTCTTCTGCCGTATATTGTGTGGAATATAATATTCTGCCTGTTTTCCTCGTCAATATATTTCTCGACCGTGATGTTTCTGTGGGTCGAGACTTCTCCAAGGTACTGGTGCTGTTCTTGAATATAGCTTGTGACTGCGTCCGCTGTGTACTCGTCCAGGTAGTAGTTGTGCATAGTCCATTGAATTATTTCTTCCTCTGAGGCGTTCATGTCTAGCTGCTGCGAGATCTTCTCTCGAAACTCTCCTATCTTTGTTCCAAGGTCATAGCTAAGCGGGAGTCTTTCTGAATACCAGGAAGGAACAGTCGGCTGCTTTTGTGGCTTAGGATCCACATACACCTTCATACCCTTCGCATAGCTGAACTGATAAGTTGATCCTCCAAGAGTGAAAATATCTCCCTTAGTCAAACGATCTAAAAACTCCTCATCTAAACTCCCGACAAAGTTCTTGTTACCGCGAGTTACTACTTCATAGCCAGTCTCATCAGGAATCGTGCCGATATTAGTCATGTATATTACACGAGTCATTTTTCCTGAACGTCCGAGAAGATTGTTATCTCTATTAACCCAGATCTTCCTGTATACATTCTGATCCTCTAGCTCATACTCTCCAGCCAAATATTTCAGGACAGAGTCAAAATCTTCCCTGCTTAAATCTCTGTAACAATGGCTTCTTCTGATCAAGTTATACATGTGGTTTATATTCCATCTATGATCGCAGGCCATCCCAATCATGTGCTGAGCCAAAACATCAAGACAGTTTGTAGGAATCTGAATCCTATCTAAGTCGTCTTCTTTAGCACATTTTGTCAATACTGAGCACTCTACTGCGTCATCTCTATCACTGACCAGCATCTTTCCTTTGGCTTTTTTCCCGATTTTATGGCCTGAACGACCAATCCTCTGAATACCTCGAGCCACACCTTTAGGAGAACCCAGTTGAATCACAAGATCAACTGCACCAATATCCACACCAAGCTCCAAAGAAGTAGAAGTCACACCAATCCTAAGCTCTCCATTCTTTAAGGCCTCCTCAACCTTTAACCTCTCTTCTCTAGACATTGAAGAGTGATGCGCACCAATATCATCTTCGTACTGTTCAAATCTTTCCGTCAAATTATTCACTACTCTCTCCGTCGCACTACGAGTATTAGTAAATATTATAGTCGACTCATGATCCTGAATCAGGTTATGTATTCTGTCATACATTGCATCCTGAATCTCGTTTCCAGGAGTGTAAATCAAGTCTCTTACAGGAGATATAGTCTCGATATCAATTTCTTTTGAAGCAGAGACATCCACAATTTTACATCCTCTAGTATCGTAGTCTTCATCTGAGGCCTCTTCTGCGCCTGTGACAGGTTCAAACTCTGTTTCCTGCTCCCAGGTTTCCTCATCTGCATTAAATCCTACAAGATAAGAGGCAATATCTTTTATTGGAGCCTGAGTTGCTGAAAGGCCTATCCTTGTCACCTTATTTTCCGCTATATCTTCTAGCCTCTCCATTGAAAGAGAAAGATGGACGCCTCTTTTGTTCTCCGATAAACTGTGGATTTCGTCCGCGATCATGTATTCTACCTGTTGAAGATTCTCTCTGAACTTTGGAGAGCTAAGAATTATACCTAGAGATTCAGGCGTTGTGATCAAAATATGCGGGGGTTTATCCCTCATCTTAGCCTTCTCAGCATCGGTCGTATCTCCAGTCCTAACTGCACTCCTGACTTCTGGAACGTCATAACCCATTTCTTCAGCTTTCTCCTTGATCCCATTAAGAGGATTCTCTAAGTTTCTCTGAATATCATTGTTTAAAGCTCTCAAAGGGGAAACATAGACTGCATAAATCCTATCCTCTAATTCATTATTTTCGCCTTTCTCAAAAAGATCATCAAGAACTGAAAGAAATGCTGAAAGAGTTTTACCCGATCCTGTAGGCGCACAAATAAGAGAATTCTCTTTATTATTAATTAATTCAAATGAATACTCTTGAGGTGGGCTTAAAGCCGGAAAACTGTCATTAAACCATTCCTTAACATAAGGCCTGAACTCCTCTGGCAACTCGGTATTTCCATCTCCCTCAACAAAATCAATACCCATAATCAGTTAATTGGAGATTAGTTTTTAATCTCTTCAAAACCGTCTCTCAACTACTCCAAATATCTTCCCAAATAACGCCGTTAAAAGCCCCAATATAGGTTGTACGGCGTACAAAATCATTATTGAAAACGGGATGGCTATGAGAATTATCTTTCCAGAGATTAAGTTATCAAGCATCTGGTATACTTGTCCTTCCATGTCAGGCTGCTCTCCTTCTTCCTGAAGACTGCTGATTATTTCGGATTCTGCTCCTTCAAAGCTTTCCTGTAAAACCTGAACTTCGGGACTTTCAGCATTATCAGCATAATTCTGAACTGTATAAGCTTGAGTAGAGGCAACCGTCATATTTATCAAAGATTCAAGCTCTTCATCCCCTTGATCCTGATTTCCTAGTCCTGCAGCTTCTATAGACTCCATTGTTAAATCTGTACCTACTTCAACTGCCTGTGACTCAATATCTGATTCAAATCCAGGATTCAGATATGCATAACCCGCTATCCCCGACCCAATAACTAGGCCTGTCATAATTAATGGTATTGCAGTCGAAGAGTAATGAGCTCTAAAACTATCGCTTGCTGTAAAAACAGAGATAAAATTATTACAGAGGAAAACTATTACCGCCATAACAGTCATAAACAAACTAATAGGGGCATAAACCAAGGCTATTGCTGAAGCCAAGGAGGCTTTATTGAATTCTGATTCAGAGATAAAAGCTGTGTGTCCGAACAGAAGCGGTAGGCCTAACATAAAAATATAGCTCGAATAATTACCGGGTTCGACCATCAGCAGCATCGACATGGCTATAACTGTGAAAGCAGTTTGAAGACCATACTCAATATAATCTACTTCCAACTCCATCAGTACAAAATTAGAACCTCCGATTTAAATACTGGAGGCATCTCTATAAAGCCTTTCAGCATCTTCCTTTGAATCCGCGTGAACAATAGCCCGGCCAGAATTAAATATAGTTAACTCATTATCCCTATATTCAACCTTTCTCAGATAATCATTTTCTACCAAGACGTTATTATTGAAATCTTCAGGTTTGTTACTGCCGAAAACCTGGTACTTATTCTCGCCGCAAACCGGTGAGGCCTCGATTTCAAGGCTGTCGCAACTGCATTCACCAAGTTCGAAAGATTTTTTATTTGGCAGCATCTCCAGTTCTTCCTTTATTTTCAGGCCTGAAAGATGTTTTACAGCTTTTAATGCTGAGATAGAGGCGGTTATAGATGATATTTCTCTCATTACTCCGTTTCTCTCGCAGCTTGAGCTTGGATTCAGTTTTTTGAACATGCAGTTGAAGCATTTTTCTTGTATGAACATTGAGAAACCTCTTTCACCCAGTGCGGAAGTGTAAATCCAGGGAATATTTTGTTCTTTAGAGAATTCCTCTATTACCATCCGGGTCTGTAGATTGTCGGTACCATCGAGAATTATATCTACATCCAGCATTTCGATATTTTCAGAGTCAATATTTTCCACGTAAGCCTTAATACTTGTTAGTTCAGAGAGTTTTTCTTCCGCAGCTTTTGCTTTTGGAAGAGAGTCTTCACACTGGCTTTTTGAATAAAGATTTGAAGAATAAAGGTCGTTTCTTTCTAGATAATCTCGGTCAATTAAAACCAGGTTAACTCCGTGCCTTGCAAGGTGTTCAGCTATGACTGATCCTGTGGCTCCTAGGCCTATTACTGCTGCAGTCGAGTTCTGAAGTCTTTCTAAATCATATTTTTCCAAGGCCTGGAATCTTGAGTACATGTTAACTTCAGAAGATTCGAATCTTTAATAACAATTGCAGGGAAGAATAATTTGTGGTAAAATAATGGTTTTAGAATGGTTAAATGGATCGGTATCCGCTTATGGAATTGAAATCAGTACTTTAAATATAGCTCTTGCAGTCGGAGTATTCTTCCTAGGTTATTTCGCTAACAAGTTGTCTAATTTCATGGTTGAGAGAGCAGTCAAGAGACGTGACGGAGATCCTCATGCTGCAGTTACAGGTAAGAAACTTACATCATACCTGATCTATCCTTTAACACTGTTAGGAGTGCTAGGGGTTTTTGGCTTCCCTCTATCGGCGCTTGGAGCAGCAGTAGGCCTGATCGGCTTAGGTATTTCATTCGCATTAAAAGATATGATAGCAAACTTCTTCTCCGGAGTATTGATCTTGGCTACAAGACCGTTTAAGGTCGGAGACCAGATCTCAGTTGGAGATGAGGCAGGAACAGTCAGAGATATTAGAATTCGAGCTACAGACGTGAAAACTTATGACGGGAGGAAGGTTATTGTCCCTAACTCGAAGCTCTATAATGACACTGTTGTAAATAACACAGCTTACGATGAGAGAAGATTCGATGTAGTGGTCGGTATCGGGTACGATGACGATATTGAAAAAGCTAGAGAAAAAGGACTGGAAGCATTAAGGGATTCTGAAAAAGTTTCGGATCACCAAGATCCTCAAGTCTTAGTGTCTGAATTAGGTGATTCATCAGTTGAGTTGAAGCTCCGTGGATGGACAAAGCCTTCAAGAGCTTCTCTTGTAGCCGCATCATCTGATGTAACACAGAAAGTTAAGGAGCATTACGATGACGAAGGTATTGATATCCCTTACCCAATAAGAACAGTATTCATGGAAGGTGACCAATAAACTATGCCAACAGAATTAGACGAAAAAGGCCTTCAGGAAGTGATGGACTCAGGTGAAACCTGGATAGTTGATTTCTGGGCTGAATGGTGCGGACCATGCAAAAAAATGGCTCCACATTTCGAGGAAGCAAGTAAAGAAGTAGAAAACGTTAACTTCGGGAAAGTCGATATGGAAGAACATCAACAGCTCGGAGGCAAAATGGGTGTCAGAGCCCTTCCAACACTACTAATCCTGAAAGATGGAGAAGAAGTCGCACGTAAATCAGGCCTCATGAACAAAGACCAGTTAAAGTCCTGGATTAAAGAACAGGCCTAGAAAAAGCTTGACCAGTCGCAAACCGCATATTTACTTTCCTTATTTTCTACTGCTGATTCAATCTCTTCTACAGTTTCCTCAACCGATTTATTTGTAGTATCAATTTCATAAATTTTACAGTTTTCAAAGGCCTCACTCAGTATCAAATCCATTTTCTCTGCATCAACATTCTCCTTAATCTTCTCCTCACTATACCCTCTTTCCTTCAATCTATCTTCAAGTACATCGGGCCTGGTCCGTAGAACTATACAGTAATCAACTCCTACCTTGTGAGCTAGATGGCCTTCTACCCAGCAATTTTCAGGAAGCTCATTTTTGACAGCTTCAACATCTATTTCAAATAAATCTTTTTCCTCGCCTAGGCCTCTCTCTTTCGCAAATTCCTTAACTGATATGACTTCATTATCTAGCTTTTCCGCAACAGTAGTTTTGCCTGTGCCCGGTGTTCCGGTGATGCCTATTCTCATAGAACTTACTGGATTTGAAAGGAATAAAAGCTTCACCAACTTAAGTTTAGATATGATAGATGTCTGGACTGAGAAACATAGGCCTGATACACTGGATGAGGTTGTCGGGCAGGAAGCAATCGTTGAAAGGTTGGAAGCATTCGTCAAAGAGGAGTCAGTTCCCCACATGCTGTTTGCTGGACCGCCAGGAACCGGTAAGACAACTTCCGCAATTGCACTAGCAAAAGACTTGTACGGCGACGAATGGAAACAGAACTTTATGGAAACAAATGCCTCAGATGAAAGAGGTATAGACGTAGTAAGAGAAAAAATCAAAGACTTCGCAAGAACCAAACCAATCAACGCAGAATACAAAATAATTTTCCTAGACGAAGCAGATTCTCTCACTTCAGATGCACAACAAGCCTTGAGAAGAACAATGGAGCAATTCTCCAGTAACTGCCGATTTATCATGAGCTGCAACTACTCCAGCAAAATTATTGACCCAATTCAGTCCAGATGCGCAGTATTCCGATTCAACAACCTAGACGAACAAGATGTCAAAAACTATATCAAAAGACTAGGAGAGGCAGAAGACTTTACAATCTCAGAAGATGCAGTCAACGCAGTAATGAGAGTATCAAATGGAGACCTTAGAAGAGTAACAAATGTTTTACAGACTGCAGCAATCTCTACAGATGAAATAGAGGAAGAAGACGTTTACAGTGTAGCAGCAAGTCTAAGACCTGAAGAAATCAAGAAAATAATGGAGAAAAGTCTTTCAGGCGACTTCATGGAAGCCCGTGAAGAACTATCAGACTTAATGATAGAACGAGGCCTTGACGGACAAGATGTAATTTCATCAGTCCATAGAGAAATTTACGACCTAGACCTTGAAGATAAACAAAAGCTAGAGGTCATGGAAGCACTAGGAGAGTTCGAGTTCAGAATTACAGAAGGAGCCTCGAGTGACATCCAGATTGAGGCGCTTCTAGCAAAAATCGCAGCACTTGGAGCACAGTAAAAAAATATTATGTGGGTTCAAAAATACAGGCCTGAAAGTTTAGAAGACTATAGAGGCGCAAAAAAGGAGAAGAAAAAACTGAAGAAATGGGCAGAGAGCTGGAGCCAGGGGGATAAACCTGTTCTTCTTCATGGCCAGGCCGGAACCGGTAAAACATCCATAGCCGAAGCCCTAGCAAGCGATTTAGATTTAGAATTAGTTGAGACTAATGCGTCAGATGTAAGAACTAAGAAAAGCCTTAAATCTGAGTTAAAGGAAGCTACACGTCAGGCCTCATTCTTTGGAAAAAATAAACTGATCTTAATTGATGAAATTGATGGTATGGGACGTGCAGATAGAGGCGGAGCCGCAGAATTGAAAGAAATTGTTTCCGAAAGCCGTTTCCCTGTAATAATGACAGCAAACGATGCATACGAATCCAAGATCCGTGATTTAAAGAACATGTCCGAAGTTATAGAACTTGGTTCAGTTCACACAAATTCGATTAACGCCCACTTGAAATGGATTCTAGAGCAGGAAGGAATAGATTTTGATGAGAGAGCTGTTAAGAAAATAGCTAGAAGAGCCGGCGGACAGATGAGGTCGGCAATCAACGACTTAGAATCTGTCGCACTAGGAAAAGACAAACTAACCAAACAGGACCTAGATTCTTTAGATCAAAGAGACTCAGAACAGGAGATTTTTGACGCATTGAAAATCATATTCAAGACAACCAGTATTCAAAATGCTCGTCAGGCCTCCGATAACTTAGATGAGGACGCCGATACATTCATGCAATGGATAAGAGAAAATGTACCTCGAGAATACAAGAAGAAGTATGATAATGCTGAGGCCTATGAATGGGTTTCTAAAGCCGATCTCTTCTCTGGCAGAATTAGGAAGAGAATGTCTTGGAGCCTGATGAAGTACATGTACGAGTATCTGACTGTTGGGGTTGCTCTAAGTAAAGAAGAGAAATATGATGGTTGGACTCGCTACCAGTATCCTTCTAAAATCAAGAAAATGGGTTCAAGCCATGCCTCACGGAATAGAATGGACTCCCTAACCTCTAAACTAGGGAAAAAACTCCATATCTCACAGAGAGAAGCAATTAACTCAATGCCACTCTACAGAGAAATAATAAACTCAAACGAAGAAACCATAGAAGAACTAGGCCTTGAAGAAAAAGAGATAGAATTAATGAATAAATTCTGATTAACCAAGATTTTCAAGTCTGTAAACTTCTCCAGGCCTCTGAAGAGTAACATTAACATGATCTGAACCGAATTCAACTGTGCTGCGATAATCAAGCTCATTAATTAATTGTTTGAAGTTTTCTTCTTCAACCGTTGTTGGTTGTCCACTTTCATAGATTTCATTCGCCTCATTTTCTATATAGTTAAACTGGTGTTGTGTATCTTCAGGTTCAAATGTTTGAGATTCTATGTCTGAAATAACTGCTCCAAGCGAGATCATTATTAGTCCTCCAATAACTGCTGCAACCACCATAAACTGGCCTTTCACTCCGACCACCTCATATACAGATCATAAGTCAAATATGCCGGTCCTTCAACACTGCCAAAAGATCTTGAATCAATATTACCAGGATCTTCATCCCCTTCAAAACTCTGCTCATCCTGAGCCAGCCAAAACATAGTTGAACCAATAGCCTTTCTTTGATCCTCATTGTACTGATTCTGATAACCTGTCATTGCAAACCTATTACCATTCATATCCTGGAATCTATCACGAGTAACCATTAATTCTACAAAATCCCCGCTACCGCTGATCGATGGAATAAAGTTAACACATTCTCCCCAGTAATCACAATCCGGATTTGAACCGGGATCTACATTTGCTTCAATAAAGAACTCTACACCGCCAATTACAACAGTTTCACCATTCAAATAAAGATCAGACTCATAATCTCCATCATCATTAAAATCAAATTTAAGGCCTCTTTCAATCAAGTTTTCACACGCATCATCATTTTGCCCTAATTTAGCGCTAAGAATCCCTACATTAGTTCCATCAGGGAACGTAATTTCTCCTTCAGACAAAGGATATTCATCCGAACCATGATTGTCATAACATTCGCTTTCAGGCCTATCAGGCTCATCGAACGGATCTGTAATATTCGTTAAATCAGTGTTTTCTCTTTCCCATTCTGAAGAGTCATACCTCTCATCATTAGAGTAAATCGCTTTTGAAGGCCTTAAATCATCAGAAGTATTCGAAATTACTTTTCCAGGAGGGCTCAACGTGAAATCATCTGAACCCTCTAAACCGGTATAATAAGTATCCAATTTTATCGAGTCAGACTCACTTGAGAAAGATGCATCAGCAAGGCCTCCACTATAACCATCTTGGTAACCGAGATCAATCCATGAAATACCTGTATTATCCAAGAACTGATTATTTGAGATATCGTTCTCCTGTAAATCCATCATAAACATCACCGAGCCTTCCTGAATTAACTCTTCCATCAACCCATAATCATTGATAACCTCATTTAAGGCCTCACGTTCCCTGAAAACCGAAATATCAAAAGTTTCGGACTCCAAATCCGATTCATTAACCATATTCATGGTTATATCTGTATTAAGTTGATTAGGTCCTGGGGACATCGAGTCGGTTAAAGAAACTGGTTGAGTAGCATTATAAAATTCAGAAGATCCTGAACTTCCATCCCAGTTAATCGATTTAAATTCGTAATAATCATTTCTATCTGCTGTATCTTCATCTCCCCAGAAGAAGATTTGATCTAAATAGTAAGGCCCGTCCTCTGCTGCAAACTGACACTGAGTCCCATTATCAACCCATAACGCATCATAACCAGGCCTTACGGTGGAATCAGTTGAATTAGTATTGCCAAAGTACAAAGTTACATCATGCTCATCCTCCAATGCTCCATCAGTCCTAATAATAGGATCAGATGAAAAATCCTGTATCTCCTGAAGATCATCATCACTACAATCAGCGCCGGTCGTAGTCAAATCTTGAGACTCTCTATCACTGTTTAAAGTATAATAACCAATACTTACCTCATTTACAGGTAGTTGAGAAATAAGACCTGAAACCTCCATATTTCTATCTGAAATTGTGGTCATAGCAGTTTGAAGCGAACCAGTTTCACCTCTTTTCATGAAGGCCTCAGTATGTCCTGTCGCCTCCATAGAATAAGTAAGATCGTGAGCTGCAACCTCCCGCTGATAATTACTCCAGTCCTGCTCTGGGCCTGAAATCTGTAAAGCACCTAAACTGAATAAAATTATTGTCAACATTGCAACTATTGCCTCAAGCGCATACCCCAAGCCTTTTACCATACCAACACCTCCATCTTCGCAAGTTCATTACTACTTGTAGAATCATCAAGTACAGGATACCTGCTTAATTTAATTACATCACCTTCAGTTGTATTTTGATTTGAACCAAAGTAAGTTCTTCCATCTGAAAACTCGATAGGCCTGCTCAAAACTATCGAAGCACCGGGTCTATCAGGCCTGTTCTGAATTGACTGTATTTCAAAATCTCCTGCTGCAGTAGTAGAAATAGTACCTCCTTCTTGTTCAGGACTTGTACGGAAATCCCAGGTTCCATCTCTTTGATGATACACATTTACATAATCTCCATCTATTAAGCTTACAAGAAATTGTTCTTCACTTCCGCTTAAAGTGATATTTCCATAATGAACTCTATTTCCACTATTGATATACTCCATATCGTCCGGCTCCTCGATAAAAGAAGGTGGCTGAGTTCTAATAAACGTCTTATCAGTTTCAACGATAGGATACCAAGTGAAACGAATATTAAAACGATAATCGAGGCCTAAATCATTTGTTAACTGTGTGCTGTTATATTTAGTTGAATTTGCTGTTGCTATATCATTTTTTATGTAGTTTTTATCTATATGCATGTATTGATTGACGAATCCGGGTTCATCACTGTAATTTGATGTTAAAAGGTGATCTGTCAGATATTTAGCTTCTAAGTTCTTTTCGGCTACTTCTGTAGTATCGTAGAATTGAGGTATCTCATTTGCAGTTATTGTGAATACAGCTAAAATTGTGAGTACGAAGAATAGTGCACTTCCAATAAATTCTAGTGTTGTCTGTCCTTTCATAATTAGATCCCCATAGGCCTTACTACAAACATGAACACTGCGAATGCCACCGGCATCATTATTAATGCGTGTTTAACTCCTGCGCTTGGACTTCCTTCGCTTATTTGCCCTGCAACTGCGGCACTGCAAATTCCTTGAATCATAAGCATGGAGAAGAAGACTGATTTGTAATATGCCATTTGTCCATAGGCTCTTTCTTCAGCAGCCGCGCTACCTAAATCTGTTATATTTGTAGGTACAAATCCGAAGACTTGTGCGATACCGCAGAAAGGTTCGGCCCAAAAGATATCTCCTGAGCACCAGTTGACGATAGCTTCACCACCACCATCATCTCCACCGCCTCCTCCTATAATATCGGATTCGGCTATTGCTCCTAATGCCCCTGGATCTGTAGATCCTAGGCCTAAAAGCTGCTGCATTAAGAAGTAAATTCCGACTGTGATACCTATGAATAACAGGTAAATTACGTACATAATTACAAGTTGTTGTTTAAGCATGGAATTTTTGCTTTGAATAACTTCTTTTAGCATTGTAGCGTTATCTGCTACAGATTCAATTGTCTGAGTTATTTGTCCTCCGCTCTTGTAACTTTGTAATATAATTGAGACGGATTCCTGTATTACTGGAGAGTCTTTGAGTCTTTTAGAAAATCTTTCCATTACTATAGGAAATGGAATCCCCCAAGATAGTTGGTTGTGGACTTTTTCAATCTCTCTGTTCAATCTTCCGTAATCTGTCTCCTTAGCGGATTCAAATGATTTTAGTATTGTCATTCCTCCTCTCTTTGACTCTGCTAAATCCTTAAGGAATGATGGGAACTGCTTCTCCATCTCAGTTACAGCCCTATTCCTTAGGAATGAAATTATACCATAAGGGAGGACAGCCATTAAAAGACCTAGCAGAATTGTTAGGCCTCCTATCTGGATTGATATTGAGGAATAAATTAGCATTCCTACAATGATCATAATTGCTCCTATGGCTAGGCTTCCGAAGATTATTTTATCTTCAGTTGCGTAACCGGGTTCATACTCTTCCTCTTTGAAGAATTCAATCATCTTATACCACCTGGAGCCATTCCCTGTACAAGTATGATAAACATGGCTGAAATTAAAGGCAACCCAAAGAAGATCGCCCCAATTTGTATAGCAACGATTTGATCTGGAGTCATGTTCTGTGAAATAGTACTCATAACCGCGCTCATAGACGTAAATATGATAGAACCGACTACTACAACAGTAATATACATTTCAACAAGTAAAGATAACTGTTCTGAGAACTCTTCGATCCTCCTCTTATAATCGTTCATAAGGCTCTCTGCTCTCTGATTCAAAAAGTCTCTAAGAGATCCTCCAGTAGTTATAACATGGTTAATTCCCCACATTAGCTCCTTGTAATCTTCACTTGGGCTTCTATTAGCTGACCGTTCTAAGGCTTCAGATACATCCATTCCGAAAGTGTTGATATCTCTTGAAATGTTTTTAGCTTCTTTAGACACCTCTCCATATTCATCAACTTCTGAAAGATTCTCAAAGATTTTTGGAAGAGGGGTACCAGTGCCTGAAAGAGTAGCCAAGTACATAGTAGCGAATGGGAGAGTATCCTTAATCTTTGAAGCTCTACTGCTTATCATTATAGAAGGATAGATATAAAATCCGAGAGCAGTAACTACTGAAAGCACTATTGAGGCTATAAAGGCCATCATTATCCCTGCAATACCTGATATAAGAACCATTGCAGTCCCTCCTATGGTTAATGTGAAAAGGCCTACTAGCCCGATAGTGAAGAACATCATGCTAAGATATTCTGGCAAGGAGATATCGATTCCTGCCTTCGAGAGCTGTGGTCTCAAGTCTTCAAAGTACTGAACTACATCAAGTACATAGCTTCCGACCTGATTGTAGCAGAATTCAGCGTATTCTTTAAGCATCGCTAAGCTCTAATTCTTCTTCCTTGGAGTTAAATGTTTCTCCTATTTCCTCCACAACAGACTCGGGATCAGAATAATATCTAGATATAATATCTCCGACCTTTCTATAATGCTTAATCTGCTCCTCCTGCATGTAATTCAATACATGCTGCTTGTTTCTCAAATCGCGTTTAATTTTTTCATGGCTGATACCGTTCTGATCCGCAATCTGCTTCAACATCATAGACTTGTTTTCCACAACATATTCATCATTTTGAGGATTCCATCCGAAAACCTTGTTCTCATCGATACCTTTTCTCTTATCATAACCGAGAACTTCATATAGGCCTGTAATTCTTCTAATATAGGATCCGTCTCTTCTTAATCTTTTGATCAACATGATACAGTCTAATGTTTCAATAAGTGAAGGTGAAAGATCGATAGGTTGAGTGGTTAAACGATCCATAAGCATTTCAAGTGAATCGGCGTGGATAGTTGATAGGCCTGTGTGTCCTGTTGCCATCTGCTGGAACAGAATGTAAGCTTCTTCACCTCGGACCTCACCCACAATAATATACTCAGGTCTTTGACGCAGTGACTCCTTCAGTAGATGGTCCATCGATACTTCTCCGCTTCCATCGGCGCTGGAACCGAATCCTGAACGTGAAACTTCCGGCACCCAGTGATCGTGAGGCAGCCTTAGCTCAGGGGTATCCTCGATTGATACAATTTTCTTGTCAGGCCTGATGAAAAGTGAAAGCGAGTTTAGCTGTGATGTTTTACCTGCTCCTGTTGTTCCACAAACTAGAGTTGATTTTCCGTGCTCTACCATTGTCCAAAGATATGAAAGCATTTGTGCGTTTTCTGTCTCGAAGTCCATCATGTGAATCGGTGTCAATGGGTCCTCTGTGAACCGTCGAATTGTAAAGTTTGAACCTTTTCGGGCGATGTCAGTCGCTAGAGTTGCCTGTACACGGGAGCCATCAGGCAGCGAACCATCAAGCAACGGACTTGATACAGAGATTGATTTCCCGCATCTCTGCGCCATTTTCATCACAAACTTATCTAATTTATCATGGTCATTCCACTCAATACTTGTTTTAAGCGATCCATAACGAGGATTCCTGTGGTAAGCGAATACAGGAATATCTATACCATCGCATGAAATATCCTCTACTTCAGTATCTCTCATTAGAGGCTCAAGTTTTCCTAGGCCTGCAAAGTCTCTTTTGGTATAATATCTGACAACTTCTCTCTGATCATCAGTTAAGTCAATATCATACTTGTCGACAATCATGTCAATTTTCTCAGCAAGATAGTCATCTGCTTCTCCTGCCTCAAGATCATCCAAGGTAATATCGAAGCTTCTCTCCATTATATCCTGAATCTTCTCCAATACTGCTTCAGTTCTAGGAGTAAGCTCAGGCTCTATAATATCATAAATTAATTCACCTTTCTGTTCATCCCACTTAATATGGGCCCAAGCATAAACCATTTCACCATCTTCAGGTTCTGCAGGAATCAATGGATAAGTAACATCCACATCGCTCAATTTTTCATCATCAGAGAAATCCTGAACATCATCAGGACTAAAAGGACCAGGAGACGGAATCTCAACACCATCTCCCCTCAACTGGCGATCTTCTTCCTCATCTTCCTCCTCCTCATACCACTCCGGATGCTTAGCCTTCCTTAACTTTTCAATTAATCCTCCTATACCCATTCTACCTATCACTTATCTCATAACTATCTCCAGATTTTGCTATTCTTATTTCTCCTGAACCAGTACCACTAACAGAACCATCCATCGCCAAAACCCTCTCATACCTATGTGAATCAGTGACAACCGCAAGGTTATCTGAGGCCTCAATCCTGTAATCTCTACTACCCGCAGACTCCGGAAGATCAAGCTCTACCTCCGCAGAACCTTCAACAGCTTGAAGTACATTAAAAGCCTCCAAAACCTCATTTTGAATCATAGAAGCCTGCACATCTTCAGAAGCATCGTAAATACCTGAGCTGTAAGTTTCAAAAGCACCTATAACTCCGATAGCTAAAAATAGGCCTAAACCAAATGTTAAAACAGACTCTACAGCTAGATATTGTCCTTTCATGATAATGTCACCCTAATATTGGTTTTTTCTCTATCAAACTCCTCACCAGTATTAATTACCAGAGTATCTCTCTCAGTACCCTGATTCGAAAGAGAAATTACCGTCTCCCCATTTGATTCCGAGGATCCTGCAACCTGTAAATCAGTGAAATCAATTTCCTGATCTTCGGAATCTAAAAGATTTCTGAACTCAATCCTGAAAGTTACTCTATCCTCGGAGCCTCCATCATCAGCTCTCGCAGCCACAACGCCCGGGCTATCCTCTCCCTGAAGACCATAATCTCCTGCTCCAATACTTAGGCCTTGAAGATTATTTCCGTCTATAATTCTCCAGGCCTCTAATGGGTAGGCTGATCCTTCAGCGAAAGTTGTTACATCAATATAGTTTCCGGATTCGTTTACATTTACTGAGCCTTGGCCGACTCTAATATTTGTTTCAGAAGCTGCGCCTTCACCACTATTACTCGTGGATTCAATACTATTTCTCAAGCTAACAACATCACTTTCCACCTGATTTAATTGGGCCTGGCTCTCTCTCTTCTCTAGAAGTGGAGTACCCCAGATATAAACTGATGCTATAGTGCCTATCATAATTCCTGTAATCATTACAGCAGAAACAGCCTGAGTCTGACCCTTCATATTGGTTAAATTGCTTAGGCCTGAATATAAAATAAAGGGAAAAAATATGGAAAAATTATTAACACGTGCTGCTTGAGCTCGTAGATGGCTCACACGTGTATGATGTAATTTCGTCGTCAGAACTTGATAGAACTAAGTGAACGTCGATTGAATCTCCAGGGGAAGGCATTTCCATACCTGTTTGACAGCTAATTCTGTCACCTGGACTGATTGTGTCACCCTCTATATCTAATTCAGAAGAATCATCGCAGTTGAAGTCGTCTTCATCAAAGTCATCCCAGAAGATTCCTGGATCAAGTCTATCTTCCCCATCAGAACTGTATTGAAGTTCTATTGAAGTACCTGGAGCATCTTCTGATGTATTAAAGGTGAAGTCCTCATTGTCATTATTAATCATATTCAATTCAATTGTATTTGGACTAGCTGATTCATTTCTTGTTAAAGTTCTAAAGTCCAGATCCACATTATCTGCGTCTAAGAATCCTGCGTCTGGACCGTCTCCTACCAAGTCCTGGAACTGTGTATATACTACTCCTACTGCTCCGACTGTTACAAGTAATAGTAGAACAATCGCGATTACAGGAGTAATACCTTTCTGTGTTCCGAACATAATATATCTATACAAAAATTGTTTGGGCTCGTTTAAATAGTTTAGACATTAGCAGCTTTCCGAGCCAGTATTGAAACAGATATAGCTATCTGTGGTTTCATAAGGAGCGTTTATAGAAATTTCTTTACTTTCTTGATCAGCAGGATAAGCCTCTGTTGTATTAATATTGATCACTTGATTAGGATCAATACTGTCTTCAGGTGCATCCCAACCATCTCTAGGCGCACCATCAACAAATAAACTCCATACTACTTCAGAATCCTCTTCTATAGGCATAGTAACTGAACCAGAATTTCTAACAACTACCTGCATAAAACCGTCCGAACTATTAAACCCGCTTTGAATCCTTAAATCAGAGTTTCTGATCAATTCTTCTCTCTCCATTTCATCTTCAGCACCTGACTGAATACTTTCTATAGTTCCCTGAAGAAATACGGCAGCACTACTGACAGCAGCAACGGCTATGAACAACAGTAAAATAGTTGCTAAAATCGGGGTGACTCCTTTACTCTTCCCCAACATCGCCGAACTTTTCCCTCAACCTTTTCATCCTTTCATCATTTGAAAAACTATTAGAGGACTGACCTTCCTGACCCTGAGACTGGCCTCCTTGAGGCTGCTGCATACTACCTGATTGATTCTGTCCTTGCCTCTGAGACTGTTGAGTGCCTTGGCCTTGCTGAGGCCTTTGAGTTCTCTGAACCTGAGAGCCGCTGTTTACTGATTGAGAAGCATAAGACTTCCTAATACTTTCATTCAAATTATCTAACTGGCTGACTACTTCTTGATTGGACTCATGCATATTCTGAGCAACTTCATCCATTTTATTACCTATAGCGTCAGCGATACGGCCTTCCATATCTCCAACGATTTCGCCTTCCATATCCATTTCTGAGGCCTCATTAAGCAGATCCATGAAGGCGTTCATATTATCTATAGTCTCATCCATCTTATGGGTAAGATCTTCGACACTGTTCTTGAGTTCATGTGTCGATTCTGTCATATCATTAACAATCTTCTGATTTGACTTCATAATGTCAAGCACATCTCTGACCAGTTCATCGTGATGACTGGAGCTTTGAGCCTCCTGTGACTGCTCCTGGATTTCATCAATTCTTCTCTCAAGTTTTCTGATAGGTCCTACAGGAACTACTTCATAATCTTCGTCACCTGAGGAACCAAGCTGTACTTCGTCATTAGACATAGTTTGTAAAGGCCTCCTACCACAAAATTCGGTTCCACGGTATTTATAATCCACGGAAGTTTTACCAAGAAATAGTGGAAATAAAGGAGAAAATAGGGAAATTTATAGATGGGTAGGCTTTACATCATGCCGCCCATTCCGCCAGGCATTCCGCCGCCTGGACCTCCTGGAGGCCCTCCAGCGTCGTCTCCGCCTCCCATATCATCGGCGTTGAATCCTGATGCAGAGATTACATCGTCAATTCTGAGGATCATTTCGGCTGATTCTGAGGCAGACTGTACAGCTTGAGTCTTAGTCTGCCGTGGCTCTACTACTCCTTTGTCGAAAAGTTTCTCTGATTTCCCTGATGATACGTCTAGGCCTGCCCAGACTTCCCCATCGTCATGCTTATTTCTCAAGTCGACCAGTGTATCAATTGGATCGAATCCTGCATTTTCTGCGAGTGTTCTTGGAATAACTTCTAGAGAATCTGCAAATGCATTAATTGCGAGTTGTTCTCTTCCTCCAACTGAGTCTGCGTAGTCGCGGAGTTCTTGAGCCAGTTCTACTTCTGTTGCTCCTCCGCCTCCTACTACTCGGCCGTTTCTTAATGCGCTTGATACTCCTCCGATTGCGTCTTCCATAGCTCTTTCAATCTCGTTCACTACATGTTCTGTCCCTCCACGGATTAAGATTGAGACAGATTTAGCTTTTGGACAGTCTTGTACGAATGTCATTGAGTCTCCGCCGATAATTCTCTCTTCGACTGAACCTGCTTCTCCTAAATCGTTAGAATCTATATCTTTAATCGAGGTAATCACATTTGCTCCAGTGGCTTTAGCTAAATTATCTAGATCCGAAGTACTGACTCTTCTAATTGCGAAGATTCCTTTCTTAGCTAAGTAGTGCTGAGCCATGTCGTCAATTCCTTTTTGGCAGAGGACTACGTTTGCTCCTGCCTGATCTAAGGCCTCAACCATTTCCTTGAGCTGTTCTTCTTCTTGTTCTACGAAGTTTTTCATCTGTGAAGGATCGCTGATATTGATTTCAGCGTCTGTTTCTGTCTCTCTAACTTCAATCGCTGAGTTAAGTAATGCGATTTTTGCGTTTTCTACAGAGTCAGGCATGCCACCATGGACTTTTTCCTTGTCAAGGATTACTCCTTGTACAAGTTCTGTCTCGTCAATTGTGCCTCCCTCCTTTTTCTCGACTTTGACCATGTCCTTATCAATAAGAATGTGATCTTCTCTCTCCTCTGCTACCTGTCTAACCGCTTTGACCGCGATATCCGCTAAGTATTCTCTTGAGGCCTCTGCAGATTTGCCTGTCATGGAAGTCATCGCGACCTTTCTAAGAGTGTCTTCGTCTGCTAAGCTGACTTCTTCAGATATATCGTCTAGTACTTCTGTCGATTTTTGCCTTGCGAGTCTGTATCCTCTTGTGATTACAGTTGGGTGGATTTCCTGGTCAAGAAGGTCTTCTGCCTGTTTCAATAGTTCTCCTGCTAGGACTACTGCGGTTGTGGTTCCGTCGCCTACCTCTTCTTCCTGTGTCTGTGCGACTTCGACCATCATTTTGGCTGCTGGGTGTTGTATATCCATTTCTTCAAGTATTGTTACACCGTCGTTAGTAACTACTAGGTCTCCTACGGAATCGACCATCATTTTGTCCATTCCTTTAGGCCCCAGGGTGGTTCTTACTGCTTTTGCCACGGTTTTACATGCTGCAATATTGTTTTCCTGTGCATCTTCGCCAGTTTGACGCTCAGCGTCTTCTGACATGATAAATACAGGTTGTCCGCCTAGTCCTCTCATAGAATTAAGTTTCACCTATTTTTACTTACGTCAATAAAAAGTTAAAAAGTCAACTCAGAAGAAAAAATTTCTACTGAGTCTTCTCCTGCAGAACCTTCTGTAGCACGTTCGAAACCCTTGAACCTTCTGCATCTATTTGGCCGAGAACTTCACCCATCAAAGCACCTTGTGCTCTCATACCTTGCTCTTCAATCATTTCCTCATTTCTTTCTACCACTTCTATGACAGCTTCTTCAATCTCATCCTCTGAGGCCTGTGAATCAAGCAGCTTTTCGACTGGGTTTGCAGATCCTTCAGCAGCCAGTTTAGAGGCTTTCTCCATCTGACCTTTCTCCAGCTCTCCTGCTGAGTAGGCCTTGATGATTTTTTCTGCATCTTTATCTTCAACTTCTAGGCCTTCGCTTTCAAGTCGAGGTAACGTGTTGACTACGTAGTTTGCTAGATCTTTCCTGTTAACAGAGTCTTCAAACTTATTGAACAATCCTATTTTTCTGGAATTAACTAGCTGGTCGGCTAATTGTTCTCCGATCTCATCTTTCAGTCTATCATGTTTTTCTTCCAGTGTCTCCGGCAGATTCTGTTCTATCTTTTCTATTCTCTCATCTGTGATCCTGACCGGAGGTATATCAGTTTCTGGATACATTCTTGCGGCTCCAGGTAGAGGCCTCATGTAGCTTGTTGTGAAATCTTGTTCAGCACCACGCGTTTCCTCAGGGATTTCTCCCTTGTATAGCTTTTCGGATCTTTCTTTGACTCTTTGAGCTGCGGATTTTGCCTGTTCTTCTGGTGCTGCGATTAATGCGATTACATCCTCTTCGCCTTTTTTCAGTATGTCGCCAACTTCTTCAAACTCTTCGACAAGATCGTATTTTTCTATGTCTTCATCAGTATGGAGAATTCCCTGTACGCCTTGTTCTTTTGCGTAGTCTACTAATTCTTGTGCCACGTATCTTTCTCCTGAAATTCTTTGTTTCATTTTTCCTGTCAGGCCCGGAAGTTTCAATGCGTAGACTGCGCCATCGTTTTCAATTACTGTTGAAATTATCTGGTTATCTGTATCATCAAATAGATGAGTTACATTATCTCCTAGAACTTCCTTTTCTTCTAGCTCTTTTCCAAGTTCAACAAGGTTTCTCTGCCTCTCAACCTCTAGTCTGATTAGTTTATCGATATTTTTGACATCCTGAAAACCTTTGATTTCAACTCTAGAACCTTCTTCGATTGAAACGTTTACATCCTGCCTAATAGTTCCAAGGCCTCTCCGAGCTTTACCTGTTGACCGCAGTAGCATTCCTAGTTTCATTGCTACTTCTCGTGCATGCTCAGGATTCTGAATTGATGCATCAGTACCAATTTCAATTAATGGAACTCCAAGCCTGTTAAGATCAAAAACCGCTTTATTGGAGTCTCTTTCGTGGATTCCTGCTGATTCTTCCTCAAGCTCAATATCCTCAATACTTACACTACCTGTTTCTGTTTCTAGCTCTCCATCTAATGCGACCATAGCGGTTCTCTGGAATCCTGAAGTGTTAGATCCGTCTACTACCAGTTTTCTCATTACTTGGATTTCTGGAACAACTTCTGCATCAACCATTCTTGAGAAAGTAAGTACAGTATCTAAGGCCTCTTCGCTCATGTGGTGAGGCGGTTCTTCATCTGCCTCAACTAAACAGTTGTTTCTGTTGTAGTGTTTGTAAATGTATTTTGTGTTTTTGGATGAGGCCTGTTCTGCTGCTTCGTCCGTCTCACCCTGTTCTCCTGCAACTACATTAAGGTATCTGGAGAATTTGCCGTTTGCGCTTTCATCGACTAAATCGACTGGGCAGTGGCAGAAAAGCTTTCTATCTGTATCCAGCTGCTGATGGATTTCTATTCCGCACATAAATCCCAGTTCTTCATAATCCAAGTTATTATTTGACAATTTGGTTCACCTCTTCTTCAAGTTCCTTCATTGAAAGGCCTTCATTGATTATCATATGGTTGCTTAAGGCCATTAATCTTCCGACTCCGTTCTCCAGTTCTCTCTGATCCCGCTGCTCGAACTCGTCTCCTTCACGGTCTTCTTCCCTCATTCTTTCTTCTCTTCTTTTTCTACGGGTCTCAGGTGAGGCCCAAACCGCAATCATTTCTATATTTCCTTCAAGCTCATCCTCAAATCTCTTTTTCTCTGCAGGGCCTCTCATCCCTGTTATTACTATTTTTTCAGTATTTTTTTCTTCAATGTAAGGTGCGGTGAGCTGTGCGATTGCGTCCATTCCTTTCTCTTTTCTTTGCTTGTTTACCCATTTCCCGGTTTCTTCTGTCGGAACTTCTCTTTTATTCATTTCCTTTCTGACAACGTCTCCCATATCCACAACCTCAAAACCTTTTTCTTTCATTAGGCCTGCTACCGTTGTTTTTCCTGCTAGAGGCATTCCAGTGACTCCGTAAATCATTTGCCGTTCACCTTTTTCTTTATTCTTGTGAACATGCTGCCTTTCTTTTTCTTCCTGATCTCGCTTCTAATAACTGATTTTGCGACTCTGTATTCTGTGAAATCATCTATATTATCTATATCAACGCCTGACATCCTTAGGAATCTTGAAGGCTGCTCCAATTCATCTCCTATCTCATAGGCTGCGCACATCGCATACTCTCTCAGAACATCCCTGATTCTATGGTGCTGGCCTTTATCGATGAATTCCTTGGCTTTTTCATCAAATTCGTCTAATGTTCTATCCATTAAATCATCAACCTCTCACTTATCTCGCCATTAATATCTTTCTGGAAAAGCTCCAGCGCGCCATCTCTAGAATCAGTATTAGCAATACTCCAAGCCAATTTCACATAAGCTAGTTCAGGATGCATATCTCCTGAGGAAGCAACTCCGGAACTCTGGATCTTCACACCGGCATCATACACATTCATGTTAGCTCTGCCATTCAAACACTGAGAAGCCATAACAACAGGGATATCGCTTGCAATCTGGCCTAGTTTTTCAAGTATTTCTTCATGATGTTGAGTCTTATCATCAAAACTGTTAACAGGTAAATGTCCGAGGCCTGTACCTTCCACCACTAATCCATCGTAATCATTTTCAACTACGAAGTCAAGTTCTTCCGGCTTCATTCCGGGCCTTGATTTAATTACTGCGATATTTGAGTTGACATTTATGTTTTTCTCGTACTCTTTATCCTCTGTTTCTGAGTATTCAATATTTCCGGTATCGTAGTCTATTTCTGCTATTTTTTCAGAGTTAATAGGTTTGAATGCATCTCTCCGGGACGTATGCATCTTTCTAACCTTGTGCGCAGGCAAAATATTGCATTTAGTGTCGCTTGTACCTGAGTGCATGCAGATTCCGAAACCTGTGAACTCTGTATCTGTCAGGAACTTTGCAGCACAATACATATTCATTGATGCATCGCTGGAAGGCCTATCGCTTGATCTCTGAGCTCCTACGAGTAGTACTCCTGTATCTATTCCTTTAAGCATCAATGAAAGCGCTGCTCCAGTATACTGCATAGTATCAGTTCCATGACCTACAATTATACCATCATAGTCGTTTTTTACTTCATCGATCATCTCTGCGATCTCCATCCAGTGCTCTGGTTCCATATCCTCTGAAAGCATTTGAGCAACAACCTTTGAATGAATATTAACTTCAGAAGCCAATTCTGGATACATTCCCACTAGGTCTTCAGGATCAAAAGCAGGTTTAACTCCTCCTTCCTCGTAAGAGACTCTTGATGCAATAGTACCTCCTGTATGAAGCACTAGTATATCAGGCCTATCTTCTTTGTGATCAATTTCAGCCCTAGTATCTTCTGGAGCCTCCTGTTTTTCTACCAACTCAATATTTTCCGGTTTAAGGCCTATGTTGTATCCGCTGTCAAGTTTTAGGTTGATTATATCTTGGTCGCCTGTCTCTGGTTTAGGCATCAGTCTTCCTTCCTTGTCATTGACTTTTATCCGATCTCCCGTTTCTATATTTTTGTCGGAGAGTATTTCGCGGATTTCTTTAGAGTACATAATTATAGTTGGAACGGCGAAATCTTAAGAATGTAAACTAGGTGAGGCCTGAATTGGTCTCTATTTAAAAAAATGAGTTTCCGATTTATTTGTATAAGCTTTGCAAAAATTGCAGAACTAATTTAGAATTAAGGTTTTATTTTATGAAAATTCACACAATTGGAGGATACGAACAGGTCGGCATGAATATGACCGCAGTTGAAGTTGACGGAGAACTTGTCATCTTCGACATGGGTTATAACATGGAAGAGGTTATCGGATCCGACGAACAAATAGACGAACTTACAACAAATCAAACCCTAGAAACAGGAGCAATCCCGAAAGACAAAAAGATAATGAACAAGAACGTCAAGGCTATCGTGATAGGTCACGGACACCTTGACCACGTTGGAGCTATTCCAAAACTGGCAGGCCAGTACGATGCACCGATTATCTGTACTCCTTTCACGAAAAAGATCGTGGAGAGAGGCCTTGAAGGCGACAGAAAGAACATCAATAATGACATTATTGAGTTAGAGAACGGAGAGGAGTACAGTATTTCTGACAAACTTGATTTAGAATTTGTACAGAATAATCACTCTATCCCCGATGCAGCGCTTTCTTACTTGAAGACTCCAGAAGGCGGAGTAATTTACGGTAACGACATGAAGTTCGACCGTAATCCGGTAGTAGGAGAGAACGCAGACATTGAACGAATGAAGGAAATCGGAAACTCTGAAGATCTCAAAGTAATGATTCCGGGAACAACAAGCGCTGATAAAGACGGCAGAGTTAAGCCTGAAGAATCAGTTAGAGTAGAGCTCAACCAGTTACTGCAGAACTGCTACGACGCAGGAGGCGCAGTATTTGTAACAACTTTCTCAAGCCAGATTCAGAGACTCAACTCAATTCTGGAAGCAAACGATGGTAGAAGAAAAGTCGCTTTCGTAGGACGCTCACTCAAAGAATACACACAGAGCGCAGAAGAACTAGACCTAATCGACCTTTCAGACGTCAAAGTCGCATCCTACTATGATGAATGCGAAAAATTGATGGACCGTATCGCAGGAGAAAGAGACGAATGGCTAGTAGTAGCTACAGGAAACCAAGGAGAACCAGGAAGCCAAATGGACAAACTAGCCTCACAGCAGTACCCATTCAGCTTCAACAAAGGAGACCACGTAATCTTCTCCTCAAGAGTCATCCCAACACCACCAAGCCGAGCCAATAGGTACTGGCTTGAAAAGAAACTCACAGACCAAGGAGTAAGACTCTACAAAAACATTCACACATCAGGACACGCACAAAAGGAAGACCACAGAGACTTCATCACATTCCTACAGCCTGACAACATCGTCCCTTCACACGGACCAATCCAGAAACAAGGAGACTACCTACAACTAGCACGTGAAGAAGGATACACACTCGAAGACGACATCTTCCTAAGCGAAAACGGAAGAACAATCGAAATCGAGTAAAAAATTTCAAGGTCTGTTTTAGGCCTAAATTTTTCTTATATTAACTTACTCAAAAACTAATAATTATACATTAATTCTCTTAGATTTTACACCAATAACTTAGTTCAGCATAGCTCTTTTTGGATATTCTTCAAATATACTTACGGACTATGCCAGAACGAAACAATTTTGAATCAATGCATACAAAATTAACGAAATCTAGAAATCTCCATCAAAATTTATTCCATCAGTAAGAATGCCTTCTGAAACCTGATCATCGATATTGCCTATAGAGTAAGTGAGTTTCAGACCATTCGAGTTACAGTCACTAGATTCAGTGAACGTCCAAAAATCATCATCAATTACTATGACTTCTGAGCTTCCAACTCCTATAGGAACGTCTTGAAGATTTTCTGGATTGGTATTTATATCCTCTATAAGTTCATCTAATGACCCGCCTACAGCAACCTCTTCTAAAATAAGAGTGTTAGATCCGCCATTTCTAATTTCTAAAGCTAGATTTTCATCTCCTGTGACTCCAAAATTATCAACTAAAACATTTCCTCCGGTGAATCCTGATGTACTTTGTGTACATTGTCCCTGGACGGTTGCAAAGATTGCTCCTCCTACAATAGCTACTACTAAAAGCATCCATCCATATGTCATCAGATACTCGATTGCCGATTGACCTTTCATACTTAATGATTTATCTAATCTACTTATATATTAGTAGAGTATATTTTAACCTATTAGGAACTAAAATCTAAAAATAGTCCTAAACCTATATTATCTCCCTTTTCTAATCCTATTTCTTCACTTCTATTCTGATTTATCTCTAAAACATATTGAGTAGGCATATCACTAGTATATGATGCCAGGTTTTCATCCGAGGTATTTGGCTCCGGATCGGCTGCTTCAATATTGATTACCTCCAAATCTGAATCCAAGAAAATAATATCCAACGGAATAGTTGTATTTTTCATCCAAAAACTTCTTTCATCCTCTTCACCGTAGACGAAAAGCATGCTTTCATTCTCTCCCAGCGACTCATGGTTCATCAGGCCTGTTGTGCGTTCCTCAGGCGTACTAGCAATCTCTGTAGAAAATTCTGCATCACCAAAGGTTACTGTCGGCGAGATTAAAGGTAGAAAAATCAGTATTGATAGCAAGATTTCAATTTTCATACAAAAGTTATAGGCCTGAGAAATGATTTAATTCTTTCAGCAAAAAAGTATATTATGGATATTTACGTCGGTCATTCATCTAGCTATGATTTCCAAGAGAGGTTGTATAGGCCTTTGAAAGACAGCGAGCTATTTAGAGAGCATAATGTTGTTCTCCCTCATGAAACTGATAGTCTCTTCGATTCCAAGTCTTTCTTTCAAGAAAAATGCGATTTGTTTATAGCTGAAGTGAGTGAAGCTTCTACAGGATTAGGAATAGAACTTGGATGGGCCGATTTATTCGATGTAGAAATAATCTTAATCAGTGAAAAAGAAATAACTGTCTCAAGTTCGCTTAAGGCCTTAGACTCAGACCACATCAAATATGCAAACCCTGATGAAATCATTGAAATTGTTAACTCAAAGATTGGGGACAAAAAATGATACTATTACTACCAAACCAACTTTTCCCAGAAGAAGTCTTGCCTGAAGAAGAAGTAACTCTAATTGAGCACCCTAAATTCTTCACAGACAAGAAATTCCATAAGCAGAAGTTAGTGCTTCACAAGGCCTCTATGCAGACCTATAAAGAAGATAATCAAGCGGATTACATAAGTCTGGATGAAGATTATGAAAGAGTTTTTGAGGAAAATGAAAGTTTAACTATCTTTGATCCTGTTGACCATGAAATACTTGAGGAGTTTAAAGGCCTGGCAGAGGACCACAGTGTGGATTTGAAGGTTTTAGAATCACCTAACTTTCTGGCTTCCAGAAAATTTAACAGAGATTATTTTGAGCACAGTAGAATTTTCCAATTAGATTATTACAAAGAGATGAGGAAAAACCACGATATCTTAATAACAAATGACGGACCTGTAGGAGGTAAATGGAGTTTTGACCAGGAAAACAGAGAGAAAATGCCTGAAGACATGGAAACACCAGAAATACCAGAATTTTCCACCAGCCATGTTGAAGATGCTAAAGAATGGGTTGAAGAAAACTTCCCAGACAACCCCGGGAATATGGAAGGCTTTTTCTGGCCGACCAACAGAGAACAGGCCTTAGAAATGCTCAACGACTTCCTAGAAAACAGGATGAAAAACTTCGGAGATTACCAAGACGCGTTTGAAAAAGACTTGGAGTTCGGATTCCACTCGCTCCTATCCTCCTCAATAAACATAGGCCTATTAAATCCCGAAGAAGTAGTTGATAGAACACTGGAAATGCATGAAGAGAAAAATTACCCGATGAACTCTCTAGAAGGATTTCTGCGGCAGATCGTAGGCTGGAGAGAATTTATTAGAGCGATGTATCAGCTTCACCCCGAAATGAGAGAAAATAATTACTGGGATATCCACAATGAACTGCCAGAACAGTTTTACACCGCGAATACAGGCCTGCCACCAGTAGACTACGCGATTCAACATGCAGAAGAAAACGCTTACTGCCACCACATCGAGAGATTAATGGTCTTAAGTAACGCAATGCTCCTACTAGAGACTGACCCCGAGGAGGCCTATGACTGGTTCATGGAAATGTTCATCGACTCCTACGAATGGGTGATGGTTCCAAACGTCTACGGAATGGGACAGTACGCCTGGCCCGAAATGATGACCAAACCCTACATCTCATCCTCCAACTACATCAACAAAATGAGCCACTACGATAGCGGCGATTGGGAAGACGACTGGACAGGCCTCTACTGGAACTTCATCTCAAATCACAAAGAAAAGATTTCAGAAATCAACAGAATGGGATTCATGACCTCAACACTGGAGAGGATGAACGAAGAAACAGTAGAAGAGCACATAGAAAATGCTGAGTCTTTCAAGAAAACTCTTGATTTATAATACTTCAAATAACTCTTCTCCTTTTCTCCGCCATTTTTGAGGCCTTTCATCTTCTACAGGATAGCCTACTGGGAGCATCAGGCTAGGCCTTTCCCAGTTCTCTAACCCCAATGATTCGCTTATTTTTTGGCTGGAGAATCCTCTTACCGGACAGGTTCCAAGGCCTTCGTTTTCACATGCGAGCATGAAGAATGTGGCAGGTATCATTGTGTTTCTGTTGAGCCATCCGGTCTTAAACAGGTTATCTCTTTCTCTGTAGCCTGAGATTCTTTCCCGGTATTCTTCAGCCTTACCTTCGTCGAGATAATCTTTTTCTAACATATCTTCCAGTACTTTATCTAGATTGGTATCGATTCTTTCATCTCCAATGAGTAAAACAATTTTATCTGCATTTCCGACCCATTCATTTCCCGGCACTACAGAATCAACTGCGGCTTCCTTTGCTTCTTTAGAATCTAGGACTTTGAAGCTGTAGGCCTGAAGGTTGAAAGCTGTAGGCGCTTCGGTCGTTAATTCAAAGATTTTCTCCAGCTTCTCCATCTCAACTTCTCTGTCTTTGAACTCTTTGTACGATCTTCTCTTTTTCAACAGTTTTCTAAAATACATTATTCAGACCTCTGGAGGATACTCTTCTGGTGTTAAATCGCCTTTCTCCACCATTTCATAGTGTGTGCAGTATTTTTTGAGTTTTGTCTCTCCGCATGTAGGGTTTCTAGCGGTGCAGTTATTTTTACCATGTTCTATCAGCAGCATGTGAAAACTGTTTTTGATTTCATGTGGTACAGCCTCGTTCAAGAGTTCGTGTGCTTTGCTGTTTGATGCTGAGAATGGAATCAGTCTGAATCTTTTGGAGATTCTTTCTACATGCGTATCGACCGGCATCACATTTGCATCGAAATGGAAATTGAGTAAAACGCTTGCAGTTTTTGGGCCGATTCCCTTGATTTCTTCAAGCCAGGCCTGAGCTTCAGAGTCTTCCATATCCCCGAGAAAATCTACGGAATACTTGCTTTGATCGCCTTCTTCTCTTAAGGCCTTTAAAGTTCTCTGGATTCGCTTTGCTTTGGTCTCTGGAAGGCCTGCTGGATTGATTGAATCCGCAAGTTCGTCGATTGAGGCTTCTTCGATTTCCTTGTAATTTTCAAAGTCGTTGAAGAGGTTTTCTGCGGCTCTCGCAGTATTTGTATCGGCGACGTTCTGTGAGAGTATTGTAATTAGTAGTTGTCTTACGCCGTCATCGTTGTCATGCCAGTCCTGCTCTCCGTATACATCTAAAAGGTCTTGGTGAATATTTCTGATTCTCTGTTCTGAGTTATCTATTTCCATATTAGGATTTTGAGGCCTTAATCCTATAAGATTCTCTGGGCTGATTTTAGTTGTAGGAAAATGGATATTGTTTTGCATCGTAGAGATCTCAGGACCCGAGATAATAAGGCTTTAGAAGTTGCAGGGGAAGATTTGGCTCCAGTCTATATTTTTGATCCGAAGGAATGGGGTCATGATCTTTCGCTTGATGCCAGGAAAGAGTTTGTGCTTGAATCTTTGAAAGATTTGAACCGTCAGTACATCAAAATGAGTACGGAACTTACTTTCTTCCATGGAGAACCTTTAGAAATTCTAGAGGAACTGGAGGATCAAGGCCATCAAATTATTTTCAACAAGGATGCCAACCACTTTTTTCAGAACAAAGAAAGAAAGCTTAGGGAAAGATTCACCTCTGTAAATGGAAACGCTGTGATTTCCAGAGATGATGGAAGGCCTGAAAAATGGGCTAACAATGCTAAATACTGGTTTGAATCGGAACAGTTTGAAAGGCCTGAAACAGTCAAGGAAAACCCTCTCAACGGAAATACTTCAATCAGTGAGATTAGGAAGGAATACTGTATTAGGCCTGAGAAACAGGATTTTGGTAAAGGCGGATCTTTCGAAGCAAAGAAAAGACTGGAAAATTTCATTGAGAACGTTGATGATTACTCTGGGTGTATTTCTTCACCTTCCAAGGCGGAAAGCTCTACCTCACATCTTTCGCCATATATCAGGTATGGCTGTATCTCTCCGCGCCAAGTCTACCAGAAAGTAGAAGAGGAGACTGATTCACGAAACAATCAGAGAAGTATAGAGATGTTCAAGGACAGAGTGTTCTGGCAGCAACATTTCAATCAGAAGATTGAAGACAATTCCAATCTTTTTAGGGAAGCTATTAACCCGGTTTACAGAGATCTTCATAGAGAAAGCCTAGATGAAGGAAAGATTAAAGCTTGGAAAAATGGAGAGACAGGTTATCCTTTGGTTGATGCATCAATGCGTGCACTGGTGCAGACCGGCTGGCTGAACTTCCGTATGCGGGCGATGTGCGCCAGTTTTTATTCTTACATTTTAAAGCAGTGGTGGAAAAACGGCGCCGACTTCTTCTACAGACATTTAATCGATGCCGATGTAGCAATTAACTACTACCAGTGGCAGATGCAGTCAGGCCTTGTAGGAGTGCACGCTAATAGAATCTACAATCCGACAAAGCAGGTCAAAGACAATGATCCTGATGGCAAGTTTATCAAAAAGTATGTGCCCGAACTTAGAAACGTTCCAACTGAGTTTATCGCGGAGCCATGGAAGATGCCGGAGAGAATACAGAAAAAACACGGCATAGTTATAGGAGAGGATTATCCTGAACCGATCACAGATTATGAAAGAGAGGCACGGAAAGCACGAGAGTTCTTCAAAAGTAAAGCAACTAAGGCTTATGCATCTTTCAGAGATGATGAAGTGTGGAGAAAGGCCTCTCTAAGCACAAAGCATGACAGAAATGATATTCTCGAGAAAGCTGACGATAGTCAGAAAGACTTGAATTCATTCAGTTGAAAATTTTCAACAACTTTTAATTGAGAAATAAACTTAACAGTTCCACCTCCTAGAATTATTACATGATTCGGGATTATGCTCCGATAGGCCTGATTCCAGCTGCATGGGCGCTGACCTTAGCTACAGTAGTTTCAGGTTTAGATATTTACTGGATTGAGCATATGCATTACTTCATAACAGGATTTCTAGTACTGTTCCTAGTTACTTCGTGGAATGAGATGGGTTCAAAGGTTTTGAAGACTTGGAGAAACGTGATTTTACTTGGAGTATTTGCTACAGGCTTTGGAGCATTGAGCTTCAACTTTGAATTTTATCCGAATGTATTAGCTTCGATTTCAGTGTTTTACTGGCTTGCAGCGCCCGGAATAGCATCGTATTTTACCTCAGACCAACTCGATAAATACGCTAGAGGCTACAGGTTTGCCGGTTATGCAGGTGTTACTGCAGCATTGCTTTATCTTCAGGGATACATTCTTGGATCAGAGATTTTCAAAGCATCAGCTATAGTGATTGCTGCTATTTCACAATTTTACACTATTTTCGCGGCTTCAAAACTGGATTCGTGAATTAAAGAGGGATTTAAAATCAAGAGATTAAATCAAATCGGGGATTTTGGCAACCTTGTAATCTATGAATTTTTCAAGAACTTCGCGTTAAGCATTTTAGGAATCTTCATACCCATCTTAATCTATTCAGAAACCGGCAGCATAGTCCTGCCAGGAATTTATCTACTGGTAAAGGCCTTAACAGGATTTGCAATCAGTTATCCTGTGATGAAAATCATAAATAATTATGGTTTCAGATCAGGGCTTACAGCATCCTACATTTTTCTGTTACCCTCAATATTGCTGATCTACTTCTTAGAAATAAATCTACTACTGGTTTCAGCTGTAGCAGCATTATACAGTATAGGAATCACTTTTCACACAGAGTCCAAAGACTTGGAGTTCGCTGAAGGAACCGAAAAGGAGTCTAGAGATATAAAGGCCGCTCATCTAAACGCTCTTCCAAACATTGGCAGGCTTATAGGACCTGTTATAGGAGGCCTAGTCAGTGCATTTGCAGGATTTGGTGCAATGCTTATTACAGCGCTCGCAGCAATACTGCTTTCAGTAATTCCAGCAAGAAATATACAGATCAAAATGAAAGACAAAAGTTTAGGCCTGAAAAATGTGCTCACCAGTAAAAATCTTCAATACTCCCCTGTTTTCATATCCAGAGGTATACAGTCCTATGCAGCTGTCGCAATCTTTACATTGTTCACATACGTCTTCATCGCAGGAAGCATCTCCTCAGGTCTAGTGAGAACTATGGACACCCTAGGATTCATAGTGATGGCATACTTTTCAGGATTTATTTCCTCCAAATTCCCAAGATTCAAGATTATAGCTGCAGGTGCTTTGATCGCAGGCCTCACCTACCTACTAAGAATAGGCGTATCTACACCTTTGGAAGCTTTCGCTGTTTCAGTAGCTGGAGGCCTCGCATTCAAGCTTTACGACATCCCATTGTTTTCAGACTTCGCAGACAGGGCAGAAGCAGTAGAGGAAAGAAGCTTCTACACAGCTAAGAAAATGTTTAACTCGCTCGGCAAAATATTTACCGCCTTACTATTCATCACAATAGCATTCTCGTCTGGAGAAAGACAGGCGTTTAACGCAGTATTTATACTTGCTGCAATCAGTACAGTTGTAATGATAATCATTCAGAGGTACAGATAATGAATATATTTCTGCACAGAGACGATCTTCGAATACACGATAACAAAGGACTCAAAAAGTCCTCAGAGGATGGAAAAACTTTACCAGTTTACATAGACGACCCCAGAATTTCAAAGAGGACAGGGAAAAACAAAAAGGCCTTCAGAGAGCAATCACTGGTGAAACTGGATGAAAATTATCGGAAAAAGGATTCTGGACTGGTATACAGAAAAGGAAAAACCGGTGAAAATCTGGAAGAACTCATTGATCGATATGATGTCGATAGAATATTCTTAAACCGCTCATACACTCCTATCAAACGCAGCATCGAATCAGAAATAAAAGGCCTGAAAGTAAAGTCACAGAGTTTCAAGGATAGATTGCTTGTAGAACCAAAAGAGCTTTCAAAAGAATTTGGTACTTTTTCTCCTTTCTACAGAGAATGGAAGAAAATAGAAAAAGATTCAAGCTTTGGAAGGCCTGAAAATCTGGCAGATATAGATGAAGAAAGCTTCGAGGCGAGAACTAAATGTAGTATCGATCTTCCGCAGTCCGGAGAAGAGTCAGCGCTGCAGAGATGGAGAGACTTCAAAGATAACAGACTAGATACTTACAAGAATCGAAGAGATGAAGTTAAGAGTCTTGAAGCAGTCTCCCAGCTTTCAATGTATTACAGTTCCGGGATTTTAGGCCTGAGAAAGGTGATGGAAGATATAGAAAAGATGATCGAGCAATCAGATGACTCCGATGATATCAGAAACTATGCAAAGTACAGGAATGAGTTAGCCTGGCGAGAGTTTTTCTATCAGGTTCTCTGGCACAATCCTGAGACAATTAAACAAAATTACAGGAATTTTAAAAATGAGATCGAATGGAGAAACGATCCTGAAGAGTTTGAGGCCTGGAAAAAAGGAGAGACAGGAGTGCCCTTGGTTGATGCAGGCATCAGAGAACTTAGGGAGACAGGATACATGCATAATCGGACTCGTCAAAATGTCGCATCTTTTTTAACGAAACATCTAATGATTGACTGGAGAAAAGGCGCTAAATTTTTCAGAAAACATTTAATAGATCATGATACAGCCTCTAACACCGGCGGATGGCAGTGGGCTGCCTCAACCGGAACAGACTCAGTTTCCATCAGAATCTTCAACCCAGTCAAACAAGGAAGGAAGTATGATACAGAGGCAGAGTACATTAAAAGGCACGTACCTGAGTTGAGAGGCCTTGACCCCAGTTCCATCCATAGATGGGTTGAAATGAACCAAAAAGAAAGAAAAGAACTTGAAATCGATTATCCAAATCCAATCATCAATTTCAATGAAAGATATCATACAGGTAAGAAAATGTTTGAAAATGCTTTAGGAAAATGAAAGGAATTGACGGAACTAGAAACGGCTGGATATCAGCAGAATACACAGGACGTACTTGGAAAATTGAATTTAAGCAGAATCTTTCTAAAATTGAGTTTGACCAGGCCTTAATCGATATACCAATAGGTCTGCCAGAGAACAAGATAAGAAAATGTGATCAAGAGGCAAGAGATTTTCTAGCGCCTGAAAGACATTACTCTGTATTTAACTGCCCGGTCAGAGATGCAGTTTACGCAGAAAACTATAGTAAGGCCTGTAAAATCAATGAAGAGAAAACCGGGAAAAGAATATCTAGACAGGCTTGGAATATCACCCCTAAAATCCGGGAAGCTGATAGAGAAGCCGAAAAAAGAGATTTGGTGGAAGCTCATCCAGAGGTATTCTTCAAAACTCTCGATAAAAATTCCGTGGTAGAGTCTAAGACCTCTGAAGAAGGCCTGAAAGCAAGAAAGAAAGTTCTGAATAAGTTTGGAGATACCTCTGTAATCAAGGAGTTTGAACGAGAAAACGTATCTAAAGATGATATCCTAGATGCTGTAGTATTAAGCTTAGGTAAGGAATTAGATTTAAAATCAATTCCTGAAAGCCCTTGTAGAGACGGTAAAAATCTTGAAATGAAGATAATGAAACCTGTTAAAAATGACTGACTTCGACCTCCACATCCACGGAAAGCATTCAAGCGGAGTATCACCAAAGATGGAGATACCGGTAATCGCGAAAGAAGCCGAAAAGAAAGGCCTGGACATTGTCGGCACCGGCGATATTTTGAATCCGAAATGGCTGAGACACGTCAAGGAAGAAACAAGTGAAAAGGAAGGATATCTTAAAAGAAATAATATCAGGTTTATCCCAACAACAGAAGTGGAGGATGAAGACCGCATTCATCATCTAATAATCTTCCCTAATCTAGAATCCGTTGAAGAGGCCTACCAAGATTTCAAAGAGTTAAGCACCGATATTAGAAGAGAAGGAAGGCCTAGAATCCAAGCTGATGGAGAGAAAATTGTTGAAATCGCCAAAAAACACGGTGCTTTAATCGGTCCTTGCCACGCCTTTACACCTTACACAGCAATTTACGGCAAAAAGGATTCCTTGAAAGAATGCTATGGAAGCCAAGTGGAGAACCTGGATTTTCTGGAGTTAGGCCTATCAGCAGACTCCGAAATGGCATCAAAAATATCCGATCACAATAATCTAGTTTTTCTATCTAACAGTGATGCTCATAGTCCTTGGCCTCACAGACTAGGCCGAGAATTCAACCGTGCAACTCTTTCAAAAAACTCTTTTGAAGGCCTCAAAAAACTTTTCCACGGAGAAAAAGGAGAATTAAAGTTAAATATAGGCCTTGACCCACGAGAAGGAAAATATCACTGTTCTGCCTGTAACTCATGTCATCAAAAGTACTCAATTGAAGAAGCTGAAACGTTTGATTGGCGTTGTCAAGAATGTTCCGGCAGTATCAAGAAAGGTGTTAAGGATCGTGTGAATGAGCTTTCTGATCAAAAAGCTGGATATGGCGTTGATTATCTTCATCTCCCGCCTCTAGCCAAGATCATACAATATACTGTCGGCCACTCTTCCCCTACAACAAAGACTGTACAGGAAACATGGAAGGCCTTGAATGAAAAATTTGGTGATGAGGCCTCAATTCTGATTGATGAAGAAATTAGTGAATTAGCCAAAGTTGATGAAGAAATAGCTGAGTCAATCAGAATGTTCAGAGAAGATGAAATTATTATGATTCCTGGAGGTGGAGGTGAGTATGGTAAAAGGATTTTACCTGAAAACAAGGAAGAGGCGTCTGAAATCCTGGAAAATAGAGATTTAGAGATAAATTGCTGTTATCAGGATCAAAGCTAAAAGACTTTGATTCCAAATTTATTGTATGATTAGGGAGCTTGCAACTCTGACAGGTTACAGAATTTTAACTGCTTTAGCTTTCCTAGTTTTTGCCACTATAGTAATTAATTTAGCATGTAGAAGTTTGAGAAAACTGTTTGAGAGGAAATATCCTGAAGAAACTATTGTAAACCTGCTGCAAGGATTGAGTAAAGGGCTTATGTGGTTCTCAGCAGTTTTAATTACTTTGAGCATTCTTGGTTTTGGGGCGATAGCAGCCGCTTTGGGTACTGCTGCCGGTTTTGTGGCTCTCGGGGTTTCCTTCGCTTTGAAAGATGTTCTTGCTGATACAGTAGCAGGAATCTACTTGGCTAAAGACCCTGACTTCAACAACGGAGACTTTGTTGAAGTAGATGGAGTTCAAGGAGAAATAATTGATGTAGGGCTTAGAAAGTCACGCCTCGAAATTGAAGGCGGCAACATATTCGTAATCAACAACTCTGATGTCGAAGAAAAATGGACTAAGTTACAGAGCCAAGATTGAAGCATTGGAGTAAGGATGGATTTTATAGGGATTTCTCTCTGAATGGAAACTATGGAACTTGAAGAACTCGCGCGGAAATACGCTTTAAAGAACGCTGTCGAACACGACGGAGAATGTAACACAAACGCCGTAATGGGACAAATATTTTCAGAAGGCGAGTTCGAAGACAAAGGCAAAGTAGGCCGAGCCGCAGGAAAAATCTGCGCCGAAATCAACCAAATGACTTTAGAAGAACAGAAAGAAGAAATTAAGGCCTACAATTATGAGAAAGAAAGTCGCGAACATGACCCTATCCCCGATTTAGACTTTGATGAAGGCGAAGAAGCGGTCGTTAGATTTGCTCCAAACCCAAACGGTCCGCCACACCTTGGTCATGCACGAGGTATGACTATTAACGGCGAGCTTAGAGAAAAATACGATGGAAAACTTATTCTAAGATTCGATGATACAGATCCCGTGACTAAAAGGCCTATGAAAGAGGCCTACCAAATGTATGAGGAAGATTACGCCTGGTTAGGTTACAGGCCTGATGAAGTCCGTTACAGTTCGAAGAACTTTGATAAGTACATTGAGTATGCCGAAAGGTTAATTGAAAAAGGAAAGGCCTATGTATCGAAAGCTTCTCAAGAGGAGATGCAGAAGCATCGCCGTGAAGGAACTGCTTCAAAGTATAGAAGCCAGAGCCCTGAAGAAAATATGGATCTTTGGGAAGATATGAAGAACGGAGGCCTTGAAGAAGGAGAAGCAGTTCTCAAAGTTAAGACAGATTTAGATCATAAAAATCCTGCTGTAAGAGATTTTGTAGCTTTTAGGATAATTGATGATGCCGACCACCCAATTACAGGGGATGAATACCGTGTTTGGCCGCTCTTGGATTTCCAGGGCGCTATTGAAGACAAGCTTATGGGAACTACTCATATTGTTAGAGGGAAAGATTTGAGAGCATCCACAAAAAGGCAGAAATTTGTTTATGAGTACTTTGACTGGGAATACCCAGATATCAGGTACTGGGGAAATGTAAGAATCTCTGGATTTGACGCTCCTGTGAGCTCTTCCACACTTGGAAAAATGGTGAATAAAGGAGAGCTTGATGGATGGGATGATCCTAGAGCGCCAACCATCAGAGCATTAAAGAGGAGAGGCTTCAAACCTGAAGCAATTAGAAACTTCTTTAAGGAAATGGGAGTAACAGAAAACGATGTAGAAGCAAGTATTGAAGGATTAGAAAAAGAGAATACCCGTTTAATTGACGAAGAAAGCGATAGAGCCTTCCTTGTAAGAGACCCTGTAAGACTTGAAATTGAAGAAGTTCCTGAAGATTTAAAGGCTGAAATCCCTGTGCACCCTGACTTCCCAGAAAGAGGTCACAGAGAATACGATCTAGATGTAGAAAACGGCAAAGTTGAAATATTTGTTGAGAAAAAGGATTTAGAAGACGGATTTATCAGGCTAAAAGGCCTTTGCAACATCAAGGTAGGAGACGGTAGCACAAAGTATAGGCCTGGAGACCACAAGGATGCCTTGGAAAACGATGCCGAGTTCATTCACTGGGTCCCAGAGCAGTCCAAAGAGGTTACTGTGAGGATGCCAGATGGAGAAGACTTTGAAGGTCTAGTCGAACCAAAAAATATTGAAGTAGATGAAGTTGTCCAGTTTGAAAGATTCGGGTTCGCTCGCAAAGACTCACAAAATGTGTTCTACTTCACCCACAGTTAGTTACCTTCCAATACTATCGGCCTAGTTTACAAGTAACATATCGGAATGTTGAATATATACCCAGACCTCCAATAGTTGATTACAGCCTTTTTGGAGGGGTTGAAAACATGCATCAAAAAAACAAATTGGGAATCTGCGTTATATGCGGCAGCCGAGTCTTCACAAACGATAACTACTTACAGGCATCAGAAGGCTACTGCCACCACACCTGTATCTCAGAATCAAAGGCCTTATAGGCCTACCTCTTTCTTATTCTTAGAATAAATAGAAAAATATGGGAAAGCCGGGAATCGAACCCGGGACCTCTGCGTATCTCAAACCTGCCTGGAAACCGAGTCTTTAATCATCGGAAAGAAGGCCTTGTTTCCAGTAAAAGGCCTAATCCCCTCATCGCTCATAAATTTCAGTATTATGAGCGCAGCGCTCTAACCCCTGAGCTACTTTCCCACAAACTTCTGAAAGTTTGATCGTCAAAAGGCATTCAAAGAATGCCTTAAAGCGTGCTGCTCTCCGTAATTGGAGGCGATTGGGTTCGCCCAGATTCGAACTGGGGATCTCCGCCATGTCAAGGCGGTGTCATAACCAACTAGACCACGAACCCTTTTGTATATAATTCGATGTTCTAGTTAGGCTTAAATACCTCATCGAGCAAATAGTAAACGTTGATTAAAAGTGGCTCCTAACTGTGAAACATGCGGCGAAGATCTGCACGTAAACGCTGTAGAGAGGCCTAATGTAGACTGGGTTAAAGTAGTCTGCTCGAACTGTGGAAATGTAGAAGACATTTCGATGATCCGGCTAGATTCAAGTATCAAGGCCAAGAAAGACAATTAATTATTCTTTAAATCTCTTTATTCAACTAACTTTGAAGCTTCTTCCACAAATTTTTCAGCCGTATCCAGTATATCCTCTGCTTCTTCTTTTTCAGGCCTATAATTAGTATAATCTGCTTTTTCCCTCAAACCTTGAATCTCAGTTAGTTTCCTCAATAAGCTTGGCTCAATCCTATCTCTAAAAAGCTTTCCAAGTTCCGAGTTTACGCCTACATGAGTTTTAGGGCTCGAGTCTTCAGTTAAAAGCAAGGCTTTCGCTGCGTTAAACATTGCATAATAAGATCTTGAGATTGAATCATCATAGATATCATTCTCCAATAAAACTTGAGCTGAATGAAGCTTATTCTCAGCGATTTCAAAATGCTCCTCTATAGAGTTCATATTTTCACTCCTTGATCAGCGACTTCGCTGTAAAATCCAGAAGATTCCTTTCTCCTCTTATCAAATTTTTCTTTCTCGACTATTTTAGGGGAAAAAACCACTTGTTCCTCCAAAAAATATTCTCCAGCCAATTTTGACAACTCTTCCCTATCACTGCTTTTAACAGAGGATACAAGGAAAAGCAAATCAACATCGCTCCCTGGGACATGATCTTCCCGAGCATATGAGCCAAAAAGTAAAACCTCTTCAACTCTATCACCTAATATATCAGAGGCTTCATCCACAAATTCTTCAATCTCTGATTTCTCAACCAATACCATATCCAAAACTTGAATTTTAATTAATAAGAAATTAACGACATCAAAGGC
>LKMJ01000013.1_pt1 | contig 98529 bp, 97 predicted proteins | sample 643391 | NCBI WGS metagenome assembly LKMJ01 (sample SAMN04112250, study PRJNA286221) | soda lake metagenome | biome: soda lake; feature: Kulunda Steppe; material: water; isolation source: sample PL-Br10 brine of Picturesque Lake | place: Russia: Kulunda steppe | collected 2010-07 | reverse complement strand
GGGGGGGGGGGAGCCGATCGGACGGCTCGTAGTCCGCGATTCGAAGCATCGAATACGCGAGCGTGCTCCGCAACGGGGCGTCGTGCTCACAGACTCTGTACGGACGTTTGTGTAACGAGTCGCCCGTCAGATCGACCGCGAGCGTGAACCGGCCGTCGTAGAGGTACGCCTCCAGCCGCACCGTCGGATCGTCGAGATCGACCGGAAGCCGGACGCCGGTCGCTTCACGGTAGGTGTCGATGACCGCCTGGCCGACCCGTTCGGCGACGTCCATACTGGTGAACTCGTGGGTGCCGTGTCGGGTGCCGACGACGCCGAACGGGGCCTCGGGAAGCCGCTCGGCGATCGCCGCATCCGCCGTCTGTTTATAAACGTCTTCGAGCTCCTCGACGGTTCCATCGGCGAGCACCGCCATGATCCGATGGAGGCTCCGCGCCCGGTAGTGGAGGGTATAAACGTCGGTTTCGTTCCCGTCGAACTCGACGACGCCCCGGTGGTGGACGGTGGGATCGGCCCCGACGAGTTCGGTGATCTCTTCGGATGCGATCGGCTCGAGCCCGCCGTTCGTCGTCGCCAGCAGTCTCACGATTAGTGTAGTGACTCCCGTAATAAAAGGGGTGCGTCGGGGCCGGATCTGTCCATAGTAAATATCCAAAAGTTTTATTATGAACCGCAGACAATCAACGAATGCAATCGAGGTGAGAAGCCATGGCACTGCCCACGAGACCGACAAACTCCTGGATGCAGAGCCTTGACTTCCCGAGCCGACTGTTCGGGACCGGAAGCAACGACTACGAACTGTACGAGAAGGACGACGAGTTCGTTCTCAGCGTCGAGATGCCGGGGTTCGATGCCGAGGAGATCTCGGTGTCGTGGCATGACGGCGTTCTCAACATCGCCGCCGAACACGAAAGCGAGACCCGAAACCAGCGTCGGACGTATCACCGACGGTTCCGGTTCCCAAAGGACGTCGACGACGAGTCGATCGCGGCCGAGTACACCAACGGAATCCTCGAGATTCGGCTGCCGATCACGACGGGCGCACCCGTCAGCGGCACCGAAATCGAGGTCGAAGGGTAACTCGGCCGCGGGAGCATAGTCGTAACGTACTCCGAACCGCGCTCGTTTTCCGTCCACAACTGGGGTGAGAGCCATGCGACTCACGGTCAGACAGCGGAAAGACGGAGAAGGGGTGATCTAGTCGTTATGGCTCGCAGAGAACTCGGCGGCTCCCGCTCGTAGCGTTCACTCGCGATCAGTTCGACTCCGGACGAAATTCGAACCGTGCGCCGCCGTCGGAGCCGTCCGTGACGACCGTCTCCCAGTCGTGGGCGGTCGCGATCTGTTCGACGATCGCGAGCCCGAACCCCGTCCCCTCCTCGTCGGTCGTATACCCACGGTCGAGAACCCGATCGTGTTCCTCGGTTGGGATCCCGGGGCCGTCGTCCTCGACGAAGAACCCCTCGACGAAATCCAGCGGACCGACCCGGACGCGGACGTCCTCGCCCGCGTGTTCGATCGCGTTCCGAAACAAATTCGAGAGGAGCTCTCTGAGTCGGTCCGGGTCGGCCTCGATAGTCGATCCCTCGACGGTCACTTCGGCGTGTTCCGCGGCGATTTGCTCCCAGGCGGTCCCGACGACGGTCTCGAGGGCGACCGGCTCGAAATCCAAGACCTGCTGTCCCTGCTCGGCCATCGTCAGTAGATCGTCGATGAGTAACTCCATCCGGTCGACGATCTCCCGGAGATCACCACACCGCTGTCGGACGGTTTCGGCGTCGGCGTTCCCCTCCTCTGTGATCGCCTCGAGTCCCTCGAGTTCTGCTTTCAGAAGCGTGAGGGGGTTCCGGAGATCGTGAGCGACCGAGTGGCCGTACTGTTTGAGCCGATCGTTCTGTGCTTCGAGCTGCCGTTCGTATCTTTTGAGCGCCGTGATATCGCGGTTGATGGCGACGAAGCCGGTGATCTCGTCGCCGGCGTCGGTTATCGGTGCGATCGTCTGGTCGACGACGTACCGATCGCCGCTTTTGTTTTTGTTCGTCACCTCCCCTTGCCAGACCTCACCGGAACGGATGGTCTCCCAGAGCCGCCGGTAGAACCCGTCGTCGTGCTCGCCGGATTTGAGTATCGATGGGGTCTGCCCGATCGCTTCGGCCGCCGAGTAGCCGCTGATCTCGGAGAACGCCTCGTTGACGTACTCGATCCGACCGTTGGTGTCCGTGATGAGGACACCGTGTCCGGCGTGTTCGACGGCGCTTCTGAACCGTTCGAGGGTCCGTTCGCGCTCCTTTCGGTCCGTGATGTCGATGTTGACCGCGACGAAGCGTTCGATCCCGCCGCCGACTGCTTCCACGGGTGCGATCGTCTGCTCGGCGACGTATCTGTCGCCGTTTTTCGTCGTGTTGGTTATCTCTTCGTGCCAGATCTCCCCGGAGAGGATCGTCTCCCAAAGCGCCTCGTAGAACTCCCGGTCGTGTTCGTCCGATTTGAGGATTCTCGGCGTCTGTCCGATCGCTTCCTCGGCCGTATATCCAGTCGTCTCCTCGAAGGCCCGGTTGACGTACTCGATCCGGCCGTTCGGATCGGTGAAGTACACCGAGTGGCCGGCGTGTTCGACGGCTTCCCGGAACGTCGAAAGCTCCGTGTCGCGTTCCCTTCGATCGGTGATCTCGCGAACGGTGCCGTCGGCGCGCCTACGATCGCCACTCATTCGGTGTCTCCGCACGGCGTTCTCGATCCGGTTTTCGAGCAACGCGTACGGGATCGGTTCCTGACCGGTCCGGACCCGGACGACGTCCGTCGCACCGGCCTCGATCGACACCTCGGCGGACTCGGGACGATCGAAGGACATCAAAACGATAAACGGGATCGTCGGGTACTCGGCTCGAACCGTTCGGAGAAGCTCGATCCCGTCGATGTCGCCGATCTCGATCCCGTCGATGTCGCCGATCTCGATCCCGGAGAGGACGCAGTCGATCCCGCCGACTGAGAGAGAATCGAGCCCGGATTCGACGTCGCGGACCGTTTCGACGGTGAACCGGCTGTCGCCGCGTTCGGTGAGCGCGTCCGGATCGACGGCCGGATCGCTATCGATGGAGAGAAGCGAGATCGATTCGGGGACGTCGGCCATATTAGGGGCAGATTCGGCACCGTATATTTGATCTTCGATCAGTCCCGTCGCACGGGACGAGCTTCGAAGGCTGTCGGCTGATATCCGGAGTCCGTTCTCTATATCAACAACAGCCCGACCAGCGCGATCGAGATCCACAGTACTTTCAGCGACGTGTTGACGATGATCACCTTCGTTCCGAACTCCGCACCCCAGATGCCGTACTGAAAGGGGATCGAGCGCTTGAACGTCGAGACGGTAAAGGAGACGATCCCGCCGATGAGCATCGTCGCGACGGCGGCTTGAGCCGTGAAGACCCCGTCGGCGATGAGCGGGGCGATCGCCAGCGCGCCGCTCGTGGTGTCGAACGCAAAGATGACGATGATCGGAACCGCGGCGCTCGGCAGTCCCGTAACCGACGCGAGTGGGTCGGCCGCCCCGCCGGTCAGCGACTCCAGATCGTAGTACGTCGTCAACAGGACGACGAGCGTGTAGACGAACGCCAGTCGGGGGAGGATATCCCAGGTCTTCTCGAGTCCACTGCGGCCGGAATCGAGTAATTTCTCCCGGACGGTCCGGTCGTCGCCGCCGTCGGTCCGGGCCTCGCTATCGACGTCGGACATCGCGCCGGGATTTACGTTCCGAGCCGAAAGCAAGACGGCGCCGGCGACGACCCCGGTGATCGTGATCGCGAGCGAGATTCCCGCCCGCGTGCCGACATATAGTAGACCGACCTTGAATCCGAGGATCGGGATCAACACCGGCGCATAGAAGGTGAATATGTGCTGGACGAAGCCGAAGAACGTGTTGATCGTGACGGCGACCAGCGTCGCCCGGTCGTCGAGCAGCCCCGAATCGCGGTACTCGGCGAGCATCCCGTACCCGGCGGTCGTCGACGCGGCGGTCGTCAAGATTGCGCTGCCGACCTCGTCCGGGAGGTTCGCGGGACCGGTCAGCGGTTTCGACAGCGCCGCGATGTACTGGATCGCCCCGAACGCGACGAGCACGTTCGCGAAGGCGACGCCGCCGGCGATGGCGACCGCGATGGTCGCGACTCGCGGCAGGACCTCGAAGAGGAGCACCGATCCGACGGAGGGGTCCATTCGGATCGAGATACGAACGACGGAACCGAAACGATTGCGCTTCGGGCGCTATTCGTCGCCGGTTTTCAACTCCGCCGACAGGCCCTGAGCCAACTGGATGTCGTCGGCGTTGTTCAGCGTCCAGGCGGTCCGTTCGGTGACGGCTTCGATGATCTCGCGGGCCGAGGGATAACCGTTTCCGGACTTTTTGACGCCGCCGAACGGCAACTGAACCTCCGCGCCGATACACGGGAGATTGCCGTAGGCCAATCCGAGTTCGGCGTGATCCCGATAATGGTTGATCTGTCGGTAATCCTCGCTGATGATCGAGCCGGCGAGCCCGTACGGCGTCGCGTTCTGGAGTTCGACGGCTCGTTCGATCCCGCCCTCGTACTCGATCAGCGCGACGTGGGGTCCGAACACTTCCTCGTGGATGCACCGCAGGTCGGGGTCGTACTCGGTCTCGTATACGAACGGCCCGATCCAGTGACCGTCTTCGTGTCCCTTCGGGATCTCTTCGTCGCCGAGTTCGGTTCGGTCGACGAGCACGTCGGCGCCCTCCTCGCGGGCGAGTTCGTTGTACGCCGTCACTTTCTCGCGGTGCTCGGCCTCGATGAGCGGGCCCATGAACGTCCCCTCGTCGAGCGGGTCGTCGACTGCGACCGATTCGGCGGCCTCGACGAACCGGGCTTTGAACTCCTCGTAGACGTCGGTGTGGACGATGAGGCGTTCGGCCGACACACAGCGTTGGCCGGTCGTTTTGAACGCCGAGAGGACGGCGGCCGGAACGGCGATATCGAGATCCGCCTCGTCGGTGACGACGACGGCGTTCTTGCCGCCCATCTCGCAGGCGGCGAGTTTGCCGGGCGTGCCGCCGACCGTGTCGGCGATCCCGTGGCCGACTTCGGCGCTGCCGGTGAAAAGCACGGTGTCGACGGCGTCGTGATCGACGATCGCCGCCCCGGCGTCGCCGTACCCCTGGACCATGTTGAACACGTCCTCCGGGATCCCGGCATCGACCATGAGTTCGGCGATCGCGTGGGCGCATTTCGGCGTCTGCTCGGCGGGCTTCCAGACGACGGTGTTACCCTCGACCAACGCGACGGCCATATGCCAGAAGGGGATCGCGATCGGGAAGTTCCACGGCGTGATACAGCCGACCACACCGCGGGGTTTTCGGCGCATATAGGCGTCTTTCGCCCCGATCTCGCTCGGTACCACGTCGCCGTGAGGGTGGCGAGCGTTGCCGGCGGCCCACTCGACCATGTGGGCGGCCTCGACGATGTCGGCTCGCCCCTCGTTGATCTCCTTGCCGCACTCGCGGGTGACGAGTTCCCCGAGTTCGTCGGTTCGATCCTTCAGCTCCGTGTAGACGTCCCACAGATGCTCCGCACGGTCGATGTAGGAGAGCCCTCGCCACTCCTCGAACGCCGACTCCGCGGCGTCGACCGCCGCCGCGACGTCGGCTTCGGTCCCGCGGGGGAACGACCCCAGCGACTCGCCAGTCGCGGGGTTTTCACTCTCGAACGTTTCCTCGCCGTCGATCCACTCGCCGTCGATGTAGTGGGCGTGTCGTGCCATACCGAAACGTCGTTCCGGACGCCCCCAGTATTTTCCCCCGTCCATGGACGGGATGGGCGGATCCGGGGCGACCGGGATTTGACGGTGTGACCGACCCGAGCGTGCGACACGGTGATAAGAGATGAACCCGTTCGCCCCGGTATGGAACGCCCAGGGCACGGGTCCGGAACGCGACTGACACTCGATCTGTGGCACCCGAACTGCTGGGCGATCGAGGCCACCGAGTCGGCGCCGGGTGGCGTGTTGGCGCATGCGATCTACCACGCACCGAAGGCGGGAACCGAAACCGGGACCGTCAACGGGCTCTTTACTGCGTTCGCCGACAGTAACGGGGGCCTCGAGGAACTGCTGGACGGGATCGAATCGTCCGCCCACAGCGGCGAGTTGATGCGGATCCAAGAGCGGTTCGGGACGGGACACGCCGCCCCCGGAAACATCGCCCGCGAGTTCTTTCTCGAATACGACCCCGGCGACATGGTCTGTCCGGTGTTGCTTGAACACGGGTTCGTCCACAGCGAGCCGGTCCGGATCGAGGACGGCCGCGAGTACTGGCGAGTCGGGTTCGCGGGCGAGCGCTCGGGGATCGAGCCGGCGCTGGAGGGGGTCCGTGAGGACGCGAACGCGGAGGTATCGGTCGAACGGATCGCCTCGACGGACGGGACGGATCCCTCGGAACGACGACGTCGCCTCGACAGTCTGACCTCGACCCAGCGGGAGGTGTTCGAACTCGCGAGAGCCATGGACTACTACGAGTGGCCGAGAGGGATCTCGACACGGGACCTCGCCGCCGAGCTCGACATCTCGAAGACGACGCTACTGGAACACCTCCGGAAGGCCGAATCGAAACTCCTGGATCCTGCGCCCCGAGAGTGAGACTTCGGGCGGATCAGTTGCCCACGATGGCCCGCAGCGCGAACAGCGCGTTCGATTTCTGCTCTCTGATGCGTCGGTAGAAATACGAGAACCACTTGTCGCCATAGGGGATGTACTGGTAGGTCGGGACGCCCTGAGCGGCCAGTTCCCGCTGGGCCTGCTCGCGGACGCCCATCAGCATCTGGATCTCGTAGTCGGTTCCGTACTCGTCGTGGAGGTCGGCCGCCAGTGAGATCATCTCGGGATCGTGGCTGCCGACGGCGACCCCCGATTCGAACGATTCGAACGCTTGCTCTAAGAGTTCGCGGTATGCATCGTTGACCGCGGATTTGTCCTTGTAGGCGACCGATTTCGGCTCGTCGTAAGCGCCTTTGACCAGTCGGACCTTCCCGGGCAGCGTCGCGAGCCGTTCGAGGTCCTCGCTCGTCCGCTTCAGGTTCGCCTGCACGCAGACGCCGACATCGCCGTCGGTCGCGTTCGCGTGAGTCTCGAAGGCGTCGAGCGTGACGTCGGTCGTCGTGTGATCCTCCATGTCGATCCAGACGAAACAGCCGTGTTCTTGTCCAGTCTCGACGATGCTCGCGAGATTCTCTTCGAAGGCGTCCTCGCCGACGTCGAGCCCGATCTGGGAGGGTTTCACCGAGACACAGCAGTCGATTCCCGCTTCGTCGATCGCACGGATGAGATCCCGGTAAGCCCGGGCGTCGGCGTCGGCCGGAGCCCGTCGTTCGTAGTGTTCGCCGAGCAGGTTGAGTATCCCGACGATGCCGTCCTCGTTGTACGTTCGCACGTGCTCGATGGCCGTTTCGGCGTCCTCGCCGGCCACGAAGTTGTCCGCTATCGGTGGTAGCATACGCGCTCTTTGTTCCCCGCCGTACTCAACGTTGACCCTACCATACGATTCAAACTAACCCGAAATGAAACAAAGGCGCACCGTCGCCCGCTCGTCCGATTCGGGGTCGACCGACGCTCCGTCGAGCGAAACCGTAGTTGGTATAGCGTTCGATCCACTGGATGCAGGCAAGATGACACGAGTGAGCGTTATCGGCTGTGGCAACATGGGCGGTGCCTTTCTGAGGGGGCTCGCCCGAAGCGGATCTCACCACCTGACGGCGATCGATCTCGACCCGGACGCGCTCGAAGCGGTCGCGGCGTACGCCTCGGAGACGACCGACGACCCCGAAGCGGCGAAAGACGCCGATGTCGTGGTGTTGGCCGTGAAACCCGACATTACCGAAGCGGTCCTCGAGGGCCTGGATCTCTCCTCGGACCAGACGCTCATCACCCTCGCTGCAGGCGTTTCTCGCGGCTTCGTCGCCGAACGAACCGACGCGTCGGTCGTCAGGGTCATGCCGAACGTCGCGGCCGAAACGGGGAACATGGCGGCCGCCGCGACGACCGAGGGGCTCACCGACGAGGTCCGGGCGCTGCTCGAGGAGGTCGGGGAGTTCGTCGAGATCGACGAGGAGCTGATGGACATCTCGACGGCGGTCAACGGGAGCGGTCCTGCATTCGTTTTCTATCTCATCGACGCGGTCAAGCAGGCCGGAATCGAGGGCGGACTCGAGCCCGAACAGGCCGAAACGCTCGCAGCACAGACGTTCAAGGGCGCCGCCGAGACGGTGCTGCGGGACGACAGAACCGTCGACGAGCTGATCGATGCGGTCTGTTCGCCGAACGGGACGACGATCGAGGGGATGGACGTGCTGTGGGACAGCGACGCCGACGCGGCGGTCATCGACGCCGTCGCGGCGGCCGAACGGCGTTCGAAAGAGCTCGCAGAGGCGTTCGAGGATGAGTGAAACGAGCGCCGTCGGGACCGTCGAAGCCGACACCGTCGAACGGGCCCGGAAGCTCGCCGCTGACGCCGAACTCGTCGTCATCAAGGTCGGAACGAACTCGCTGACGGACGAGGAGTCGCGGCTCGATCGGGTAAAACTCGACAAGCTGGTCGCCGATATCATGGATCTCCGCGACCGGGGAAAGGACGTCATCCTGGTCTCTTCGGGGGCCGTCGGGGCCGGAATCGGCCGTCTCGGTCGGGACGCGGACACGATCGAGGCGAACCAGGCGCTTTCGACGGTCGGACAGGGCCTCCTGATGCGGCATTACACCCAGAGTTTCGACAGGTACGACCAGACGGTCGCCCAGATACTCCCGACGGGCAACGATCTGGACACTCCAGAACGCTTCAGAAACTTCAAGAACACCGTCGGAACGCTGCTCGAGTGGGACGTCGTTCCGATCATCAACGAGAACGACGCGGTCGCGACCGAGGAGCTCCAGATCGGCGACAACGACATGCTGTCGGCGTCGGTCGCGATCGGGATGGACGTCGATCTCCTCGTGACGCTGACCGACGTCGACGGCGTCTACACGGGGAACCCGAAACGGGACCCGGACGCGGAGCTGATCGAGGCGGTCGGTGAGAACTACGAGTCCGTCCGAAAGCTCGTCAACGGCAGCACGAAGGCGAGCTTCGGCGGCATCCTGACGAAAGTCGAGGGCGCCCGCGACGTCAGCGAACACGGGATTCCGGCGATAATCGCCGGGTCGGCCGAACGGGACGTTCTGGATCGGATCGCAGCCGGTAAGCCGACGGGGACGCTATTCGTCCCGATGGACGAGGATACCGATGAGTGAGCTCGATACAGACGCGAAGGTGACCGAGGCACAGCGCGCCGCACTGAGGCTCGCGAACGTCGATGAAAGCGAACGGAACCGGGCGCTGCGGTCGATCGCCGACGCGATCCGTGATCGCGAAGCCGAGATCCTCGCGGCCAACGCCGACGACGTCGAGGCCGCCGAGGCGATGCTCGAACGCGGCGAGTACACGGAGGCGCTCGTCGATCGGCTGAAGCTCGATAGCGGCAAGATCGAGGACATCGCCGGGATGGTCGAGTCCGTCGCCGAACAGGGCGATCCACTGGGGAAGACCCTCGATGCGCGCGAACTCGACGCGGATCTCGAACTCTACCGGGTCGCCGTCCCGATCGGCGTCGTGGCGACGGTGTTCGAATCGAGACCCGACGCGTTGGTTCAGATCGCCGCCCTCGCGTTGAAATCGGGGAACGCGGTCATCCTCAAGGGCGGCAGCGAGGCGAGCGAATCGAACCGGATTCTCCACTCGATCATCGAGGAAGCGACCGCCGAACTGCCCGACGGCTGGGCACAGTTGATCGAGGCTCACGAGGAGGTCGATCGGCTGTTGGAGCTAGACGATAAGGTCGATCTCGTGATGCCGCGCGGCTCCTCGGAGTTCGTCTCTTACATCGAAGAGAACACCCAGATCCCCGTGTTGGGTCACACCGAGGGCGTCTGTCACGTCTACGTCGACGGCGAGGTCGACTTCGGGATGGCCGAGGAGATCGCCTTCGACGCGAAGGTTCAGTATCCGGCCGTCTGCAACGCCGTCGAGACGCTTTTGGTAAACGAATCGGTCGCCGCCGATCTCCTGCCGAGCCTCGTCGAGCGCTACGAGGACGCGGGCGTCGAACTCCGCGGCGACGACGCGACACGGGAGATCGTCGACGTCGGCGCGGCCACCGAGGACGATTGGCAAGCCGAGTACGGCGACCTGGAGCTTTCGATCAAACTCGTAGAGGACGTCTACGCGGCGATCGAACACATCAACGAGAACGGCTCGAAACACACCGAATCGATCGTCACGGAAAGTCGCGAGGCCGCCGAGACGTTCATGACCGGTATCGACGCCGCGAGCGTCTTCCACAACGCTTCGACGCGGTTTGCGGACGGCTACCGGTACGGCCTCGGCGCGGAGGTCGGCATTTCGACCGGAAAGATCCACGCCCGCGGTCCCGTCGGTCTCGAAGGGTTGACGACTTACAAGTATTACCTGGAAGGCGACGGCCACCTCGTGGCGAGCTATTCGGGCGAGGACGCATTACCCTTCACTCACCGCGATATCGATGCCGAGTGGACGCCGGGACGGCGCTCGACGGAGTAGCGGTTTCGTGCGCCACTGATCTCCCTATATTGCGGTTTAGGGTTTCAAGCTGAGCGAAATGGCCGGGTGCTGATCGATCGGTGAGCGGTGATCGTGGGTTAGTCCAAATCACGGGTGAATACGTAGCTGGCTCGCTCCATTCCGGCGCGATCCTCGTAGAACCGGTGTGCGTCCGTCCGATCGAGGCCCGAAGAGAGAGCGATTCGCTGACAGCCCATCCCGTCGGCCCACCCGAAGAGGAACTGCAAAAGCGCTTCGCCGAAGCCCTTCGATCGGTGTGCCGAATCGGTGACCAACTCGAACACCCAGAGATGCCGTCCGTAGTACATGTTCGTCTCGATGCCGACGCCGGCGAAGGCGGCGAGTTCGCCGTCCGCGAACAGTCCGAACGGCCGATAGCCGTCGGCCGTCATCTCTTCCAGATACGTCAGGTAGGCCTCCTCGTCCAGGTGAGTCCGAAGCTGTTGTACGACCGGAAACGCCTCCTGCCACTCGTCTCTGGTACTCAACTCGCGGATTTCAGTCCCGTCCATGCGATGGCGGAGACGGTCTATCTATTTAAACCGAGTCCTCGGTCAATGCGGTGAAACAATTGTCGGCTCTGTCATGTCGACACGAGTTAGCAACCAATATGTCGGGTATGGACTCAACGGCGATCCGTCCCGTTTCATCGCTCTCACTCCGGATCGTCCGCTCACTGGATCCGTTTATATATCATGGTCTTTTGTGGGTGTTTTTGTTTACACGAAGTCACATATTTCCACACAAATATAGACTATATTGCATATATGCTCTGATATTCTAAAGTAAAGTCAGAAAATCAAAGATAAATACAAAATTTTATAATAATCGGATCAGAACCTCCGATCTGCATGCGGAACAAACCCACGCTCGTTTCGAGACGACGGTTCGCCCTCGGACTTGGAGCGGGTGCTTCGATAACGGCGCTTGCGGGTTGTGCAGACGATGATCAACCCAACGGAGACGATTCGGAACCGGAGCCAGAACCCGAACCGGAGGACGGCCCCGATACGTTCTCGATTGAGGGACAAGTGGCTGACCTCGATACCGAGGAGGCGATCGAAGGTGCTGTCGTGTCTCTCAACGGCGATGAGCAAGAAACCGACGAAGAGGGATCCTACAGTTTCGATGGCATCGAAGAGGGTGAATACACCGTCTCAGCTGAGGCGGATGGATACGAACCGGAAGAGGAAAGCGTTACTCTCCCACCGGACCAGGGTGATTTTGTGCTTCTCAGCTTCAGCCTCCAACCCGAGGACTGAGAGCGGCGCACAGTTCACCTGTAGTCATCGTCCCACCGTCCCGTTCTATTTATTCTGTCCGTTCGGCGAACCCAAACCGCGGTTTGATATCCGTCACTTCGACTTCGACCGTGTCGCCCGGTTCGGCCTCGGCGACGAACAGCGTATAGCCCTCGACCTTCCCGATCCCGTCGCCCTCGCGGCCGACGTCCTCGATTTCGAGTTCGATCCGGTCGCCCTCCCGGACCGGCGCGGTGAGCCGCCCCTTCGCGACCATGAACAGCTCCGAGGAGGAATCCCGGGAGGCGTCGGGGTGGATCGTCCGGACGTACTCGAACTCCTCGTCGATGTCCGCCCGGAGGTCGTTCGTGTCGGGGCCCTCGAAGACCTTCGCGACGAAATCGCCGCCCGGCGCGAGGAGTTCAAGCGACGTCTCGAAGGCGGTTCGGGCGAGATGGATCGACCGGGCGTGATCCAGCGAGTACTCGCCGGTCATGTTCGGGGCCATATCGGAGACGACGACGTCGGCCTCGTCGATCAGGTCTCTGATTCGCTGACGCGTCTCCTCGTCGGTCATATCGCCCCGGACCGTCTCGACGCCGTCGATCGGTTTGATCCGCTGGAGATCGACACCGACGACGGTTCCGGATTCGCCCGCGAGTTCGGCCGCGACCTGCAGCCACCCGCCCGGTGCGGCACCGAGGTCGACGACGGTATCGCCTTCGCTTATGAGTCCTGCCTCCTCGTCTAACTGCTTGAGCTTGTAGGCGGCGCGCGAGCGGTAGCCCTGCTGTTTCGCCCGGTTGTAGTAGTCGTCTTTCCGTGTCATGGGCGGTTCCCCCACGGCGTTCCGTCCCCAATGGCGAATGAACCTACAGTCATGCCCGTATCGAGACGGTCGACGCTGAAACCCGTGTCGGATCGATCGACCTCTATAGTAACAACTGGAACTGTTCACACACCGGTCACATAGGCGTCGTGCGATCGGGTGTCTATTGATCTCCAGTGGCTACCGTAGCGTGCATCCAAACGGTTTTGCTCGCGGGCCGAGTACGGGCGATAATGGCGAGGTGCGACGTCTGTGGTCGCGACGAGAACATGCCGTACAATTGCCGGCACTGCGGCGGGACCTACTGCGGCGAACACCGGTTGCCGGAGAATCACGGCTGTCCGGGGCTCGAAACCTGGAACGATCCCGACGGGGTCTTCGACAGCGGCTTCGACGACTCAGTGAATACGGGGTCCCGTGGCGGTCGAACGGGTACTCAAGACGTCCTCGATAGCGTGGGAATCGATACCGGCCCCGGCGGCCCGCTTGCGTACTTCAGAAACAACCTCTCGTATCTCTTTTTGGCGATCATCGTGGTCGTTTTCGGGATCCAGTACCTCCTCGCGCCGCTTTTCGGGATCCGGCTCCCGCCGCAAGGTGTCAACCCCGGAACGACGACGTGGGGGCAGATCTTCACGCTCTCTACGGTCCACCCGGAGTACGTCTGGACGTGGGTCATCTCGGTGTTCTCACACGGCAGCCCGATGCATCTGCTTTTCAACGCGATCGTGCTCTACTTCTTCGGGCCGCTCGTCGAGCGGCAGGTCGGCTCGAAGAAGTTCGCGATCCTCTTCGTCGCCAGCGGCGTGATCGCCGGCCTCGGACAGGTCGGCGTCGCGGTGTTGACCGGCGAACAAGTCGCCGTTCTCGGCGCCTCCGGCGCGCTGATGGCGATCATGGGTGTGTTGGCCATCACGTCGCCCGATCTGAGGGTGCTGTTGTTCTTCTTCATCCCGATGTCGATCCGGACGCTGACGGTGCTTTTTGCGGCGTTTTCGATCTTCGCGTTCGTCGCCGACGGCGGCATCCTCGACGGCGTCGCACACTTCGCACACCTCGTCGGTCTCGTGATCGGGCTGTGGTACGGCAACCGGATCAAGGACCGCGTCACTCGGGGCCCAAAGCAGTTGAACCTCGGCCCCGGTCGAGGCGGCGGCGGGCCGGGGGGTCCTGGCGGCCCCGGCGGTCCGGGGCGGTTCCGTTAAATGCGAGTCCCCGAGGAGCGTTTCCGGCCGGAGGGCGTCCTCGACAGGGAGGACTCCCAGGAGACCATGAAAGCGATGCAAACGGAGATCGCCGAGGCGGCGGTCTTCGAGGACGCTACCGAGTTCACGCCGGAATCCGTCCGGCGCGGCGAGGCGACCGTCGCCGGCGTCGATCAGGCTTTCCCCGGTGATCGCGCGGTTTCGGCGGTGGTCGCTCTCCGCGGCGGTGAGGTCATTGAACGGGCAAGCGCCGTCCGACCGCAGTCGATGCCGTACGTCCCCGGGCTGCTCGCCTTCCGGGAGGGTCCGCCGGTTTTCGCGGCGCTCGAATCGCTCGATGTCGAGCCGGACCTTCTAGTCTTCGACGGCAGCGGTCGGATCCACTACCGCGAAGCCGGGATCGCGACTCATGCCGGTGTCTGCTTCGATATTCCCTCGATCGGAGTCGCGAAAAGTCTCCTCTGTGGTCGGCCGACGGAGCCGACGGACGAACTGCCGGCGGGCGCAACGGTACCGATCGAGGCGGACGGTTCGATGTCCGCTCCGGACGGAACGGTCGTCGGCTACGCCTACCAGAGTCGGCAGTTTCCCGACTCGAAGCGGATCAATCCACTCTACGTTTCGCCCGGGCACCGACTCTCGGCGGAAACGGCCCTCGAGTGTCTCTCCGCCTGCGGCGGCGAGTACAAACTCCCCCGGCCGGTTCGGCTGGCCGATCGATACGCCGACGAGCTGAAATCGGACCTGTAGCTCACCCAGCGACGCGCACGGAACACCAACGCCTAATTACCGTCCCCGCGAGCAACGAGTATGAGCAATCGGACGGTTCTCATCACCGGCTGTTCGTCCGGCATCGGCCGGGCGGCAGCGTACGCGTTTCTGGACGAAGAGTGGCAGGTCTACGCGACGGCCCGGAACCCCGCCGACATCGAGACGCTCGGCGAGGCGGGCTGCGATATCGGGACGTTGAACGTCCGCGATCCCGAAGACGTGGAACGGGTCATCGATCGGACCATCGAGGAGGAAGGCCGCCTCGACGCCGTCGTCAACAACGCCGGATACGGTCAGCACGGACCCTTGGAAGACATCGACGACGAACTGTTCGCAAAGCAGTTCGACGTCAACGTCTTCGGGCCGCACCGACTGATCCGGGAAGCGTTGCCGCACATGCGCGAACGCGAGGACGGCACGATCGTCAACGTCTCTTCGGTCTCGGGGCGGCTCGCCGCCCCCGGTATGGGCGCGTATTCGGCGTCGAAACACGCACTCGAGGGGTACAGCGACTCGCTCCGGCGCGAACTCGAACCGTTCGCGATCGACGTGAGCGTCGTCCAGCCCGGACCGGTCCAGACGAGCTTCCGCGACCGTGTCGACGACGAACTCGGCCGACTCGACCGGACGGACGCCTACGAGGAGCTCTACGCGTTCCAGGAGGACGCCACCCTGATCGGCGGCGACAGTCCGATCGCCGTCCATCCAGCGTCGGTCGCCGAAGCGATCGTCGAGGCCGCGGTCTCGACCGACCCCGAACCCAGATACGTCGTCGGGCGGGCGGCGCAGTTGCTCGTCTACGCGAGCTATCTCCCGGACCGGATCGAGGACGGCGTGTTCGAGGCGATCCGCCGGTTCAGCTCGTAAATGTTCGAATCACACGACACGCTAGCCGAGACGCCGGCCCACGAACTCACACTCGAGTGTCTGGCGGCGGGGATCGAAGCCGCACGTCCCCAGCGGGCCGTCGAACGACACTGTTCTGTCGACGGGGACGTGCTACGGATCCGGGGGGTCGACTACGACCTCTCCGGGTACGACTCGATCCGGGTACTCGGTGGCGGGAAGGCAGCAGACGAACTGGCGGCGGCGTTCGAGACGCTCCTGGACGACCGTCTCACCGGTGGCGTCGTCGTGACGAACGAACGGACGGCTAGCCCCGAGCGGGTAACCGTTCGGATAGGTGAGCACCCGACGCCGGCCGACGGCAGCGTCGCCGGGGCGAACGCCGTTCTCGACGCCGCCTCGAGGGCTGACGGCCGGACGCTCGTCATCGCGGCGATCGCCGGCGGCGGCAGCGCGCTGCTCTGTGCGCCGGCCGCCGAGTTGTCAGTCGAGCACCTTCAGGGAGTGACGGACGGCCTCCTGAACGCCGGTGCGTCGATCGAGGAAATAAACGTCGTTCGACGGGCGTGCTCGGAGATCAAAGGCGGCGGGCTGGCGGCGGCCGCGGCGCCGGCGACGGTCGTCGGCGTCCTCGTCAGCGACGTCGTCGGGGACGACCTCTCGGTCATCGCCAGCGGTCCGACGGTCCCGACGGAGACCGATCCCGACACCGCACTCGAAGTCCTCGATCGGTACGAACTCGACGCCCCGAAAGTCCGAAAACACCTCCAGGGGCTCGACCCCGAAGAGCCCGCCGACGTCTCGGTCGACAACCACGTTATCGTCTCCGGACGCGACGCGGTCGATTCGGCTCGGGAGGTAGCCCGCGGTCGCGGCCACGAACCGTGCGTCCTCTCGACGCGAATCGAGGGGGAATCGACGGCCGCGGGACGGCTCCACGCCGCGATCGCGGCCGAGGCGGCGACGAGCGGCGACCCGGTCGAGCCGCCCGCCGTGTTTCTTTCTGGCGGCGAAACGACCGTCGGCGTGACCGGCGACGGGGCCGGCGGGCCGAACCAGGAGTTCGCGCTCGCCGCCGCGAGCGAACTCCCGCAGTCTGCCGTCCTCGGGGCCGTCGATACCGACGGCAGCGACGGGAGTACCGACGCCGCCGGCGCGATCGTCGACGCGAAAACCGTCGACGATCCGGCGACGGCGCTCGCCGCGCTGGAGGAAAACGATAGTTACGGCTTTTTCGAGTCCGAAGGCGGCCTCCTGAAGAGCGGCGCGACGGGGACGAACGTGAACGATCTCCGGGTGCTCGTCGTCCCCCGGCGCGAGGAACTCGACGGCTAATCGAGACAGCTCGCGACGACGCCCAACATCGCCTCGCCCCGGACCGCCTCCGCAAACAGCGGTATTCGCTTGACGTCGCGGCCCCGAAAGAGGTTCTGGGCCCGTTCGAGGGCCTTCCGCTGGACGTCCCAGCGACGGCGACAGAACTCGCAGTGTTCGGTGTCAGGGGCGATGAACCACTCCTCGTCGAGTCCTGCGACGGCGGTCAGATCCTCGCTGACGCGGTTGACGACGACCGTCCGGACGGGGATTCCGAACGTCTCCAGCCGGTCGATGAGACGTTCGCTCTCCGTGACGCTCATTTCCTCTGGAACCATCACGACCCGAAAGTCGGTACGGGCGGGGTCCTCGAGTGCGGTCCGAAGCCGTTCGATCTTCGAGGAGAGCTCTTTCAGACTCGCCGTCCCCTCGTCGACGGACGCCTCGTCGCCGAAGAGCCCGCCGAGGCTGCCCGCCATCCCCGAGAGTCGCTCGCGGAGCGCGAGCATCCGGCCCATCATCGAGTCCATCAGCTCCGGGAGCTCGAGCAAGCGGAGCGTGTGTCCGGTCGGGGCGGTATCGACGACGACACGTTCGAAGCGTGGGTCATCGAGGTATTCGATCAGAAGCTGCATTGCGGCCGCTTCGTCCGCCCCGGGCATCGCGCCGCCGAAGGGGAGCCCGCCCTCGTCACCGAACAGGTCGCCGAGGCCGCCGAGCGGCGCGTCGCCGTCGAACGCTTCGTCGGCGCTGCCGTCGGCACCGGCGGCGAACGGGCCCTCGACCGTCGCGGATTCGGGATCGATCTCGACGGCGAAAAGCGGGCTCTCCTCCCGGATTCGTGTCGGTTCGGCGGGAATGTCGGTCTCGAGCGTATCGGAAAGCGAGTGGGCCGGATCCGTCGAAACGACGAGCGTCGGCGTGCCGCCGCGAGCGCTCGAAAGCGCCGTCGCAGCCGCACAGGTCGTCTTGCCGACACCGCCCTTGCCGCCGTAGAGAACGTACTCGGGGGCGTCGACGCCGGCGGGGAGATCAGCTTCGTCGATCGATTCGACGGGCTCGACAGTGAGTTCACTCATACCGGCCGTCGGCCCCGGCGGCTTGTGTACCCGTCGGTCCGGGGCGAAAAAGAAACGGAGCGCGAAAAGTCGGTGTCGTCGCTTACGCTGCCAGGTCGGTGGTCTCGGCGACGTCCTGGACGCTTTCGGTCACGTCCTCGAGCTGCTCTTGGACGACTTCCGCCTGCGTTTCGAGCTGCTCTTGGATCTCTTCGCCGCGGGCCTCGAACTCCGTCTGGAGCTCCTCGATACCCTCCTCGAGCCGTTCGAGGGCGACGACGGTCTGCTCTTCGAGATCCTCGTGGCTCTCGAGGAGCGTGGCGATCTGCTCTTCGAGCGTGGCGAGGAACTCCTCGAGGAGCTCTTCGCTGGACTCGGCACCCTCTTGGATGTTCGCTTCGATCTGGTCGAGCGCGTCGAGTTGGCTCTCCTCGAGCTGGTCGAGGCCCTCGTGGACCATCTCGCGGGTCTCCTCGATGCCGCTACCGGCGGGAACGACCGACTCGATGGCGTCGAAGTACGACTCGATACCCGTTCGGACGAGATCGGTACTTCGTTCGGAGACGTCACGGGCAGGGTCGAAGCTGCCGACGAACGTCTCGGTGGCGTCCTGCTGCATTCGGACGCTGTTTTCGAGGGCTTCGTGGGTGGTTTCGATCGCGTTGCGCTGGAACTCGAACGCCATGGTGACTGGCGACGTGTATTCGCTCATTGTAACTAAACGGAGGACCCCCATAGATATAAGTGTGTCGGTGAAAACCATCTAAAACCATCTGTTGACATAGAAATCCACAACTACGCTGTAATCGCCCGTCGATAACCGTCGAGTCGAACGACGACACCGGCCCCGTTACATATCCGCTTCCGGGCGTCGATCACTGCCCGTCGGGGATCTGACACCGCAATTTAAGTCCACGAGCGTGCTCGTACCCGCCATGTCGTTTACCCTGTCACCGGAGACTGTCGGAGGGTATCTCTCCGGTCGCCGGGAGGGATTCGGCTCGGTCGCCGGGGCCACCCGGCTGGGCGGCGGCGTTTCGAACCACGTCGTGTTGGTCCGAAGCGAACACGACTGTGTCGTTCTCAAACAGCCGCGACCGAACCTGGCTGTCGAGGAGGACTGGCCCGCGGACGTCGATCGCGTCCACAACGAGGCGGCCGCGACCCGCGCCTACGAGTCGGTTCTGGAGGGGGCGGGGTTTCCCGCCTCGGTCCCGTCAGTCCGCTTCGAGGATCACGACAACGACGTCGTCGGGTTCGAATGCGCGCCCGATGACGCCAGGATGTGGAAGAGTGATCTGCTCGAGGGAACGGTCGACCTACGGGTCGCCGAAACGGTCGGCCGCGTTCTGGGCAGGGTCCACGACGAGGCCGCCGGAGATCCCGAACTGCTCGCCCCCTTCGAGAGCAAACTCCCGTTCGATCAGCTCCGGATCGATCCGTACCACCGCACCGTCGCCCGTCGACACCCGGACGTCGCTGCGGAGATCGAGGCGGCGACGGAGCGGCTCCTCGGATCGGATCGGACGCTCGTTCACGGCGATTACAGCCCGAAGAACGTCCTCGTCGAGGACGACAGCCGGTTTCGGGTCTGGGTCCTCGATTTCGAGGTCGCCCACCGCGGCGATCCCTCCTTCGACACGGCGTTCATGCTCAACCACCTCTTCATCAAATCCGTCTACAACGCAGATCGCGGGGAACAGTACCGCGAGGCCGCCGCCTCTTTCTTCGAGGCGTACGACGAACAGGTCCCCTGGGACATCGAGGCCGAGACGATCGAGGAACTCGGCGTCCTCATGCTCGCTCGCGTCGACGGGAAATCGCCGGTCAAGTACGTCGAGCACGCGGAAACGAAACGGAGCCTCCGGGAGATCGCAAAGCGAACGCTGACCGAACCTGTTCGGGATCTCGAGACGTTCGGGACGCTCGTCCGGACGGAGACGGCGTGACGACTGACTGATCCCCCGAGCCGACGTTTCTGTACCGCTCACCGAGTTCGCTGGCCGTCCCCGGGTCGCTCGACGATCGGATACCGATCGAGACGTACGACGCGTCGCTCGAACAGATTGTCTCGGGTCCTACAGGACGTCCGGATTGACCGGGTTTCTCGGTTTCTCTCCCTGAAGAATGCCCACCAGATCCGAAAAGAGCGTCTCCCGGAGTTCGACGATCGACTCCTCGGAGTACCATGCCGCGTGCGGGCTCACGACCACGTCCGGTCGGTCGACGATCGGTTCGTCGACCGGCGGCTCCTCCGGGAGGACGTCGAGTCCGGCACTGGCGATTTCGCCGGCTTCAAGCGCCGTGTTCAGCGCCTCGACGTCGACCACCGGGCCGCGGGAGGTGTTGATGACAACTGCGGCGTCTTTCATTCGTTCGAACTCGGCTGTTCCGAGCATCCCCCGAGTTTCGTCCGTAAGGGGTGTGTGTACCGAGACGAAGTCGGATCGTTCGAGCAACTCTTCGAACCCGACTTTTTCGACGCCCCACTCCTCCATCCCCTCGGCGTCGACGTAGGGGTCCTGCGCGATGACGTCGAGGCCGAACCCGGCCGCCTTCTCGGCGGTCCTTCGGGGGATCTTCCCGAACCCGATCAGTCCCAGCGTGCTCTTCGAGAGCCGGGAAATCGGTGCCCCGACTTTCCAGTCCCAGCCGCCGTCTTTGAGATCCCGGTCGTACACCGTGATCGAACGGGCACACGCGAGAAGCAGCGCGAACGCGTGGGTCGAAACCTCGTCGACGGAGTACGACGGGACGTTCACGACGACCGTCCCGGTCTCAGTCGCGGCCCGAACGTCGACCGAATCGACACCGATACCGTATCGACCGACCGCCTCGAGACCGTCGGCCGATTCGAGCACCGACCGAGAGATCTGTGCGTAAGCGACGGCGATCGCGTCCGGTTCGGTCTCCTCAATCGCCTCTCCGACTGCTTCGGGCGTCTCGACCGACCGTTCGATCACTTCGATGCCCGCCGCCGACGCGATCTCCCGTTCGACGTCCAACGCATCGAATATGTGATCCGTTACGAGTATCTTCTGTCCCATCGATAGTTGTCAGTCAGATAGCAAAATAAAAAACGTTGTGCCGTTCGTCGCGAGCTTTCGCGACCGTGTTCTCGGGTTGCTGTTCCCGATCGGACTCGGCACTGGCGGAACCTTTTCGTAACCATTGATGTATGTATTGGCGTGAAAGACATTCAGATCAGCAACGCGCGTATCGTCGACGGTACCGGCGCTCCGTGGTTCGCGGGTTCGATCGTCGTCGATGACGGAACGATCAGTTCGGTACGCCGGGAGGCGGCCCCCGACGCGGACGCAGAAACCACGATCGACGCCGACGGTCGCATCGTCTGCCCGGGGTTTATCGACACGCACTCACACTCGGATCTCCGGCTGTTCGAGGATCCGACCCTCGAACCCAAGATCAGACAGGGGATCACGACCGAGATACTCGGTCAAGACGGGTTCTCGGTGGCACCCATGTACCGCGATGGCGGGGCCGAAGAGTGGCAATCCCAGCTCGGTGCGCTTGCGGGACAAACCGATGTCGATTGGACATGGGACAGCGTCGGGGACTATTTCGACGCGATCGAGAAAAACGGGGTCGGACCGAACGTCGGATTACTCGTCGGACACGGAACCGTCCGGTACAATCTGCTCGGGATGGACGACCGAAAGCCGACCGACGACGAGCTCGAGGAGATGCGCGGTCTCGTAGTGGAGGCCCTCGATGACGGGGCGCTCGGGTTTTCGACCGGCCTCGTCTACACGCCAGCCGTGTACGCCGACCGTCGAGAGGTTCAGAAACTGGCTGCGGTACTAACACCCTACGGACGGCCCTTCATCGCTCACGTCCGCAGCGAAGGTCGCTGGATCTGGGAGTCTCTCGATGAGTTCATCGACATCGGCGCCGAGGAAGGTGTCCCGTTGCATCTCTCACATTTCAAGCTCGCCGGGCTCGAGCAGCAAGGAAAGGCGTCGCGGGCGATAAACCTGATCGAGACCGCCCGGGAGCGTGACGTCGATATGACTGTCGAACAGTATCCGTACGCCGCCGCGAACACGATGCTCTCGACGGCCTTACCACCCTGGGTACATTCCGAAGGCCCCGAACGGACGATCGAGCGTCTCGGCGACGGGGCGGTACGGACGCGGATCCGCCGCGATATCGAGGAGTGGCGGATCGAAGGCTGGGAGAACATCGGCGCTCTCACCGGTTGGGACGGCGTCGTGATCTCGGACGTGAGGACGGGCGCCAACGCCGATATCGAAGGCCAAAGCGTCGCAGCGATCGCCGAAAGCCGCGGTGTTCATCCGGTCGATGCGGTCTGTGACCTACTGCGCGAAGAGAGCCTCGCCGTGAGCGCGGTCTATCACATGATGGACGAAAGCGACGTCCGGGAGATCCTCACGTACGAGCGAACCTGTGTCGGTACCGACGGCCTCTTCGGCGGTAAACCCCATCCGCGCGTGTACGGTTCTTACCCCCGCATTCTGGGGACGTACGTCCGCGAAGAGAACCTGCTGACGCTCGCGGAGGCCGTCCGGAAGATGACATCGCTGCCGGCGCGGGCGATGGGGCTCACCCGAAAGGGGCTCGTGCGGCCGGGGATGGACGCGGACCTCGTCGTGTTCGATCCGATTCGAGTCGGCAGCGACGCGACCTACGAGGACCCGCGTCGCCACCCCGACGGGATCGACCACGTGATCGTCGACGGCACCCCGGTCGTCCGGGACGGGTCGGTGACCGGAGCGACGCCGGGAGCGGTGATCAAACACGGCGAGTAACTGATCGGTGCCGAGGTGGGATCTGGGATCGCCCACGACGGGACGACGAATTACTTAACAGGGCGCTCCGCGAGCGGACACGCATGACGACGATCGAATCCGTCGACGCCTTGGAGGTGCTGGATTCCCGCGGAAACCCGACGGTCCGAACCCGGGTCCGAACGGCACACGGATCGGGAACGTTCACCGTCCCCGCTGGGGCGAGTACCGGGAGTCACGAAGCGGTCGAGCGCAGAGACGGGGGCGATCGGTTCGGCGGGCTCGGTGTCTCTCAGGCCGTCCGAGCGGTCAACGACGAACTCGAAGCGGCCGTCGTCGGGCACGACGTCACGGAACAGACGGCGATCGACGACAGGCTCGTCGAGGCCGACGGAACCGAAGACCTCTCCGAACTCGGTGCGAACGCCGTTCTCTCGGTCTCCGGGGCCGTCGCTCGTGCCGCGGCAGCCGTCCGTAACGAGCCCGTATACGAGTCGCTCACGCCGGGCGATCCCGGCTCGATCCCCCGACCGATGGTGAACATCCTGAGCGGTGGCCTCCACGCCCACGGCGGCGTCGCGATACAGGATTTCCTCGTCGTTCCGATGGGTGCCGAAACGTACGACGAGGCGATCGAGACCGTCTGGGACGTCCGACGGGCGGTCAGAGACCGGATCGAAGGCCGCGGCGTCAGACCGCTCGTCGCCGACGAGGGCGGCTTTTCGCCGCCGATGGACGCCCTCGACGACGCCTTCGAGTTGCTCCGGACGGGAATCCTCGATGCCGGGTTCGAGCCCGCAACTGACGACGTCGCCTTTGCCGTCGACGTGGCGGCGACACACTTCTACGACGAGAATGCGGAGCAGTATCGGCTCGAGACGGACGACGAACCGCTCGATCGGGATGGGATGATTGAGCGACTGCTAGAGTGGTCCGACGAGTACCCGATCGTCTCGATCGAGGATCCGCTCTTCGAGGACGACTGGCAGGGGTGGCGACGCCTCAACGAGCGACTGGACGACGTCCAGTTGCTCGGCGACGATCTCCTCGTGACCGACCGAGGGCGACTCGACCGTGCCATCGAGTCCGAAGCGGCGACGGCGGTCCTCGTCAAGATGAACCAGGCGGGGACGATCACGAGGACGACCGAAGTCATCGAATGGGCGCAGGCGGCCGGTCTGTCGACAGTCGTCTCGGCGCGATCGGGCGAGACGTGTGACTCGACGATGGCGGATCTCGCGGTGGCGTACGACGCCGGACAGCTGAAGGTGGGGTCGCTCGCTCGCTCGGAACGGCTCGCAAAGTACAACCGCCTCTTCGAGATCGCCGCCGAGCGCGACGGGACGCTTGCGGAACCGTGACGTCGGGGGCGACGCGCTTTGTCGGCTCCCAACGTCTTCGCTACGGGCTCAGACGTTGGCGATCTCGCGGGAACAGAACCGCCTCGCGGATGTTCTCCAGTTCGAGCATCGTCGCGATGAGCCGTTCGCCGCCGATGGCCCAGCCGGCGTGCGGCGGCATCCCGTATCTGAACATCTTCGTGTAGTACTCGAAGGCCTCGGGATCGAGCCCCTGTGCCTCGAAGCCCTCGATGAGCCGTTCGTGGCGGTGTTCACGCTGGCCGCCCGAGACGAGCTCCATTCGGGGATGCATCAGATCGAAGCCCGTCGAGAGCGTCTCGTCTTCGTCGTGGTCCATGATGTAGAACGGCTTGATCTCAGCGGGCCAGTCGGTGATGAAGTAATGCCCGTCGACGTCGTCACCGAGGGCCTTCTCGCCCTCGGTCGGCAGATCGTCACCCCACACCAGCTGTTCGTCGAGCGCGCCGGTCGCATTGATCCGCTCGATCGCCTCCTCGTAGGAGAGCCGCGGGAACGGCGTCTCAGGGACCTCGAAGGACTCGAGCCCGAGCGCTTCGAGTTCGTCGGCGCAGTTCTCGGCGACGGCCTCGTAGGCGGCGACGACGACGGACTCACAGACGTCCATCGCGTCGTGTTGATCGCAGAAGGCCCCCTCGAAGTCGATCGAGGTCGCCTCGTTGAGATGGCGGGGCGTGTTGTGCTCTTCGGCGCGGAAGATCGGTCCGATCTCGAAGACGCGCTCGATGCTCGACCCCGCCACGAGCTGTTTGAACAGCTGTGGGCTCTGGTTCATAAACGCCTCGCGGCCGAAGTACGTGATCGGGAAAAGCTCCGTCCCGCCTTCGGTGCCCGTCGCGACGATCTTCGGGGTCGTGATCTCGGTCGCGCCGGCGTCGCGGAACGCCTCGCGGGCCGCCCGGAGGATCTCGCTTCGGATCTCGAAGATCGCCTTGCCGGTCTCCCGTCGCAGATCCAGCGTCCGGTTGTCGAGCCGCGTCGGGAGCTCGGCGTCGACTTTTCCGGTCGGATCCAGGGGGAGTTCGGTGTCGGCCGCCGACAGGACGTCGACGGTCTCGGGGGTCACCTCGACGCCGGTCGGGGCTCGGGGCTCCTCCTCAACGGCCCCGGTCACCGAGACGACGGACTCACGGGAGAGGCCGAGGCCGGTCTCGACCAACTCGTCGTCCATCTCGTCCTTCTCGAATTTGATCTGGATGCGCCCGGTCTTGTCACGGAGAATGAGGAAGGCGATACCGCCGAGGTCGCGGATCTCGTGGACCCAGCCGGCGACGGTCGCCGTCTCGCCCGGCGTTGCGTCTGCCGTGTACGTTCGATCGTCCATACGACGGATTCTCGGCGGGAAGACTTAAACGCGGGGAAACGCGGCGATCGGAACCGCAACAGCACTCCGACGGCGACGACGATCGCCGACGCTACGCGAACCTGATCTCCGAACGGGGATGGACCTCCCCGAAGAGCCACTCGGCGTGCTCTAAGGCGTATTCGCGGTGATCGTCCTCGATGGCGCCGACGGCGTCCTCGGCGAGGATCGGCCGATAATCGCGCAGTCCGGCCGAGCCGGCGGTATGGAGGACACAGACGTTCGCGAGCGTCCCACAGATCACGAGATCGTCGATCCCGTGGCTTTCGAGCCACCCCTCCAGTTCCGTCCGATAGAAGGCGTCGTAGGTGTGTTTGACGACGACCAGTTCCGACTCTCGAGGCTCGAGATCCGCGACCAACTCGGCGTCCCACGAGCCCTCCAGAACGTGTTCGCCCCATCGGTCGAACTCGTCGTAGTAGTGGCTGTCCTCGAACTGTTCGGGCGGGTGGACATCGCGGGTGAAGACGACCGACGCGCCGGCCTCGCGGGCGTCGGCGACGAGTTCGGCGCACGGTTCGATCGCGGTCTCACTTCCCGGCGCGTACAGCGATCCCTCGGGGTGACAGAAGCCGTTCTGCATGTCCACGACGACGACGGCGGTTCGGGATGGATCGAGTCGCATAGCCGTTGATAACGACCAGATCGACAAACCGTTTGTGCCGCTATGGATACCGGTCGACCTGCCGTGTGTTTTTGTTCGTCCAGCCCCCAGAGAGGTCAATGAGTCGACGGCCGATGGCCGCGGTGGCGCTCGTGGCCGTGCTCGTCCTCGCCGGCTGTACCGTCGGGTACCAGCCCGCCGAGGAAGCCACCGAGCCGTCGGTCCCCACCGAAGACGCCGAACTCGGGTACTACAACGGCTACTGGTACAACGACACGTTCGACTTCGACGCCGAGGCCGGACTCTCCGAGACCGAAAAGCGGGCCGTCTTCTCGCGGGCGATGGCCCGGATCCAGCTGTTGCGGGGCCTCCAATTCGAGCGGGACGTCGACATCGAGATCATCACTCGGGGGACGTTTCGCGAGGAGTTCGGCGACGTCTGGAGCGAGCCGCCCGATGACCGACGACAGCTGGACAACGCCCAACACGAGGCGATGTTTCTCGTCGGTCCCGACGAGGATATCGTCGACGTCCGTCAGAACAACCGCGGCGGGGTCGTCCTCGGGTTCTATCAGCCGAGCGAGGAACGGATCGTGATCGTCAGCGGCAACGATCCGGCGACGCTGGACGACGAGATCACGCTCGCTCACGAACTGTTACACGCCCTTCAGGACCAGCACTTCGGCCTCTCGTCGTTCGACGACTCGACGCTCGATTCGGTCAACGCCAGAAACGGGCTCGTCGAGGGCGACGCGGTCGTCATCGAGCGGGCCTACGAGCGCAACTGCGAGACGGGCGAGTGGCAGTGCGTCGAGGTCGATACCGACGGTGGCGGCGGCCTCCCGTCGGATTTCCACTGGGGGGTCTACTTCCTCGGGTTCTTCCCCTACGCCGAGGGCCCCGGCTTCGTCGAGTACCATCACGACCACGGCGGCTGGGCGGCGGTCGATCGGCTCTACGACGACGTCCCGACGGCGAGTGCGGAGATCGTCCACCCCGGAACCCACGGAAGCGACGCCTACGGTGAAGCGACCATCGAGGACCGAAACACGGCCCGGTGGGACCGGATCACCGTCGAGGACGGGGCCGACGCCGCGACGGTCGGACAAGCGGGGTTGACGTCGATGTTCGTCTACACCGCCTACGCCGGCAGTGATTCGGGCGTCATCGATCGCGACGAGTTCCGAAACGAGGGCCCCGACGGTCTCGACCCCGACCGTCCGTACAGATACGATATCGACTACGCCGACGGCTGGAGTGCCGACCGGCTCCACGCCTACGAGCAGGACGGGGAGACGGCGTACGTCTGGAACGTGACGTTCAACGACGCCGCGAACGCGACCGAGTTTCAGGAAGGCCACCGACAGGTCATGGAACACTGGCACGGCGAGCGGCGTGCGAACGGAGTCTGGTCGTTCGACGACGACGGACCGTTCGACGGCGCCGTCCGTACCGAACGCGAGGACAACGCCGTCACGGTGGTCAAAGCACCGAGTGCGGACGAACTCGGCGAGGTATACGCCCCCGCCGCGGCTGGGTGAGGCGGCGATCCGAAGCGCACGGATTGACGCGCTCCGGACACAACACCGTCGCGCTCTTTATCTTCGCGGCGCTATCGTATCGTGATGGCAGACATTACCTTATACGAACTTCCCGGCTGCCCGTACTGTGCGAAGGTCATCGACAAACTGGACGAACTCGGAGTAGCGTACGACAGCATCGAGGTACCGCGGTCTCACGGCGAGCGGACCGAGGTGAAGGAGGTCAGCGGTCAGACGGGCGTCCCCGTCATCGTCGACGAGGTACACGGCGTCGACGGCATGAACGAGTCGGACGATATCGTCGCGTATCTCGAAGAGACCTACGGCGCCTGAAAAGACCTCTCGACGGACGTCGGGGTCGTGTGTCGTTCACCTTACTAAACCTGACGTCCGGTACTCGTCCTCGGTTCACCTCCCCGGCAGACTTTTTTCTCTCCGAGCGCGGATACACTCATGCGCTACGCACGGTTCCGCGATCAGGCAGGAATGATCAGAACGGGAACGTACAAGGGCGACCGGATCTCGGCGGCAGGCCGAAACTACGACGTCACCGATCCCGATATCGACCTCCTGGCACCCTGTGAGCCCTCCAAGATCGTCTGTGCTGGGTTCAACTACCCGAACCACGCCGAGGAGGTCGACGAGGAGATCCCCGACCGACCGTCGCTTTTTTTCAAAACGCCGAACACGGTCTCGACGCCCGGATCGACCGTCGAACTGCTGGCGGGCAAAGAGCGGATCACCTACGAGGCGGAACTGGCCGTCGTGATCGGAACTCAGTGTCGACACGTCGATGCGGCCGACGCCGAGGATGTGATCCGGGGGTACACCTGCATGAACGACGTTACGAACCGCGACGACGCCGAACGCGAGCAAAACTGGGTTCGGGGCGAGGCCTTCGACGGTAGTGCACCGCTCGGGCCCGCCGTTGGGACTCCCGAGACGGTCCCCGAGGACGCCTCCATCGAACTGTTTTTGAACGGCGAGCGGCGGCAGGCATCCCGGATCGACGAACTCGCCTTTTCGGTGCCGGAGCTGATCGAGGAGATCACGACCTATCTCACGCTCGAACCGGGCGACGTGATCGCGACCGGAACGCCCGCCGGAACGGGCGAACTCTCCGATGGCGATCGCGTCGAGATTACGATCGAAGGCGTGGGGACGCTCGAACACGACGTCAGTGCGCCGGAAAACAGCTGATTATTGTCTGACGGCCGGCCCTACGGACAGCTCAGAGCGCCTCTTTGTACGCCTCGAGCGTCTCCTCGACGTCCGCCTCGGTGTGGCCATAGGAGACGAAGTTCGCCTCGAACTGGTTCTGTGAAACGAGAACACCCTGTTCGCGCATCGCCGGCCGGAACAGCCGGGCGTACCGATCGGTTTCGGCCTTATATACGTCGGTTCCGCGTTTCGGACAGCCGCCGTATCGGTCGCAGGCCGGATCCTGTCGACAGCCGTTCCGACAGGTCTCGCCTTGGGGTTTTCCGTCGCCCCGGGTGAAGACGAGCTTGAAGATCGAATCCGAGCCGACGACCGTGTACTCCGGGGCGTGATCTTCGACGATATCGACGAGGCCCTCCCGGATCGTCCGGCCGAGTTCGTTGACGTGCTCGTAGACGTCGTTCTCGGCGCAGTATTTTAGCGTCTCGAGTCCGGCGGCCATCGTCACGGGATGTCCGGAGAAGGTCCCGGCCTGGAAGACGTCGCCGGAGGGCGTGAACTGTTCGACGTACTCCGTCTTGCCGCCGATCGCGCCGACCGGGAAGCCGCCGCCGATGATCTTGCCGAACGTGGTGAGATCGGGGTCGATATCGAAGCGGCTCTGGGCACAGCCGAGCCCCCCGACGCGGAAGCCGGTGATGACCTCATCGAAGACTAAGAGCGATCCGTACTCGTCACACAGCTTCCGAAGCCGGTCGTGATACCCCTCCTCGGGGTAGACGATCCCCATGTTCGCCTGGATCGGCTCGACGAGGACGGCCGCGATGTCGTCGCCGTGTTTCTCGAAGGCGACCTCGGCGACCTCGGTGTCGTTGAACGGGACCGGGACCGTATGCTCGGCGAAGGCCTGCGGGACGCCGGCGCTTGAGGGGCGCTGACTGTCGGCGTCACCCTCCACGAGCGTCGATTCCTGAGCCCCGTGGTAGCCGCCCTGCATGATGAGGATCTTGTTTCGGCCGGTGACCGCGCGTGCGAGCCGACAGGCCGACACCGTCGCCTCCGTGCCGCTGTTGACGAACCGGATCATCTCGACGCTCGGGACGTGCCGGCAGACGAACTCGGCGTGTTCGACCTCGATCTCGGACGGCATCCCGTACATCGGCCCCTCGGCGGTGCGTGACTGAACTTCCGCCTGGACCGCTTCGGGGGTATCGTGACCCAAAAGCAGCGGGCCGAGCCCCTGAACCCAGTCGATATACCGGTTCCCGTCGGCGTCGACGACGTGACCGCCGTCGCCGTGGTCGACGAAGATCGGATACGGCTGGGGTGCGGCCCGGACCGAGGAGTTGACGCCGCCGGGCATGACAGACAGCGCCCGATCGTACAGCGATCGTGAGCCTTCGTGGTTCATACCCGCTCGTACTCCCTCCGGTTAAAAAGGCGTTACCGTCCGGTCCTGTCGGATATTCGACTATTTAAAAAGCGGCTAATCGGTCTGTTCTGAACATAAAATATGAATATACGTCGTGTAACATCAACGAGGGTTGCGAATATTGCTCTATCCGACCGTCTGATGAAGCTTGCGACCGTTCTTGTATTCGCCGCGATCGGTCGCGGCAACCAGCACAGCACTGTGTACCACGAACCGAAACGGGTGGCTCCCGTCGGTTCCTCCGTGGCGCGTCCGGCCGGCGTTCGTCGTGTTTCTCCCGATGGGGTCCGCACCCCGACGCGGGCCCGACCCGGCCGGACCGCTGTCACTATATTTATCGGATTCGGCGAGAGCCATCAGCGTATTCAGGCCAGCGCCCACGGAACACGATGAACGGTATATCGATCCGTTCGAAACAAAGCTATAAAATCGCCGCTTCGGTCGAAACGGGTCACTGTTCGGACGGAGACAGAAGATGCATCCCCAACCCGGCTCCCGGACCGCTCCGATTATAAACACTCCCTCGATCAGCCGTCGCAGAGCGGTGAGGCTCCCTCGAGATGAACGGATCGGACCCGATGGAGTTCGACCCGCTGTATGTCCGGGTCGTCGTGGAGCTCGCTGAGACGGCCGACCATGGCCGCCTCGGTCCCGAACTTCCCGACGGCGAAGACCGTATCTCGATCGCTCATCTGATAGACGGTGACGAACGACGTTCGCTCTCGGAGGCGGGCAGTCACCTCGTCGATCCGGTCTAGCTCGACCGCGAGCCGAAACAGAACCGTACTGTAGCCGAGCCGGCCGTAATCCACTCGCGCGGCGTATCCGCAGATGACGCCGTTTTCCTCCAACTTCCGGAGGCGATTCTGTACCGTCGTCGGGACCTCGCCCGTGACCGCCGCGAGATCTCGGATATCGGCACGACCGTCGCGACACAGCGCCGCGACGAGCTGTACGTCAAGCGACTCCGACAGCGGCACGATCAGACGGCGTCGGGTCCGACCTCTCCCGTCCGGATCTGGTATGCGTTCTCGACCGGCAGGATGAAAACCTTGCCGTCACCGGGTTCGCCGGTCGATCCGGCCTCGCTGATCGCCTCGGCGACGTCTTCGGCGGGGATGTCGGCGACGACGCACTCGATCTTGACCTTCTGGTGGAGATCGACGCTGTACTCCTCGCCGCGCCACTGGCCGGTCTTTGCGGGCTGGGAGCCGCGTCCGGAGACGTTCGTGACCGTCAGCGAGGGCGCGCCGATCTCGGCGAGTCCCTTCTTTACGTCCGAGAGCTTGTCGGGGCGGATAAAGGCCATGACGAGTTTGATTCCGCCGTCGTTCGGCTCACCGCCGTCGGACAGTAGTCTGTCCGACGGGGATCGGTTCGCATCGTCGCTCACCTCGCCGCCGTCGGTTCGGATCTCTCTGTCGTCGTCGATGTCGATGACGCGACCGCCGTCTGTTGCGGTCGGACCGCTGCCGGATCCGCGGCCGAACTCGGGGTAGGTGTTGACGCCGTGTTCGGAGATGTCCAGCCCGTCACGCTCGTGTTCGGGCGTGACACGGGCCTGTCCGGCCGCCTTGAACGCGCCCCAGACCGCCGCCGTGGCGACGACAGTCCAGATCGTGATTACCGCCACGCCGATGATCTGTGGGACGAAGGCCGAAGCCTCAATCGAGAGGATACCGCCGGCGACGACGCCACCGCCGATCGCCGCACCGTTGACCGAAAACAGCGGGTAGAGGACGACGCCGAGAACGCCGGCGCTTCCGTGGACTGGGAAGACCGCACAGACGTCGTCGATCTTCAGGTATTTGTTGACTGCCCGGAAGACGAACGGAAGCTGGAACCCGGCCAGTCCACCGAGAACCAGGGCACCCATCGGTGTGATGACGTCGGCAACGCCCGTGACACCGACGAGGCCCGCGAGCAGCCCGTTGGCGACGTAGAGCGTGTCGACCTTACCGCTCGTGTACCACGATGCTGCCGCCGCGCCGATGGCGCCCATCGTCATGCCGAGCGTCGTCGCCATCGCGACCCGTCCGACGATGGCGTATCCGGCGAGTTCGAGCCCACCGTCGCCCGCCGCGAACACCGTCGCGGTCGTGCCGACGTTGAACCCGTACCAGCCGAACGAGAGGATGAGCGCGCCGAGAACGGCGAACGTCATCGAGTGGCCGGGGATGATGTTCAGGCTCCCGTCCTCGTTGTATCGATCCATCCGGGGGCCGAGCACCCAGGCGGCGGTGAGGCCGGCGATCCCGCCGACGCCGTGGACGACCATGCCACCCGCGAAGTCGTGGAAGCCGAGGTCCGTCAAGAACGCACCCGGGCCACCGTACCACACTAACCCCGACACGACTGGGTAGATGACCGCTGCGAGCAGGAACGTGTAGCCGAGGTACGCCCGGAGTTTCGCGCGGCCGGCGACTGCACCGGATACGATGGTTGCGGCCGTCATCGCGAAGACGGCGCTGAACAGCCACATCACCCAGCCGTCGATCGCCGATTCGCCGCTCGCGCCCATATGACCGGCGTCGAACATCATCAACGGGCTCGAAGCCCCCCCACCGAGGACGGCCAGGTTGTTCGACAGCCCCATGCCGATGAAAAAGAACACGATGACTCCGATCGCCCACGTCAGCATGTTCTTCGTCAACTGGTTCGCGACGTTCTTCGAGCGGACCTGTCCGGCCTCGAGCATCGCGAACCCCGCGTGCATGAAGAAGATGAGGAAGATGGCAAGCAGCGCCCACACCAGGTTCGTTCCGGTGGCGACCGTAGTCGGATCGACCTGGAGCAACACCGACTCGATCATCCTTTCACCTCCACTCCGACACTGTCCTTATTTTCATGAACGTCCATACATTCTTGAATTCTTACCACGTTTGTAGCTCGCATTACGAAAGGGGCTCATGCAATAGGAGTATATAAATGTTTGAGTTTACAATGTCTAAATTATTACTTCCTAAGTGGCCGGGCGACCAATATTGGGAACAATTATATCAATATAAGGCCATTGATCGTTAAAACTACGCAGGGATGGCTGTCCACTTCTGGACATTTGTCAATGTATAAATGCCCCGGTAGAGACGCTAACGCCGTCGAACGGCTCGCGCGCGGCACCGAATACCACACTTACAGCCGCTCGGCGATGTCCTCGGCGAAGTACGTCAGGATGAGATCGGCGCCCGCCCGTTTGATCGACAGCAGCGACTCGTAGGCGACCTCCTCGAGAGAGAGCCACCCCTTTTCGTCGGCAGCGTGTATCATCGCGTACTCCCCGGAGACGTTGTAGGCGGCGATCGGGTGATCGAACTCCGCTCTGAGCGTCGAGACGATGTCGAGATACGCCAGCGCGGGCTTGACGATCAACACGTCCGCGCCCTGTTCGACGTCGAGTCGGACCTCCCGGACGGCCTCGCGTGCGTTCGCGGGATCCATCTGGTAGTGTCGGCGGTCGCCGAAGGCCGGTGCGCCGTCGGCCGCGTCCCGGAACGGGCCGTAAAACGCCGACTGATATTTCGCCGTATACGACATGATCCCGCAGTTTTCGTGGCCGGTTTCGTCGAGTGCGCCCCGTATCGAGCCGACCATCCCGTCGACCATCCCCGAGGGGGCGACCATGTCGGCGCCCGCCTCGGCGTGTGAGACGGCGATCCGTTCGAGCAACTCCAGCGTCTCGTCGTTGCGCATGGTCTGTTCGGGGTCCGTCTCGGCCTCGTCCTCGACGATCCCACAGTGGCCGTGGTCGGTGTACTCACACAGACAGACGTCGGTCACGACGTAGACGTCCGTCTCCGACGTGATCCGGCGGAGTGCCTGCTGGACGACGCCGTCTTCGGCCCAGGCTCTGGTTCCCTCGGCGTCCTTCGAGTCGGGGATCCCGAACACCATCACGGCTTCGACGCCGGTCTCGGTGACCTCACGGACGCGGGCGACGCTTTCCTCGACCGGGACGCGCTCGTGACCCGGCATCGATTCGATTTCGACCCGTTCGTCCGTCGTCGCGTCGATAAAGATCGGTGCGATGAGATCACTCGCCCGGACATCAGTCTCGCTGACCAGCCCACGGACGCCGTCGGTCCGAAGCCGACGGGGACGTTCGGTGAGCCCCGTGCCCGACGTCGAGTCGGCAGTGTCCGAATCGTTTTTCCAGGTCGATCCCCGCTCAGAGAGCTCCATACCCGGTGTAAAATCCCACTCGCCAAAAGGTTCGTCGTTGTCGATCGGTCGGAAAGTAAGCGACAGAACGGATGCCGCAGATTCAAGCGGTCGGCGATCGAAGCGCCGGTATGAGCACTCGATCGGGGATCTTCGTCCGGGAGTCACCGTATCTACAGCGGTACGTCCAGCTCGGGTTCGCGAGCAACCGTCTACTGTCGGTTTCGTTTCCGGAGACCGACAACCCGAACTTCAAGACAGAACACCCGCTTTTGGACCGCGTCGAGGCGTATCTGGAGGGTGAATCGGACAGCTTCGAGGACGTCAATGTCGCGATCACGCGGCGGACCGACTACTGGGACGTGCTCGAGGCCCTTCGAAGTGTTCCCTACGGGGAGGGCGTTACCGTCGAGGCGCTCGCCCGATCGACGAGCGGGCTCGATCCCGAAGACGAATCCGACCACCAACTCGTTCGAACGGCGCTTTCGAACAACCCCGTACCGCTCGTTATCCCCGACCACCGGGTCTCCGACGGTCCGAGCTCCGCGCCCCCGGCCGTCGAACAGCGGCTCCGGTCACTCGAAGGGCTGTAGCCGATCAGGCGCCGAGTGCGAACTCGACGGCGTAGGTGACGAGCTCCTCGTTGTCCGCGACGTTGTGGTTCTCTTCGCTCAGGAACTCGGTGTCCCCGACGGCGAGGACGTCCCCGTCGATGACCGCGACGGGATAGGTGTCCGGCGGTCCGCCGTCGGAGAGCTTCGTCGTCTCCGGCGTCCGGAGCAGGACCGTCCCGTCACGTGTCTCGACACGGGTCGCCGTCGAGAGGACAGCCCGATCGAGCTCCAGTTCGGGAGCCGTCTGGTCCGTCTCGCCGGTCGGTTCGGCGAATATCTGTCTGTGGTTGGCGTCGTTGTCCGCCGTATCGAAGAGATACCGGTTCCCGAACACGATGCCGTACTCGCTCGTGAGCGTTCGCGCGTCGGTCCGGCTCGTTTCGACGCCACCGAGGGGATCGATGATGGTCCGATCGGGATTGCCGAGGACGATCAGCCGGCCGCCGCGGTCGGTGAAGTCCGTGATCGCCTCGACTTCGTCCTCGTCGAAGCCGACCCGCGGTTCGATGAGGACGTACGCGTCTGCGTCCTCCAGTGAGTCCTCCAGGGGCCCGGTCGTTCCGAGACGGGTCTCGTGGCCGGCCATCGTCGTCGCGCGGACGAGTTGCCTGATGTCGGACTGCTCGAACGCCCCGGTTTCCTCGATGACGACCGTCTGCTCGGCGTTTCCGCCCTCGACGGTCAGCTCCTCGGAGACGGTCACGTCGCCCTCGGCCTCGATCCGATCGACGAGGACGCCCTCCGCGAACGGAGCGGCCGTCTCGTCTGGATCGGGTGCGTCTGCGAGCGACTGTGTCAGCGGCTCCGGGACGACGAGCGTGCCGGCGATCGCTGCCAACACGAGCACGCCGACGACGATCACGCCGCCGACCGCCAGCCGCTTGGCGACCTCGCCGGCCAGATTCCGTTCGTGACCCTCCTTGCCGTCGGCCGGTTCTCGGCTCTCCGGTGGTGGTCTTTCGACCTCCGGGTCCGTTCCCGACGGGGTGGTTCGACCGGTGTCATCCGCGGGCTCGAAAGCGTCTCCCTCACGTCCTTCCCCGGAGGCGTCGGCCGGATCGGGGTCGTCCGTCGGGTCGGGACTGTCGCCGGAGTCGTCCTCCGTGTCCGACGGGCCATCCAAGGGTCGATCACTCATCGGTGTTCACCTCCGTCTCTCCCTCGGCACTGGGTTCCAGTTCCGAAACGTCCGACTCGGTGACGACTGTTTTGTTCTCCGGGATAGCGTACGCCGCGGGGATCGCGAGGTAGTTGATCGCGCCCGAGGCGTCGGTTCCCTGTCCGGTCAGATACGACGGCGAGACGAGCTCCTTTTCGGGTGTGTCGGCGGCGACGTAATTAGCCTGTGCGATGAACTGGATGGGTCCGTCGGGCTGGAGAACGGTGACCGAGTACTCCTCGAGCCCGGCGAGCTGTGCGGCTTTCGCCGTCGCCTGCTCGCGTCCGCCGATCCGATCGACGAGCCCGAGTTCGTCGGCGGTCGTCCCGGTGTAGGTTCCCGACTCGGTGAGTTCGGCCCGCGTGAGCTGTAGCTCGTCGTCGCGGTGTTCGAAGACGGCGTTGGCGAAGGCGTTGTTGACCTCCTCGATCCCGTACTGGAACTCCCGCTGGTCGTCCGGGACGGTCTTCGATGGGCCGGTCGTGATGAGCAGGTCCTGCGGTTCGATGTCCTGGGGCGCTGTCACGATGACGCCGACACTCCCGACGGACGACGCGGGTTTGGCGTAGATCTCGTCGCTCGGGGCGGCGGCGAAATACGCCCCCGAGAGCGCGCCCGCGTCGACGGCCGCGACGACCGGCATAGCGTCGGCGGTGCGACTGATCTCCAAGTAGAGCTCTTCGCTGGCGGCGGCGCTCCCGCCGCCGCTGTTTATCAACAGGACGACCGCCTCGACGTCAGGGTCCTCCCGGGCCTGCGTGAGCTGTGTACTGATCTGCTGTTCGTTCGGACCGTCGATCGTGCCCGCCACGGGGACGACGGCGACCTGTGCGGGATCGGACGCGGCACCGAAAAACGCCACCGGTGCCAGAAGCAACCCGACGATCAGTGCAACGATCACCACCAGAAGGTACGATCGAGCGAGACGGCGAAGGAACGAATCGATCGTGTCCACGGCGGCCACGAGCCGGTTGGACGACATATGAGATCCGACAACACACTAGGTGGTCAAATAATGCCGGGGTTCGGCCTATATTGCCGGTCCGATCGGTCGCCCCCGTCGGATTGATCGACCTTGAACGACCTCACTCCGAGGACGCTCCGAGCAACCGTTCGTAAACGGGCCAGGAGGAATCACCGCCGGGAGCGTCGACCGTCTCACCATCCATCCCGACGCCCGAACCGGGCTCGACACCGCCGACGCGTGCGACCGCTGTCCCGCGGTTTCGGAGTGCGCCCAACACAGCGTTGGTGTCGTCCGGATCGACCGTGATGACGAGCGTTCCGGAGGCCGTCGCCCGCCACGGGTCCATCCCGAACGCCTCACAGGCCGTCTCGACGCCGGGGAGCCACGGGACTGTAGCCGGCTCGACGGCGAACCGGACGCCCGCAGTCCCGGCCATCTCGACGAACGCGCCCAGCAATCCGCCCTCGGTCGCGTCGTGCATCGCCGTCACTTCGCCGGACGCCGCGGCGAGGAGGGCGTCCCGGACGGCGCCGACGTCGTCGAGCCGTCTCTGCGCCGTCTCGAGCGCCGAGCCCGAAAGCGAAACTGTGTCGGGAAACAGCGTCGTCAACAGCCCGACCGCCTCGACGCCCGGGCCGTTGGTGACGAGGATATCGTCGCCGACGCGGGCGCCGTCGGGCCGAACGACCGCGTCGGGATCCCCGACGGCGAGCCCGGTCGCGGCGCCGACCCATGGGAACGAACAGCCCTCGTAGCGGGCGGTGTGTCCCGTGACGACCGAGACGCCGAGGTCGCGACACTCGGCGTCGATCGCTCCCCACAGCCGGTCGAACTCGGCGTCGGTTATCGACGGCGGGAGCGAAAACGAAACCGTGAGATGCGTCGGCGAAAGCCCCGAGACGGCGACGTCAGAGAGGACGATCCCGATCGCGAACTCGCCGGCGCGCTCGAAGCCGAGCTCGGGCAACACCGAGACGGGGTCGGTCGCGGCCACGACCGCCCGATCACCGACCGAGACGACGCCGAAGTCGACCCCGTGTTTCGGTCCCAGCGCCACATCGTCCCTGTCTGCCCCGAGCCGTGTCGCGATTCGCTTTTCGAAGAACGTGCGTGAGATCTTGCCGGTCTCCATCGTCGGACCGTTCGGGCGCTCGGTTGTTAATCTGCCGTCGAGTCGCTCCCGTCACCACTCCATCCCGCCGTTGACGCCGAGGACTTGGCCGGTCATGTAACTGGAGTCCTCGCTCGCGAGAAATCGGACGATCCCCGCGATGTCATCGACCTCCGCGAACCGGTCGAGGGGGATCCGTTTCAGGATGTTCTCGCGGACGCGTTCGGGGACGCCCGCGAGCATATCGGTTTCGACGAAGCCCGGTGCGACGCAGTTGGCCGTCGAGCCGTCGTTCGCCATCTCGAGGGCGATCGTTCGGGTGAAGCCGAACAGTCCCGATTTCGTGGTGGCGTAGTTGGCCTGTCCGTAGTTGCCCTGCTGGCCGACGACGCTCGATATGTTGATCAACCGACCCGCGTCGGCATCGCGGAGGTCGTCATAACAGACCTTCGTGCAGTTGAACACCCCGCCGAGGTTGACGTCGATCACCTGTTTCCAGTCTTCCCGGGACATGTTTTCGAACTTCGTATCGACGGTGATACCGGCGTTGTTGACCAACACGTCGACCCCCCCGAACTCCGCCTTGATTTCCTCGTACATCGACTCGACCGCTCCGTAATCGGAGACATCCGCCTGTGCGAGTACCGCATGACCCGGTGTGGACTCGATCTCGTCGCGGACCTCCCGGGCCGCCGCGTCGGAGGAGCGGTAGTTCACGATCACGTCGGCGCCGTTCTCGGCGAGCTCGATCGCTATTCCGCGGCCGATACCTCTCGAAGCACCGGTCACGAGGCAGGTCCGACTTTCAAGTATCATGATACCTCACGATCGAACTGTTCGACACACCGTATTATAAATGTGATCCGACTCAAAAACGGAACGTACTCGGCCGAGGAGAGGGTTTATTTCTCCCGGTTCCGTTGTAGATCCTATGTATGATCCCGATTCGACGACGTTCGTACAGCGAATCGTTCTCTGCTGTCTGGTCGATCTCGCCGAGGACGATCGAACGCCGGTCGATTCGGCCGCGATCAGGGAGACCGCCAGGGGGTTGCTCGAGGACACCGGCAGTGCCCCGGTCGGGAGCGTCTCGGAGGCCGACGTGACTCGCGCACTCAACGGGCTCGTCGAGGCGGGAGTGCTCGAGGAAGCCCGAACCGAGGACCGGTCACCCGTCGGGAAGGGACGACCCCAATACCGGCTCGCGATCGGGGTCGGAGAAATCCGGGACGGACTCTGTGACGACGAGGACGTGGCGCCGCTCTTGGAGTGACGCCGAGCCGGGTTTACGACCGAGACGGGCCGTCGACGGCCCGTCTCAGTCGTCGGCGGGTATGGCCGAGCGGTCGATTCCGCTCGGCGGGGTCGTTACTCGATAGAGGCCGTAGCCGAACCACACTGCCAGTCCGGCCGCGACGACGATCGCCCGCAGTTCCGGCGCGACGATCGGCGTCGCCACGACGGTGCCCTCCTCCTCTACCGGAACGTGCGGCGCGCCGCCGACAACGTTTATGAGCCCCATGGCGGCGATCCCGACGAAGAGCAGGCCGCCGCCGAGGGCCATCGCGATCCGATCGGCCAGTGGTAATTCGTTCTCGGACATCGATTGTCACCCCATCACGTACCGTAACCACGGGTTGTTTCGGACGGTTTCGGTCCGTTCGAGGCGGGCGTCGATACCGAACACTCGACCGGCGCCGAACACGACGATCGTGAGGAACAACAGCAGTCCGAGCAGATCGCCGTTGACGAACCCGTTGGCCCAGTCGGCGTTCCCGAAGTAGAAGAAAACCATCAGGAACGCACCGTTCGCCGCCGCCAGACGGGTGAGGCAGCCGACGAGGAGCCCGAGTCCGATCGCCAGCTGTCCCCACGGGATCAACAGGTTCGGCAACCAGACGGCGTTGGCGGCGACCCACGACGTGATCGGGTGGACGAGCGTCCCTTCCGTCGCGAACATCATCCACCCGTGTGCGTCGTACAGAATGCCGTGTTCGACGATCTTCCCCAGACCGGACGCGAAGAACCACCAGCCGGCGACGAGCCGCAACAGCAGGAGCCAGTAGCCGGTCCAAGGGCCGTCGAGCGTGAGCGATACGTCTCTCCCGAAGAGGTTCGTGCGAACGTGCTGTCTGTGCTCAGCCATATTTTACGTTCCAGCGATTCCGTCGGTTCGATTCGGCGGGCCAACGCGACGTCAAAGGCCCTACAGTACGGGCTACGGAGCGTTGGTGTCTATAGCCTCGGACGGATATTTGAGTGGTTTAAGTAACGACAGAACCGATCGGGCGATCGCGTTGTCACCGCCTCACGATCGGATCCCGTGAACTGTCGCCCCGCCCGACGTCGCATGGCTTCGATCGACGCTCGAGCTATCGGATCTGATTTCCCCGGCTCGAAAGCGGCGACGGGGAACGATCCATGTCCTCCATCCCGACCACGCCGAGTATCAGCGAGCCCGCTTTCGGCGGCTCGCTGTCACTTCGGGGCGTGCCGACGATGCCACGAAGCGGGCGAACCGATCGCTTATAAACGAGCGGGCGAAGCCCCTGTATGGAGAGTCTCGAAGCCGAACTCTCGCGGGCCCGGGAGCTATCCGTCGCGGAGCTGGCGGACGCCATCGAGTCGATCGGCTTCGAGTGCACCCGCTGTGGCGGCTGTTGTACCGCCGAAACCTCGGAATCGGGTGAGCTGGAACCCCACACCGCCACGCTGTTTCCCGACGAGGCGCGAACGCTGCAGGCGGCCGCCTCGGAGGCGTCCGGATCCGAAACGGAGTGGCGGGACGTGGCCCGACCGATGCCGTACGGGATCGACGGCGACGGCGAGGGCGAAACGTTCGAGTGGGCAATACAGACCGACGCCTGTGGCGACTGTACTTTTTATACCGAAGACGACGGAGTCGGCGCCTGTACCGTCCACGGCAGCCGACCGCTCGTCTGTCGGACCTACCCGTTCAGCGTCGCATTGGGCGGGACGAGCCAGCCGATGGGCGAATCCGTCGATCGGGAGGGACTCGTCCGCGCTCACGAGTGTGAGGGGCTCGGCCGTGAAATCTCGCGAACGGACGCCGAGGAGTTAGCTGAAGAGCTCAAAAAGCGGGCAGTTCGGGAACTCGAAGAGGCGATCGGGGTCCGCGACGGTTACGAGCCCCGTCCGGAAGTCGACGGCGTCGTCGTCCACGATTCGGAGGGTGCCAAGTCTCCCGATGGAACGCTCCTGGAGGACGGATAGACGACGTCGCCGGGTCGAGAGACCTTCGGGAGGCGATAGCTTCTATAGCCGTCGTCCTCATGTCGACACTGTAGCTCTATGGAAATCTCCGAGAAACTCCTGTGTCTGTTCAGCGCCGAGATCGAGGAAATCGATGACCGCTACGTCGTCGAGGTTCCACGTCGCGAGATCGAAACCGGCTCTATCGAGGCGAACGGGACGTACCGCGTCGCAGTTATCGGTGGCGACGAGGGGTCGACTTCGGCCGAACCGTCGACCGCCGACAGGCCGTCGGACGAGCCACAACCCCCCGTCGAGGAGGGTGAGATCCGATACGTCGAGATCGAGGACCTCGGCAAACAGGGCGACGGGATCGCCCGGGTCGAACGGGGGTACGTTATCATCGTCCCCGGTGCCGAGGTCGGCGAGCGGGTCAAAATCGAGATCGCCGAAGTCAAATCGAACTTCGCCGTCGGCGAAGTCATCGAGTAGCCGAAAGAGCGTCCTACGGACGGTGGGGGAGCGTCGAGGGCTCGGCGTCGCGTTCCGACCGTCTTAGTATTTAACCATTTTTATCGTTCACATGTGCTGAACGTAACCCGAACGAAAATCAGCCACAGTCGGGTGGTTTTAATCCGGCTTAATCGGGAACGATCCGGTGTCACTACTGGCTATTTATATATTGATGTCGGTGCAACGAGGAGTCGTAATGAAACGGACGACGCTACTCGTGGCAGTGCTGGTCGTCGTCGGGATGCTCGTCGTTCCGGCGGCCGGCGCCCTCGCACAGGGGACCGAAACCGACGAAGACGACGGGGCGGCGGAGATAGCCCCCGGCGAACGCCTCGGCGGTGTCGTCGGCGTCCAGCAGTCGGAGTTCGACGGCGAAATCGAGCGGAACGCGTTCGCGATCGCGCTCGACCGGGCCGACGACAACGGGACGAAGGCCGGACTCATCGCCGAAAAACTCGGCCAGACCGAGACACGCCTCTCCGAACTCGAAGAGCGGAAGTCCGAACTCCAACAGCAACGCGAGAACGAAACAATAAGCGAAGGCCAGTACCGCGCACAGACGGCGAAACTGGCTACGGAGACCGAGACCGCCAAACAGCAACTGAACCGGAGTAACGCGACCGCCGCGACACTCCCCGAGGAGACCTTGCGAGAACACGGTGTGAACACGACGGCGATCCGAACGCTGTCCGATCGCGCGAACGAACTGAGCGGCGGTGAGGTTGCGGAGATCGCCCGAAGTATCGCTGGCGACCGCAGCGGGATGGTCGATCGTGGCCCGCCCGGAGAGCGGGGCCCCGGCGCTGATCGAGGAGCCGGTGAGAGCCGAACTGGCGATGGCACCCCCGGTACGGACCGCTCGGCCGGTGAGAACCGAACCGACGACGGCGAGAGCGGGACTCAGGGCAACGAGGACTACAGCGACGAGCAGCGTGACGGGGACGGAGCAGCGACGGACGACTCGGAACGGGGTGAAGTGGATGGATCGTCGGCCGACGAGGACTCCGACGATAGTGGATCCCAGAGCGGGACCGAAAACGGGACGGGCAGTAACGCCGGTGGCTCGGCCGGAATGAGCGACAATGCAGGGAGTCGATAACCCGTAGCTGTTTCCCGAATGGAACTCCGGATGTAAGCTACGCCTACCCGGGCGGCTACTCCTCGTCGGAACCGTTCTCGGGCAGCGAGAGAACGTTCTCCCGGCCGAGTCTGAAGCCCTCCAACTCGTCGTTTTCGCGGAGCTTTTTCGTCACCTGACTGGTCTTTGCGTCGGTCCATCCGAGCTGTTCCGCGACCGCCTTCTGTTTCATCCGTCCGCCCTCCGATTCGATGAGCCGAAGCACCTGCTCTTCGTTGCTCAACAGTTCCTCGTCCGGCTCGGACGCCGCTTCCGTGCCGGTCGCCCGGAGTTGGCCTTCTTCGGCTTCGATATCGGCCCCCGTCGCCGCCTCGTCACGGCGTTTGAGGAGAACGAACGCGATCCCGGCGATCCCGACGAGCGCGACGCCCAGCGCGATCGCGGCGGTCGAAGAAGCCGGGAATCCGCGGTCGGTTCCGTCGTCCGGAGCGGCGGTTCCGGGCGGTGCGAGGTCGACTCGGGGATTGCCGCTCCCGAAGTCGATCGGGCCGTTATAAACTACCGCTCGCTCGCGTGTCTCGGTCGGCTCCGGGGAGACGCCGTTCAGTTCGTAGTTCTCGGACCACGAGATCAACAGCGCGGTCTCGTCGTCGAGAAACAGCGCGTCGACGGCGTCACCGACGAGCAGTCGGTCGCCTTCGACCGCCGCGAAGTTCGACCACCGGAAGCGGTAGGTGAGCACTCCGTATTCGCGGGGAAGGTCGCGTTTTTCCGCCGAAACGGTCATGTCTGTGATCGTCATCTCGCGGTCGGTCGCATCCGCGGCGGTTTCCGCGGTGGCGTCCATCCGGTCTTGGAACCGCTCGGCGTACGGCTCCGGATCGGCTTCGACGTCGGACTGGAGGTCCTCGAAGGCTTCCTCGTCCTCGTCGGTCTCGAGCCGGGTCCGGTATTCGATCTCCCAGACACCGTCGCCGTCGTCCTCGATTTCGATGGACATGAGAATGTCGTCGGGATCGATCTCCTGTTGGGCGAAGGCCGACTCTGACGGCGCGGCCGCCACGGATCCGAGCGAGAGGAAGAGGAGACAGCCGAAAAGCGCGGCGAATAGGACCCGTTTCACGTTCGCCCGAACGGGACAGTTATATAAATGGATTGTTGTCGAGCGGCGTGATCGATACCCCGGTTTCGAACCGCCGGACGCGCATCGCGGACCGAAACGGGGTGATCGTCGCGAGGAAGACGGATCGGTACGACGAAAGGGGGGAATCGACAATTAATCCGAATTGAATCGGCTTAATTCGGCGTCGAGGGACGTTTAACCGACCGAACTGGGGTTCACGGCTATCCCCCATTAAGTGGCTCTCCGGGCAAGCAGGAGATGCGATGAACGCAAGACAACTCGTCACGATCGCGATCGTATCGACACTGCTGATCGGGGGGTTCGCGGCGCTTGGTGCCGCAACCCCGGCCGATCAGGCAAGCGACAACGCGACGGACGCGTACGACGACAACGCGACGGACGCGTACGACGACAACGCGACGGACGCATCCGCCGACAACGCCTCCGACAACGCTGATGGCGTCGGTCCGAGCGACGGGCTTCCCGAGCAGGCTCCCGACCACGTGAGCAAGATCCACGACCGTATCGACTCGTTTCTGAGCGGCTCGATCGAGAACCTCGGCGAGTCCCTCGGTGATCTCCTGGGTGGCGAGACTGCCGAGGAGGCCGGTGAGGACGCCGCTGACGGGACAGCTGACGTCTGAACGCTGATCGAACGCGAACTTCCGATATCAATATCCATCAACGATCGAGTCGGATACACTGGCTCCTGACAGCCGCAAGGGGACGACCGTCGAGTACGACAGTCTCGAACAGCACCGTGGGACTGTCCCGTTCGAACGGGTCCGACCGCGTGTTTCCGACCTGTACCAACCGCCGTCGGTTTGCCGTCACTCGACGTCGACGGTTCGGTAAAACCGACCGACGGTGCCGTGTTGAGTGATCGTACCAAACTGCCTTTTATGATGTCATCCGTAGACCGGGTATGAGCGCGACCGCAACCGAAACGACCCCGGACCTGACCGATAAGCAGCGGCGGATCCTCGCGTACCTCCGAGAGAACGGCCGGACGAAGACCTACTTCAAATCCCGGCTCATCGGTGAGGAACTCGGTCTCTCGGCGAAGGAGGTCGGCGCGAACATGAGCGCGATCTGTGAGGGGAACTTCGACGTCGACGTCGAAAAGTGGGGCTACTCCTCGGGGACGACCTGGAAAGTCAGCGCTTGATCGCCATACCGGGGTTTCACTGTCCGGGACGGTACCGGACGAACTCGTCGGCGTCGCCGGCGAAGGCGACGGCTTCGGCGCCGAACGAGTCCGCATACCGGACGACGAGCGTCAAAAGCGTCTCGGGACGACGGATCTCGTAGCCGTCGTCCCGCGAGAGCAGTCCGGCTGATTCGAGTTCTGTCGCGTATTTCGAGATCGTAGAGCGCGAGACGCCGGCCGTCTCGGCGAGTTCGCTCCCGGTGGCCTCGGGACCGCGCAACAGCGCGATGAGCATCTTCCGGGGCGTCTCGCGACGGAGATACCCCAGCGCCCGCTGTTCGAAATCGGAGAACCGACCGACCGGGAAGTATCGCTTGTACTCGCCGTCCTTACGGTGTTCGATCACCGCGTCGTCCTCGAGTCGGCGGAGGTGGTGCTGTGTCTCGCCGGTGCCGAGTTGGAGGTCATCGCGGAGCTTCGAGAAGTGTGCGCCGGGGGTCGCAGCGAGGTAGCCGACGATCGCGTCGCGGACGTCGCTCACGTCGTTCGTCGAGAGATGGACGAGCGGCGTCGCCGCTCCGAGTGCCGCGAAACGCTTGAGCGTCGACCGCTTGCTCTCGTCGACGTCCCCACTACCCTCCCGCTGTGTCATTACCCGATATAGGTCGCTTATCGATAAAACAGCTTCGCCCCCGTCGTCGGCGCGACGGCGGGGAGGTCAGTTCGTCTCGGTTTCGAGGTCGCCCTCGTCGATGTCGGCTTCGGGGATCTCCTCGTCCATCTCGGCGATGACGTCGTCGGGGTCTTTGATCCCCGTGGGGTCGGCGCCGCTTTTGATCGCCTCGGCCTCGGCTTCCATCTCCTCGACGTCCATCTCGGCCTCTTGATCGATCTGACCGAGGATCTCTTCGATGTCGTCGAGTCCGAGCAACTCGCGGGTCTCGTCGTCGAACTCCAGCCCCTCCAGGAGTTCGGCGTCGGTCGCGGCGTCGCCGCCGGTGAGGTGTTTGCCGTACCGGCTCAACAGGGACGTCATCTCCTGTGGGAGGACGAACGTCGTCGACTCGCCCTTGCCGATCTCCTCTAGGGTCTCCATCCCGCGTTCGATGATCGCGCGTTCGCCCATCGACTCGGCGGATTTCGCCCGCAACACCGTCCCGATCGCGTCACCCTGCGCTTCGAGTATCTGGCTCTGTTTTTCACCCTGGGCGCGGATGATGTTGGACTGTTTGTCACCCTCGGCCTTCTCGATCGCCGAGCGGCGTTCACCCTGCGCTTCGAGGATCATCGCCCGCCGCTTTCGCTCGGCCGAGGTCTGCTGCTCCATGGCCTGCTGGACGTCCTTCGAGGGATTGACCTCCCGGACTTCGACCGACTCGACTCTGATCCCCCACTCGTCGGTTGGCTCGTCGAGCTCCTTTCTGATCTTCGCGTTGATCTCCTGACGTTTGTTCAGCGTATCGTCGAGTTCCATATCGCCAAGCACCGCCCGAAGCGTCGTCTGGGCGAGGTTCGAGACGGCCTTCTTGTAGTCGTCGACCTCCAGGAACGCCTTCCGGGCGTCCATCACCTTGATGTAGACGACGGCGTCGGCGGTCACCGGCGAGTTATCGCGAGTGATCGCCTCCTGGCGCGGGACGTCGAGCGTCTGGGTCCGCATATCGAAGGTGTAGGTACGGGAGACAAAGGGTGGGATGAAGCTGATACCGGGTTCGAGCAGGCGGCGATACTCGCCGAACACCGTCAGTGCGCGCTTTTCGTAGGCGTTGACGATCTCGACGGCCTGATAAACGGCGACGATAGCGACCAAGAGCAACAGGAGGGCAACGACTGGGAGTACCGATCCACCCAGTTGAAGCGGAATGAGCATACGCGTTCCTTCGGGCGAGCCGTCCATAAGCGTTCGGCCGGCGTCGACCCCTACTCGGATCGGAGCCGGTTCTCAGCCGAGATCGATCCGGACCGTCTCACCGACATCGAGCCCGAACGCCTCATCGCCCCGACCTCGGTTGACAGCGCACTCGACGTTGCCGTGACTGCCGACCGTCACGACGGGCGTGCCGGCCTCGGCGTGGGCGTACGACGGGACGACCGGCCGCTTTTGACTGTCGATCCGAACCGTTTCGTGACCGCCGAGGACGTCGCCCGGAACGTTCGTGATGACGTTCCCGAAGCTATCGATGACGAGAACCGTTCCGACCGCTCGATCGACCCCGATCTCTGGCTCGGGGAACTCGAGGTCGACGACCCCGTCGACGGGCGAAAGCGACCCGACTTCCGAGAGCCGGTCCGGGGCGAACTCGTGGAGTTCGGCCGCTGCCGGGGCGAACACGTCCCGTCCGTGAAACGTCGCACTTCGGGGGTCCTTGACTGCGATCTCGTAGGGTTCGATCGCGTCGGTGTCCCCCGCAAGGGCGCGGGCGGGCGGACAGAGCACGCCGTTGTCCGGCCCGACGAGGACGTGGTCGCCAGCCCGGACGGCCAGGGCAGCACGGTCTGTCCCGACGCCCGGATCGACGACGACGAGGTGAACGGCGGGCGGGAACTCCGGAAGCACCTGCGTGAGCCAGAAGGCGCTCGCTGTGACGTCTTGTCGGGGGAAGTCGTGGGCGATGTCGACGAGCCGGGCGTCACAGCGCCGGAGGATCGCACCCTTCATCGCGGCGGGGTACGGCGTCCCGAAATCGGAGGCGAGCGTGATCATCTATCGATCGGCGGGATCTCCGTCGCCGTCGCCACCGTTCGCATCCGTTGCAGTGATCCGCCGGATCCGTTCGACGCCCTCGACCTCGTCGATCACTTCCACGACGGCCCCCGGGACGAGCGATTCCCAGTTGCCGTCGGCCGCCATCCGCTCGCGGACTTCGGTCCCCTCGAACTCGTCGCGGTGATACATCGGCGACTGTCGGACCTCGATGTCAGCCTCCTCGAAGAGCCGGACGACGAGCGGATTGTTCGAGTAGGCGACGTCGAACTTCGGGCTCATCGACTGGACGTGGCTCACCCACACCGAGTTCCGGTTGAGGTCCTCGATCGGGACCGCGTAGATCGTCATGTCGAACGCCGCGAGCGCCTTCCGGATCATCATGATTCGCTCGCCCGCGGTGAACGGGTTCCGGACGGTGTGGGACTGGTCGGCGCTGCCGATCCCGACGACGAGTTCGTCGATCTCCTCGCGTATCCGGTCGACCATCGCGTGGTGGCCTTCGTGGAACGGCTGGAACCGTCCGATGTAGAACCCCCGCGTCATACCGGACGGTGCGAGTGGAGCTCTGATAAAGCCGACGGGTCGGGGACGATGGCCGTCCGAGATCGCCGCTTTCGTGCGGTTTGGACCGCCGGCAGCGCGTGACTCGGGGAGAAAGTATATCAGTTGACAGTCCGTTTTTATCGGTAACAGAAACGTTTCTATGAGCAACGAAAAAGAAGCGGAAGAGGCCACAGACGCCGACGAGCGTCCGGAGCGCGAGCGCGATCCGTCGGCCGGTTCCGACGAATCCACCCCCGAAACCGGGGAGGACCAAGAGGCGGGGCAGGGATCCGACCGCGATAGTGTTCCCGAAGGGTACGACCACGGGGGCAAACCCGACCCCGACCCCGAACGCGAGGGCACTCCGGAGGAACGCGACGGCGTTCGGCACGATTCCGGAAACGGGAGGACGTCCGACAACGCCCAGCCGAACAGACCGGCGACGGACGAACCGCGCGGCGCCGAACAACAGCTCGACGACGACGAGGACCTCCTCGACGGCTCTGACCTCGGTAGCGAGGTCCACGTCGACAGCGAGATCGAGATCGAGGAGGACGAGGAAGACAACCTCCTCGGCGGCCTCCAGATCGACTCCAGCGAGGACATCCAGGTCCCGGACCGGCTGGTCGATCAGGTCATCGGGCAGGATCACGCCCGCGATATCGTCCTGAAGGCGGCGAAACAGCGCCGCCACGTGATGATGATCGGCTCGCCCGGGACGGGCAAATCGATGCTCGCCAAGGCGATGAGCCAACTGCTCCCCAAAGAGGAGCTACAGGACGTCCTCGTCTATCACAACCCCGACGACGGGAACGAGCCGAAAGTCCGGACGGTGCCGGCCGGCAAGGGCGATCAGATCGTCGACGCCCACAAGGAGGAAGCCAGAAAGCGAAACCAGATGCGGAGCTTCCTGATGTGGATCATCATCGCCGTCGTGTTCGGCTATGCGATCCTCATCGCCCAACAGCTACTGTTGGGTATCATCGCCGCGGGTATCATCTATCTCGCCTTCAAATACATGAGTCGCGGCTCGGACGCGATGGTGCCGAACCTGCTCGTCAACAACGCCGACCAGCAGGTCGCTCCCTTCGAGGACGCGACCGGCGCCCACGCCGGCGCCCTGCTCGGCGACGTCCGACACGACCCCTTCCAGTCCGGCGGCATGGAGACGCCCAGCCACGATCGGGTCGAGGCCGGCGCCATCCACAAGGCCAACAAAGGGGTGCTGTTCGTCGACGAGATCAACACCCTCGACATCCGCTCCCAGCAGAAGCTGATGACGGCGATCCAGGAGGGTGAGTTCGCGATCACCGGCCAGAGCGAGCGCTCTTCGGGGGCGATGGTACAGACCGAACCCGTCCCGACCGACTTCGTCATGGTCGCCGCGGGGAACCTCGACGCGATGGAGAACATGCACCCCGCGTTGCGTTCGCGGATCAAGGGGTACGGCTACGAGGTCTACATGGACGATACGATCGAGGACACACCCGAGATGCGGCGCAAGTACGCCCGCTTCGTCGCCCAGGAAGTCCAAAACGACGGCCGACTGCCCTCGTTCACCGACGACGCGATCGAGGAACTCATCCTCGAGGCCCGCCGTCGGGCGGGTCGCAAGGGCCATCTCACGCTGGAGTTCCGGAACCTCGGTGGCCTCGTCCGCGTCGCGGGCGACATCGCCCGCGCGGAGGACAGAGAGTACACCCGACGCGATGACGTCCTCCAGGCGAAGGCCCGGTCGCGGTCGATCGAACAGCAGCTGGCGGACGATTACATCGAACGCCGGAAGGATTACGAGCTCACGGTCAACGAGGGCGACGTCGTCGGTCGAGTCAACGGGCTCGCAGTCATGGGCGAAGACTCCGGGATCGTCCTCCCCGTGATGGCCGAGGTCACGCCGAGTCAGGGCCCGGGAGAGGTCATCGCGACCGGCCAGCTGAAGGAGATGGCCATGGAGGCCGTCCAGAACGTCTCGGCGATCATCAAGAAGTTCTCCGATGAGGACATCTCCCAGAAGGACGTCCACATCCAGTTCGTCCAGGCCGGCGAGGGCGGTGTCGACGGCGACTCCGCGTCGATCACGGTCGCGACGGCCGTCATCTCGGCGCTGGAGGGCGTCCCCGTCAGACAGGATCTGGCGATGACCGGTTCGCTCTCGGTCCGCGGCGACGTGTTGCCGGTCGGCGGCGTCACCCACAAGATCGAGGCCGCCGCCAAATCCGGTCTCAAAACGGTCATCATCCCGAAGGCGAACGAACAGGACGTGATGATCGAAGACGAGTACAAAGAGCAGATCGAGATCGTCCCCGTTTCCCACATCTCCGAGGTGCTCGACGTGGCGCTCGCGGGCGAACCGGCCAAGGACTCGCTCATCGACCGTCTCAAGAACATCACCGGCTCCGCCCTCGAACAGCGCGAGGTCGGGCCGACCAACCCGAGCCCACAGTAGAGCGTGACCCGGTGGGTCGCCTTCGCGGCGCTCACCCTGCTCGTGTTGGCGGTGCTTTTGTTTTCCGCCCGAGCTTCGGCCCGCGTCGTCGACGAACTCGCCGCCACGGACAGCCACAACCGGACCGGGATGGACCGGCTGCCGGACGGCGCCGACCACCTCGATGCGATCGACGTCCCGTCGCCCTCGACGCCTCAGGTCTCGAACCGGGCGTTGCTCGCCAACGTCGCCCTCTCGCATGGGCTCTTTGCGGCCGTCCTCCTCGTCGGGATCGTCCTCGCGAACGTGCCACTCTCGTCGCTCGGCATCGGGGACGGTGGGCTCTCGGGCGGCGCGGCTGTCGGTGTCGGCGTCGCGACCGGCTTGGCGCTGGCGGCCGTCAACACCGCTACCGGCGCGATCGCGGACGCGTTCGACGCCGACCCGAGCGGACCGCTGCGCGAACTGCTCGCGCCCGACTCGTGCGTCGGATGGATCGCTCTGCTCGTCGTCGTGTTGCCGATCATCGCCGGCTTCGAGGAGCTTTTGTTCCGGGCGGTGTTGATCGGCGCCTTCTCGGTCGGATTCGATCTCTCGCCGTGGCTGCTTGCGGTCGTCTCATCTGTCGCTTTCGCGGCCGGTCACGGGGCCCAGGGGTGGCTCGGCATCGTCGCGACCGGCGTATTAGGGTTCGTTCTGGCGGCGATCTTCGTGTTGACCGGAAGCCTGCTCGTCGTCGCCGTCGCCCATTACGTGGTCAACGCCGTCGAGTTCGTCGTCATGGAGGGGTTCGAATACGAACCCTTCGGCGATTGACGGCAACGGTGGCGACGAGCGTGACTGGGTCCTTCAGCGGTCGTCGCTCGGTTTCGGGTCGGCGGACAGTTCCGCCTCGCGGAGCCCGTAAAACGGCGCCGCACCGATGTCGACCGCCGGCCGAAACTCGTCGGGGACGGCGTGGGCGTTCTCGTAGAACGCCGATTCGGTCTCTGGCGTTTTCAGCGTCCCGTCGCCGAACTGGATGAGCGCCGGCGCCGTCGAGTTCAGCGCCCACTCCTCGAGCTCGACCCAGTCCGGCCCGAACCGAAAGAGAACGCCGAAGGAAAACTGCCCGGCCTTGACAGCCTGGGCCTTCGAGTGGAATCGGTTCGACTCCTCGGCCTCGAACTCGGAGTCGCTCATCCAGGCGACGACGGCGCCCTCCTCGAAGAGCACGAGATAGACGTCCCACGAGCGGCTCCGATCGAAGACCGCCCAGACGCTTCGCGGGCCGACGGTCCCGAACTCGACGCTGAAGGCGGGCTCTTCGCGCTCTTTGCCCGCGGGTTCGAAGACGAACCGCCCGTCGTAGCTCGGGACCTGCACGCCGCGGTGGTGATAGACGAGCCCCTCGATCTCCGTCTCGGAGTCCACCGCGTCCCAGAAATCGAGCGCGCCCTGTGTCTCCAGTCGATCGAAGAACTCCGGAAACGACCGGATCTCGCGTTCGAACTGGCCCTGTGGCGGGCGTTCGAAACCGTCGGCCATCAGACGGACACCTCCGGCCGAGCGCAACGTGGATGGATCGCCTTCCAGTGAGTCATATCGTAGTAGGGGCGTTCGATACCGATGAGCGTTTTGTTCGAGGCTCCTGTCTAATTCGGTGACACAGCTATTTGGTCGTTGATACTGTCCCGGATTGCCGTGTAAGATGTAGGGGATCTATTCAGCGGATCTAACACCAGTGATCTCGAACCGTGCCCCACCATCGGAGCCGTCAGCCAGGTAAATCTCCCAGCCGTGGGCGTCCGCTATCTGCTTGACGATCGATAGCCCGAAGCCAGTTCCTCCTTCACTGGTTGAGTAGCCCGAATCGAACACCTTGTCGCTGTCGTCCTCTGAGATGCCGGGCCCGTCATCTTCGACGTAGAAGCCGTCTTCCAACGCACCAACGGTGACGGTTACGCCTTCACCGCCGTGTTCGACCGCGTTTCGCATGAGGTTCTCCAGGAGTTGTTGCAAGCGGCTGCTATCAGCTCGGATCGTCCGTTCGACCTCGATAGCGAGTGTCGCCTCGGCAGTGCCAGCGGTTCGCCAGCAGCTCTCGGAGACACTCCCAAGGTCGACTGATTCAAACTCTCCGACCGTTTCGCCTTCACGCGCTAACGTCAGCAGATCGGCGATCAAGACAGCTATTCGTTCGTGTGCACGACCCACATCGTCGAGGTGGTCGCTGTCGCATTCCTCGCGGGCCAGCTCCAAATTCCCCTGGGCGACAGTCAATGGATTGCGCAGGTCGTGGGAGACGATGTCGGTGAACTGCTCCAATTGCTCGTTTTGCTCCCGAAGTCGTTCGTTCACTTGTCCCCGCTGGAACTCGTGGCTTACCCAGTCGCTCATCAGATCGACCAGCGTTTGTTCCCACTCGGAGAACTGGTCGGCCCGCGCTTCCGTACCGTAAAAGCAGAACGTCCCATAGACCTCGTCCTCGACGAAGACGGGAGCCCCAATATAACACGAGATGCTCCACTCAGTGAAGCCAGCCCGGTCGGTCTCCTCTGGGGCGTCTCGTTCGATGTCCCCGATGACGAGCGTCTGTTCGGTACTGGCGACGATCTCACAGTTCGTCGCCGACACCGGAACGACATCGCCGGGCTTGATGCTGTCGTCGTCCGCGTCAACGAACTTGAATACGTACTCCTCGCCGCGAATCTCTGAGACCGTCCCGTACTCCGTGCCCAACTCCCTTCGCCCGAGTCCGAGGAGCGCCTGGACCTGTTCTTCGAACGAATGGTGGCGGTTTGAAATGATGTCATGTATCTCACGGAGAACACGCTCCCGACGTTTCCGATCCGTAATATCGTGGACTGCGCCACGGACAGTCACGACTTCACCATCTTCGATGGTTGGCTTCCCGCGAATGTCGAACCAGCGGATCTCACCGTCCAATCTCCGGAACCGGGCTTCCACGCCAAAGGATTCGCCAGCCGCAAGGGCGCTTTTGACCGCGTTCGTAACGCGGGGACGGTCCTCTTCGACGTAGACATCGAGGGCTTCCTCCAGCGGTGGTTCCTCGTCGTCGTCGTCCCATCCCTGCATCTCGAACAGGTGCTCAGACCAGAACACGTCCCGAGTCTCGGGGGTGATCTCCCACCCACCGACGTCCGCGATTCGCTCGGTGTGGCGGAGAAGCTCCAGTAACCGTTCGTATTCCTGTTCGCGCTCTTTCTGTTCGGTGATGTCGATGTACGCGCCCACGAGGGCTGTGACGTTCCCTGCGTCATCGTATTCCCACTGGAAGGTATCTTCGACCCAGCGTGTGTCACCGTCGGTCGTCCGGATCCGGTATTCCAGCTGCCCGGGGTCTCTCGATTCATAGTGGGTCCGGAAGGTTTCCTTGACGGTGGACGCATCGTCCGGATGGAGCGCTTGCTCCCACAGATCCGGAGTATCGCGCAACTCACCCGCTTGATACCCATGGATCTGTTCGAACTCTTCGTTCGCATAGCTCGTCTCCATCGTTTCGGGATCGGCTCTATAGACGCCATGAGGAAGTACGTCAACCAGGCTTCGGAATTTGCGCTGTTCGGCTTCCAACTGTTGTTCTCGCTGTTTCCACTCCGTAATATCTCTCGCAACGCCGACCATTCGTCTGGCATCTCCATCGTCACCGTATTGCATCTCGCCGTAGGCTGCTACCCACCGAACTGTCTCGTCGGCCTGCACTCGATATTCTACATCGTACGACGATTCAGTTTCAGCGGCAGCTTCTAACGCTTCCTGTACACGAGAACGGTCCTCGGGGTGAAGCTTTTCGATGAAGTCATCTACCGTTCGTAGCTCCGTCTCGAACACAGGGTCTCGCTCCGGATGCATAGTGACAGCATCGGTTTCGAGGTCCCACTCCCACACGGCAGCGCCAGTTACCCCTAACGCCAGCTCCATCCGTGAACGCGCTCGTTCGAGGTCCCGTTCGCGCTCTTTTTGTTCGGTGATGTCCCGATCGGAGATGAGAAGCGAGACGACCTCGCCGTCGTCGTTCGTGACCGGTCTGAAGACGCCCTCAACGGTGTATTGTTCACCGTCCGGTCGTACGAGGTCAACCTCGAACTCGACGTACTGGCCGCTGGCGGCGTTTTCAATCCACTCTCGTACGTCGGTTTGGACGGCTTCGGAGTGGTTGAACCACGGCGTCTTCCAGAAGGGCGTGTCGGTTATGTCTGAAAGCGGGGCGTCGATGTACTCCATCGCCGTCCGGTTAATATCGAGGACGGTTCCGTCGGTATCGAGCAACCCGACGAGGATGTTCGGATCGTTGAACACGGCCTGGTAGCGACGCTCTTTTTGGCGGAGCTCTATGTCACGTTCCTCACGGTTGATCGCGTTCGCCAGCACGTTGGCGACGTTCTGGACGAACGTGACATCGCCATCGGTAAACACGGTGGGTTCGGTCGTGTGGGTGCCCAGGACACCCCAGGGGTCGTCGTATGAGCCGATGATCACGCTGATGCCGCTGACGACATCGTGTTCGACCAGCAGCGGCGGGGCGCGGAACCGGTCTTCGGTGTGAAGATTCTCGACGACGATCGGTTGCTCGGAGCGAAGCGTGTGACCGGGTTGTGAATCCTCATCTGTTCCAACGGTGGCCTCGCCAACGAGGCCATCGCGCCAGCCGACGCCCGCTCGAAGCAGGACGTCCTCGTGTTCTGGTCGGTACTCGAAGACTTGCGCATACTCGTTGTCGAGTCCATCAGCGACGAGTTCGGCAGCACGATCGAACAGCGTTTCGAGGGACGCGCCAGCCAGTGCTTCGTTGCCGAGGTCTGCGACGTATTGTTGTTGCTGTACGCGCGTTTCGAGCTGTCCCTCAGTACGATATTGGGAGACGAGATTCGTGATTCGGTTCGCCAGCAAGCCGTACCGATCCCGACCTGATCTTTTTTGCAGATAGTCGCTCACGCCGGCGGAGATGGCGCCGCTGGCGACTTCCTCGGATCCTTTGCCGGTGAACAGGATGAACGGGAGATCTGGATACTCCTCACGAACGGCTTTGAGGAACTCGATGCCATTCTTTCCGGGCATGTCGTGATCCGAGACGATACAATCGAACTCGGCTCCGGCGAGGCGATCCAGTCCGTCAGAGACGTTGTTGGCTGTCGTGATGTCGAACCGATCGTTTTCACGTTCGAGAACGGTTGCAACCATGTCCGCGAAATCCGGTTCGTCATCGACGTGAAGAACGCGAATCCTACCGGCGTTACCCATAGATATCCGAAAATGGGACAGGCCGGAGTTAAGTATGTAGGTAACTGACACAGTCGCACCTCACGAAGATGTGGGTTCGGTGTTAAGTGTCGGTTCGCTTTACCGACAGGCACAGAGTCCTCGCGCGAGATGCGCGCCTTGTATCGTAACTATCCGTGGCTGTCGGCGCACATCGACGAGAGCGACCTGATGACCGGCAACGCGTGTCAGTGGTCGCCCGAGTAGAGACCTCGTTCGTCGACCGCCGCGAAAGAGCTATGAACGGAACGGGCCAACGCCGGGTATGTCAGGACGTGCGGGCTCGGATTGCCCGGAGTGTGGCGGACAGCTACAGTCGGTCGAGGGCATGACCTACCGCTGTCGGGACTGTGGGACGGAGTTCGACTCGGCCGACGTCTTCCTTCTGTAACTCGATTACCGCTCGACGACGAGCAGCGCCACCCGTTCCAAGACGAGTGCCTCGAGGCCGGCGTCCGTCGCGTCGAGTTCGGCCGTGCCGATATCGTAGAAGGACCGGACCCGCGTTTCGTCGTACTCGCCGAGCGTCGGTTCGGCGGTGAGAAGCTGTTCGACGGCTTCGGCGGCGGCCGTCTCGTCCTCGGGACCGTCGACGGCGACGACGAGCGAGGACTCGCCCTCGGAAACGCCCATCTCGAGGGCTCGATCGATCTGCCGCCTGCCGGCCGCATAGAGCGTCATCTCGACGCCCCGATCGCGGACGATCCCGTCGCCGCGAGCGCGTTCGCGGTCGGCCAACTCGAGGGCGCGTTCGAGATGTCGCCCCGAAACCACGTACCGGGCGTCGAACGCCTGGACGGTCACGTCGTATTCGTCGCCGATCGAGGCGAGCGTCCCGACGAACGACTCGACGGTCTCGAATCGGTCGCCGCCGATCTCGACGGTCCCCTCGAGTAGTTTCACGGCCGGTCACCGTCCATCAGAAATCACCGAGGCTGGATTGGTCCTCCCCATCGTCGGGCGTCGGTCCGTCCCGGGCCGGTGGGGACGGAGCCGCGGCGGCGTCGGGCGCCACGTCGTCCATCCCGGGATTTCGGTGTCCGGCTGCCTCCAAGACGTTCTCGGCCGTCTTCTCACGACCCCGAAGCGCGCCCAAGACGACGGCTTTATCGGCGTTCCTGAGATCGGCTCGCGTCTCGATGCCGGCGTCGTAGAGCCGTCTGGCCCGCTTTCGGCCGACCCCTCGGACGCCCGCGAGATCGATGAGTTCCTCGCCGACACCGTGTTCGACGCGTTTTCGGGCTTCCCGGATCGCGCCGACGCTGTCGAGGTCCAACTCGTCGGCCAGCGATTCGGCGGCGCCGAGCAGCCACTCGGCGGTGTCGACCTTCCCACGGATGTCGCCAGGGCCGACGCCGTACCGTTCAGCGATCTCCTCCTCGTCGAGTTCGCCGGCCCAGTCTTCGAGCATCCGGGCGGTTTTCAACGCAGACAGCCAGTCCTCGAAGCGTCCTTCCTCGAACTCGCTGGGAACGTCGCCGAGGAACTCCGATTCGCGCTCGTAGGCCAGCATGGTGTACTCCTCGAGGTCGCCCGAGCGCAGATAGAGCTCGTACATGTCGGGCGTCCGGGAGACGAGGTGATACAGCCCGAGCGCCGTCGGATCGGTCGATCCCTCGAGGCCGTCGATGATCTCCGCGGCGCTCATCGGATCGAGATACAGCCGCGAGACGGTGTGACCGAGGTTCGTCGCCCCGATGGTTCCGTTTCGCTCGATGAAGCCGTTGCGGTCGAGATACTCGAGCGTCGAGTCGACGATCCGTTCGAGGTTGTCGCTTTCGTCGGTTCCGTGTCGGTACTGAGTCGCATACAGCGTCCGATCGAGGAACTCCAAAAGCGCGTCCCGCGAGTCGGCGAACCCGGAGGCGATCGTCGCGAGCAGGTGCGTCCGCATCGAGGGCTCGCGGGCGAGCTTCGACTCGACCGGTTCGGGATCGGCCCAGACGTACCGATCGAGCAGTTCGTCGAGTTCGTCGTGGCTGTTGGCCAAAAGCAGCGCCTCGCCGTAGGGGTCACGCCCCGGCCGGCCGGCCCGGCCCATCATCTGGTGGACCTCGAGCACGGAGAGCGGTTTCATTCCGCCGACGTCACCGGAGTAACGCCGCCAATCGCGGACGACGACGCGTCGGGAGGGGGTATTCACGCCCGCGGCGAGCGTCGGTGTCGCACAGACGACCTTGATCAGACGGTCCCGGAAGGCGTCCTCGACCAGCGAGCGGTGTTCGCTCGAACAGCCGGCGTGATGGAAGGCAGCGCCCTTCTCCACGCAGGCCGCGAGGTCCTCACTCGTCTCGGTGTCGGAGACGCCGCGGATCTCCTCGGCCAACGTCGCGAGCCGCTCGCGTTCCTCCGGTTCGAGTCCGTCCACGGCGGTGTTCGCGAGCCGTTTCGCCGCGCCCTCGGCGTTGCGTCTGGAGTTGACGAACACGAGCGTCGAGCCCGCCTCGGAGAGCGTCTCCCTGACGATCGCTTCGGTCGGTTTCTCGCTCGATTTCACCCGGAGTTCGCGCTGTGAGCCGTCGCCGAAATGCAGCGCCTGTCCGTAGTGGACCCCTTTCCGAAGCTCGATCGGACGCCACGTGGAGTCGACGAGTTCGGCGTCGAGCCACTCGGCCATCTCCTCGGCGTTGCCGACGGTCGCCGACAGCGCGACGACCTGGAGGTCCGGGTTGATCCGGCGGAGTTTCGCGAGCGTCACCTCGAGCGTCGGGCCGCGGTTCGGATCGTCGACGAGGTGGACCTCGTCGGCGACCACACAGTCGAGATCGTCGATCCAGGGCGCGCCGTTTCTGACGAGCGAGTCGACCTTCTCGCTCGTGGCGACGATGATGTCCTTCTGTGCGAGCCACTCGCCGGTGTCCTCATAGTTGCCGGTCGCGACGCCGATCGAGACGCTGTACGGTTCGAACGCCGAGAACTCCTCGCGCTTTTCGCTCGCCAGCGCCCGGAGCGGGACGATATACAGGGCCTTCCCGCCGCGTTCGACCGCCGACAGCATCGCGAGCTGTGCGATGAGCGTCTTCCCGCTCGCGGTCGGGACCGATGCCACGAGACTTCGCCCCTCGGTGATCCCCGCCTCGACGGCCTCGGCCTGCGGTGGGTACAGCGACTCGATGTTCCCTTCACGGAGGTGCTCGGCGAACCACGGCGGTACGCCGGAAACGTCGGCGACGTCCATTGCCTTCGCGTTGTGCGTCACCGAATGTAAATGATCGTATCGTCGTCGGAACGTCTGCGGATATCGAACCTGAAACCTCCCGAACGGTTTTTAGACGGCGTCGAGTACTCTCGATAATGAGTCCGGAGCTTCACGAGGCACCCGCCGTCGACGGAGGGCCCCGCGTCCTCCACGTCGACGACGATCGGTCTATTCTCGATCTCACCGCCGCGTTCCTCGACCGCGAACTCGAGTCGGTTTCGGTGACGACGGCCGTCGGTCCGAAGGAGGCGCTCGATACGCTCGAAAGCGAGTCGTTCGACTGTGTGATAAGCGACTACGATATGCCGGGAATGAACGGGCTCGATCTGTTCGAAGCCATCCGCGATGAGCACCCGCTGGTCCCGTTCATCCTCTATACCGGCAAGGGGAGCGAGGAGATCGCGAGCGAGGCGGTCAACGCCGGAGTTACCGGCTACTTCCAGAAGGGCGGCCCCGACCAACAGCACCGGCTCGCGAACCGCGTCGAGCAGGCGGTGAAAGAGTACCACACCAAAATCGAAGCGGACAGGTACTCGACGGTTCTCCGAGCACTAAACTATCCGATATACGTCGTCGACGAGACGGGGGTGTTCTCGTACGTCAACGACGCGTTCCTCGAGATGACGGGGTACGACCGCGAGGAGGTGATCGGCAGCAAAACGGACCTCATCAAGGACGAAGAGGCAGTCACCGAGGCCGAAAACCGCCTCGGGACGATCCTCTCCTCGGAGGGTCCCGAGATCCAGCAGTTCGGGGTCGACATCGTCCCGAAGGAGGGCGAGCCGATCCCGTGTCGCGACCACATGGGCGTGCTTCCCTACGAGGGCGAGGAGTTCCGCGGCAGCGTCGGAATCCTCCGAAACGTCCGCGACGAGAGGCGTCGCAACGACATACTTGAGCGGCGGACCAGAGCCATGGACGAAGCACCGATCGGGATCGCGATCACCGACCCCTCTCAAGAGGACAACCCGATGGTATACGTCAACGACCACTTCGTCGAGATGACCGGCTACCCCGAATCGGAGTCGGTCGGTCGAAACTGCCGGTTCCTGCAGGGCCCCGAAACCCGAGAGGGGCCCGTCGCCGAACTCCGGCGGGCGATCGATTCGGGCGAGTCGACGACGGTCGAGCTCCGAAACTACCGCAGAGACGGCGAGTCCTTCTGGAACCGGGTCACGATCAGCCCGCTCCGGGACGAATCGGGCGACGTCGCCTACTGGGTCGGATTCCAGGAGGACATCACGGAGTACAAACAGCGCGAACGGGAGCTCGAGCGGCAGAACGATCGCCTCGAACAGTTCGCCGGGATCGTCTCGCACGATCTCAGATCTCCGATGAGCGTCGCCGCGGGCCGTATCGAGCTGGCGAAGTCCGAGACGGGGGAGAGCCCGGATCTCGAGGCCGCCCTCGACGCCCTCGAACGGATGGAAACGATCGTCGAGGACACGCTCACGCTGGCCCGCCAGGGGGATACGGTCGGCGAGTTGGAGACCGTCTCGCTGAAATCGGCGGTCGAGGGGTCCTGGCGGACGACGGACACCGCCGACGCGACGCTCGAGACGCTCGGGGATCTCGATCTTTACGCGGATCCGGATCGCCTCCGGACGCTGTTGCAGAACCTCTTCGGGAACGCGGCGAGACACGCGGGATCGGATGCGGAGATCCGGGTCGGAACCACCGGAAACGGGTTCTACGTCGCCGATGACGGCTCTGGGATTCCGGAAACCGAACGCGATCGGGTTTTCGAACCCGGAGAGACGAACGCCGAGGAGGGGACCGGGTTCGGACTCGCGATCGTCAAAGAGATCGCCGAAGCCCACGGCTGGTCGATCGAGGTAACCGAAAGCCGGGCGGGCGGCGCCCGCTTCGAGATCACCGGCGTGGCGAGAGCCGAGTGAGCGAGGGCCGTCACGCATTTGTTTCCGTCGACCGAACTGGAGACATGAAAGTCCGGTTCGATCGTGAGACGTGTATCGGGATGTTCCAGTGTGTCGCCGAGTGGGACGCCTTCGAGGAGAACGAAGACGAGGGGAAGGCAGACCTCGACGGCGGCGAGGAGGTGCAGCCGGACGTCTTCGAACGCGAAGTGCCGGCCGACGCCGAACTCGACGCGAAGTTCGCCGCCCGGAGCTGTCCGGTCGACGCCATAGAGATCTACGACGACGGCGAGCAAATAATCTGAACGGTCGGGGGACCGGCGATCAGTCGCCGGAGACCTTCCGCTGGATGTCCTCGACGACGTCGGGGTTCCTGAGCGTGCTGGTGTTGCCCAGTTGCTCACCGTTGGCGATGTCCTCGAGCAGCCGTCGCATGATCTTCCCGGAGCGCGTCTTCGGCAGTTCCGGCGTGAAGACGACCTTCTCGGGGCGGGCGATCGGGCCGATGGCGTCCTCGACGCCGTCGATGATCGCCTGCTCCATCGCCTCATCCTCCTCGTAGCCGTCCTCTAAGATGGCGTAGACGTAGACGGCCTCGCCTTTCAACTCGTGGTCCCCGCCGACGGTCGCGGCTTCGGCGACGCCCTCGACGCCGACGACCGCCGACTCGATCTCCATCGTCCCGAGGCGGTGGCCGGAGACGTTGATCACGTCGTCGACGCGGCCGAGGACGGTGATGTAGCCGTCGTCGTCGATCTTCGCGCCGTCCTCGGGGAAGTACACCCACTCGTCGGTCTCGGGGTCGGAGTACGCCGACCAGTACTCGTCGATGAACCGCTCGTCGTTGCGGTACAGCGTTCGAAGCATCCCCGGCCACGGTCTGTCGACGACGACGTAGCCGGCCCGACCGGGGCCAACCTCCTCGCCGGCCTCGTCGACGACCTTGGCGCTGATCCCGGGCAGCGGCGGGCCCGCCGAGCCGGGTTTCATGTCGCCGATCGCCGGCAGCGTCGTGATCATCATCCCGCCGGTTTCGGTCTGCCACCACGTGTCAACGATCGGGCACTCCTCGTTGCCGATGTGCTTGTAGTACCACTTCCAGGCCTTCGGGTTGATCGGCTCCCCGACGGTTCCCAAGAGCCGGAGACTCGAGAGGTCGTGCTTTTCGGGATACTCGCTGCCCCACTTCATGAACGCTCGAATGGCCGTCGGGGCGGTGTACAGCTGGTCGATCTCGTAGTCCTCGACGAGCTCCCAGAGTCGATCCTTGTCGGGGTAGTCCGGCGTCCCTTCGTACATGACTGTCGTCGTGCCCAAAGAGAGCGGGCCGTAGACGATGTAGGAGTGGCCCGTGATCCAGCCGATGTCGGCGGCACACCAGTAGGTGTCGTCGGGTTTGATGTCCAACACCGCATGCGACGTCCAGGAGACGTAGGAGAGATAGCCGCCGGTGGTGTGTTTGACGCCCTTCGGCTTTCCGGTGGTTCCGGAGGTGTACATGAGAAACAGCATGTCCTCGGCGTCCCGGACGACCGGCTCGACGGTCGCACCCGCCTGTTCGGCCACCAACTCGTCGTAGTCGTGTTGGCCGTCGCCGAGTTCGTGATCGAGTTCCTCGCCGAGCCGATCGACGACGACAGTCGTCGTCTCGTGTTCGACGCCCTCGAGCCCCTCGTTCGTCTTCGAGAGGTGATCCAGCGGATCGCCGCGTCGGTAGTAGCCGTCACAGGTGATCAGATACTCGGAGTCGGCGGCGTTCATCCGCGTCGCCAGGGCGTCGGCCGAAAAGCCCGCGAAGACGACCGAATGCGGCGCGCCGATCCGGGCACAGGCCAGCATGGCGATCGGCAGCTCCGGGATCATCGGCATGTACATCGTGACGACGTCGTCCTCCTCGACGCCCGACGCCCGAAGCGCGGCCGCGAACTCGTTTACTTCCCGGTGTAGCTCCCGATACGTGAACTCCCGCGTCTCGCCGAGTTCGCCCTCCCACTGGATCGCGAGCTCGTCGCCGCGATCAGCGAGGTGTCTGTCCAGACAGTTCGCCGAGGCGTTGAGCTTGCCGCCCGTGAACCACTCGTAGAAGGGCTCGTCGTCGTCGACGAGCACCTCGTCGTATTCGCGCTCCCACTCGAGGAGTTCGGCGGCGCGCTCCCAGCAGTCGGGCCAGTTCTCCTCGAACGCGTCGTAGATCGACGGATCGGAGACGTTCGCCCCCTCGACGAACGACGCCGGCGGTTCGAAGGCGTCCTGTTCCTCGAGCCGGGCTTCCAGCTGTGTTTCTTCGGGATCGGACATTGTACCGTATCGAACAGTTCCACGTATAATAATGATTGTTGTGTCTGTGCGATGGTGACAGTCGACAGGCCGCGAACGTCCGGCGGCGAAACCCGTATACCGGTGTGCTCCCGAGTACCGGTGTGACACGCGCCGAGACGATCCTCGTGGCCGGGACGGCGAGCCACGTGGGGAAATCGACGGTCGTCGCCGGGCTCTGTCGGCGCCTCGCCGATCGGGGGGTCGACGTCGCGCCGTTCAAGGCACAGAACATGTCGAACAATGCACGTGCGGTCGCTCGCCCCGACGGCGAGGGGTTCGGCGAGATCGGGATCTCACAGTACGTGCAGGCCAGCGCCGCGGGGATCGCCGCGACGACGGATCACAATCCGGTCCTTTTGAAGCCCCGCGGCGACGGCGAATCACAGCTCGTGATCGACGGCGAAGCGATCGGCCATCTCACGGCGAACGCGTACTACGACGACCACTTCGAGCACGCCCGGAGGGCCGCCGAAGGGGCCCACGAACGGCTCGCCGCCGAACACGACGTCGTCGTCGCCGAGGGGGCCGGTTCCATCGCCGAAATCAATCTTCACGACCGGGACCTGGCGAACCTCGAAACGGCCCGTTTCGCCGACGCGAAGGTGTTGCTCGTCGCCGACATCGAACGCGGCGGCGTCTTCGCCGCCCTCGTCGGGACGCTCGAACTCCTGCCGGCCGACGTCCGCGAGCGCGTCGCCGGCGCGGTCATCACGAAGTTCCGGGGCGACCGATCCATCCTCGACCCCGGACTCGAGGCGTTCGAAGACCGGACCGGCGTGCCGATCCTCGACGTGTTGCCGTACGACGATCCGGGGTTGCCCGAGGAGGACAGCGTCTCGCTCCCGGCCCCCGGCGAGACGGGGACGATCGGCGACGACGACGGGATCGACGACGAGCGGAGCGTGACCATCGCCGTCCCACGGTTCCCGAGAGCCTCGAACGTCACCGACGTCGAACCGCTGGCTCGGGTACCCGGCGTTCGGGTCCGGTTCGTGCCCCTGGATTCGCCGCTTTCGGCCGACGCGGTCGTCCTCACCGGCACCAAAAACACCGTCGACGACGCGCTCGCGGCTCGAGAGGCCGGCCTCTATGCGGCGCTTCGGTCCTTCGAGGGCCCGATCGTCGGCCTCTGTGGCGGCTATCAGCTGCTCGGCGAGCGACTAGAAAACGCCGCGATCGAGGGGACGGGTGAGACGGACACCGTGCCGGGCGTGGGGCTGTTACCGATCAAAACCCGATTCAGCCCCGAGAAGACCGTCGAACCGATCGAGCGTCGACTGTGCGGTCGCGGTCCGCTGGCGGGGGCCTCCGGGCCCGTTTCGGGCTACGAGATCCACATGGGCGATAGCCGTCCACTCGCCGACGTCGACCGGCCGTTCGAAACCGAGGGCTCGGTCGAAGGCGACGTCCTCGGGACGTATCTCCACGGGCTCTTCGAGAACCGGATCGCCCGTGAGGCGTTCGTCGATCGAGTGTACGCGACGGCAGGGAAGCCTCGACCGGAAACCGCAGGGGAGGAGCGGTCGCCGTACGATCGGGCGGCCGAACTCGTCGGGGGAATCGACCTCGAGCCGTTCGGGCTCTGATCGACCGCCGGAACCGACTCACCCGCGGAACCGGAGCAACCGCAACCCGATCAGGCTGACGAGCACGGTCGATCCCTCGTGGCCCACCACCGCGACGGGGAGCGGGATCCCGGCGGTGAGGATCGCGACGATCATGATCGCGATCGCGCCGAACGCGATCGAGAAGTTGATATACAGCGTCTTTTTCGTCTCGCGGCTCAACGAGAGCGCGTACGGGAGTTTCTCGAGGTCGTCCGACATGAGGACGATATCGGCCGTTTCGAGGGCGACGTCGGTTCCGGCGCCACCCATCCCCACGCTGATATCGGCCGTCGCGAGCGCGGGCGCGTCGTTGACGCCGTCGCCGACCATCGCCACGGCGCTGTGGCTCGCCTGTAACGTCTCGACGTGTTCGACTTTCTCCTCCGGGAGCAGCTCCGCGTACACCTCGTCGATCCCGAGCTCCTCGGCGATGTGTCGGGCGACCCGTTCGTTGTCGCCCGTCAGCATGACGATCGTCTCGACGCCGCTCTCGCGGAGCCGCTCGATCGTCTCGGCCGCGTTCGAACGGATCGTGTCGGTGAACGCGATCCAGCCGAGGACCACCGGCCCGTCGTCGGTTTCGGCGACGACGAGGACGCTCGTCTTGCCGTTCGCCTCCAGGCCCGCCACGGCGTCGAGGCCGGTTCGGAGGCCGTCGATCCGGCCGTCCCCGAGAACCGTCTCGACGTACCGGCGGTTCCCGATGTGGATCGTCCGGCCGTCGACGTTCGCGTGGACGCCTTTGCCGACGACGGCCTCGAACCCCCTCGCGTCGGGGACGGAAAGCGAGCGGGCGGCGGCGGCGTCGACGGTCGCCTCGGCGAGGTGGTGTTCCGACCGGGACTGGACGGCGGCGGCGAGCGCCAGCAGGCGGTCGTCGGTCACCGCCTCGCCGTCGAGGGTGACTCCCTCCCGGACTGACACGTCCGTCAGCCGGGTGTTCCCCTCGGTCAACGTCCCCGTCTTGTCGAAGGCGATCGCGTCGACGTCGCCCGCCGTCTCGATGTGTTCGCCGCCCTTGAACAGGACGCCCTGTCGCCCGCCGGCAGCGATCGCCGAGAGGACGGCCGCCGGCGTCGAGATGATGACCGCACAGGGCGACGCCGCCACCATGAGCGTCATCGCACGATAGAAGGTCGGATCGAACGCGTGGTCGAGCAGGATCATCGGAATCGCGACCGCGACCGCGGTCATCGCGAAGACGCCCAGAACGTAGGGCTGTTCGAAGCGGTCGATGAGCTGTTGGGTTGGAGCTTGCTTGTTTTGGGCTTTCTCGACCATGTGGATGAGCCGCGAGATCGCGGATTCGTGCGCCTTGCGTGTGACCCGGACCTCGAGGCTCCCCGTCTCGTTTATCGTCCCGCCGAACACGTCGTCGCCGGGCTCTTTCGAGACGGGAACGGACTCGCCGGTGAGCGATGACTGGTCGACCGAGCTCTCGCCGTCCTCGACGACGCCGTCGAGCGGGAGGCGCTCGCCGGGACGGACGACGAACACGTCGCCGACGTCGACGTCGTCGATCGGGACGGTGACCTCCCGCCCGTCGCGCAGTACGCTCGCCGACTCGGGCCGCATCTCGATGAGCGATCTGATCGCGGTGCGCGAACGACCGATCGCGTACTCCTCCAAAACGCCCGACAGCGAAAACAGAAACAGGAGCATCGCGCCCTCGAAAGGAGCCCCGATGAACAGCGCGCCGACGGCAGCGATTATCATCAGCAGGTCGATCTCGACCACCGGTTCTCGCAGGCTCCGAACGCTCTCTTTGAGTCCGTACCACCCGCCGAACACGTACGCGACCGCGTAGGACCCCCACACGAACGTTGAGGCTGCGCCGAGCCATCCGCCGAGCAGCCCGGCGATCATCCCGAAAAACGTGAGCGCGACGAATACCGCCTGTCGGCGGAGAACCGGTCGTTCCGTCGGTTCTGCGACGTCGTCCGACCCCTCGGCGACGGCTGGCGCAGAACTCGACGCGGTCGTCATTCCTCTAGGACTGGCACTTCGGTGGTCTAAACGCTTGCGTCGGCTCTCATATCTCGCCGACGGAGACGTAGAACGGGACGGTCTCCTCGCGGCGGTACTCGCCGTCCCGAACCTGCCGCAGCGACCGCCGACCCATCTCGCGCCACTCCGTTCGGAGTGCGTCGAGTTCCTCCGCCGTCCCGGCCATCGTTTCCCGGCGTTCTCGCAACCCCGCGCCGCTCGCTTTCCGGCTGGCGGCCTCGAGATCCGCCTCGGTGTAGGGGGGTTCGACGACGAGCGTCTGCTCGTAGCGGCGTGTGCTGACTGTCGAGAGGCCTGCGGCCTCGAGTAGCTCCGCAGCGTCGGACCCGAGCGTCACGTCGGTTTCGACGCCCGAGATATACCGGTCCCGCGCGCGTTTCGCGAGGCCGCACTCGGCGTCGACGCTCGACTCGACGACGACCGCTCCGTTGTCGGGTTCGATACAGGCGACGCGTTCGCGGGCGACGCGGACGAACTCCCTGATCGCCCGTTCCGGTTCGGAGAGGTTGATCAAAAGCGCCTGACAGACGACGGTCTCGAAACTGTCGTCGGGGAACGGGAGTCGGTAGGCGTCCCCGCGGACGTTCGGGCCCGCCAGTTCGACGAGCAGGCGAGCGTCCCGATCGCAGCCGACGACCTCGCCGGGACACTCCTCGCGGAGAACACGAGTCAGTGCGCCCTCGCCGCAACCGACGTCGAGGACGCGTTCGCTCGTTTCGAGTTCGAGCCCCGAGAGCGCCTCGCGGCTATCGGCCCACATGCCTCTGCGCGTCTCGCGCAAGTAGTCGGCGTCGAACTCCCGCATCGGCCGAGTTTGGGCACTCCGACGCAAAAACGCTCCGGCAGCGATCGACCGTCGGCCGCGAAACAGTGCCGATCTCCGATCAGACCGACTCCGCCGGCGGCTGGATCTGTGTGATCGTTACCGCATAACTCGCACGGCAATCGGGACACTCCGAGTGGCGGTCCTCGGGGTCGAGCCGGATCGAACGGCCACACTCACAGACGAGCGTACATCGCATACGACCGTCAGCACAGGCTACACAAATAGTTATGAACTCCGTTCCCCAACACAAGGGAAACATACCGTCGGCCGCGGCGCTATCGGCCGTGAAGCTCCCGAACCCGCTCGACGTTCCAGGCGTAGGACTTGCCGTCCTCGGTCGGCGTCTCGAGGACGAGCGGGAGCCCCTCGACAGCTTCGTGGTTGATGACGGCGCGCATTCCCGCCTCGCCGATCAACCCCTCGCCGATGTGTGCGTGTTCGTCCTTGTTCGTCCCGCAGGCGTGCTTCGAGTCGTTGAGATGGATACACCGGAGATGCTCGAGCCCGACGGTCTCCTCGAATTCCTCGAAGGTTTCCTCGACGCCCTCGGCCGTCGAGAGATCGTAGCCGGCGGCGAACGTATGCGCCGTATCGAGACAGACGTCCAGATCCAGCCCACAGCGATCGAGGACGCCGGCGAGCTCCTCGAAGCTCCCCCCGAGTTTCGTTCCGCTGCCAGCGTCGGATTCGATGAGCACCGTCACACCGTCGGGGACCGAGAGTTCCTCCAGCGCCGAGGCGGCGTTATCGAGCCCGTCCTCGACGCCCGCGCCGGTGTGCGCGCCGAGGTGGACGTTGACGTAGGGGATATCGAGCGTCGCCGCCGCGTCGAGTTCGGCCTGCATCGAGTCGATCGACTTCCGTCGGAGGTCCGCCTTCGGGGTACAGAGGTTGACGAGATACGAACTGTGGATGACCCACGGACCGACGCCGTGCTCTTCGGAGACGGTCCGGAAGCGTTCGGCCTCCTCGTCGTCGATGTTCGGGTCCTGCCAGACCTGCGGGGAGTGGGTGAAGATCTGACCGCAGTTGCCGTCGTACTCGAGCTGTTCTTCGACCGCGTTGTCGACGCCACCCGCGATAGAGGTGTGCGCACCGATCCGGAGCATACATCCGTTCGGTGGAGGCTAACAATAGGGGCTTCGGATCCGGCCCTACTCGTCGTCAGCCGGCAGGCCGTCGTCGGGCACGTTCGGGGCGCCGATGACGAGCCAGACGTGTTCGCCCGAACCGCCCTCGCCGTCGTTGAGGATCTGTCGGGACGTTTCCGGCGGGATCCGAAGCGCCGATCCCTCGGGGACGTCCATGTACTCCTCGCCGATCCGAAGCCGGCCGGGGCCCGAGAGGACGTAGTAGAACTCCTCCTGTTCGGCCTGTCGGTGATAGCTCATCGAATCGCCCTCCGAGAGATACCAGATTTTCGGGCGCATCTCGGTACAGCCGAGCTCCCCGAAGAGATCGACGTGCTCCGTACCGGAGATCGCCGAGGTTTTCGTTTCGAGTTCGGAGACCTGAACCATGCTGTATTCGTCGGACATATGCGGCAGATGAACGGGTACTCACTTAACGGTGGGTGGGAACCGACGTCGGCGGTCCCGTATCAATCGGCCGGATCGATCCGATCGCGGACCCACCCGTCGTCGTCGTATTTGGTTTCACACAGCTCGGCGGCGCGGTCGCGCTCGGCCTCGCTCCAGACTCCCGGATCGGCGTCGGCCCACGCCGAAAGCGCCGACTCGAGGGCGTCGACAAACCCCGATCTGTCGACGTCGACGCCGTCGATGGCCGAGAGTCCGCCGACGCGGTCGGCGAAGGCGCCAGGAGCGATCGGCGGGTCGACGAACGGGGCGAGGTGGGCCTCGGGATCGGACTCGAACGTCAGCGAGCCGTGCTGGACGATCGCGTCGCTGGTCCGGTACTGGGCGTTGCCGGCGACCTTCCGGCCGTCCGGCCCGACGAGGTCGTGGGCCGGGTCGAGCCCAAGCAGATAACAGAGCGGCTCCCAGAGCGGGTCGGATCGCTCGGGGGCGAAATCGACGTCAGCGCCGACGGTCTCGAAGGCGGAAAAGACGGGTGAGAGGAGCTGTCGGTAACACTCGGTGACGTCGCCGGGGAAGGCCGATCGGGGGGCGATGATCGAGTAGGCCACGTCGCCGTAACCGTCGTGATAGATCGCGCCGCCGCCGGTCTGTCGTCTGGTGACGTCGATGTCGTGTTCGGCACAGTACTGCCGATCGACCACGTCCGGATCGTTGCCGTAGCCGAGCGAGACGGTGCTCGGGGTCCACCGATAGAGTCTGACCGTCGCCGGGCCGCCGGAGGCGACCGTCTCCGCGGCGACCTCGTCGAGCGCCATCGCGGTCGGGCCTCCGAGGCGTTCTTCAGGGATGAGCCGCCAGTCCATACACGAGGTGTCGGCGGAGGCCTCAAAGCGGTTGTGTCTTCAGGGCAGCAGTTTCCGGTCGAGTCGCTCGACGGTCCGGTCGGCGACCGTCCGCAGGTTCACCGTATCCTCGCGGTTGTAGGAGACGAGCGTCTCGAGTGCGCCGTCGACGCCGCGTTCGTGTTCGCGCCACAGCCGGACGGCGTCCTTCCCGGAGAGGTCCGGACGATCCCGTTCGATACCGACCTCGGGTTCGATCTTCTTCAGCCCGCCCGTCAGCCCGACGCGTCGACAGGGGTACATGAGATCGAGATGCGGACGGTCGATCTCGAGATCGAACGCGGATTCGAGGAACGGAACGTCGAAACTGGCGCCGTTGAACGTCACCAAAAGCGGTGCGTCGAGCAGCTCTCTGAGGTTCTCACTGGTGAGATCGTCGCCGTTGACGAGCGTTTCCGTCCGGCCGCCACGGTGGAAGCTGACGCAGGTCACGTCGTCGTGGGTGTGATCCAGTCCGGTCGTCTCGATGTCGAGGAAACACGCCGACTCGCGGAAGTTCTCGTAGAGCCGCCACTGTTCGCGCTTCGGTAAGACGTGCCCGAAGAACTCGGCGTCGCCATCGGCCAGGCGGGGACGGGCCCGTTCGATGAACGATTCGATCCGATCGGCGGTCGCCGGGCCGCAGAGTCGCCGGTCGAACTCGGACCAGGTTCGAGCGCCGGACGCCCACAGCTCCCGTTCGGTGGTCTCGCCGACCCCCTCGACGGCGATGTACGTGTTTTCGAGTCGCACGGCTACCCATGTGACGGGCAGCCTCCTAAATCGCTCGTTCGTACTCGAGTTCCCCGGCGACGGTGTCGGCGACCGCCGGCCCACACTCCCGTTCGACGAGATGGAGCGCGAGGTCGAACCCCGAAGTGATGCCACCTGCGGTGAGGACCCGTCCGTCGTCGACGAACCGGTCCTCGCGCACGTCGACGCCCATGTCCCGGAGGTCCTCGCGTGCGGTGTGGTGTGTCGCGGCCGGACGACCGTCCAAGATCCCGGCCGCAGCCAACAGCAGCGAGCCGGTACAGACGGACGCGACGGTCGAACCCGACCCGAACCGGTCGGCGATGATCTCGGGCAACTCACCCCGTTCGTACTCGCGGCCGACGCCCGGAGCTTCGGGGTCGCTCCAGCCGCCGCCGGGGACGAGGAGGGCGTCGGGGTCGTCGGAGACGACGCCGTCCGGTTCGACCCGGAGACCGCTTCTGGCTTCGACCCGGTCGGTCGGGGCCCGTGTCACGAGTTCGGCGTCGATTTCACCGTGACGGGAGGCGAGCCGGAACACCTCGTAGGGGCCGATCGCGTCGAGTTCATCGAACCCCTCGAAGAGGAGTATCTCGGTCAGCATACCCGCCGTTGGCGGGGTGGGGACATAGCTGATTGGGATCGGAAACGGGGACTGACGGATCGACCTGGCCTCACCCCGGGACCTGATGTTCGAAGAGCCGCTCGCCGGTCTCCTCACAGACCACGGCGAAGACCGTACTGGAGCTACAGCAGGATCTGACGGTCTCTTCGGTCATCGTGACGCCACCCTCGGCGGTCGGACAGGTCTCGAGAAACATCCGGATCCCGTTGAGGATCTGTCCCTTCTGTTGGGGGCCGTACTCGTCCCACTCCTCGAGCCACGACCCGAGCGGCTCGCTCGCGGCGACGTCGGCCACGACGGCGGCCCGGGAGGGCCACATTCCGGCGTTGTAGGCCGTTCCCTCACCGACTTCGCCAAACCGGAGCGCGTAGGCACTCTCGCCGGTCTCCTCGAGTTCGAACGCCTCCGGATCGTCGAACCCGAACGCCTCGACGGCCAACTCCGTATCGATACCCGACTCGAGGACCTCGTCGATGGCCTCGAGCCACTCCCTTTCGAACGCCGAGGACAGACAGAGATCGTCCCGGTCCTCGCACGGTTCGAGGATCCCCGCCCGTGAGAGGTACGCTTCGAGGTCTTCGGGAACCGCCGTTTCGTCGGTATCGTCGGGTTCGCCGTCCTCTTCCTCGCCATCGATGGATGTCGGATCGGCGCTGCTCCCCGAGTCGTCCGATTCCGCCACATCCCGACTGTCCCCGTCCGTCGACGGCGGCGAAGCGCCGAGGCCGGTCGCCACTTCGACGTCCGGTTCCTTTCCGAACCACCGGAGCACGGCCGGGGGGAGATACCGTTTCGTCAACTCGGGCGTTCCGGGCACCAGATACCCACGGAGGTAGATCGACGCGAGCGAGACGGCGACGACGACCGCACCGCCGACCTTCGATCGCTTCGAGACGATCGCCCCGAGCACCGTCGCGATGAGCACGTTCACGACGGTACAGGGGAGACAACGGTTATCGCCGGTGTATTCCGGTCGGCGTACCGTTTCGGCGAGTTCGCGCATCATCAGTCTCCCCTTCGGTTTCATCGGCCATCCGTGTTCCGGACCTCCCGAGAGCCGACCGTGGAACTTAGTTACTGAGTCGGAAATAGGAATTATATACGCCGTTGACACTATCTCGAGTATGAGAGTTTCCAGCGGCGTGTCGGGCCTCGACTCGCTCGTCGAGGGCGGGTTACCGGCCGGCCGCCTCTACGTGCTGTCGGGTCCCCCCGGGAGCGGGAAGACGACCCTCTCGACGCAGTTTCTGGTCGAGGGGGCCAGACTGGGGGAATCTTGTCTGTTCGTGAGCATGCACGAATCCCGCGAGGATATCGTCGAGGACATGTCGAGTTACGAGTTCGGGTTCGATCGCGCGATCGAGACGGATCGGCTGACGTTCGTCGACGTGTTCTCCTCGGACGGAAAGCGACTGTTCCGCCCGCCGGGGAAACACCGCGACGCCTCGAGTCTCGTCAACCGTCTGACCGGGTTCATCGACTCGAACGGGATCGAGCGGGTCGTCATCGACTCGACGATGCTGCTCGAGCATTTCCTTTCGGACGCCGAGAGCAACACGGTCCAGTTTCTGACGTCGCTGAAACGAACCGACGCGACGGTCGTGTTGATCTCGGAGATGACCGACCCCTCGGCGTACGCTGACGAGCATTATCTGGCCCACGGCGTCGTCTTTCTGCATAACTTCCTCGAGGACGGTGGGATGCAACGGGGGATCCAGGTGCTGAAGATGCGCGGCACCGCGATCGACACCGACATTCACGATCTCTCCTTCGGCGGCGACGGGATAACGGTCGGAACGAAGCGGAACGGGAGATAACATGTACGACCGATATTTCGACGAACGGTCGGAGTACACCACCGACGAGGTACTCGAACGGGCGTACGCACTCGGCGTCGAATCGGTCTGTGGGGATCCGGACAAAAGAGCGTACAAACGGCTCAAAGCACGGTCACCGGATACCTACGACGAGAGCATCGTCGAACTCGCCTACGACGAAGGGCGGGCGAAAGCGCTGAATCTGGAGGCGGCCGATGAGGACAGCGAAACCATCTGGAACCGACTCGTCGAAAAGACGCTGGAGGATCCCGGACCGGTAGATCGCCCGGATCGACCGGAGTCTCTCCCGGCGTTTCTTTCCCGACCGGACGAAACGGGGCCGGAGGGGCCACCGGACAGTCTCGACCTGCCGTCGTTCCTGCGGCGATAGCGTTTCCAACATCTATCGGTCGAAATCTGACCGACGAACGGGGGCCGAACCGTTTATGAGTCGAATCCGTCGTCGATTGATACCGGATCCCCGACGCGGATCGTCTCACCGCGGCCGGCGTCCGGCACGCTCGTGATCAACATTACCGTATAGAAGTGCTTGAGAGCGCCTTCATCGATCCACTCCGGAAGCGTCGCTTCGCGTCGTTCGATGAACCGCTTTCGGAACCCCTCGATCGGCTCGCCGGTTTCGGGATCGCGGGAGGGGACGACACAGCGCGCACAGGCCTCCTCGCCCTCGAAGGGTACGCCACCGATCTCGAAGGCTGGCGCGTCTTCACCGAGGAACTGATCCTCCCAGAAGGCGGGCACCCCGCCGATCTCCACGTTGGGCCGAAGTCTGCGGCGGGCGCTTTCGGGAGTCATCCCCTCGAACCACGACGCCATTTCCTCGAGCGTTCCGGTACTGATGACTGATGGGCCGAGATCGGGGCGATCGACAAACGACGGCGGGTCCCGGCGACGGAGCTCGAGCGGTTCACCGACGAACTCGCTGAACCACTCGCTTGCCACATCCCGTTCGTCGGTGAGGTCGAACTGACACGTCTCCGCTCGATCGTCCACCGATAGTGTGAGCCTTTCCGTTTCGAGGTCGTACGAGGCGGAGATCTCGTGAAGCGTCTCGATCTGTTTGCCGTTGTGTGTCGCCCCGTTGGAACCGACGAGCGCGTAGCGTCGGTCCCCTGCCAGCGTTCCTGCTCCGGTGAGACGGTTCGTTTCGACCTCCACGGCGTCGAGCCCCTTGATCGGATACACCCAGACGGTTTCGACGTGAGCCATACGGAGGCGTTCGGGACCGACCGATAAAAGATGGCAGTTCGTTCGAGAGGCATTTTATATCTCGGCATATGGTTTATAATACGTCGATCACACACGGGGCGTTTTTGCCCGTGCAGCCACTACGACCGGTGAGATGGTACAGAACGTCGCCACGCGGATGGCCGAGTTGGAGGCGGAGGATTTCCATTTGCTGTCCGGGATCGAACACGGGATGCGCTTTTCACGCTGGGTCGCAAGCGGCAAACTCCCGGAGTTCTCCCGGCTCGATCCCGGCGAGATCGAGTACCGGATCGATCGGTGTATGGACCGAGAGCTCCTCGAACGGAAGACGATCCAGTACACCGGGTACCGCCTCACGTTCGAGGGATACGACGCGCTCGCGTTGCGGACGTTCTCCGAACGGGAAACGATAGACGGGGTCGGGTCCCCTCTTGGCGTCGGTAAAGAGAGCGACGTCTACGAGGCTCGCTCGTTTCAGCCGCTCGCGCTCAAATACCACCGCGAGGGATACACGAACTTCAGGGAGGTACAAAAAGAGCGGGAGTACACCGCCGAGAAGGAACACCGATCCTGGCTCTACACCGCACGGAAAGCGGCCGAACGGGAGTACGAGGCCCTCGAGACACTGTACCCCGAGGTGTCTGTCCCACAACCGGTCGATCAGAACCGCCACGCGATCGTCATGGAGCGTATCGACGGGGTCGAACTGTCCCGGGTGAAACTCGAACCCGAACAGGTAACGGGCGTCTTGGATCTGGTGTTGGCGGAAATGGCGAGCGCCTACCGGGGTGGCTACGTCCACGCCGACATGAGCGAGTACAACGTCTTCGTCGCCAGCGAGGGCGTGACCGTCTTCGATTGGCCGCAGGCCGTTCCGACCGACCACGAGAACAGCCGCGAACTACTGAACAGGGACGTCGAGAACCTGCTCGGACATTTCCACCGAAAGTATCCGCGGGAAACGCCTGATGTGGACGAAGCGACGCTCGCCGCGACGCTTGCTGACGATACGTTCGAGACGGTGGAGATGTTCGTAAACTAATAGTGGCGATATAGAACCGTGTGGGTTTCGAGACCGGACGTTTCACCGCTGACCCGGCAATAGCTCTCTGAACCTGACAACTATGTTTACTTCTCGTTCGAGGACGGTGCTAGGAGTGATTCTGTAGCCGATTGACGGCCGATCAGCCTGAGTCGTTTCACCGATCGCTCGTCGGGCACGGACTCACTCTGGTGCTTCGAGCCGGACCGCACAGTGTTTGTATCCCGGCTCCCCCGAACACGGATCGACTGCGTCAGGGGTCAACACGTTCGTCGCCGGGGCATGGATCGGGAGCCACACGAACCCGTCGGGGAGATCCGGATCGATAGCCACCCGAGCGCGTGAGCGGCCGTGGCGTGATACGACCTCGGTCACGTCCGCTGTGTCCCCCCCGATCGCTTCTCGGTGTGCTGCGTGTGTCGCTGGACTCACCGCGACGGTAAGCTGTTCCGCCCCCGGCCGGGTCCGAACGGCCGTGTTGTAAGCGTCTGACCGGCGGGCGGTCGTCGCCGCGAGCGGGTAGGCGTCGTCCGGGCGTTCGGGGGCGCTTCCCGGAACGTCGAGCGAGAACCGGGCCCGACCGGACGGCGTCGGAAAGCGGAAGCTTCCTGCCGGACGGCTGTACCGGTACCGTCCCGAACGCGCGCTCGTTCGTGGCCACCGGATCGCCCCCTCTCGGTCGAGCGCGTCGTAGGAGAGATGGGTACAGTCCGCCGGTGTGTCGCGGGTGAGCCCGATGAACTCCTCGAACACCCGTTCCGGATCGGCGGTTCCGACGCTCCCGGGACGGACGGATTCACCGACGGCTGAGATTATTTCCGCGTCGAGGCGGGCCTTTCCGGGCGGCTCACGGCTCGGTCGGACCCGCGAGACCGATCGATCCATACTGACGAGCGTGCCGGCGGTCTCGCCCCACGTCGCGGCCGGGAGAACGAGATCCGCATACTCGACGGTCTCGCTGCGGAAGGCGTCCTGTACGACGAGAAAGACCGAATCGAGCGCCTCACGGACCTCGCCTGCGTTCGGAAGCCCCACTGCGGGATTTGTCGCGACCGTCCAGAGCGTGTCTATCGTCCCGGATCGGACGGCCGATACGATCCCGACGGGTCCGGGACCGGTCGCCTCGGGGAGCCGATCGACCGGGACGCCCCACCGGTCGGCGACATCCCGCCGCGCAGCCGGGTCGTCGAACCCGCGGTTCCCCGGCCACGTTCCCTTCGAGGCGGCGAGACGTGCCCCCATCGAGTTGGCCTGTCCGGTCAACGAAAAGGGGCCGGAGCCGGGACCGAGGTTGCCGGTCGCGAGACAGAGATCGACGAGCGCTCGAGCGGTCGCGGTCCCCCGAACCGACTGGTTGACGCCCATCCCCCAGTACAGAAGCGTTCGCCGGTCCATCGCGGACGCGATGGCGTCGACCTCGTAACGGGAGACGCCGGCTGTCTCGGCGGCCGTCGCCGGGGTCGGAAGCGCCGACTGAAGTCGATCGAACCCCTCGGTGTTGGCCTCGATGAACTCGGCGTCGTGGCGATTCGCTCCGACGATCGACGCGAGGACGGCCCGCGCGAGGGCGAGATCCTCGCCCGGCCGCACCTGAACGTGCCTATCCGCTTCCGCGGCCGTCTCCGTCACGACGGGGTCCACGACGACGAGCGTTCCGTCCGCGGCGCTTTGACGGATCCGCGAGAACAGAACCGGGTGGGCGACCGCGGGGTTCGCCCCCCAGACGACGTGCGTCTCGGCGTCGGGGATATCGTCGTACGTCGGCGGTGGCGCGTCCGAACCGAACGCGCCGTAGTACGCGGTCACCGCCGAGGCCATACACAGCGTCGTGTTGGCGTCGTAGTTCCGCGTTCCGAGGACCCCCCTCGCGACCTTGCCGAGCAGATACGTGGCCTCCGTCGTCTGCTGTCCGGATCCGATGACACCGACACTGTCGGCATCTCGGTCGTTCGCCTCCCGGAGCCGCGTCCCGAGCGTTTCGAGTGCGCTGTCCCACCCGACGGCGACGAGTTCACCGTTGCGGCGCGAAAGCGGCTCGGTGAGTCGCTCGGCCATCGAGCCGGCGGTCTCTTCGATCCCGCGTCGGCAGGCCAACCCCTCGCTCACAGGGTGGTGGGGATCACCGCGTACGCGAAGCGAACGGTCCTCGCGCGTCGATTTCTCGATCGGCTCCGCCCGGAGCCCACAGCCGACGGCACACCGAGCGCACGTCGTCCGCGTCGGCTCGTCCATTCGTTGTGACTTCGGCCTTCGTCCAGTTGAACCTGTCGAGGAGTGTCCCGGAATCCGGGAAAACCGTACGACTGCAAACGGTTCCTCGATCGAACAGTTTTGGAGTGAGGAGCGTGATTTTTCGGATGATCGCATGTTCGGTTCCGGCAGTGCTCCCATCCGAATGACGAAATGGCGGACACTCGCGCTCGCGACGCTGGGGTTCAATTTCTCGTTTCTGATCTGGTTCTCCTTTGCTCCCTTCAGCGGCGTCGTCGCCGAGGAGTTCGGGCTCTCGAGTTTCGAGGTCGGTGTCCTCGCCAGTTCGGCGATCTGGCTCATCCCCATCGGTCGGGTCGTCGTCGGCTGGCTGAGCGATCGCTTCGGCGCGACGGCGGTCTTCTCGATTCTCTTGGCGACCGTCGGGCTCTTTTCGATCCTGAGCGCGTTCTCGGCGTCGTATCTCACCTTCTTTCTGACGCGACTGGTCGTCGCCTCGGCGGGTGTCAGCTTCGTGATCGGTATCCAGCACGTCTCGGAGTGGTTCCCGGACGAACAGCTCGGGACGGCAGAGGGGATCTACGCCGGGATCGGGAACGCCGGTGCCGGGGTCGGCGCGCTCGTTCTCCCGCGGGCGTTCGGCGCCGACTGGCGGACGGCCTTCCTGTTGACGGGGATCGTCTCGGTCGTCTTCGCGGTCGTCTACTTCGTCTTCGGTGTCGACGCCCGTACGGAGGCACAGCGGCAGGCGACGAGGTCCCGTGCGACGCTCCGCGAGTGGGTGTGGGTCGCGACCCGATACGGCGTCATCGTGCTCACGCTCGGATACATGATCAGCTTCGGGCTCGAGATCGCGATGAACGGCTGGCTGCCGACCTACGCCGAGACGGTCTTCGGCGCCGAGCAGGTCGCCGCGGCGACGATCGCCGCCGCCTTCTCGCTCACCGCTGGACTCACCCGCCCGTTCGGCGGGTATATAAGCGATCGGCTGGTCCGAAACCGACGGGATATCCTGCCCGGGTTCGGCGGTCGGTACCGCGAGCAGTGGACGATCGTCTCCATGGGGCTCATCGTTGTCGGGCTCGTCGGACTCGGTATCGCCGGCGCGTTCGGCTCGCTCGCCGTCGTCGCCGTCGCCGTCGTCTTCGTCGGGTTCGCCTGTGCGATGGCGGAGGCTGCCATCTTCGCGCAGGTCCCCGAGACGTTTCCGAACCGGACCGGGATGGCGGCGGGCGTGATCGGCGGTGTAAGCACGGTCGGCGGAGCCATCTATCCGCTCGTGTTCGGCTATACGACCGAACTCGGTGTGAGTTCGCTCGGATATCTCGCCGTCGCCGGCTCGATGGTCCCAGTCGTCCTCCTCGCCGCGTGGGCCTTCCGCCCGGCGAGAGTCGAGTCGGTCAACCGGGAGGGACTCGTCAACCTCGGTGATTGATGCGAGGCCCGTCGGAGAGGGCTGACGGGTGCTTATATATCACCCGGCGTCGAACGACCGGCCATGTCGCTGACGATCGGAATCCACGACTCCGTCGAGGCCGTCTTCCCGCCCGAAGCGCTCTCTGAGGCACTCGCGGACGTCGACGCGGACGTACGGGTCGTCTCCGGAGAAACCGTCGACTGTGACGTCCTGGTGACGCTCGTCTTCCACGACAGGTTCTTAGAGTCCGGCCTCGAGTGGATCCACTCGATCCAGGCCGGCTTCGATCGGTTCCCACTCGAAGCACTCGAAGCCGAGGGGATCGCGCTGACCAACAGCACCGGGATCCACGGCGACACGGTGGGTGAAACCGTCGCTGGATACATGCTCTCGTTCGCCAGGGGGCTCCACCGCTATCGTGACCGACAGCGTGACCGCGAGTGGAACCGACAGCCGTGGGACGTCCCCTTCAGCCTGACCGACTCGTCGGTCTGTGTCGTCGGCCTCGGGACGCTCGGCCAGGGAGTCGCCGTCCGGGCGGACGCCCTCGGGATGGACGTCGTCGGAGTCAAGCGGACGCCGACGCCCGTCGATCACGTCGAGACGGTCTACCCCGCGGACGAACTCGAAGCGGCGATCGCCGACGCCCGGTTCGTCGTCCTCACGGTTCCGCTGAACGAGCGAACGGAAGGGCTCGTGGGTGCGAGAGAACTCGACGTGATGCGTCCGGATTCGGTCCTCATAAACGTCGCCCGGGGATCGGTCGTCGATCAGACGGCGCTCGTCGAGGCGCTCGAGTCGAACTCGATCGGCGGGGCGGCCCTGGACGTCTTCGAGACGGAACCGCTCCCCGAGAACTCGCCGCTGTGGGGCATCGAAGACGTCATCGTGACGCCACACGCCGCGGCCGCGACGGGCGCGTACTACCGCCGGATCGAAACGCTCGTCAGGGAGAACGTCAAGCGACGGGGGTCGGGTGACTCGCTGGCGAACCGGGTGGTCTGAGCTATCCGGCGGTCGGATGTGACCGTCTGACCGGTACTGGATGCAAACGCTCCGAAGATCGCCACGACTGACGGTGTCTCTACCCTTCGACGAGAACGATCCGCTCCGTCAGCCACGCCTCCGCCGCCACCAGCACGTCGCCGTCCGAGCCGCGGATCTTCAGCCGGTTGTGCCCCGCCTCACGGTCCGGGTAACAGCCGACGTGGACGTCGAAGCGCTCCCTGACTTCGTCTAAATGCTCGATGAGGTTCGCCTCGGGCTCTTCGGTGTACAGGTACCGGGCGCTCTCTTCGCCCTCGAACTCCTCGGCGATGTCCTCGAACATCCGCTCCATCTCCGAGGGGATCCCGGGCAACACGTAGACGTTCTCGAGCACACAGCCGGGCGACATCCCCGCACGGTTCAACAGGGGGCGAGCGCCTTCCGGGAGCCTCGCCTCCGCGACGACGTCGACGTTCAATTCCTCGTACTTGTGTGCGACCGATTCGAGATGCTTTTCGACGTCCGCGCGGGCGAGTTCGTCCTCGACGAGTTCGCGACCGAACGCCGCCGCGACGCTTTCGACTGTGATGTCGTCGGGTGTGCCGCCGAGCCCGCCCGTGACGATGACCGCGTCGAAGGCGTCGCTGTAGCGTCGAACCGCGTCGGCGATGACGTCCGTCTCGTCGGGAACCGTCAGCATTCGCTTGACCGAGACGCCCCGCTCGGCGAGCCGCTCCCCGAGCCACGTCGCGTTCGTGTTCGCGGTGTCTCCGGATAACAACTCGTCGCCGACCGTCACGATCGCCGCGTTCATACGCTCTCGAACGCCGGCGACGATAAAAAGCGTCCCGGCGGTCACGAGGCCGCGGCTTTCAGTCGGTTGCGGTCGATCCCGCCGAACTCGGCCGTCTGGTGACACGCCGGACACAGCGAGACGACGTTTTCGAGATAATGGGCGTCGAACTCGGCGGTCCGTGGCGTTTCGACGAACGCCCGGACCGGAACGATGTGATGGACGTCCGGGTTGCGTCCGAGTTCGGATGCCGTCGTCCCACAGAGCACACACCGGTAGCCGTCGCGTTTTAATGCTCGCTCTCTGACGCGACGCCAGCCCCTCCCGTAGTTCGCGTTCGTCCCACCCTTCCAGTTGGGATGGCCCTCGCCCGTGAACGCCTCCGAGAGCCACTCGTATTGGCAGCCATCGCTACAGAAGACGTGTTCGCCCGTGATCTCGCTCCGGTGATGAACGACCGATGTGCCGCACTCGTCACAGCCGAATTTCTGTTTTCCTCCAGCCCATCGAGGATGGTCCTCACCCGAGATGTTCGGCCGGTATCGCCAGTTTTCGTTTTCCACACATGTACTGCAGTACAGCCCTTCCTTCTCGGATGGATAATATTCGAACTCGGTGGAACAGATATCACACTCCGTGGTTTCTTTTCCGCCGTTCCAGTTCGGATGATTCTCGTCCTCAAACGAATCTGAAGCGTCCAGACACGCCTCCGAACAGTACCGCTTTTCGTACGGTGAATGGAACTCTATATTACAATAATCACATGTTCTGTTGGGTAACTTTTCGCCGTGGCTTCTACTGTGATGTACACCGAGACCTCTCTTGGTGTCGAAACAATCGCCGCAAGACGGACATCGATGCATGCTATCTGCTGGTTTCCTCGTCGATTAAAAACCCTCGTAGGTTGTGCGCGGAACTCCTGAACACATGTTATGTCAAAATTATAACACAGTCCGGGTGCGGGAATTGAACCCACGTCCCAGCCACCACAAGGCTGGAGGATACCACTACCCCAACCCGGACACGCACGTGGATATAAGCGCAGTCCGATTCATATACGTTTCGCCTTTCCGAGACGTATGCAACACGTCCGCACACGCCGTCCGTGGGTTTTTGAACGCCGATCACCTACGTCGACACCGTGGCGATAACGGACAAGATCTACGTCAAAAACCACCGCCAGCTGGCTTCACAGCTGGAGACGAGCTTCCCGAAGAGCGCCTTCTCGGGGGCGACGCTGGATATCCTCTTTTCCGGCGACGGCATCGCGAAGCTCGACGACGCCTCCCGGGACCGCGTCCTCGAGTTCGCCGAGGATTTTCTCGACTGTGACTGTCAGGGCCACCCACACTGCGGCTGTCCGGAACGGAAGTTCGTCTCGTATCTCCTCGAACTCCGCGAACAGGGGTTCAGCCCCGAGGCGATCGTCGACGTGATGGGCGATGACTACATGTTGTACGCTTATCCGGGCGACGTGCTCTCGTTTCTGGACGATTCGGTTCGGACGCTCGAAGCCGCCGAGCGGCTGGCGGACGTCGACGGGCGAACGAAGGCCGGTGACGAAATCTCTCGACGGCGGAGGGATCTGTCGCGATAACCGGAGAGAAACGACGGCGATCAGCCGAGTCGGAACGGTTCCTCCTCGCCCGCCTCGCCGTCGAGGTCCTCGAGTTGGATGACGTCCTCGGCTTCCTGTTCTTCGACCTTCTGGCTGAGCCGCGTCACGTACTGTTTGTACTCGTCGAGTTGCTCGCGGAGGTGTTCTGCCTCCAGTTCCAGCCGCTCGTGTTCGCGGACGAAGCTCTTCGGGACCTCGACCTTCGGCGGGAAGCTCTCGGCGGCCGATGCGGTCTCGGAGGCGCTGCCACCTTTGAGTTCGTGTTCGGGAACCACACGGACCTGCCCGTCGTGAGCAACGAGGGTGTCCACGTAATCGCGGAACACGGCCGAAAGGGAGATATCGCGCTCCTCGGCGATCTCCCGGAGGGTCTCGAAGGCCTCCTCGTTGACCCGAAAGGAGATCGTCTTGTTCTTGTTGCCCATATCACGTCTAGTTGATCGGTCGGAACATATAAACGTTTGTCAGACACGCGCATGCCGTGACGGCGTCATCCGGCTCGGCCGTCACCGCTGACCGCTCAGACGGGTTGCGGGAACCGTTTCGATGCGCCAACGAAAAGGCCTATCCCGACGAACGGCAACCTTCTGGCAATGAGTGTCGATCTCGCCTTCGACGAACAGGAGCTGTTGCCCGCGATCGCACAGGACGCCGGTTCGGGCGAGGTGTTGATGTTGGCCTACGTCACGGAGGGGGCGCTCGAAAAGAGCCGTGAGACGGGCGAGGCACACTACTACTCACGCAGCCGTGACGAGCTCTGGCATAAGGGTGGTTCGAGCGGACACGTCCAGCGCCTCGAAGAGATCCGCGTCGACTGTGACGGTGACGCGATCCTCTATCTCGTCGAACAGGAGGGTGGAGCGTGCCATACGGGATATGAATCCTGCTTCTATCGAACGCTCGACGGCGACGTCGTCGGCGAGGAAGTCTTCGATCCCGAGGCAGTGTACGAGTAACGAACGATCTACCAGATCTCAACCATGGCATCGAAAACAGAAGCGGACGTGGTCGACGAACTGCGGCGAGCGGACGAACGAGTCCAACGACTGCGCTCTGAACTCGAAGCGGGCGACGTTCCGGTCGGTCGAATCGAGGAGCTCGTCGACGCCTACCGCTCCGTCGACGGCGTCCTCGAACGCTGGGAGGAGCGGGCGACCGACTGGGACGACTTTCAGGGCTACGTCGAGTTCCGGAACGACCTCTCGGAAACGCTCGAATCGCTCCCCGGAGACCTTCCCGAACGCGATGCCTTCAGCGAGGCGGACCGCCACGTCAAGACGGGTGGCGTCTCGAGTTCGCTCGATTCGTCGGATTTCGACGCCGCACGGGCGGCGCTGGAACCCGCTCGGGCCCCCGTCGAAACGTACGAGGACCTCGAGTCGGCGCGCAGAGAGCACCGGGAAGCGTACCGTCGAGCGCGAAGGCGAGCCGAGGACCTCCGCGATCGGATCGACTCGCTCGACCGGCTGCTCGAACTGGGAGATGCCGACCTCGAGGCACCGATCGATCGGCTTCGGGATCCGATCGCAGCGTACAACGAGTCCGTCGGGGGGGCGTTCGAGCGCTTCCGCCGGGAGCGTTCGGCCCGCGAGTTCCTGTCGTTCATCGAACGGGCCGCCCGAACCCCCTTCGTCGAGTACGAACCGCCCCGTTCCGAACTGCTCGAATACGTCGACAGCGAGCCGGCCGGCGAGCACCCGATCGACGAACTGCTCGAGTTCGCCACGTATTCGGGATCGAAACTCTCCCACTACGTCGACGACGCGAACCTGCTGAAGCGTCGCGTCGCCACGAACCGGACGTACCTCGAGCGGCTCTCGGTCGATCCGCTCTCGATCGAGTGGCCTCCGAAACCGGCCGACACGCTTTGGTATCGGACGGGTGAACTCGTCTCGCTCGTCGATCGGCTCGCGGGCGAATCGACGACCGAGACGTTGCGGGAGATCAGATCGTTGACCCGTGACCCGGCGTACGAACGGATTCGACGGGCGGCGGAGGCAGATCACGAGCTCTCGGCCGAGGAACGGCGTCGACTCGAAAGCGGTGCGGTCGAAACGGAACTCTCGGAGGCCCGGGGCGAACTCGATCGACTCGAGAACGCGCTCGACGAATACAGCCCCTGAACGTCCTGGTCCGTCTCGCTACGCTCCGTTGGATCCGCTCTTGATGGCCTCGTAGAACGGTTCGAGCAGCGCCTCGGCCCGCTCCCCGTTTCGGGCTTCGGCGTACAGCCGGATCAACGGCTCCGTTCCGCTCGGCCGAACGAGCACCCACGCGTCGCCGTAATCGAGCCGGTAGCCGTCCAGCGTTGTCAGCTCCGCGTCGGCGCTTTCGGCGTACGCTTCGGCGGCCTCGAGCATCGCGGCCCGTTCGCCCACACTTTCGTACTCGACGTTTCTCCTGACCATCACGTACCCGCCGTACTTTTCGGCGATCTCGCTCGCCGGTCGATCGACGAGCAGGCCGAGAAACTTCGCGGCCGTGTACGCGCCGTCGCGGGCGATCCGGAACTCCGGAAACAGCACCCCGCCGTTACCCTCTCCGGCGATCGGAACGTGAGCACCTTCCCCGAGGAGTTCGCGGATGCGCGTGATGAGGAACGTGCTCCCGATCGGCGTCAACTCGAGTTCGGCGCCGGCCCCGTCGACGGCGTCGACGAACCGCTGTGAGACGTTCACCGCCGAGACAGCCACGTCACCTTCCCCGAGTTCGGCTGCGGCCAGGGCGGCGAGTGAGACGTCCCCTTCGATGTGGTGGCCCCGCTCGTCGACGAAGATCGCCCGGTCGCCGTCGCCGTCGTGGGCGATCCCGAGATCGGCGCCGGTCGAACGGACGAGCCCCCGCAGATCACCGAGGTTTTCGGCGATCGGCTCGGGATCCCTCCCGGGAAAGTGACCGTCCGCTTGCGCGTTGAGTGTCACGACACGACAGCCGAGTTCGCGGAAAAACTGAGGACTCGTGAGCGCGCCGGCACCGTGACCGGGGTCGAGCGCGACGGTGAGATCGGCCGCCGCGATCGCGTCACCGACGCCGTTCCCGCCGAGATGCTCGAGCAACTCCGTGACGTACGTTTCTCGAACCGATTCGATCGAGCGGCTCGTCCCGATCTCCGCGTATCCGACGTTGTCGAGTCCCCCGTCAGTTAGCCGATCTTCGATCCGTTCGAGCGTCCGCTTCGGGAGTTCGACCCCGTCGTCCCCGATCAACTTTACGCCGTTGTACGCCGGTGGGTTGTGACTCGCCGTGATCATCACGACAGGTACCCCGTGTCGTTCCGCGTACGCCTGTGCGCCCGGCGTCGGAACGACGCCGATCCGGTGGACCGAGCAGCCGGCGGCGGCGAGGTGGCTTGCGGCGGCGTCGACGAGCATCCGCCCACTCGTCCGTGTATCGCGGGCGATCCCGACCGTTTCAGCGCCGAGGGTCGTCCCGGCGGCGGCCGCCACGTTCCCGACGAACGACGGCGTTATTTCTTCGCCGACGATCCCGCGAACACCGCTCGACCCGAACACGTCCATACCGTCCCCTCGATTTCCGACGGCAAATGGGTTTCTGACGAGCCCTCGGCGAGTAGTCGCTATTCCCGAGCCGAGCGGCAACCGAACGGAACTCAAAAATACTGATACTGGAAGGAGAAAGCGCCAGCGGATCGCGTTCGTTCGGATGGTGGGTGCTCACTTTACGTTATACGCTGCACGAGCGTTCGAACGTCGAACGCTGTTCGGACACTCGGATTCGTCTCGGAGTACGAAAGTTTGAGGTGTCTCGCGTCCCCATGGGAACGAAATGGTTCAGTCGGACGGGAACGGCCACGGGGATATCGGGACGGTCGCCGACCTCCTCCGCAAGCGAGCGGCGCTCCTCGAATCACTCGCGGATACGCCGAAGGATCAACGCACGCTTCGCGACGAACTCGGCGTCTCCCGATCGACTGTTTATAAATCGCTACAGGAACTGGCCGAGGCCGACATCGTCCTCCAACGAGACGGTCGCTACGAGCTCACGGGGTTCGGCCGGTTCGCCTGGCAGCGTCACGACGAGTATCTGGCCCGCCTCTACCGGCTCGACGCCGGACGGCGATTGCTCGAGACGCTCCCGGACGACCGGCCGTTTCCGCCGTCGCTTTTCGAGCGGAGCCGGATCATCGTTCCCGGACGACACGCGCCCGAACGGCCCCTCGATCGACTCTCGGCGGCGGGCGAGCGTTCGGATCACCTCCGGACCGTCTCACCGTCGGGAATGCCGCGGTTTCTGGCGGACATCCAAGACGACGTCGAGGCGGGCGAACGGACGGCGACGATCGTCGTCGAAGCCGACGCGCTCTCGAGGCTCCGCTCGGAGTACGACCGCTTCGAGGCGGCGACCGCGACGGACGGGCTCGGGATCTACCGGCTCGAAGAGGAACTCCCGTTCGCGGTCGTCCTGTTCGACGACGAGGAGATTGGCCTGTTCGGATACGACGACGGCGTACTGATCGGCGCGGCGTTTACGGGCGACGACGACGCCCTCACGTGGGGCGAACGGACGTTCGATCGGTTCCTCGAGCGCTCGACCGAAATTTAAACGGCAACGGCGACCGCTTCTACTGAAGACGCATGAGCGACGAGGACATCTCCCTCTCCGAAAAGCGGGTCTATGCCGACGCGACGGACGCGACGACGGCGTTCGTCGGAACGAAAAGCGGCGCGGTTCGCGTCTCGGTCTCAGACGATATCGTCGGCGAGTTCTCCCTCGAACGAACGGGTGAGGTGACCGACGTCGCGTCCGCGGACGGTCGTCTCGCCGTCGGCACGCCCGAGGACGTGCTCGTTCGAGCCGACGGTGCCTTCCACGCAACCGGCTTCGGTCCCGCGAGCGCCGTCGGATACGACGAGGACGGCGCTCTCGTCGCTGCCGGGGAGGGCCGTCTGGCTCGCTACGGGGACGAGTGGGAACCGCTCGGCACGATCGAGGACGTCAGGGCGGTCGACGGCGGTATGGTCGCCGCCGCCTCCGGAATCTATACGCTCGACGGAACCCACGTCGGACTCGCGGACGTCCGCGACGTTTCGACGACCGGAACGCCGCTGGCCGCGACGGGATCGGGGCTGTATTATCTCGCGAACGGCTGGATGTGTGCCCTCGAGGAGGAGTTCACCGTCGTTTCGAGCAACGGTGAACGGAGCGCCGCCGCGACCCCTGATACGCTGTACCGAAAGGACGGTCTCGAAACCGCGTGGAGGGAGGCGGAACTGCCGGTCGATGGACCGATCGCGGCGCTCGCTTGTGCCGACAACGCCTACGCGGTCACCGAGGACGGAGTGTTTCTGGCGAACGCCGGTGACGGCTGGCGGCATCGCTCGCTCGGTGTACCGGGTGTCACGGGATTGGCTATCGTTTAGCCCCGACTGGACGATCATTTATAATCGATACCGCGGACAGACCGTCTATGCGTTGACCAACTGCCGGCGGCCCACGGACGAACGCGTGGTGGAGGGGTCGTCGGGCGGCGATCACCACCTGTTCGATTTCAGCCCGTGAGTTCTCGGTCCCGATTCTGAGGGTAGCGCTGCTCCGCGACGGCGAACGCGAGCGTGCTGGCGAGCCCGATGAACGTTCCGGTCGTCAGCGTCACCGCGAGATACGACAGCCCGGCAAACGGCAGGGTGAGGAAAAACGCGCTCAGACCGTGTAACACCACCGCGATCGCAGTGACGTAGAAGGGTGCGTTGAGATAGCGCCAGCGGAACCCGCCGGCGAGGTACTCGTCGGTGATACGGCCGAGCGCGGCGACGACGCCGGCCGCGGCAACCCACTGGACGGCGCCGTAAACGAAAGCGGCCCCCGTCTGAACCGGATCGGGATCCGGCCCGGCCAGCGTCTCGATCGCCTCGGATCCACCGACACCACCGACGACGATCAGCGCCGCCGCGACGACGTACGTGATGAACTGGGCTCGCCCCGAAAAGAGGCCGACACGGATCCGCTCCAGCGTTTCGTCGACCGTCTCCTCGAGCCCCAGCCCGCGGAAGAGGACGTACAGCCCCAACAGTGCCGAGATGACGCCAAGCGTCGAGCCGGGCAGTCCGATCATCTCGGCGGCGATCGATATCGGATAGATGAGAAGCAGGATACCCAGCGGGATCAGGATCGTCCCCCGGGTCTCTGGATCCGCCAGCACCTGCTTGAACGTGTAGTACATCGATTCGAGATCCTGGGCCTGTCGGACGACGACTCGTCGGACGCCGTCGATCGGCACCCTCGATCGGATCACCGGGAGCACGCTCTCGTCCTGTGCGCCGTCGGTGACGACGATTGCCCGCACGTCCTCGCCGGTCGACAGCGACGCGAGAACGGTGTCGACCTCCTTGCCGACCTTCCGGTTCGCGGAGACGTCGGCCTTCGCGGTTCCGGTGACGACCGCCACTTCGACGGACTCGTCGTCGATGCTGTCGTGGAGATGGACGCCCTGGAAACAGACGTTCACGTCCGAATCCTCGGGATCGGCGGTGGCCAGCGCGACGGCGGCCGCCTCGACGTTATCGCGACCGACGACTGGCGTCTCGAACTCCGTTTTCCGGCCGAGGTCGTCGTCCAGGTCGACACACAGGATGAGCAGCATCGCTCGTTGTGCTCTCTTTCGTGTGGTGGGTTAAGTGGTTTCTCCCCGTCGGGCGAACGTCGGGCCGTCGGCTCACCGCCGCAGATACCGCTCGAACACACGCCGTTCACGCAGCATCATGTACAGATACAGCGCCGGAAACAAAAGAAAGACGACCGAGAGCGCCGCGACGAAGACCACCGGACCGGTAACCGACATACCGCAACGTCGACCGAGACGGGCTTAACCGCTTCGGGAGTCAGGTATCGGTATCGACCCCGCCGCCGAACGCCGAGAGGTCGCTCTGGATCCCCGCGGCGAGCGTCGACTTCCGTTCGAGGTCGGCCATCGACACCGGCAACCGCGGAACGAGTTCCCGGAGCGCCCCGTGGAACGTCTCGGCGACGGCCGGCTCGTTGTCGAACGCGTCGCGGATCGACTCGCGGATCTGCCAGACGCCGACGGGGGCCCAGTACTCGTCGGTCGCGTGTCGGATGACGAACACGGTCGCCTGTCTGTCGCGGTCGGCCAGCTCCTCGAGGACGCCGAGTCGAGCCGCGTAGTACGCCCCTGAGGTCTCCTCGACGTAGTCGGTCCGCCCCCCGTACCCCTCGCTGTCGGCGGCCATATACAGCCGACCGTTCGGATCGGGGTTCCAGATGCTCCCCGGGGCTTTCAGCTCCAGTAGCTCGAACTCCCAGTCGCCGGGTGTCGCGATCACCCAGTACTCGTTGCCCATGTAGCTGTTGTGCCACACGAGCGTCCGATCGACGGTGGGTGCGTTCCGGATGGTGCCGCGGAGGTACTGCCCGACCGTGTCGTCGACTGCCGTGATCGACCACCGGGTCGGTACGAGCCGTCTGTGCTCGCCCCGACCGAGGGCGCCGACCGACAGCACGTTGTTGATCTCGTAGACGTCGAACCCCCGGCGGTAGAGATACGTGATCGCCCCGTCGGCGCGCCAGTCGTCGTCCGAGAGCGTCTTCTCGACCGCCCGGGGAACGGAGGGGTTCTCCGTCACGCGGGCGGTGTCGGCGTTCGCACGGGGGCCTCTCGGCGCCGCGATATCTTCGAGCGAGCCGTCGAGATCGAATCCCGGCGAGTCATCGAGGCCGAGTTCGACGTCGACCGGTCGGTCGGCGATCGCGACCTCGCGTTGGGTGCCGACGAAGCCGTCCCAGACGTCGTGGACGTCGACGTTCGACCGGCGCGTGGAGTTCAAAAGCCCCGTCCGTCGCTGAAAGACGTCGTCGATACTGTAGCCTTCTTGGTACCACTTGCCCGTCGTCACGTAGTCGGCGGCCTCCGCTTCGTTACCGACGGGAGCGAGCAGCCCCGCGGACACGCTGGGGTAGCTGGAGCGACCGACGAAGACCGACGGGGCCGTCGAGCCGACCAGCGTCCCCCCGGTGAGCGTCTCGTCGAATCGGGTTCGGGCGTCGTCAAGATACTCGGTCACGGCGTAGGATTTCTCCTCGGCGAGTTTGCGAAGTTCGACCGATTCGTCTCGGCCGAGCCCGTCGATATACTCGTCGAGGCGCATACTCGGCGTTGGATCTCGGTTCCTAATAGTCGTTCGGGGCGCGCCATCGGACACGAGTACGATCGAACCACGGCACGATCGGACCGCAAAGCTAACGCCGACCGCCCGACAGCCGCAGATATGCCGGTTATCGACTGCGATCCGGAGCTCGCCCGCGAGCGACTGGAGGCCGAGGGAGTCGACGTCCGCCCGGGTAACACCGATCACGAACTGTGGCGGGCCGAACGCGAGGGAGTGACCGCCGTCGCCTACGAGGACAGCGTCGTCGTCCAGGGGCGAGATCCGGCGCGGCTCGTCGGGTTACTGCAGGACGGCGGCGGCAGAGCCCACGTTTACTTCGACGGCGCCGCACGCGGAAACCCCGGCCCGGCCGCGGTCGGATGGGTCATCGTCACCGCCGACGGAATCGCGGCCGAAGGTTCCGAGCGGATCGGACGCGCGACGAACAACCAGGCCGAATACGAGGCGCTCATCGCGGCGCTCGAGGCCGCGACGGATTACGGGTTCGAGGAGCTACGGCTCAAGGGTGACTCGCAACTCGTCGTCAAGCAGGTTCGCGGCGAGTGGGACACGAACGATCCGACGCTTCGCGAAAACCGCGTTCGCGTCCGGGAACTCTTGAGAGACGTCGACGAGTGGTCGATCGATCACGTTCCGAGAGAGATAAACCACCGTGCGGACGAACTCGCAAACGAGGCACTCGATGGCTGACGAAGACGACCCGTTGCCGACGGACGTGATCGACCGGGTGGTGGCACTCACTCGGCAGGCGCGTGCCGCGGTCGACGGGAACGAACGGGACGCCTACGTCGACGAGCGCGCGGCGCTTCTGGACGAACACGGCTACGAGACGCGAATCAGAGAGGGAGACACGGGATCGACGCTGGTCCTGTACCCGACGGAGTGGATCGAGGACGGTACCGCTCAACTCGAGGCGATCGCCGATACCGATCGGGCGATCGAGCGATCGCTGTCGGGTCCCGGATCCGGAGAGGACTGGGCCGAGATCGACGAACACAACCGGTCGGTCGCGTCGGCGGTTCGGAAGCGACACGGCGACGTCCATGGCGAGACGGCCGACGCCTTCGCGGCGTTTATGAGCAACCACTACGCGAAGCCGGTCGAGTCGGCCACGCCCACCGAACGCGAGGAGTTCCGACGGGAGTATTTCCGCCGGAACGCGTGGCCGAGCGAGGAACAGCGCGAACGGCTCGACCGTTCGATGAAGCTGATATTCGAGACGGCCGGATCGGTCTGAGCCTCTTTTATGACCTCGTCTCACGGCCTCGATCCGTGTCGAAAGCTCTTTGCGCCCGTCAGTCCCACGCCCGTACATGGCTGGCGCAAACCTCTGGGCGGATCTCGAAACCGGACCGAACGCACCCGAAGAGATCTACGCCGTCGTCGAGTGTCTCAAGGGCGAACGAAACAAATACGAGTACGACAAGGACATCCCCGCGGTCGTCCTCGATCGAGTGCTCCACTCGAACGTCCATTACCCGTCTGATTACGGTTTCATCCCGCAGTCGTACTACGACGACGAGGACCCCTTCGACGTGCTCGTGTTGGTCGAAGACCAGACGTTCCCCGGCTGTGTGGTCGAAGCCCGTCCGATCGCGCTCATGAAGATGGACGACGACGGCGAGCAGGACGACAAGGTCATCGCCGTTCCGACCGAGGATCCCCGGTACGATCACCTCGAGGACCTCGAGGACATCCCACAGCAGACGCTCGACGAGATCGACGAGTTCTTCGAGACGTACAAGAACCTGGAGGAGGGCAAGGAAGTCGAGACGCTGGGCTGGGAGGACAGACAGGCGGCGATGGACGCCATCGAACACGCACAGGATCTCTACGAGGAGCATTTCGGCTGAGATCGGTATTCGTAGCGATAATTCTCACAAGGACATAGTGAGACGTGGTCCCGAATTTATTATTCGTGCAGCGCATACGATATGGCGTGAACATCAGTTATGATTATGGAATGATATTTATTTGCGAGTCACCTATCGGAACGTATGAACGCGAATTCGGGGAGAAACCCTGACGGACCGGAGACGTTCGGAATCGATCACCTGACAGTCGTTCCGGAGAACTTACAGCGGCGACCCGGAACCGGTTCGGACGACGAAGCGTAGCCCTCCTGCCGGCACGGATTGCCACGTTCGCTGACCGCCGTCCAGTTTTCCGAGCGAAACGAAACTTCTTGTATCAGCCTCTCCCAGACGGGCGTATGGGACTGTTCGATCGGCTCCGCGGCGGTGACGGGCCTCGGGTCGCTTTTTTCGGTATCGATGGCGTGCCGTACTCGTTGATCGCGGACAACGAGGAAACGTTCGAGAACCTCCACGAGATGGCGTCGGGCGGTTCGATCGATTCCATCGTGCCACCGGAGTCCAGCGCCTGCTGGCCTGCGCTCACGACCGGGGTCAATCCCGGTGAAACCGGTGTATACGGCTTTCAGGACCGAGAAGTCGGTAGCTACGACACGTACGTTCCGATGGGACAGGACGTACAGGCGACCCGTCTGTGGTCACGCGTCGACGAATCTGGCGGTGAGGCGACGGTGATGAACGTCCCCGTTACGTTCCCGCCGGACAGGGACATCCAGCGGATGGTCAGCGGCTTTCTCTCTCCCGGCATCGAGAAGGCCGCTTACCCGGACGAACTCCGGAAGACGCTCGAAGATCTCGACTACAGAATCGACGTCAACGCCAAACTCGGTCACAAGGCGGACAAAGAGAAGTTCATCGAGGACGCCCACAGAACGCTCGATGCCCGGTTCGAAGCGTTCAAACACTACATCGAGGCCGAAGACTGGAGTCTCTTTTTCGGCGTGTTCATGACGACCGACCGGGTGAACCACTTCCTGTTCAAAGATTACGTCGAGGACGGCGAGTACAGGGAAGAGTTCCTCGAGTTCTACGAGAAACTCGACGGCTATCTCGGCGAGCTCCGCGCGCTGTTGGGCGAGAAGACGACGATGATGGTCGCCTCCGATCACGGGTTCATGCCGCTCGACTACGAGGTCAAATGCAACGTCTGGCTGGAGGAGAACGGCTGGCTGTCCTTCGAGGACGACGACCACGACAGTCTCGGCGACATCACCGACGATACCCGGGCGTACTCGTTGATTCCCGGTCGCTTCTATCTGAACCTCGAGGGCAGGGAACCCCGTGGCTCCGTTCCCAAAGACGAGTACGAATCGGTTCGGGCCGAACTCAAATCCGAACTCGAGGCGCTCGAAGGACCCGAAGGACGCCCGGTCGCCGACCGCGTCGTCACGAAGGAGGACGCCTTCCGGGGCGATCACGACGACATCGCCCCGGATCTCATCGTCATCCCGAACCAGGGCTTCGATCTCAAATCCGGATTCCGGGGCGGTGAAAAGGTGTTCGACACCGGTCCCAGAAACGGTATGCACAGCTTCGGCAACGCCTGCCTGTTCGTAGACGACGACAGTGCGACGGTCGAGGACGCCGACCTGTACGATATCGCGCCGACGATTCTCGAGTTGCTCGACGTCGAGACGAGCCGTGGCGATTTCGACGGCGCGTCGCTTCTGTAGCCGACGGTTTATAACCGATACCGAACCATCCCGTCGCGTGCAACCGAACGATCCCGATCAGGACTCTATCGAGCGACGGCTCGACGCCGTCGAACGGGCGCTGACAGAGGGGGAACCGCTCGAACGTGCCGATCGACTGGCCGAACTCGAGACGAGAATCGCCGAACTCGAAGCCGCTGTCCGGGCACTCCGCGGCTACGTCGGATCCGTCCGTTCGGTAAACGAGGACATCGAGCAGCGGGCCGACCGGGCGCTACGAAAGGCCGAGGCGGTCGAACGTCACGTCGATCCCGAACGGACGGACGACCGCAGAGCGGTCGACGAGACGAGCGAGGAGAACTGTGACGAAACGGCGGGTTCCTCAACCCTCGTCCGTCTCAGATCCCGGCTTTGATCCGTGTCGTTCTCGCCGTCGCACTGACGACCGCACTGTTCGGGATCGCGCTCCCGAGCGCCGAGCGTGTCGACCGTGAGCGGAGCGCCGCTCTCGCGATCGATGAACTCGAATCGGTCGGTGACACAGCCGAACGGCTTGTGGCGGGGAACGATCCGATCGCCCCCGGTGACGATCCCGCCGGGACTACGGTCGTCGTTCGGGTTCCCGACCCGACGTTCGTCGAAGGTGGACGGATCCGGATCGATGACGGGGAGCTACGCTGGGAGCCTCCGGACGGCCCGAATCACACCGTCGAACCATCCGTTCCGCTCCGCGTGGAGGCGCCGATCGTCGTAACTGATCGGACGCGGCTCCGGCTGTCGTTCGTCTCGCTTGACGATCGGGCAGTCGTTCTCGCCCGTCCCAAAGCGGAGCGTTCCAACGGGACGAGAGTTTAAATACGAACCCGAGACCAAACCCCCCGTGCTCGCCCGATTGCTGTCGTCAGATGCCGACTGTACCTGTGAGACGACGTTCGAGGCCGACCGGCTTCGCGTCGAGAGCACCGACTGCCCCGGGGCGGGACGGCTCACGGAGGAGCCGGCCTGCCGGCGAACCGTCGTCGAGGCGCTACAGCGGCGGGACGTCGAATCAGTCTATACTCGAGCGAACGGGTTCGAGCGAGCCTACGAAGACGGCGCCGCCGGGCTGCTCGTCGCCGCCGGCCGTTTCGCCGACGCGATCGAGTTCCACGACGAGGCGCTGGCCGAGCGGGCACGGGAGGACCCGCTCGGCGCCGGTCGGACGGCGGCGGGTCGGGATGAAACCTACTCCCGGCTTGTCGCCGAAACGGGGCTTTCGGCGTTTCTCGGTGGCGACTACGCGACGCTGCTTCGCCCACACGTCGGGCCGACGGTCGCCCGCTCGAGGGTCGCGACTCAGCCACCGCCGGATGCAGTTCTCGAGGAACGGTACGAACTCGAGACGGGGGCGATCGTCCGAAAGTACGCCGGTGATCCGCTCGGCACGTACCATCTCTCGCCAGCCGAACACCGCCTCGACGCCGACGCTACGGCGACGCTCGCGGCCGCCCACCGACGACTGGCCCGTGGCGCTGTCAGCGGCGGCGAGCGTGCCCCTTCGCGTGCGGTCCGTTCCGTCGCGACTGACGGACAGCCGGTCGGAACGCTCGTCGCCGCACTCGCCAAACACACACGAGGACTCGGTGTTCTCGACGATTGCTTCGCCGATCCCGACGTCTCCGACGTGTTCGTGACCGCTCCGGTGACCGACAATCGGATCAGGGTCCGCTGTGCCGGCGAGACTTTTCGGACGAACGTTCGGCTGACCGAGACGGGGATCGAGGCGCTCGCCTCGCGCTTTCGGCGCTCGAGCGGGCGGGCGTTCTCACAGGCGGATCCGACCCTCGCCGCGACGGCCGACGCCTCCGGTCGTCGGATCCGGGTCGCGGGCGTCACCGATCCGGTCAGCGACGGAACCGGGTTCACCTTTCGGGCTCACGACGAGTCGGCCTTTCGGCTCGCCGAGTTGGTCGAAAACGGGACGGTTTCGGCCGATGTCGCCGCCTTTCTCGCGGTCGTAACGTCACGCGGCTCGGCGACCCTCGTCGCCGGATCCCGTGGTGCCGGAAAGACGACGCTTCTCGGCGCGCTCCTGTGGGAGATCCCTGCCGACGTTCGGACGGTCGCGATCGAGGACACTCCCGAGCTCCCGGTTTCGGAGCTACAGGCCGACGGCCGCGATATCCAGCCGCTCCGTGTTTCGACCGATGGCGGCGCGTCGATCGAAGCGAGCGACGCGCTCCGAACGGCTCTCAGGCTCGGGGACGGGGCCATCGTCGTCGGCGAGGTCAGAGGTGAGGAGGCACAGGTACTCTATGAGGCCATGCGCGTCGGTGCCGCCGACGGAACCGTTCTGGGAACGATCCACGGCGGTGGCGGGGAGTCTGTTCGCGAACGGGTCGTCACCGATCTCGGCGTCGCCGAATCGGCCTTCGCCGACACCGATCTCGTGGTAACTGTCGAGGCCTACGACGACGGCGGTGGGCGAAACCGGCGGCTCAAAACGATCGAATCCGTCCGACGCGGTGAGGGCGGCGTCCGGTTCGAATCGTTGTACGACGCCGACCGGGGGATCGATCGATTGACCGCTTCGGATGTGCTTGAACCCTTCTGCGGTCCGATGGAGCCCATCGAGACCGTTCGAAGCGAGATAGAACAACGAAACGCGGAGCTAGCGGAGTGATGTCGCCGCTGGACGGAGCGCTTCAAGCGCTAGATCGGTTGTCACTCGGATCCTCTGTTCCGGATCCGATCCGGGACGTCGAGCCGTTCATCGACGGCGACGTCCGAACGCTCGTCGCGGCTTCCGACGGGATCGGTGTCGTGATCGGCGCCGTTCTGGGCGCGCTCGCGCTCGTGCTCGGAGAACTGCCACTACTGGTCGTCACAGCGGCGGTCGGCTACGGAGCCACGTGGCTCACCAGAGGTGCCGTCGTCGCCGTCGGGAACGCCAGACGGAGCCGGACGCTCGGAACGGCCCCGACGATCGTCAGCCGTGCAGTCCTCCGGATGCGGATCATGCCGACCTCGGAGGGCGCCGCGGAGTTCGCCGCAGAGACCGATGGAAGGCTCGGTGACCGGCTCGCCGATCACGTCGCTCGCGCCCGCGGAACGCCGATGTCGGGGTTCGGGACGTTCGCCGACGCCTGGCGCGAACGGTTCCCGGCGCTCCACCGCTCGATCACGCTCGTGGAGGCCGCCGCCGATGCGCCGCCGGCCGAACGCGAACGGACGCTCGACCGTTCGATGGAGACGATACTCGACGGGACTCGCGACCGTGCGACCGACGCGGCAGACTCGCTTCGCGGCCCCTCGACCGCGCTCTACGCTTTCGGCGTCCTACTGCCACTTGCGCTCGTTAGTGTGCTGCCGGCCGCGGGTGCGGCCGGTGTCGAGGCGACGCTTCCGATGATCGTCGTCGTGTACGACGTCCTCCTTCCCGCCGGGCTGTTCTGCGTAGGTGGGTGGCTGCTCGCGAACCGCCCGGTCGCGTTCCCGCCGACGGCGGCGAACGCCGACGCCGCTCGGTTGCTTCTCTCCGCCGGTATCGGGGTCGCGGTCGGATGTCTCGGGTGGCTCGCGGCCGATACCGTTTTCGCGTCGTGGACGCGGCCGATCGCGGCGCTCGGCTTCGGGACCGGTGTCGCGTTGCTCGTTCGCTATCGTCCGGTGGTGGCGATACGGAGACATACGGCCGATCTCGAGGCGGCGCTTCCCGACGCACTCTATCTTGTCGGCCGCCGAGTTTCCGACGGGATCGCCGTCGAACGGGCAGTCGCCGACGCCGCCGACGAACTCGACGGTGTCGTCGGTGAGACGTTCGATGCGGCGGTCAGACGCCAACGACAGCTCCGTGTCGGCGTCGAGACTGCCTTCGTCGGCGAACACGGAGCGCTCGAATCGATCCCGAGCCAGCGTGCCGAGAGTGCGGCCCGACTGCTCGGAATGGCGGCGGGTGCCG
>LKMJ01000012.1_pt1 | contig 100708 bp, 97 predicted proteins | sample 643391 | NCBI WGS metagenome assembly LKMJ01 (sample SAMN04112250, study PRJNA286221) | soda lake metagenome | biome: soda lake; feature: Kulunda Steppe; material: water; isolation source: sample PL-Br10 brine of Picturesque Lake | place: Russia: Kulunda steppe | collected 2010-07 | reverse complement strand
CGTGTCCGTCGTCATGGCCGTCGTCATGGCCGTCGTCGTGTCCGTCGTCGTGTCCGTCGTCGTGGTCGTCGTCGTGGTCGTCGTCGTGTCCGTCATCGTGGTCGTCGTCGTCATCGTGGTCATGACCACCACCATGTGCCTCGTTATACGCTTCTTCGATCCCCTCGCTCGGTTCAGAGAGATCGCCGGCTTCGACCTTCTCTTTCGTCCGGGCAAGCGCGTCGAAGTCTTCGAGTTCGGCGGCAACCGGATCCGGTAACTCCTCGAAGGCGTCCGAGGCGTGGTCGTTGACCACGTGCAGTGTCAGTTCGGTGTTCGGATCGACCTCGATGACGTCCTGCTCGTCGCCGTTCTCATCGAAGGCGGCGAACCCCCAGTGGTAGGTCACGACGTACGCGTCCCGCTCGGCGACGACTCCCGTTTGTTCATCGGCACGGTTCTCTACCGAATCGGTATCGTCACCGAGACAGCCAGCAAGGCCGACTGCCGCTGTTCCTCCAGCGAGTGCGAGCACGTGACGCCGTGTGAGTTGTTCGTGGGTCATCATCGGTCACCTCTATTTCAGCATAGGGGTGGTTGGGACATATCCCCCCGAGCACACCCGCCGAGTCTGTCAGTCTGCAAAATGAATAAATATGGCGCGATTTTTAACCCACTATTGAATGGGCTTTTATACTCAAAGATACGACTCCGGCGCCTGCTTGAACTGTGTCCGTGATTCTTCGCTCTCGAAGTAGTAGATCGATTCGTCGTGTACCGTACAGTAGTCGGCGTTCTTGACCGTGACGTCGGCGCCCGTAACCGGATCCTCCACGATCCGATCGCCGGGAGTACCTTTTCTACCTCTCATGAGTAGCGTGAGGAATCCGGCACCGATCAGGAGAAACAACACGTTCAGAATCGTTACGGGTTCAACTCCGAGAATCGTCACGCCTTCCCCTGTCGGTTCCAACGCGACCTCGGGGATGAGACCGACCGCCGCGAACAGGTAATACACGATGAACCCGGTGGTCGCCATCGACACGAAGAGAATGATCGAGATACGCGTCCCGATCTTCTTCCCCCAGATCTTCCGGTAGATCCGGATCAACTGCGGGACGATCAGGTCGGCATACAGGAACGCGATGACGCCCGCGAAGGCGAACCCCGAACCCCACAGCACCGCAGCGAGCGGGACGTTCCCCATCGAGCCGACGAACGTCGCCACCGATATGAGCGGCCCGAGCACGCTGTTGTAAGCGACCTGCGTCACGCCCGCGCCGCCGCCCTCGAACAGGAGCGTCCAGATGGTCTGGGGAACGGTGGCGGCGATGAGCCCTGCCAACAGAAAGCCGATCGCCAGCTCCTTCCAGAGCATTTTGAGGTCCTTCTTCGTCTGATTCGCGGCTTCGACCCACCCGTTCACCGACGTGATCTTCTCTTTCCAGGACGTCGTGTGCGTGTCCGGGTTCTGCCCGAAGAGTCGCTTACACCCCTCCGAACAGAAGTAAACGGTCTCGTTTTTGTGTTCGACGGGGATCCCGTTTTCGCGGTCGAGACGCATCTTACAGACCGGATCCGTAACGACCGGCTGTTCCTCTTTGAGGAGCCGTTCTCTAGCCTGTTGGGTTTCGTCGTACGGGATCCAGAGGTGGACGAGACCGATCGCGATCAGAATGAAGATCGGCGCGCCGACCGCCTGCGCAACCGCGAACTCCCAGCCCAACAGCGCCCAGATGACGAACGTCAGCCCGATGACGAAGTTCGTCGAGGCGATCTTGAACGCGACGGCCGGGATGATGTGTGCTCCTTTCTTGAACAGCGTTTTCGTCGCGGCGATGTCCCCGAACGAGCAGGAGGTCGAGGCGGTACCGAAACCCATCGCATAGAGCACCGATTTCGCGTTCGGCTCGCCCATGTGATTGACCATCCCCTCCTTCGAGACGAACGCCTGAATCGCACCCGAGATCATGAATCCGAGTAACAGGGCCCACAGCGCCTGCCACAGGAAGTCACCGGCGAGAACGAGCCCCTCCGCGATCGTCGTCAGTATCTCCCAGATCATCCGCCAGCACCCCCCGCCAGCGGATCGAGAACACGTCCGCCGAGATCCTTCAGGAGATACTCGCGATGTGGGCGAAGTATCGCCCGCTCTGCGAACCACGTCGCTGGATCGTATATCGCAGCGAATAACCGATGTGAAGGCGTTTCGGTCACGAGTGAACCCTCCTCAGTTCGAGATGCCTGCGAGCTGGTCGTACGCCCACACGAACGGCCGGAACGGGGCGAAGACGTAGTCGTCGTGGGGATCCCACTTCATGAACGCGAGGCTGTTCGAGACGACCGAGACGCTGGAGGCGGCCATCGCGATCCCCGCGAGCGCGGGGTTGAGCAGCCCGATCGACGCGATCGGAATCAGCGTCGCGTTGTACGCGAACGCCCAAAAGAGGTTCTGGCGCACCTTCGAGATCGTCGCGTCCGCGATCCGCATCGCCTTGATCACGTCTTCGGGGTCGTCCCGCATCAGCGTGATGTCGCCGCTCTCGATGGCGACGTCCGTCCCGGAACCGATCGCGACGCCGACGTGGGCGGTGGTCAACGCCGGGGCGTCGTTGACGCCGTCGCCGACCATGATGGCTCGCGAACCGTCCGCCTGAATCGCGTCGATCTCGTCCGCCTTGTCCTCGGGCAGCACTTCGGCGTGAACGTTCTCCTCGGGGATGCCCAGCTGTTCGCCGATCGCCCGCCCGGTACGCTCGTTGTCGCCGGTCAGCATCATCACCTCGTAGCCGCGCCGGTGAAGTTCGTCGACCGTCTCCTTGGCACTCTCACGAACCGTGTCGGCGTTCGCGACGACGCCCAACAGCTCCCCATCGAGCGCGACTAACATCGCCGTCTTCCCGTCGCGTTCCAGCCGTTCCATCGTTTCCTCGACGGGGGACGGATCGATGCCGTTGTCCCGCATGAGCTTCCGATTCCCGATCAGTACCTCCCCCTGTGGGATCGTCGCTCGGACGCCGTGTCCGGGGACGTTCTCGAACTCCGTCGGGTCCTCAATCCGCAGATCGCGCTCCGCTGCCCCCTCGACGATCGCCTGCGCGAGCGGGTGTTCGGAACCGGATTCGGCGCTCGCCGCGACCGACAGCAGGAACTCCTCGTCGACGGTCGCATCCTCGCGTTCGACGAGGCCGCCGTCGGCGATCCCGTCGCCACCGTCGGTCGTGACCGCCTCGCCGACGGGGATGACGTCCGTCAATCGCATTTCGCCGTGAGTGAGCGTCCCCGTCTTGTCGAAGACGATCACGTCGATCCCGCGTGCTTTTTCCAGAATGTCGGCCCCCTTGTAGAGAACGCCGTTTTTCGCGCTGATCGTCGAGCCGACCATCGTCGCCATCGGCGTCGCCAGCCCCAGCGCACAGGGACAGGCGATCAGGATCGCCGACGCGAGGACGACGATCGAGAACTCGAAGACGGGGACGCCGCCCGCGACGGGGCCGCCGCCGACCGGTTCGAGCAGCGGGATCCACGACCCGAGCGCCGCGGAGACACCGTAGAGCGTCTCGGGAAAGGCCAGCCACAGGAGCGACCAGAGAACCGCGTTGGCGATCACCGCCGGGACGAAGTGGGCGGTGAACTTGTCCACCAGCCGCTGGATGTCGGGCTGGCGCGCCTGCGCTTCCTTGACCCGCTGGACGATCTGCTGGATTGCCGTGTCCTCGCCGACGTTCGTCGCTTCGACGAGGAGCACACCGTTCTCGTTTATTGTGCTCCCCACAACCTGATCGTCCTCGCTCTTCTCGACGGGGACGGACTCGCCGGTGACCATCGACTCGTCGACGGCGCTTTGCCCGTCGACGACCACGCCGTCCGTGGGAATCTTCTCGCCGGGGCGGACCTTCATCACGTCGCCGACCGCGATGTCCTCGATCGGAATGACCTGCTCCTCGCCGTCGACGATGATCGTCGCCTCCGAGGCTTGCATCTCGAGCAGTTCACGGAGCGCCGAGCTGGCCCGAGCCTTCGATCGGGCTTCGAGCCAGACGCCCACGTAGATGAACCAGAGGATGATCGCGACCGCCTCGTAGTAGAGGCCGCCGACGATCAACTCGAGCTGGACGGCCGTACTGTACAGGTAGCCGGACGACGTCCCGACGGCGACCAGCGTGTCCATGTTCGCCTGCCGGTTGTTGACCAGCGACTTGTACGCGCCCTTGAGAAAGTGCCAGCCCAGCGTCGCCATCAGGCCGGTCGCGAGGGCGAACTCGTACCAGCCGGTGTCGATTCCGAGGATCGTCTCGGGCAAAAAGCCCGGGTAGAACATGTCGACCATCACCAGCAGAAACGGCGACGCCAGAATCCCGCCGATGATCGTCCACTTGCGTTTGGTTCGGAGCTCCCGTTCGACGGCGCTCTCGCGTTCTTCGGTCAGATCGTCGCCGTGTTCGTCGACCTGTCGATCCGGCTCGTAGCCGGCCTCGGCGATCGCGTCGTAGATCGCCGACAGCGACGTATCGTAGGGGTTGAACTCGACCGTCGCCTCGTCGGTGGCGAAGTTGACGTCGGCTTCGAGTACGCCCGGTACGCCCTCGATGGCCCCGGCGTTCGTCTCCGCGCACGTCGCACACGTCATCCCCGCGATCTCGATCGTCGTCTTCGTGCTGTCGGGCTCGTAGCCGGCGTCTTCGATCGCGTCGTAGATCTCGCCGAGGCCGACCTCGTCGGGGTCGTACTCCAGGGTCGCCTCGTCGGTGGCGAAGTTGACGTCGATCGATGCCACCCCGTCGATGTCGGCGACGGCTCCCTCGACGGTCGAGGCACACGTCGCACACGTCATCCCGCGGATGCCGAGAGTGGTTTTTCGGGTGGTCATGGTTGTATTACTCTACGTGCCCCATGCTTAGGCGGTTTGTTGTTTCGAGAGGTGGGCTGGAGCGTTCTCAAAAATTTCGATTCCAAAGTATGCTATGCGCTCTCCTCTAGACGTCGGTATCGATCCTCGAAGCGAGTTAAACAGGATTGACAGCAGAAATGATAGATCTCACCGTCGATACGAGTCGTTTCGCCTTCGTTATCGACCGTATTGCCGCATTCGGCACAGGTGAGTGCGAACTCGACGCCCTCGACCGATGGCGTCCACTCGACTTCGTCGATGAGTGTGACTGTGTAATCGACGGATTCGATCCCGTCGAAGAGCGACTCCACCCACACGCGGACGTTCTGCGCCTCGACGCGGGCATAGAACCAGATGTCGCCCTCTGAGGTGACGAACACGTGTTCGACGCCGTCGGAATCCCGAACGCGTTCTCGCGCGAGTTCGTGTGCGTCGGGCGGGAGCTCGAGTTGGATCAGGACGGGAATACCGGCTCGCAACTGCGACCGGTTGACGTCGATCGTGAAGTGGTTGATAATGCCGGCTTCCTGCAACCGCGTGACCCGATCGGAGACGGCCGGGCCCGACAGACCGACCTCTTCGCCGATTTCGCTGAACGGCTGACGCGCGTTTTCGGCCAGCATCGAGAGGATCTTCAGATCAGTCTCGTCCAGATCGCGCATAGATTCACTACTTATGCCGGACACAATGACATTTTCCCCGGCGTGAACGCCGGGGTTTCCGCCGTAGGAGTCTCAGTCGGTCTAAGAGTCCCCGAAGGCAACATTCCCGTCACGATTGACGGTACTCGGATCTGTGCGCTGTTCTTTGGGACGTTCGTGAGGGTGTGATTTCCCCGACCATTGGTGGTCGTCCCACTCGAATCGCACGGGCCGTGCCATCGGCCTGACTGCCTGCCCCGTCTGCCGCTCTAAGAACGTCTCTGATGCTGTGAGGTCAGCGTGACCCTCAAAGCCACACAGACACGTCAACGTATCCTGATGCCGATTCGTCCGATCTGTCGAACCACATTGTGGACACTCTTGACTCGTCCACGCTTCCGACCGAACCTCAATACTGATCCCGTATTCTTCAGCGGTACACGCCAACCGCTCGGTAAACTTCTTGAATGCCCAAAAGTTGTGCGTCTTCGCGTTGGTTTCAACCGACCAATGCGTCTCTAACACGTCGGTTAACCCACCAATGTATACGGTATCGACACCTTCCTGATACAGCCGTTCGGTCAGGTCACGACACAACGCTTCTTGGGCGTGGTCACGACGACGGGTTCGCTTCCGGTACAGTCGCCGTATTCGCTTGCTACTGTATCGCCCGTCACCAAGTTTCGATTGTAATCGGGCGATTTCGTGGGTTGTATCCCTGAACCGTTGGAACAATTCACGACCTTCGTACAGGTATTTTTCACCGGTTGTGGTTGTGCAAGCGACGAGATTGTTTGCACCAATATCCAGAGCGGCTGTTTCGGAAGCCAATGGAGTATTCCGTGCACCATCAGAAACAGTCACGGGTTGCGAAGCCCTGAAGGTGCTATCTGTCTCGTCGTACCACAATTCCAACCGGCCTTGATCATCGTAGTCAGGCCAGTTTGGGTCGCCAACGATTTCAAGACGGAGACGACTTTTCGGGCTGTTGTGCTTGTCTCGGAGTTGTTTTCCGACGACCATCTCAAGGCGGGAGCGGTCGCCCCACTCGACGGTGTATGCGTCCTTTCGGACGACGCCTTTGAGAACACGTCCGTCGTCTTCGTTGCCACGGAAGCCCGGCGGTTCCGGGTGTTCCGTGACCGACGTGTTTGACTCATCGTGAAACTTCTTTTTGTTCTCGAAGAACCCGCGCCATGCTTCGCTGTTTGCTCGCCGTACAGTTTGGGCGGTGGACGCGCCGAGAACGTCTTTGTATTTTCCTTCGAGAGCGCCGGTATCGGCGTCCCATACGTCGCCCTCAAAGCCGTCCTCGTCGTTGTAGCGCATGAGTCGCTGGTAATTGATTTCGTTCCAGAGAGCGGCGGAAGCGTCCAACAAGTCCCGTAGCACCTGCTCATCGTCGTCGGTGAGCGGTCGCACAGCGAAGGTGTTGGCACGCTTCACGACAACAGATTATTATACTTTTAGTCTTAAAGTCCTTTCGTATGCGGCCAAACATCGACATTACACACACACTCGGTGGCCGAGTCAAAGACTACGCAGAAGCGAACGATTTGGACCTCTCAGAAGCCTATGGAGAGGTGTTAGAAGCAGGACTCGAAACGTTGGAGACTCAAGATCAGCAGTAACACGGCGGTTTTTCTACTGGAGCGTACGCGATTCACGCCCGCCCTAAAGGACGAGATTCTCTCGCTATTAAAGATAGCATTCCCTGCATCCAAACAGAAACGAAACACGGGAAATCAGCAACCGTTTTTTCCGCTCGGTACGCGCTTTGAAGTATGGGTGATGAGACGCTATACAGTCGTCTCGGGGGGCAGGAAGCCATCCGAGCGGTGGTCGACGATTTCTACGACCGACTCCTCGCAGACGAGTCGCTGGGCCCCCTCTTCGAGGACGCGGATATGGAGACACTGCGACGGACACAGACCGATTTCCTGTGTGAGGCTGCAGGAGGCCCGGAGACGTACGACGCGGCGCCCGTTCGTGAGGCCCATCTGCACGTTCCGCTTACTCGGGACCACGTCCAACGAGCCGTCGAGCTCCTGTACGAAAGTCTAGATGAGTTCGACGTCCCCGACGAGGACGCGGACCGGATCGTCCAGGCGATCGCGGTGTACGAAATGGACCTGTTGGCACGCCCGGATGACGAGACGTGAACACACGGAGCGTCCTCCAGCAAAATATGCCGATAGCTCGTGGGGTCTGAGAGCTTCTCGTCGGCGTTCGTGATTCCCTATAAAAAAGCGAGAGATCCCGCCCAGCGGGCCGTTTAGCCCCCGAGAGTGTCCCGACCGAGAGGACGGTGTTTAAATACCGCGACTGGCATGAGCCCGTATGAACCCGCGTGGCCTCGTTTCGGCGCTTTTCGCGAGCAAACTCCGGATCGCGCTCGTCGGTGTCCTCGCCGTCGTCGTCGCGATCGGCGGTGCGTTCGCGGTCGGCGTGCTCGGCGTGCCGGGGCTGGCCGACGTCGACAACACCTTCGGCGACGTGACCGAAGAGACCACGACGATCGAGACCGATCTGATCGTCTCGAACCCGAACCCGGTCGGGATCGGCTCACAGGACGTCTCGGTGAACTACACGGTCTCGATGAACTCGATCGAGATGGCCCACGGCGACCGGGACGGCGTCGCCGTCGGGGCCGGGAACTCGACGATCGATCTCGAGACGGATCTGCACAACGACGCCATCCAGCCGTGGTGGGTCAGCCACGTCCGGAACGACGAGCGGACCACGATCGGAATCGACGCGACCGTCACCTCCGACCGGTTCGGTCGGGGAACGACGATCGACCGGACCCACGACATCGAGACGGACCTCGTGGGCGCGTTCAACTCCGAGGAGACGCGGCCCGTCAACGCCGACAGCCCACTGACGGACGACCCGGTTCTCTACATCAACGAAACCCGTGGCGAGTGGGGTTCGGTCAGCGACTCCGAGACGCCGATCGACATGGCGTTCGTCGTTTACAACCCGAACCTCGAACCGTACGTGATCACCGAACTCGGCTACGAGATCACGATGAACGACGTCCACATGGGCGACGGCGAGACCCATCGGGAACACGTCATCCCCTCGTATAGCTCCGAGACGATCGATCTCACCACGACGATCAACAACCGAAACCTCGCCGAGTGGTGGGTTACCCACCTGGACGAGGCGGTCCACGGCCATCAGGTGAGCGACCTCCGGATCGAGTTCTACGCCGTTATCGAACTCCCGTCCGGCGACGAGCTCACGGTCCCGCTCGACGAGCTCACCTACGAGGAGACGCTCACCACCGACATCTTCGACGAGGGCGGTGACGTCGGCCAGCCGACCGAACGGGACGAGGGTGACGATGGGACTGACGACGGAGACGCGGATGGCGACGACGGGGGCGACGAAGAGGACGGTACGAATGACGGGGAGGACGATACGAATGGCGGTACGGATGATGGCGATGACGACGACGAGGAAACCGAGGATGGCGACGGGGATGACGGGCTACTGCTCTAGGCCGGATCCGACCTGACTCCCCTGTCCTGCCGCGATGATCGCTTTCGCCTACCGGAACAGTCCACGGATACATTCGACGATCCGGCCGACGATCGCGGCGAAGCGGTCGAAAACCGACGGTCGTCGATCGTCACTGATTTCCCCACCGTTCGGACTCCCCTCGTGATCGCCACCGTCCGTGGAACCGCCGCCGTCCGTGTCCGTCTCCCGATCGTCACCACCTGTCTGTGTCCTCACGAGACCGTGACCTTCCTCACACGTCCCGAGGACCGTCTCTGCCGTCTCCGCAAGGGTCGCCCTCACCGCATCGTTGGGCCCCGGCCCTTCCTCATCGTGCGCCTGCCAGACGAGCGCTGCGGCTCCAGTGACGAACGGACACGCGGCGCTCGTCCCGCTCGCCCTGGCGTACCCGTTGTCGACGTAGGTCGAATCGATCTCCGTCCCCGGTGCCAGCAGCTCGATCGCCGATCCGACGCTGCTGTACCCCGCCAGAGTGTCGTCTTCGTTCATCGCGGAGACGGCGACGACGTCCTCGTGTGTCGCGGGGTACGTCATCGATTCCTCGCCGCACGATCCGTCCGCGTCGTTGCCGTCGTTCCCGGCTGCACACACGAGGAGATGCCCCTCTGAGTTCGCCGCTTCGATCGCCTCATCGACCGTCGAACTGGCCGACTCGCCGCCCAGACTCATCGAGATCAGTTCCACGTCGTTCGACATACACCAGTCGATCCCCGCCACCAGCGAGCTGTATCGACCCGATCCGCGATCGTCGAGTACTTTCACGGCATAGAGATTCGTGTCCGGCGCCACACCGACGACTCCGATGTCGTTGTCCAGCGCTCCCGTGATTCCCGCGACGTGAGTGCCGTGGCCGTGCCGATCCTCGTAATCGCTCGCCCGCCCGCTTCCGGTGAAGTTTCGCCCGCCGGCGACGCTCAGAGTACAGTGGGTCGATTCGATCCCCGTGTCCAGAATTCCCACGTCGACACCAGACCCGGCCGCCTCGGCGGCGCCGGCACCGATCCGCTCCCACCCCCAGGACGGTCGCTGGTCGGGATGATCGGCGCAATCGATATCGTCGTCGGGGTCCAGTATATCCGGAATCGACGGCGTCCAGTCGGACGGGATCCCGACGTCGCCGTCGCTTTCGACGAACGATACGCGGAGATCGGAGCGCAACTCGTCCCGGTTCTCGGCCGGGATTTTCGCGACCACGAACGCGAAGTTGTCGTATTCGAGAACGGGATCACCGCCGACGGCCTCGATCGCGTCGAGTGCGTCGCCGACCAGATCCGTTCGCGGGTGGACGAACACCCGTTCCGTTTCGGTCGCCGTGGCAGGGGTGCCGAGGAGACCGATCGCGATCCCGACGCCCACACTTCCGAGTATCTGTCGGCGTTCGAGATCCATACCCGGTCGTGGCAGCATGCCGAAATAAATCGTTCGGCAGCCCGCTTCGTGTTCCGTAACCGGGGTCGCTCACTCCGCGACCGCACGCGCCGCCTCGACGCCCTTTCCGTCCCGGAGCAGCGCCTCGACGAAGAGTTCGCCCGCCTTGAACGACGATCGGACCATCGGTCCCGAGGCACAGTATAAAAACCCGAGCTCCGCCTCGGCGACGGCCTTCCAGACGTCGAAGGTGTCCGGATGGACGTACTCGAAGACCTCGAGATGCGACCGGGAGGGCTGGAGATACTGGCCGAACGTGACGATGTCCACGCCGAGTTCGTCGAGATCCGACAGCGTCTGATAGACCTCGTGGTCGTACTCGCCGACGCCCAGCATGAGGCTCGTCTTGGCGTAGGCCTCACTGTCGACGATCCGTTCGAGCACCGACAGCGACTGTTCGTAATCGGCCCGGCGATCCCGAACCGGCCACTGGAGGCGCTCGACCGTCTCGACGTTGTGCGCGACGACGTCGGCGCCAGCGTCGACGATCGAGTCGACGGCGTCGAGGTCACCCTGAAAATCGGGGATCAGCGTCTCGACTAGGATCTCGGGATCGTGCCGCTTGATCGCCCGAACCGTCTCCGCGAAGTGGCCGGCGCCACCGTCCGCCAGATCGTCCCGATCGACCGAGGTCAACACGACGTACTCCAGCCCGATCTCGGCGACCGCCTCGGCGACGTTTTCCGGCTCGTCGGGGTCGAGCGGCTCCATCCCGCCCGTCTCGACGTCACAGAAGTTACAGCCCCGTGAGCATCGCTCGCCCATCAGCATGAACGTCGCGGTTCCGGGGCCGTTCCGGCCGCTCCAGCAGTCCCCGAGGTTGGGACAGTTGGCCTCCTCACAGACCGTATGGAGGTTCCGGTCCCGGAGCGTCGATTTGATCTCGGTGAAGCGCTCGCCGCTCGGTGGACGGGATTTCAGCCACTCCGGTTTGCGCGGCCGACTGCTCATAGGCACGCTACGGCTGCGGTCTTCAAAAACGTGCGGGCAAGCGAACGACGCGGCGTTCGGAATCGCCCGCGACGGAAACGCCTATACCCACGGCACCCTCCGTTTCGCCCGTGGCAGGTCGCACCGAATACGAGACGGCGCTCGCCGTCGACGACGTTCTCCCGAAGTTCGCCGACGCCTTCCCCTTCGAGTCGTTCAACCGGATGCAATCGGAGGCACTACCGGCGATACTCGATCGCGACGACAACGTCGTCGTCAGCGCCCCGACCGCGAGCGGCAAGACGGCGCTGGCCGAGGCCGCCATCTGTCGAACCCTCGACGCCGGCGGCACCGCGCTGTTTTTGGCCCCGCTCCGGGCGCTGACCAACGAAAAGGAGTCCGAGTGGGAGCGCTTCGAGTCGCTCGGCTACTCCGTCTACGTCGTCACCGGCGAGCGCGATCTGACCCCGCGGCTCGCCGAAAAGGCGGATATTCTCGTCATGACGCCCGAGAAGGCCGACTCGGCGACCAGAAAACACGACTCCCCGCGGTACTCGTTCATGACAGACATCGACTGTTGTGTCATCGACGAGGTCCACCTGCTGGATTCGGACCGTCGCGGCGCCGTACTGGAGGTGACGATCTCCCGCCTTCGGCGGCTCTGTGCCCCCCGGATCGTCGCGCTGTCGGCGACCATGCAGAACGTCGAGGACGTGGCCGGCTGGCTCGACGCGCCCGACGCCTGTACCTTCCGGTTCGACGACAGCTATCGCCCGGTCCCGCTGTCGGCGACCGTCGAGACGTACGCTCACGGCGACAACGCTTTCGCCGACAAATACCGGCGGCTCTATCGAGCCCTGGATCTCGCCCAGCCGCACATCGAAGACGGCGGGCAGGCGCTCGTCTTCGTCGCCTCCAGACAGGACACGGTCCGGGCCGCCGAGAAAGCCAGAGACGAACTCGTAGAACGGGACGTCGAGATCAGCTCCCGGGGCGATTACGAGTTCCATACCGACGCCAGAGAGCTGAGCAACGACACCCTCAGACAGTCCGTCGTCGACGGGGTCGGCTTCCATCACGCCGGGCTCTCGAAGGACGACAAAGACCGCGTCGAGGAGTGGTTCAAGGAGGGAAAGATCCAGCTTCTGTTCTCGACCTCGACGCTCGCGTGGGGTGTGAACCTCCCCGCCCGCTGTGTCGTCATCCGCGACACCAAGCTCCACGACCCCCTCGAAGGGGAAGTCGACATGAGCCCGCTGGATATCCTCCAGATGCTCGGCCGGGCCGGACGCCCCGGATACGACGACGCGGGTTACGCTCACGTCATCTGTGACGGGTCGGACGCCGACAAGTATCGGCGGCTGCTCGCGGACGGCAAGCCGATCGAATCGCGGCTCGCCGAGGAACTGGATTCGCATCTGAACGCCGAGATCGCCCTCGGCGTCGTCGACGACATCGAGGACGTGATGTCGTGGCTCGAAACGACCTTCTACTACACGCGGGCCGGGAGCGCGCCCGACCAGTACGACGACAGCGCTTCGCTCCGGAACCGGGTTTCGGAGACGCTGAAACGGCTCGTCGCCGGCGGGTTCGTCGATCAGTCCGGCCTCGACATCGAACCGACGGCGCTCGGCCGACTCACCTCGCAGTTTTACCTCCGGCTCGACACCGCGGAGGCGTTTCACGCGCTGTGTGAACGCACCGAGGAGGGAGAGTCGCTCGATGAGGCGGCCGTCCTCCGGACCGTCGCCGACGCCGCGGAGTTCGACAGCGTCTCCGCGCGCCGGGACGAACGCGAGACCTTCGGCGCGGTGCTCGGAAACGAGGGCGAGGACCTCGAGCCCGGCAACCGGAAAGTGCTCGCGATCCTCCGGGCCGGAATGTCGGGGACGACCCCCGGCGAGCTACAGAGCGACGCGTGGGTCATCCGACAGAACGGGCTGCGCTTTCTGGCGGCGTTGCGGGCCTTCTGTGAGCGCTTTGCCGCCCCACGACACGCGAACCTCGTCCGCCGGATCGAGGCGCGCGTCGAACACGGGGTCAGCGACGACGCCGTCGGCCTCGTCGCCATCGGCGGCGTCGGGGCCGGCCGGGCCCAGAAACTGGCCAGCGAGGGGCTGACTGATCCGGCCGACGTTCGTGACGCCGGCGTCGATGGGCTGGTTTCGGCGGGTCTCTCAGAGGGGGTCGCCGAACGGATTCACGAGCAAGCGGCCGAACTTCCGGTCGTCTCGATCGAGTGGACGGACGTCCCCGACGCCATCGAGACGGGCGAGAACACGATGGCGGAAGTCACCGTCAGAAACGCCGAAGGCGGCGAACCCACCGGTATCAGGCTCACCGTCAACGACGTCGAAATGACGGCCGAAACGCGCTATCTCGGCGAGACGACGCTGCCGGTCGGAGTGTTCGGCGGCGACGCGACCGAACTCACCTACGAGATCGAGGTCGCCTTCCCCGAGCTGCCGCTGCATCCCGTTACCGACCGCCGGACGGTTCGGATCGACCCATAACTCGGGTGCTCTCTGTCCGGATCGACCTCTAGCGCCCCTCGTCCGGTTCATTCGTGCCATTTCGAGAACTGAAACCGATGCAACCCGTATTTACTCCCGACACCATGTGGGACGTATGGGGCGTCTATCATGAGCGACAAACCGATGGTGCTCGTCGTCGACGACGAGCCCGAACTCGCGGATCTGTACGCCGCGTGGCTCCGGGGGGAGTACGACGTACGGACCGCCTACGGCGGCGCGAAAGCGATCTCTGCGATCGAATCCGGCGTCGACGTCGCCTTTATCGATCGATTGATGCCGAGGATGTCCGGCAGCGAACTGCTCACGCACATCCGTTCGGAGGGGTACGACTGTCGCGTCGCGATCGTGACGGCGATCGAACCCGACTTCGACATCATCGAGATGGGGTTCGACGAGTACATGGTCAAACCGATCGACCGTGAGGAACTCAGAGAGGTCGTCAACGCGTTGGTCACTCGCTCTACCTACGACGAACAGATTCAGGAGTTCTTCGCGCTCGCCTCGAAACGCGGCGCACTGCAGGCCGAAAAGACGTCGAGAGAGCTCCGGGAAAGCGACGCCTATGGGGAGCTAACTGCGGAGTTCGAACGGCTCAAAGCGGAGTTAGAGCGGACGACAGAACGGCTACGCTCCCGCGATTTCGAGGCCGAAATGCGGCAACTAAATACAGCCCCGGCCAACGACTGAGTTTCGTTCACAGTAGCCCGCCCACGAAACTCCCCGCAAGTACCGCAACGAGGGCAGCCGCGAGCGTCCCCCCGGCGTTTATTGCGGCGGCAACCGACGCATCCTCTTCGGCGAGTCGAACGGTCTCGACAGCGAACGACGAGAACGTCGTGAACGCGCCACAGAACCCGACGACGACGGCGAGCGCCGCTGTTCCCTCCAGACCGAGACCGAAAACGAGGCCGAACACGAAGCTCCCCGCGACGTTGACCAGAAACGTATCGACCCCCCGACGCTCGATCGCCGTCCCGACGGCGTACCGCGAGACCGCACCCACCGCCCCACCGACTCCGACGGCGAGTGCGCTCACGAGCGCCATCGAACCACCTCACGGGCGAAAAGCACCGCGAGAAAGCCCAGTACGTAGTTTCCGGCCACGTTGAGCGCCGCAAACGTCGGATCGAGCGCGACCGTCTCCCCGGCGAAGGTGCTGTAGGTGGTGAACGACGAGACGAAGCCACTCGAGACGAAAAGTCGCAGCCGATCGGAGATCGGTCCGCGCTCTTCGACCGTATAGACGACGTAGCCGAGCAGAAAACAGCCGACGACGTTCACCGTGAGCGTCCCCCACGGAAACGCCGTCGGGAAGACGGTCGAGACCGCATACCGACTCGTCGCTCCGGCGAACCCACCCAGCGCGACCAGCGCGGCGGCTCGACTGTCCATACCGGCTTTTTCGGTGGGGCGTACAGCAAGCTTGCGGTCCGTCCGACCGTTTATATACGAAGACGGAACCAGACCGCCCATGCGACAGCGACGGCGGCTACGGAACGACACGCGAGGAATCGAGGGACTCCCGGTCAGGCTCGTTATCGCCCTCGTCGTCGGGGTGGCGAGCCTCTCGGTGATGATGAACATGATCTCCGGCATCTCGGGACTCGCGGTTGCCGAACTGGACGTCCAGCCAGAACCCGAGATCGTCACGCCCGGTGAACACACCGTCGAAGTTTCGGTCGTCGACCCGGAGGGCCAGACCGTCTCCGACGCGACCGTCATCGCCCGCGGTGGATCGGCCCGACTTGACGGTGTCGAGACGGCGACGACTGACGCCGACGGCGTTGCGGAACTCGAACTCGATCCGGAACTCGGCGCGAACCAGCGGGACGGGACAATCGAGTTCGAAATCAAACCGCCCGCAGGCGACGACTACGCCGACAGACGGGAGAACACGGCGCTGTTGGTGGTGGCCGACTAGAGCCGGCCGTCCCAGTCGATCCACGTCTGCTCCCATCCCTTCCGGCGCTCGGCGGCCCGGCGGGCGTGTTCGCGGTCCTCCCGGTGGGTCCGGTTGCGCTCGACGGTGTCGGCCTGCTCGCCCTCGACTAACATCGGGTGAAAGACGACGGTCCCGTACTCGGCGGTCCGCTCGCCGTCCTCGATCGCGACGAGTTCCTGCTTCCCGCTCCCGAGCGGCATGACGAGCCGGCCATCGGGAGCCAGTTGCCTGAGGAGGGCTCGCGGCGGTTCGACGGCCGCCGCCTCGAGGAGGATCCGGTCGTAGGGGGCGTACTCCTCCAGTCCGTACGCCCCGTCGCGACGGTCGACGAGGACGCCCGGATACCCCGCCGCCTCAAGGTTCGATCTGGCGTCGTAGACGAGCCGGCGGGTGATATCGATCGCGTGGACGTTCGCCTCGTCGGTGAGTTCTGCGAGTACTGCGGCGGTGTAGCCGACGCCGACGCCGACGACGAGCACGTCGTCATCGGGTTCGGGATCGAGCGCTTCCAGCAGTCGCCCGGCCGCACTCGGCGAGAGGACGCGGGTTCCGAGCCGCTCGAAGGACCGGTCGGCGTAGGCGAGAGACTCGTCCTCGACGAACGGCTCGCGGGGGACTTCCCGCATCGCGACACCGAGTCGCTCCGAGCGGACGACGGCCTTGGCCTCGTGTTCGAGGCTGTCGACCATGTCGTCTCGGAGTACCGCAGGGTCCATACTCCCGGCTCCGTGCCGGAACCTCTTGAATCGAGCGCAATGGCGAACGGTTACGGGATCTTACCCCTGCATCGTCACGAACCGAACGCCGCCGTGACGCGTCCGCTCGATCCCGTCCTCGGTCTTTCTCGCCTCGACGAGCGTCTGTCGGTTCGTCCCGATCGGAGCGACGAGCCGGCCGCCGACACGGAGCTGTTCGACGACTGCCTCCGGAAGTTCGGGTGCCGCACAGGTCAGATAGGCGGCGTCGTACGGCGCGTGTTCGGCCCACCCCTCGGCGCCGTCACCGACCCGGATCGAGATATCACCGTAGCCGAGCCGTTCGAGCCGTTCGCGGGCCGAGCCGGCGAGCGACCGGACGTACTCGACGCTGTAGACGTGTTCGCTGCCGACGATCTCGGCGGTTACGGCGGCGTGATACCCACAGCCGGTCCCGATCTCGAGGACGTCATCGCCCGCCTCGAGTTCGAGCAGGTCAGCGATGATTCCCACCATATGCGGCGCGGAGATCGTCTGTCCCTCGCCGATCGGCAGCGGTCGGTCGGCGTAGGCCGCATCCCGACGCGACTCGGGGACGAACTCGTGGCGCGGGACGGCACCCAGCGCGTCGATCGTTGACTGTCGTTCGATCCGCCCGCGCTCGACGAGCGTTTCGACCATCCGCTCTCGGGCCGTGTCGAAATCCCCGCCCTCGTTTTCGCCCCCGCTTCCGGAATCGCGTCCGAACATCGGCCTACCAGCCGGACCACGCCCGGGTCCGGGCGTCCTGATCGCGGGCGTAGAGCCGTTTGACGTCCTTCGCGAGGACGGCGTCCCCGGCGAAGTCGTACCCTTCCCGGTCGTAGTCGGTCGCGTCCTCGCGAACGAGGATCCGCTCGACCTCGAACTCCTCGCCGCCGTACTCGTGGGTTCGGCCGACGACGAACTCCTCGTCGCCGGGGACCTGAATCCGGACGCTCCGGGTGTCGTCGTGGTAGCCGTCCTTCGGGTGTAGCGTCAGGTTCACCGAGACGTTCCCGACGGCCCGGGTCCAGAGCGTCCGGACGTCGCTCGCGGTCGCCTCATCGAGACGGCTTCCCTCGAGTGACTCCAGCGAGGTGATCCGGGCGGTCAGGATCGCCTCGTCGGTCTCGACGAGGAACTCGTCGCCGGCCGAAAGCGTCTCCTCGGGCGGGATCTCGACTCGGGCCTCGAGCGATTCGTCGTCCTGTGAGACGATGACCCGTCGGTCGACGGTGGCCTCCGTCTCGAGGGTCGTCTTGTGGACGTGATCGCACTCGCTACAGCGGACGGTCGCCTGCCCGCCCCGGTTGAGTACCTCGTGGGCCGTCTCCTCGGACGGCGAACAGGACGGACAGCGGACCGCGACGCGTTGATGGCTCATTGTTTCATCTGAATCCGTCCGGACGTATAAACGCGTGGCTCCGAGCGTCAGGCTTCGGAAGCGCTGCCGTCGGAAATCAGCTTCTGGAGGTCCTCCTCGTCGTAGTTGACGAGAAGACGGGATTCGTCCTTGAAACTCTTCAGCGCGATATGCGTCGCGGAGTGTTCGACCCCGTCGGTGTGGATGATGTCGTCGATGAGCGTCTGGAGGTGTTCGTGATCGCGGAGTCGCGAAATCAGCACGAAGGACATCTCACCGAGCATGAAATACACCGACTGGACCCCCGACAGTTCGGCGAGGCGATCGGCGATCCCCTCGTATCCCGGCCCGTACTCGCTTTTGATCTCCGTGATCGCGGTGAGTTCGAAGCCGAGTTTCCGGTGGTCGATGTCGGCGATGTTGCCCTTGAGGATGCCCTTCTCCCGGTAGCTGTCCAGGCGGTAGTAGATCGTCGAGGTGCTGATCCCGAGCTCCTCGCTCAGCCGATCGACGTCGATCTCGCCCTCCCGGTCGAGCCAGCGGAGGATCTCGAGATCGTTCTCGTCCAGATCGAGTTCCACCATACACCTCGGGCGGCGGGGGCGAGTAAATAGCTTGTTACACTCGGCGACTATCGACCGGATCGCCGGATCCGTTCCGAATATCCGATAGACTATTCGGACCGGACGCAGTTGAGCCGGGTGATGGTCGAGGTCGTACTCTACGGTCCGGTTCGGGATGCGGTCGGTGAAAAGCGGCTCCCCGCGAGCGGTGACACCGTCGAGAGAGTTCTCGCAGCGGTCGTCGACGAGAACCCGGAACTCGAAGCCGCGCTGTACGACGGCGACGCGTTCCGTCCGGAGATCAACGTCTTCGTCGACGGCCGAAAGCTCGCTACCGTCGGCGGCCTCGAAACCACACTCGAGGGCGATGAGACGGTTCAGATCACTGCGGCGATGAGTGGTGGCGCCACCTGATTGTATAGAAAACGACGCTCAACTCGATATTTCACACTGAGACGCATTATTTCGAATATATTCTGTCTTGGCTCCTAAGAAACGTCGTAACGTGGGAAACTATTAAATACGCCCACCGTCTCTCTTCGGCGACTGGATACCATGTCAACGTTTGGAACGACGCTCCGTGTCGACCTCACCGATCGGACGGTCACGACCGAACGGATCGACGACGAACTCCTCGAGGCGTACCTCGGCGGAACCGGCCTCGCCGCACGCATCCTCTATGCGGAACTCGACCCCGGCGTCGATCCGCTCGGGCCGGCAAACAAACTGGTGTTCGCAACGGGGCCGATCACCGGGACCCGGGCGCCGACCAGCGGTCGCCATTCGGTGAGCGCGCTCAGCCCGCTGACGGGGATCCTCGGCGAGGCGACGAGCGGCGGCGACTGGGGTTCGGTGCTGCGGAAGGCCGGCTTCGATCTCGTCATCGTGGAGGGCGAGGCCGACGAGCCGATTTCCCTCCACATCGAGGACGGCGAGTGCGAACTCCGTGACGCGAGTGATCTCTGGGGGCTCGACGTGCCCGAGACGACCGACCGAATCAAGGAGGCCGTCGGCGAGTCGGCCGTCGTGAGCACGATCGGGCGGGCGGGCGAAAACCAGGTGCGGTTCGCCGCCGTGATGAACGACGTGAAGCGAGCCGCCGGTCGAACCGGGATGGGGGCCGTCATGGGGGCGAAACGGCTCAAGGCGATCAGCGTGAAGGGGACGGGCGATCCCCACCACCACATCGAGAACCGCGAGGCGTACAAACGGCTGACGCGCGAACTCACCCAGACGGTCACCCAGGCGCCGAGCACGAAGACCCGACGAAACCACGGGACAGCGGCCGCCATCGAGGAGGAGTCGGAGGTGTTCGACAACCTCCCGACGAAGTACTTCGAGAAAGGCGAGTTCGACGGCGCCTGGGAGATCAGCGGCCCGCGGATGTCCGAGGACTACCTGACCAACGTCTACGCCTGTGGACAGTGTCCGATCGCCTGCGGTCGGGTCGTCTCCATGGAGAGCGACCGGTTCGGGACGCTCTCGGATCAGGGTGGCCCCGAGTACGAGACGCTCGCCTCCTTCGGGAGCCTCTGTCTGAACGACGACTTCGAGAGCATCGCCCGGGCGAACGAACTGTGTAACCGCTACGGACTGGACACGATCAGCGCCGGGCACGTCGTCGCCTTCGCGATCGCCGCCCAGGACCGCGGACTCGTCGACGAAGCCCGGACGGGGATGGACCTGCGGTGGGGCGACGAGGAGGCGATCGTCGAACTCGTCGAACGGATCGCCGACCGCGAGGGGTTCGGCGACGTCCTCGCCGACGGCGTCGTCCGGGCCGCCGCCGAGATCGACGGCGAGGAACACGCCCTCCACGTGAAGGGCCTCGAGTTGCCGATGCACGAACCGCGGGCGCAAAAGACCATGGGACTTTCCTACGCCACCTCGAACCGAGGTGCGTGTCATATGCGCGCCTTCACCGGGTACGTCGACATCTACGGCTACGACGTTCCGGATCTGGGGATCTACTCGGACGATTACCCCCGCCACGCGACCGAGGGGAAGGCCGAACTCGAGGTTGTCTTACAGAACCTGTTCAACGTCTACGATTCGATGTGCGGCTGTAAGTTCTCCTATCCGCCCGGAACGGAGACGATCTCCGTCGCCCAGCTGGGTGAGCTTCTCGGGCTCGCGACCGATCGCGACATCGACCGCGACGGCGTCCTCGAGATCGGCGAGCGGATCTTCGCGATGAAGCGGCTGTTCAACGTCCGAGAGGGGATCTCCCGGGCGGACGATCGGCTCCCGTCGCTTTTCACCGACGAGGCTCACACGGAGGGTTCGAACGCCGGCGAGGTCGTCGAACTCGACGAGATGCTGGCCGAGTATTACGAGCTCCGCGGGTGGGACACCGAAGGTCGACCGACTGACGAGCATCTCACGGAAATCGGCATGGGTGAACTGGCCTGACGGCCGCCCGCTCCCCGACCTCGGACAACCGAACCGATCACCGAACGACCCCGAACCGACACACGACACCGATACCATGGACACGTCAGGACACCTGTTTCACAAGTGGGGCGGCGGCATCGACCCGGAGTTTCCGCGAATCGAGCGCGCGTACGACGAGTTCCTCGTCACCGAGGACGGTCGCGAACTCGTCGACGCCGCGGCTGGCGCGGCGGTCGTCAACCTCGGCCACTCCGTTCCGGGCGTGGCCGAGGTCGCCGACGAACAGCTCTCGGAGGTGTCGTATCTCAGCCTCTCGCATTTCGCACACGACGCGCCGGACGAACTGGCGGCGTCGCTCGCCGCCGTCGCTCCCGGCGACCTGAACACCGCCTTCTTTATCAACTCCGGCAGCGAAGCCACGGAGACAGCGTTCAAGCTGGCCCGAACGTATCACCGACTGACGGGGAACCCACGGAAACAGACGGTCATCGGACGCTGGCAGTCCTATCACGGCGCGACCCTCGGCGCCCTCTCGGCCAGCGGAAACACGACTCGTAGAGGCGAGTACAGGCCGATGCTGCAGGGATGGCCCCACATCCCGCCGGCGTACCCCTATCGATGGTCCTACGAAGGGACGCCGAGAGAACAGGCGATCGCCGCCGCCGGCGAACTCGAGACGGCGATCAGACAGGAAGGTCCCGAGACGGTCGCCGCTTTCATCGCCGAACCTGTCTCGGGGGCGAGCATTCCCGCCGCACATCCCCACCCCGCCTACTACGAGGAGATCAGACGCATCTGCGACGCGTACGACGTCCTCTTCATCGCCGATGAGGTCATGACGGGTTTCGGTCGGACGGGTCGGTTCTTCGCTGTCGAGCACTTCGACGTGGTTCCCGACCTGATGACACTCGGTAAGGGGATCTCGGGCGGATACGCTCCGATCAGCGCGACGATGCTCCGCGATCACGTCGCCGCCCCCTTCGAAAACAGCGCCGATCACCCTTTCGCACACGGACACACGTTCGGCGGCAACCCGCTGTCGGCGGCCGTCGCGTGCCACGTCGTCGATCAATACACCGACGCGGTGCTAGAGACGGGTCGAGAACGCGGCGAGAAACTGGCGGCGGAACTCTCCCCGCTCCGCGAACACCCGATCGTCGGCGATTTCCGGCGGATCGGGGCCATGATCGGCATCGAGTTCGTCGCCGACCGCGAAACGAAAGCGCCGTTCGACCCCGAACTGAACGTCGGAAAGCGGGTCTACGATCACGCCCTCGAAGCGGGCGTCTACACCTACCCCGGATCGGGATCGGTCGACGGGCTCGCCGGCGATCACCTCATGTTGACCCCGCCGCTCACGATCGGTGAGGACTCCGTCGAACGGATCGCCGAGGCGGTGAGAGCCGCTGTCGACTCCGTTGCCGAAACGGTCGGATCGTCGTCGAGGTGACCGCGTCCGGTCCGTCCGGTTCAGCTCCTGCCGTCTCCGTCCCGACTATTTGACAGACGGGAGCGTAATCTCCTCGCCGTCGACGAACACCGTCGGCTCCGTGAGAATCCCGTCGAGGTGGATCGGCGCGTCGACGTCGCCGCCGATCCCGGCGTCATCGCCGACCGCGATGTGGACCGTCCCGCCGGCTTTCTCGTCCAGGAGGACGCTGCCGACGAGTTCGGTAACGCCGATGTTCGTTCCGATCCCGAGTTCGGCGAGGTTGTAGGCGTCCTCCCCGACCGATTCGGCGGCCGTCTCGAGGTCCGACCGGATCGCGTCGTCGGAGACGTTCGTCACGGTCCCCGCCTCGACCTCGAAGGTCACCTGGTGTCCGTCCTCGAGTCGGCCGTGCGGTCGGATCGTCCCGTCGACGACGTAGGTTCCGTCGGCGGATCCCGGGCTGATGAACACCTCGCCGGCCGGCAGGTTCGAGAACGATCCGGGCTCGTGGACGATCCCGGTGTCGTCCTTCCAGGGCCGATCACCCAGCTCGAAGGTGATGTCCGTCCCCTGCGGCGAGGTGACCCGGATCTCCTCGGCTCCCTCGACGCGTTCGAGCATCGCCGCACACTCCGCCTCGATCGCCTCGTAATCGGCGTCGAGACCGACCGTGAACACCTGTTCCGTGATCCCCGGCAGCGTCGCACCGCGGGCGCCCGCCTTCGTCGCTGCCGACCGGGCCCGGGTGTGGGTGATGCTCTTCGTCGTCGGCGCGAGGAAGGCGTCGGCCTCACCGAGCGCCGCCGCGACGGGGTTGGGTGGCTCCGTGCCGTGCTGTGGTCCCGGCGGATACCGGACGATCGTGGTGTCGTCCGTGGCCTCGAGGGCAGCCCGGTAGATCGCCTCGCCGATCGGTGCGCGTTTATCGTCGGTGACGACGACGCAGGTCTCGCCCGCCTCGACGGCGAGACACTGTTCGATCGCCGTTCTCGCGGCGGTTTCGACCGCGTCCGGGTCCGAAATCGACAGTTCGTCGGGATCGCTCATGGGCGCCCGTTGGGTCGGGGGCCGCAAAGACGTTCCTGTCCGGCGTCGGCCGAGCGACCGCCCTGACGACCGACGCGGGGAAAGAAACGGTTATTCCGATGGGTGGCTAGCCATAATTATGAGCATTCAGGTCGCGGTCAACGGCTACGGAACTATCGGTAAACGGGTCGCCGACGCCGTGACGCTCCAGCCGGACATGGAGCTTCTCGGCGTCGGCAAGACGCGCCCGAACCACGAGGCGGAACTGGCCGCGGAGAACGGCTACCCGCTGTATGCGGCCATCGAAGAGCGGATGGACGCCTTCGGCGACGCCGGCCTCGAACTCGCCGGCTCCGTCGAAGAACTGGTCGAGGCCGCCGACGTCGTCGTCGACGCCTGTCCGTCGGGGATCGGCGCCGACAACAAAGCTCTCTACGAGGAGTACGACACGCCCGCGCTGTATCAGGGCGGCGAGGACGCCGACCTCGTCGATGCCTCCTTTAACGCCCGCGGGAACTTCGCCGAGGCGATCGGCGCCGACCACGTCCGCGTCGTTTCCTGTAACACGACCGGACTCTCGCGGTTGCTCGCGCCACTTGCGGAGTCCTACGGCGTCGAGAAGGCCCGCGTCACGCTGGTCCGTCGTGGCGGCGACCCCGCCCAGTCGGGGCGCGGCCCCATCAACGACGTCCTGCCGAACCCCGTGAGCCTCCCCTCCCATCACGGCCCGGACGTGAACACGATCTTCCCCGAGCTGGCGATCGACACGCTCGGGCTGAAGGTGCCGGCGACGCTCATGCACACGCACTCGGTGAACGTGACGCTCGAATCCTCGCCCGACGCCGCCGAGGTCGCCGATCTCCTCGACGAACAGACACGGACCTTCCTGATTCCCGAGGGCGCCGACATCGACGGTTCGGGCGCCCTCAAGGAGTTTGCGATGGACCGGGGCCGACCGAGGGGCGACATCTGGGAGAACTGCATCTGGCGTGAGTCGGTCTCGATGGAGGGATCGGACCTGTATCTCTTTCAGGCGATCCATCAGGAATCCGACGTCGTCCCCGAGAACGTCGACGCGATCCGGGCGGTCACCGGCGCGGCCGACGCCGCCGAATCGATCGCGCGGACGAACGAGACGATGGGTGTCGGTTTCTGACGGCGACAGAAGGCTTTTGACGGCGTCCACCCTACCCGTTGGCATGCGACGTGACGACCGCGACGATCCGTTCGACGATATCTTCAGCGAGATCGAGCGAATGATGGAGGGGATGGCGGGTGGCTTCGAGGCCGGTGACGCCGGCTTCGGCGGCGACGCCCACGTTTCCGTCTACGAGACCGACGAGGAGATCCGCGTCGTCGCGGACCTCCCCGGGGTCGAAAAGGACGACATCCGGATCAAATGTGACGGGCGACACGTCACCATCTCGGCCTCGACCGAGACCAGCGAGTACGAAGAACGGATCGAACTCCCGGCCCGCGTCGACGAACACTCGGCGTCGGCGTCGTTCAACAACGGCGTCCTGGAGATCACGCTCGATCGCACCGGCAGTTCGGCGAACATCGATCTGTCCTGAGCGGTCCCGTTCCGGTCACCTCGCGGCTGTCGTTTTCTCGTCCCTTTCCGCTACCGCCCCAGTGACGCCCGGCGTTTCTCCAGGGGTTCCGGTGGCTCCTGATAGAAGAAGTTCGGCTTCTCGATCCGGTCGTCGTACTCACTTTCGAAGACGTGCGTGGTCGCCGAGCTCATCGGGGGCAAAAGCCACGCCCGGTCGCCGGTTATTTCGCGCCCCGCGGCGCGTTCGTTCTCCTCGAACCGTTCGAACTGGTTGGTCACCCTGTGATGATCGACGATCTGTACGCCCTCCTGTTCGAAGGAGTGTAACACGGCCCGGTTCAGAACCAACAGCGCCTCGTCCTTCCAGAGCGATCGGCTTCGATCGGTGTCAACTCCCAGCCGCTCGGCGATCACGGGGAGCATGTCGTAGCGGTCCTCGTCGGCGAGGTTTCTGGACCCGATCTCCGTCGAGACGTACCAGCCGCTGAACGGTGCCGCAGTGTAGTGGATCCCGCCGATCTCCATGCGCATGTTCGAGACGACCGGCACGTCGTACCAGCGCAACCCGAGGTCCTCGAACCACTCGTACTCGGGATGTCGGAGCCGGACTTCGCCGATCGCCGATTCGGGCACCTCGAACAGCTCGGGCTTTCCTTCGCGAGTCTGAATCACGTGTGGCAGGATGTCGAACCGGCCGCCGTCGCCCTCCCACCCCCGGGACCGACAGTACTCGGTAAAGCCGACCTCGTCCGGGTCGCCGACGATACCGTGGTCGGTCCGGTACCCGGCGTAACGCAACAGCTCGTAGTTCCAGATCCGGACCTGTCGTTCGCCGGCGATCGCTGGCTTGAACACCGTAAGCAGTGGGACGATGTCGCCGCCGTTCCGGGCCCGCTCGAGATGCTGACAGCAGGCCTCGTGGACCGCACGGGCGGTTTCACATCCGCGGGCGTCGGCGACCTCGAGTCGCTGCCAGAACAGCCGCCCGATACAGCGGTTGCTGTTCCGCCAGGCCATCTTTGCGCCGTGTTCGAGTTCGGTCGGCGTATGTTCGTAGTGACCGCGGCGCTCGATCTCGGCGTCGATCGCCTCGAGGCGGTCTTCGATCTCTGATTCGCGGTCGAGTTCGGCGTAACACTGCTCGATGAACTCCCGAGCCTCCGCGAACAACTCGTCCCGATCGTATGACGGGAGTGGCTCGTGCATGGTAACAGTTGGCCGAACCGGAGTATACAACTGACGATCCCCGAAGATGTGACGTCGGCCGCCGGCTCCGGTTTTCCCCGGCTATCCGGGCCCCTTTTCGGCTGTCCGCCGGATCAGCGCGGCCAGTCGGTCGTAAAAGTCCGGTTCGTACTTCGTCGCCTCGTCGACGGTCGGACGGGCGTTCGTCTCGTTGACGACGGCACGCTCGTCCGAAACGAGGATATCGACGCCGAGCCAGTCGATGCCGAGCGTCTCGGCGGTTCGCTCGGCGAGCCAACGTAGCTCGTCGGGAAGGTCGACCCCGTCGGCCGTCGCTCCCCGGTGGACGTTGTGTTTCCACCGCCCGGCTGCCCGGTCGGTTTCCGGGAGCCGCCGTTCGACCGCACCGGCGAACTCGCCGTCGATGACCATCGCCCGGAAGTCGTGGGCCTCCGGAAGGTACTCCTGAACGAGAAACGACCGGTCGTCGGCCGCCCGGTAGTCGTGAATCAATCCGAGGTAATCACAGATCCCGAGAAACGAGTCGAGATCGTGTGCCTTCGCGATCCCGACGCCCCGGGTTGTCGAGTTCGGTTTGATGACGACCGGTGGATCCAGCCGTTCGAAGGCCGCCCGGAGTTCGGCCTCGCCGACCGGGTTCGAGACGTAGACGCTCTCGAGCGTCGGCAGGTCGGCCTTTCCGAGTCGGGCGAGCGCGCTGGCCTTGTTCCGACTGCGGAGGATCGCTTCCCGATCGTTGACCCACGGGACGTCCAGGAGTGCGTCGGCGACGCCACCTTCCATCACCCGGGAGGGATAGACGAATCCGGCGTCGAACTCGCCGTCGGCGAGCGGTTCGGAGAGCGGCTGTACCCGCTCCGTCGTCGGGACGTACGTCGCCTCGATCCCCCGGTCGGCAAGCGGCGCTTCGATCCGTTCCAGCGTTTCGGCGTCCGTCGCGACCGCGAGCCGGAGCATACCGTAAACAGGGGTCAGGGACCCTTCAACGCCCCGGTCGCTCGCGTGACTCCGCCGCCCCGGTCACTCGTCGGGAAAGACCGCTTTCCCGTACGGGTAATCCATCTGCTCGGCGATCGCCTCCCGGGTGTCGGCGTCGGAGAGCATCTCGACGACGTAGAGCCCGAGATCGATCGACGAGGAGACGCCCCGGCCCGTGATCACGTTGCCGTCCTCGACGACGCGCTCGTCGACGACCTCGGCGTAGGCCGCCAGATCCTCGAAGGAGTTCGGGTGTGTCGTCGCCCGCTTGCCCTCCAGGAACCCGGCGGCGCCCAACAGGAGGCTGCCGGTACAGACCGAGGTCAGATACTCACAGTCCTCGGCCGTTTCGAGCCACTCGAGGAACGACCGATCGTCCTGTAGCTCCCGGGTCGCGTAGCCGCCGGGCAGGAAAACGAGGTCGTACGCCCCCAGATCCGGCTCGACCCGGTCGACACCGAGATCGAGCCGGTTCGCGTTCACCCGTTCGGTCGGCGCACAGACGTCCCACTCCAGCGGCACGAAATCCATCCGCTCGAGGCGCGTGATCGCGTCGTAGGCACCCACGAAATCCAACACGGTCATGCCGTCGTAAATACAGAAAGCGACGTTCATGGGTCGTCTATGCGGGGGGAGGGTTTGGCGGTTGTGGTCGGGGAGCCCGATCAGGGCGTCCTACCGACCGGATTCGGGCGGTTCGAGGGTTCGACTGAACGAGCCGTACAGTCCGATGGAGTCCATCGCAAGATCTGAGTTCGATTGGATAATTTACTTGGATAAAAATACATGGCATTTCTATATTGCTTTCAGTTATCGGGCGATCCTGAAACCATGTAAAACTTTCCGGTGAGGACACCGCTGTTCGGATCGTTCGGTTCGGTACAGATCGCCTGATCAGTACCCATATTAGTCAGTGGTCTGTGTTACTATCATGCCAGAATATACCACGGATGAACTCTCGGAGTTCGGTGCGGAAATGGCGTTTGCTACGGACGAAGAGACGCTCCGATCGGTCCTCGAGATAATCGAGAGCATTGAAGAACAGGTGGACGAACTCGTCGTCGAAGCCGATTCGTCCGAATCAGTCGGCTCCTTTTCGGAGGACGAGTACAACGCACTCCTGGACGTCTACGACGAGCCCAGGAGCGAATCGGACACCGGCCCCCTCGCCGGTCTCGAGTTCGCAGCCAAGGACTGTATCGCGGTCAGGGATCTGAAGATGACCTGCGGCGTCGAGGGGTTTTCGCACGTTCCGAGCTCCGACGCCGTCGTGATCGAGCGGCTCCTCGATGCGGGGGCCGACGCGGTCGGAAAGGCCAACATGGAAGCGTTCGCCTTCGGTCCCACCGGCGAACACAGCGAGTACGGAACGCCGACGAACCCGGCCGCGCCGGACCGCGTTCCGGGCGGCTCCTCGAGCGGATCGGCGGCGGCCGTCGCGGGCGGACTCGTCGATTTCGCCCTCGGAACCGACACCGGCGGCAGCGTCAGGCTCCCGGCGGCCTGCTGCGGTCTCATCGGCATCAAACCGACACACAGCCTCGTTCCGCGTCACGGCTTCGTCGATCTGGTGCCGTGGACCGACACGATCGGTCCGCTCGCCCGCGACGTCGCGACGGCAGCCGCCGTCCTGGAGACCATGGCAGGACACGACGTCCGCGACCCTAGCTCGAGTCACGTCGATATCGGCTCGCTCACCGACGGGCTCGAGGCCCCGAACGGCGAGGGGCTGACCATCGGGCTCGTCGACTCGCTCGTCGACGCCGCCGACGGGGCGGTCGCGTCCTCGACCGTCGAGATCGCGGACCGCCTGGCTACCGAGACCGACGCGACGATCGAGAACGTCTCGGTCGATCTCAGTGAGATCTCGGCGGCGTATCCGCTACTCGTCGGTGATTTCGCGTGGCTGATTCGGCAGCGTGGGATCGTCCGCGGGCAGGGAACGGGCTATGAGGAGGGGTGGCGGGCGGCGTTCTCGGCGTTCCTCGAAACCGACGAGTTCAACGAGTACATCACCTCCCGGGCGCTCCCCGCGGCGTTCCTCGACGCCGAGACGGAGGGGCAGGCGTACGTCGCGCTCCGGCGCCGGGCCATCGAGTTCCAACAACAGCTGGCGGACGTCTTCACCGACGTCGACCTCCTTTTGACGCCGACAACGCGGATCGTCCCCCCGGAGCACGGGACGATCGGCGTCTACAAGGACTCGCTCGGTTTGACCGGAAACACGGTCCCGTTCAGCTTCGCACAGACGCCCGCAGTCACGGTTCCAGTAGACGACGTCGACGGTGTCCCTGTCAGCGCGCAGGTCGTCGCACCCAAATTCGAGGACGGACTCGCGATCCGCGGCGCCCGATTGATCGAAGCGCTCGTCGAATAATCTCGGCGTCACACCTCGATGACTGCCGTCCGGTCTTTCATCCGGAACTCCGTCCCGAACGGCTCCGAGAGCTCGATCACGTGCTCCAGTATCGAGGCCGCCTCCTCGCCGGTCGCGCCCACCGGGATCCCGCGCTGGGACCGGGCGCCCTCTCGCTGGAGGGTACACGGATGGAGTTCGACCGATTCCAGGCCGCCTTCGGCGGTGAACGTACACTCGGGGACGACCGTCTCCCAGAACGGCCCGGAGGCGAGATCGCCCTTCGGCTCGCCGTCGTCGTCGTACAGCCGGGCGTCGAACACCGCCGAGACGTCGGTCCGATCCTCGAGGCCGTACCGCTCGAAGCTCTCGGGCGGCAGCCGTTCGACGGTCTCGTTCTGGACGATGAAGTTGCCGAGCGAGTAGAAGATCGGGCAGTCGTCGTAGACCTCGATCCCACGCAGGACGTGCGGTCCGGTGCCGACGAAGAGGTCGGCACCCGCGTCGATACACTCGCGGGCGAACGACTGGACGAACGCAGGGGTCTCGTGGGTGAGCTGTCGACCGCCGACCCCCTGGTGGGTGTGCAGCGTCGCGACGACCCACTCGGACGCCCCGTCGGCGCTTTCGATCGCTCCGAGAACCGCCTCCCGGTCCTCGTCCGAGGCCTCGTATCGGATCCCCGTCTCGGCGTCGTCCTCGACGGTTTTGAACTTCATGTCGCCGAAGTGGAAATACGAGGGATCGTTCCAGTCGTGGTTGTAGTAGATGCCGCGATCGAGCCAGGACTGCTTCATCGTCTCGACGCCCGCCGTTTCGCTCACCGATCTCAGCGCTTCGAGCTCCGACTCCGTGACGTGGTAGATCGGCTCGACGGAGAGGGGGCTCAACCCCGGTCGTCCGGACAGGGCGGGCGACTGCGGGCCGGCGGAGCTACCGGGTGTGATGCTCGAACAGCAGCTCACCATCCCGACGCGCCCGGCCGGCGTTTCGACGTACGTCGGCCGGCGAGCCTCATAGAGGTTCATCCCGAGGCCGGCCGCGGCGAGGTCGCGCCGATCGAGTTCCTCGAGGGTCCGTTCGATCCCGCCGTAGGTGAAATCGAAGACGTGGTTCGTCGCCGCACTGAAGAGGTTACAGCCCATCCCCTCGAGTTCGTCGAGCACCTTCGGCGGCGCCCGCATGTAGGTCCCGCCGCTCGCCGCCGCCGGATAGCCCTCGTAGTCGTGGACGATCACCTCCAGGTTCGTCGCCGTCGCGTCGGCGCCACGCAGCGTCCGGAGCAGTCGGTCGAACTCCGGGGACTCGCCCTCGTAGGGGAGTATCTCCCGGGTCAAGATCGCGTCCCCCGTCGCCGCTATCGTGAACTCATCGGAGTGATGTGTTGCCATACCCTCTCTGGTAGAGTGAAAACAGTAATCCTTCCGGTCGCGTCGCTCTGGGCGCCGTCCGCGCTTACTCCTCGACGTTGGGTCTCGGGACGTTCTCCTCCGGGACGCCCTTCTCGCGGGTCGGGATCAACATTGAGCGTTCGAACTGCATCACGATGTCGCCGTTCTGTTTGTAGCCGGTCGTTTCGATGGTGACGATCCCGTCCCCCTCGCGCGATTCGCTCAGCCGTTTGTCGAGCACTTCGCTCTGGGAGTAGAGCGTGTCGCCGACGAAGACCGGGTTCGGCATGACGATGTCGTTCCACCCGAGATTGGCGATCGTCTTGTGGCTCACGTCGCTGACCGACATTCCCGTGACGATCGAAAGCGTCAGCGCGGAGTTGACGAGACACTCGCCGAACTCCGTGTCCTCGCCGTAGGCGTCGTTGAAATGCAGCGGATGGGTGTTCATCGTCAACAGGGTAAACCAGATGTTGTCCGTCTGGGTGATCGTCCGCCCCGGGCGGTGTTCGTAGATATCGCCGATCTCGAAATCCTCGTAGTAGCGGCCGTAGTCTTCGCGGTATCGGTTCTCGCCGACCTCGATCACGTTGCGGACCATATACGTCGAACCGACGCAACCTGACGAAATAAAGCCATCGACGGCGCCGGCCTCGCGGTCGAAATCGCGTTTTGTAGAGTGGGCGGTCATCCCTCTCGCCCCGTCCGGATCGATCGACAGTTACGGATTATAATGAGCAAGGAGAATACCCGCGCCTTTAGGCGCGGGATGAATCCGACACCCCGTTCCACAATCCATCCTCAATTTCAACCCCGGATATTCCACCGTTTTTCTCAAACCCAATCTTTACAAATGAGACAAATATAAGCGATTATAGAGGCGTTCAGAATGCTGGAAGTCCACCATACCCACCAAGCGAAAATCCTCAACCACGGTCAGGTAGAGGAGTCACTTGACAGGCACGGGTGGGATGCCAGCAAGCTCTGGAACGTCGCCAACTACCACTCCCGAGAAGTCTGGGAGGAAACCGGGGAGATTCCTGACCACGAGGAGTTGAAAGACGAGTTGAAGACCCACAACAAGTACAAGGGATTGCACAGTCAATCCAGTCAGCGGGTTCTTGAGGAACTCGCTGAAGCCTTCAACTCGTGGTACTCCAGTGATGATGACAGGGACAATCCGCCCGGCTACCGCAAAGAAAACTACTACGACAACCAAGGCCGCCTCGTCCACGAAGAACACCCGCGTTCGACGGTGACGTGGAAGCAGAACGGTATCCGCCACGACACCAAAAACAACCGAGTTAGGCTGTCGAAAGGGGCGAATCACAAGGAACACCCGAAGGCGTGGGAATACATCCTTGTTGAGTATGAGACACGCCCCGGGGCCGAAGTTGAGAACTTACAACGGGTTCGTGCTGTGTACGACCAATCAAAAGAGCGGTGGGAACTCCATCTCGTCTGCAAAGACGAAATCGAGATACCCAACGCACCCGGCAACGAAACGGCTGGCATCGACCTCGGTATTAGCAACTTCGCGGCGGTTTCATACAGCACCGAGGAAGCCGACCTGTACCCCGGGAACCGTATGAAACAAGACGGGTACTACTTCCCGAAGGAGATCGCCAACTGCGACGATTCAGGTGGCGACGAAGCCACTCGCCTTCACGCGAAGTGGTCGGAGCGCCGCACTCACTTCTTCCACAGCCTCTCCAAGCATATTGTTCAACGGTGTGTTGAGAAGGGTGTTGGTCGCATCAATGTCGGGGACTTAGAAGGCGTCCGTGAGGACGACAACGGCGAGTCGAAGAACTGGGGTCGGCACGGTAACCTTGACTTGCACGGGTGGGCGTTCGACCGCTTCACCAAGATTCTCGAATACAAGGCGAAGGTTGAGGGAATCGAAGTCGTAGAAGTTTCAGAACGCGATACGAGCAAGACGTGTTGCGTGTGCGGTAAAGAAGACGACAGTCAGCGTGTTGAGCGTGGACTGTACGTGTGCGAAGAGTGTGATGCGGCGTTCAACGCTGATGTGAACGGGGCGGAAAATATTCGTCTCGACATCAACAACACGAAAAGTAACTCCGAGTCTGCACCCGGTTTGGGTGGGGATAGGAGTACCGGCTGGTTGGCACAGCCCGGAGTCTACCTGTATGACTTGTCCAGCGGATTCCAACCGCAGGAACAAGTGGTAGACTGCAAACCCTAATATCCCAACTGTGGTCGGGATTCCTCCGCCTGAAGGCGGAGGAGGATGTCAATGGCCTTGTTGAAACCCTCAATCGATGATAGGTTTCAGCAGCCTTGCTGAATACACAGCGCGTCTACAGAGTGGACGCCATCCAGAAGTCGCGGTTACTTCATTTCACTCGCTTGGCAGACTCGCAATAATCGATTCGGTGAGAGCCGGCTCTAGTCCAGTGTCTCGGTATCCCGCTGCGAGGTTGACATCGACAGCCCAATACTGGCCGTTGTCATCTTTAACCAAGTCAACCCCGACACCTCGAAGGTCAAATCGTTCGACAAGCTCTCGGATCGACGCTGCAAGTGCTGGCCTGATCTCTACCTGGCCGATGAACTGTTTCTCCCCGTAGAGCTTCGAGGTGACGCGCCGCCCCGCGACGTGTATTTGTGACCCGTCGTTGACGGCATAATACTTGTAATCGACTGGTTTCGTCGGAATCAGTTCCTGATAGAAATCTCCCTCGCCGTTGAGTTCGGGTTCGTCGTTCCAGATGTAGTAACCTTTAGCGACGTACTCGCCATCAGGTTCCTCGAAGGTGACTTCAGGTGTGAGAAATCCCATTTCCGAAAGCGCTCGAAGACCGACAAGCCGTGAACTGAACAGAATCAACGCCTGCAAATTATTCCACAGCACTGTCCCCGTCCGTCGAGCATGCCTGAGAGTTGGGAGTGCACTCGGGAGTGTCTTCTTGTTAACAATCAACGAGAGGTCGGCGATCTGTTCTGGTGAGAGCGGTGATTGGGGATGGAAGAATCGAACCTGAAAGCCTGCATTCCGAAGACGCTCAGCTACGTCGCGGAACACCGGCTTGCTCGTTTGACACAGGATACCGATGCCGCGATTACGTTCCATATGGCTCTACAGTGGTGTTCAAGCGCGAATTTGAATAGCATTCGGGTGTGTAGCGATTTCAGTAACAGACATCATGAATGGAGGATGGCCCAACAGGTGTGAACATACTGGCCAGTCCTATCCGCTCAATACGGCGGTCGACTTTATCGGTGCAGGCTGTATACCATCTCCTGTATGCCTGAAGAAGTCCTGTTCAAATCAGAGAGCAACCAGAGTCGAGAAGAGATCGCATCGTACCTTCGGAAAGTCGCCGACAATCTCGACAGCGGCAACGCTATCACTCTGAAAGCAGGCTCCGAATCTGTAACGCTGAATCCCCCTGCCCGACCGACCTTCGAAGTCAAAGCTGAACGCGAAGGCCCGACTGGCAACATGACTGAACGAAGTATCGAGTTCGAACTCGAATGGGACGAAAACGACGGTGAAGAGGGTGGCGGAAGTGGTCCGTTAGAAATCGAGTAAACGGAGACGAGTGGGAACTGCACTTCGTCTGCAAAGTCACCCTCGAAACCAACGACTCAGCAGGTAATGAGGTGGCAGGAATCGACCTCGGAATCAAGAGCATCGCCACGGTCGCGTTCCCCGACGAATACGTTCTCTACCCCGGTAACTCGCTCAAGCAAGACAAGCACTACTTCACGCGAACAGAGTACGATACTGAAGGTGAGAACGGCCCCTCGGAGATGTCGATGTGGGCACGTCAAAAACTTGCGGAGCGTGAAATCCACTTCTACCACGTTCTCTCAGACGCCATCATCACCGAGTGTGTTGAACGTGGTGTTGGCACGCTTGCGGTGAGTTGGCCTGAAGACGTTCGAGAGTCCGATTGGGGAAAGACGGGGAACAAGAAGTTGCATACGTGGGCGTTCGACCGCATCTACCAGTACCTCGATTACTCATTCATCATGTTTCTCAGCAAGGGTTTCAACAAGGCCGGATTATTGTAAGTGGGCCCGATCCCAGTACGTTTATTGTCGTCAGGTCGGGAGTTCACACATGGCGTGGACACGATTTCGCGATCCGGCAGGGAGCGTTCGAACCGGCAAGTGGCACGGCGATTCGGTCTCGTTCGGCGGGCGGAGCTACGATCTCGATTCGGTCGATCTGCTCGCCCCGACCGACCCGAGCAAAATCGTCTGTGTCGGCCTGAACTACGAGGATCATGCCGAGGAGGTCGGCATGGACCTTCCCGAACGGCCGATGCTGTTTCTGAAGGGGCCGAACACGGTCGCCGGCCACGGTGACGAGATCCCGCTGTTGCCGACTGATGTCCGGATCGACTACGAGGCCGAGCTGGCCGTCGTCATCGACGAGCAGTGCCGCCACGTCGACGAATCCGAGGCGATGGACGTCGTCGCGGGGTACACCTGTCTGAACGACGTCTCGAACCGACACGACCAGGACGAAGAGCAAAACTGGGTCCGCGGGAAGGCGTTCGATCACTCGGCACCGATCGGGCCGGCCGTCGTTCCCCCAGAGGAGGTCCCGGACGACGCCTCGATACAGCTCCGGTTGAACGGCGAGACGAAACAGGACTCCTCGCTCGCCCAGCATATCTTCTCGGTGCCGGAACTCGTCGCGGAGATCACGACCTACATGACCTTAGAGCCGGGTGACGTCATCGCGACCGGGACCCCAGCGGGGATCGGCCCGGTCTCGCCCGGCGACACCGTCGAGGTCGACATCGAGGGTGTCGGCGTCCTCGAAAACGAGTTCGTCGCCCTCGAGTAAACCTCGTTTCGGCCCTTTCAGCCCGACCCGGAGCACGGTACGGTAACGGTACATTCATTGCCTGTCTGACCGTTATTCGACGTGATGGCAAACGTCTCATGGGACTTTACCCCGCTTTCGTCCGAACAGGAGCTGATCAAACGCGAGATCGGCCGGATCTGTGACGAGTTCGACGCCGAGTACTGGCGCGAACACGACAAGAACAAGGAGTATCCCCACGAGTTCGCCGATCTCCTCGCGGAACACGGCTGGCTGGGCGCGTTGATCCCCGAGGAGTACGGCGGCGGCGGCATGACGACCGCCGAGATGGTCGTCATGATGGAGGAAATCGCCGCGAGCGGCGGCGGCTTCGGGGCCACTCAGGCGATCCACGGCGCGATCTACACCACCCGACCCATCGTCGAACACGCGAGCGAGGAACTGAAAGAGGAGATCCTCCCGAAACTCGCCCGCGGCGAGTTGACGATCCAGTCGCTCGGGCTCACCGAGCCGAACGCCGGCTCCGAGTCGACGGCCATCGAGACGAAAGCCGAGAAGGACGGCGACGAGTACGTCGTCAACGGCCAGAAGATCTGGACCTCCCGGCTCGACGTCTCCGATTTCCTGCTGTTGGTCGCCCGGACCAAACCGAAATCGGAGGTCGACAAGAAGACGGAGGGCATCTCGATGCTGCTCGTGGACGTCGAGGACGCCAAATCCCAGGGCGCCCTCGAGATGAAATCGATCGACAAGACCTCCACGAACCTCTCGAGCGCCTTCGAGGTGTGGCTCGAGGACCTCCGCGTGCCCGCCGAGAACCTCATCGGCGAGGAGCACAACGGCTTCTATAACCTCCTCGATGGGCTCAACGACGAGCGGCTGGTCATCGCCGCCGAGTGTATCGGCCACTCGAAACTCGCGATCGACCGGGCCGTCGGGTACGCCGACGAACGGGAAGTGTTCGACCGCCGGATCGGTTCGAACCAGTCGATCCAGCACCCTCTCGCCGAGGCGTACATGCGGACCCTCGCGGCCAAACAGACGGTGTACGCGACCGCCGAGATGATGGAGGACCTCGAGCGCCAGCAGGTCGGCATCCTCGCGAACTCCTCGAACTACATCGCCTCCGAGATCGCCTGCGACGCCGCCGACGCCGCGGTCCAGACGTTCGGCGGGTTCGGTATCGCCCGCGAGTACGACGTCGAGCGGCTGCTCCGGGACGCCCGCCTCGCCAAGATCGCCCCGATCTCCCAGCAACTCGCGTTGAACTACGTCGGCGAGAAGGCGCTCGGCCTCCCGCGGTCGTTCTGAGCGGAAACAGTCCGCACGGTCCCGATCTTCTCTGACGCGGTTTCGATCCCCCGATACCGACTGTCCTTCATACACCCTCCCGCAGGGTAATACACGCGGAGACCGAACGTCCATCCATGAGCGATGCCACCCATACGTCGGAGGAGATAACCCTCGCGCGGTTATCCTCCGGCGTCTCGATATCGACGACGGTTCACGTCTATCGCGGCGATGCGGCGGACGATCACCCGACGCTGTACGTCCAGGCGGCCCAGCACGGACGCGAAATAAACGGTACTGAAGTCCTTCGTCGGTTCCACGATCGACTCCCCCTTGAGTCGCTGACCGGGACCGTCATCGCCGTCCCTGTCGCGAACCCGATCACCTTCGATCACGTCTCGTATACGGCTCCCGCAGTACTCGATAGCGTCAACCCGAACATGAACCGTGTCTGGCCGGGAGACGCCTCCGGCAGTCTTCACGAGCGGATGGCTGCCCGTCTCTGGACGTATATCGCCCGAGCCGACGCCGTCGTCGACCTCCACACGGGAAGTCCCGATATGCTCCCCCACGTCGTCTTTCGCGAGGGCGACGAGCGCTCCCGAGAACTTGCCGAGGCGTTCGGAACCGACCTGCTCCTGTCCGAAGCGGCTGACGAGGACGCCTCGGACGAGTGGCACAACCGCGGATTCAGCGGTAAGCTCCGCGTTGCCGCGGCCAGGAACGAAACGCCGACGATCACGCCCGAGATTTCACACAGCAGGCAGATCCTCGAAGGCCCCGTCGAGGAGGGGGTCGACGGTCTCCTCGATCTCCTCCGGCATCTCGATATGCTACCGGGGACGGTTCCGGACCGAACGCAGACGCTCGCCCGGAACCATCTCGGCCGGGTCACGGCCACCGAATCCGGCCTCTTTCGACCGGCCCCATCGCTGGCGGTCGGCGAGCGGGTGTCCGAGGGTGTAGAGATCGGAACCGTCTATGACCCGACGACCTACGAGCCGCTCCACGAGGCCGTTACGAGCCACGAGGGACTGCTCTATGCACTCTCTCAGGAAGCGACCGTGACCGCGGGCGACGAGCTTGCAGGCGTCGCGCTGATCCGGGAGACGTAGGGTGCCATCCGCCTTTCAAATCGGTCGACTGTACCGCACGCTTCTCGGCCGAAGGTACAATCCTCTCCAGACTAACGTTGTGTATGGACAATCGGGACGATGACACGCCCCCCGACACGAAGACCGTCGGCGAAGCTGATACGTTCGAACAGCAGGCCCGCCGTCGCGCCGAGACCGAACGCGAGGTCGTCGAATGGGCGATCGAGGAACTGGGACGGGTGATCGACGAGCAGGGCGTCGACCTCACACCTTTGCTGGAGTACAGTCGCCGAAGCCAGGAGAGTCTGCCGGAGCGCCATCTGCAGGCCTACGAGACGATGGGCGACGTCTTCGACGTCGATCCGGCGATCTACGACGTCTACGTGTTCGCCTACTCGAAGCTCTGTGAGGAACTGGCCGATGACGCTGGACGGTCCGAACAGAACCCACAGGGATGTACGAACGTGCTCGTCGCCCCCGAAAGAGTCGTCTCGAGCGAAGGGGTGGACGGTAACGACGGCGACTCCGGGCCGCTGGTTCTCAAGAACCGGGATATCGCGGGCCGGGGGACGCGCCCCAAATCGGTCATCGAACAGCCACCGATCGACGACTACTACGGCTTTCTGACGGTCGACACGTGTGGAACCGTTTCGGCGTTCAAAGGCGTTAACGACCGGGGTTTCGTCGCGGCCAACACCGAGATCGATCGCGAGCGAGACGACATCGATCCGGAGGACAAACTGCGAAACGGGACACTCGTTCGGATGCTCCTGGAGGAGCGTCCCTCTGTCGATGCGGCCCGGGAGTTCCTCGAGTCCTATCCGACGCGTCGGCTGAGCGGTCAGACGCTATTTTTGGCTGACGCCACCGACACAGCCATGCTCGAAGTCGACCCGGTAACCGAGCGAATCCACGTTATCGACGACCCCGTCGTGATCAGGACGAACCACTTCGTGAAGGCGACGTCGACGCGGACCGAAAGCTCGAAGAAACGGCGCGAACGCGCGCTCGAGTTGCTCGAAACTGTCGACCAGGTCGGCCGTGACGACCTGTGGACGTTCGCTCAGGACCACGTAAACGGCCCCGGCGACGATTCGATCTGCCGCCATCCGGAGCCCGAAGTGGACGAACCGCACGCGTTCGGGCAGTTGACGACGGCAAGTACGACGCTTTTCGAAGGTGGCTCGCCGGCGATCGAAGTCGGACTGGAAAACCCCTGTAAGACGAAGCGTACGCGGTGTGCGTTCGGTGAGGAGGCACCGACCGATCTCCGGACCGGTCAACAGTGGTTTGATCGACCCGGATGACTGCCCGATCCGCTTTCGGATATCGAAGGGGTGTGGTGCGTTCGCCGTCTTTCGATCTCGAAGCGTGGATCGCTCCGTCGGTGAAGATAGATTATTGTATGATTAACTCCACACCTACGTATGCTCGAATTTACAGAGGAGCAACGGCTGATCCGGTCGGAGATCGAGAAGATCTGCGACGATTTCGACAACGAGTACTGGCGCGAAAAGGACCGAAACGCGGAGTACCCGACGGAGTTCGTCGAGACGCTCGGCGAGCACGGCTGGCTCGGGACGGTCATCCCCGAGGAGTATGGCGGCGCCGGGCTCGATACCCTCGAGGCGTCGATCATCCTGGAGGAGATCTGTGCCAGCGGCGCCGGTTTTAACGGATCGATGGCCTGTCACGGCGCGATGTTCATCCCGCGGTCGATCCTCAACTACGGCGACGAGGAGATGAAATCCGAGTACCTCCCGAAGATCGCCAGCGGCGAGAAACTGATGCAGTGTTTCGCGTTGACCGAACCGAACGCCGGCTTCGACTCGACGGCGATCACGACGCGGGCCGAACGCGACGGCGACAGCTACGTCATCAACGGCCAGAAGACGTGGTGCTCGCGGATACACGCCTCCGATTACATGGTGCTCGTCGCCCGGACGACGCCCCGCGATGCGGTCGAGAAAAAGACCCAGGGAATGAGCCTCTTTCTCGTCGATATCGAGGACGCCAAAGCCCAGGGCGCGATCGACACCGAAGAGATCGAGAAGAACATCCGGGCCGCCGTCCCCTCCTATGAGGTCTGGTTCGAGGACCTCGAGGTTCCCGCCGAGAACCTCATCGGCGAGGAAGACAACGGCTTCTATCAGGTGATGGACGGCCTCAACGAGGAACGGGTCGTCATCGCCGCCGAGGCCGTCGGGCTGGCCCGGGTCGCGATCGACCGGGCTGTCCGGTACGCCAACGAACGGGAGGTGTTCGACCGCCAGATCGGCTCGAACCAGGCGATCCAGCACCCGCTTGCCGAGGCGTACGCCCGGATGACGAGCGCCCGCAATATCACCTATCAGGCCGCCAAAGCGTTCAAGGAGGGCCGCGACGTCGGCGAGGCGGCGAACGTCTCCGCGTATATGGCCCGGGAGGCCGCCTCCGAGGCGACCGACGCGGCCGTCCAGACCCACGGCGGGTACGGAATCGCCGTGGAGTACGACGTCGAGCGGTTCTACCGTGAGGCCCGGATGACCCACATCGCGCCCGTCAGCGACGAGATGATCCTCAACTACCTCGGCGAGCACGTGCTCGGTCTCCCCCGCTCGTACTGACCATGTACGCACTCGACGATATCTCCGTGCTGGCGCTCGAAAGCGGGATCAGCGCCCCCTTCTGTAGTCGTTTGCTTGGCGATTTCGGCGCCGACGTCGTCAAGATCGAACGCCCCGGCGTCGGCGACGTCAACAGACACTGGGACACCGCCATCGACGGCCACTGCTCGTCGCACGTCTGGGTGAATCGGAACAAACGGAGCCTCGAGCTCGATCTCAAATCCGAAGCCGGGATCGAGGTCTTCTACGATCTCGCCGAGAAGGCTGACGTCGTCATCCAGAACTTCTCGCCGGGCGTCACCGAACGGCTCGGCATCGATTACGAGTCGCTCTCGGAGCTAAACGACGGGCTCGTCTACGTCAACATCTCCGGGTACGGCCAGGACGGACCCTACAAGGAGCGAAAGGCCTACGATCTGGTGATGCAGGGCGAGACCGGGTTGATTTTGATGAACGGCAGCCCCGACGCGCCGGCGAAGGTCCCGCTCAGCATCTGTGACATCAACGCCGGCATGTACGGTGCGATGGGTGCGATCACCGCCCTCTTTCAGCGCGAACGGATCGGCGAGGGCCAGGAGATCGATCTCTCGATGTTCGGCGGGATGCTCTCGTGGCTCGGCTACTTCCCGCTGAAGTACATCCACAACGGCGAGATCCCCGAACGGACCGGGATGCGCCACCACGTCCTGACGCCGTACGGTCCCCACCGGACCGCCGACAACCAGTACATCAACTTCGCGGTACTGAGTGACGCCCACTTCGAGGTGTTCTGTGAGGAGGTGATCGACCGCCCCGATCTCCTCGAGGACGAACGGTTCGAGACGAACGAAAAACGGATCGAGAACCGCGAGGTTTTCGAACCGCTCGTCGAGGAGGTCATCGCCGACGAACCGCGAGATTACTGGGCCGAGCGTCTCGAAGCGGTCGGCCTCCCGTGGGGTGACGTCAACACGATCGACGACGTCATCGAACACCCGGTGACCGACCACCTCGGCTCGGTCCGCGATCTCCAGACCGACGAGGGGCCGATCGAGGTGATCGACAACCCACTCGATATGGAGAAGGCGTCGCTCAAATGCGAGACGCTCCCCGACCTCGGCGAACACAGCCGGGAACTGCTCGAGGAACTCGGCTACGACGCGGCGAAGATCGACGAACTCGAGGCCGCCGGCGTCATCTGATCCGGCTTTCGCCGGCCCCGAGGTGACTGTTCTCGTCTCTCGACTCAGCGCTCTCGGTCGAAATCTGGATCCCGCCCCTCCTTTCTCGCGGCCGCGGCTTCGACCGACTCCGGATCACCTTCGCATGCCCACCGGCTCTCGAGGACGGCGGCCGCGTGCTCGTCGAACGACCTCGCTGTCGGATCGGCGAGCCGCTTCGATTCCCTGAGCGCGAGCGCCGGTTTGTCGCGCAGGGTCGCCGCGACCGACTCGGCGGCCGAGAGACACTCGCCGTCCGGTACGACCTCGATGGCGACGCCGAGCTCCTCGGCTTCCTCGGCGGTGATGTCTTCTCCGAGCAACACGACTTCCTTGGCTCTGGCCTCCCCGATCATGCGGGGGAGGATCCATCCGCCGCCGGTCGCGGGGGTCGCGCCGATGTCGACGTGTGCGTCCCGGAGGAACGCCTCCTCGCTCATGATCCGGAAATCACAGGACAGCGCGAGCTCCATCCCGCCGCCGACGGCCGGTCCGTTGACGGCCGCGATCGACGGCTTCGGCCCCGAATAGAGGAGCTTCATCGCCGAGGCGACCTTCCCCAGGCGGTCGGCTTTCTCCATCCGGTAGTCGGGTTTTTCGCCGACGGAGGTGTCCTTCCCGCTACAGAACCCCTTCCCGCTGCCGGTCAGCACGATCGCGTAGACTGACTCGTCGTCGGTCGCGTCTTCCAGCGCCATGTTCAGCTCTTCGAGCATCGGCTGTGTGTAGGCGTTCAACACGTCCGGCCGATCGAGCGTAATCACCGCGTACCCGTCCGTGGCGCAGTAGGTGACGTTCTCGTATGTCATGATTGCTATTGACACACGGCAAAAGATAACGACTCCGGTTTCGGCGGCGTTACTCCGTCGGCTCCGATAAAATCCCGATAATCTCGATCAGTCGTCGGCGACAGCTTCGGTTCGCGGGTCCTCGGTCATCGGCGCCGTCAGCTCCGTCACGTCGATCGAATCGAGCGATCGGACGCTCTCGAGGAGCCCGTCGGCGGTCGCCGCGGGAAGCTCGACCGTGAGCTCCTCGTATTTCTCGATCGTGTCGTCCCAGGACATCCGGTTTTCGGGCTCGCCGTTGGCGTACTCGACGAACGTCTCGAAGGTTCCGTCGGTCGTCTCGATCGTGACCTCTGCACACCACTTCTCGGGGAAGACCTCGTTGACTCGCTCCGAGGAGCCGACCTCGGTGGCGTCCATGATCCGGTCGAAATCCTCGCCGTAGGAGTCACACCACTCGAGGAACGAGTCGACGGTCGCCTCGCCCGCGACGACGGCCAACGCGACGCCGAACGGCATGCTGAACTGGCCGTCGACGAACGATTTGGGATTTCGCTTTCGCTCGATCGGTCGGCCGACGAGGCCGACGCCCGCATCCGCGATCGAGATCGTCGCCCCCTCGAAGTTCTCCGGGGTGATGCCGCGCTCCGAGATCAGCTCGAAGACCCCATCGAGCGGCGCGTGCATGTACCGACAGCAGGGGTAGGGTTTCATTCCCGTGTTGTAGAGTTCGTACTCCTCGCCGAGACCGGCGGTCGCCAGTTCGGGTTTCGGGTCGTCGCTGTAGGCGTTGAAAAAGCCGTCCTCGCCCTCGATGGGGGCCTCCGAGCCGTAGAAGCCGGCCTCGGCGAACCGGACGGCCAGAACCCCGGAGTGCGCCGCCAGTCCCGGGTGGGCGCGTTTGTTCCACGAGCCGTTGGCCAGATACTGCTGGGAGCCGGCCGCCTGACTGCCGTTGAGTCCGAAGGCGTTCTCGAGTTCCTCGACGGAGAGCCCGGCGATCTTGCCCGCCGCCGCCGTGGCCGCGAACGTCCCGCAGGTCGCCGTGATGTGGAACCCGCGGTCGTAGTGGGATTCGGGGTTGATCGCCATCCCGAGCCGGCAGTTGATCTCGTAGCCCGCGACGATGGCCGCGAGCAGTTCCTTCCCGCTGACCGTCCGATCGACCGTTTCGGCGGTCGCGATCGCCGCCGGGATGACCGGCGCACCGGGGTGGTGGGAGGCGCCGCGGTGGGTGTCGTCGTAATCGAGGCTGTGGATCAACGCGCCGTTCAAAAGCGCCGCGTACTCCGGTTCGAGCGTCTCGCCCGTCCCGAAGACGGTCGCCTCCCCGCCGTCGGCGAGCGACCCGACGCCGTCGACGAACGAATCGCTTGATTCGGCCCGCGAACGGGCGCCGATCGAGATGCCGATCGCGTCGAGCGTCAGCTTCTTCGCGTAGTCGGTGACCTCTTCGGGGATCTCCTCGTACTCGAGGCCGATCGCGTATTCCGCGTACTCTGTGGTTATGCTCATGATTATGTACTTATATGTTCGTCAGCAGCCTCTTAGCGTTTTGGGTGATCCGGGGCGGTGGCGATGGCACAGTTCTCAAAGGCGGATAACAACATAGTAGTGGGCTCCACGAAAAGAGGTCTCAATGGCGTTCAACACCCAGGGTGGCGTCCCCTCTGACGTTTCCCTCGATTTTCAGGCGCCCGAAGCGATCGTCTTCGGTCGCGGTACGGCGACCGAAACCGGACCGCGAGCAGCGGCCTTCGGCGATCAGGCGCTCCTCGTGACCGACGAACGGCTCGCCGACCTCGGGGTTATCGATCCGGTGTTCGACTCCCTCGAGGCGGCCGGTCTCTCCGTGGCACTCTTCGACGGCGTCGAGCCCGATCCGACGCTTTCGGTGATCCGCGAGGCCGTCGCGGCGGCCCGCGAGGCGAACGCGGACGTCCTGGTCGGCGTCGGCGGGGGAAGCTCGATGGACGTCGCGAAGGGGGCGGCCGTGATCCTCGAGAATCCCGACCTCGAGGACGAGCCGTTCGGTCGCGGCCACGTACCGGAGCCGGGGCGACCGACCGTTTTGTTGCCGACGACCGCCGGCTCCGGTGCGGAGGTCTCGCCGGCCGTCGTCGTCATCGACGACCGCGACGGCCACGAGAAGAAGGGCATCATCGATCCGAACGCCTTCGGCACCGCCGCGATCGTCGATCCCTCGCTCAGCGAGACGCTTCCCCCGACGATCACGCGAGCGACGGGGATCGACGCCTTCGCCCACGCGGTCGGCTCCGCCATCTCGACGACGACGAACCCCGTCGCAGACGCGCTCTGTACCCGGGCGATGGCGCTCGTCGAGGGCAACCTCCGGCCGGCCACGTTCCGCGGCGCCGACGCCCCCGAGGCGAGAAACGCGATGGCGCTGGCGGCGACGACGGCGATGCTCGGCCGGGTCAACGGCGGCAAATCGGCGATCCACGCCGTCGCTTACGGGGTCCAGTCGATCTACGATATCCCCCACGGCGAGGCGATCGCGGCCGTCCTCCCGGCGGTTTTAGCGTACAACCTCCCGGCCGCCGTTCCGACGTACGCGACGCTCGGGACGCGACTGTGTGGGGCCGAAGGCGACGACCGCGCCCGGGCGGAGACGTTCCTCGAGGGGGTTCGGCGCCTCCGTGCCGACGTCGGACTGGACGCCCGACTCGGCGAGTTCGGCGCCACCGAGGACGACCTCGACGAACTGGCCGCGATGGCGGTCACCTCGAAACGGCATCTCGAGGCCAATCCGCGGCCGGTCTCTCAGGCCGACGCACGGGAGATCCTGAAAGGGATCCTCTGATCGCCGCCCGCTGCCGCGAGCCGTCGGTATCCGTTACAGCAGTATCGAGACGAAAGCCTACCGGCTTCAGCCGTGGGAGGAGATCAACTCAGTTGACATTCGTTATCATTGACCGCGTGTCCGAAAGCATAGATACAAAAACCACCGCTAACAGGATTATTTCAGTTATCGAACACGGTCTTTTTTGACAATTCGTCCATAGTCGCCCGCCTGACGTCGTAATACCGTCTTGAGTTACCCACGACTGAAGTCGTGGGTTTTCTCCTGTATTTCGTATAAATCCTGTTGGCTGCCTTTCCTGACCGATCACCGCCGTTCGAACTCGATCGGTGATCCTCTCGTGTAATAGGGGCCGCCGAGCCGGCCGATCGTCGTGATCTGGTTGCTGTCCACTTTGCCGTCTTTCATCGCTTCCTCGGCGATCTGATACCGGACGACGTCCCCGAGGACGACCGCCCGGTCGTGGACCCGCATGGAGTCATAGAGCGTACACTCCATGCTGATGAGCGCGTCGGCGACCCGAGGCGGGGTGACCGTCTCCGACGGGGCGCTCTCGACGTTCGCGTGGGTGAACTCGCTTTCGCCCGTCGGCAGCGCCTCGGCAGTCAGATCCATCTCCTCGATCAACTCCTCGGTGACGACGTTCACCACGAACTCCCCGGTCTCGATCGCGTTCCGTGCCGTGTCCTTCATCTCTCCGTCCTCTCTGTCCCCGCTGTTGAACACCAATACGGGCGGCGACGAGGAGACGTAGTTGTACGAACTGAACGGCGCGAGGTTCGGGTTGCCGTCTTCGTCGACGGTGCTGATCCACGCGATCGGTCGCGGCGAGACCGCCGTCTTGATCACTCGGCCGTCGATTTCGGGACTCGGCTCCATCGAACGATGGTCTGTCATGCCATCGTCCGTTTACCCTGCCGGATAATATACCCGTCGTCAACGAACCGCTGTCCGCCCTTCCCGATTATAACAGCCTGCCGCGAAAAACCGGGCTCGTTTATAAATTCTCCCAGGACGTCCGTCTTTTCCCGAACTGTCGCGGATATCTTTATCAATCGTCGTGCCGACTTCCCGCCATGCGTGCAGTCCGCTTTCACGAACACGGCGGTCCCGAGGTACTGCGAGTCGATGACGTCGAAACGCCGGAGCCGTCGCCCCACGAGGTGCTCGTCGAGGTCGCCGGGGCCGGCGTCAACCCGGTCGACACGTACATCCGGGAGGGCGCCACCGAGCCGTTCACGCTGCCGATGATCCCCGGGATCGACGTCGGCGGGACGGTCGCCGCCGTCGGCGAGGCGGTCTCGGGGTTCGGGGTCGGCGATCCCGTCTTCGGGACCGCGATCGGCAAGAACCACTACGGCGGCTACGCCGAATACGTGGCCGTCCCCGATGACCGACTCGTCGTGCTCCCGGACGGCGTCGATCCGGCGACGGCGGGCGCGGCGGGCGTCGCGACGGTGACCGCCTGGCGGGCGCTGATCGATCACGGCAATCTCCAGGCGGCGGACGTCTGTCTGATCCACGGCGGATCGGGCGGCATCGGCCACGCCGCCGTCCAGATCGCGGCCGCCTCGGGTTCGCGGGTCATCACGACCGCCGATCCGACGTACCACGCCACCCTCGAGGAACTGGGTGCCGACGTCGTGTTGGATTACTCGCGCTCGGATCTCGCCGAGGCGGTTCTGGCGGCGAGTGACGGCGGCGTCGACGTCGTCCTCGACCACCGCCTCCACGAGTATCTCCAGTTCGACGCCGACGTCGCGAACGTCGGCTGCCGGGTGCTCGGGATCGGCGAAAAGGAGACCGGCGTCGGCTTCGAACGCTCCTCGGCGACCCGCCGGAAGGACCTGCAGTTGACGATGATGACGACGTTCAACACGCCGGATTTCCGCGTCCTGCTTCGGAAGGTCGCCTATCTGATGAGCGAGGGCGATCTCGAGGTGTCGATCGCCGAGACGTACGGCCTCGAGGACGCGGCCGACGCACACCGGGACGTCCTCGAGGAGAGCTTCCTCGGAAAGCTCGTGATAAACCCATGACGGACACACGAACCGGAACTGCTCAGGGGACGTTTCCATGTGAACCGACGGTCGGCGTCGTCGGCGTCGGCACGATGGGCGGACCGATCGCCGAACGGATCGCCGACTCCTTCGAGACGATCGCCTTCGATCTCGACGCCGATCGGCTGTCGTCGCTCGCCGAGGCCGGGGTCACCCCAGCCGAGGATGCCGGCGATCTCGCCCGACGGGCGGACGTCGTCTTCCTCTCGTTGCCCTCGAGCGCCGCGGTCGAGGCGGCGGTGTTCGACGGTGGGCTCCTCGCTGGCCTCTCCGAGGGCGACGTCCTGATCGATACGGGGACGGTCGATCCGGCGACGACCGAATCGGTCGCGACGGCCTGTCGGGAGGCTGGCATCGAGTTCCTCGATGTTCCGGTCAGCGGCGGCCCGCGGAACGCGGTGACGGGAGAACTGACAGCGATTGCCGGCGGCGACGGCGACGTCCTCGGGTTGATCGAACCCGTCCTCGAAACGTTCAGCGAAACGATCCATCACGTCGGTTCGGTCGGTTCGGGGATCGCGATGAAACTCGCCAACAACTACATGTTGGCGGTGAACTCGGCCGTCGTCTGTGAGGCGCTTGCGATGGCCCGCCGGGCCGGGATCGACGACGAGACGTTCCTTTCGGTCGCCTCGAGCGCCTCCGGCGACAGTTACGCGCTCCGGCGGAACCTCGAGCGGTTCGTCGTCCCGGGCGAGTACGACCCCGAGGCAGCCGTCCCGATCATCCGGAAGGACGTCTTCCTCGCCGAGGGATTCGGCCGCGATCTCGGCGTGCCGCTTTTGGCCGGCGGCGAGACGAGTTCGATCTACCGACTGGCCGAAAACCAGGGGCTCGAAGATCGGGATTTCGCCGCTTTACTTTCGCTGTACGATCCGGAGGAAGACGTCGGAAAGTAGCGCGATTCTGCAGGGCCTGACGGCCCGCTCCGTGGATACCAAACAGTTTTGAGACTGTCGGGAGAGGCTCAGGTATGTCCTCTCTCGGATTCATTGGACTCGGCTCGATGGGCGGGCCGATGGCACGGAACCTCGTCTCGGATGGCCACGATCTGACGGCGTTCGATCTCGACGACGACGCGCTCGAAGCGCTCGAAGACGCCGGTGCGACGGCCGCCGAATCGGCCGCCGATGCAGTCGAAAACGCCGAGGTCGTCTTTCTCTCGTTGCCGGCGCCGGCGGCCGTCGAGGCCGTCGTCGACGAGATCGAGGCCGACCTCCCGGAGGAGTCGATCCTCGTCGATCTAACGACGTCGACACCCGGCACTACGAACGGGATCGCCGAGCGGCTCGAACCCCGTGGCGTCGACGTCCTCGGCGCGCCGGTAAGCGGCGGCCACTCCGGTGCCGTGGATGCGACGCTATCGATCATCGTCGGCGGCGACGAGGCCGTCTTCGAGGCCTGTCGACCGCTGTTCGAGGCGATCGGGACGGACGTCTTCCACGTCGGCGACCAGCCGGGCCACGGTCACGCGGTCAAACTCCTCAACAACTACCTCTCGAACGTCGCGTTGATGGCAACCTCCGAGGCGGTCATTCTCGGCGATCAGGCCGGCCTCGACAGGGAGACGCTCGTCGACGTCTTCAGCGTCTCCAGCGGCCGAAACAGCGCCAACCAGGACAAGATCCCGAACCACGTGCTCACCGGCGATTACGACATGGGGTTCAAACTCGGGCTCATGGAGAAGGACATGCGGTTGCTCTCGGAGTTCGCGGGCGACCAGCAGGTCCCGATGCTTCTCGGTCACGTCACCCGCGATATCGCCGGCTACGCGAAGACAAAAAAGGGGTTCGACAGCGACATGACCCGCGTCTATGACTTCCTCGAAGAGATGATGGTCGAGTAGACTGTTCTCACGTTCCGTTCCGGCTTACTGATCGACGACCGATCCGTCCTCGTGGAGCCGCGTCGAAAGCGTCGGCTGTTCGTAGGCACCCTCTTCGAGGACGTCGTCGATCTCGATCCCGAGGCCCGGTCTCTCGGGCACCGACAGGTAGCCGTCGGCCCACTCGAAGGGCTCTGCGAGCAGCGACTCGCCCGGCGCCTGGTCGTGTTCGGGGCGGTAGGGATACTCCTGGATCGCGAAGTTGGGGATCGACGCGGCCACCTGGATGCAGGCGGCCGTACTCACGGGCCCGATCGGGTCGTGTGGCACCACGTCGACGTAGTTGGCTTCCGCCGCCGCCGCGATTTTCTTCGTCGTCGTGATCCCGCCGGCCAGACAGAGATCTGGTCGGACGTAATCGACGGCGTCGCGCCGCAACAGCGTGTTGAACTCCTCGAGCGTCTGGAAGCGCTCGCCCGTCGCGATCGGGATCGTCGTCTTCTCGGCCACCCGCTGCATCGCGTCCGGGTTGTCGGGCCGGACCGGGTCCTCGTAGAACATCGGCCGATACTGCTCGATTTCGTTCGCGAGGACGATCGCCTGATGGGGGTCCAGCCGGCGGTGGATCTCGATACAGAGATCGACCTCGTCGCCGACGGCCTCCCTGAACTGCCGGACGCGGTCGACCGCATCCGAGATCATCCCGGCGTGGGTCTCCTCGTACGGTTTCTCCCGGGATTCGTCGAGCAGCGGCGAGAGATGTCCGACCGCAGTAAAGCCCGCCTCCTTGCACTCTCGACATTTCGCCGCCAGCTCCTCCGTCGAGCCGCCGATGACGTGGGCGTAGGTCCGGAGCTTCTCCCGACAGCGCCCGCCCAGCAGGTCGTAGATCGGCGCGTCGTAGTGCTTTCCGGCGATATCCCACAGCGCGATATCGATCGCACTCAGCGCGCTCGTGATCCCGGCTCCCCGGAAGTGAGCGCTGCGGGAGAGATACTGCAGCAGGTGGTCGCGCCGGAGCGGGTCCTCGCCGATCAACACCGGCTCGAACCGCTCGAGCGCCTGCTGTGCCGTCTCGAGATACGCCCACGCGCCGGCCTCGCCGATCCCTCTGATCCCGGCGTCGGTTTCGATCGCCACGATCAGCCAGCCGTTGACGCCGTACTCGGAGATCGGCGCGTCCGATTCGACGAGGTACGTGTTGAGTTCCGTGATTCGCATCGGTTCGATCTCCGTTGGTGTGGTAATAAGTGTCGTGGTGGGGAGTTCAGTTTAGAACAGCGGCGTCTCGACGCCGTGTTCCTCGGCCAGCTCGGTGAGCGCGGCGATGGCGCCATCCGTCAGCGGGATCCCCTCGCTCTCGTATTCGAGGCGCGTCCGGTGCTCCGGTTCGCCTGGCAGCAGCGCCCGATCGCCCTTCGTGGCGTAGCCGGTTTCGACGGCGTCAGGATACTCGGCACTCTGAATCTGCTCGTGGACGGTTTCGATCACCGTCTCGATCTCCGCCTGTGAGGAAAACCGGAGCGGATCGAGGAAGACGAACATCCCGGCGTTGTTCACGTACTCGTTCTCGTCGTCCCCGACGACCTCCCCGCGGCCGATGATCCCGGCGAAAAGCTCCGTACAGAGCGCGAGCCCGTACCCCTTCCGACCCGACGCTTGACCGCCCAGCGGCAACAGCGCGCCTTTCCCCTCCTCGAAGGCGACCGCGTCCTCGACCGGTTCGCCGGTCTCGTCGACGGTCCACTCGGGCGGGATCGTCCCCTCGTCGACGGCGAGTTTGGTGATCTTCCCGTGTGCGACCTGACTCGTCGCCATATCGAGGACGATCGGGAACTCCAGGGCGTCGAACGTCGGGATGCCGACGGTGATCGGGTTCGTCGCGAAGAGCCGATCCGAGCTTCCCGGGACCGTCACGGTTCTGGAAGTCCCGCCGCTGTTGATAAACCCGAACGTGACGTACCCCGCCTCGGCGGCCCGCTCGGCCCACTCGCCGATGCGTCCCAGATGGCAGCCGCCCCGGACGCCGACGACCGAGATCCCCGCCTCCTCGGCGCCCTCGATGCCGGCGTTGACGATGTACTCGCCGGTGAGCTGTCCGAACGCCCGGTTCCCGTCGACGGCCGCGATGGCCGGCGAGTGTCGCTCGACGGTCGGCGTCGCTTCCGGATCGATCGATCCGCGCTCGATCATCGCCCGGTACAGCGTCGACAGGCGGATCACGCCGTGGGAGTTGTGGCCACGGATCTCGGCGGACACCAGCGAGGCGGCGACCGACTCCGCCTCCGGGGTCGCCATCCCGAAGGCTTCCAGCAGATCGGTCGTCCCGTTCAAAAGCGTCTGTGGTGGGATACGTCGCATGTCCCCGCGTTATCGAGCCGGGTACATAACTATGCGGTCAGCGTTCCGTTCGGGAACGCCGACACCGACGTAAAAAGCCCGCCGCCTAAACGTTCGGGATGACCTCGTCGCCGATCAGCTCGATACACTCGACCGCGACGTCGTGGTCCATGCCGGGCCAGTGAAGTCGCGGGAGCATGTAGTTCGCGTCCAGCTCCGCCTCGTAGCGTTCGATCTCCGCACAGACCTCCTCTGGCGTGCCCAGCAGAAACCGGTCCTCGGCGAGCTCCTCGAACGGTTTGTGGAGGTCCTGTTCGTCCTCCATCGCCTCGTCTTGCCCCCACTCGATGTACTGCTGGTACTTCGAGAAGAGATACTCCTGAGCCGTCTCGACGGCCTCGTCGTGGGATTCGGCGACGAACGTCTCTCTGATGATCGGCACGCCGGTGTCTTTCCCGTGCTTTTCGCGGACCTCGTCGTAGTCGGCTTTGAGCTCCTCGATCTCCGAGACCGTCGAGTGGGGGTTGACGAACCACGCATCGCCCAGGGCGGCGGCGCGACGGACGGCGACGCGGGCGTTGGCCGCGATCCAGAGCGGCGGCCGCTCGTCGGGACGGGGGTTGATCGTCACGCCGTCGACGGAGTAATACTCCCCGTCGTAGACGACGTCCTCCTCGGTCCAGAGCCGCTTCATGAGCTCGATTCCCTCCTCGAACCGACCGACGCGCTCGGATTTCGGAATCCCGAAGCTGTCGAACTCGACGTCCCGATAGCCGATTCCGACGCCGGCGATCGCCCCCGCCGACATCGTGTCCAGCGTCGTCAGTTGTTCGGCGATGTCGACCGGCTGATGGAGCGGCAGCAGGACGACTCCCGGCCCGACCTTCATCGAGCCCGCTTCGGCGACGAGCCGCGAGAGCAGCGGCATCTGCTGGAGCTGGATGTAGTCGGCCAGATAATGCTGGCCGGTCGTGATCATGTCGAAGCCGGCTTCGCGGGCTGCGACCGTCTGATCGAGCAGCCCCTCGAAGAGCTGGTCGGCGGATCTGTCCGTCGTCGTCTGGCAGTTGAGGAACAACCCGAACTTCATGTGTTACCGACAGTCTCGCAAGCGGCGATCAAAAACCTTCCTAGGCGGGCCAGAGGGCGCTTCGAGGTGGGCATACTTATACGTCCTTCCGGCGATTCTCTCATACAATGGAGATCACCGATATCGAGGTCACGCCCGTGGCCGTCCCGATGGAAGCCGAAATAAAGGGGAGCAGCTATCAAAAGGAGTACCGCGGCACGCTCGTCGTGCGGGTCGAGACGGACGGCGACGTCACCGGCGAGGTCTACTCCGGCGATATTCTCGATACCGAACTCGACAAGGCCGGCCAACTCGTTTCGTTCGTGGAGGACGACATCGCCGACGTGCTCGTCGGCGAGGATCTCTTCCGGATTGAGGCCAACTGGGAGTCGTTGATGCGTCGCTCCCGGCGGCTCTTTACCTATCAGGCCGGCGCCCGACAGCTGTTCGTCCACGCGATCGGCGCCGTCGACATCGCGCTGTGGGACGCGATCGGGAAGGCGACCGGCCAGCCGCTGTATAAACTCTGGGGCGGCTACCGCGAGGAGCTGCCGATCATCGCGATCGGCGGTTACTACGGCGACGGGCGGACGACCGACGACCTCCTCGCCGAGATGGTCGACTACGAGGAGATGGGACTCGCGGGCGTGAAACTGAAAGTCGGCGGCCGGACGCCCGAGCGGGACCTCGAACGGCTCGCCGCCGTCAGAGAATCGATGGGCGAGGACTTCTTCATCGCCTGTGACGCCAATCAGGGCTACGAGACCGACGAGGCCGTCGAGTTCGCCCGCGGCGCGCTCGAGTACGACATCGAGTGGTTCGAAGAGCCCGTCGTCTGGCACGATCAGTACGCCGGGATGCGGACGGTCAGACAGCGCTCGCCGATCCCGATCACCGCCGGCCAAAGCGAGTCGACGATCGAGGACTGCCGCCGGCTGATCGAGGGCGACGTGGTCGACATCATCAACCTCGACGCGAGCATCGGCGGCGGGCCGACGGCCTGGCGGAAGGTCGCGAACATGGCCGACGCGTTCGGCCTCTCGATGGCCCACCACGAGGAGCCACACATCGCGATGCATCTGCTCGCGTCGATCCCCAACGGCCACCCGGTCGAGTGTTTCCACCCGGACTTCGACCCGATCTGGCACGAGATGGTCGTCGAACGCCCCACGGTTTCCGGTGGGACCCTCGAGTTGCCCGACGAGCCCGGAATCGGCCTCGAGATCGATCCGGCGTTCGTCGAGGAGCACGCGGTGGATCTCTAGGGCGGCGGCCGTTCGCGACCCGTCCGGGCGGGAACTATTATTACTCATCGGCGGCATACGGAGATATGAACGGCGTCCACGATATGGGCGGTATGCACGGGTTCGGCTCCGTCGACGTCGACGACGACGCCGCCTTCCACGACGAGTGGGAGCGGGCGGTCTTCGCCGTCGAGAAGCTCCTCAGATATCAGTCGATCTACGAGGTCGACCGGAAGCGACACGCCCTCGAACGGCTCGACCCGGTGACCTACCTCGAGGCGTCCTATTTCGAACGCTGGGCGCTGGGCGCGGAGAAACTGCTGCTCGAGACGGGGACGATCACCGAGGACGAATACCTCGAGGCGATCGACTCCCACGACGGAACCGGGCTCTTCGAGTTCGACGCCGACGAGGGGTCCGACGACGACCTCGTCGATCTCGTCCACGGGGCGTTCGGCTCCGACGCCGCCTACGACCGAGAGCCACTCGAGCCGCGCTTCGAGGCCGGCGAGGCGGTCGTCGTCCGCAACGACCACCCCGAGGGCCACACCCGGTGTCCGCGGTACGTCCGGCGGGCCGAGGGGACGATCGACGCCGTCCAGGGGACCCACGTCGTCCCCGACGAGGCCGCCCACGGGACGGAGGTCGCCGAACCGCTGTACTCCGTCCGGTTCGAGGCCGCCGAACTGTGGAACGACGACACGGACGGCGACGCCGTCTACATCGACCTGTGGGAGCGGTATCTGGACGCGGCTGACGGGCAATCGGAAGACGACATGACGGGGGGAGACCGATGAGCGACGGCCACCCACACGACGGACACGATCACGCGCACGGAGACGAAAGCGATCACGGACACAGCCACGACCACGCCGGCGACGTCGACGGGCTCAAATCCCGGACCAGAGCGCTCCAGTCGCTCCTCCTGGAGAAGGACCTGATAAGTATCGAGTCGGTAAACGAGGTCCTGGAGCTCTTCGAGACCGAGGTCGGACCGATGAACGGCGCCCGCGTCGTCGCGAGGGCGTGGGACGATCCCGAGTTCAGGGAATTGTTGCTCGAGGACGCGAACGCGGCCGTCGAGCGGTTCGACTTCGACGTCGGGATGCAACACCTTTCGGTCGTCGAGAACACGCCGGAGACGCACAACGCCGTCGTCTGTACGCTCTGTTCGTGTTACCCGTGGTCGATCCTCGGGCTCCCGCCGACGTGGTACAAGTCGCCGCAGTACCGATCGCGGGTCGTCCGCGAACCCCGGGCGGTGCTCTCGGAGTTCGGCGTCGACCTCGGCGAGGACGTCGACGTGCAGGTCTGGGATTCGAGCTCGGAGATCAGGTATATGGTGCTCCCGCAGCGACCGCCCGGGACCGAGGGCCTCTCGGAGGACGAACTGGTCGAACACGTCACCAGGGACGCGATGATCGGTGTCGAACGGCTGGGTGCCCATGAGTGAGGACTCGACGACGGAGCTGTCCGAAACGGACGGTCGGATCGACGAGGCCGAGGCCCGGACGCGGCTGGCCGAGTTGATCGAACAGTCCGACGGCGCCGCCGACGGGGAGGGGCCGACGTTCGACTCGCCCGCCCAGGCCCGGGCGTTCAGCCTCGTCGTCTCGCTCTCGCGGGCGGGGCTCTTCGAGTGGGGGGAGTTTCAGGAGGCACTGATCGAGCGGATCGAAACCGACGACGGGGCGCTCGAGACCGAGACCGAGACGGCCTACTACGACCACTGGATCGACGCGGCCGAACGGCTGCTGGAATCGAGGGGGTACGTTTCGGGGGCGGGGCTCGAAGAACGGGCCAGGGAGTTCGCCGACGGCGAGCGCGACGCCTCGGAGTTCGTCATCGGCGAGCGCGAACACTGATTCTGGATGTCGAGCCGTTTCAAAAGACCGGGTCCACAGTCGTCTCCGCCTCCTTCTTGAACTGTTTCGTTCTCGGGTGCTTTTGATATTCGTCGAACCGGTCGTGCCGACATCTCAGTACTTTCACACCTTTCGCAGTTTTCATACCTAACACTCTTTACAGCTGAAGCAGTATCTCTACCCAACGATGTCGATCGACCGAGAAACGTTCGAAAACACGAGCGAGGACGAGCTCGGGGAGCTTTCCGTTCCGGATCAGGTACTCGGATTTCTCGTTCTCCATTCGGATCGTGCGTTCAAGGCACGTGAGATCGCCTCCCGAGTCGGAGCCGACGAAGGCGCAGTCAGTACTGCACTCTCGCGGCTGAAAGACCGTGGCCTGGTCGAACACAAGGCGACGTACTGGGCGGTGACGGACGATGTCGACCGGCTCGAGGGCTACGACGGGTACGAGCGGGCGACGGAACTGTTCAACGAGCGATTGGGAGAAGAGAGCAAGGATACCTGGCATGAACACGCAGCCGACGGTCCGCACCCGAACGCGGAGAACGAGCAGTGACCGACGACGATTCCGATCCGGTATTCGAACGAGGGGATGTCGTTTACGGCGACGATCCGTTCAAGGGTGCGGGAGCCGCTCGACCCTGGCTCGTTCTCTCGAACCACCAGGGACGACCGTTTCACGGCGAGCAGTACATCGCGCTGACGCTGACCTCGAAATCGTGGATGGACGGGCTCATCGAAATTCCCGAGGAGAGTTGGGTGCGTGGCGGAACTCCGGAACCGAGCCGGATCGTTCCGTGGGGCGTCCAATCGATCGACCACGAGGATATCGATTTCTGGCAGGGTCGTCTCCGGAACGAGCCCGTCGATGACGCGGTTGCCGTGCTCATCGAGGAACTACGGTAGCCGTATTATATTCACCGTCGTCGTTGAAACGTAAAAGAACGCTCAGCCCCGATCCGGAACGATCGCGCCGACGTCGGAAACGGACCGGAGCGAATCGAGCCGTTCGTGGGTCCGATCGACCGCGTCGGCTTCGAGAACGCGTTCGGCACACCGGCGGAACTTCGTCTCCAGTTCCGCGTCCGACAGCGGGTTCGAGGGCGTCCCCGGCGGGACGTCCTGGGTCCGCGTGTAGACGTCGTCGTCGGTCTCGATCCGCATCTCGACCGTGGTGTCGTTGTACTCGAGCGCGTCGTCGATCTCCCACTCGACGCGCTCGCGGACGTATTGGACGTCCGGGTCCGACACCGCGTCGTCCTCGAAGGCCTCCAGACCGACGTGATCGCGGGCGATTGCGCTCGCGACCGTATACTCCAGCGAGAACTTTCCCTCGAGGCCGGTGTCCGGGTCCGGGTAATGGAGCGCGTCGGCCGGCCCCGGCGACGTCACGACGCGGATCGACTCGACCGCCTCGGGGTCGACGCCGTGTTCGTCGGCGAGACGCTCGGCCGCGTAAATGCTGGTGTGCGTGTAATAACAGCACGGGTATTTCTTGACGTTGATGCCGTGCTCCTGCAGTGCGGTCGGCCGATCGAGCGCCGGCAGTTCGTCCCACGAAACCGGCTCGCCGCCGGCGTACAGCTCCAGAAAGCCTTTTTCGCCGTCGATCGCGTCCGGCGAGGCGGTGAATCCGCCCGCGGCCAGCCGTGCCGCGGTCACCCCCGCCCGTGCCGCCGCTCCGGCGTGCATAGGTTTGGTCATCGTCCCGAAGTTGCTCTTCAACCCTGCGGCCCTGGAGGCGGCGATACTCAACGCACGCCGGGTCTCGTCCGTCCCGAGGCCGAGCGTCTTGGCGGCCGCGGCGGCCGCGCCGAAGGTCCCGAGCGTGGCCGTCGAGTGCCACCCTTTCCGGTAGTGAGCCGGGTTGATCGCCGCCGAGAGATAACACTGCGTCTCCATTCCCGCGACGTAGGCCTCGATCGCTCGCTCCCCGTCGACGTCGTCGTTCGCCGCGAGCGCGAGGATCGCCGGGATCATCGTCACGCTCGGGTGGCCGGACATCCCCCACGAGACGTCGTCGTAATCCTGCGCGTGGCCCGCTGTCCCGTGGACGAAGGCCGCCTCGGTGGTCGTCGTTTCGAGTTCGAGGCCCCAGAGCGGAACCGTCCCCGGTTCGGCGAGCGCCTCGATCGCGGTCCTCGTCGGTTCCTCCTCCGTTCCGGAGATGACGACGCCGCACGTATCGACGAACGCCCGCTCGACGGCCCGAACGTCCGGTTCCGAAAGATCGTCGTACGACAGCTTCGAGACGAACGCCGCCAGCCGGTCGGCCGGTCGCAAATCGTCCTCGACGTCGTGAACCCGTGTCTCGCTATTGGTTCCCATGGTTTAGATAACCGACCGACCGTACATATGTGTTCGCCCGGCGCCCACGGGCGCGTCACCGGGAGGCCGCGTTTTCGCCGTCCTTTCGCCGCTGTGACCGATACGATCGCCGCCGGAGTCGCGGAATACAACCTTTATTGGGGTTGACCCGGAAGCGCCGGTATACGGCCGCAATCGGGGTCGGACGGACCACCGTCCGGCCAGCCGCTGTCGTCGATCAAACGCCCGCTGGACTACCGATGAGCCCCCGACCGCTACAATCCCCTGACACGAGCATGAACCGCCCGAATCGACCGAGCCACCCCCGAACACCGCCGAGTCGGTGGGTCAGCTAACCGATGCCGGGGATCGACGGCGGCGGGCTTCGTCGGCGGGTCGCGGAGCCGTTTCACGCGCTCCGGAGCGAGGGTCGTGGTATCATCCTTCTCTCCGTCTCGATCGGCTGGTTGATAAGCATCGGCGTCAGGCTGGTCTATCCGACACTTTTGCCCTCGATCCGGGCCGATCTGGAGTTCGGGCTCACCGGCGCGGGGCTGATCGTCACCGTCCTGTGGGCCTGTTACGCGCTCATGCAGTTCCCCGGCGGACTGCTGGCCGACCGGATCGGCGAGCGTGCGGTACTCGTCTCGAGTACGGCCCTGACCGGCGTCGGCATCGGAATCGTCGTCGTCTCGGCCGGCCCGATCACGTTCTTTCTGGGAACGATCGCGACGGGCTTCGGCTCCGGGCTCTACGCCACGACGCGGGCGACGGTACTGTCGGATATCTACCCCGAGCGGTCGAGCACGGCGATGGGGTTCATCCAGGCGTTCGGGAACGTCGGGACGACCGTTCTCCCGCCGATCGCCGGCTTCCTCGCGGTGCTCGTGAGCTGGCGGCTCGGAATCGGCTTTCTGTTGCCGATCGCCTTCGGTATCGCGGTCGTGCTCTGGTTCGTCGTCCCCGCGCGGACGTCGGGAGAAGACAGCGTCGTCGGGACGCTCTCGTGGGAGACCGTCGGTGAGCTCAAACGTGGGCTCGGCAACCGGAACGTTCTCTCCGTGACGGTCGGGATGTTCCTCGTTTCGGTCGTGTATCAGTCTTTCACCGGCTTTTACCCGACGTATCTGGTTCTCGAAAAGGGGCTGAGCGAGGGGCTCGCGGCGCTTCTGTACGGCGGATTTTTCGCCGTCGGCATCGTTCTCCAGCTCGTTTCCGGCCCGAGCGGCGATACGATCGGGATGCGCTGGACGCTCACCGTCTCGCTCGCGCTCGCGACCACCGGACTCTTTCTGTTGCCGTTCGTCGACGGGCTCGCGACGATCGTGCTCCTGTCCGGGCTGTTGAGCGCACAGCTCGCCTACTGGCCGGTCGTCAACGCCTACACCATCGAGGTGATGCCCGACGAGATGCAGGGGACCGGGTTCGGGCTCGTCCGGACGGTGTATCTCCTCTTGGCCTCCGCCGGCCCGGTCGCGGTCGGCTGGCTCGGCGACGCCGGGATGCTCAACACCGCGTTCCTGTTGCTCGCGGTCACCGCCGCGATCGCGCTTTTGCTCTGTCAGTTCCTCGAGGAGCCCTAATCGGAACGGGCCGACCGACTCCGTTCGCCGTGGGAAAGTTCAATAGGTGTGCCGAACAATCGCACACGATGTTCGAAACGTTCGACGAACGGCGCCTCGACGTCGGCGACGCCGAGATCTATCTCAGGCTGGCGGGCGACGGCCCACCGCTTTTGCTGTTGCACGGCTTCCCACAGACACACGTCGCCTACCACGAGATCGCCCCGCAGTTGGCCGAGGAGTATACGGTCGTCGTCCCCGATCTCCGGGGGTACGGCGAGAGCCTCGGACCGACCGACCCGACCGCTGCGGACTACACCCATCGGGCGATGGCCGGGGACATGGCCGCCGTCATGGAGCGACTCGGCTTCGATTCCTACGACGTCGTCGGCCACGACCGCGGCGCCCGGGTCGGCTACCGCTTCGCGCTCGATTACCCGGATCGGGTACAGCGTCTCGCGCTGCTCGATATCGTCCCGACGCTCGAGACCGCCGAACGGATGGATTACGAGAGCGCTCTCGGCCGGTATCACTGGCTGTTTCTCGCACAGCCGCACCCGATCCCCGAGACGCTTCTCAACAACGAACCCGACTTTTATATCGAGCACCTGATCGAGAGCTGGTCGGACGACGCGGACGCTCTCGACCCCGAAGCCGTCGAGGCCTATCGTCGGGCCTACCGGAACGAACGCGTCGTTCGGGCGAGCTGTGAGGATTACCGGGCGGGACTTTCCCTCGATCTCGAACACGACCGGGCCTCCCGGGCAGCCGGCGAGACGATCGACTGCCCGCTGCTCGTGCTGTGGGGTGCCGTCCGCGATCGCGACTCGATCGATATCCTCGACGTCTGGGATCCGTGGGCGACATCGGTGCAGGGAACGTCGCTCCCCTGTGGACATTTCCTGATGGAGGAAGCGCCCGAGGCGACGCTCCGCGAGCTCCGCTCCTTTTTAGGGTAGCCTACTCGCCGGCCCGCCGGAGGATCTCCTCGGCCCGCGCGAGCACCGGCGCGTCGATCATCTCGCCCTCGTACTCGAAGACGCCCTTGTCGCCGGCCTCGTCTCTCGCCTCGAGGACGCCCTCCGCCCACTCGATCTTCTCCTCGGAGGGCGTAAAGACCTCGTTGATCGTCCCGACCTGGTTCGGGTGGATCGCCGCCTTGCCGTCGAACCCGTAGTTCAGCGCCTGTCTCGCGTCCGTCCGCAGTCCCTCGGTGTTCCCGAGATCGGTGTAGACCGTATCGATCGCGGCGATGTCGGCCGAGGCGCCCGCGACGGCGATCCGGCTGCGCGCGTAGTCGAGATAGCTCCGGTCTTCGAGTTCGACGATGCCCATATCGGCCGTGTAATCCTCGGCGCCGAAGACGACGCCGGAGAGCCCCGGATGGGTGACCAGTTCCTCGACGGCGGTGAGGCCGGCGGCCGTCTCGACGAGCGCGACGATCCCCGAGTCGATCCCCTCCGCCGCGAAGCGTTCGCTCACCGTCTCCAGTTGCTCGAGTCGTTCGACCATCGGGACGAGGACGTCGGACGGCTTCGTGTCGGCCGCCGAAAGCGCGTCGATGTCGTCGTGGCCGCCCGTTTCGAGGGGGTTGATCCGGACCCACACGTCCGGCCTCGAACCGTCGGTCTCCTCGAGCGCCTTCGGGATCTCCGCTCTCGCGATGTCCTTGTTCGCTCGCGAGACTGCGTCTTCCAGATCGAAGATGACGACGTCGGCGTCCATTCCGACGGATTTGCGCATCATCTCGGGTTCGTCACCGGGCGTGAACAGCAGTGAGCGTGTTGCCATAGCGGTACCGCGTCGGAGCCGAACAAAAAGCTTCGGTCGCGCGGTCAGAGTCGCTGCACGAGAAGGACCGTCGCCACCGCCAGCCCGCCCATGACGAGAAAGCCCTCGTCGAAAAAGCCCCGCTCGGCGACCGCGCCGAAGGCGACCGGACTGGCTGCCCCGATCGTGAACGAGATCGTCCGCAACAGCCCGAGCCCCGACCCCTGGGCGTCGTCGGGCAGGATGACGAGCAGATGTGACTGGGTCGTCGTCGGCGCGCCGAGCAGCGCCGCCGAAAGCACCGTGAGCGCGAGCACCGCCCAGAACGGGTCCGCCGCCGGGAGCGCCACCATTGCGGCGGCGAACACGCCCAGGAAGGCCGTCAGCGTCTTTCGGATCCCCAGCCGGTCGTAGGCGATCCCCGACAGCGGCTGGATCGCGATCCCGAGCGCGAAAAAGAGCCCGAACAGGACACTCGCCCGGAACGCCGACAGCCCCTTTATCTCGATCAGATACGTCGGATAGAACCCGGTGAACGCCTGCCAGACGGAGACGATCACGATCAGCACGATCGCACCACGTGTGACGGCCGGCCGTTCGACGACCAGCTTGAGCGAGCGGAGGGCTTCGAGCGGGCTTTCGGACGGTGTCTCCCCGTCGGACCCCCCATCGGACGCCTCGGGGATGACGACCCACAGTACCCATGCGATGAGCAGGAAAAACGGGATCGAGAAAGCGAACCCGAACTCCCAGGCGAGAAACCCCGCGATGAGCCCCGCGATCGGCGGGATCGCCGATTGTCCGGCGTCCGAAGCCGCCGAGACGACGCCGTTGGCGGTCCCGATCTGATCGGGGTAGAGCCCGGTAAGCACCGTATACCGGGCGACCGCATAGAACGAAAGCGAGAGCCCGAACAGGGCCGTCGCGGTGAAGAGCATGACCGTCGAGTCGGCACCGACGACCACGAGCAGGGTGAGCGCCGAGACGATCGAACTCCCGGTCAGGATCGCCCGCTCGCCGAGCCGATCGGCCAACAGTCCGCCGGGCCACTGTCCGAGCCCGTAGAGGACGAAAAGCACCGTCAAAAGCAGGCCCGCCGAGGTCAGGTTGAGGTCGTAGGCTCGCCGGATCTGCGGCAACAGGACCGGATACACCATCCGGACGCCCATCGACAGCGACCACCCGGCGGCTGTCGCAAGGAGGACAACGCCCCGCCCGTCGCTCCACAGCCCCGTCAGCGAACGTTTGATCGCGCTCAAGAGTTCGTTCCCTGTCGGTTTCAACCGCTACGCCGGGCATTAACGTTCCGGTCAGGGAATCGGCCGCCGTCGCCGCCGCCGAATGATTTAAAATCTCATCGCTTGCTATCACGCTCGTGTCACTCGTTCGTGGGGACTGGCGATATACCGTCGGAATCGTCACCGGCGGGCATTTCCTCTCGCATTTTTATCTGCTCGCCCTCCCGCCGCTGTTTCCGGCACTCCGTGCAGAGTTCGGGCTCAGCAACGCCGCCCTCGGCGTGTTGATCTCGGTCATCTCCATCGGACTCCTGTTGCAACTGCCGGTCGGTGAACTCGTCGACCGGTTCGGCGCTAAACCGGTCTTCGTCGGCGGGACCGCCCTTACTGCCGCGGGCGTCGGCCTCGCCGGATTCGCCACGTCCTACCCGTGGCTCATTGCCGGCGCGGTCGTCTCCGGGATCGGCCAGTCGGCCTTCCACCCGGCCGATTACGCCCTGCTCGATGCGGTCACGGACGGCGAACACAAAGGAAAGAGCTTCGGCGTCCACAGCTTCGGTGCGTATGTCGGCTTCGCGAGCGCCCCGCTCGTCGTCGGCGGGATCGCGCTGCGTGCGGACTGGCGGCTCGCACTCGTCACCGTGGGAGTGGCGGGTGTCGCCTACGCGGTTCTCGCCGCACTCACGCTCGATTCACCGTACCGTCGACGCGCGGGCGCGACGTCGACGAGCGAAGGCGGTAGTACACTCCGGGAGACGGCTGCAACGTTCTGGGATCCGGCGGTGTTCCTCTTGCTTTCGTTTTTCGTCGTGGCGACGGTGGCGAACAAGGGAATCCAGACGTTCACGACGGTTTTCGTTCCGACGGTGTACGAACTGCCGACGTCGATCGCCAACCTCACGCTGACTGGCTTTTTCGCCGGTGCCTCGATCGGTATCCTCGTCGGCGGTGTCCTCGCCGACCGGTTCGATCCTCGGCGCATCGTCGTCTCCACGTTCGGGCTCTGTGGGCTTGGGGTTCTCGCGCTCACGCTGGGGGCGGTTCCGGCCCACCCGACCGTTCCGGTCGGTGGGTTCGCGCTCGTCGGTTTCACCATGGGTCTTGCGTACCCCTCGCGCGATCGTCTGGTGAGTCGGTATACGCCGTCCGGATCGACCGGTAAGGGGTTCGGACTGATCTTTACAGGAGCCTCTATCGGCGGCCTCGTCGGCCCCGCCCTTCTCGGGGTTGTCATCGATGCGACCGCCGTGACGACTGCCTTCCTTCTCGTCGGTGCGTTCTTCTTGGCGGCCGGCGCCGTCGTCTTCATGCTCTCGTATACCTCCCACCTCCCAACACAACAGTCAAGTTAGCAGGTCGCAAACAGGCAGACCGATATGGGAGACGATCCGCTAAGCGACATCACAGTAATCGATTTCACCCAGGTGCGCGCCGGGCCGTGGTCGACGCAGATCCTCGGTAAGCTCGGCGCCGAGGTGATCAAGATCGAACGCCCCGGAACGGGCGCTCGCGAACGACAGGACGAACCGAAACAGGCCGGATTCAGCGCGACGCATCTCTCCAGAAACCGGGACAAAAAGAGCGTCGTGATCGATCTGAAATCCGACCGTGGCCGCGAGATCGCTCACGACCTCACGCGCGATGCGGACGTCGTCGTCGAGAACTTCGGTCCGGGCTCGATGGAGCGGCTGGGACTGGATTACGAGACGCTCTCGGCGGACAACCCCGGGTTGATCTTCGCGTCGATCAAGGGATACGGCGAGACGGGTCCCTCTTCGCACAAGAAAGGGGTCGACCTGATCATGCAGGCCGAGGGCGGGATCATGAGCGTCACCGGTCCCGAGGGCGGCCCACCGGTGAAGGTCGGCCAGGCGATCGGCGACATCGGCGCCGGGCTCTACAACGTCATCGGCATCCTGACGGCGCTGTACGCACGCGAGCAGACCGGCGAGGGACAGATGTTCTCGACCAACCTCTTCGGATCGATCGTCTCCTTCCTCGAGGAGTACATTCCACGCTACGAGATGACCGGCGAGAACCCCACGCCGTACGGCCGACGCCACCAGACGACGGTCCCCTACGAGGTGGCCGAAACCGAGGACGGGTACGTCGCCTTCTATCCGGCCGGCGGAGAGGACGACTGGCAGCGGTTCGCGACCGAGGTCATCGGTAGCGAGAAACTGCTCGAGTACAAATCCCGCGAAGAGCGGATGAAGAACTACATGGCGATCGCCGCCGAGATCCATCCGGTGATGAAAGAGAAGACCACCGAGGAGTGGATGGACATCTTCGACGACCTCAACTGGCCGAACGGCCCGCTCAACGAGGTCAGCGACGTCATCGAGCATCCGCAGGCTCAGGCGCTCGATTACGTCGAGGAGTTCGACCACGACGTGGCCGGCGAGATAACCCTTCACGGCCACCCGCTCCATTTCTCCGAGGGCGATCCCAAGTTCGAGGAGGGGGCCCCGGAACTCGGCGAACACACCGACGATGTCCTCGAGTCACATCTGGGGATCGACCCTGAAGAGACCGAGACGCTCCGTGAGGACGGCGTCGTCGAGTAAAGAAGGGACGAAACGGTTTTTTCCCGGCTATCGACCCTCGAACTCGGGTTCTCGGCCCTCGGAGAAGGCCTCGACGCCCTCCTCGTGATCCCGGCTATCGAAGGCGTCCATCCGCATCTCGTAGCCCCACGCGATCTCCGAGTCCGTGAGCTCCTCTTTCCCGTTGATCGCGCCGATGATCTTCTTCATGCTTTTGAGCGACAGCGGCGCGTTGCTCGCCATCGTCTCGGCGAGCCCGTAGGCCTTCTCCTCGAGCTCGTCGTCGTCCTCGACGACGTAGTTCAACAGGCCGATCTCGAAGGCGTGGTCGCCGCGGATCGCGTTCCCGGTGAAAAGCAACTCCTTGGCCTTCGCCGTGCCGACCGTCCGGACGACCCGCGTGATCGCCTGCGGACTGTAGACGATCCCGATCTTCGCGGGCGTGATCCCGAACCGGGCATCGGCGACGCCGACGCGGATGTCACAGTCACAGACGATCTCCATCGCGCCGCCGTAGGTGTCGCCGTTGATCATCGCGACGGTCGGATACTCGTAGTTCTCGATCGTCGCGTTGACCTCCTTCCACCAGCTCTCCTTGTCCGGATCCCGGTCCTGGTCGAGGTCGAAGCCAGCGCTGAAGGCCTTCTCGCCGGCGCCCGTGAGAACGAGCACGTAGTCGTCCTCCCGAGCCTCGAGGGCGTTCACGGCCTCGGTGATCTCCTTCATCATCCCGTAGGTGAGCGCGTTCCGCTTGCCCTCGTTCGTTATCGTCAGCGTACAGATCCCGTCCTCGATTTCGGTTTCGATAGAACCACTCATCGTACTCTATGTCTGTGTAAACTGACTTATTAGTTCTTTCTCCTTTCGCACCGAGGCCCGCTCTAGAGCATCGCGCCGCGGGTCCAGCCACCGTCGATCGCGAGGGTGGTTCCGGTGATGAAGCTGGCGGCGTCGGAGTTGAGGAAGGCGATCGCCTCGGCGAACTCGGCCGGATCACCCACTCGCCCGAGCGGGAGCGAGTCGACGTGCTGTTCTCTGGCCTCCTCGAGGGAGATCCCCTGTCGCTCGGCGTCCTCTTCGAAGATGTTCTCGATCCGGTCGGTCATCACCATCCGCGGACCGACGCAGTTCGACCGGACGCCCTCGTCGCCGTACTCGTTGGCGACGCTCTTCGAGAGGCCGTAGATCCCCGCCCGGAGGATGTTCGACGGGATGTGGTTCCGTGGCGGCTCCCTGACCGACGTCGAGACGATGTGGGTGATGCTTCCGCCGCCGTCTTTGAGCGCCGGCAGCGATTTCTTGACCATCGAAAACGTCGCCCTGACGACCGCCTTGTAGGTCTCGTCCAGCAGTTCGACGTCCGTCTCCTCGAAGCTTTTTCGACTCGTTCCGCCGTGGTTCGTCACGAGCGTATCGAGCCCGCCGAGTTCCTCGAGAGCGGTGTCGAAGACGTCCGCCAACGCCTCGGGGTTCGACAGATCGCCCGGAACGGTGATCACCTCGCCGTCCCCCTCGGTGTTCGATTCGATGTGCTCTCTGGCGGCCTCGAGGTTCTCTCTCGACCGCGAGTTGATCGCGACCGTCGCTCCCCGGTCGACGAACTCCCGGGCGACCGCCCGTCCGAGACCTTTGCTTGCGGCCGCGACGATCGCTCTGTCTCCGGTGATTCCGTATTCCATGCCCGTCAGTCCTCGCTCGCGATGATAAAAGTACGTGTACTGGCCCGCTTTGGCTCCGTTTCGACGTCGACTGGCGGTAGTTCGAGGCCAGCCGGAGCCGATCAGGAATACGCGATCGTCAGCTCGATCTCGTTGACGATCCCCAACAGCGTGTCGGGGAGCTCCTCGCGGAACGTCTCGCCTTTCAGTCGGTTCGCCGGCCCCGAGACGCTGATCGCGCCGATGACGCTTCCGTCGGCGTCGGTCACCGGCGCGCCGACCGAACGCAGGCCGTCGATCGACTCCTCGTCGTTGAACGCGATCCCCTCCCGTTCGATCGCTTCGAGTTCCGAACGGAGCGTTTCGGCGTCGGTGATCGTCTGCTCGGTTTCGGCCGGCAGCCCCCACCGATCGATGACCGCCTCGATCTCCGCTTCAGTGTACTGCGAGAGGATCGCCTTCCCGGCCGCACTCGAGTGGAGGTACCGGACCTTCCCGTCCCGGCGGTCGGTCATGACCGCCGCCGAGTCCGAGACGACGGTCTCGATGTAGATCCCCCGTCCGTGTTCCGGTACGACGAACTGTGCCCGCTCGCCGGTCTGCTCGGCGAGCGGCCGGATCTTCCCCGTGGCCACCTCGTAGTCCGGATTGCGGTGTTTCGCGTAGCCCCCGACCGTGAGAAACCGCATCCCGACCTGGTATTCGTCGCCCTCCTTGATGAGGAACCGCTCGTTGTACAGCGTCGCGAGGTATTTGTGTGCGGTACTCGGCGCGATGTCCAGCGCCTCGGCGACCTCGCTAACGCGGGCGCCGTCTTCCCGCATCAACACCGAGATCACCTCGAATCCGCGCTCTAAGGTTCCGAGCGTGTTTCGGTTGGTTTCGGGACCCATACCGGCTTTCCGGCCCGATTGTATTTATGATTCACTATATACGAACTGAATCGCCACCGAAAGCGAATCTGCGTTCGATTGGAAGGTCCGCTGCCGCCCTGATTTCATAGTAGGCATGGAGTACTTCCGATGAACTGACAGCAGTAACGGTGCTGTACTGCTCACCTGTCCGTCTAGTCGCGTAGCGGTCGCTCGACAGAAATGTCGTATATACGAACAGGGCCGATACGGACAAAAGTAACAGTATTAACGCCATTATTCTGATGCCGTCACGGTAGGTATCACTCCGACTTTCCGTTTATCTGGCGCTCTATTCGCGACTACTTATGTACTCTCTCGATCTATCTTCACTCTCTTTTGACCCTCTTCGTTCGTATATACGACATCGGGTCGGATGTATACCTTTTGTGTTAAAAATTATCCTGTCCTTCCGGTGACTCCGGTCGGGTGCGTCCGTCCTCGCCTACTCTCCGGGTTCCCAGCCGACGAACTCCTCGCCCTCCTCGAGTTCGACGTCGAACGCGTCGAGCAGGTTCCCGAGTGCGGCGTAGCTGGCGGCGGTCGTCGCGATCCCGACGACAGTCCCGTCGTCGAAGAACTCCGAGATCGCCTCGTGGTGTGGGTCCTCGACCCGCCCCTGTGCGACGGCTCGGGTGTACGCGATCAGGGCCGCCTCGGAGGCCGAAAACGACGATCGGTCGTCCCGGGCGATGGCGCCGATCTCCCCGGCGTCGATCCCCGCATCGAGCGCGATGTTCACGTGCTGGTGCCACTCGTAGTCGGAGCCGATCTCGGAGGCCGCGGTGAGGATGACCAGCTCGCGCTGTCTGTCCGTGAGCCCCGAATCACTCCACAGCGAACCGAAGAACTCCCGGAGTCCCGCCAGGACTTCGGGGTTGTTCGCGATCGACGCGTAGACGTTTCTCGTCTTTCCCGGTTGCAGCGAGGAGACGATGAGGTCTCGGTGTTCGGGGTCTAGCTCCTCGGCCGTCACGTACGGAACGCGTGCCATGGCTCCGTAACTCGCGGCGAAGTCATAACTGTTGGCGTCACTCCAGCGGTTTTCCGAACGTCCCCGGTCCCACCGACCGTGCGCCACCGTCCCAAACATCTATAGTGATGTGCAACCCAGTCATACGAGAAACGATGCTTCACGCAAACGGTACCCTTCTGACGATCGACCTCACGGATCGCACGGTCGAAGAGACCGAGATCGACGACTTACTGCGCGAGTATATCGGCGGCCGCGGGGCCGCGACCAAACTCGCCCACGACCGGATCCCCTTCGACGCCGACCCGTTCGGCCCCGAAAACCGGATCTACTTCTCGACCGGACCGTTCCAGCAATCGAACATGAGCTTCACCGGCCGGATGAACGCGACCGCGCTGTCGCCGCTCACGAACGGGCTGATGTCGACGAACGCCGGCGGCTATCTCTCGCGGAACTTCTCCGGTACCGGCCACTCGGTCGTCGAGATCGTCGGCAAAGCCGACGAACTGACCGCAATCCACGTCACCGACGAGGGCGTCGAGTTCGAGGACGCCACCGATCTCGAAGGGGCGATGGTTTCGGAGGTCTCCGAACGGGTCGAGGAAACACACGGACTCGACCGGGAAAACCTGGTGACGATCGGCCCGGCCGGCGAGAACCTCGTCCGCTATGCGTCGACGATGACCTACGACTCCCGGGCGTTCGGCCGCGGCGGAACCGGCGCAGTGCTCGGTTCGAAGAACGTCAAGACGATCTCGTTCAGCGGTGACGTCGATCAGGGCGTCGAGATCCCGCAGGAAGCCAGCGCCGACCTCCACCGTGACGCGGCCACGAAGGACCACATCATGAAACGGCAGGGGACGACGAGCGGCGTCGACACGAAAAACGAGCTGTTCTCGCTGCCGACGCAGTACTTCGAGAAGATGTCCTTCGAGGGCGTCGAGGGGATCAACGGCGACGCCGTCGAGTCGAAAAAGTACAAGAAAGGGACCTGCTCGGCCTGTGCGTTCGCCTGTAAACTCCCGACGCGGGACGAGGAGACCGGCCTCGAGACGGAGGGGCCCGAATACGAGACGGTGTTTTCCTTCGGGAGCAACCTCATGGAGGACGACATCGTCGCCGTGATGAAATCCAACGAACTGTGTGACGAACTCGGTCTCGACACGATCAGCGCCGGCGTTTCGATCGGCGCGTATCTGAAGGCCGAAGACGAGTTCGGCAACACCGAACTGGTTCACGAACTGATCGAGAAGATCGCCCACCGGGAGGGGATCGGCGACACGCTCGCGGAGGGCGTCGATCGCTTCGCCGACGAGTTCGGGGTCACGAACTGGACCTCGAAGGGGCTCGAGTTCCCGGGCCACGACGGGCGCGTCCTCCACGGGCGCGGACTCGGCTATGCGACCGCCAACCGGGGTGCCGACCACATGTACTCGAAGATCCACAACCTCGAGTACGACGGGGTCGTCAACCCCAAAGGACTCGACGGGAAGCCGAAACTGATCGTCGAACTCGAGAACCTGAAAGCCGTCAACGACAGCGCCGTCATCTGCAAGTTCTCGAAAGCGCACATGACCGAAGACCACTACGAGAAGCTGTTCTCCTGCTCGTACGACGAACTCCTGGAGGCCGGAAGCGGAATCGTCCAACTCGAACGCCACTTCAACAACCAGCGCGGCTTCGACCGGAGCGACGACACGCTGCCGTTCGAACTCGACGGTCTTGAAACGGCGCTCGACGAGTATTACGAACTCCGTGGCTGGAACGACGACGGGACGATCCCTTCGACACAGTCGCCGTCGGCGGCTGACTGACCGACTCCACGGCTCCGTATTCCGCTTTTTCGACTCGCTTCGGCGTCCCTTCGACACGCTCCCAGCAGACATATATTCCCGTCGTGACCATCCTACGTATGTCCGCCAACCGTTCGGCTATCGAGAAACTCCTCGGCCGGCACACCGACGACGACCTCCGTCCGGGCGAGCCGATCGATATCGACGTCGATCAGGTCCTGTTACAGGACGTTCTCGGACCGCTCGCGTGGATCGAGTTCGAGGCCCTCGAATACGACGCGGTCGTTCCCGACGTGGTCGCACAGTACGCCGACCATCAGGTCTATCAGATCGACAGCAGAGACAGCGACACCCACCGGTATCTGCGAACCGTCTCACAGCGCTACGGCGGGTTCTACTCGAAGCCGGGCAACGGGATCTGCCATCAGGTCCACCGTGAACGGTTCGTGACGCCCGGAGCGACCGTCCTCGGAACCGATTCGCACACGACGACGATGGGCGGGTTCGGTGCGCTCGGGATCGGCGCCGGCGGGCTGGACGTCGCCGTGACCATGGGTGGCGCCCCCTACACGGTGGAGATGCCCGAGATCGTCGAGATCCGGCTTACGGGCGAACTCGGCCCGTGGGTCTCGGCGAAGGACGTGATCCTCGAACTCCTCCGTCGGCTCTCGGTCAAAGGCGGCGTCGGAAAGGCCTTCGAGTTCACCGGCCCCGGCGTCGAGACGCTTTCGGTTCCCGAACGGTGTACGATCACGAACATGGTGACGGAACTCGGGGCGACGACCGGGCTCTTCCCGAGCGACGAGCGGACCGAAGACCACCTGAACCGGCTCGGCCGCCCGGACGCGTACGAACCGCTCTCGCCCGACGCCGACGCGGCGTACGGCGAAACCGTCGAGGTCGATCTCGGCGAAATCGAACCCCTCGTCGCGACCCCGTCGATGCCCGACGCCGTGGTGCCGGTTTCGGAACTCACCGGCACCGACGTCGATCAGGTCGTCGTCGGCTCGTGTACGAACGGTTCGTACTTCGATCTCGCGACGGTGGCGGCGACGGTTTCGGGTCGAACCGTCGCGCCCACGACGGAGTTCGTCATCACGCCCGCTTCGAAGCGGGCGGCCCAGCTGCTCGCCGAAAGCGGGGGCCTCGCCGAACTCTACGCTGCCGGCGTGAACGTCTCCGAGAGCACCTGCGGTCCCTGTATCGGTCAGGGCCACGTGCCGGCCACCGACAGCGTCAGCCTCCGGGCGTTCAACCGGAACTTCAGCGGTCGATCCGGGATCGCCGACGATTCGGTGTATCTCTGCTCGCCCGAAGTCGCCGCGGTGAGCGCGCTGGCCGGCGAGCTGGTCGATCCCCGCGAGACGACGTACTCGCCGCCCAATGTGACGCTACCGATCGATATGGCCCGCCCGGACACCGACATCGTCGGCCCCGATCCGGCGGTCGAAATCGAGCGCGGAACGACGATCGGAACCGTGCCCCTGCGGGAGCCACATCCCGAGACGGTTTCGGGCCCGGTCCTCATCGCCGTCGGCGACGACGTCACGACCGACCACATCATGCCGGCGACCGCCGAGATCATGTCCCAGTGGTCCGACCCACAGGCGGCGGCCGAGTACACGCTGAGCCGGGTCGATCCCGACTTCCCGGGCCGGGCCGAGGCCGCCGGCTGTGGGTGGGTCGTCGCCGGTGAGAACTACGGACAGGGGTCCAGCCGGGAGAACGCGGCGCTGGAACTCGCCGTGCTCGGCGTCGACGGCGTCATCGCCGGGAGCTTCGCTAGGATCCACCGTTCGAACCTCGTCAACTTCGGCGTGCTCCCGCTCACGTTCGCCGACCCGTCCGTGGCCGACCGGATCGAGGAGGGCGACACGCTGACGGTGGCCGACGTCGCCGAGGGGATCCGGAACGGTCGGTCGACGTACACCGTCGGGGTCAACGACGAATGGACGTTTTCGGCGACGCTCGAGGTATCCGAGCGCGAACGGGCGATCCTCGAACACGGCGGTCTACTCAATCGAGTGAAACGGTCCGCGCCGTAGCCGAAAATGTATGATATGTAACATCTTTCGATCGATATTTATGGATGGCTGTCGGTGTCTCCCGGTATGCAACTCGGTGTCGGCCTCCCGTCGTTCGCCAGTGAGACACACGCGGTCCCGCCGGAGCGGTTCCGCCGGTACGCCCGCCTCGCCGAGGAACACGGCTTCGCCGGCGCGTGGCTCATCGAACACCTCGTCGAGCCGCCGTCGTACGCCTCGTCGCTTCTCGATCCGCTGACGACGCTTTCCGTCACCGCGGGCGAGACCGAGACGATCCCGGTCGGGACGAGCGTCATGCTGTTGCCGCTCCGGAACCCCGTGTTGGCCGCAAAGCGGGCCGTCACGCTCCAGCATCTCACCAGCCGACAGCTCACGCTCGGAATGGGAACCGGCTACGTCGAGGCGGAGTTCGACGCCGTCGGGGTCCCCATGGACGAACGCTCCGAGCGGTATCTCGAGGGGATCGAACTCATGCGCCGACTCTTCTACGAGGACGAGGTGACCTTCGACGGCGAGTTCTTCTCCGTCGAGGGGCTATCGCTCGAACCCGACCTCGGCCAGCCGCCGCGGATTCTCGCTGGCGGCGGCGGGGTCGACACTGACGACGGCCGCCGCGTCCTCCGGACCGTCAAGCGCCGTCTCGATCACGCCGACGGCTGGATCGCGGCGCCGCGCTCGCCGGAGATCCTCGAGAAGGACTGGGAGCGCTTTTCGGCGTATCTCGACTCGAAGGGAACCGATCCCGCCTCGATGGACACGGTGGCGCTGCAGTACGTCCACCTCGTCACCGACGAGGACCCCGAGTCGGCCAGACAGACACAGCTGAACGTCTACGACAACGTCGTCGGCGAGGATCGAACCGTCGAACATGCGTCACAGAACTGGCTGAGCGGAACGATCGACGAGATCAAAGGGACGCTCGCCGAGTACGACCGGCTCGGCTTCGACGAGGTTATCCTCCACCCGATGACGACCCAGCCGGCCGAACTGGAACGACAGCTGAAACTGTATCGGCGACACCTGCTCTCGGAGTACGAGTAAGACTGTCAGCCGGGAACGTGCCCCTCCCGTTTCCGTTCGATGTCACCGGAGATGCGTTTAAATATGTCGAGTGTGTCCATCCCCCATGGATTTCGACGGCAAAACGGCGCTCGTGACCGGCGCGAGCCGGAACATCGGGCAGGCGATCGCGACCGAACTGGCCGAACTGGGCGCGGACGTCGGCGTCTCCGCGAAGGACAATCGCGAGGGCTGTCTCGAGACGGCTGCCCGGATCGAGGACGCCGGCGGCGAGGCGGCGGTCTCGCTCGCCGATCTCACCGAGCCCGACGAGATCGAGACGATGGTCGCGGAGATCCGCTCGGAACTCGGCCCGATCGACGTCCTCGTCAACAACGCCACTTATCGCCCGGAAAAGCCGTTTCTCGAGGTCGAACTCGAAGAACTGGAGGAAGTACAGAACATCAACTTCCGGGGGATCTTTCTGACGACACAGGAAGTCATCCCCGACATGATCGAACACGGCGGCGGCGCGATCGTCAACCTCCTCGGCGCGATGGTGTATCTCGGCCGTCCCGGGCACGTCCATTCGTACGGCTCGAAGATGGGGATCGAGGGACTCGTCCGCCAGCTCGCCACCGAGTTCGGTCCCGACGGCATCCGGGTCAACGGACTCTCGCCGGGGCTAATCGATACCGGTCGCGAACTGACCGACGAGTGGGAACGGACCCGACAGCAGGTGATCGAGGCGACCCCGCTCCGCCGGACCGGAACCGTCGAGGAGATGGCCGACGCCTGCTGTTTTCTCGCCTCCGATCGGGCGTCGTTCGTCACCGGGCAGGTGCTGCACGCCAACGGCGGAACCTACCCGATTCCGAACGTCGTTCCACCGGAGTAAGGGAACCGCGTCCGAGTTCTACCGTTCGTCGATAGGTGTGACGCTCAACTCGCGGTCGCCGACGTAGCGGGCTCGGGGCCGGATCAGGCGGTTGTCCTCGTACTGTTCGAGGACGTGGGCGACCCAGCCGCCGACGCGGGACATGACGAAAATGGGCGTGTAGATGTCGATCGGGATGCCCATCTGGTAGTACATCGACGCCGAGTAGAAATCGACGTTCGGCGCGATCCCTTTCTCCTCGACGAGGTGATTCTCAATGGCGGTCGAGTAGTCGTACCATTTGGCTTCGCTCGCCTCGCTCAACGCCTTCGAGTGCTCGCCCAGAATGTAGGCGCGCGGATCTTTCACGTTGTACACGCGGTGGCCAAAGCCGGGGATACGCCGATCGTTCTCCATCGCATCTTCGACCCACACCAGCGGATCTTTCCCGGATTCATCGACTTCCAGAAGCATCTCCATGACGTCCTGGTTGGCGCCGCCGTGGAGACTCCCCGAGAGCGCGCCGACAGCAGACGTGACCGAGGCGTGGAGATCAGATAGCGTCGAGGCGGTGACCATCGCGGCGAACGTCGAGGCGTTCAACCCGTGGTCGGCATGGAGGACGAGCGCCATATCGAAGGTGTCAGCCAGCACATCGTCGGGTTCCTCGTCGTTGAGCATATAGAGGAAGTTCGCGGCGTGCGAGAGGTCCTCTCGGGGTTCGACGGGGTCGTCGCCGTTGCGCAGGCGGGTGAAGGCCGCAAGTGCGGTGGGGATCTTGGCGGTGATGCGTCGGCCTTTGTTGAGGTTGGCGTCGAGGTCGGTCGGGTCGACGTCGGGTTCGGCGTCGGGGTCGTACGCCGATAGCGTCGAGACGACCGTCCTGACGGCCGCCATCGGCTCCTCGTCGGCCGCCGCCAACTCGCGAATCAACTCCAGAACACCCTCATCGAGGTGTCGCTCTTCGGCCATGGCGGTCTCGAAGGACTCCAGTTCTTCGGCGTCCGGCAACGCGCCATGCCACAGCAGATACAGGACCTCCTCGAAGCTGGCGTGTTCGGCGAGGTCGTCGATCGAATAGCCGCGGTAGATCAACTCGCCCTCGTCGCCGTCGATGTAACTCAACGACGACTCCGCGACGAGAACGCCCTCTAACCCCTTTTTGAGCTCTTCGGACATGCTCCTTGGTTTCTTTGCATGGGAAAAAAGGGTTATCGTTTGCCGGGACTTCCTCGGTCGTGGGGAAAGCGGGACGAGATCGGGGCGACCGCTGCGGAAAGCCCGGCGGGTATCAGTAGGCATAATAACATCGGCGAAAGCAGTAGAGGTAATGAGTACCCTCGGCACCGCGAGCGCGTCTCCCGGTGAGATGGATGTGGGGCGACTCCCGGTCGGCGAAGCGAGAGATGGCTCCGAGGTTCGGCTGCCGGTCGCGGTAATAAACGGAAAACGGGACGGCAAAACGTTGTACATACAGGCAGTCTCCGACGGGGACGAACTCAACGGGCTGGGGGTCATCCAGCGGCTCGTTCCACAGCTCGATCCGACGGAACTCGCCGGCGAGATCCTCATCGTCGGGATCGTGAACTACTACGGATTTCAGGTCGGTGAACACCGCAATCCGATCGACGACACGAAGCTGAACCGGACCTATCCGGGGAACGCGTCCGGGACGGCTTCCGAGCGGATCTCGGCGGCGACGTTCGAAGCCGTAGAGCGGGCCGACCTCGTTCTGGATCTCCATCAGGGGTCGACGTCGTGTATGATAAACGAAACCCGCGTTCGGTGCGGCAGCCGTCACCGGTTGTACCGGGACTGTCTCGAGTTGGCGAAGGTGTTCGGATGCGGCTATATCCTCGACCGCAAGGGGCCCGACGGACAGCTCGCTCGCGTCGCGCCCGACGAGGGGATTCCGACGATCGACCCCGAACTCGGCGGTTCGGTCGGCTGGGACGAGGAGTCGATTCGGAAAGGGGTCAAAGGCGTGTTCAACGTCCTCTACCGGTACGGGTTTCTCGAAGGGGATATCACCACCACACCGCAGACCCGGGCGAGCGGTTTCAACCAGTACGGCTCGCCCGCGGGCGGGCTAATCAGCTACAACTTCGATCTCGGCGACGAAGTCAAGCGGGGGGATACGCTGTTTATGATAACGGACCCGTTCGGCACGGTAAAGGAGGAGGTCATGGCGAAATCCGACGGCATCCTCTGGCGGCACCGGCGGCTCCCACAGGTTGCGACCGGCGAGTACGTCTGTTCGGTCGGAACCGACATCGACGAGTACTGATCCGGAACGGCCCGACGGTTTATATATGGGGGTGCAGCCAGACGGCGTGTGACGTGAGAGCCGACCGACGGTTGCCGGGGCCGTAGCGCGGGAAGCGCCGTCGGAACGGAAAACCCCCGCCTGTTCGCCTGACCGAAACGCCTACAGCGGACGCTGTCGACACCTCGGTATGTCACTTCGCTGCCCGGACTGTGGGCGGACGTACGAGGATCGGTGGCGATGTCGCTGCGGTGAACCGCTTCGGTTTGCGGAACGATCGCTTCCCTCGACGTCGGACCCGATGGAAGCGAACGTCGACGCTCGGGAGGGACTGTGGACGTTCTCGGAGTTTCTGCCGGTGAATCACCGCGTTTCGCTCGGGGAGGGCTACACTCCGCTCGTCGATGCACCGGCGTGGAACGCGACGTTCAAGCTCGAGTACGTCTTTCCGACCGGCTCGTTCAAGGACCGTGGGGCCACAACGATCGTCTCTCGAGCCGTCGATGTCGGAGCCGAACGGATCGTGGACGACTCCTCGGGCAACGCCGGGGCCGCGATCGCGACCTACGCCGCACGCGCCGGCCTCTCGGCCGAGATCTACGTGCCCGCGGACGTCAAAGAATCGAAGCTTCGAGCCATCCGACGTTCGGGGGCGGAAATCGTCCGTGTCGAGGGGTCCCGTGAGGCCGTTACCGAGGCCTGTCTCGACGCCGTCGAACGCGGCGACGGGTGGTACGCGAGCCACGCGTGGAACCCCGCGTTCTTCGCCGGGACCGCGACAATGGCGTACGAGATCGCACACCAGCGTGACTGGTCGGTTCCGGACGCGGTCGTCATGCCGCTCGGACACGGGACGATGTTCCTCGGCGCGTATCTGGGCTTCGAGCGGTTGCTCGACGCGGGATGGATCGACCGATTGCCGAAGCTACTCGGCGCGCAGGCCACGGGATACGCCCCGATCGCCTCGGAGCTCCACGACGACATCGACAGCGGCGGGGAGAACGGGATCGCCGACGGGATTCGTATCCGGGAGCCAGTACAGAAGGAGGCGATCGTCGAAGCGGTCGACGCCTCCGACGGGGACGTGATCGCGGTTTCACAGTCAGAGACGGAAGACGAGCTGGACCGACTGCACAGGGCGGGGTTTTACACCGAGCCGACCTGTGCCGTCGCACCCGCGGCACTCCGGAGGTACCGGGACGGTGGAGTCATCGACAGCGACGACGACGTCGTGGTCCCGCTTTCGGGAAGCGGCCTGAAGCAGTAACCGGAGATCGGGAGGGATCGGTGCGCCCGACTACCGCTCGGGATGTGTTTCCTCATCGAAGCCGCCCCTGACGAGCGGTTTGGCGATATGTCGTCTCGCCCGTGGCGGTACCTCGTACCAGCCGAGGCCCAGTTCCCGTTCGAGCGGCCGTTCTGTCTTCCCGTCCGCCGCCGTCTCACACTCTCGACAGCGGTACCCCTGCCCACGGCCGGCCGACTCCATCGTCCGCTCGCACTCGGGACAGCGGGGCGTCGAGAGTTCGGTTCGAACGAGTTCACTGATAGCGAACTTTTCGAGTTTCAACGTCCCGTCGCTCACTTCGCCACAGGCCGTCAGTCGGTCGCCGACTCGGAGCTGTCGGACCCGCTTTCGGAACCGTTTGGTCGGCTCGAACGCGACGCACTCGATCGTCGCCTCTTCGCTACCGAACTCGAAGAAGACGTGGCCACCCCGGCGGGTTTCGGGCGACGAAACGACGGTTCCATCGACGCGATAGGCGTATCCATCCCGGACGCGTTCGACGGTAGCGTCACGGAGGTGGCCGTCGGTCCCCTGGTTCGTGAGGAACGTCCGTGCCCGATCGATCGGTTCACTCTCGATGCGTTCCGTGACGCGTCTGCAGGACGTTGGGTCGTCGCCCCGAATTCCGAACAGGACGGGTCCCGGCGTTCGTGGAACACAGACAGCCTCCCCGGTACCACGGTCGACGGTGTCCCACACGTCCGGGTAGTGTGCGTCGGCGGCTTCGAACACGCTCTCGAAATCGACCGTCCGGTCGGTTCCCCACCGCTCGGACGCTCTGTAACTGATCCGTTCATACGTCCACTCGTCGAGGGCTCGCCACGCGCCGACTGCAGCGAGAGCGCCGACGGTCCCGCGACCGTTCTTCCACCCGCACGTCCGGTATCCGACCTCCGAACAGAGCGTCCGGGCAGCCTCCGGCGTGTGGTAATCCCGGATCGCGTCGCGGGCGAAGGCGACCACCGGTTCGGGAACCGTGTTCGGGCCGTCAGCCGCAACGACGAGACCGGGATTCGTCCGGTCGTCGTCCGTCTCGGCCAGTTCGTCGACGACGGACCGGGCGGTCTCGAAGGCGGTCTCCGGGGAGGCGTCCGTGTGGATCGCGACGGCGGCGTTACCGCGGGTCTTGTGTTCGACCGCGGGGTTACAGCGAACCAGAAGTACTCTATCGACGGCGACACCGGACGATTCGAGCCGCCGTGCAATCGTATCACCGACGTACGTGGTACACATCCCGCTGTCACGGGAATCCGTATCGTCGACGCCGATTACAGTCACGGGAATCCATACGCGTTCGGAGGGTAACGGGGTTTCGGTCCGACGTGGGGTTGATCAATAACACCGGATCGCCAATACGGGGACGGAGCGGTTATCGGGGAAACACATTTAAGTAGGAAAACACTTACATACCTCTATGAGCCGCTCCGCACTGGTCGGGAACGTCACCGCGATGCTCGAAGACGCAGGCTTCACGGTGAGCGACCGGTGTGCGATCCGACCCAAGAGCTTCGATATTGCCGCACGGCGTGGCGACGACGTGCTTCTGTTGAAGGTGCTCGCGAACGTCGACGCGTTCGACGGCCACACCGGCGTCGAGATGCGTCGGCTCGGAGAGTACCTCGAGGCGACGCCGATGGTCATCGGCCTCAGAACGCGCGACGAGGAACTCGATCCCGGCGTCGTGTATTTCAGACACGGCGTTCCGGTGTTCTCGCCGGATACGGCGATGGATCTCTTCATCGAGGAGGTACCACCGCTGATCTACGCGGCACCCGGCGGACTGTACGTCAACATCGACGGCGATCTGCTCTCCGACGTCCGCTCGAGCCGCGAGATGTCGCTCGGGAAACTGGCCAGCGAGCTGGGCGTCTCCCGACGTACCGTCTCGAAGTACGAGGACGGGATGAACGCAAGCGTCGAGGTCGCGGCGGAACTCGAAGACATCTTCGATCGACCGCTGGCGAGCCCCGTCGACGTGCTCGAAGGGGCCGAAGACGTTCGCAGCGACGTCGACGATCCGGACGATATCGAGGCCGACCCGGACGACGCACAGATCGTGACGGTACTCACGAGGGTCGGCTTCGAAGTCCATCCGACGCTTCGAGCGCCGTTCAAAGCCGTCAGCGAGGACGAATCCAGAGAGCGGAAGATGCTTACGGGACACTCCGATTTCAACCGAACGGCCGAAAAACGCGCCAAGATCATGTCCTCCGTGGGACGCGTCACGGGGACCCGGTCGGTCTACGTCGTCGACCGGGCCGGACAGGAATCCGTCGACGGGACAGCGTTGATCGAGCGTGACGAGTTCGAACGGATCGACGATCCGGAAGAACTGGAAGACCTCATCCGGGATCGCGGCGGAGTCGAGGCCTGAGACGGTCAGTCGTAGTTTTTTCGAAGGCGCCGTCCCCTTGGCGTTCGTCGATGATCTGTTCGACGGGAAGCCATGGTGACGTACCTGTCGGTCCAGAACCCAGTCGTCACCCCGTGAGACGGCAGTAGCGACCGGACCGTCAGTCCCGGCCAAAACTTGTTCTGTATCGTGTTATACAGTTTATTACGACCGGTACCGGGGGTAACACCCCACGCCCACGGAAGCCGAAGGGCGTTTCAACCGGCGTCACCGAAACTGAGGTATGACAGAGACGATCCGGCTGGCGACCCGGGGTTCGGACCTCGCACTCCGGCAGGCCCAGCGTGTCGCCGACATGCTCCAGGCCCGTCGTCGGGACACCGAACTCGTCGAGGTCGAAACGACGGGCGACGCCGTTCGGGACGAGCTGATCCACCGGCTCGGGAAGACCGGCGCGTTCGTCCGGAGCCTCGACGAGAAGGTGCTCGACGGCGAGGTCGACGCAGCCGTCCACTCGATGAAGGACATGCCGACCGACTTCCCGGAAACGCTCGTCGTCGCCGGCGTCCCCGAGCGTGCAGCCCCCGGAGACGTACTCGTTACCCCGTCGGGATCGACGCTCGAAGAGCTGCCGGAGGGAGCCACCGTCGGAACCTCGAGCCTCCGTCGGAAGGCCCAACTGCTCGCGAGCCGGCCCGATCTCGACGTACAGCCGCTTCGGGGGAACGTCGATACCCGGGTACAGAAGCTGTTGGCCCCCGGATTACAAGCCGAACACGAGCTTCGGCTCGAAGCGGTGGAAGCCGATCCCGATCCCGACGAGGAAGCCGTTCCGGAGTACGACCGGACGCCCGAGGAGTGGTTCGACGATCTCGAGGAGTTCGAACGGCAGGCGCTCGGGCGGGACGGCGGGACGGAGTTCGACGGGATCGTCCTCGCCGAAGCGGGCCTCGTTCGGGTGGGCCTGGCCGAATCCATCGAGTATCAGCGACTCCCGAAGACGTTCGTTTCCGCCCCGGGACAGGGCGCGCTGGCGGTGACCGCGCGGGACAGTGAACTCGCAGGAACGCTACAGGACATACTCGACCACCCCCGTTCCCGGGTCGAAACCACCGTCGAGCGAACGGTTCTCGGAACGCTCGGTGGCGGCTGTGTCGCGCCGATCGGCGTATACGCGGTCCTTCAGGGGGAGCAGGTTCAGACGAAAGTGCGGGTCCTCTCCCAGGACGGCACCGAAGAGATCGAGGCGGCGCGGGATCTCCCGGTCGGAAGACATCCGGAAGCCGCAAGGGAGTTCGCGGAGGATCTCGCGGATAGGGGGGCCGCAGACCTCATTCAGCGTGCCCGAAAGGAACTATGACCGGGACCGTGTATCTCGTCGGGAGCGGACCGGGCGATCCGGAGCTTCTGACGGTGAAGGCGAAACGGCTCATTGAGGGAGCCGACGTCGTCCTCCACGACAAGCTCCCGGGGCCGGAGCTGCTCGGCTCGATCCCGGCGGAGAAACGCGAGGACGTCGGAAAGCGCGCCGGCGGCGAGTGGACGCCGCAGGAGTATACGAACCGACGGCTGGTCGAACTCGCGGAAGAAGGGAAAACCGTCGTCCGGCTCAAGGGCGGCGATCCCTTCGTCTTCGGTCGCGGCGGCGAGGAAGCCGAACACCTCGCCGAACACGGGATCGAGTTCGAGTACGTCCCGGGAGTGACGAGCGCGATCGCCGGCCCCGGCGTCGCCGGGATCCCCGTCACGCACCGCGATCATACCTCCTCAGTCTCGTTCGTCACGGGACATGAGGACCCCACGAAGGCGAAGTCGGCGATCGACTGGACGGCCCTCGCGGAGACGGGTGGGACGCTCGTCGTGTTGATGGGCGTCGGCAAACTCCCGATGTACACCGACGAACTACTTGAGGCCGGAATGGACCCTGAGACGCCCGTTGCGCTGATCGAGCGGGCGACGTGGCCCGACCAGCGGATCGCGCTGGGCACGCTCGGGACGATCGTCGACGTCCGCGACGAGGCGGAGATCGAACCGCCGGCCATCACCGTAATCGGCGGTGTCGCGGCGACACGGGACCGAGTGGAGGCGTTGCTACGTAACGGGCATCAGTCCGAGGAAGACCAGTAATAAACCACATGTCGAGATATCAAATCAACACAGGAGAGAACAGATGAGTAGAACAGTCACGTTCTTCCGACCGGACGACGAGCGGGCCAGCGAGGCCGCGCGTCTGCTCCGCGATCTGGGGGTCGAGCCGCTCTCCGATCCGATGTTGGCGATCGAACCGACCGGTGAAACCGCCCGCCCGGACGCCGATTACACGGTTTTGACGAGCAAGACCGGCGCCGAACTCGTCGCCGAGAGTGGTTTCGAACCCGCTGGCGAACTCGTCGCCATCGGCGTGCCGACCGCCGAGGCGGTCGAGGCCGCCGGGTATACGGTCGATCGACTTCCGTCGGAGTTCTCATCGGCCGGACTTGTCGCCGAACTCGAAGACGAGTGTTCCGGAGCACGGATCGAGATCGCTCGGTCCGATCACGGTTCGGCGGTCCTCACCGAGGGGCTGAACGACGCGGGGGCGTACGTCCACGAGACGGTGCTGTATCGGCTGGTCCGCCCACCGGAGGCCGGGCGATCGGCGATCGTTGCGGCAGCGGGTAACGTAGCCGGTGTCTGCTTCACGTCCTCGTTGACCGTCGAACACTTCCTCGAGGCCGCCGCCGAACGGGGAGTTAGCGAGGAGGCGATCGAGGGACTGAACGACGCTGTGATCGGGACGATCGGCAAACCGACCGAAGCGACCGCTCGATCGCACGGAATCGACGTCGACGTCGTTCCCGAAACGGCCGATTTCGAAGCGCTCGCGGAGGCCGTCGTCGAGCGGCTGTAGGGCTATCGGCCGGTCCGAAGAGGAAACGCGAAACACGAAAGGAGGGCTTTTGATGCCGGAGGGCGGAGCGTGAGCATGGACGCGCCGCTGTGGACCGAGGTCCACACCCCGGACCGGTCCGAACTCCCACAGGCGGAGGCTCGCGACAACCTCGGCCGCGCCGTCGAAGAGCCGATGAACCTCGTCGTCTTCGGCCCCCGTGGCGTCGGCAAAACCGCCGCCGTCGGCGCGCTGGCGGCGGAGACCCACGCCGATCCCGAAAACGATTTCGTGACGATCAACGTCGCCGACTTCTTCGATCGGACGAAAAAGGAGATCAGAAACGACGAGCGGTTCGCGGGCTTTCTGCAGGGGCGCTCGGCCCTCTCGAAGCGGGACATGATCAGTCACGTCCTGAAAGAACAGGCCGCATACCAGCCGGTTTCGGGTGACTTCCGGACGATCCTGCTGGACAACGCCGAAGCGATCCGGGAGGATTTCCAGCAAGCGCTGCGCCGGGTGATGGAGAAACACTACGAGGCGACCCAGTTCGTCATCGCGACACGACAGCCCTCGAAGCTCATCGCGCCGATCGAATCCCGGTGTTTCCCGGTTCCGATGCGGGCGCCGACCCACGAGGAGACCGTCTCGGTGCTCGAACGGATCGTCGAACGCGAGGGGATCGAGTACGACGGTGACGGCCTCGAGTACGTCGCGGGCTACGGCGACGGGAACCTCAGGCGGGCGATCCTGGGCGCACAGACGGCGGCGGAGGAGGAAGGTTCGGTGACGATGCAGGCCGCCTACGACGCCCTCGGCGATATCGGGATCCGGGACGAACTGGAGGCGATCCTCGCGGACGCCGACGACGGGACGTTCGAGGACGCCAGAGACGGTCTCGATGACCTCCTCTACGACGAGGGGTACGAGGGCGAAGAGATACTTCAGGAACTGCTCGTCGCCGCACGCAGTCGGTACGGTGGGGCCGATCTCGCCCGCGTACACGAGCTTGCGGGCGAAATCGAGTTCGGGATGACAGAGGGGACGACCGACAGAGTCCATCTCGGTCGGTTACTCGCGGAACTGGGCCGATGACGAACTTCGGCCGAATCGCGCCCGACGAACCGGTCTTCGCCGTCTGTCGCCCCGGCCACCTCGGGGCCGGGCTCGATGAGTGGATCGCCCTTCTCACCGACACCGGAATCGGACACGTCGTCTGTCTGCTCTCCGAGCCGGAGGCCCGACGGCACCGGCTTCCGGAGGCGTATGCGGACCGCTTCGGGACGACCCACGCACCGATCCGAGATCGACACCTCCCGGAGCCCGACACCCTCGAGGCGTCACTCGAAGCCGTCCGGACCGCCGACGCGAGCGGGGAGCGATGTGTACTGCACTGTAACGCCGGGCTCGGACGGACCGGCGTCGTCTCGGCCGCGTGGCTGACGAGAGAGCGTGGCTACGAACCGCGGCGGGCGATCGAAACCGTCGAGGACGCCGGACGGGCGCCGCGGGAGGCGGTGCGATGCGGCAACGCGACGACGGCGGAACTACTTGATCTGCTGGCCGGCTAGAGATCCGAGCGGAACACCGGTCACTCCAAGACGTGTACGTACCGGATCAGCGACGCGTGAACGCGCCGCTCGAACAGCGCTGTGACGCGCCAGCCGGCCGCTTCCGCCGCCGGAACCCACGAGCGATCGGCGACCAGAACGGTCCGGGAGGCGACCCGGTTCGCCTCGCCGAGCGCCTCGCCCACGAGATCCCCGAGCGAGCCCCCTTCGATCTTCGATTGCCGGCCGTAGGGGGCGTCGAACACGATCCCGTCGAAGCTGTCAGAACCGAACGGGAGGCGGGTGGCGTCCCCTCGAACGACCGACCCGTCATCGAGATACTCCCGGAGGTTCTCTCCGGCACCCCGGACCATCTTCGCCTGTGCGTCGACGCCGACGACGGCGGCGCCGGCGAGGCCAGCCTCGACGAGGACGCCGCCGGTCCCACACATCGGATCGAGCAGCCTCGCCCCGGGCGCCGCGCCGGCGATGTTGGCGAGCGCACGGGCGTCCATCGGGTCCATGCTGCCGGGCTGAAAGAACGGCTTCTTCGTCGGTTTGCGGGCCGAGAAATCCCGGATCGTCTCGGTCTCTAACCACCCGATCGCGGCGAGGTCCTCGGAGAAGAGTGCCAAAAGTGTGTGGTCCGGGTCGTCCAGGTCGACGTCGAAGCCGCGATCGACGAGGACGCTCCCGAGGCGGCGCTCGGCGCGTTGGGTGTCGACACCGGAGAGCCCGCGGACGTCACGGGCACGGACGGCGACGGTCCCTGACCGATCGATCCCGGCGGCCGTCGCGACGGCGACCGCGGCGTCGATATCGGGATCGCAGGTCCCGACGAGTCGACAGATCCGGCGGGTGTAGGCGAGCGTCGCCGGCCGTTCGATCCCGCGGGCGGTCGCCAGTCCGGCCGCGATCCGATCGAGACCGGTGGCGCGGCTCTCGGCTTCCCGGGCCGCGAAGGCGTCGTCGTCGCCGGCGAACTCCAGCAGATACACGTCACACGATGGCCGACCGCGGAAAATAAACGGTCCGGTCGGGTGGAAGCGATCGATCGGCCCGTCGAGCGGCCACGAACGACCACCCACATTTATAAACCTTAAATACGTGTTTTAAGTCGAGTCATGCAGGACCCAAAGGAGACTATCAATATCGAGAACGTCGTCGCCTCGACGGGCATCGGTCAGGAACTCGATCTACAGAGCGTCGCGATGGATCTCGAAGGCGCTGACTACGACCCGGAACAGTTCCCCGGTCTCGTCTACCGCACGCAGGAGCCGAAATCGGCCGCGCTCATCTTCCGTTCGGGAAAGATCGTCTGTACCGGCGCGAAATCGACCGACGACGTCCACGAGTCGCTCCGGATCGTCTTCGACAAGCTCCGCGACCTCGAGATTCAGGTCGACGAGGACCCCGAGATCGTCGTCCAGAACATCGTCACGAGCGCCGACCTCGGTCGAAACCTCAACCTCAACGCCATCGCGATCGGTCTCGGACTGGAGAACATCGAGTACGAACCCGAACAGTTCCCCGGCCTCGTCTACCGGCTCGATGACCCCGACGTCGTCGCGTTGCTGTTCGGCTCCGGAAAGCTCGTCATCACCGGCGGCAAGGAACCCGACGACGCCAGGAAGGCAGTCGACAAGATCGTCTCGCGGCTCGAGGAACTCGGATTGCTCGACGGATAATCTCGACCGGTTCGGTTCCTTTCTTTCCGCGATCTATTCTGATCGACCAGCGCCGAATCGCCCATCGTCCATCGACTCATCGCCACATCGAAACGTTCGAAAGGCAGTAGAGAAACGCGGCCCAGCCGATGAAAAGCCCCGCGATGATCACCAGAAAGTTCGCTAATTTCGTCCCGGTCAGAAGGTCGTATCCGATGCCGATCGTCAACAGCACGAGCGAGATACCGATCAAGAGGTGACAGCGGCGCTCGATTGTGGTCTCCATGCGTACAGCTACCGCGAACGAGCACAAAAGAAGTCAGTCCCTAGAGAAGAGTTTCGGGACGGTCACCGCCGACGGCCGCCGTGTCCGGGGTAGTCGCGTTCGAACCGTTCTTCGATCTCCGATCTCGGGAGTTCGATCACCGTCGGGCGGCCGTGCGGGCAGGCGTAGGGGTTTTGACAGCCGTCGAGCGCAGAGAGGAGACCGCTGACCGTTCCCTCGTGGAGTGACGTGTTACCCTTGATCGACGGGTGACAGGCGAGGTCGCCGAGCAGGTCGTCCGTGACCGACTCGACGGTCCCCTCGGGATCGCCGTCGACGAACGCCGAAAGGAGATCACGGGCGATCTCCGGGGCCTCCTCCCCGACGCGTTCGGCCAGAAGCGCCGGAACAGTTGTCACCGACAGCGTCCGATCGTCGGGGCGCTGAACCCGAAACCCGAGCCGAGAGAGCGCTTCCCCGTGGCTTTCGGCGAGGGCGGCCTCCCGGGCGGTCAGCTCCAGTCGAACCGGCTCGGCGAGCGTCTGTGTCGTCGTGCCGCCGTCGAAGGCGTCCCGGAGTCGCTCGTAGTTCACCCGTTCGTCGGCGGCGTGCTGATCGACGAGAACGAGCCCCGCGGCGGTTTCGGCGACGAGGTAGGTGTCGTCGAACTGGCCGAGGACGGTCATCGACGGGAGCCGTTCGAACGCCTCGGGCGTCCCGGTCGTCTCCTCTCCGGAGAGCGTCCGCTGGGTCGGTTCGGATCGGAACCGGTCGGTCGTTCCGTCGGCGGGAGTCGACGTCTCGTTCGTCTCGCCGGGAGTCGCGGACGCCGCTGTCCCGGGATCGTCTTCCCGACCTGTCGGGGAGGTCGGCACCGAAGCGGTCCCGTTGTCGGCCGGATCACGCGGCGGGTCCGATCCGACATCCGCCGACGGACGAGCAGTGCCGTCGGCGTTTCCGGGCGACGGTCCGGACGGCGATCGGTCCTCGGCCGGTTCCGACGTCGACAGTGAGGACCGCGATCCCTCGTTCCGCGTTTCCACGCTTTCGGCCGGGTCGGCCGCCGCCCGTCCGGTCTCGGGCGTCGTGTCCCCGTCGGTCGTCACCTCGGTCTGTTCGGGAGCCGATCGTCCGCGCGGCGCACTCGAGCGGAGCAGTCCCGAATCGAGGAGCGCAGCCTCGACGGCCTCCGAAACCTGCCGGCGGACGCCCGCCTCCTCGGCGAACAGTACTTCGAGCTTCCGGGGGTGGACGTTCACGTCGACACCGCCCGGCGGGACGGAGAGGTCGACGACGGCGAAGGGGTATCGATCCGGCGCGAGCTGGCCGCCGTAGGCGTCGACGATCGCCTCCCGGACGGTCCCGGAGGTGACGTACCGGCCGTCGATCAGCGTCGTCATGTACTCCCGGCCGGCCCGGTTCGTCTCGGGGTGGCTCACGAGCCCCTCGACCCCCGCGAGGGGGCCGTCCCCGTCGGCGTCGACCGGGACCATCGCGCTCGCGACGTCGCGACCGTAGACGGCCATGACGGCGTTCCTCCGGTCGCCGTCGCCGGTCGTCGAGAACGTCTCCCGGCCGTCGTGTTCGAGCGCGATCGCGACGTCGGGGCAGGCCAGAGCGTAGCCGGCGACGATCCCCTGGACGTGGTCGAACTCCGTCGCCTCGGTTTTGAGGTATTTCCGTCTCGCCGGCACGGTGCCGAACAGATCGGTCACCTCGACGCTCGTTCCCTCTGGGCAGCCGACGGGCTCACAGGAGACGGCCTCGCCGCCCTCGACGACGAGCGCCGTCCCGCGGGAACCGCCGCGGGGTTTCGTCTCGATCCGGAGGCGGGCGACGGAGCCGATCGCGTGTAACGCCTCGCCGCGGAAGCCGAGCGTGCCGATCGCCTCGAGATCCTCGATCGAGTCGAGTTTGCTCGTCGTGTGCTCGCGGATCGCCGTTTTGACGTCGGATTCGGACATCCCGACGCCGTCGTCGGCGACGACGATGCGGTCGGTGCCGCCGGCCTCGACGGCGACCTCGATGCGGCCCGCGTCGGCGTCCAGCGCGTTCTCTACGAGCTCTTTGACGACGGACGCGGGCCGCTCGACGACCTCGCCGGCGGCGATCCGATCGCGCGTCGCGGCGTCGAGTTCCCTGATATCCGGTGTCATTCGGTTACGTAACCGAGGACCGGGCACACACTAACGGTTTCGCTCCGGGCGCCGGGCGGAACGGTGTCGACGGTACCGGACTCACTCGCCTTCCAGCCGCCGTTGCCACTCACGGACCCGATTCATGAGCTCGACAGGCGACGTCTCGGCCAGCTCCGCGGACCGGAGCTCCTCGACGACGTCGAGCGTTTCGGGCTCGATCGGATCGGCGTCGGTTTCCGGCGACGCCGTCCGGTCACCGTTCGGTTCCGCGTTCGCAGCCGGCGATCCCCCTGCCCGGAACTCGCCGGCGCCGAGATCGAAGACCGCCTGTACGGGCTCGTCCGAACCGCCCCCCTTCGCCTCGATTGCCCGGTCCTCGCGGAGCCGGTCGAGCACGTCGCCGGCCCGATCGACGACCGGGGACGGAACGCCGGCGAGATCGGCGACGTGGACGCCGTAGGAACGGTCCGTCGGCCCCGGCTCGACGGTCCGCAGGAAGGTCACGTCGCCGTCGGTTTCGGCGGCGGCGACGTGGACGTTCTCGACTCTGGGGAGCTTCCCGGCGAGCGTCGTCAGTTCGTGGTAATGCGTCGCAAACAGCGTGAACGCGCCGATCTCGTTGTGGAGATACTCCGTCGCCGCCCACGCGATCGAGATCCCGTCGTACGTCGCCGTCCCCCGGCCGACCTCGTCTAAGACGACCAGCGACTCGTCGGTCGCCGAATGGAGGATGTTCGACAGCTCCTCCATCTCGACCATGAACGTCGATCGGCCCTCGGCGAGTTCGTCAAGCGCGCCGACGCGGGTGTAGATCCCGTCGACGAGGCCGACCCGGGCGCTGTCGGCCGGAACGAACGAGCCGATCTGGGCCAACAGGGTGATGAGCGCCGCCTGTCGCATGTAGGTCGATTTCCCGGACATGTTCGGGCCGGTGACGAGCAGAAACCGGCGTTCAAGATCGAGCGAGAGGTCGTTGGGGACGAACTGGGTGTCCGTCTCGACGACGGGGTGACGGCCCGCCTCGATCTCGAGGCCCCGCCCGTCGGTGAGTTGCGGTCGCGTCCAGCCCCGCTTTGCAGCGTGGGCCGCAAGCGAGCAGCGCACGTCCAGTTCGGCGAGGGTGCGGCCGACCGCCTGCAGGAGCTCCGCCCGTTCGGCGACCGACTCCCGGAGCCGGCGGAAGGCCTCGTACTCGCGGTCGCCGCGCTCCTCTTCGAGGCGGAACAGCTCCCGTTCGCGCTCGCGGAGTTCGTCGAAGACGTACCGCTCGGCGTTCTTCAGCGTCTTGATCCCCTCGTATTCGTCCGGAACGGCGTCGGATTCGGATTTCGGGATCTGGACGTAGTAGCCGTCGGTCTTGTTCCGGCCGACCGTGACGCGGGAGAGATCGTGTCGCCGGCGTTCGCGCTCCTCGAGGGAGTCGAAGAACTCCGTCGCGGCCTCCAGTCGGCCGACGAGTTCATCGAGGTCGTCGTCGTAGCCGCGTTTTATCAGCCCGCCCTCGTGGAGCGTCTTCGGCGGGTCGTCCGAAAGCGCCCCGAGTTCGGTCCGGAGGTCCTCGATCGCGGCCCGGTCGAGATCCTCGAAGAGATCGGCGACCGGCGAGTCGGCGAGCCGCGGCGAACCCTCGACGCTGTCGACCAGTTCGGGAACGAGCGCGAGCGTCTCCCGGGCGCGGAGCAGCGAGTCCGCGTCGGCGCTTCCCGAAACCGCGCGCGCGGCGACGCGCTCGAGATCGTACGCGTCCCCGAGCGTTTGCGAGAGTCCCTCCCGGACGAGGGCGTCCTCGACGAGCGCCTCGATCGCGGCCCCCCGCGTTCGGAGCGTCCCGACGTCCCGGAGCGGGCGGGTGAGCCACTCCTTGAGCAGCCGCGATCCGGCGTTCGTCGCGGTGTGATCGACGGTTTCGAAGAGCGTGCGCCCGCCACCGGTCATCGTCGCCGTGAGTTCGAGGTTTCGTCGCGTGGTCGAATCGAGCGTCACGTGTTCGTCGGCGGTGTAGGAGCCGAGCCGGGTGATCGAGGCGAGCGCGCCGACGCCCGTCTCGTCGATGTACGCGATCGCTGCCCCGGCCGCTGCGACGGCTGGGTCGGACAGCCCGACGGTACCGGCGGCGTCGCCGAACTGGCCCTCGAGCGTGTGGCGAGCCCGGCCGGGGGCGAAGGCGTCGGTCTCGAACAGCGTCAGGCGGCCGTCGAGATCACGCCGGAGCGCGGCGAGGAAGTCGTCGTCGGATCGGACAGTGGGGCCGGGCAACATCTCCACGGGATCGAACCGATCGAGCTCGTTCAACGCGAGTTCACTCGCGGCCTCGCCCGAGATCGTCGTCACCCGGAACTGCCCCGTCGTGATATCACAGATCGCGAGCCCGTACTCGCCGCCTTCGCGGACGACGCTCGCCAGATACTGCGCCTCGGCGTCGTCGGTCTCGATGAGCGTCCCGGGCGTGATCGTCCGGGTCACGTCCCGGACGATCCCATCGTCGGTCTCGCGCTGGTCGGCGATCGCGACCCGGTAGCCGCGTTCGACGAGCGCTTTCACGTACGGCGTGAGATCGGCCACGGGGACGCCGGCCATCGAGTACGGCTCCCCGCCCGAGGAGCGTTCGGAAACCTTCAGATCGAGTTCCTCACCCACCGTTTCGGCGTCCTCACCGAAGAACTCGTAGAAATCGCCCATCTGCATCGCCAGCAGGTCGGCTCCGCTTTCGGCCTTCAGTTCGAAGAACTCCCCGACGATACCGGATGCCATACCCGGATCGGCGGGGCCCGTCCGCTAAAACGTGACGGGTCGTCGGAATCGGCCGAAAGGGATCGTAAATCGGAGCCAGCTCACAGCTCCTCGGCCAGTTCGGCGAGGTGATTGACGGCGCCGGGGCCGGAGCCGACGGCGTGGTGATACCTGATCGCCCGCTGGGTGAACGCGACGCTCCGCTCGACGGCGTCGGCGATCGGTTTCCCGCGAGCGAGTCGCGTCGCGATGGCCGCCGAGAGCGTACAGCCCGAACCGTGGGTCGCGTCGGTGTCGATACGCGGGTGGGTGACCGTTTTGACGGCGTCGGGCGTGACGAGGACGTCGAGCACGCGATCGCCCGGCACGTGTCCGCCCTTGACCAGCGCGGCGTTGGCACCCATCGAGAGCAACTCCCGACCGGCCGCCCGGGCGCTCGCCTCGTCGTCGGGGTCGACGCCAGTCAGCACCGCTGCCTCGTCGGCGTTCGGCGTGACGAGCGTCGACTCGGCGATGAGCGCTCCGTAGGCCGACTCGGCGTTCTCCGTCAGCAGTCGATCGCCCGTCGCGGCGACCATCACGGGATCGACGACGACCGGGGCGTCGATCCCGGCGACGGCGGCCGTGACCGTTTCGACGATCTCGGCGGTCGCGAGCATCCCGGTCTTTACCGCCCGCACGTCGAAATCGGAACTTATGGCGTCGATCTGGGCTTTGATCTCCCCGACCGGAAGGACGTGACTCGACTCGACGCCCGTCGTGTTCTGGGCCGTCACGGCCGTCAGCGCCGAGGTACCGAACCCGCCGGTCGCTTCGATCGTTTTGAGATCCGCCTGAATCCCGGCGCCGCCGCCGGAATCGCTGCCGGCGATCGTCAACACGACCGGTTTCTCGACTGGGGCCGGGGCGCGTTGTTCGCTCATATCCGAGGTACAACCCAAGAATATAAATCGGTGGTGGTCCGCCGAAACGTCTTCCCGTCACGGCCACTAACGGCCGGACATGTACCGTGCGATCCTTCCGAACGGACAACTCGAGTGCGAGCGCTACGAACACGGCGACCAGGGCGTCGAACTGTACGGAGACGAGGACGAGCTGCTGGCGTTCGTCCCCTACCAGAACCTCGAGGCGCTGCTCACCGAGGCGGCCTATGACTCCGAAGAACCGTCGGTGATGTGAGCTCCTGCGGTTCGACGCCGATCCCGGTTTAAACGTCGTCGGGCGTCTCCGCGTCGTCCTCGACGGCGCGTTTCATCGACTCGCGGCGCGATTTCGCGTCGCGACCCGTGCACTCGAGGAGGAAGTCGTTTTTCGCGTTGTTCGCGTCGCCGGCGGCGTCGACGTCGCCCGTCTCCATCAGCGATTCGAGGTCGCGCTCCTCGAAGTGGACGGCGAGTTTGTCCTTCTTGCCGGAGTACTCGACCGCGCCCGCGACGATCCGGGTGAACACCGGGTTTTTCGGCTCGCCCACGACGTGGAGGTCGCTCCCGTTGAACTCCTCCGTCCCGGTTATCGGCCCGAAATACTCCTCGATCGTCGCTTCCAGGTCGGGGACTCGTTCCTCGAGATACTCCCCGCGTCGCATCTTGTACTCTTCCATACCCAAGGGTATCGCAAGGAGGGTGTTTACTGGTTTCGTTCGGCTTCGAGCCACGCGGCACAGTCCGGGCAGGGGTCGCCGGCGCGATACCCCGACTGTGCGTCGACCCGGAACCCACAGTCCGAGCAGACGATTTCGCCGTCGGGGACGGTGATCCCGGACAGCGACTCGTCCGCGTCGGCGCCGACAGCCGGCTCCGGATCGGCCGCGTCCGAACCGTCCGGTTCCGGCGTCGGTTCGCGTACGTCCGCCGGTTCGGCGTTCTCGTCGCCGGCGTCGGATTCCTCGGGCCACTCGCCGGGCTCGCGTTCGGAGTCGCCATCGTCGGTGAGGATCTCGGCGTCCTCTTCGGTCGGGTCCGGGTCGTCAGCCAGCGGGTCGTCGTCGGCAACGGTCGGTGACGGGGCCGGATCGCCCGCGCCCGAAGGTGATCCGTCGGCGTCGGAGCTGTCCGAAAGGATCTCCCCGCCGGTATCCGTCGACGGCGCTCCGTCAGTCGGGGACGGCCCGTCAGCGGACTCGCCGTCGTCGGCGTCGTCGACCCCGCTCCGGTCGACGATACCGCCGAGAGCGTCCCCCGTCGGACTTTCGTCGGACGTCGACGACGGGTCGGTTCCCGGTCCGTCATCGGGTTCAGAGGCGGGATCGACACTCGGATCGGTGTCCGACACCTGCCCGGAATCCGGGTCGGTCTCGAGGTCGACCGCCTCGCCGTCGACGATCGCGGTGACCTCCGTGCTCTCGGAGACGACGCGCTCCGTGCCACAGCGGCGACATCGCTCGATCTCGCGTTCGGTGGTGACCACCTCACTGTCCTGCTCTTCGCGTTCGCGTTCCACGCCGGCGGACTCGAAGGAGTGGCCCAGTATCGAACACTGTAGTCCCATTACCGATACGTGGCCGGGACGGAGACATAAAGCTTGAGCCCACGAGGCGATCGAATCGCCCGCCGAACGGTTAAGACGACGCCCGCCGAACCGCCGTGTATGCAGGCGAAGCGAGAGTACCGCGAGCGAGACGCGACGGAGGTCGCGGTACTCGACGCGCTCGTCGACCGGACCGAGGAAGGGATGACCGTATTCGAACTCCGAGCCGGCGTCGAGGTCGAGATCGACGACCTCGAAACGGCGCTTTCGGAGCTGAAAGACGCCGGGCTGATCGACGTCGAGAACGACGACGGCCCGATGCGGATCTATCCGGACGACCGGGTCGTCCCGGAGCCCGACGCCGAGTCCGACGCCGGCGAAACGTCGATCGTGGATCGGCTCAGGGAACGGATCGGGCTGTGAGAACCGCCGCGAGACGGGGCCGTTTTATCGTTCGAACGCGTCCTATCGGTCAATGACAGTCGTTGCGGATATCCACGAGTCCCACGGCGCGACGTTCGAAGAGCGCGGCGACCGGCGGGTGGTCTCCGAGTACGGCCGTCCCGAGCGCGCCCACCGGGCCGTCAGAAACGTCGTCGGGACGATCGAGATGGGGTACGGGATCGTCGAGGTGACCGGCGACGACCGGATCGATTTCGTCGACAACGCCGTCACCAACCGCGTTCCGGACGCCGATGGACGGGGCGTCTACGCGCTGTTGCTCGATCCGCAGGGCCGGATCGAGACCGAACTGTACGTCTACAACGCCGAAGAACGGCTGCTCTGTTTCGTCCCGCCGGGATCGGCGGCGGCGCTGGCAGAAGACTGGAGCGAGAAGACGTTCATCCAGGACGTGACGGTCCGGGTCGCGACCGAAGACTTCGCCGTCTTCGGCGTCCACGGCCCGAAGGCGACCGAGAAGGTCGCCTCGGTGCTCACGGGACCGAGTTCGCCCGACGAACCGCTCTCTTTCGTCCGGGGGACGATCGGCGATTGGGGTGCGACCGTCGTTCGCACCGACGACCTCGCCGGCGAGGAGGGGTACGAGGTCATCTGTGGCGCCGACGACGCCGAACGGGTCTTCGACGCGTTGATCAACCACGGTCTCAACGCCGCCCCGTTCGGCTACCGGACGCTCGAATACCTCCTGCTCGAAGCGGGGACGCCGCTTTTCGAGACCGAACTGGTCGGGAACGTCCCGAACGTCCTCGGGCTCCGGAACGCCCTCGATTTCGAGAAGGGGTGTTACGTCGGCCAAGAGATAGTCTCGAAGATCGAAAACAGGGGACAGCCCTCCCGACGGCTCGTCGGCCTTCGGCCAGAGACGGTCCCGGACGGTGGCTCGGCCGTCTTCGACGGCGACAGCCACGTCGGCGAGGTGACACGGGCGGATCACAGCCCCGCTCTTGAGGCCCCGATCGCCATGGCTCTCGTCGAATACGGCCTCGAAACGGACGATCTAGCGGTCCGCGTCGACGGCGAGGACGTGGCCGCGGAGATCGTCGAACTCCCGTTCGTCGAGGGGTCCGCCCGATCGGCGCGGGTCCCGGAGTACTGAGAGAGAGTATCGTCGGCGTTCATATGGTTTCAGCGGCGGGCAGAGAGACGCCGCCGGAAGAGTGGTTCCGAAAGATCCGGCTGGCGACGATAGGCCCTATGAACGCCGAAACAGCGACAGGGGTTTTATATTAGCCCCGGAAGAGTCTATCAATCAATGTCCGGCGAGGTACTCGTAGTGACGAGCGGGAAGGGCGGCGTCGGAAAGACGACGACAGCGGTCAACCTCGCCATCGCGCTCCGCCAGCGAGGTCACTCGGTGGCGGTGCTGGACGCCGATCTCGGGATGGCGAACGTGGGAGCGTTCCTCAGCGTCGATGCGGACGCGACGCTTCACGACGTCCTCGCCGGCGAGGCGACGACGGCGGACGCGCTCGTCGAAGTCGACGACGGTCTCGGGTTCGTGCTCGGCGATCGATCCCTCGAGGGGTTCGCCGGCGCGGATCCGGCGCGGCTGGACGGCGTCCTCGAGGAACTCGCGGAGCGGTACCGGTACGTGATCGTCGACACCGGCGGCGGCCTGACGTACGAGGGCGTGTATCCGATGGAGCTGGCGGACGGGGCGTTGCTCGTTACCTCGCCAGTCCCGGCCGCCATCACGGACACTGAAAAGAGCAAACGGCTCGCCGAGCGGTTCGGCGTGCCCGTCCGCGGCGTCGTCGTGACCCACACGACCGGCGAGACGAACCCGGAGTCCATCGCCAGCGAACTCGACGTCGATTCCCTCGGGAGCGTCCCGACCGACGACGCCGTCGTCGAAAGCGTCGCAAAGCGGCAGCCGGTCGTCGCGTACGCACCCGATAGCGCCGCGACGGCCGAATACTACCGGATCGCCGAGCGGCTCTCGGGGCCGGAGCTGGGCGACCTCGAACCGCTCGGATCGGCACCGAAACCGTCCGATTTCGGAGCGAACACGGCAGACGGGAGGGACGAACGTGACGGCGGGGCGGAAACCGACGAAGCGGCCGTCGAAACGACAGCGGACGACCAGACGGAAGCCGACACGGAAAGCGAGGCGGTGGCGGACGACCAGACGGAAGCCGACGCGGGGGACGAAACGTCCCCGGACGACCAGACGGAAACCGATGACCGAACAGCCCCGGACGAACCGGACTCGGATCCGACGCCGGCTGAATCGGATGTGGAAGCGGCGAAAGCGAAGGCAGAGGCGAAAACGGGAACGGAAATAGAGACGGAGCGAGGGACCGATCCCGACGCGGACGGGTCGGGATCGGACGAAGGGAGGGTGGACACGAAAGTTGAACCGGAGCCCGAACCAGATCCGACGCCGGACCGCGATCGGGGGTTTTTCAATCGACTCCTCGGACGCTTCCGGTAGCTCTACGGACCCGAATCGCCCGCCTGTAGATCCCGGAACACGCCCGAGAGCCGCTCTTTGAACAGCTCGAACTCCTCCAGTCGGTCGTGGATGTCGTCGATCTCCCCGTCGATCCGTTCGACATCCGACTCGAAGCCGGTCTGGGCCGACCGGAGTTCGTCGAGTTCCGATTCGAAGTCGTCCTGTGCCGACCGGAGTTCGTCGAGTTCCGATTCGAGATCGGACTGCGCCGATCGGACCGACCCGAGTTCGTCCTCGACTTCTTCGACCCGATCGACGGTTTCCGGCAGTTCCTCGAGTGTCGACTCGATCCGGTCGGAGCGGGCCTCGAGCGCCGAGAGGTCGGATCGGACGTCCTCGATGACCGAATCGAGCGTTCCGTGGCGGTCGATGAACGACTCGATGGTGTCGGTGTAAGCGGCGAGATCGCTGACCTCGCTCTGGAGGTGGTCGAGACGGACCTCCTGGCTTCGCCGTCCGGTTTCGCCGAGTTCCGATCGAAGCTCGGTCGCCACCGACTCGTCGGCGTCGCCCTCCCGGAGTTCGTTTAATAGGGCCCGTGCGACGCCGTCCGGGAGAGACCCGGCATCGGCTGGGGGTGTCGTCCCGTCGTCAGTATCGTCGTCCAAAGCGGCCTCTGCGGCCGGGTCGGGAGCCGATTCCGCAGTCGGTTCCGCCGCCGGATCGGGTTCGAGTGAATCCCGGTCGCCGCCGACGAACTCCCTGAGCGCGTCGGTCCGTGCCCTGTCGACGAGCCGGTCGATATCGGAGCCGTCAGCCACCGACAGCTGTGGATCCGTCTCGAGCGTTTCCGGGTCCGAGTTGGGGATCCGATACCGGATCGTCCGGCTCGTTTCGGGATCGAGCGTCCCCTCGAACGACGACGTGTCCTCGGTCGCCCAGTCGTCGTACTCGGCGTGGAACTGTATCGTCCGCTCCGGATGCGATTCGAGCGTCGGGTCGGTCAGCCGGACCGTCGCGGCCGTCTCACGCTCAGACTCGACGTCGATCCGGACGTCGCCGTCCTCCTCGACCGTCTTTCGGACGCTGATCCCGTCCTCGCGGACGGTTCGTGTCGTCTCTGTCCCGTCGTCCATACCGGGTCCTCGGCGCGAAGATATTTATCACCCCGGGGAGGATCGACCGCCGTTTCCGGCGGCCGCGATCACCGACGGCCGCTCTCCAGTTCGACGTCGAGTCTATCGAGAAGCTCCTTTGCCTCCTCGCGTTTCTCCTGGTGCTCCTCGAGGAACTCGGCCATGAGTTGGGCTGCCTGCTCCTTGCAGCCGCCACAGAGCCGCTCGCCGCCGACACACTCCTCGTAGACCTCGGTCGCGAACGCGTCATCGTCGCTCGCGAGCAGGTACGCGTACAGCTCGTAGACGGGACAGTCGTCGGCTTCGCCGCCCTTCTCGCGCTGTTCCTCGGCGGTCTCTCGGCCCCCGGTGGTCGCGGATTTGACCTTCTCGTAACCCTCCTCAGGGTCGTCCAGCAGGCTGATATGGCTCGCCGGGATCGAGGAGGACATCTTCCCCCCGGTCAGTCCGGTCATGAACCGGTGATAGATCGAGGACGGGGGGAGAAAGCCGTAGCCACCGTGCTCGAGTTCGACCTCGCGGGCGAGTTCCTCGGCGGCCGCCCGATCGAGATCGAAGCTGTCGACGTGGGCCTCGTAGACGCGTTTTTCGCCCTCGACAGCCTCGATGAGCCCCTCGAAGGCCTCGTCGGTCGCGTTGCGGTCGAGGAACCGGACGCGGGGACGGAGCGGTTCCTTGCCCCCGGCCTCGAGCGTTTCGATCGCGTTTTCGAGCGCCGCGGAGGGCGGCGATTCGGAGCGGAGCCACTCGGCGGCGTCCGTACACCGGACGTCGGTTTCGGGGTCTGGCGCGTCACCGCCGAGGGAATCGTACGCTAGCGCGACCAGCTCCCGCTCCTCGTGGTCGAGTTCGAAGCTCGCGTACGCCTCGGTCACCCCGAAATACCGCATCCGTCCGGCGAGGTCTCTGGCCAGCCGCATGTGGGGGTCCTGATCGGGGCCGACCGGGATGACGGTCGGCTTCGGCTCGTCTAGTTGCGGATAGAGGATGTCGGCCATCTGGGTGACGACCGACTGCATGTACGAGACCTCCGTTTCGCCGTCGAAATCGTAGATCGCCCCCAGCTCCGAGAAGTTCGCCTTCGTCCCGAGTTCGAAGGCGAGATCCTGTACCTCTCGGTTCGTCGACTGCCGATAGAGGGTTCCGTCCTCGGGATCGAAGCCGAGCGCGATGAGCGAAAGCAGGTAGCTCTCGGTGTGTTCGTCGATCTCTTTCCAGGAGAGCCCCCGGGCGGCGTGGGCCTCCAGATCGGCGATGAGCCCGTAGGCCTCTCCGCCGCGCTGTTGGTGCCAGATCAGCTCGTCGAAGACCAGCTTGTGGCCGATGTGGGGATCGCCGGTCGGCATGAACCCCGACAGCGTGGCGAAGGGCTCGTCGTTCGCCATCGCCTCGGCGACCGGCCGGTAGTCGCGGTGGCCGAAGATGACGCCGCGGCGCATCAGGTAGTGTGGGCTCGGAACCCGGGGCAGGACGTCGTCGAAGGCCTCGATGCCGAACTCCTCGAAGAGTTTCCGGTAGTCGTCGACGGTCGAGGCACCCCACGGATCGAGTGCCACGTCGTCGGCCCCCTTCGTTCCACCGTCGGCCCGGACGGTCGGCGTCGCCTCTCGATCGTCGGGTCCGTCCTCTGTCATGCCGAACCGTCGGGGTGGTCGGGCCAAAAACCGTTCGCTTGCGTCACGGGAAAAGCGGGATCGCCGGGTGGTCAGCCGACCGAACCTGTTTTGCCGACGGCTCCGAAAGACTGCGTGTGACCGCGGTCGAGGAGTGGGAGCAGCTACTCGAGGCAGCCGGCGGACTCACCAGCGAGGCCGCCGACAGAATCATCGCCGTCCACGACGACCGCGGGGTGAGAGCGATCGAGGCCGTCAGCGAGGAACGGGTCAAACAGTACCGCGATTTCACCGTCGTCGTCGGCCACTCCGAGGAGTACGTCATCGAGGACGCGATCTGCGACTGTGAGGACAGCCGGTACAACCTCGACCCGGAGGACCCGACACAGCTCTGTTGGCACGTTATCGCGACGAAGATCGCCCGCCGAATCGACGCCGTCGATCATCACGACATGTGGTACTCGGAAGTACGGGAGTTCCTGTAACTGACCGCCACGTTACAGCACCGCGAGCGCGACGGTCAACGACAGCACGCTCACGAGCGAGATCGTCGTGAACACGACGAGCGCGGGAGCGATCCCGGCCCGTCTGAGATCGTCGAGCCGGATCTCCGTACCGAGCCCGACGAAGGCGAGCAAGAACAGCCAGTCGACGATCTCGGCGATCGAAGCCTGCTGGGTCGGCGAGAAGAGCCCGGCGCTTGCGAGCCCCATGAACAGCAGAAAGCCCAGCACGAACTTCGGAAACTCGACCCACAGGACGTCCAGCGAGATCGAGCTATCGCCCTCTCGCCGCGTGTAGTAGACCGCATACCCGAGCGCGACAGCCCCGATGAGCGTGTTGCGGGCGAGTTTCGTCGTCGTCGCCCACTGGCCGGCGATCTCCGAGTGGGCGAACCCGACCGCGACCACCGGACCCGTCGAGAGCATGCTGATACCGGCCCAGACGCCGAAGACGTTCGCCG